>ERZ842401.6-NODE-6-length-254788-cov-22.920858_pt1 | contig 254788 bp, 192 predicted proteins | sample MGYA00521270_ERZ842401 | MGnify/ENA primary metagenome ERZ842401 (study PRJEB31892, sample SAMEA3878208) | bioreactor metagenome | biome: Moose rumen | place: Sweden | collected 2011-10 | study: EMG produced TPA metagenomics assembly of the PRJEB12797 data set... | reverse complement strand
AGCATTATTTCAAAGAACAAACCAAAATAATTTTATTTTTTTTATGACCTCATTATGTGGGGGCTATCTTAAATGAATTTTTAAAGTAAACTCATCACATGATATAATAACTATTACCTCACAGGAGCAACTTGAAAATATCCGCATTTATTCTATTACAGGTCAATGTGTGTTGCAGACCAAACAAACTGATATCAATGTGTCTGCACTTTCTGCCGGTATATATATTGTAACTGCTACCACAACAGATGGCGATACACTCCAATCAAAATTTGTCCATCGGTAACAATTATCGCTTCCCCAACACGATGTACGACATGTGTTGTGCATCGTGTTGAGATTGATATACAACATGAAATGGCTGACGCCATTTACGGCTAAACACGGCAAATTAGGTAAAACATTGAACATTCATTATACTACTAATTTGTATGAGAAATGATTTTTATTGCAATTGTCTTATGATAAGTGAATTGCGATATGCAAATTGTCTGCTTTTTGTCCGCTAAAAATTTTTGTAGGTTGGAGAAAAATATCTAATTTTGCAAAAATTAATGTTGCAGACAAATTTGATGTGTCAGCACCTTTTGTCGATATATTTATTTTAAATATTCACAATAGCTGCTGTTAATGCTCTATAATTAGGCATTTTCAGATGAACTTTGTAAAAAAATACGGAATAATCACTCTTTAGAAAAGAACCAGCATGTTATCACAGAAGAGAACGCATATTTTTTCGTGGTTTGTCATATTTTTGACAGTGTTTATTACAAGTTGCCGAGTTGATGAACCAACACCTGATATTGATACGATTGATAAGCAATTCAATCCTGATTATGTATTTGACATCAATTCTTTACCGACAATTACACTAACAATTACAGAAAATGAATGGAATAAATTTTTATCAAAGATTGATGATGACATAAACACTCGTTCCTATATTCATGCGGATTTGTTATTTGAAAAAGAAGAGCAAAAATTTGAGCGCAAAGATGTAGGATTTCGTCTTCGTGGTAATCACTCAAGAATCAGACCTGAAGGTACATTTGGGGAAAGACATAATTCTCTAAATCCACAATGGCATCCGTCGAATTTCGGAATATGTTTTACAAAATATGACAAGGACAATCCTTTTTTCGGTTGTGACAGAATAATACTGAAATCGTTCAGATATGATTATATGTATTGCCGTGAGGTGTTTTGTTACGATCTTTTCAGACGATTTGGTGTCTGGAGTGCTCCTCGTGCATCTTATTGTAGATTATTTATAAAAGTCAAAGGTGATAGCAAACCTGCCTATTTCGGGTTATATACGATGATAGAAGGAATAAGAGATGAGTATTTGCAGGATAGGTTTCAATGTGGATATTTACCAACGCCAAACGGCAATCTGTGGAAAATAACACCTACAACTCAAAGTGCCAATATCGCAAATGCGCAATATCCTGAATTTATAGGTCTTGACGATGAGGAAAGCACATATATTTATACATTAAAAAACAACAAAGAGTCTTTTGAAAATGCAAAAAATGAACTTATGGATTTTGCTTCAACTCTATATTCGATGAATACAAGGAGTGATGAGTTAAAGACTTGGCTGAATCAACATATTGATATAGATTTATTTCTTAGGTATTTGGCTGTTGATGTTATTGTCGGTTCTTGGGATGACTATTGGTTTAACGGGAATAACTACTATTTTTATTTAGATGGTAATCAGAAATTCTATATGATTCCATACGATTATGACAATACGTTAGGTCGGAGTAGCATCATTGATTCCGGTACTCGTGATGTTATGAATTGGGGGCGTGGTTATCCTATGTTGGTTTTGAGAATCTTTTTATTTCCTGAATATGTTGAATTATATAAAAAATACTTGCATGAACTTGCTAATTCAAATTACCTGTTTGCCTTTGAGGGAAGCCAAAATAGAATACGCAAATTTCATAATCTCATCTCAGGGTATATAGAGAATGATATCGTTGATGGTGAGGGTTTGTCAGATGAGATTAAAGATGAAACCATTTATAGCGAACCCGGTTATTATAAATTGCTTTCCGGTGATAGTGTAACAAATTTCTTTTTGGCAAAAATTAAAAGTGTCAATGGTCAATAAATATGAATACCGCTTTTTATCCAATATATATTGTGTGCGTTATGTTTGCTGATTGTAAAGAATATTTCTCCTTTACGAATTTTTTTTGGAATTGTAAAACAGTAATATACAGCAAGAGAAATTAAGCAACAATTGACCAATTCAAATACGAAGCAAATGACCAAAAGTTGCCGGTCAATAGACAGACTAAAGAACCAAGTATTCGGCAACGGGGCATAAAGTACAAATAACAAGGGTTATAAATATGTTAAGGGCAAAAGTTAAAGATTGTATGTATATTGTTTCAGCATTGCTATTGATGTTGAACAGTAGGGTTGCTTTTGCCGACATTTCCGATAGCGTTGCACGTAAGAGTTGTGAGAATCTGGATTTACCCATACTATATATCACCACCAAAGATAGCACCATGCCAACCTATGAAGTGGCATATCCTCCCGATGGCTCTATTGGAGTGGGAATAAACAATCTTGACACATTGCCTGCAAGAATGTGGGTTGTTCAATTCGGCGATACTATTTATGACAGCGGGGAGTACGTAAAAGACACTTCCGGCTTGACAATCAGAGTGCGTGGAAATACATCTGTTGTTGAAGGTAATGAAAAGAAACCGTATAAACTCAATCTGCAAAGAAAGGCGGATATTATGTTTAGGGGGAATGACGCTATATATGCCGACAAAGATTGGATTCTGATTAAGGATATCTACAACAATATTGGCGGACACATGCTAAATCGTGCGTTGAATATGCTGTGGACACCAGCTTTTCTGCCGGTTTTTTTGTTTCTGAACGGTAATTTTCGCGGAGAATATCTGCTGATGGAGAATGTGAAACGAGACAAAAATTGTAGGGTGAATGTAAGTAAAGACGGCTTTATTTTTGAATTTGACCCTTATTATTGGAATGAAGAATATTATATCACATCGAATTTTGAATACTGCAATTACACGCTCAAATACCCCAAGAGCAAAAATCTGCTTATAGATCAAGATATTTATCTGAGTGATTGTTTAGCTCAATTAGAGGAAGCATATTCCGACCCTAACAGTTTAGTATCTATGGTGGACATACAGTCATATGCCCGTTTTTTGTGGCTGCATGATATTCTCGGCACTTATGATGTAGGCGGCAGCAACATGTTTTTTTGCAAATACGACACCACTGAAAACAGTAAAATCCAAATGATATGCGGTTGGGATTTTGATTCGAGTTTTGCTCTCTCTGAACTGACAAAATGGTCACGGCTTCACTCATATTGGTGGTATGACCTGTTTTTTAATTTGCCCCAAATCCCATTTGTACGATCATATATTGACATGTATGACACATTGGTTAATAACAGTATAGATATTGTTGCTGCTCAAATAGACAGTTTGAGAGAATGCCCATATATGCTGCAATTGGATTCTGCTCAGAAACTCGACAATATGCGGTGGAATACGAGAGTTTCGGCAGATATCAGAATAAAATATATTGCCGACTATCTCCGTGTTAAGAAAACCCATATTGCCGGCTTGATGGATGAATTAAAAGAAGAATATTCGTTGTGGCTAAATACAAATAATGAATGCAATTGTGTCGGCAAACAAATAGTGGCAATATACGATATTATGGGGCGGAAAATCAACGATAACAACTTCAGAGGTATGGTTATTATCGTGTATGATGATGGCAGTGCGTGTAAAACTTATCGGAAAATATGGTAAATTAATTGGCATTCATTTTACTAATTGATAAAATCCCTTTAACAGATTAGTGCAATATGGGATTATCAGGTGTTTTCAATGTATTATTTCTCAAATATCTTTGAGTAATTCGCGGAGAAACTGAAAGTCCGATTCATCGCGGAGAACACGTTTAATGTAATGTTCTGCATCGTTCTTGCGGTCTAATTTGATAAGGCACTGTGCAATATGCATTTGTGTATTACGTAGATTCCAATTATTGTCAGAGTCTGCCTGCTTCTTGTACATCTTTTCTGCCTGACGCAGATAAAAAAGAGCTTTATCCTTATTGCCACCGGCATAATTCGGACGGTAGAAATACATAAAACCTTGGTGCATAAGTGCTCTGGCAGTGGGATTCTTCTTACAAGCCTGACCGGAACAACTTATGGCTTGAAGGCTGTGACTTACCGATACTTTCTCGAGGATAGAAAGTGAATATACATGAGATGCAGATTGAAATGCCAAAACATCAGACGGATTTGCATCCGGCTGTTGTGAGTATTCTTTTATATGCCGGTTAAAAACACCAAGACGTAACATATTATCAGCTAATTTCTTCGTGCTTGCCCATGCTAAATAGTTATATTCAAGGTCAAGTACCAGCAACAGCGAATCCTCTGAAACCATAGAATGAGAAACAATGAAATCATGCCATTCTGTTAAATCCGATTTTAAAAATGCCATGTAAAATTTACGTTGACTGAATGGTGTTGCGTTTGAAAAAAAAGTAAAGCACAACAAAATGATAAAAACAATTCTCTTTTTCATTATAGTAGTTGTTTATGCGAATAACCAAATATGGTTTAAACAATAGAGCGCACCTGAGGGTACGCTCTATTAATTACAAAATCTGTGCCGCAATAATTATATCTTGCCCTTTTCAAGCATAAGAGTTCGCGTTGGAAGATCACAGACTTCTGAAGGACCATAATATTGTATCGGACCTGGATAGATGTACGATAGGTGTTCATCAGCCCACTCTGCTCGGTGTGCTTCGAAGTATTTGAATGGTTTGCCATCAAGTTCTACAAGGGCTTTTTGAATAACAGGTTTCATCTTGCCGTTGCGGCGCTCCATATTCATCATCATTGTGATAGGTACTCCACCGGCAATCCATTCGTCAGCCGGAGCTGTCAGGTTGCGAACTAACGACATATAGCCGGTCTTACCGGCTGCAATAAGCTGCGAAGCTGTAATACCGATAGAATAGCAATAATCAGCATCAAAATTAGAAGGTATCGCGCAACGACCCTCATAACCGAAGAAATGGTTAAGTGCAGAGAACTTGCCTTTATATACCCCTTCAGCTTTCAGTTGTGCTAAACGTTTTGCAACCATTTCAATAAGCATCTTTTCTGTCTCAATAAGACTTACCTGTACATTGCCATGCGGGTCGCGATCCATAGTCAGTTGGCGTGCGATACCTTTCGGCAGGTCGCGATAGACTTCACGGCTCTCTTCTGAAAGTACACCTTTTACAAACTGACGTTTCTCATCATCTGACTCGAGTGCGTTGAAAGTATCAGCATTTTTAGCAAGCAATTCGTTGAGTTCGGCAATAAGTCTCTTCATAGCAGGAATAAACTCAATAAGTCCTTCCGGAACCAATATAGTACCGAAATTCAAACCTTTGTCAGCACGATGAACAATAACTTCTACAATCTGATTTACAATATCATTGAGGGTCATGTTTTTGGCTTGTACCTCCTCTGATACAAGACATATATTTGGTTGAGTCTGAAGCGCACATTCAAGAGCAATATGGCTTGCCGAGCGACCCATCAAACGTATAAAGTGCCAATATTTCTTTGCTGAATTGGCATCACGTTGGATATTGCCAATCAGTTCGGAATAAACTTTACATGCAGTATCAAAGCCGAAACTTGTTTCTATCATCTCGTTTTTCAAGTCGCCGTCAATAGTCTTTGGACAGCCGATAACCTGAATGCCGGCATTTTTTTGCAGATAATATTCAGCAAGAACACATGCATTGGTATTTGAATCATCACCGCCTATGATTACAATTGCTTTGATGCCAAGTTTGCGGCACACTTCGATGCCATTGTCAAACTGCCATGTCTCTTCGAGTTTGGTTCGACCGGAACCGATGATATCGAAACCACCGGTGTTGCGGTATTGGTCAATAATGTCGGCTGTGAGTTCCGAGTATTTTCCCTCAATAAGTCCCGAAGGACCACCGAGGAAACCGAAAAGTTTGTTTTTCGGGTTGAGTCGTTTCAAACCGTCAAACAAACCGGCTATAACATTGTGACCACCCGGTGCTTGACCGCCGGAAAGGATAACCCCCACATTGGTAGCCGGATATTGAGTTGCCTCTCCTTCTACAAGATTGATGATTGGCAGACCATAGGTGTTAGGGAATAATTTTTTTATATCTTCCTGATCGGCAACCGATTGAGTCGGAGTGCCTTCTTCAAGATGCATATTGCCACGAAGAGAACGCGGCACTTTGGGTTGATAGCTCGAACGAGCTATTTGTAACGGGCTTTTTTGCATGGTTGTATATTATTTAGAATTTATATTTTCAAAGATTTAACGGATTTTATGTGGATTTCAATAAAAACACTTGTGTCAACCTGTTATAAATGGAATCTCAATATTCAAATGCAAAAGTAATATTTTTTTGTCAATAATACAAATATTACACTATTTTTCACTCAATTTATATACATACAAATATGTGATTAAAAGCGACTAATTTGCCATAACTTTCAAATTTCTTTCCAATCGCCGTTGGTTTTGATTAATTCCACGAGTTGTTCAACGGCTTCTTTCTGCGGGATATTTTTCAACACACATTCTTTACCTTTGTAAAGACTTATCCTGTCTCGACCTGCTCCGACATATCCGTAGTCGGCATCAGCCATTTCGCCCGGTCCATTGACAATACAACCCATAATGCCTATTTTCAAACCTTTCAAATGTGATGTAGCCTGTTTTACCTCACGGATAGTCTGCTCCAAATCAAACAATGTGCGACCGCAACTCGGACAACTGATATATTCGGTCTTGCTCATCTTCAAGCGTGCAGCTTGCAGAATATCCAAACGCAGTTGGGCACACCGACTTAGCGAAAAATTAGGATTCATTATCTCAATATCTGTAGCATCGCCGTTTAACAATGACCCGCCACAATCGGCAGCAACGTGCAGTACCCATTTTTCATAATCTTTTTCGTCGGAAGAATAGGTTAATATACCGTCCGTAATACTACCGAAGCGGTTATACTCATCGTATCTCGGACTCCGAGGATTTTCAAAATAATCAACTAATTCCCGTGCCACGGGTATCTCATTTTCCGGTGCCTCGCTCAAAGAAACGCGTATTGTATCGCCGATTCCTTCTGCTAAAAGTGCTCCTATGCCGAGGGCTGATTTGATACGACCGTCCTCTCCGTCACCTGCTTCAGTGACTCCAAGATGAAGAGGGAAGTTCATATTTTCGCTATCCATAGTATTCACTAACAAACGCACGGTTTTCACCATAATGCGGGTATTGGATGCTTTGATAGATATTACGACATCAGAGAAAGACTGCTCCTTGCAGATGCGTAAAAACTCCATTGCGCTCTCCACCATTCCTGCCGGAGTGTCGCCATACCGACTCATAATGCGGTCGCTCAACGAACCGTGATTAACACCGAGGCGAATAGCGGTGTGGTGTTTCTTGCAAATATCAAGAAAAGGGATAAAACGCTCTCTGATACGCTCTATTTCCTGCTTATATTCTGCTTCTGAGTACTCAAGATGTTTGAATGTACGGGCAGGGTCAACATAATTACCGGGGTTGATACGTACTTTTTCGACATATTGTGCCGCCACATCTGCAGCTTGCGGATTAAAATGAATATCTGCTACAATGGGAACGTTAATATAGGGAGTTTCGCTCAACCCGTTGCGAATAAGTTTGAGTGACTCCGCTTCACGAACACCTTGAGCAGTAAAGCGCACCAACTCTCCTCCGGCATCAATGATACGTTTGGCTTGGGCTACTGAAGATGCCACATCATTGGTGTCGGTATTTGCCATACTTTGAATACGTATCGGCGATGTTCCTCCAATAGTTAATGTGCCGACTTTGACTGACTCGGTAAAACGGCGGTTGTGTGTAAAGTCAATATCCATATCCAACTATTTTTTAAAAGGGATTAAACGGCATAATAAATCATTAATCCAAGGCGATATGTTCCAACGATATATAATTATAATACTTATGCCGAATATGGCACAAGATTTAACAATTCCATCGAGTAAATGAATCCAAACCGATGTTAAGGAGAGTGTGTTCTCCGCCAATGGTAAACACCACTGCCGCCATGCAAAATCTGCGACTAAAATACCGATGAAAACAGCCATTATTTTCAATTGCGCCTTAGAAAAAGGATGTGTCTTTGTTATTGCCAAAGCAGTGATAATCAGACATGCAACATAGATTGAGTATGATATAAGGTTGGCAAAGGCAGAGCCTAACATACCGACATGCGGAACAAGGAGATTGTTGAAAACGATTATTGCTGCGGTTAGGACAAATGAGTAAACAAGGGAAAAATAGTAATGTTTGGAGAAATTAATTACCGGCAGACTGATACTGAAAGATGATAGTATCAGCTGAGAGCAACTCAGCACCAATACAACATATTTGGCTACAGCAAAAGTCTGACCGTTAGGCAAAATCTCAAAAATCAGGTCAATATTTATCCAAAACAGGCATAATACCAGCATGCCAACAAGCATCTGATTTGTGCTGACTTGTTTTGTAAGCTGTCCTATACGAAGCATATCTCCGTCTTTCATGGCTTGTGATATTTCAGGTTGGGCTATAGCGCCGACTGCGCGGTAAGGCATATATACACACACTGCTATATTTGCTGCTATTGCAAATATACCTGTTTGGTCAAGACCTATGTTGGCTGCAATAAAAAAGGAACTCAATGTGGGTGCCAGTGTACCTGCAAGAGCCGTAAGAAGAAGAAAAAAGGTATAAAAGCAGTATTCTTTGACAAGCGGTTTTTTTATATATTTGAAGTCAGGTTTAATTGAGATATGCTTGAGTGACAGCAGATATATGAGATTGATTAAGGCAGCTGCGGCATATACCAAACAAAAGCCTACCACCATACCATCGAGAGATATAATGCGATAGGCATATAGCATATAATCCACCAAGATAAGCAACCTTACTACTACCTCGCGAACTGTGCGCGGCACGACAATACGCATAAGCACATTGGCATTGGTTTCGAAAATCTGCTGATAGAGCATGAAAAAGGCTATCGGCAGCACAAAGTAGTAGTAGTCAACAAAAAGTTGAGAGTTTTCAGAAAAATAATTTGAGATAGGAATATGCAGTGCCCAATATATCAAGGCAAAAATCAGAAATCCGAAAAACGGGGCAACAAGTGTCCAGAAGAAAAAACCGTGGTCATTGGTGTCATTGTCCTTAAAGTGCGGATAGAAACGTATAATGCTTGAACTTGTGCCGAGTTGTGCCAATCCGACAAATATTACAGCCGCATCAATAAGTACTCGGGACAACCCTATTTCTTCGGTAGTCAGATAGCGGGTAAGCACGAAAAAAGTGGTCAGTCCGCCGATTAGCGCACCGATATAGGTAACTATGGTTCCCTTAATACTTTGTCGTGCTATAACTCCCATCTCTGTTAAAAGTCAAGAGCCGAATGGTAAAAGACTTGTTTGAGAGTGCAAAATTACAAAATTAATACGTATAACGCAAGAGAAAATGAATATCTGTGCGAGATTTTTGTTCCATAGTCCAATTATTCCCAATCTTCAGGTATATTTTCCAGTGTTTTGCAGGTTGGTATCTGAAATTAAGAAATGTTCGGAAACCTTTACCCGTAACCATATTGGAACCGAATGCGTAGAGTACATCATTTTCGTAAATGTAGAATCGATTGTCATAGGCAGGTACATAAAAGGCTCCGATTCCGCCTTGTAAGACAATATCTGGCTTTACGAATTTATATTCCAAACGTTCTGTCAAACAGATACCATATGTCCATTGAGTTGTTCTTGTTTCCATTGATTTACACAAGTTTGTTTCAACCTGACTTTTTGTTGAGAAATCGCCGATAAAATGCGTGTGATTGGCACGTAATACAATTCGATGTTTGTTATCCCTATGTCTCCACCTGACTTGAAAATCGGTTTGAAAAGTCTGATACTTGATGTAACTATATTTAAATATCAGGTTTTGATAATCTTTCCACACATCAACGGAAAAAGATATTTTCATAGGACGTAATATGTTTGTTTCTGATGCAAAATATATGGTTTGTTCGTTATTAATGCGAGACTTGTAAGACATGGCATTAGCATACATATTGTCAAAATATTGTGAGTAATATCTGTGGGCAATGATAAAACCCACATCAACAATAGGATGGTATTTAAGCCCGTTTATTGTAGCAATACCGATTTTTGTGTTGCTTGCCAATGCTGTTTCTCCAAAAAAACTCAATTTGTTGTTATGAAGGCGGTAGTGAATTGAGCCGACGGATTGTGCCTTGCCATGGAAATAGTATTGATTTGACGGGTTGAGTGTATGCCCCATAATATTTTCCATGAACGTCAACCCAATGTCAACATATCGATTGCTGTATGTTGCATCGAAACCTATTACGTTCTGATATGAAGCATTGCGGTGGCTTATTTCCGATGCTGTTCGGTGATAACCTGTTTTACTGAAACTACCCAAAGCATTGTCTTTCAGATTGCCGTCAATTGTTTTGAAGGAATAAAAGGCTGTGATGCTGAAATTGTCAAACTCAAGAGTTGCACCAACACCCCGCAAAAACTGAAATTCCTCATTTCCTCCGTACCTTTGCAGACCTTGATTTCTGTTTTTCACCGTCAGTGGGTTATATGCCTGACCGATAGCGAAATTATTATTGATAACCAAACCCTCACCGAAATTTGCTTTATAGTCACCCACAACAATAGTTTTGAATTTCCAGATATTATTTATTTGAGCGTAAGCACCATAACTGTCAAAACCATAGCGGTCAGGACCTATAAATTCCTCTCCTACATCTTTTTCGGCGTGAAAACCGAATAACACCTTATCTTTGTAACTGTATTTGTATTTGATGTTTGTATAAAAAGGGTCGCCGAGGTATTTTTTGTCGGTTTCATCGTAGTTTTCAATATTTCGTGCATCAAAACGCAGAGTTAATTCATGCTTCCCAAATCTCAAATCACTCCAATAGAAAGGTTTTTTTTCTGTTTCTCCAATGGTTATGAAAGGCAGCAAATTGCGTATATCGTATGTTTCAAGTTCCGGAATCAACTGCAGTTCATACTCACTATAGAGAGGATGTTTATAAACATAGAGGAGTATGGCATCAATCTGTTCGTCTGTGAGAAAATACAGTTGTTCTAATTGATATTGTTTCGCCTGATTGATGTTAATCGGGTTTTCATGCAGGTAAACAAGATTTTCATAGAATGCATCAAAATCGTTTTGAAATTGCTGTGGGTCAATGCGGTTGTCATAAATATCGAGTATGATATCTTCTATCGAAAACGATGTTATATTGTCCACGGCAGTTAACGGGTAGCACATAGGTATGCATACAAGCAGCGAAAGGATAATATTTAGTATTTTCTTGTTTGGCACGAAAATTGTTTTTACAAATAAACAGAGAATGTTTGTTGGCAATTGTTTTTGCAAAATTATACTAAATAATTCAGATATACAATAGTGAAACGTAGTGTCTTACATATTATTTTTATTATTTTGGCTATGGTGTCCTTGCCCGCAGAAGCCAAAAAATACAATCACTTGGATTCTGTTGCCATTCATGTAAATGGTAGTGACACTCTCTATTTAGCGTATCTGCATGATGTATATGTATTTCCTAAAATAAAGAAAAACCAAGAGAAATTTTATTGGAAAACAATAAGGGATGTAAAGAAAACACTTCCGTATGCCAAAATGATTATGCATGAGATGGAAGAGACAGATGCTCAATTAGCGAAAATGACTCCGAAACAGCAAAAGAAATACTGGAAAGTATATGAAAAGCAACTCTTTCGCCGCTATGAATCCGACTTGCGGGGTATGACGGTTAGTCAGGGGCAGATGTTAATGCTATTAATCGACAGAGAATGTGAAAAGACTTCTTATGATGTCATCAAGATGTACAAAGGTCAGTTTGTGGCTAATTTCTGGCAGGGTATTGCCAAAATATGCGGAACAGACCTGAAGGCAGACTATGATTTGAATAAAAATGAAAAGGACCGTATAGTAGAGCGTGTTATCACACTCGTTGAAGCCGGTCAGTTATAGTGAGCGATGGTGATACACCTAATTTACTTGATTGGTTGATAGTGTTATATATGGCAACAATCGTTGCAACTCGTTTTCCGTAAAAATCCCTGCTTCACGTATTTCATCAATACTTTTTAGTTTCATTTTTTCTCGGCGGTATTTGTACAGCCTTTGTGCTTGTTCTGTTCTGATATAGGGATGGAATGACATTTCCTTAACCGATGCTTTGTTGATGTCAATTTTCATTATCAGACTTGAATTGACAGTTAAATTATCCTTGATTTTATCAAAGGTTCCTTCCGGCAGGTCTTTTATTTCTGCAATCTGCTCAACTGAGTAATATCCCCCAAGTTTATTGCGATACCAAATTATCTTATTTGCCACATAATCACCGATATAGCAGATTAATTTCAATTCTGCGGTATCTGTAGTGTTAAGCTCTATGACGGTGTCTTTCTTCTCGGCATAATATTTTCTTGCGACATCTACGGCTGTATCGCCTTTTTCGGCGAAAGTGTCAGTTAAAGCTATATATGGTTGAATCTCCGCGTAAAATGCAGAATCCACTCCGTATATTTTCAGTATATCTTCTTGTTTGCGCCATTTTCCTCCTCTTGCGCGATATTTTAGCATGTTGTGAGCCTGCCATGGTTTAAATCCAAGCTCTAAAAGTTCGATGGAATCGGCAGTGTTGGGGTTGAAGACGTGTCTGTTAATTTGCGGTAGTCGGGATTTATGCCGGTTGGAATGTGTTGAGTCGTAAGAGGCATATCTCGATTCGTATTCTTTTTTCAGGTTGATTAACGAATCGTTAAACATGCATACCAATGCACTATCGGTTTTTGATATCGGCAGTGTTGATGTCTGCCTGCTACCGATGCAGTGTGTAATTATCAATCCGATAACGGTAATAATGATAAATATAATTGTGCCGGCTTTTTGTTTCATGGTTCTTTTATTCTACTACAGAAGATATAGTTCCGTCTAACATATCAGTTGAAATCCTGTCGCCTGAATGAAGTTCTTTTACAGAGTGTACGGGTCTTCCGTTCAAAAGGGTTATAGAATAACCTTGTTGAAGAATACGCTTGGGTGATTGCAATTTTATGGTGTGCTCAATAAGTTCTAATTTATTGAGTTTCTTTTGAAAAATTATGTGATATGCGTTAATTAGTTTGTTTCGATAATTGTCCAACTGTATCAGTTTGTTTTTTGTCAGATTTGAGAGTGACAATTTCATTCTGTGTTCTAAATCGCTGATTTTATCGGCTTGGATGTCAAATTGCTCAATTATGAATGCCGCCGCCGCTGTTGGTGTCTTCAGTGCATATTTTGCTACTTGGTCGGCAATTGAAATATCTTTGGTGTGTCCGATAGCTGTTATTACAGGAAGCGGAAATTGAGCTATATATGAGCATAATGTATAATCGTCAAAGCATGTCAGATCATTACTGCTACCTCCACCGCGCGTAATTAACACTACATCAAAATCAGAGGAGGCTACGGCAATCTTATCAAGCGCATTGCAGACAGATTTTACTGCATTATCACCTTGCATTGTTGCATTGAATAGCGTTATCTTAAAGGCATAATGTCGGGTGCTGTTTGTCAGTTGATTGCAAAAGTCTTCATAGCCTGCTGCGTCAGCAGAACTAACAACTGCAATGCAGCGGGGCAAAGTTGGCATAGCCAACATGTGATTCATATCGTAAATACCGTCTTCTTTTAGCTTTTTGATTGCCGCCTCACGTTGCTGAAGCATATCTCCGAGTGTATATTTAGGGTCAATACCTATAATGTTAAGTGACAAACCATAGACATTATGAAATGTTACTTCAACCTCAACAAGCACCTTCATGCCGTTTTGTAGCGACTGACCGGTTTCTTCGCGAAAATATGCGGAAAGCATATTATAGGCTGATGCCCAGCAGAAAGCGCGAATTCTGGCATTATGCAGGGTGTTGTTGTCTCCTTTTTCAATAAGTTCCATGTAACAATGTCCGTTACGAAGTTGCAGTCCGCTTATTTCTGCTGTGACAAGAGCGGATTCGTAAAATTCAGACTTTATTCCGGCTCCAATTCTGTCGCATAATTCGGATAAGGTATATACTTTCATTTTTTAATGTATTTGATAAGTTTTTGCGCCCTCTGTCATCAGGTCGCGATATGGTATGTGGTTATGTTCGCATAATTCAATAAATTGCCGTTTTTTCTGTGGTTTCATCGTACCTCCAAGCAGTATTTCTTCGCTTTCAAACATTTCAAGAAGACGACTTGCCCCAATTTTTCCCACATCACCCAAATACAGAATGTCGCATTTGACTGTATGAGGAGTTCTACAATCTTGGAGAATACTATCAGTTATTAAAACAATTTTTCCGATTTCATCGATGTTTAATGCATGTACAACAGAGTCATATTCTGGCTGTTGCAAGTCATATTTTAGCGAAATGTTATGTGTCAGAAGTTGTGCTCTTGTGTTGTCTTGAGTAATACATATCTGTTGTCTGCCATTGATGATTTGTATAAGGTCGGTTTGACGGTCAGCATAGACAATTATCTCTTTGCGTTGATTGTTTTGTTTTATATCGTTGATACGTAAGCCGATAAACACAATACCGAGTATTGCTGCAACATAGTGCAATCGCTGTTTATATGCCGCAATAATAATGCCAAACAAAAGAAGTATCTCTCCGCAATTAATCCATATATTTACGGTAGAATGAGGCAGACTCTCAACCCAGAATATATAGTCGCACATAACTTGGTAAACGAATTGAGGAATTTGTGGTGCAAACGGCAGAAATATCAGACAATAAAACGCAATGAATTCTGCAAAAGGCAATATTACTAAATTTGTAAGGCAAAACCATGTACTGAATTGGTGGAAATAGTACAACGTAAGCGGGGCTGTGCCGATTTGAGCTGCGATGGATATGGTTATGATACTTACCACGTATCGCGCCGTGTGTTTTGCAATGCGTTTTATTCTGCTGTCTTCCTTTCTCAAAGTGATTGGTTTTAATGCTAATTCTGTTATCTTTTGTCCAATGGTCATTATAGCTATTACAGCACAGTAACTCAATTGGAAACTGACGGAAAACAATGCTAACGGATTGGCAAGAAGAGAAATCACTGCTGAAGCACCAACAATATTGAGTCCGAATTTGCTTCTGTGAAGTAAACGTCCGATTTCACCGAGAGTGAACATCAGTGTTGCTCTGACAACAGACGGTGAGAGTCCTGTGATTATTGCATATATCCACAGGGCAATTATAATCAGCGATGATTGAAAAGTACTTAACCACCATTCTTTGCGGAGAGGTTTTATTTTGCCGAACCCGGTGAAAAGCAGGGATAAAATCAAGTAAATTATACCTACGTGTAAACCGCTCACTGCAAGTACGTGCATGGCACCTGCGGCAGAAAAACTATATCGTGTTTCCGAATCCAAAAGGTCGCGTTCTCCTATAGTCAATGCTGAAATTACCCCTAATTCGCGGGAACGGAATCCGACCTCTTTATAGTATGAAACGATTTTATGTTGCTGTTTTCTTCCCCATGTTCTGATATTATTCGGCTGGTTGGTATGTTGCAGTAGAATCAGGTTATTGGCATATATGGTTGCTGAATATCCCTGCGTTTCGAGATATTTTCCGTAATCGAAACCTTCGGGGTTAAGCGCATGCGGTATTGAAAGCCTGCCGTTAACGGCGATTACATCGCCTATTGTCAGTTTTTCGCTTGATGTGTTGCGAGGCAGAGTAAGCATGACCTTATATTCGGTGCCCGCACTGTCTGCATACAGACACTCCACTTTTACCGTTGTCGGTTTTATGGTCGGATAATCACTTAAAAGAAGCCGATATGTCGCGCTTTCATCGGTTATTTCCATTTGTTGCCGGTCTAATTTATATGCAGTAATACCAAGACCTGAGGATATAAAAAATACAGCCGCAAAGGCTGTAAAAATTTTGTATTTATATGTAGCCGCTGCTGCAACAAATGCAATGCTGCATATAACAGCAGGTATCCATAGTTGAATGGGGAATAGCAATACTCCCAAAAGAATACCTGCAATCAGAGAGATCGCTATAGCCCACATAGGGTATTTGCGCAAGGCAGAACGTATGCTTTTGGAAAGGTTTGCCATAAAAAATCAGTTATTGATAGTACGGAGATTTATCCGCCGATAGGCGAACCCTTATAGTGAGGCAGGATGTTGATTTTGCAGATGTTGTATGGCAGATATGGGGTCATCAGCTTTGAATACCGAACTGCCGGCTACCAATACATCAGCTCCGTGTGCATATAGTTTTGGGGCATTTTCAAGATTGACTCCACCGTCAATTTCTATGAGTGTATTGAGATGTTGGCGTTGAATTTCCGCTTTGAGAGTATCTAATTTATCGTATGTTGTTTCGATAAATTTCTGACCTCCGTAGCCGGCAAAGACGGACATAAGCAGTACCATATCCACATCCTTAAGATAGGGGAACAGACGTTCTGTGGCAATGTCAGGATTTATGGTCAAACATGTCTTGGCTCCTTTTTTTCTTATCAAGTCAAGAACAGGTCGCGGGTCATCAACTGCCTCAAGGTGAAATCCGACGCTGAAAGCACCGGCGTCAACGAAGCGTTCAACGTATTTTTCGGGATGCACAATCATCAGATGTACGTCAAGCGGCTTTGTACAATATTCCCTTACTGCTTCCATAACGGGAAAGCCGAATGACAAATTGGGGACGAAAGTACCATCCATAATATCCAAATGCAACCATTGCGCGGAGGAACGGTTAATCATTTCACATTCACTGCGCAAATTGGAAAAATCAGCTGAAAGTAAAGAAGGAGAAACCATTTTATAATTACCTATTTGTTCAAACACTTGATTTTTTCTCGTACAAAAAGAAAGGTTGTCTCCCGACAACCCAATCTTTACTTAACCTTAAATCTAATACCATGAAAAACACGATGCAAAATTACTACATTTTTCAATACCGACCAAATTTTTATGTTAAAAAACATAGTTTTATGGCATTTTTTTATGACATTTTGTTGTTTTTCGGTGATGAATGGCAGTATTTGCAGACGAACGAAACCGAGCATTATTTTTTTTTGGTAATTATGAAAAAATATAGTAACTTTGCGAGTTGTCTTTTAGTAATTTAGTCATGAAATTCCAAATCAGTAAGGATATTATAGAAAATCTTATCAAATTAGGTGCTTTGATTTGTTTGGTTATATTGCTGGTTCAGTTCCATTCTGTACGCTCAACGCAATTCCGTTACCATTATTCGCTTGGCAGACCGTGGTCGTATGAGGAATTGCAGGCTCCATTTGATTTCCCGATATATAAGTCTGACGGGGATATTACTCAAGCGCGCAATGAGGCACTTGCCAATTATTATCCCTGCTTCAGATTACAGAGTTTCCCGGTCAATGCAATAGTTGACAGTGTGGTGAAGGGTATAGCGTATCCTGAAAGTATTGCTGCCAAAGCCTTTTTAAACAGAGAACTCAAACAGATATATTCTGTCGGAATGATGACCGGTGAGGATATGTTGTTGGTTAAAAACGGTTCTTATTCGCAAATCAAAGTTATTGACAATAAGAACGTTGCTCAAAACAATTTGATTGATTCATGTTTTACTCCGATGTTGGCATATTCCAAGATTAAAATAGATGCTGATTCATCAATGTTTGTTATTCTTGAATCCACGTCCTTTTATTCTTATCTTCCGATATCTTTATCCTATGATTCTGTACTTTCCGCCAATCTGAAGTCTGATCTGTTAGCAAGTGTGTCGCTGACTGAAGGAGCTATCCAGCAGGGTGAGCGCATAATTGCGCGTGGTGAGATTGTTACACCCGAAAAATACAGGATTCTTAATTCACTTGAGAGAACGTATCGCGAAAAATACTCTTCAGGCTACTCTGCATGGTCTTTGCTGGGTGATACATTGTTGGAGTTGTTTTTCGTTATGCTTTTGATTCTGTATCTCATCCGTTTTCGTCCCAACTATTACAGCGGCATGAAGAATGTTATATTTTTCCTGCTTTTGGTTGCATTGATGGTATGCCTTTCTGCAGGAGCTGTAAAGTTAGGTGATGTGCTGAATATGCCGATGTGTATCTATATTGTACCGCTCGCTTGGGTTCCTATATTGGTACGAGTTTTTTTCGATGCCCGAACAAGTCTGTATATTCATTGGATAACACTTATGCTTGTGGCTTTAATGCTTGATGACCCGTTTACATACGTCATTATTCAAGTGGCAGTAGGAATGGTTGTGGTTACGAGTTTGAAGGATATAAGCGAACGTTCGCAATTGGCGAGAACGGCATTATATGTGTTTCTGACCTATGCTTTTACTTATACGGCATTGACACTGTCGGTAACCGGTGATGTTACAAAATTGGATTGGCTTTCCTATGTTTTCTTTGCTGCAAATGCAGTGCTTTTGCTTCTTGCGTACGGTTTGATATTCCTTTGTGAGAAAGTGTTTAATATGCTGTCTTCAATGACACTTGTAGAGCTTTCCAACGTTAATTCCGACCTGTTGCTTCGTTTGGCGGAGGAGGCTCCCGGAACATTCCAACATTCGCTCCAAGTGGCTAATCTTGCCTCCGAAGCAGCAAAGCGCATTGGAGCTAACAGCTTGATGGTCAGAACGGGAGCAATGTATCATGACATTGGTAAGATGGCTTGCCCTCACAACTTTATAGAAAATCAGGCGGGAGGAGCCAATCCTCTTAATCGGATGCCGATACCGGATGCAGTAAGTATTATTATCGGCCATGTTACGCGTGGTATTCAGATTGCTCAAAAGGAGCACCTGCCTCAAGTTATTATTGATTTTATTGCTACTCACCATGGCACTTCAAAAGCACGCTATTTCTATAACACATATAAGAATCAGCATCCTAATGAAGAAATCGATGAAGCACTGTTTACATACCAAGGTCCCACTCCGTTTACACGTGAGCAGGGTATTCTGATGATGGCAGATGCTATAGAAGCGCGTAGCCGTAGCTTGCAGGAATACAGTGAGCAGAGTATCAACGATATGGTTGAACAAATGGTGTCAGCACAGATGAATGACGGACAGCTGAAAAATACGCCGCTGACCTTTAAGGATATAGAAAATATCAAAGAAGTTTTTAAACAAAAACTTCAGAACATATATCACCACCGTATTGCTTATCCGGAGCTATGCCAAAGATAAAGACCATCATATTTGATTTCGGCGGAGTATTGATTAATCTTGACCGTGAAGCATGCGTCAAACGTTATAAGGAACTCGGTGTACTCGATGCAGACAAACTCTTGGACAACTACATGCAGTCCGGAGTATTTCTCGCGCTTGAAAAAGGCGAGTTGACTCTTCGCGATTTCCATAATCAGATACGTAAGATAAGCGGCAGATATATCTCTGACAATGATATTGACGATGCATTCAGAGCATTTTTGTTGGATATTCCACAAAGACGGATGGATAAGATAAAACAACTCCGCAAGTGCTACCGCACAGTTATCTTGAGTAATACCAATGAGATACATTTCCCCTCTGATTCAGACTTGTTGGTTACCGGCGGTTATCGGATTGCCGATTATTTTGACTACTGCTATTTGTCGTATCAGATGCATCTCTCCAAACCTGACAAGGCAATTTTCGTTGAGTTATTACGCAGAGAAGGGCTTAAACCGCAGGAATGTCTGTATCTTGACGATGGTGAGTGCAATATAACCACAGCCCGTGAGATGGGTTTTAATTGCTATTTGGTAAATGATGATTGGGTGGATAAAATTGATAATTATTTAGAATAATATGGAAAAAAAAGATTGTGTTGAATTACCTGAAAATGCCAACAGGGAACTTAAAGAAGGTGAAAAATACGAGCCTATTCTAAAGGTTAATCAGACTTATCCTGAGGTTAGTCTTTATTCTGTGTCTGTAGGTTTGCTGATGGCGGTTGTTTTTTCTGCTGCTGCTGCCTATCTGGGTTTGAAAGTGGGTCAAGTTTTTGAAGCAGCCATACCCATTGCAATTATTGCAGTGGGGTTGTCAAGTGCCACGCATCGTAAGAATGCGATAGGCGAAAATGTTATTATCCAAAGTATTGGTGCAAGCAGCGGAGTTATAGTTGCCGGTGCTATATTTACGTTGCCTGCTTTGTATATTCTGCAAGCCAAATATCCCGACATAACAGTCAGTTTCATGCAGGTATTTATGAGTTCACTGCTCGGTGGATGTTTAGGGATATTATTTCTGATTCCTTTCCGCAAGTATTTTGTCAGCGACATGCACGGCAAATATCCCTTTCCGGAGGCTACCGCAACAACTCAGGTTCTTGTCAGCGGAGAGCGTGGCGGCAGTCAGGCTAAACCGCTTGTTTGGTCGGCACTGATTGGCGGACTCTATGATTTTCTTGTCTCAACTTTCGGACTATGGTCAGAGACCCTCTCCACGCGCATGACTTCTTGGGGAACTGCCATTGCGACAAAGACCAAACTTGTATTCTCACTCAATACGGGTGCTGCCTTGTTAGGTTTAGGTTATATTGTAGGTCTAAAATACGCCGCGATAATATGCGCCGGATCGCTTTTTGCATGGTGGTTTATAGTACCGCTTTTAGGCATGACCACAGTTGATTCTGTTATGTTGAGTGAGATGGAGCCGGAGTGGATATTCAGTAATTATGCACGCTATATTGCTATCGGAGCGATAGCCATGGCAGGTCTGATAGGCATAGTCAAGTCGTGGGGTGTAATAAAAGGCGCGGTGGGATTAGCAGCTAAAGAATTTGGTTCTAAAGGCAAGAAAATAGCCAAGGCTGTGCCCCGAACAGAGCGCGATTTGAGCATGAAACTTATCATCATCTCAATAGTGGCAGCGTTGTTAATAACCTTTGTGTTTTTCTATTTCGGCATTATACATAATTTAGTGCAGACTATAGTTGCATTTCTTGTTGTAGCGATTATAGCTTTTCTGTTTACCACGGTGGCTGCTAATGCCATTGCCATGGTAGGCTCAAACCCTGTTTCCGGAATGACATTGATGACTCTCATCATAGCCTCTGTTGTGTTGGTTGCTGTTGGTCTTGAAGGCACACAGGGCATTGTTGCTTCAATGATAATCGGCGGCGTGGTTTGTACTGCTCTTTCTATGGCGGGTGGTTTTATAACCGACCTGAAGATTGGTTATTGGATTGGCACTACACCCGCCAAGCAAGAGACATGGAAATTCCTCGGTACTTTAGTCAGTGCTGCAACCGTAGGCGGAGTAATCATAATTATGAACAAAACGTATGGTTTCGTAGGTGAAAATGCTTTGGTTGCGCCTCAAGCAAATGCCATGGCAGCAGTTATTGAGCCTCTGATGATGGGTCAGGGAGCGCCCTGGCTTTTGTACGGTGTTGGAGCATTATTGGCATTGCTCCTCAACCTCCTTGGAGTGCCGGTGTTGGCATTCGCATTAGGTATGTTCATTCCTTTGCAACTCAATATTCCTCTTTTAGTGGGAGGACTGATTAGTTGGTTTGTGTCAACACGCTCCAAAGACGAAACTGTCAACCGTGCGCGGCAGGATAAAGGTACACTTATAGGTTCGGGATTTATTGCAGGCGGAGCATTGATGGGAGTAGTGAGTGCAGGAATAAAATTCGCGGGAGCCGACTGGTATTTGACCGAATGGGCAGCATCGTCTGCTTCCAAATGGTGTGGAGTGGCGGCATATCTGTTGCTTATATGCTATTTTATTCTCTCTTCTCTCAAAGCAAAAAAATAGTCAGATCATCTTACTTCGATAGGCAGAACCTTTGTGAGCAGCGGATAAAATATGCCGGATACATATTGATTTTGATTAATTACTCAGGCTGAATATTTTTATCAGCTTTTTGCCGAAAAATTTTGTTGTTTCAAAAAAAGGTTGTAACTTTGCAGTCCGAATACTTATGGTACTATGCCCGAGTGGTTAGGGATCGGTCTGCAAAACCGGGGACTCCGGTTCGAATCCGGATGGTACCTCCAAAACGAAAAGTCGTTAGACACCTAACGACTTTTTCCGTTAAATTAGAAGTAAAATAAATAACATTTTGCAATATATTGAATTTCTTAACGGTGTAATGAGTATGCCGGTATGTTTTACATCTATAAATTTCAACACGTATGGATATAATCAATGAGATTACCACCGAGGATTATAAATACGGTTTCCACACTGACATAGAAACAGATATTATTCCCCGAGGTCTGAATGAAGATATTGTCCGCCTGATTTCGCAGAAGAAACGTGAGCCTGAATGGCTGCTTGAGTTTCGTGTCAAGGCTTTTCGCAAGTGGTTGACGATGCCCTTGCCCACATGGGCGCATTTGGATATCCCCGAAATAGATTTTCAGTCTATATCCTACTATGCTGCACCCCGCAAAAAACGCAATGATAATGCCGAGATTGACCCCGAGTTGGTCAAGACATTTGACAAATTAGGTATCCCTATAGAGGAACGCAAAGCATTGTCGGGCATGGCGGTTGATGCAGTGATGGATAGCACGAGTGTGAAGACCACTTTTCGTGAAAATCTTGCCGAGCAAGGGATAATATTTTGCTCTATAAGCGAAGCCGTGCGCGAACATCCGGATTTGGTACAAAGGTATTTAGGCTCTGTTGTCCCAAGTGCTGACAATTATTATGCAGCATTGAATAGCGCAGTCTTCTCTGACGGCTCTTTTGTTTATATCCCCAAAGGCATACGCTGCCCAATGGAATTGTCAACATATTTCCGCATCAATGCCGCCAACACAGGGCAGTTTGAACGAACACTGATTATTGCAGATGAAGAAGCATACGTGTCTTATCTCGAGGGGTGTACTGCGCCGATGCGCGACGAGAATCAACTTCATGCCGCCATAGTTGAAATTGTGGTGATGAAAAACGCAGAAGTCAAGTACTCAACAGTACAAAACTGGTATCCGGGAGACAAAGCAGGGAAAGGCGGAATTTATAATTTTGTCACTAAACGCGGTATCTGCAAGGGCAATAATGCTCGCCTGAGTTGGACACAGGTTGAAACAGGCAGTGCTATAACATGGAAATATCCCTCATGTGTGTTGCAGGGCGATAATTCATCTGCCGAGTTTTACTCTGTGGCTGTAACCAACAATTACCAACAAGCAGACACAGGCACCAAAATGATACATTTAGGTAAAAATACCCGTAGCCGTATTATCTCCAAAGGTATTTCTGCCGGCAGAAGTCAGAATAGTTACCGAGGATTGGTAAGAGTGGCTCAAAGCGCTGACAATGCACGTAATTATTCGCAATGCGACTCCCTGCTTTTGGGCGACCAATGTGGAGCTCACACCTTCCCCAATATGCAGATTGACAATCCGACTGCTATAGTTGAACATGAAGCAACAACATCAAAAATTTCCGAAGATCAATTGTTCTATTGCCAACAACGCGGTATCAATACCGAGGATGCCGTAGGATTAATCATCAATGGTTATGCCAAAGAGGTTATCAACAAACTGCCTATGGAGTTTGCCGTTGAAGCACAAAAACTTCTCCAAGTAAGCCTTGAAGGCAGTGTGGGATAATATTTTACCCTCCCCCGAAACCAAAACAATGATGAAATGATGAAAGGGTGAAATGATGAAATGATGCCTTTAAAAGTGCACAAATGATGGGAGAAAAAAATAATATGAGTTTACTTCAAAAAAATCATTTAAGATAGACCCTGTGTAATGAGGTCATAATATAATTATTTTGTATGTTATTTTAAATAATGCTAACTTGGCACAATTTTTGTCATGTATTGAATTGACAACCAATCGCATTGCAGAGCGATTTGTCCCACATAAGATATTATAAAAACACCATGGCTACGGACTTGGAGTCTTGAAAACCGGACATTTTTAAGATTTCATTACCAAGAACAAGGCTTTTTGAGTGTTCATGCTTTTAAGCGTGAGCCTTGTTCACTTATATTTGGTAATGAAAGGTCGTCCGGATCCCTCAAGATTCCAAATTGAAGCAGAAAAGCCTCACGTTTTTTATTATCACCGTCTGACACTCGAAAACGAAAATTTTATAATACATATAGTCATGAAAAAGTATTTCATTTTTATCATTTTACTCTGCACGATGTTCGTTTGTGCAATAGAAGGTTATGCTGCCAAATACGCGATGTATCTTGACCCTTATAGCACAGAGTGGTCTGACACTTGGTGTTATGTGTGGGCTCCAAAATCGAGTAGTACAAACTATTATTACGCTACAGAGGCCATAGCCGCTGTCAAAGCGGAAATAGACGAATACGGCTGGCTAAAAGCAGAATTTGAAACAGATAGTACTGTCTTTGATGTCTATTTTTGCAGCAATGAAATCACCAACTCTATCTATTATTCAAATTCATATGCTGCCGGTACTAATAATTTGTATCAAGGTATAACGGAATCGACATATTTCGTTATAGACAATCAGATGCTGAAAAAAAGTGAATTTCGACCTTTGAATATTGTAGAAAGCAATACATTTAACCTTCATGTAACGACAGCGGGGACATTGGGCAATGTGATAATGTCGTATATTGATGACTGGGGCGATGTAGCAAAACTGACTATTACAGGTTCGCTTAATAAGCAGGATATGAAGTATTTTGCTCGCATGACTTATCTGCAAGAACTTGATTTATCCGGGACAGACATCAGCCTTATCGCATCATGCACGGGACTTAAACGGTTGAAAAAAGTAGTCTTGCCGAGTAGTGTAACAACTGTTGCCGACAGTGCTTTTTATGGTTGCGTGCTATTAGATGATGACTTATTGCTCGACAATGTTGAAACAATAGGTAATTTTTCATTTTTTAATTGCAACAACATCGATACTCTCTCTCTGCCAAAATGTAAAACAGCAGGCAATGGCGCATTCGCATTTGCAAATTATTATAATTACTGGAATACTACCGGTTCAAATATTTCTTACACCGATAGAGGTCTGAAAACCATTGATATGCCTATTGCGACAGACATAGGTCGGTCTTGCTTTGCGGCATGTGGCAGATTAGAGAAAATAAACATTCCACTTGCAGAAACAATAGGTTTAGCCGCATTCCATAATTGTATCGCTCTGAAAGAAATAGATATACATTCTGCAACAAATATCGGTGATGTTGCATTTGGTTGCTATTATAATTTCAATCCACAACTCAGCAAGGTGATATTATCTGACGAACTCGCAACGATACCTTCTTATTGTTTCTATAATGCCAAAAACCTGACCGACATCAATATTCCCCAAAAATTGAAGCAAATAAATGATTATGCTTTTTATGATTGCAAGATACGTAATGTAGTTCTGCCCGAAGGCACAACAACTGTTCAGGCAGGTAATTTCACACATTCTGACTCCATCACCCTTCCCTCGACAATAACCACTTTTGCTTCATATTCATCGGAATGGAAACATGTCTTCAGTTATCTCACACCTCCGCCATCGCTTGGTTTTGTTACCAACTCCGGCAATAATTTTGAGGACATGACTCTTCATGTTCCGGCGTATTGTTTATCGGCATACAAACTTAATGATTATTGGTATCGTTTTGGTAAGATAACTGCCATAGAGGGTAATTTGGACGCTATCAATATAACAGGCGATTTTACGTTTTATACCACTGACGGTATAGTGGATAAAGCGGCAATGACCATCTATTCCGGCGGCAAACTGACCACTTCGGCAGATAAGACAATCTATCTCGGCCAATACACTCAACATATAGGCACTACATCATCTTATAGTTGGGATTACTCAAAGGAAAATGGCAGTTATGTGTTAGATGAGAACAATAACTACATTTCTATTTACAGCAAGAGTATAGCCAATACGGGGTCGCTGATGGCTCTTTCGTCGCTTGCGGCAGATAATGCCGAATGGCTTATTACCGCCACTGCCAACAGATGGAATTTCATTTCTCTACCATTTGATGTCAATATAGCAGACATCACCACACAGGCTGGTATCAAATGGGTCATACGAGAATATAATGCCCAAAATCGAGCCTCACAGACGGGCGACACATGGCAAAATGTGGCTACCGATGGTGTTTTGAGTGCCAACAAAGGCTACATTCTGTATTGCAATTCAGCGGCTGTGTTCACTTTCCCCGCCGCCAATGAGACACGTCAAAACATATTTTCTATCGCCGACCAACAAGTGGCATTGGAACATTATGAGGCGGACTATCCTCAAAATATGAGTTGGAATCTTATCGGCAACCCATACCCTTGTTTCTTCGATATCAAAAAGACTGATTTTATTGCACCTATGACGATGTGGAATGGTCGTGGATACACAGCCTACTCACCACTTGACGATGACTATATTCTTCGTCCGGCAGAGGCTTTCTTTGTTCAAGCACCTGAAGATGCCGATGCAATCATTTTTGATAAGTCGGGACGCAATATGGAAACATCATATACCGTTTCGACTTACGAATACAACAATCGTACTTCCATGCCGGCACGACGCGAACACAATAGTATAACTGACCGTCTGATATTCAATTTCATTGTAGGCAACACCGATTATTCCGACCGTGCGCGTATAGTTTTCAACGAGCAGGCTTCAACAGATTACGAACTGCTACGCGATGCCGCCAAAATGATGTCAACCGATGATGTAATACCGCAACTGTATGTCAATGAGCAAGGTATTCACTATTCTATTTGCGAACGCCCGATGCAAAACGGACAAACTATATTAGGGTTCCATGCCGGAGCGGCAGGCGAATACTCACTCACTCTTGACGCTCACTCTGACGATTACATTGTACAACTCACTGACAATGAGTATAATATAGACTTCCAACTTGATGATAAGCCATATATTTTCACATCCCAAGAGGGTGATTTCCCTGAACGTTTCAGCATAAGCATACAGCAACGCATGCCGACAGTTTTCGCAACGATTACTACCGACAATAGCATTGAACTCAATGGCAACCAACTGATGGTTAGGTCTTCGCAACTATCAGACATACGCGTTTATAGCATTGACGGACAGATTATTGTTCGTCGTAACGGAACAAACCTTGATGCCACTCTTGCTGCCGGTGTATATATCGTCTGCATTGATAATCTTTGCAATAAGGTAGTAGTTAAATAACCTTTTCTAATACTATTACATATATGAAACGCTATCTATTTATTACCCTGTGGTGTGCGGCTACTCTTGTTAGTCTGTATGCACAGCAAGGCAGTATTGACCCCGCTAACCCCGGTGATCCGCAGTCGGTCTACCAACTGAGTGTGCAAGTATCGCCGCAGTCAGCCGGTGCTGTCAATATAACGACCACTTGGCTTGAACCCGGCAAACAACAGTACATCAATCTCACCACGCTGAAAAGCGACTACACTTTTGTTCAGTGGGTATACGGCGAGGAGGTTGTATCAACAAGTCGCTCGTTCTATTTCACTATGCCCAAGGACAATGTGTTGCTGATTGCACAATGTGTGTATAATGAGCCTGAGGAACAGCCTTTCGACCCCGAATCACCCGATGACCCACCGGCAAGCGAGATACCTGCTCCTACTCATTTGGTAACAATCGACGTGAGTCCGTTGGAAGGCGGTACGACCAATAAGACATCGTTCTATATGGCAGAGGGAACATGGCAAACTGTTCTTGCCACAGCCAATGAGGATTATGTTTTCAGCGGTTGGCAAGTAGGAGGCGAAATAGTCATGGTCGGCAATCCGCTGAACATAGAAATGGGTACAACGGACTTGTCATTCACCGCAGTATTCACCTACGACCCACAGCCCTTTAACCCTGCCAACCCCGATGACCCGAGCAGTTTGATAACCACCGACACCACCATTGATGTCTTTGACACTATATGTGAGGGTACAATATATAAGGTTAATTCTGTTGTCTATAACGAATCGGGGGATTACACATTCGACAACAATTATATCGCACCGAATGGTGTTAATACTATCACACACTACCACCTTAATGTCCACTATTGCGAATCGGTATGTGCCGACACATTGCCGCTGATAGGACTATTTAACAGTCTGAGTCCGCGAGATAGTGCAACATATGATAACACAAACTTTACATTAAGTTGGAATCATATTGAGAATGCCGTGTATTCTGTCTATCTGTGGAATAGCACTGACGAGCCGGCAGATACACCTGTGGTAAAAGATATTGCAGAATTGAATTATCACCCCGACAATCTTGTCTTTGGCAATACATATCGTTGGTATGTAGTGGCAAGTAATTGTTCGTATCAACTCGTGAGCGATACTCTAACATTCAGCGTTCGCGAGAAACCCGACCTGCATATTACTTCGCTTGAATTATCGGATGCGGAAGCCGAGAGTTTTATTACCATCAAATGGACGGTACGCAATGACGGCAATGGTTCGACAGGAGAACAACGTTGGACAGATTACATATGGTTAGTATCCGATATGAGTCTCGGAACTGAATTTATTGCTAATGATGTTTCGTTGCCGCAATTACTCATTAAGACCGATAATCTTAAGTCGTTAGACAGCGGTGAGGAATATGAGAATACAGTAGATATCAAATTGCCTGATTTGGTATATGGAGATATATACGTCATTGTTGCAGCCGATATGTACAGCATCGTGGACATAGAGTTTGGTGATTCTATTGTTGAGCCTTATGACCCACAGACAACAGGTTGGTTGTTTGCTCTCACTAACTCGGCATATAACAATATAGATGAGTATGGCGAGACAGCGGAGCGCAGCGATAATTTCTTTTACAAACGTCTGCATCTTGATATGCCGCCGCACATTGATTTGCAAGTGCCAAGCGTAAGCGCAGAAGCCATACCTATTGACCCTCCGGAAATATATAAAGACGGCAAAATATATGGCAAAATTCCTCTAACAAGCAGGTCTGAATATGTCTCATACAACCCTTTATCTTACACCGTTAACACAATACAATTATATACTCCCTCGCCTGTAACATACACCGGTGTCGGATTTAATACGGATTTCTATTGCGGCAAGGAAGTTGCCGTGCATGCTACTATTGCCAATTATGGCACCAAAGCACTTGAGGACAAACACTTGAACACTGCCGTTTATATCTCTCATTCGCCTGACAGAAACGACGATGCGCCACTTCTCGTTAAATTTAATAGTGTGTATGTCAGCACTTTGGCAGCCGGGGACTCAATGATATTAAAGATAAACTTTAATCTGCCCTACGCATGGGAGGGAGAAACATATTTTCATGTCTTTACTAACTATAACGATGAAATCCAAGAGTATGCCAACACGGGTAATAATTGGGGTGTTAGCAGTCCGGTTGAGGTCAAACTGACCCCTTATGCAGATTTGAAACCCGACAATCTACTGCTGACAGTCAACGGACAAGAAGCGGAGACATTAGTTGCCGGACAATACTGCAATCTGTCGTGCGAGGTAAATAACATAGGCGATGGTATTCCATATACGGGGAAGTGGATTGATAGAGTATACATCTCAACTTCGCCTGACGGCATTGATGTTTCGGCTGAAAAGTTAAGTGACTTAAATCGTTCGGGGACATTTTCAAAAAAAGTAAATGCCGACCAAAGCAAATTATTGATATATGCAGAAGATACGCGCAAAACGGCATACTATATGCCTTTGTCAGCATATGAATATACAGGCGATAATTATACATATAACTATCGTTTTGTTACACCATCATTGCCGTCAGGCACATACTATATCTATTTGAGTGTTGACGACGATAATGATGTGTTTGAAAACGACAGTGAAGAGAATAATACTCTTCGTGTCGGTCCTGTTCAAATAGTAACGCCCGACCTTGCCGTAACAGATTTCACCATTTCGCAGGATACATTGGCAACCGATGATGTCGTCACTCTGACATGGACAGTACGCAATACCACTGATGCCGCTCTGCAAAATATCACTCTGACCGATGCTCTATACGCAGAGATAAACAACAAACCAATAAAAATAGCCACATTGACCAATACGCTCTCTCTACCTGCCGGAGGAGAAAAAGTATTGCGCGCAAACATAACCATACCGCGCGACCAAAACCTTGAAGGTAACTACAAAGTCTATATGCACATTAATAGTAACGATTCCTTGCCTGAAAGCGACATTGACAATAATATATCGCAAAAACGGAATGTGGTATTTCAATATATTGAGGACGGTAGCGAGCGTATTATCAAGGGTATGTCAATTGTAGTCCAAAACCTGAAAGCAAATGCAAAGACTTACAATGTGGGCGATGCGGTTACGCTAACCGCCACAATATACAACAACGGGACAAAAACTATCCCTATTGACATAAGCAAAGATATTTATCTGTTGCCGGTCAACGGGTCGTTTTTCAGCCAATCAAGTGCTATTGGTCTTGAAGTCATTTCATCTGACGGTTCGACCCTCAATCTTGCCTCTACACAAACAGTCAACATTACGATTTCTGTTCGTCTGCCCGAAGACCGGCAGGGAGGCACGCGACGACTATCACTTGTTGCCGATATCAACAATGATATTAAAACCGCAACCAACGATTGGAAGTGCGCATACACCGATATTTATATTTATGGCAACCAACCTGACATTCAAATAGATAATATCTATTGCAACTCCCACGTGTTTCCCGCGGACGAGCCGTCTGCGCCCCACACAACCACTCTGTACACCTCGCTGACCGATACGGTTAATGTTATGGTCAGCAATACAGGCACTTGGAATGCATCATCATTTAATATGTATCTCTATCTGTCCGAACAAGAGAACGGGAAATCAATCCCTATCGGTGATACCACAATCTATTCTCTCTCTGTGGGCGAACAGCGAACAATCAGCGTTCCGATAACGATTGACGACAAAAACAACGGTTCGTGGTATCTGACAGTTGCGGTCGATACAAATAACAACCTTACCGTTGATAATAAGATAAAATCTATTCCGATTCAAGTGCTTCTCTCACCTGTACCTGACTTGGTGATTACCGATTTCCATATTCCCGACCTTCTTATAGTCGGCGAGAAAATGCAAATAACCTATACCATAACAAATACAGGCGACACAGCCACACGTGTTGATAAATGGGCTGACGACTTCTATTTCTCATCGGATATAGGTCTCGATGACTCGACCGCGACCAAAATAGGCAGTCGTATGCACAATGGTGTCCTTGCTGCCGGCGAATCATACAGTGTTGTCGTTGAATACACTATTCCGCTTGACTTACAAGGCAATATGATATTCGTTATAAGCACGGACGCAACAAATACGGTCTATGAATCCGATGAGAGCAACAATTTACAGTCCCGACAAGTGTATATCAATAATGGTATGGATCGCCCTGCCGACCTTGTTATACACAACATAATAGCCCCGGTGGAAATAACGTTAGGCAAACCTATCACGCTGACCTACACCATTGCTAACCGAGGCGAGTATCCCGCCAAAGGACTATTGCGGGACGTGTTCTACTTCTCAACAGACGACCAACTTGACGGCAGCGATATACTTGTCGGAGTAGCCGCTGACAGCATTGATATGGAAGCAGGGCAGACAGTAACGCGCACTGCACAAGGCATAATAGAAAACGTAACCGATGGTACGTATTACGTCATAGTTATGAGCAATTCAACACACTCAATTGCCGAACGCGAGTACAGCAATAATATCAGCGTTTCAACATCACCTGTTGCAGTCATTTTAGACGAGTTAGAGTTTGACGCAGCGACACAAATCAATACACAGGCATATTTCAAACTCTCAGTGCCATCGTATATGGAAGGACATACTTTTGCGCTCGACCTCGAATATCCGGAAAATACTCCTGTGGGCGCATATGTTGCTTACGGTAGTGTCCCATCGACAGTCAGATACGACTATTGCAGCATTGATTTGCAGGGGGCAAAACAACAACTCATAGTGCCAAAAGCCAAATACGGTGATTACTATATCGTTGTTCAAGACCATAGCGTATCATCAACTGGGACGCAGACGGCTCGTCTGCGAACATCCGTAGGTAATGAGTTCAGTCTGACGACCGATGATATTACGCTCGGTGGGGCGGAGATGACTCTCGTTGCTCACGAAATACCATTCGGTGCCTCCTCACTCACTATCAGCGAAGGCGGACAAGGCGGCTGGGTAACAACAGGTATCAATGGTGCATTGTTCGACAGCATCATGGATTTCCGATTAGAACGCACATATAACACACTACCGGCAGAAATCGTTACTTGGGACGGAGCAACACAGTCTTTGGTTACCTTCAACCTCAACGATGCTGAATTGGGACTCTATAATGTCGTTTCCGAATTGCCCGAAGGTACGCAAGGCACACTCGAAGATGCCTTCCGCGTTGTTGAAGGCAAAGATGTCGGTGTAACGGTTAAACTTAATGTACCAAGCGTATCACGCCGAAATGCTCCTATACCATTCTCTTTCCTTTATGCTAACGGCGGAACAACCGATGATGCCATCTCCGAATTTGTGATAGTCATTGACAACGGCTATTTGAGTTTTGATGTCAATGGGCTAAAAGAACAAACGAAAGAGTTACACTATCGTCCGCACGGAGACACTAATTTCCGCGGATTGGTATCCATTCCGCCCGGAGAACAAAAAATAGTCAATGCTTTTTTCCAAGTTTATTCCAATTCTTCCAAATGCACGATATCAATGTATATTTTAAGATAATACGACAATGAAACACATAAATGAATATATTTCCATCAGTAAGTCATACTGTTTAATATGCTGTCTGCTGCTATCCGCATCATTGGCTCATGCCGGCGGCAATATCCGTCCTAAGATATCAGGTCCTAACGACTTGTATGTGAATAGTTATAATGGCGTGCTTTTCTTTCAGCGTACCGACTTCGCTACAAGCAATTCCATAATGCCTATGGAACTAACCTTTTTTTACAATAGTTCGGCACGCAAGGCAAACAAAGGATTCGGTTTGGGCTTCTCTGTCAATCATGGTACATACCTTGAGATTGATTCCGATGGCAGTGTAACGATAACAAGCGGCGATGGACATACCGACTATTACACTCGCTACGGCAATAATTATCAAGCACCGGCAGGAGTGTTCTCCACTCTCACCCAGCCCAAGCCCTCGCAATATCTGCTTGTCGAAAAGACCGGTGAGAGATATGAGTTCGCCGACACAGTGTACCACCATCTCACAGCGCAAGAAGACCGTTTCGGCAATCGCACGCAGTATATCTGGACTGATAGTCTGCTTACACAAATAATAGATGCGGTCGGACATACTATCACATTGTCGTACACCAATGGCATGTTGAGCAAGGCAGAAGCCTCGTTTGCGCCGGGAGCATACCACTATTCTTATGATAATGCCAATCGTTTGCACAGCGTTACCGCACCCGATGGCAGCGTTATCTTATACGGCTACGACAAACGCAATCTGCTGTGCCGAGTAACTAACCAAGTAGGCGATGTTACCACTATTGTCTATAACAACAGCAATATGGTAAGCCGAATGAAAACAGACGTTAGCGACAAGTCTATACGCTACGAAAAAGATAAGACCATCTTTATTGATTACACAGAGCCGAAAAATCAATATTCTTATTATCAGTGGGATAGCAAGGGACGTGTTATTGTCAAACGAGGTCTGTGTTGCGGTATTCAGGCACGGATAGAGTACGACGAGAACGATAATGTCATTGCTCATACCGATGCCAACGGCAACACTACACACATCACATATGATGACCTCGGCAATGCACTTACTATAACCGACCCACTCGGATATACTGAAACATATACCTACACCGCCGATTTCAATCAACCTGCCACTTATACCGATAAAAACGGGAATAAATACATTTTCACCTACGATGACAAGGGTAGTCTGATTGCTTCGCAAGCCCCTCTGAATGTGAGAACATCATATGCTTACGATAGTCATGGTTGGCTCATTGCCTCCACTGACTCAAAAGGCAATAGCACACGTATCACTTATAACACCGATGGCACAATCGCTTCTACGACTGATGCTTTGGGAAATACAAGTCGTTTTGAATACGATGATTACGGCAATACCACGACCTTCACCGATGCGCTAAACAACAAAACACGGTATGCCTACGATCAGATGAACCGTCTTACGACACAAACTGATGCGCTTGGTTATGTCGGCACAATCAGTTATAATAAAGCAGGAGGTATTGTACGTTTGCGCGATGCTAAAAACCATATCACCGCTTTCACCTATGATGCTCTCGGACGTGTTCTCACAATTACCAATGCAAAAGGCAATGTCTCCTCCTTCACTTACGATGGCAAAGATAACGTTCTGACAACCACCGACCCTCTCGGCATTGTTAATACCTTCACTTACAACGAACTCAATAAACTACTCTCACAGACCAACGGCGAGGGCGAAACAATATCTTACGATTACGACAGCAAAGGTAATCTGACAGCCACAATGCAGACCAATGGTAATGTTATAACTTATACCTACGATGCACTCGACCGAGTTGTTCAAATTGCCGATAATATCGGAACTATCGCCACTTATACCTACGACCGCAACGGCAACCAAATAACTGCAACCGATGCTATGGGACACACTGTCGTTTCTACCTACGATGCGTTGAACCGTCTTATATCACGCACTATGCCAACGGGCGCAGTTACGCAATATGTTTACGATACCAACTCCAATCTCACCGCCGTTGAAGATGCTCTGCACCATATCAACACTTATACTTACGATGCCCTCAACCGGCAGATTAGTCATACCAACCCACTTAATGCCGTCACATATTTAGAATACAACGCTAATGGTAATACAATCAAGGCTACTGACGCAAATGGTAATAGTACGCAATATAGTTACGATGCGCTTGGGAATAATACGGTTATCACTTTTGCCAATGGGCAGTCGCTACAATACACCTACGACGAACTCGGACAAATTATCGTATCGAAGGACCGTGCCGGCAGAACTTTCAAATATACATACGACATATTAGGTAACTTATTATCAAAGACTTACCCCGATGCTACAACCGATTGCTACACTTACGATGCCGATGGTCGTATGCTCACTGCCACTAATAAAAATGCAACTGTCGCCTACACTTACGACCGAGTTGGCAGACTGTTGTCAGAGACACTGAACGAAAAAAAAGTATCGTATGCTTACGATGTGGCAGGCGGCTCACGCACAATAACTTATCCTAACGGCATGACTGTCGACGAACAGTTTAATGCACGCGGACTTATTGAGTCAATAATGTCAAATGGTGTTGAGACGGTTACTATGGCTTACAATGCTACCGGACAAAAAAGCAGTCGCACATACAACAACGGCATAACAACCCAATATGATTATAACGACAATGGTTGGCTGGAATCCATACAAGCCGACAATGGTGTTATGAATTTGAGTTATACCTATGATGCTGTTGGCAATATCACACAACGCAAAGACCTGCTTGATGATAGCCGTACAGAAACATACACTTACGATGCGATATATCAACTTACCGCTTTTGCACGCGGCGGCAATACCGTAACCTACGAATATGACCAATTAGGTAACCGTCTGAAAAAAGCCTTCAATGGTATGGCTATCAATTATCAGTCGGATAATGTCAATGCCTATACAGCCATAAGCGGTTCGGCAATAGACGACTATTCATTGTCGTACGACTCCAACGGCAATCTGACTGCTGACAACAAACATACTTACACTTATGATTACGCTAACCGCCTTGTGTCGATAGATAATGATAGCACCAACATATACAAATACGATGCCTTAGGCAGACGTATAGCAAAAGGTAAGACACTATTTGTCTATTCCGGCAGTCAGATGATAGAGGAAACGACCGATGGTGTGGTAACGTCCCATCTCTATGGCGATAATATAGATGAGACACTGCTGATGCAACGCGGTGAAAATATTTGGTATTACCATGCCAACCATCTCGGCTCGGTTATTGCACTCACCGATACGTCCGGTCAAGTAGTCGAACGTGTTGATTACGATGTCTTCGGCATGCCGTCATTTTTCGATTCAGAAGGCAATAGTATGCCGCAATCAGCAGTAGGTAATACCATACTATTCACCGGTCGGGAATATGACTATGCCTCCGAGACATATTATTTCCGCGCTCGGTCTTTACACCCGGCGCTCGGTCGCTTTATGCAACATGACCCACTTATGTATATCAATGGCATGAACGACTACAATTATGTAAGCAATAAGCCTATCAACTATGTCGATAACAGCGGTACAAGTCAAGATGATTGCTTGGGGTGGAAAGATTTTGTTGGTGGGGCATTCAAATTTGTTAAAGGAGTATTAGATCTCTCAAAGTGGGGGACAGAGGATTTAGGACTTAGGAACAAAGAAATTGCAAAGGGTTTGATAGAACAAGCAAAAGCGATGGAAAGACTACTAAAAAATGATTATATAAACGCTGCTAAATCATACGAGAAATCGGCTGCGAACTATGCAAAGTGGGCTGATAAATTTGACAAGTGGGGCAAGCCTTTAGCTAAAATAGACAACGGCCTTAAGTTATATACCGGGGCTAAGGAAAATTATTACCTTTGGAATAAAGTTTTGAAAGGAGAATACTTAACATCGAGTGATTACAAAAGTGGCATTAAGACTGCGGTAGTTTTATCTGCTTCAATATTCTTTACTAAAGTCACGACTGCATTTAGTTTTGGAAGGCTAATAGGTAGTGGCATTAATAGGGCCAGTAATTGGGTCGGTAATTATTTTTGGGGAGAAGATGCTATTTATAAGTTTATTACAGGTCCTATTGTCGATGCATTTTATCCGATACCCGATAAGGGGGAACCTTCTTTTTATTTTGAACAAATGACAGAAGAAAAGAAAAACGATGTAATAGTTGGTTCATCTATCGATCTTGCCCTCGAAAGTTTAAGAAGAGGCGGCGTTGTTGGTGTCGCTCGCTAATTATTTCCTTTTTCAAACGCAAACAAATATACCCGTTTAATTAATAAATCCACATAAACAATGAAACGATATATATTAACAATCTTTATCCTATCAGCATTTTTGACATTAGGTTATTCTGATTGTCCTCCCGGAGGAGGATACGATGAAAATGGGTTTGTCGAAGATACACATACCTACGATGGCGATTCTGCCTCTACAACTGCACAGCGGTCATGGGACCCTAACGAACTGATAGGACCTTACGGATATGATTCTGCAAAATGGATTAGCATAAACGATGTACTCAACTATACTATCTATTTTGAGAACAGTCCTGATTTCGCTACCGCACCGGCGCAAAATATAGATATACGCTTTCGCTTCCCACAAAGAAATATGATGAACTCTTTCACAATAGGTAACTATAGTTTTGCCAATCAAACATTCAGTCAAGGTATAGGTGGAGCATTCTGTCGCACACGGCTCGATTTGCGCGACACTATGAACCTATATGTTGACATGATTGCCGGTTTAGATGTCGAAAACATAAGTGGTTTTTGGCGATTTACCTCTATCGACCCCGTATCGGGCTATGCCATCTATGAGGCAGACCGAGGACTATTGCCTATCAACGATTCTACTCACATAGGTGAAGGATTTGTAACATTTTCACTTATGCCATCGCCGACAATGCGTACCGGCGACACTTTAAGCCTTATAGCAAATATCCTTTTCGACCAAAACGACACAATACCTACAAACCGTTGGTGTAATCGTATAGATGCCGGAGCACCTGTCAGTCAGGTCTTTGCCCATCAAGACGAGCATGATAATTTGCTATATCACCTCTCTTTTGCTGCTCAAGATGATAACGGCGGCAGCGGCATCAAACACATTATACTCTATGCTACCGACTATCTCGGCATGTGGCAAGAAATAGGTGCTTTCCCCATGGACACAACAATAGATTATCAGGTCGAACCCGGATTGGTCTGCTCACTAATGTCAATAGGCGAAGATATGGTCGGCAACCGCGAGGCATTCAAGTCAACAGCCGATACCATTCTCAATAATGTCCTACCACCATTAGGTCTGACACTATCAGACGACCATTTTAGCGATGACCTGCCGCAAGGCGGATATATAGCCACCCTGACCACTCTCAATGCCAAAGACGGAGAGAGTTTTGTCTATGCACTTGCCGAAGGAGACAGCGCGATACATAATGATTTGTTTGATGTGGCAGGTGACCGACTTGTGCTACGCGAACCTGTAAATTGCACCGACCAAACAAATTATTTTGTTCGCCTAAGTACCACCAACAACGGCGGCAAGACATACAGCAAAGCCTTTACACTGACCAAAATAAATACTCTTATTAAGCCACAACCCGACACAATAGCGGTCAGTATATGCGACGGCGAGATATTTACGTTTAAGAATACGGAATACAAGCAGGCAGGTCAATTCACAGTATTGAGCGAAAATGACTTTATGTGCGATAGTACATATATCCTGCAAATTGCCCTACTACCCACACCGGCAAAACCATCTATCACCCTTGAAAAAGATAGCGTATTAGTTTCATCCATATCAAGCGGAAATCAGTGGTATAATGCCGATGGCGAACCTATCTCGGGTGCGACCGACCAACGCTTTGTGCCTGCTGAAGATGGTGATTATTACGTCATTAGCAACAATGGCGTGTGCGTCTCAAAACAATCCGACTTATTCACCTACCGAGTACCGCAGTATTTCACACTTGCCCTGCTGTCGAACGACACAATACGTGGCAGTGTCTATGGTTCAGGTGTTTATGCCGGTGGCACAGAGGTGGAGATTACCGCCCTACCCAATACAGGCTACACATTCCTGCAATGGTCAGACGGCATAACAGATATGCAACGCACTATTACCATAGATACAAATATCACACTAACCGCTATATTCGGTAGCCAAATAGGCACGGCAACAGACGTGAACATTGAAAATCTTATTTCTGTTGAGGGACAGGCAATTAACATAAATGCTCCCGATGGCACAAAAGTGAGCGTGTACACCGTTGTTGGTCAGTTGATATATCAAGGCACCAACCACCATATCACCTTGCCGCAAACAGGGCAATACATTATCAATATCGACAATAACACCATACGCCTCACAATCAAATAACATATTAAACTTTTCCACTTCGTTGTAGTGTGTCACATATACAGTTTTAAAAATGATGGAATGATGAAATGATGAAGGGGTGATTAACCCAGATACAACCGCAAGCGAGGACGCTTGCGCCCCCGGCGCGTACCACTCTTTTTGACGGAAAATTAATTGTATATAGCAAAAAATCGTTAATTATTTGGTACATATGCCAAATTATATTAATTTTGCACTTTCATAATCACAATATGCCTATGTAATGACCATTACTTAACCAAATCTTGAAAAATAATGATAGATAATAAGACGATCCGCGAGTTGACGGATGCGGAATTGGTTGAGTGTTATCGTAGCGGCGACGATGCGTCATTCGGTTTTATATTGGATAGATATAAAACACAGGTATATTCATATATTCGCTCACTGACAAATGGTAATTACGCGCTAACTGAGGATATTTTCCAGGAAACATTTATCAAATTGGTAATGGCAATTCGCGATAATCACTATTTCGACAGCGGAAAATTATATGCTTGGCTAACTACAGCCGCCTACCGCTTGCTTATCGACTATTACCGCAAAGACAAAAGTTGTCCTATAGACTATGTGGGTGAAATTTTTGATACCGCTTTTGTCGAACAGACGGATGATTCAATAGAAGATATAATTGTAAGAGAGCAAACTATTGAGCAAACCATCGCGCTGATTGACTCTCTGCCACAAGACCAACAGGCGGTTTTGAGAATGAGAATTTTTGAAGACATACCCTTTAAGGAAATCGCTAAACAGACTAATGTGAGCATAAATACCGCCTTAGGGCGGATGAGGTACGCCCTGATGAATATGCGCAGAATGTTAAGCAAATAATTCAAAATTGTAGAGGCTCTCAACCCATTTTGACTAATTTAAATTATTAACTAATATGATTAATTCCCAAGATGTAAAGAACGGTTTGTGCATACGCATGGACGGCCGTTTGTATTTCGTAGTCGAATTCCAGCATGTTAAACCCGGTAAGGGCAATACCATCATGCGCGTAAAAATGAAAGATGTCGTTGACGGTAGAGTTTTAGAGCGTCGCTTTAATATCGGCGAAAAACTCGAAGATGTCCGCGTCGAACGCCGACCATACCAATTCTTGTACAAAGAGGGCGAGGACTATATTTTTATGAATAACGAAACTTACGAACAAATACCTATTGCTCACGACCTTATTACAGGTGTTGATTTCCTTAAAGAGGGGTTCACCGTTGAAGTCGTTTCTGATGCATCAACCGACACAGTTCTATTCGCTGAATTACCCGTTAAGGTTGAACTCGAAATTACATATACCGAACCCGGACTTAAAGGCGACACTGCAACTAACGCAACCAAACCCGCAACCGTCGAAACAGGCGCTACAGTACGTGTGCCGCTCTTTATCAACCAAGGCGAAACAATACGCGTCGATACTCGCACAGGCGAATACTGCGAACGAGTAAGATAATAGTTTTGAATACCTATATTCAAATCAGCGACTCCACACGTATAGAGACGGTTTAACAAACCGTCTCTTATGCGTTTTTCTAACAAAATTACCCGCATCATCGAAAATATATACAACTATATAGACAACAAATAGTCATGGCTTTACCCGTACGCTTTTACTTCAAAAAAAATAACTCGTCCAACAAAATGAACGGATGGTTAGCACTCAGTCCGCTCTTTGTCTTCATTGCAATATTCCTTGCATCATCTATTTACGCCCATAGTTTCTATGTCATCTCTATTTCCGTACCCTTTGTTTTTGCTTCTGTCTATGCTGTGATTATCACCCGCCGATATGAAACCACATCACGTATAGTAAGTATATTCTCCGAAGGCGCAGGTAATCAGAATATATTGCTGATGGTGTGGATCATAATCCTCGCCGCAGCGTTCTCCCAAACATGCAAACAAATCGGAGCTATTGATGCGGTTGCTAATATGGCACTCCGATATTTACCCGGCAACTTATTGTATGTCGGTCTCTTTATCGTGTCAGCAATAATATCAATGGCCATAGGGACAAATATAGGAACAATTATAGCTCTTGTGCCCATTGTTGTAGGAATCGGCGAAAATGCAGGATTGAATGTACCACTAATGACTGCTATTATTGTCGGCGGCGGCACATTCGGCGACAATATGTCTTTCATTTCTGACACAACCATTGCCGCCACAACATCGTTAGGCTGCGATATGAAAGACAAATTCAAAGCCAACATCGGAATAGCCGGCCCCGCAGCACTCATTGCCGTTGGCCTATATTTTTTCCTCGGCAGTGAAGTGAAAAGTATGCCGACATCAGAAGAGATTCACTGGATTATGCTATTACCATACGCAGTAACAATAATTCTCGCAATGATAGGGGTCAATGTGGTCACAGTTCTAACCTTTGGAGTACTACTCAATGGTGTATTGGGCATCATCTGCGGAAACTATGATGCCATTGGATGGATGATTGCTATAAGCGATGGCATAAAAGGTTTGAACGAAATGATTGTCATAATGATGCTCGCCGGCGGCATGTTGGAACTCGTTCGCTATAACGGCGGCATCGATTTTATCGTCAACGGAATTTCAAATCGCATTAAGTCAAAACGAGCAACAGAACTCGGACTCGCCACATTGGTAAGCTTCGTAACCTGCTGTACAGCCAATAATACTATCGCTATACTCACCACCGGCAAAATAGCGCGAGAAGTATCACAACAAAACGGAATCAACCCGATAAAAACTGCAAGTATCCTCGATACATTCTCATGCGTCGTTCAAAGTCTCCTACCATACGGAATGCACCTACTGATGGCTTCCGCTATGGCACATACAGGCACATTAGGCATTATCAAATATCTCTATTACCCACCAATACTCGCTGTCATCGCCACATTAGCAATAATACTTAAATTCCCGAGAAAATACAGTTAAAACAAAACTGCCGCAACGCAACGATCCGCAAACGGGAACGCGGACAGCTCCTGGAACTCGGTGCTTGGGACGCGAAAACAAAAAACGAAAACAAAAAAACAAAAATTTAACCCCTCATAAAAATAAATAACAAGTTTGTCACTAAAAAATTGTGATTTCTCAAATTTATTTTGTACCTTTGCAACGGAAATTGAAGACAAAAACGACAACACGTCTTCTGCACCCGTTAACACCGAATTAATATAAACTCAAAATACCATGACACTGACTTTTCAAATCAATTATCGCACACAATGGGGACAAAACATCTGCGTTATCGGCTCATGCCCCGACAAACTCGAATGGACAAACGACAAACCGCTTGTCCTCAAATGCCAAGGTACTGACTACTGGACAATCACCATACCGGTAAATGAATTTTCCGGTATCCTGACCTATAAATACGCAGTACTCAACGAAGACGGCTCACTGTGGCAGGAAGACGGAAAACCGCGCGTTGTAGTACTCAACAAAGCCGACAAAAACACCATTTTACGCGACTTCTGGCAGGTTGACGACTATGAGAAATCATTCCTATCCACAGCATTCCAAAAAAGTCTGTTCAGAAGAACAAAAACTCAAACATCAACAACAAAAAAGCCCGTAACAAAAACTCCTGTACCCAATGTAGCACTCTCAATCCACCTCCCGCAAATCCTGCCTACACAAGGAGTTGCAATACTCGGCGATGCCGACGTGTTCGGCAACTGGAACCCCGATGGCAAATTAATTATGAACGATGCCGATTTCCCCGTTTGGAAAGCAGAATTTCAACTCAAACCTGACACCATAGCCGAATATAAATATGCCATATACGACCTTGAAACAGGCAAAATAATAGACCTCGAATACGGCGAAAACCGCATGATATGGGGAGTAAAAAAACAACAAAAACTCTGTGTCAACGACAGAGGTTTCCGCCGAACACAGCCGCGCTGGAAAGGAGCCGGAGTCGCTGTACCCGTTTTCTCACTCCGTACCAACGAAGACTTCGGAGTAGGCGAGTTTGCCGACCTCAAAAAATTTGCTGACTGGGCACAAAAAACCGGGCAGAAAATGATTCAAACACTCCCCATCAACGACACCACACTCTATCACACCAACCGAGATTCGTATCCCTATAATGCAGTCTCCGTCTTCGCACTCAATCCCATTTATATCAATATCGAAGAAGTAGGCAAACTCAAACCCGCACAACTCAAAGAATACAAAAAGACCCAAGCTGAATTCAATGCTAAAAACCTCAGCGACTATCAGGTTGTCGCAGATGAAAAAATGAAGTATCTCAAAATACTCTATGCACAAGAGAAAGACAAATGCTTCGTAACAAAAGAATATAAGACCTTCTTCCAAAAAAACGAAGAATGGCTCGTGCCCTACGCAGCGTTCTGCTATCTGCGTGACAAATACGGAACCCCGCATTTTGTTGACTGGAAAAAATACGCACAATACAACGCTGACGAAATCAAAAAACTCTCAAAAGACAACGACGACATTGCACTGCATTATTTTATACAATACCATCTCGACAAACAACTCTCTGAAGCAGTCAACTACGCTCACTCAATAGGCGTTGCCATGAAAGGAGATATCCCAATCGGCATATCACCCGACTCCGTTGACGCATGGACAAATCCCGAACTATTCAATCTCGATGCACAAGCCGGAGCCCCGCCCGATGACTTCTCAATAAGCGGACAAAACTGGGGATTCCCAACATATAACTGGGATGTAATGGAACAAGACGGCTTCCGATGGTGGAAACGACGCTTCACTAAAATGGCTGACTACTTCGATGCCTACCGAATTGACCATATACTCGGATTTTTCCGCATCTGGCAGATGCCGCAAGATGCCGTTTGGGGACTTACAGGTCATTTCTCCCCGGCAATGCCTTACTCAATGCAAGACCTATGGAACATGGGTATATCAGTTGACCAAGACAGACTTGTCAAACCATATATCCGCGCCAATTTCCTCGGTGATGTATTCGGATACGACACCGAATACGCCAAAGAACATTTCCTGCTTACCAACGACGGTTATATATACTATTTCCGACCTGAATTTGACACCCAAAAGAAAGTAGAACGCTACTTCGAAGGCAAAACTGACGAACGTAGTATAAATATCAAAAACGGACTACTGTATCTCCATTGTGAAGTACTCTTTGTACACGATCAAAAAAGCGCATGGGGACTACACCCACGTATAGCACTATATCAGTCACACTCATTCAACGAACTGCCCGATGACATTAAAAACCGCCTGCTCGAACTACACAACGACTACTTTTATCGCCGCCATAACGATTTCTGGTGGCAATCGGCAATGCGCAAACTCCCCGCACTCATCTCAGCTACTGATATGTTAGTCTGCGGAGAAGACCTCGGTATGGTACCCGCTTGCGTACCCGACGTGATGAACCGCTTGCAAATACTCTCTCTCGAAATTCAACGAATGCCTAAAGACCCGCACCTCGAATTTGCACACCCCGCCGATGCACCTTATCTCAGCGTTTGCACCACAGGAACTCACGATATGAACCCCATACGAGCATGGTGGGAAGAAGACCGAGGAGTAACACAACGCTTTTATAACCAACAAATGGGATGGTGGGGAGAAGCACCACACGAATGCTCACCCGAAATAGTGGCATTTATCATCAATCAGCACATGTATTCACCCGCAATGTGGGTTATCCTGCCGCTTCAGGACTATATCGGCATTGACGCGAATATCAGACTTGATAACCCTAATGCTGAACGAATCAATGTCCCCGCCAACCCACGCCACTTCTGGTCTTATCGTATGCATCTCAAAGTTGAGGACTTGATTGACAACAATGAATTCTGCAACCACGTACGCGAACTTGTAAAACCAAGACTCTAAAACACGTCAGCCTGATATTACAAATAAAATGCAAACACGCAGGCAAGGCACTGCATGATATTATCAGGAATCCGTCATCAGAATCAGTTGCCTAAAGGTTAAATTTAGTTCCCAAAGGATTGCCACAACCACACATTGCAACTCATATCTCTAATCAAATACAACTCCTGGAATAAAAAAGCCCCGAAAGCAATTTCGGGGCTTTTATTGAATAAAAAGTTATTATCCGATTAGAGAGCTTTAAGTTCAGCACCCGGACGGAATTTGGCAACTTTACGAGCCGCAATTTTAACTTTTGGTCCGCGCGGGTCACGTGGGTTCACACCTTCACGAGCCGGGAGCTCAGCAACTTTGAAAGTACCAAAGCCAATAAGAGCAACTTCACCACCTTTGCGAAGTTCTTCTTTTACAGTGTCAAGAAGAGCTTCAACAGCTTTCTTTGAGTCAACTTTTGTCAAGCCGGCTTTCTCTGCAACAGCAGCAACTAATTCAGTCTTATTCATAATGTAAAAAATTAAAAATATTGATAAAAATATCTTTGTACCACTTTTCGCTGCAAATTTAAGTGTTTGTTTTCATTTTACCAAATAAATTTAAAAAAAAATGCCATAATTGATTAAAATTTATGTATTTTTATGCAAACAAGTATAGAATTTGGCAAAAAAGTTGTATTTTTGCAGTCAAATCAGTTACGTATGAATAATCAAATTACTCCCGCCGTCAAAAACCTGCTGATAGTGAATTTTATCTTGTGGCTTGCTACTATGGTCTGCGACCGCTTTGCGCCATCTATAGACTTGACTGCATGGTTAGGACTTCACTACTGGAGCGCTGACAACTTTCATTTCTGGCAGCCTATTACTTATATGTTTATGCATGGAGGGTTCGACCACATATTTTTCAATATGTTCGCCCTCTATATGTTCGGTTCCACACTTGAATACGCATGGGGCAGTAAACGGTTTCTGATATTTTATTTCGTGGCTGGTCTCGGCGCAGCATTGGTTCAAGAACTGGTCTGGACAATAGAGTATCAACCAATGCTCTCTGCCGTAGCAAAAGCAGCCGAGCAGGGAAGTGCAGCCGGAATATTAAACTACGAAGAGACATTACGGCACTTCCTGCATTTCAATTACCCGCTTGAAAGTGCCGGTCAAAGTGAACTCATAAGAATAAATGAACTGATATCAACCTCGCTGCCCTCAGCCCTGACAACTATAGGAGCATCAGGATGTATATTCGGACTGCTGTTTGCATACGGTTGGCTCTTTCCGGATGCAAAGGTTTTCTTTATCTTTGTACCTATACCTATCCCATCACGTATTTTTGTGGCAATTTATGCCTTTATAGAATTATTCCTCGGCGTGGCAAACTTCAGCTTTGACAACGTAGCGCATTTTGCCCATCTCGGCGGTATGCTTTTCGGATGGCTGTTGTTGCTCTACTGGCGACGAAAAAGAAAAATTTAAGTTTAGAAGCCTGATTCACAAATCGATGAAAACAGTCTTGCATATATTATTGTTGGCAGTTAATATCATAGTCGTAGCAGCGTTGTTATTAGCAGCATTTGCAGGTTATGTAAACCCTACAATCAGTATTATACCATCGCTGTTGGGATTAGGATTTGAATGGATTGTTCTTGTCAATATACTGATGTGTATTGTTTGGCTGCTTACCTCCAAAAGACATTACGTATTTATATCAGGATTAGCATTACTGATTACGATTATCCCCATTAAAAGAACATTCAACCTGACAACACATCATAATGAAGAAATAACACAAAATCATCGGATAAAAGTGTTGACTTACAACACTCTCCGTTTGGGAAAGCGCAAACCGGCAGAACGAAATGATGTTTTGCAATATATAAAAAACAACCAAGCTGACATTGTCTTTTTGCAGGAATACGAGGAAAGTTATAACAACAAATTTTTACAGCAAGAAGCTATTATGCAAGCACTCAACGCGTACCCGTATCACTATACACAATTCCGCATCAACGACAAATCCCGCCGATTTGGAGTAGCGATATTCAGCAAATACAAGCTCTACAACTTCAAAAATATTGATTTCGAATCAACATATAATGGCGCTTTCAGCTGTGACGCTTTGGCAGAAGATGATATCCTGCATCTCGTTTGTGTGCATCTGGAATCCAACCAACTGACAGGAAAAGAACTTGACCAACCCGTTGAGGATGCCAAAAACAACAGCAGTGATGTCACTGTGAGTACCAAAAATATAATAGACAAGATGCGCAAAGCATATGCCCTGCGTTCAATTCAGGCGGATATAATAGCCAAAGAAGTCTCACAGTCAAATCACAAGACAATACTATGCGGCGATTTTAATGATGTGCCGGTAAGTTACACCTATAACAAAATTTCCAAACATCTGACAGATGCTTTTGCAGAAGCAGGACCCCGAGGTTTCGGACACACATTTAAACGCAAATGGCTGCACGTAAGAATTGACTATATACTACATTCGAATAATATGAAAGCATACAACCTGCATGTTGACAAAAATGAAGGCTCTGACCATTTCCCCGTTAGTTGCATTCTCGCTTGGGACTGAAACATGAATTGGCAACTCAAAGTTCGGATATCTAAATTGTAAATTATAATAACCAAATAGCAAATTAATTTTATGTTACCTAACAATCTTCTTTACACAAAAGACCATGAATGGATCAGAATCGATGGTCAGGAAGCGGTAATCGGTATTACCGACTATGCCCAATCAGAATTGGGCGAAATAGTATTTGTTGACGTACAAACCGTGGGCGAAACAATTGCACAAGGTGAAACTTTTGGAGCTGTTGAAGCTGTCAAAACTGTTTCTGACCTATTTATGCCGATGAGCGGTGAAGTGTTGACCTTTAACGACAGACTCGAAAATGAACCGGAATTGGTCAACAATGACCCATACGGTGACGGTTGGATGATTAAAGTAGTTTTGTCGGACTTGACAGAAAAAGACAGTCTGCTTGACGCAGCAGCCTACCAAGAACTAATCGGATAAAAAAAACAGGGCTACAACCCCTGTTTTTTATTTTTGCCATGTCTTATACGGAAATTTAGTCAAATATTCGGCTGCTTGTTCTATGCCTGCTCGGATTTTACTATCAAGCATCATTTTGAACATCATCGGCAGTTCGGCACGAAGCGTGAGTTTGATACGAGTATCGTTGGTTTTTATTTGCTTGAGCTGAATCCAAAAATTAACTTCTGCAGGGATATTTTCACCTGAAAATTTAATCGTACTGAAAGGCTCACGCTCTACAATCTTGATTCCAATACGCTGACCCAGACCATCTACCTTGAATTTAACGGCATCAGATGTAAAAGTCATGTCTTTAATCTTGTCTTTCGGAATCATATCTTCGACCCGCGACAAGTTTTCCAAATCAGACAAAACGCTGAACACCTCGTTGGCATCAGCCTCAATTTTTCTTATTGAACTTGTGTATTCAGTCATATTATTTTACCCATTTAGCAGGATTGCTATGCCATTGCCGCAATATCTGTGCATCAGCCTGAGTCAATGTCTTGTTATCAAGAGCAAGGCGCAACACCGCATCAAAATCTGAAAGTGATGTGTGCTGTAGATTGATTTGAGAAAAAGCATTCTGCGACAACTCAAATTTATAGTCGAAAATAGAAAACAATCCTTGTACCGTACAAGCATTTTGGCGAATAGCGTCAGCCACTTTGACGCTATTTGCTCCGGTGCTGACTTGGTTCTCAATGATTACAACATTCTGGTGGGGACGCAAGTCACCTTCTATGCGGTTTTCAAAACCATGGTCTTTGGGCTCCGGATGTACATATATAAACGGCAGACCTAACGAGTCTGCAACCATAACACTTATGGCAACAGCATTGGAAGCAACGCCGGCTATAACATCAGCATTAGGATATTTCTCAGCAATAAGGCGTGCCAATTCAAGTTTGACAACAGCACGTGTTGACGGATACGACAAAATTTTGCGATCATCGCAATACATAGGACTATTCCAACCTATGCCCCAAAGAAAAGGATTTTCGATCTGAAACTTAACTGCTTTGATTTTAAGTAACTTGGCAGCAATAAAATCTGATAACTGTTCCATATGGCAAATTGACTTTTTTGAGTTTGCAAAATTATATAAAATTTATCAAAACAGAGCAAGGTTTTTATGTGTTTTACAACATAAAATTATTTTTGGAATTTATATAACAATGATTTTGAGCGTTTCAGTTGTTCTTCAGCTGTTCGCAAATCACGCATAAGCACGGCAAGTTGGTATGTCTGTGCCAGCGCATCGGCTGTTTGACTACTCATGGTATAGGAATAACTCTGTATGCCTTCAAGTACCACTGTTATATTATTCCCATTGTTGGAACTGACGAAATGAAGAAGTTGAGCGGCATCAGTGCCTTCTATTGTTGACACTTCGATATAAAGCGGTTTTCTGGATAATTCCAGATTGCCGACAATGTATGATGTCCCGCCCGCCGACAATTCTACTCCGTTACAGCGCAGTGTAACTTGGTTATGATGAATCTCACTACCGACAAGAAAACTGCGAATATCAACTTCAACATCGTCATTTACCGATGCGGAAAGCCCTGTTGTAGCCGTTCCGGGATGGTAAAAATAACGATGCTGATATCTGCCGCAGGATTCATATTTTTCAATGTGCTCATAACGAAAATCTTTCTTTATAGCATTTAACTTGTTAAGAATAACCAACTTGGCACTATCAGCATATTCAATATTGCGCTGTGCCTCAAGACACAAAAGAGAGTCAGAGAGTTCTTTTGCTTCTCTGCGAATGTCAACCTGCCTGGGATATAGAATATGAACCGAATCCAATTCTTTTTTTGCCTGATTCCAACTACCTTCATCTATCAATATACGAGCATAATTAACGCGTTGCTGCGCCATCTCCGTTTCTTTATCTGTGCAACCAAGCAAGAAAACGACAACCAATATTGATAAAATACAATTTCGCATATATATGAAAACAAAGTGCAAAGTTACTATAAAAAAAAATATTATAGAAATTTTTGTAAATAAAAAAAATGTCGTACCTTTGTAGTCGGAAAATACAAAGTCTTATTAATCAACAAAAAATTTATTTTACGAAAATGAAAAAGATGTTATTGGTTGCCGGAATTGCCTTTGCAATGATGGCTTGCTGCAACAAGACAGCAGAAAACGAGAACCAAGAGGGTTCATGTTGTGAGAAACAAGAGCAGTGTTGTGAGAAACAAGAGCAGTGTTGTGAGAAAGACGGCAACAAACAATGCTGCAACAAGGACAGTGCTGAATTTTGCCGTAAAGATAGCACCAAATGCTGCAAAAAAGAAGCAGCTCAATGTTCTGAACAAAAAGCAGAAGAAGAGTCTAACGAATAAATCTGTATAAGTTATGTCAAAGAAGTGGGTTTGTAGTGTGTGCGGTTACATTCATGAAGGTCCGGAACCTCCTGAACGCTGTCCGCAATGTAGGCAACCTCGCGAGAAATTTACCGAATTGGTAGAAGGCGAGTTGAATTTTGTTACTGAACATGTTGTCGGTATAGCAAAAGATACCGATGAAGAGATGCGCAAAGATTTGCGTGCTCACTTTCTGGCAGAAGCGTCAGAAGTAGGCATGTATCTTGCTATGAGCCGTCAGGCTGACCGCGAAGGGTATCCCGAAATAGCCGAGGCTTTCCGACGTTATGCGTTTGAAGAAGCTGAGCACTGCGCAAAATTTGCAGAATTGCTTGGCGAAGTTGTCTGGGATACCAAGACAAACCTCGAAAAACGCATGTTGGCAGAGGCGGGAGCCTGCGAAGACAAAATGCGTATAGCAAAACGCGCAAAACAACTTAATCTGGACGCAATTCACGACACTGTTCATGAAATGGCAAAGGACGAGGCAAGACACGGAAGAGGTTTTTACGGTCTTTTTCAACGCTATTTCAATAAATAAACAGAACAGTTAAAAGACTGCTCGCAGTCGTTTCTGTCAGTAAAAGAAGGAGTATCGGCATTGAACCGATGCTCCTTTCTTTTATTATCATGATAAATTTATAAATACCATTAATTAACTATGGTTTACGGATATATTCGCGTAAGTTCCGACAAGCAGACGGTTGAAAACCAACGATTTGAAATCCAAAATTTCTGCAATAAGAATGGAATAATGATAGATGGCTGGATAGAAGAAACTATCAGCGGAATGAAAAATTATAACAAACGCCAACTCGGCAAACTGCTCAAACGTATCAACAAAGATGACATTATAATATGTTCAGAATTGTCGCGTCTGGGACGCAGTTTGTTTATGATTATGGAAATATTGAATATTTGCATGAATAAAGAGTGTCGTGTATGGACTATCAAGGACGGCTATCGTTTAGGAGATGACATTCAATCCAAAGTATTGGCATTTGCTTTTGGTCTGTCTGCAGAGATTGAACGTAATCTTATCAGCCAAAGAACTAAAGAGGCTATGGCTCGTAGAAAGCATGAGGGGAAACACATGGGACGTCTCCCCGGCGCAAAGACAAGGCGTGAAGCACACAAATTGTACAGTAAGGAGAAAACAATAAAACGTTTGCGAAATGCAGGAATGTCATATTACGCAATCGCTAAACGAGTTCATGCAAACCGAAACACTGTACGGCGATACTACAACGAATTTATCGAAACTCAATCATCGGCTGCTTTATAAATTATTTGTGAAGCTGTAACAGCAGCTTGATGCGGCGAGGACAGTATGCAACGAATATCGCTATACCCTGCAAGGATATTGTTGCGGTAAGTTTCATCATTAATAATCCGATGAAGCTCCATTTCTATTTTTTCTGATGTGAATTCCGTTGCCAAGAGCTCACGAATAACACTTTTGCCGGCAATGATATTAACCAATGTAAAATTCTTGATAGAAAACAAAACATTCCTCAATGCTGCAATAATGTGAGGGAATTCAACGTGATATACGGCTACTTGTGGTACATTGAGCAAGGCTGTTTCTAAAGTTGCAGTTCCGGAATTAACAATTGCCACACTGCTTTCCATAATAGAATCATAAGTGTTGCGTGTCAGCACTACGCGGTGTTCCATTTCCATTGATTTGATAATCGAATTGTACAGCTCTGTGTCCAACGTAGGTGCCATAGTTACTGCAATTTCATATTCATTAATAAAAGGAAGCACACCATGAAGCATCACGGGCAGACATTTCTCAACCTCATACCTTCTTGAACCGGGAACAATAACTATTTGTTTCTTGTGCCAAACAGAAGTGTGAGAGTTCATATAGTCGTTAACGGTATCAAATACAGGATTTCCTACATACTCTGCCTTGTAACCGTATTTAGCATAGAAACTCGGTTCAAAAGGGAAAATACCGAGAATATGATCGGAAACAGAGGCTATCTTATGCACCCGCCATGTTTTCCATGCCCATACTTTAGGAGGAATGTAATAAGATATTTGTGTTTGAGGGAGCTTCTTTTTTACAAAAGAGGCTATTTTGAGATTAAAAGTAGGGTAATCAATGAGTATTAGATGCTCAGGCTGTAAATCCGACAAAGCCTTAAAAGTAAGATTAAAATTCTTGCGTATCTTGCGGATATTCATGGCTACAGCCACAAAACCCATATACGCCATTTGTCTGTAGTCTTGTATCAACCTGCAACCGGCTTCACGCATCAAATCACCGCCCAACCCTGTAAATTCGGCACTTTCATCGAGTTTTTTTAATTCACGAATAAGTCCTGCCCCGTGCATATCACCCGATGCTTCACCCACTATAATAAAATACTTCATAAGCTACGGTTGCTTCGCTGTTCTCTCACTATCATCAGAGCTTCGTCTTTCAATTTGTCAGGGAGTTCGATATTCCGCGCTTGCAGGCTTCGCAGCCAACCAACCACATCTTGTTCCTGAAGGGTATAGAATACCTCGGCAAACTGCTGAATTTCAGACTCTGAATAGGCATCGGAATGGATACCCTTGTATTTGTCCAATTCCTCGTCATCATAATATACTATCTCTGTAATCGGGTTGGAAAGTAAATCCTGTTCACATACAAGATGAGCTCCGCAACAATCCGGATTGGTTTGAGTACCGGCTACCGCTTTTTCCTCGGTTTCATCGTTCTTGGTAGTTCTCTTGCGCTCCCGCAGTTCAATCAAAACTACCACTGCAACCACGAATAATATGAAAACAACAAGTATTGTCATGTTTCAGTCAGCAGCGTCTTCTTCAACTTGCAGATTATTGATAATAAAATCCTGTCGTTCAGGTGTGTTCTTGCCCATGTAGTAGGACAATAAATCACCAACGGCATCTTCCTTGCGCAGAGTTACCTGGTCAAGCCGAATGTCTGGTCCTATAAGTTTTCTGAACTCATCAGGTGATATTTCACCCAAGCCTTTGAAACGGGTAATTTCGGGTTTGGGACCAAGCTCGTCAATAGCCGTAAGTCTCTCTTCTTCAGTATAGCAATAGCGGATTTCCTTTTTGTTTTTAACCCTGAAAAGCGGTGTTTGTAAAATATATACGTGACCTTTTTTGACAAGATCCGGGAAAAACTGCAAGAAGAATGTCAACATCAAAAGTCTGATATGCATGCCGTCAACATCGGCATCGGTAGCTATTATAACCTTGTTATATCTCAAATCATCTATCCCGTCCTCTATATTGAGAGCTGCTTGAAGCAGATTGAATTCTTCATTTTCATAAACCACTTTTTTTGTCAATCCGTAACTGTTTAGCGGTTTACCGCGCAGACTGAATACTGCTTGAATATTTGCATCGCGACTCTTGGTTATAGAACCGGAGGCAGAATCTCCCTCTGTGATGAATATACTTGACTCTTCACGTAAATCCCCTTTTGCATCATTATAGTGAATGCGGCAATCGCGTAGCTTGCGATTGTGTAAATTGACTTTTTTTGCTCTTTCCCGAGCCTGCTTGGTAACGCCGGCAATTGCTTTGCGCTCCTGTTCTGAATCTTGAATCTTTTTCAGCAGAATATCTGACACTTCAGGGTTGCGGTGCAAATAGTTGTCGAGTTCTTTTTTGATGAAATCGTTTACAAATTTGTTTACAGATATGCTCCCATCTTGAGGAGACATGTCGCGAGACCCGAGTTTTGTCTTTGTCTGACTTTCAAATACAGGCTCCTCAACATTGATAGCTATTGCAGCAACAACTCCGTTACGAATATCTGACAATTCCTGATTTTTGTTGTAGAATTCCTTGATAGTTCTGCCTATGGCTTCTCTAAAAGCAGCTTGGTGGGTCCCTCCTTGGATGGTGTGCTGCCCGTTAACAAAAGAGTGATACTCTTCGCCGGATTGATCAGTATGTGTAATAGCAACTTCAATATCGTCACCTTTAAGGTATATTATCGGATAAAGTGCATCAACTGTCATATTTTCTGTCAGTAGGTCATACAGACCGTTTTTGGAGTGGAATTTCTGACCGTTATATACAATCGTCAGACCCGTATTCAAATACGCGTAATTGCGCATCATCGTTTCGATATATTCATTACGAAATTGATAGTTTTCGAATATACCTTTCGATGAATCGGGCTCAAATTCGGTGAGCGTTCCGCGCGGAGTGTTGTCTGTGTTGTCAACAATGCCGGTGTCAGAGACCAATTTACCCTGCTTGAATTCAACACGTCGGGTTTTGCCGTCTCGCCATGCCTGAACTGCAAAATGCCAACTCAATGCGTTAACTGCTTTTGTTCCAACTCCGTTCAAACCGACAGATTTCTTAAATGCAGCAGAGTCGTATTTAGCACCCGTATTGAGAAGAGAGACCGCTTCAACCATTTTTCCCAAAGGAATTCCGCGTCCGTAATCACGAACAATAACCCTACCGTTTTCAACGGTGAGTTCGATGGTTTTGCCCTCTTTCATGCGAAATTCATCAATAGAATTATCGATGGTTTCCTTAATCAACACATATATGCCGTCATCGGAATGACTCCCATCTCCTAATTTACCTATATACATTCCCGGGCGTAGCCGGATATGTTCCATGTCTTCAAGATGGCGTATGTTACCTTCGTCATAACTTACTGACGGATTTTTGGTTTCGTTCTCAAGCATAGTGATTATTTTTTTGTGAATATCCGCTGTTTGTTAAAAGATTTGCAAAATTACAAAATTTGCTCGAAAAAAGCAAATATACTCGGTGCTTTTATTTTTTCGATTTTGAGTGCATGTTTAATATTTTCCCTAAAAGTGAAACATAATACACTTTATTCAGACGTTGACAATATTTTGCGGAAAATATAATTTTACCTATAAATGTCGATTTTCACCCCTGAATGATTTGTTTTATCCCATTAAATTTGACACAATACCATATTTTTGGCGATATTGATTAGATGCAGTAATTTTGCGTTGTCGAAATTCAAATCAAACGATAATTTTATAACTTTAAATATTATAGTATGTCATCAAAAGTAAAAAAACAGGGAGATAAAATAACTCCGCACTTTTTTGAGTATTTTAATTCACGTATTCCTCAAAATTGGGATGAGCCTGCTTTGACGGATTATGCTAGAACAAACAACTACACGTACGGAGAGATGGCGACTCAGATGGCGCGTGTGCAGGTGCTGTTTCAAAATATGGGTATCAAACGCGGTGATAAAGTTGCAATCTGCGGCAACAACTGTGCTAACTGGGCAGCTGCATGCGTAGGCGTTGCAGCAGCGCAAGGTGTGATAGTGTCGATTTTGTCCGATTTCAGCGGTAGCGATATAGAAAAATTAATTAATCACTCTGAAGCGATTGCCGTCTTTGCCGGTCCGTCTGTTTGGAAAAAAATCAATGTAGAGAATTTGCCTCGCATCCAAGTTATTTTCAGTCTGAATAATTTTGAATTGTTATTCGCAGCATCCAAAGAACTTGAATCCACCTACAATTCATGGGATACACTTTTTAAAGAATGTTATCCGGATGGATATACTGCCAAAGATGTCAAATTCCCGACAGATAATCTTGACGAGTTGATGCTTATAAATTATACATCGGGTACTACAAGTGACCCCAAGGGTGTAATGCTGACTTACCGTGCGATGAGTTCAAACGTTCATTTTGGGCAAGAGCGCATACCCAATCACGCCGGTTGGACAGAAGTGTCTATGCTGCCTTTGGCTCACATGTTCGGTTTCACCTATGAATTTTTATATCAGATAGCCGGCGGTTGCCATGTGTATTTTCTCGGAAAAACTCCGGCAGCATCGGTTCTCTTGAAATGTTTTGCCGAGACTCACCCATATATGATTCTTACTGTACCTCTTGTTATCGAAAAAATTGTACAAGCTAAAGTTTTCCCTGCGTTGCAGAAACAACCTGTTAAACTCTTATGGAAAATCCCTGGAATAAACAACCTGATAGGCAAAAAAATACGCAAACAGCTGATGGAAGCATTCGGTGGAAACCTGATATATTTTATCGTTGGCGGTGCCGGACTGAATCCGGAAGTTGAAAAACTGCTTCGCAAAATCAAATTCCCGCTTCACGTTGGTTATGGAATGACCGAATGTGCCCCGCTTATTTCGTATGAAGACTGGTACGACCAGCCATTCGGCAGCTGCGGCAAGTGTGTGTACAGAAATGAACTGAAAATCGATTCTTCTGATCCTCAGAATATTGTAGGTGAAATACTGGTAAAAGGCGAGCATGTAATGCTCGGCTATTATAAGAACGAAGAGGCAACAAAGGCTTCGTTTACTGCTGACGGTTGGATGCGTACGGGGGATTTGGGTGTTATTAATGCCGATGGCGACTTGTTTATTCGCGGTAGGAGTAAGAATATGATATTGAGCGGAAGCGGTCAGAATATCTACCCTGAAGAATTAGAAGCTGCAGTAAATATGCTTAACGGTGTCGTTGAGTCTGTTGTGGTCGAGCGACAGGGTAAATTGTATGCTCTTGTATTCCCGAATTATAAACTTGAGGGTGATCCTATGTTAAGCGGCATGACCATACAACAGTATATGGACAGCCAGCTTGTTGAACTCAACCAGCGCTTGCCGGCATACGAAAGAATTTATGCGATAGAACTTGTAAAGGAGGAATTTGAAAAGACTCCTAAACGTAGCATTCGTCGTTTCCTTTATAAGTAAATAAATAATTATTCTTCAATTTTGTTTCCTAAAGGCTGCCCGATGGGAATCGCGCAGCCTTTATTATATTAATCAACGTGTAAATAATAAAGCGTATTTTTAGCATATATGAAAAATATGCATTAATTTTGTAAACCTAAAAACTTAATAAATTGTAATATGCGACATTTTTTGGATTTTATCAAGCAGCAAGTGGTATGCGGTGGAGACAATCCGGCATTAACGGATTTAGAGGGCAACACAAGCTATTCTTATGCAGAAATGGCAATCCAAATGGAGCGTTTGGGTGTTTTGTTTGATGTATTGGAGCTTGAGAAAGGTGAAAAAATAGCTTTGTGCGGAAAAAACTGCTCCAATTGGGTCGTTGCGTTCCTCGCTATAGCTGCGGCAAAGCGTGTTGTTGTTTCTATACTACCGGAATTTACACCTGAAAATATCCACGCTCTTGTAGAACATTCGGATGCAAAACTGTTGTTTGCCGGTCCTGTAGTCTGGAAGGCTGTATCCGGTTTAAAATGGGAGAATCTGAAAGCTGTAATTTCTTTGGAGAATTTTGAATTGCTATCGTATTCTTCTGACGATATTCCTACACGTTATTCATCATGGGATAATGCCGTAAAAGAGCGATATCCTAAAGGTGTTTCCCTGAATAATTTGTGTTGGTCAACAGATAATTTCAGCGAGTTGGTACTTATTAATTACACATCTGGCACAACGAGTCAGCCCAAGGGTGTTATGTTAAGTAATGAGAACATCTCCAATAATGTTGACTATGGTCAGATGCGTATTCCAAATCATCCGGGACAAGCGTCAATCGTTGTGTTGCCGTTGGCTCACATGTTCGGACTCGTATTGGGTTTACTTTATCAGTTGGCGGGCGGAACACACTGCTATTTTTTAGGTCGTAACCCATCGCCAACAAGTCTGATGAAGGCATTCCAACAAGTACACCCCTATATGCTCGTTACTGTTCCGTTGATATTAGAGAAAGTAGTACGTAAGAGTGTTATTCCTGCATTAAACAAACAGCCGGTAAAACTACTTTGGCATACACCTTTATTACGAAAAATAGTTCAGAAAAAGATTTATTCCGAATTGCAGAAAGCATTCGGTGGTCAGTTGGGATATGTTGAAATTGGTGGTGCCGCATTAAGTGAAGAAGTTGAGAAAATTCTCGTTTCCATCGGCTTTCCAATCACTGTTGGCTACGGAATGACCGAGACAGCTCCGCTTATAGGATATGAAGACTGGCAACAGTTCAGACCTCACACATGCGGGCGCATAGTCGGTGGTATGGAGTTGCGTATAGATTCTGCTGACTCAAACAAAGAGGTGGGAGAAGTTCAAGTTCGCGGCAAGAACGTGATGTCCGGCTATTATAAAAACGAAGAAGCCACAAAGGCCGCTTTCACAGAAGACGGGTGGCTCAGGACAGGTGACTTGGGAATTGTGGATAAAGACGGTTATATCCATTTGCGCGGTAGAAGTAAGAATATGATTCTTGGTGCTTCCGGTCAGAATATCTATCCCGAAGAAATAGAAGACAGATTGAATGGTCTTGACGGTGTTGCCGAGTCTGTTGTGGTTGAGCGTGAGGGCAAGTTAGTCGGTTTGGTTTATCCGGAAAGCCTGCAAACATTAGGTGCCAAATACGAAGAACTTAAAGACAGAATATCAGAGCAAATGAAAGTCAACCTCGAGAAACTTAACAAACTTTTGCCAAATTTCAGTAAGGTCTCAAAGATTGAAATAGTAGAAAAGGAATTTGAAAAAACACCTAAACGCAGTATCAAACGTTTCTTATATAAATGACGGTTGGAATTACTCCCAACCGTCAAATATATGCTCATCGTAGTAATTGTGTTCGTTGTGATGTAAAGGATTCCAGACTTGGGCAAAAAATGGGTTGTTTTTTGCGATTTCATCGTAATTCCAAGGAGCAGGAAGACATTCCGGACACCAATGTCCGCCGAGAAGAATAAGAGCAGGGCTTGCCTTGAACCGATGCCAGAACTGACACTCCCACTCTAATGGAGTTGCCAAATCTCCCTTTTCCATCGATTCTGAAATACATTTGCCGCCACGGAATCGGGCGGCTTTTTTAATGTCCTCTATTGCAAGTTCGGACAATGGTTTGTTTTCATCATAACCATGGTCAAGCACAATGGCTTTATTCGGGTCATCCATTGGTCGTGATGTATCAAAAGAGTCCCAATCGGGTATTGACTCCCAGTTCTCATAAGAACCGTAATATGCGGCAATCCGTTGTGGATTACGTTTGCGTATCCAGTCTAAGGTACCTACGTCTTTTGTGTTTGCGAGATGCCTTAAAACGGGTTTGATTATCCACGCTGGTGCGAGAGGGGTTAGCCGGAAATACCACGGCAGGTGTTTTGCCATAGACGCAAAGTAATCATCTACAGGGATATTTGCTCTGAAATGCAGGTAATCTTCCAATATCTGACTGTCCAAATACCATTGACCATGGAAATTACGAAGTACAAACCATTTGGAGTCAAAAATTTTTTCTGGCGGAGGGCAACCGATAGCTTTCAATAACTTCTGTTCAAATTCATAGTTTGACAATCGGTATTCCTGTCCGGAGCCTATGTTATAAAACCTGTTCCAAAATTCTTCTGGCACATCTTTGTTACAAACATTTGCAAGCAATCTGCCACTGTCTTCAACCGTAGCCCATTCCAAGACACCGCGTATCGGCACGTGGAACATAATAGGGTCGAAATTCTTAAGTATAGCTGGATACAATATGCCGGATTGACGCATGCAGACCCATTTTTTGATGCCGGAATCAACAATGATTCTTTCTGCAATGGTTTTTGTTATTGCGTAGTGGTCATACACAGAGATGGATATTGGGTCGCCTGTTCGTCCCCAATGTATAGGTTCGTTCCGATCGGATGTCTGTGCAACAGAACCGATATAGACAACCTTAGGCTGTTTATCCTCCGGTTGGTTCAGTACGGCTTTGACAATATTTTCTGCTGCTCCAATATTGATTCGCCGTGTGGTTTTAGGTTTGTAATCGGCTTGTGGGGAAACCATGCCTCCAACGTGAAGCACTATGTCGCTGCCGGTAACCCCTTTTAATACGTCTTCGTATCGGGTCAAATCGCCCCAGACTATTGTTATTTTGTCTTTAATAGGCTCGAGTTTTTTAATGTTTTTTTTGCTTTGACGCGCTAATATGGTGACATTAACATCCGGTTTGTTCAATAGTTCCTGCAGACCTGCCCAACCCATTGTTCCTGTTGCACCTGTTAAAAAAACGTTAGTCATAATATCTATTTTTTCACAATTTTTTTGCACTTATTTAGACCTTTTTTCGCCAAGTCAATACCTTTTTGAGCTAACGGCGGAATGGTTACATTTCTTTGTTTGGCATGCTCCTCCATTGTTGTAGTCAACTGATCCAGCACCTCTGTATCGTTGCTTATGACGAGAAGGTGATCCCCCACTTTGAGTTCTGTTTTTCCGGTTGGCACAAACAGCACCTCTCCATCGGCAGAGCGTCTCGGTCTGCGAACCATAATTGCCAATGTCTGTGGTGGTAATCCCATATCCATCAGCAAATTACTGCCTTGTAACATTGTTGGTGTTATCAAAATTTCTATTGAAACAGATTTTGCTTCTTCCATCATATCAACATCACCGGATACAGCAATATTCTGCTTTTTTTCAGCCGGTTTCTCAACTTTCAGCAATCGCGCCATGAAAGGTATCGAAGTGCCTTGAATTAGCAGGGATATCAATGTGCAGAAAAACACTATATCGAATATTATAGTACCGTCTTGAACTTTTGCCGCAACAGAAAGAATTGCAAAAATGATAGGTGATGCACCTCGCAACCCAACCCACGAAACAAAAAGTCGTGCGTTAAACGGTAGCGTTTTGCGCCATGGAAGCAAGCATATAAATGTACTAAGCGGGCGAGCTATGAAAATCATAATAAAACTCAATATAAGAGCAGGTAGCCAAACTTCGCTTGCCATCATATCACGCGGATTAACCAAGAGTCCGAGCGTCAGAAACATTATCAATTGACATAGCCATCCTATGCCATCGAAAAATCCCATAGTTGATGTTTTGTGTGCAAACTTGGTATTCCCAAACATCAAACCTCCAATATAAACGGCAAGATAGGGGTTGCCTCCCATATAATATGTGGCTGAAAAAATAAATATACAGCTTGCCAAAACCATAATAGGATACAAAGACTGATTTTTGACGGCTATTTTATTGATAAACCATACCAAACCGTTTCCCAAGAGATAACCGGATAGAGTACCTATGGTAAGTTGTAATATGATAGTAAATATAATTCTTCCGGCTGAGACGCTCGCATCGGTATTTACAATTCCAATCATTGTTGTTGTCAGAATATAAGCCATCGGGTCGTTACTGCCGCTTTCGAGTTCAAGCATCGGTTGGAGATTATATTTAAGTCTGATGCCCTTTGTGCGAAGAATTCCGAATACAGAGGCTGAGTCGGTAGATGACATTGTGGAGCCAATCAACAGACACAAAGCCAGGGATGTTTGCGCCCAAAGAGGTGTTTTCCCGAGCAGCCACCACGAAAACCCTGTTATCCCCGCCATAAGAATCACTCCCAATGTGGCGAGAGTCAGTCCTTGTCCCATTACCGGCTTGATATCCTCCATTTTGGTATCCATGCCTCCGGAGAACAAAATAATGCAAAGCGAACATGTGCCGATAGCCTGTGCTAAGTTGATATTGGAAAAGGTAAGTCCGAGTCCGTCCACTCCGAATACCATACCGACAATGAGAAACAGAAGCAAAGCAGGCACACCAAGCTTATAGCCGATTTTATCGGTCATAATACTGACCATGAAGAGGATGGAAAAAATCAACAGATATAATTCTACGTCAACCATGTTGTCTTGAGATGTTATTACTCAATATTTAAAAAGAACCTTTATTTAAGAAGAACCGAACCGATTGCGCTTTCCAATGTCTCTTTAGGTAATAGCCCGCGTGCAATTTGAGGTTTGTCTGCTTGAGGGCAGAACAATAATGTCGGTATGCTTTGTATTCCAAAGAGGTTCGCCAATTCGCGTTCTTTTTCAATATCAACCTTGTAAAACCTGACTTTCCCTTTGTATTTTACAGATAGTTCGTCCATAATCGGTGAAAGACGTTTGCATGGTCCGCACCATGTTGTGTAGAAATCTATTATACACGGCAAAGAACCTTCATATGTCCATTCGCGCGGGTTCTTGTCATAGTTGAAAACCACTGATTTGAATTCTTCTGTTGTCAGATAATCAACAAACGATTCTTGAGCAGACCCGTTCAAAATGAAGACCAATAGTAGTGCTGCAAAAAGTGTTACCCGTTTAATTTTCATATTATCGATAATTTATGTTGCAAAATTACAACAAATATTTCGTTATTACAAAAAAAGTTGTAATTTTGCGATTCTAAATCTATATTTCAATGACAAATACTCTTGATATTGACCTTGCTCTGCGTGAGGCAGTAGCATTATATGATAAGTCACAGGTTTTTCTATTGACAGATGAAAACGTAGAAAAACATTGTCTGCCTGTAATTTTGCAAACTCTTGACATCCCGTCAAATCATATTCTGATAATTCAGGCGGGAGATGAAAATAAGAATATCAACACCCTGATATCAATATGGCATCAACTTTCCGATTTGTGTGCCACTCGTAAGGCTTTGTTGCTTAATTTGGGAGGCGGCGTGGTCACTGACATCGGGGGTTTTGCGGCATCTACATTTAAGCGCGGAATAGATTTTGTGAATATTCCGACAACATTGTTGGCAGCGGTGGATGCGGCTACAGGCGGAAAATGCGGAATAAATTTTAACCGTCTGAAAAACGAGATTGGAGTAATCCGACAGGCAAAACAGGTAATTGTCTATACCCCGTTTTTCAACACATTAAGTCCGCAGCAGTTCCTTTCCGGATATGCCGAAATGTTAAAACATGCTTTGATTTCGTCGGCTTTGGATACCAACCTGCTGCTGTCATTTCCGATTGAAGAATTTTTTGTCTCGGGCGAGCAACCGATTCTGACAGATGACGAAGGTGAGGAGTTCGTCAATCCTTTGTACGAGCGTTTGATGACAATGATAAACCGCAGTCTTGAGATAAAGCAGTATATTATTGACCAGGATTTTGAAGAGACTGCAATGAGAAAGAGTCTGAATTTCGGTCATACAATCGGTCATGCACTTGAAGAGTTGTCGTTAAGCAAGAATTATTCCGGTGAATCTCTTTCACATGGCTATGCAGTAATGTACGGTATTGTGGCAGAATTGTATCTTTCGGTAGTAAAAGTTAATTTCCCTAAAGAAATGCTTCAACGGATTGTTCGGTTTGTAACAGAGCGTTACGGTAAACCACTTTGCAATTGTAAAGATTACGAGACCTTGTACCAACTGATGTTGCATGACAAAAAGAATACTTCAACAGATGAGGTTAACTTTACTTTTCTTGCTAATGCGGGTAGCCCTCGAATCAATCAGACTGCCGATAAAACCGAGATTTTTGAAGCGTTGGATTTCCTATTCAACTTATAGATTATTCCACGTATAATACTAAGCCTTTGAGATATTCGCCCTCAGGATGATAGATGTTTATGGGGTGGTCTGCAGGTTGAGTGAGTTGGTGGAGAATTCTGACCCGTCTGCCAGATTGTGCAGCTGCGGTGAAAACGGCTTGTCTGAACATTTCCTTGTCAATGGCTTGCGAGCAGCTGAAAGTGAATAAAATGCCGTCTTTATCTATGGCTTTAAATGCTTTGGCATTAAGCCGGATGTAACCCTGCAAGGCATGCTTTATAGAGTTGCGATGTTTGGCAAATGCCGGTGGATCGAGGACAATAAGGTTATATTTGCCATCAATGTTATTCATAAATTCGAATGCATCTGCAACATATTCGTTGTGGCGTTTGTCGGCTCCGAAATTAATTTCCATATTGCGTCTTACCAAGTCAACAGCTTTGCTGCTGCTGTCAACAGAGTCAACCCCAAGAGCATTGCCTCTCATAGCATAAACGGAAAAACCGCCGGTATAGCAAAACATGTTGAGTACACGTCGGTTAAAGGCATACTGTTCGAGTAGCGAGCGGTTATACCGCTGGTCGATAAAGAACCCTGTTTTTTGTCCGTTCAGCCAGTCGATACGGAAACGGAGACCATTTTCAACGGCTTCGCCTTGTTGCGCTGAACCGATAAGATATTGGTCTTGTTTTTCAGATAAAGGTATGTCGGCTTTAAATGGAAGAGTATTTTCCGATTTATAATATACATTTTTCAAACCTTCAACGACATTTGGCAGAGCTTTTGCTATTTCGTTTCTGACTTGATGCATTCCCACTGAATGTGCCTGAACAACAGCTGTTTCACCATAGATGTCAACAACCAAGCCGGGAAGAAAATCACCCTCACCGTGAATCAAACGATAGCAGTTGTTGTCAGGTCTGATAAGATTCAGCGTACGCCGTATGGTATAACTTTGTTGAAGGCGGTCATGCCAAAAATTTGGTGGCAATGATTCGCTGCCGAATAGTAAAATCCGTACTGCAATTGAGCCGATTTGATAGTGCCCGCAGCCAAGAATATTTCCGATGGAATCGCGTACTGTAACTAAGTCACCCTCATTAGGATTGCCTTTGATTCTGCTTATTGCTCCGGAAAATACCCACGGGTGAAATCTTAAGAGTGATTCTTCTTTATGAGGTTTTAAAATAATGGTATTCATATTATTCACAAGATAAAGATTCCATTTCCTGCTGATGCCGGATTTGAAGTTGTCTGTCGGCATTGATAAGTGCTCTGACTTCATTTTGAGGCAGGCATTGGGATTTTTGCAGTGTTTTATATATGCATAGTGTAGCCCAAGCATCTGTGGCTGCATATTTTTGTTGAAGAATACTGAGTTGGTTGTTGTCCCAATTGGTCAGACGCTGCGTTTTTGAAATTCGTTGTCCGAAGATGATTGCGAATATTTTCTGCAATCCCAAATCAAGTATGCCGTAATTGTTGACAATAGATTGCAAATCAATACAATTTTTAGGCTCAAAAGGAGTTAGTTTCCGCAATCCTTTGAGGTCTTCTGAGAATGCAAGTCCTACTTTTGTAATATCAGAGTTAGAAAATATGTTTGCAATTTGTGGTGGAAGTCCCACTTTGTTAAGTCTTATGAGGTAGCATCTTGTGAGTGAGCTGATTTGAAGCAAAGATGTGGGGTAATGGATACCTTTTGAAAATGCCGGACGCGTTTCGGTGTCAACTCCAAGAACGGACTGCAGAGAGAGATAGGCAACGCAATCAGCTATCTTTGACAATTGGTCAACGACAATGATTTCGCCCGCAAAACTGACTATGGGCATAGCACTAATATCTTCTTTGCTTATTCTGGATTTGAACATTTGGTATTTGGATTTCAAATTCCGATGTTGAAATTGTTTTTTATTACGAATAAAGCGCGCAGTGTATTAAGTAGTTTTTGTCCCCAATGGGTATAAAAAGAACCGATAACTTCATTCAATGCATCCTCCATAACATTTTCGTTTCCGCTTTGAAAATTACCGGCGAGATCTTTAAGTTCCTGATAAATATCTGCCAAGTTTTCTGAAATAAAAGATGTGACCGGTGTGTCAGAATACTTCATTTCATCTATGAAAACGTCTAAATACGCATCGTCATTACCCAAAATGTCAGCTACGTCAGCTGCCACGGTATTGTACTCCTCTTCTGTGACATAGGTTTGAAGATATCCGTCTATTTCGTGCCCGTCAGTTTCTAACATTGTCGTTTTCAAAAAAAGCATAGGCAGGAGTTTAAGCATTTTATCGATGAAATCGCCTTTTTCCGCGTCCCCAAGGTGCTCAAGTTGCAGACAAATTTCCACTGCTACAGTGAGCATGTCAATAACTTCCTGACTATAGACATATTTTGTTGAGCGTGATGCCATAAACCTTAATTTTTTTGCAAAATTACAACAAATATATTATTATTCCAAATTATGGCATAAAGTTTTCAATAAAGCAGACAGCAAGTTTTAGACTTAAAATTTGTAGTTATCAAAAAAAGACATTAATTTTGTAAATCAAAAAGAGAAAAGTGATGCGAGCTAATATTTGGAGAGAAAAGTCTCTATCAGACAATCAGATACAACAAATTAAAAGGTTGTTTTCGGAAACAGGTATCAGTCCTTTATTGGCAAAGCTGTATGTTTTACGTGACATAACCGATAGTGAAAAATATAATGCTTTTAACAATCAAGGCAGCGGCTCGTTGCATGACCCGTTTTTGTATCGTGATATGGACAAAGCTGTGCAGCGACTTAATTTGGCGATAGACAGAAATGAGAAAATCTTAATTTATGGTGATTTCGATGTTGACGGTGTTACTTCGGTTTCTCTTGTGTATCGCTATCTTTCAAATTATTACAGCCGATTAGGTTTTTATATTCCGCAGCGTGAGACTGAAGGTTATGGTGTTTCCTTTGCCGGAGTTGAATATGCGGCAGACAATGGATATTCTCTTGTGATAGCTCTTGATTGTGGTATAAAAGATATCGAATCAATAAAGTATGCTCAGTCTAAAAATATTGATTTCATCGTATGCGACCATCATAATCCGAGCGATAAACTGCCTTGTGCAGTGGCTGTTCTTGATGCCAAGCGTAAGGATAACACATATCCTTACACCGAGTTGTCGGGTTGTGGAGTCGGTTACAAATTAATGGAGGCATTTGCCAAAAGCAATAGCTATCCGAAGGAGACTCTGTTGCCTGTTTTGGATGTGTTGGCGATGAGCATTGCGTCAGATATAGTGCCACTAACGGGCGAGAATCGTGCTCTTCTAAAAAGCGGATTGCAACGTATTAACAACGCCCCCTCCATCGGTGTTTCGGCTTTAATAGATAAATGCGGTTTACAGCGTGGAAACATAGGAATTAATGATTTAGTCTATCAGTTCGGACCAAGAATCAATGCTGCCGGTCGTATCGAAAGTGCAGATACGGCGGTAAAATTGTTGACAGCAGAAGACATGGGTGTTGCAAATCGTTATTTGGAGAATGTAACACAAAACAATGATATCCGACGCGAGTTGGACAGAGTAACAACAAAACAAGCTCTTGCTGATATTGCAAATGATCCGGACTTCACAAGCCGCTGTTCAACAGTGGTTTTTAATCCGGAGTGGAAAAAGGGTGTTGTAGGGATTGTGGCGTCGCGGATTATTGAAACTTATTACAAGCCGACTGTTGTGCTTACCGGTTCGGAAGATATTATACATGGTTCTGCCCGTTCTGTAGCAGGTTTTGATTTATATTCGGCAATAAAAGCTTGTGAGTCAGACCTTGTTACTTTCGGCGGACATGATTTTGCTGCCGGTTTGTCGTTGAGAAGAGACAAATTGGATGATTTTAAAAAACATTTTGAAGAGTACGTTTCACAGCACATCACGGATGAGCAAAAACTACCATTGATAGAGTATGATACAGTGATTGCATTTTCAGATATCTCCCGTAAATTTTTCGATGATTTGCAATTGTTCCAGCCGTTTGGTCCGGAAAACCCACAACCTGTGTTTGTAACTCGCGGTGTTTATAATGTGGCTGCAACAAGGTTGGTAGGTCAAGATTCGGAACATTTGCGGCTTGAAGTGTCGGACGGCTCAATAAACGATAAGTTGATAGGTATAGCGTTCAACATGAAAGATTTTTATGCCCCGCTGTGTCAGGGTAAAAAGGTGGATATCTGTTATACTATCGAAGAGAATATATATAAAGGCAGGTCGTCTTTGCAACTGATGGTAAAAGATATAAAGCAGAGCAGTTAGTATTTTAATCAACATAAATTATGTTTTCAGAAAGAGACATTCAGTCACCCAATGAGAAACGTGGCAGTATAGAGGTGGTCTGTGGTTCTATGTTTTCCGGCAAGACTGAGGAATTGATTCGCAGAATGAAACGCGCCCAATTTGCGAAACAAAAGGTTGAGATTTTCAAGCCGTCAATTGATGTCAGATATTCCGAAGAGGACGTAGTGTCGCATGACAATAATGCCATTCGTTCAACCCCTGTGGATTCATCGGGAAATATCCTGCTGTTGGCATCAGATGTTGATGTTGTCGGCATAGATGAGGCACAGTTTTTTGATGACGGAATCGTAGATGTCTGCAATCAGCTTGCAGACCGAGGCATAAGAGTAATTGTTGCCGGTTTGGATATGGATTTCCGTGGTGTTCCTTTCGGTCCTATGCCCGCCTTGATGGCTATAGCAGAAGATGTCTATAAGACTCATGCAATATGCGTAAGATGCGGGTCTTTGGCTTATGTGAGTCATCGTCTTGTGGATTCACAGAAGCGCGTTTTGCTCGGAGAGACACAAGAATATGAGCCGATTTGCAGAAAATGCGCCCAAAAGTTGAGAGTTGAACATTGAAATAAGTAGGTAATTTATGGATGAGGGCAAATTCACATTGGATAAAACCGTAAGATTAATAATAACTATTTCGGTTATAGTCGGTTTGTTTTTTCTTACAAAGCGATTGAGCAGTGTTCTACTGCCATTTGTGGTGGCTTGGTTTATTGCGTATATGCTTGAACCTTTTGTGAGCTTTCTGCAAAACAAAGTCAGGCTTAAAAACCGAGTACTCTCGATTATTGTTGCGTTGGTCGTTGTTATCGGCATAATTGTGGGGCTTGTAACATTACTGGCTCTGCCGATACGAAGGCAGTTCTCCCAAATGGGAAAGATAGTGAATAACTATATGAGCGGTATTGATGCCAATAGTTGGCTGCCCGATGAGTGGCAAGACATGTTGCGCGAATGGCTCAACCAGTTGGACATAAAGTCTCTATTGTCAAGTTTTGACTTTCAGTCGTTAGCCTCAAAAGGGACAGACGCTATAGGGTCTCTGCTCGGTACTTCAATAAGTGCGATAGGTAGCCTATTTGTCGTTTTCATCGTTGTTTTATATATTATTTTCATCCTGCTTGACTACAATACTCTTTCGATTGGTTTTATAGATATAATACCTCCGCAATATCGCAATATAGTAAGTGAGATTTTGTCAGATTTGTCAACAGGAATGAGCAAGTATTTCCGAGGTCAGGCTTTGATTGCAAGTTGTGTCGGGGTGCTTTTCGCCATAGGTTTTTCCATTATGGGATTGCCGCTTGGAATAGTTGTCGGTTTGTTTATCGGCTTGCTGAATATGGTACCATATTTGCAAACTGTCGGTATTCCTATATGTATGATATTGGGTTTGCTCCAGTCTGCAGAAACAGGTACTAACTATTGGATTATTCTTTTGGAGATAGCGTCAATATTCATAATTGTTCAATCAATTCAGGATTTGGTGCTGACTCCAAAAATCATGGGCGGTACATTAGGAATGAAACCTGCTGTTATGTTGCTCGCTCTTTCGATATGGGGAAGTTTATTGGGAGTGGCGGGAATGATTATAGCCCTGCCTATGACTACGGTGCTGATTTCTGTCTATAAACGTTATGTTTTGAAACAAGACAAAAATTCGGAATCGGAGGAAACACAGATTGTTGTAAATGAAAATATCGTTGAAAACACTGAACCGAATTGAGATATGTCAATGTCATAGTACCATTGTCGATTAACGGTGTATTGACCTACTGCGTTCCAGAAGAGACGGAAGTAGACTTAAAAGTCGGCATGAGAGTTCTTGTCCCGCTTGGAAAAAAGAAAATTTACACCGGAATAGTTTATGCCATAGATGTGATTCCGCCTGACAATTATGCAGTAAAGTCAATTATCAGTCTTATTGACGAAAGTCCGATAATAACTTTGCAACAAATAAAATTCTGGGAGTGGATAGCAGACTACTATATGTGTACTTTGGGTGAGGTATATAAAGCTGCCATACCATCTGTATTGAAATTGGAGAGTGAGACGCGCGTATCTGTAAACGATGATTTTATTGCAATTTCACCACTACCAACTAACCAACAGCGCATTTTGGACTGCTTGTCTGACGGCAAGGAGCATACTATAGACGAGTTGGCTCGCCTGACAGGTGTGAAGTCAGTTATAAATTGTATTAACAGACTTATTGATATTGGGGCGGTTATGGTAAATGAGCAGGTTACAGATAAATACAAGCCCAAATATACTTATTACGTAACGCTCCATCCGAGGATTGCTACTCCTGAATTGTTGCGCCAGACTATTGACTCTCTGCGACGAGCCCCAAAGCAACAACGATTGTTTTTAAGATACCTTGAATTGACAAATTTCGATGAAACCGCTGAAATAGTCGAATATCCTCGGGATGAACTTTTGCGTGAGACACAGACTGACAGCAATATTTTGAAGCAATTGTCAGATAAACAAGTTTTTGTTCTGACAGCAAAACAGACAGACAGAAAATTAACAAAAACGGCAGAATGTAATACTCAATCACCTGATTTGACAGAAGTGCAGCAAACGTCATTTTGCGAGATTAACAAACAATGGGAAACGAAGGATGTTGTATTACTCCACGGGATCACATCATGCGGAAAGACGGAGATATATATCAAACTGATAGAGGCAGAATTGAGAAAGGGCAAACAGGTGTTGTATTTAGTGCCGGAAATAGCTCTGACTACCCAACTCACCGACCGTCTTCAAGCTGTTTTCGGCGAGAGATTGGGCATCTATCATTCAAAATTTTCTGATGCAGAACGCGCTGAAACATATCGCAACTTGTTGACTAACAAGAGTTATGATGTAATTATCGGAGTAAGGAGTTCTGTATTCCTGCCTTTCAGACGGTTAGGTCTTGTTATTGTTGATGAGGAACATGACGGCTCATATAAGCAACAAGACCCTGCGCCTCGCTACCATGCCCGCAATTCGGCAATCATGCTTGCGGTAATGAGTCGCGGCAAGGTATTGTTGGGTACTGCCACACCATCGATGGAGTCATACCAAAATGCAATAACCGGCAAATATGGATTAACTGAAATTAGAACACGTTACCGCGATATCAGATTGCCTAAAATAGAGTTAGTTGACTTGAAGCAATCGTATCAACGAAAAGAAATCGAAGGTCATTTTTCAGATGAACTGATAAAACGAATAAGTCAAGAATTGGAAAACAATCGGCAGATAATCCTTTTCCAAAATCGTCGTGGATTTGCACCATACGTCAGTTGCTTATCGTGCGGTTATGTACCGAAATGTGTTAATTGTGATGTTTCGCTGACGGTACACAAAAGTCGTAATCTGCTATCGTGCCATTATTGTGGTTATTCAGTCACCATACCGAATAAATGTCCTTCATGCGGCAAGTCGGAATTTACCAATCATGGTTTTGGAACAGAGCGGGTTGAAGACGAAATACTACAATTGTTCCCTAACGCGAGGGTCAGGCGGATGGATATTGATACGACTCACACGAGACATTCGTATGAGAAGATAATACATGACTTCAGCGAGCATAGAATAGACATACTTGTAGGTACCCAGATGGTAACAAAAGGTTTGCATTTCGATGACGTGTCTTTAGTAGCTGTTTTGAATGCTGACAGCATGCTTAATATACCTGATTTCAGAGCCTTTGAGCGAGCATTCCAAATGTTGGAACAGGTTAGCGGCAGAGCAGGGAGAAATAGAAATCAAGGTGTAGTGATGATACAAACAAGGCAACCGGAATCTTTATTACTGCAACAAGTGAAAAATCACGATTTTATCGGATTTTTCCACCAACAAATTGCAGAAAGACAAATGTTCCGCTACCCGCCGTTTTACCGGCTGATGCAAGTAGTGTTGAAGCACAGAGACGAAAACAAAGTACGCTATATTGCAGAACTATTGCAGAGGCGTTTGGTTGTAATATTCGGAAAACGTGTTTCTCCTGTGATAGTTCCCGTTGTGGCATGGGTACAGAATATGCACATAAGAAACATAGTTATAAAAATTGAAAACCAGGCATCTTACCCGAAAGCAAAGCAATTATTGCGAAATGAAACAGAGGCGGTAAGTCAACTGCCTGATGGCAAAAGTACAAATATATATATTGATGTAGATCCGTAATGAAAAGATTGAGAGGCATAGCGCAAAATCACAATCCGTTGGTCAAGGTACTCGAGTGGGTGGTTTTAATAGTTGTTTTTTCATTCCTACTAATTGGTCTGTGGGGTGTGATTTGGGGCGGCAGGAGTGACACGACCGCTTTGAAATGGATGCAGTTTTTGCAAAGTCTCGGTGTTTTTCTGCTTCCGGCTGTATTTGCAGCTTATCTATGGTCAGAAAAACCATGGCATTATCTGCATTTAGACTCTCGTCCAAACATGAAATCGGTTTTTTTTGCTGTGGCAATTATTATTGTCGCTTTGCCGATGATTAATCTGGTTGCATATCTGAACCAGCAAATTGTGTTGCCGTCTTTTTTACATGACTTGGAAGAGCAGTTTAAGGCGATGGAAGAGAATGCCCAACAGCTGATTGAGCGTTTTCTCCAGACTGACAGCGTAGCGGGACTGATAGGAAATGTTCTGCTGATGGCTCTTATACCGGCAATATGTGAGGAAACATGTTTCAGGGGAATACTGCAAAGATTGTTTTCCGGTGAAGAAGAAAACCGGCAGAAGACAACAACAAGACAGCATATTGCCATATGGGTAACCGCGTGTATTTTCAGTTTAGCTCATTTCCAGATGTATGGTTTTATTCCGCGAATGCTACTCGGAGCATTGTTAGGGTATCTGTTAGTGTGGACAGGCAGTTTGTGGGTACCTATCATAGCACATTTTACTAACAATGCTTGCTCTGTTGTCGCATATTATATTGTTTCTCATCGTGAAGGTGTGGATATTGATGAAATCGATACTTTCGGCGTTGGTGACACATTGTGGTTAGGGATTGTAAGTGTGATTTTGGTGGTTGCAATGTTAACTTGGTATATAAAATCTCAAAGATATGAAAAGAACTAATCTATTACTGCTCGGACTTGTTCTGATTACAGCCGAAGTGTTTGCTTGTACAAATTTTATCGCCGGAAAAAACGCAACTGTTGACGGCAGTACCTTAATCAGTTATGCTGCTGACAGCTATGCTTTATATGGTTTCCTCCAATATCTCCCTGCTGCAGATCATAAAGAGGGAGATATGCGAAAGATATATGACTGGGACACAGGCAGATATTTAGGTGAAATCCCGGAAGTAGCTCATACATTCAGTGTCATTGGCAACATGAATGAACTGCAAGTGACAATTGGCGAAACGACATACGGCGGTCGAGAAGAGCTTGTGGACACTTTGGGCGGTATTGATTACGGCAGTCTGATATACATAGCTTTGCAACGAAGTCGGACTGCCCGTGAGGCAATCAAATGTATGACCGACCTTGTTGCACAATATGGTTATTTTTCTGAAGGCGAATCATTTTCTATCGGTGACCCAAATGAGGTATGGATTCTTGAAATGATAGGCAAAGGTCCGGGGAGGAAAGGTGCTGTATGGGTGGCAGCGAGAATACCCGATGACTGCGTTTCCGGTCATGCCAATCAAGCGCGAATCACACAAATCAATTTTAAGGATAAGGACAACTGGATGTGGTCGAAAGATGTAGTTGACTTTGCCCGTGAGAAAGGATATTTCAAAGGTAAAGACACAGAATTCAGTTTCTGCGATGCATATAACCCGTTGGATTTTTCCGGAGCATATATATGTGAGGCGCGAGTATGGAGCATGTTCAGACAAGTTGCTTCCGATATGGACAAATATCTGCCATACGTTATGGGTAAGTCACAAGAGAAAATGCCATTGTATGTTAAGCCGTTTCGTAAGGTTTCAGCCCAGGACTTCAAGCATTTCATGCGTAACCAGTATGAGGGTACCCCTCTTGACATAACCCGTGGTCCCGATGCAGGGATGTGGAATACGAAACTGCGCTATGGCAGTTTAGGTTTTGAACTCGATTCGGTTAAATATTGGTATGAGCGGCCTGTTGCCACGCAGCAGACCGGCTGGTCGTTTGTAGCGCAGATGAGAGGCTATATGCCGGATCATGTGGGAGGCATATTTTGGTTTGGTGTTGATGATGCCGCTTCAAGTCTCTATGTCCCGATGTATTGCACAATAAACGAGATACCATGGTGTTATGATGAAAAAAACGGTGATTTACTTACTTATTCAGAAACTTCGGCATTCTGGACATATAACACTGTCGCCAATTACGCTTACACAAAATACAACCGCATGATGCAGGATATACGTATGGTTCAGATTGAGTGGGAAGATTATTTCAACACAATGATACCGATAATAGATCGCTCTGCCATGGATATGAGTGAAGGCGATGCTCAGAAATTCCTGACTCATTTCTCATGCAAAGAGGCTGAAGCAAGTACAGTAGCATGGAAAAAATTAGGGCAATATCTGATGGTAAAATATCTTGACGGGCAGGAGAAAAAAGAAGAGAACGCTCAATTTCTCAGAAACAAATTCGGTTATCCTAAAGGACCGGATAGACTTAAACCTTCTGAAGACTACCTTCGGTCGATTGCCCCGTTTGTAGAACATGAATAAAGCGGACAAAAAGCGGACAAATACCATGCGAGTCTTTGAAAGTTTGTTTTTTTGATATTTTTGTAGTAATTTTGCAAACAAAAAGGAATCGTTAATGACTAATGGTGCCATGGAACTAAAATTTTCAGCATTTCAGATTGCTCAAATAGTTGGTGGAGAGATAGTAGGAAATGGCAATGTTTGTGCAGGTGATGTTTCAGATATAATAAACAGCCGTGAGGGTTCGTTATGTTTTATAGGAGACATAAAATATCTGCCGTATCTGTCTGAAACCAAAGCAGCGATTGTGCTGATAAGCAAAGATATTGACATTTCGGCAGTAGATACAAAGGCCACATTAATACGTGTAGGGAATGCGCGGGTGGCAGTATCGCAATTATTGCAGATGGCGGCTGAGATTATAAATCCCCAGAGAATAGGGGTAGAGCAGCCATCGTATATTTCAGAAAATGTCACAATTCCGGAAGATGCGTATATAGGAGCTTTTGCATATGTAGGCAAAAATGTCAAATTAGGCAAGGGTGTGCAGATATATCCGCATGTGTATATTGGCGACAATGTGTATATTGGCGACAATACAATTCTCTATGCAGGAGTGAAGATATACTACAATTGCGGAGTCGGCAGCCAATGTATTATTCATGCCGGAGCGGTTATTGGAGCTGATGGTTTCGGTTTTGAGCCGGATGAGAGCGGCATTTATCACAAAGTTCCGCAAATAGGCAATGTGGTGATAGATGACGATGTTGAGATAGGTGCCAATACAACCATAGACCGCGCAATGATGGGAACAACATTCATCGGTAAAAATACCAAGATTGACAATCTGGTACAGATCGGTCATAATGTACAGATCGGTCAATCCACAGTCTTATGCGGTCAGGTCGGCATTGCCGGAAGTAGTCAGATTGGCAGTCATTGCATATTGACCGGTCAGGTAGGTGTTGCAGGTCATATCAGTGTGTGTGACAACGTGATAGTCGGTGCGCAAAGTGGAGTCAGCGGCGATATAAGGCAGCCCGGTCAATATATGGGATATCCGGCAATCCATGCAAATATATGGCGCCGAATGGTTGTTGCGGAGCGTCATCTGCCGGAAATGTATAAAAAGTTGACAGATAGAAGTTAGCAGTTATGTTTCAGCATACGATAAATAATTCAGTATCATTTTCGGGTCAAGGTCTGCATACAGGTTTGCATATTAATATGCTCATTGAACCGGCATCACCCAACCATGGTGTGCAGATTATGCGTACCGATTTGAGCGGACAGCCAACGATACCGGCAGTTGCCGATTATGTGAGTTATACTGAACGTAGTACAGTATTGGAAAGCGGAGCATGGAGGGTAGGTACGGTAGAGCATGTGTTGTCAGCATTATATGCATTGGAAATAGACAATGTATTGATTAAGGTCGATGCTCCGGAAATACCGATACTTAACGGCTCGGCAGAACCCTTCATACGAGCATTCAGGCAGGTTGGAATTAAACAGCAAAATACACAGCGCAAGGTATTTATACTGCAAGATAAGATTGAGTATGACAATGGGGATGGCAGTTATATAGCTCTTGTGCCGGATGACCATTTCAATGTTGACGTAACAATAGGATATGACTCAACAATACTTGGCAACCAGCGTGCATTGTTAGACTCCCTCAGTGATTATCCTGTAGAAATTGCGTCTGCACGAACGTTCTGTTTTGTAGGAGAGGTAGAGCCGCTTCTTGATTTGGGATTAATAAAAGGTGGTAACTTGGATAATGCTCTTGTAATTTATGAGAAGCAGATATCGCAGGATAAACTTGACCGACTTGCCGATTTGTGTCACGTAAAACATCTGCCCGCCAATCAACTCGGATACCTCAGCGAACCCGTCTTTGACAATGAGGCGGCAAGACACAAACTGCTTGATATTATCGGCGATATGGCTCTTGCCGGCATGCCCGTACAAGGGAAACTGATTGCCTCTCGCCCCGGACATACTGTCAATACGCAGTTTGCCAAGATATTAAGGAAAAAAATGTCTGAAGTGGGTAATTAAAAATTTGCTGCGTCAAGATTATTAATTTTATTACAAGTAGAAGATATAGTGATGATAAAACAACCATTGGCATCAATACATCCAAATGCCAAAATAGCGGAGTCTGTAATTATAGACCCATTTGTAACCATTCATGACGATGTGGAAATCGGTGAAGGTACACATATCTATAGCAATGTAACCATTTTCCCGGGTTCGAGAATTGGTAAAAACTGCAAAGTATTTCCCGGAGCTGTCATCGGTGCTATACCGCAGGATCTAAAGTTCCAAGGCGAAATGTCATTAGCGGTTATCGGTGATAATACGACTATACGTGAATGTGCCACTGTTCATCGCGGCACAGCATCCCGAGGACAGACTGTTGTAGGGTCAAATTGCTTGATTATGGCTTATTCGCACGTAGCTCACGACTGCGTTGTCGGCGATAATGTGATAATGTCGAATGCCACTCAATTAGCAGGTGAGGTCATTATCGACAACTATGCAATTATCGGCGGCGGAACACTTGTTCATCAGTTTACTCATATAGGACAACATACAATGCTGCAAGGTGGTTCACGCGTCAACAAAGACATACCACCTTATGCTATGGTTGCACGCGAACCTATATCTTATTGTGGTGTTAATTCTGTCGGTTTGAGACGAAGAGGTTTTACCAACATACAAATAGCGAGCATACAAGACACCTATCGCTTGATATATCAGTCAGGACTTAATATGACGCAGGCTTTAGAACAAGTAGAAACACAAATTGAACAATCAAAAGAACGAGATGAAATAGTAACCTTTATCAAAAACTCGCCGAGAGGAATAGTGAAAGGAATCTAATGATTTGAAAAATTAGGAAATTTGAAGATTGGATATGAAACGTACAATACCAATATTGATTGCTTTATTGCTGTCAATTTGCCTTTGGGCGCAAGATGTAAAGACCGGCTCGACATTCAAGTCAGGTAATTTTTTCTATCGTGTTACCAAAGGCAAAAACGTTGAGTTGATATGTCAAGACAACGCGCAAAACAAAAATTACCCGGGATTGACCATTGCCGATATACCTGCCACCGTTGATGTCAACGGCAAAGTATTTACCGTTACCACTGTCGGAGACAATGCCTTTGCCGGATGCCGAAAATTACGTACCATTATTATCCCGGAATCAATAGTGGCGGTAAGTTCAACAGCCTTTGACGGCTGTACTGCGGTAAAGGAAATTGTATGGAATGCAAAAGCGTATCCTAATCCCAAACGCGATACAGACAGTCCTTTGTCAAGCGTCAGAAACATAGTAGAAACCATAACGTTCGGTGACAAGGTGGTAAATATTCCTGATGCACTATGCTACGAGATGATTAAACTTACTACTGTAAACATGAATGCCGGCATCAAGGTTATAGGCAAGAAATCGTTTTGCAGCTGCCGTTCATTGGAGCATATCAGTTTCGGCAACGACCTGAAAACAATAGGTAAAGAGGCATTTTACAACTGTGTGAGCCTTGTTGATATCAGTATTCCACAGGGCGTAACATCTATAGAAAGCCGTGCCTTTGATGGTTGCAACGCATTGTCACAAGTCGTGTGGCAACCGATAAGTTACTCTATTAAAAAGGAGGCGGATGCTCCCTTTTATTCTCTCCGTCAGCAAATATTGTCATTCAAAGTGGGTGACAAAGTGAAGAATATACCGGCATATCTTTGCGCCGGAATGGATAAGATAGATACAGTTGCACTGCCCAATAGTGTGACAACCATAGAGCGTAATGCCTTTAGCAATTGTCTGAAACTACAGGCAATAAATATCAACAACACAATAACAGCCATCGGCGAAGGTGCGTTTGAGAAATGCGAGGCACTCGACTCCTTGACTTTAAGTAACAATATTACAGAAATAGCAAAAAATACTTTTGAGGGCTGCAAATCACTGCGTCATATAGTTATTCCTAAAAGAATAACAAAGATAAGCAACAATGCCTTCAGCAGTTGCGAATCACTCGATTCTATTGAGATAAACGAAGGGCTTGCAATTATCGGCAAAGGAGCTTTCAAGGATTGTAAACGTTTGAGATATATTAATCTGCCACAATCATTGACAACGCTTGAAGAAGCAGCTTTTGAGGATTGCGAGGCATTACAGTCAATCAGTGTTCCATCGCAAATAAAGATTTTGAACAAATCATTGTTCTATAGCTGCAAGAAACTTACCGACCTACAACTGCCCGATGGTCTGAAAGAAATAACCCAAGATGCTTTCAAGGGATGTGAATCACTCGAAAAAATCAGTATTCCGCTTTCTGTCTCGTTGATTAACAAAAATGCTTTTTCTGATTGCGTATCACTGACCACCATACTCTGGAACTCATGTGTGTATAAAGACATAAAGAAAAAGGAGGATGCACCATTCTCTCTTATTGCCGAACAAATAACAGCAATAAATTTCGGTGAGAAAGTAACGCGCATTCCTGCCAATCTGTGTTCCGATTTTGTATCCCTTCGTTCGGTCACCATACCATCGAAGATTATCACTATAGCCCAAAATGCTTTCTCCGGTTGTACTTCGCTTGAAAAAGCTGTTTTTGCAAACCCGTCAACAATGGTGGAGGAAGGTGCTTTCGAGTCGGTTACTGAATTGAAAAGATAAACCGAGAATGCTGCGGTAATTATAAACGAACCAAACACCAAATATTATGTCAATCAAAAATTTAACCCCTCGGTTGGTATGGGAGAGTTTTTATAAACTCACCCAGATACCCCGTCCTTCAGGCAAGCGCAAAGGGATAAGCGATTTCATGGCTGAATTTGGACGCAGTCTCAATCTTGAGACTATTCAAGACGAGATAGGCAATGTGCTGATTCGTAAACCTGCATCCCCGGGTTTAGAAAATCATGACGGAGTTATTCTTCAGGCGCATTTGGATATGGTGCCTCAAAAGAATGCCGATGTCGCTCATGATTTCGAGAAAGACCCGATAGATGCCTATATAGATGGCGAATGGGTCACAGCTCGAGGTACAACGCTTGGAGCTGATGATGGTATAGGTGTTGCTGCAGCAATGGCTGTGTTATTGGATAAATCACTTGTTCACCCGCCTGTTGAAGCCTTCTTTACCATTGATGAAGAAACCGGTATGTATGGTGCATTTGACCTAAAAGGCGGAGTACTCAAAGGTAAGACGCTTATCAACCTCGATTCCGAAACAGAAGGAGAATTATATATTGGCTGCGCCGGAGGTATTGATGCAAATATAGAGTTCGATATTGTGAATTTCCAACCCGTACCCGAAGGCGATGTTGCTTTGCAAATTGATATAACCGGTCTTAAAGGCGGTCATTCAGGCTGTGACATCAACCTTCAGCGTGCCAATGCCAACAAACTCATGGTTCGATTCCTGAAGGATGCAATAGAGGATTACGAAGTACGTCTTGCTTCAATCTGTGGCGGCAATATGCGTAATTCCATACCTCGTGATGCTCATGCTGTGATTACTGTGCCGGCTGAAGGTGTTGATGAACTGCTTCAATTTGTAGATGATTTTGAAGACCTTTTTATCCGCGAGTATGACGGCATAGAAGACAATTTACATTTCACCGCAACACGCACGAATATTCCCGCAGGTCTTATTCCGGAGGAGATTCAGGACGCGCTAATCAATGCTTTGACGGTATGTCCGCACGGCGTATATCGTATGATTCCTGAAATGCCTGACATTGTTGAGACTTCCAACTGTCTTTCCATCATACAAACCGAAGGGAATAAGATACTCATCAAATGTCTCACCCGCAGTAGCGTAGAAAGCCGCAAAGACGAGTTGGCATCAATTATAGAGAGTGCTTTTGCCATGGCAGGTGCAAAGATAGAATTTTCAGGTTCTTATCCGGGATGGAAACCTAATGTAAGAAGCCGCATTTTGCAGACAATGAAGGACGTTTATTTTGAAACATTTGGTACTGAACCTCGCATTGTCACCATTCATGCCGGTTTGGAATGTGCTATTCTCGGTCGTAACTATCCCGAAATGGATATGATAAGTTTCGGTCCTACAATCAAACATCCTCATAGTCCGGACGAGAAAGTAGAGATACAATCAGTGGAGAAATTTTATCATCTGCTGCTTGAAACGCTAAAAAAATTATAAAAATTTCGTTAAATCAAATAATTATTGTAATTTTGCAGCCGAAAGTTGTTTGGAGACTGCCTTATCGTAAAAGCAGGTTGAATGATTGATTATGTTAAGGGGTGACAACTTCCGGCTTGAGATTAATGGTTTTCGACTAAATTTATTAATAAAAAATTTACAAAACAATGAAAAAGGTATTATTTATCGCTTTGTCAGCAGTGCTGGCAATAGGTATGTTTTCATGCGGGACAAAACCTGCTGATGATGGTCAGCATGAGTCAGATTCAATCGAAGCTGCCCGTATAGCTGATTCAATAGCAGCAGAACTCCAGCAAATAGAGGCTCAGGCATTGCTCGATTCACTCCGCGCTGATTCACTCCAACGTGCTTTGGAAGACTCAATAGCCGCAGCAGTAGCTGATGCAAAAGCTAAAGCTGACAAGGCAGCTAAAGCTGCAAAAGCAGAAGCTGATAAGAAAGCAAAAGCAGAAGCTGCAGCCGCAGAAGCAGCTCGCAAAGCTCAATTAACTGCTGAAAAGGCAGAAAAAGAAGTTAAAACAGTTGATGCTTCAACTCAAGCAGCAAAAGATGCTGTTGAGGAAAACAGCAAAACAATCAAACGCCGCGTAAAATAAAGAACGCAGTCATGTTTGACATCAATATAGACGGTGTGACACACACCGTCTATACTTTTATTTGTTGCTCTCTATCGGGGTATTTCGTTTAGTGGCGGCAAAAGTTATTTTCAGAAATAATCTACTGATTATTTGATGATGTTGGTTCCTTGATTGCAAACTTCAAGCAATGATGCCTTTGAGGGTTGCTGCTGTAGCATCTGTTATACGGACACGGGCGAAGTCGCCGATATGTAAACCCTCACGTGGAATGACAACCACTTTATATTGTGACGTTCTGCCGTAGAGTTCTTCGTGGCTTCGCTTGCTGAAGCCCTCAATAAGTATCTCAAATTCTTTGCCTATGTCAGCCTTGTTGCTTTGAAGCGACAATTCGGTTTGTAGTCTGATAATCTCATTAAGTCTGCGCACTTTAGTATCTTCAGGCACATTGTCGGGCATCCGGCGGGCTGCTGTTGTTCCGGGGCGTTCGGAGTATTTGAACATAAAAGCCATGTCGAAACACACCTCTTGCATAAGTGAGAGTGTCTGCATGTGGTCATCTTCTGTTTCGTTGTGAAACCCGCAGAATATGTCAGTGCCGATTGCGGCTTCAGGCAAGATATGCCGTATTGCAGCGATGCGGTCAAGATACCATTCGCGTGTATATTTGCGATTCATGAGTTTGAGGATCTTGTTTGAACCGCTCTGAACAGGCAGGTGGATAAATTTGCATAGGTTGGGGTATTTTGCAATGACTTCAAGTGTTCTGTCAGACATATCTTTGGGATGAGACGTGGTAAAACGTATTCTCATGGCGGGCACTGTTTGAGCGGCAAGCTCCAAGAGACGCGGAAAATCAACATCGTCATAAAGGTAAGAGTTGACGTTCTGTCCTAAGAGAGTTACTTCCTTGTATTTTTTTTGTTGCAGGTCGCGCAACTCGTTGAGTATGCTGTCAACATCGCGGCTTCTTTCCCTGCCTCGTGTATATGGTACAATGCAGTAGGTGCAAAAATTGTTGCAACCCCGCATGATGCTGACAAAGCCGGAAATCGGGTTGCCTATTCGTGACGGCATGATGTCGCGGTAAGTTTCGGTGGTGGAAAGTTCAATATTGATGGCTTTGTGTCCGAGTTCGGCTTGTGCTGCGAGATGGGGTATATCAAGATAGACATCCGGACCTGCTACAAAGTCAACACCGTATTTGTCAATAAGTTGTTGCTCAACTCTTTCTGCCATACACCCGATTACTCCGATTATGAGACGATGATTGTAAACTGCCATTTTGCGCCTTACAGATTGGAAAAAGAGGAGACGTTGTATGACTTTCTGTTCTGCATTGTCGCGAACACTGCATGTATTAACAATAATGGCATCTGCTTGATTAAGGTCATCGGTCAATGTATAACCATTAGTTTGCATAATAGACGCAACGACTTCGCTGTCAGCCACATTCATCTGGCAACCATAAGTCTCGATATAAAGTTTTTTGTCGTTCATTTTGTATATATTGGAATAATATAGTAATTTTGCGTTGCTATGGTTAATGTTTCAGTAGTTTTGTATCATACTCCGGAAAAAGAGGTTGCTCGTATAGCCGATATATGCAGTCAGATTAAAGGGTTGCATAAGTTGTATATTATTGATAATTCAACTAACAAGCTGTCAAATCGGAATTTAGGATACAATGCAGAGTATATCTTCAACGGGGTAAATTTAGGTTATGGTAAAGCTCATAATATTGCTTTGCGCAAGTCAATAGCAGAAGGTGTTGACTATCATTTGGTTGTAAATGCTGATGTTGAATTCTCCGCTGAAGTGATAAGTGCTATGGTTGATTATATGGAGTCTCACAAGGATGTTGCCTTATTGTCCCCCAAGGTTTATTATCCTAATGGTAAGATTCAGCGATTGTGCAAGTTGCTTCCAACACCTATGGATTTATTTGGTCGCCGTTTTCTGCCCAAGAGTTGGATTAGCGAGCGTCAGGCAGAGTATGAAATGCATGCATCAGGTTATGATAAGATAATGAATCTGCCTTATCTGTCAGGGTGTTTTATGTTTCTCCGAGTTGAGTGTCTGCGGGAAAACGGTTTGTTTGACGAGCGTTATTTCATGTATCCGGAGGATATTGACTTGACGCGTCGCCTTCATAGCAAATATCAAACATTGTTCTATCCTGCGGTGAGTGTAATCCATCACCACGAGCGGTCATCGTACAAGAGTTTGCGCATGATGTGGGTACATATAGTCAACATGTGCAGGTATTTCAATAAATGGGGTTGGTTCCATGACCCCGAGCGCAAAATTTTCAATCAACGAGCGCGGGATTTGTATCTTACCACATGAAAGAGTACTATTACGCGACTCCAGAGTTTAGTAAATATATTGCGTTTGCTTCTTGTAAGCAGTGATTGGTGCAGGTTCGTTCTCGAAAGATCATGTCTGCGATAGATGAGGTAGGGCTCATGCAAAAAGAGTACTTTACCCGTCATTTCCGCCACTAATCCCAACCATATGTCGTGACCTATCTCGTTGGTTTTTGGGAAAGGCATTGCGTTAGTCAATATGCATCGCCGAAATGCCATACATGAGCCGAAATAGGTGTTGTTGAGTGAATTTTTTATCAATCCCGGACCGGAATGGTAGAAATCAAAGAATGAATCGCAAAATACATTGAGTTCCCCATCGGCTATTCGACTGTCGTGTATCACAAGGTCGTATTGCTCTAAAAGTTCTGTGCAACGGCTTACTTTGCCGTCAAGCCACACATCGTCTTGGTCAGCAAGGAAAATAATGTCACCTGTCGAGTGTATGAGAGCATTGACAAAATTCCACTTGAAATAACGGCTGTCATTGTTAAAGATTTTTATCCTGCTGTCACCAAACTGTCGTATTACTTCTAAAGTTTTGTCGGTTGAGCCATCGTCAGAAACAATAATCTCATCATCAGCATCAAGTTGCGAAAGTATGGATTGCAACTGCCGGCTGATATATTTTTCACCATTATATGTTGCTATACAGACCGAGCGTTTCATAGATGTAGTTTGCAGAAATAGCGTATTTTCCAATAGATAAACTGTAGCGGGTTGGCGAATACTATCGGGTGGGATGCGGTATAACTCCTCTTTGCGAGAAAGTATTTCCACTTCCATTGTGCGAAAGTAAAGCGGTATTCAACTGCGCCAAGAGTATTTTTGCCATGTTGCCGATAAAGCATAGTTGATTGGTTGACAGGGCAGATTATACCTTTAGCGTTCATTGCCGACAAAGCAATCCATGCATCGTGCATATAGGCAGTAGCAGAAAAGGGCAAAGCTGTCTGTGCCGCCGCACGGTTTATAAGCATAGTGCAGCCGGTGAGACAGTTGGCTATAGCAAGGAAATGAATATCGCTTTCAATCAGGTCAGGCTGAAGATTGGAGTATTTCCAAAATGAGGGTGATATTTCTTTGAGTTCCGAATCAACAACTGTAAGGTCTGTATGAATGACAATAGGTGTTGAAGAGCCGTGATTTTGCTCACCCTTTTTCATCAAGTCAAGACTTAACTCAAGTTTGTGGGGCAACCAGATATCATCCTGGTCGGCAAAAGCTATATAGTCGGCATCACCGTAATTGGTGAGCAGGTATTCAAACGAGCGCATCGCCCCGAGATTTCTGCCGTCAGCGTCAAGCAAATGTATCCTCGGGTCTGAATATAGGGAAATAATCCGGCGTGTATCATCACTGCTTCCATCATCCCGAATAAAAAGCTGCCACTCAGTGACGGACTGTTGAAGAATGGAGTCCAACTGCTGCGAGAGATAATGCCCACCGTTATATGTTGACATCAAGATATTTATCATCGCGTTTGCCCTTTCTTGATTAAATCTGCATAGTCGTATTCCCAATATTTGATAGCCTGTTTGAGTTGTCTCTCTGTGAGTTCTTCTTCGCTGTGATTAATCCGTTCAAAGACTAATGATACGCGGTCGGTCGGATAGCGCAGACTCTTGTTGGTGTGTGAGATAAGAAGGGTGGAAACAGCAATGTAAACAATGATAACAAGAGTGTAGAGCTGGCGTGGCAGTTTTTCCTTTGAATCTGCAACCGAATCAGATATTTGGTTGCAGAGTACGTCTATCGTGTACATTGTAAGGAAGGGCAGAAAGAAAGAGCGGAATCGGTTGAGCATAAACCAGTAAGGGAAGAAAAATGCCAATATAGCCACGCAACACCACATCATCCAATGACGCGGCTTGTTGTCATCATCTTTGCGCTTGTACCACGCAAGGACAAGAATAGTACATACGTATATGACAAGTACTTTCTGAATACTTTTTCCTACAAGGAGATGGTGTTTTGCCGAAACCGCATAGGATGTCGGCATGGGAATCATGTCAATAATTGTCTCCATAATCGGAGCGAGCGGAATCATCATCAGACCGATAATCAGCAAGCCAAGAAGAATATAACTCTTTGTCTCTATCTTCAGACCCCGTGTAGCATAAAACAATATGGTCATAAACAGGACAAGAAAAGCCGTCTTGTGCATTGTCACCATAAGCAATGCAGCTATCGCACTCCCCCAATAGCGTTTGTTGTTGAAAGCCATTATGGCAATATAGAAGAAACTGACGGCAAGGCATTGGCGCAACTCAACGAGGAAGAGATTGTTGTCAAGAAAAACAATAACCAAAAGTGCAATAATGCGGTAATGCTCCAAATTACGAAGCAGCAAAGCCAATGAGATAAAATAGAAAATAGAGATAACGGCAGTAAATTCCCAATAGGTCAGATTAAGCATCTTACATATCGTGCAGACCACAACAAATCCCTTTTCGTAATTATAGCCGTGGATAGAGTGAGTGAGGTTATACCACATATCCGTGGTGGTCAAACGGTAGTACGGAATATAGGTACAGATGTCCGGACCATAGGCATATTTTGCCGTACACCAAACAGCAGTGAACAAGAAAGCAATGACATATAATTGTTTTTGAATACGGGGATAGTCAGCGGCGGCTATTTCGAGCAGCGCAAAGACAATTAAAACTGATTGCAAAACAAAAATAAAAGTCATTTGAGAATACCGCAGGGCGTTTGGTGTAATAAAATTATTCGAGCCTGCAAAATTACTTCTTTTTTGTCAATTATGCAACAAAAAAATCAATCATTGTAAGATAAATCCGTATAATTTGCAAATTTCAAAAAAAAGCATTAATTTTGTGTGCTATTTAAAACCTGCGCCGTTAGGGTCAGAACAGTTGCCGATGGTAGCAAACCGGATAACTCAATATCACCACGAATTAGCAGATACTGCGTGGCTGTTTGTGCTGCAAGGACTCAATCTGTTAGTCCCGCTTGTTGTTTGGCCATATCTAATGAGAACGATTGGAGCCGAACAGTTCGGTGTTTTCGGGTTCGCTCACTCACTCACAGACTATGCCTGTCTGATTGTTGACTTCGGTTTCAATCTGTCTGCCACCAAACGTATTGTACTTGCGCGCGACAACCAACAAGAGCTCAACCGCATATTCACTTCTACTATTTGTGCAAAGATATTGCTACTTGTCGTAGCATTTGCAATATACGCATCAGTCTTGTTTATACCGCATTATGCTGCATACCGGCAGATGGCTCTGCTAATGTTTCTCTCTGTAGTAGCCAGCACATTTTCCATGGTTTGGCTTTTTCAGGGTATGGGCAAAATAAGGCTTCTGAGCATGATTAATGCCGGAGCAAAAATAATTTTTCTGCCGCAGGTGTTTTGGTTGGTCAAATCACCTGACGACCTTTGGATAGCAGTGCTGATTCACTGCGCCATGCATATCTGTTCGGCTATTGTAGTCGTATGCGTCATGTATCGTCGGCATTGGGTTCAGCTCCAACACGTGACACGCAGCGACATCTTCGGAGAAATGAAACTGAGTGCGCCAATCTTTCTCTCACAAGCTGCAACAAGTATATATACCGCTCTGTTTGTAGTCATATTGGCTTATTATGTAACACAACAACAAGTAGGCTGGTACACATCTTCGGAAAAAGTGATGAGGGTAATGGTTTCCGTTGTCTTACTACCGATAACAGGTGCTTTCTATCCGAAAATTTCAGCTATGTCGGTTAATAACAAAACGGAAGCCATGCGGTTTATCCGCTGGATAATCGTATTTCTCATCGCAGTATTTTTTGTAGGAGGCACAACGCTATGCCTTACTGCCGACTATGTAGTAGAATGGTTAGGAAACGATTACGAAGGCATGCAACCGTTACTTTATATGGTGGCATACCTTCCCATAGCGGTGACCGTGGGAGGAGTATGCGGACAATTCGGCCTCCTTGCATTAGGCAACGAACATACAAAACATATCTATACGCGGGTATATTATATCGCCGCTGCATGGGCTTTGGTCAGCGTATTTATCCTAACGCGGCTGTTCGGCGAATTCGGAACAATGGCATCACTCGTAAGTACCGAGATGTTTGTATGTATATCTATGTGTGTTTGCTACATCAAATACATTAAGAAAAATAACTAAAAAACCAAATACCATGAATATCAATCAAAATCAACTCGTGTCTGTAATAACCGCTCTATATAACTCAGAACGTTTTGTGGAGAAGACTATAAAAAGTGTTATTTCACAGACCTATCCTCAATGGGAGATGATTATTGTCAATGACGGCTCAACCGACCGAAGCGCACAGATTGCTTTAGACTATGCTAAACGTGATGAGAGGATAAAAGTTATAACACAACCCAATGCCGGTTCGGCGGCGGCAAGAAACAATGGTATCAGGCAGGCAGCAGGCAGATATATAGCACTCTTGGATTCCGATGATGTATGGGATAGCAACTTCCTTGAGTCACAACTGGCTTTTATGCAGCAGACAGACGGCAAATTGGTCTGCGCAGCACACCGCAGAGTGAACGAAAAAGACGAAGAATGTCTTAAACCATTCTATCCCCCGCGAGAGGCAAGGTACCACGACCTGCTCAAAACCTGCTCCATATCCTGCCTTACAGCACTCTACGACACCCAACCTTACGGCAAGGTCTATCTACGCGAGGAACTATCCAGCTTGCGTGATGACTATGCTTTGTGGTTGGATTTGGTAAAAAAAGTCGGAGTCGTGTATGGCAATCAGCAGATACTTGCATCATACCGAATGCTCAATAGTCAGATTACAGCCAACAAGCGCAAAATGATTAAACCGCAATACAATATATATCGAAAAGTGGAAAAAATAGGAGTGCTGAAAAGCCTTTATTACCTCTTCTGCTGGGGCATATACGGCCTTAAAAAATATCGCAAGTGAATGATGTAGTTTCAATAATAACACCCTTGTATAATGCAGTTCGCTTTGTAGAACAGACCATACAAAGTGTGTTGGCACAAACCTATCCCTATTGGGAGATGATAGTCGTCAACGATGGCTCTACTGACGGTGGTGAGCTTATCGTTGAACGCTATGCTGCATCTGACAACCGCATTAAACTAATCAACCAATCACGCAAAGGCTCGGCTACTGCACGTAATACAGGACTGCGAGAAGCACAAGGCAGGTTTATTTCTTTCCTCGACTCTGATGATTTATGGTCACCTGAATTCCTGCAATCTCAAATCGAATACCTCAAAGAAAAAAATGCTGCCATCGTTTATTCCGGCTACAGGCGTATAGACGAAAACAACCATGAATGCCTTTCGCCATTTATGCCTCCCCCGCAAGCAACTTACCGAGACCTGCTCAAGACATGTTCCATCGCCTGCATAACCGTTCTTTACGACACAGACATTTTGGGCAAAGTATATATGTGTGAAAACAGAAATTTAGACTTGCGCGAAGATTATGTCCTATGGCTCACTATACTAAAGAAAACAGATATTATCTATTGCAATCAGAAATATCTCGCTTACTATCGAATAACTGACTCCCAGAAATCGGGCAGCAAATGGAAAATGGTTATACCACAATATAGAGTATATCGCATATCTGAACGCCTCAACGTCTTTAAAAGCCTATACTATATGATGTGTTGGACATATAACGGAATAAGAAAATACATAAAATAAGAAGACGCAATAAGGAGGATAGTTGAGAGTTTAGAGGTTGAAATGATGAAATGATGAATTGAAAGTTGTGAATTATGAATTGTGAATTTGATAAAATGACAAATGGTCTTGACCCGGAATCCTTCGCTGTTTTTGCCGGCGAAGAGAGTATTTATTTGGCAGAGCAGATATGCGAGTATCTCCACTGTCAATTAGGCAAAATGGCTATCCAACATTTTAAGGACGGAGAATTTGCTGTAGCATACGAAGAATCTGTGCGCGGTAAATATGTCTTCCTTGTCCAATCAACACCGCCGCCTTCGGACAATTTGATGCAGCTTTTGCTTATGATTGATGCCGCGAAGCGGGCTTCTGCTAACAAAATCGCCGCCGTAATACCTTATTTCGGTTGGGCACGACAAGACAGAAAAGATCAACCACGCGTGTCTATCGGAGCCAAACTGGTTGCCGACATGCTCCAAAAGGCAGGAGCTGACAGAGTAATAACACTCGATTTACATGCCGACCAGATTCAGGGATTCTTTGATATACCTGTTGACCACCTATATGGTTACACCATATTTGCCGAATATGCCAAGTCGCTTAATCTCAAAGATCTGATTATCGCCTCTCCTGATGTCGGCGGAAGTAAACGTGCCGCCAAATTCGCAGCTCATGCCAACCATGCACCAATAGTACTCTGCTACAAACATCGCGAAAAAGCCAATGCCGTAGCACAACTCAGGGTCCTTGGAAAAGTCAAAGACAAAGATGTGGTGTTAGTCGATGACCTTGTTGATACTGCCGGTACACTATGTAAGGCAGCTGCCGAAATGAAAAAACTCGGCGCACGGAGCGTAAGAGCCATCGCTACACACGGAGTAATGTCAGGCAATGCTGCAAAAAATATAATGAAATCCGACATTGAAGAAATGGTTTTTTCTGACTCCCTGCCATTTGACACTACCAAATGCCCGAAAGTCAAAATTATCTCTGTCGCAAAAGTCTTCGCCTCTACAATACGTGCCATATTGACCCACCACTCAATCAGCGAAGAAAATATATTGTAAACCAACCTCTCTCAACTTTTCATCATTTCAACATTTCAACATTTCATCATTTCATCATTCATCCTTTCAACCTTTCAACTCAACGAACAATGTCTCGCCGCAAGATAATCAACGACCCCGTATTCGGATTTATAACCATACCGAATGACTTTCTTCTGACCATACTCAATCACCCCTATTTGCAGCGGCTGACACGTATCCGCCAGATGGGACTCTCTTATCTCGTCTATCCGGGCGCAACACACACGCGCCTGCTCCATTCAATCGGAGCCATGCACCTGATGAACGAAGCTATATCACAGCTCAGACTGCAAGGCTTGGAAATAACACACGACGAAGGAAATGCAGCCATGGCTGCAATACTATTGCATGACGTGGGGCACGCACCATTCTCCCATGTCTTGGAAAATACACTTGTCAACGGGATAACACACGAAGATATATCGCTCATGATGATGCAGAAGATTAACCGCGAAATGAACGGGCAATTAGATCTCACAATAAGTATATTCAAAGACAAATACCACAAACATTTTCTTCACCAATTAGTCAGTAGCCAACTTGATGTCGACCGTTTAGACTATCTCTGCAGAGACAGCTTCTTTTGCGGAGTTAGCGAGGGAACTGTCGCCTCGGCAAGAATACTCAAAATGCTGACCGTCGTTGATGACAAACTTGTCGTTGAAGCAAAAGGGATCTATTCAGTAGAGAAATTCCTTGTAGCACGACGACTCATGTATTGGCAGGTGTACCTCCACAAAACCTCTGTCGCCGCCGAACAAATGCTCATCAAAATACTCTCACGAGCTAAATATCTCTCAACGCCCGACTCTCTAACTTCTCTCAACTCAATTTCACCCGCCCTGCGCTACTTTTTAACTCGAGAAGTTGACAAAGCAACATTCAACGATAATGACTTGGAGCAGTACGCCATGCTTGACGACTCAGACATATTGGCTGCAATCAAAGTATGGAGCGAATCCGATGATATCATTTTAAGAACACTTTGCAAGTCTCTCTCTAATCGACAACTATTCAAAACCAAACTCTTAGACGCACCGCTCTCGGATGAAGAAATTAATCTCCTCAAACAACGGTATGCCAAAGAACTAAACCTCAAACAAACGGCGGATGCCGACTACCTATTCTCGCTTCACACAACAAGCAAAGACACCTATAACCCACTTGACGACTCTATCGCCATACTCTATAAAGACGGAACAATAAAGGATATATCCCAAGCATCAGACATGCTCAACCTCTCCGTACTCACTAAAAAGGTCAAAAAACACTATCTCTTCTATCTGCCGTAAGCACCCTAATTACCATCCCATTCATCAGCCACCCCCCAATTTTTAGTTGAGAGTTGAGAGGTTGAAATGATGAAGGGATGAAATGATGAGGGGATGACTAACCCGTGAAACCGCGGATGAGGCGGCAGCGTCGCATAGAGGAGTAAGGTGAGGGAGGCGGCGGCGATAGAATCGCTGTCGGTATAGAGACGAGAAAGGGAAATTGCCGCCAGTATAGAAACGTGAGAATAGTTGAACTTACTTGAGAAGATCACTCATCGCCTTGGCAGCGCGGCGTCCATCGCTCATTGCCATAATAACGGTTGAGCCGCCTCGAACGATATCTCCACCGGCATAGATAACCGGTATTGATGATTGCATGGAGGCTTCGTTCACAACTATAGTACCTCGGCGACTTATCTCCAAACCTGCGACACTATTAGGTATTAAGGAGTTGGGGCTAACCCCCACTGCAACAAGAATCAAATCAACATCAATACATTCTGTTGCACCTTCGATTGGCACAGGACTGCGTCGACCGCTCTCATCCGGCTCTCCGAGTTGCATTTTTTGTAGCAACATGGAGCATACGCGACCACTTTCATCAGATTGATAGGATAGGGGGTTGTGTAGTGTCATAAACTCCACACCTTCTTCTTTTGCATGTTTGATTTCTTCGGCGCGCGCGGGCATCTCTTCTTCGGAACGGCGATATACGAGCATTACTCGTTCTGCTCCCATGCGCCGTGCTGTGCGCGCTGCATCCATAGCAGTATTGCCGCCTCCGATAACTGCTACTCGCCGTGCAATAGTGACGGGTGTGTCAGAGTCTGCATCCGTTGCCTGCATAAGATTGACACGTGTCAGATATTCATTACTACTCATTACTCCGTTGAGGTTCTCCCCATCGATATTCATAAACTTAGGGAATCCCGCCCCGCTGCCTACAAAAAATCCCTCATACCCCGCTGCTTTGAGTTGTTCTACAGATATCGTCTTGCCTACAATAACATCACGCTCAAAACGTACTCCTAATTTCTCAAGATTACCTATTTCCACATCAACTATTTTGTTGGGCAAACGGAATTCGGGAATACCATATTTCAACACACCGCCAATCTCATGTAATGCCTCAAAAACTGTAACGCTGAACCCCGCCTTAGCCATATCCCCCGCAAAAGCGAGTCCTGCAGGTCCTGATCCTATTACGGCTATTTTTTTACCGTTCTTAGCTTCACAACGCGGTATTGACATCTGACCGCTCTCTCGTTCATAATCTGCAACAAAGCGCTCTAAATAACCTATAGCAACGGGTTTGTGTCCCATTTTAAGGTGTATGCAACGGCTCTCGCATTGTTTCTCTTGCGGGCATACACGTCCGCACACAGCAGGCAACGAGCTTGACATCTTTATTACTTTAGCTGCTTCAATAAACTCGCCGCGCTCAACATTCTTGATAAAGGCGGGAATATGAATATTGACAGGACAACCCTCAACACATGTGGGCTTGGCGCAGTCAAGACAACGTTTGGCTTCTATGAGAGCCTGCCCGTCAGTCAGCCCTTGGTTTACTTCCTCCAAACGGTGTGCAACACGATATTCCGGCGATAATTCCGGCATTATTACACGCTCGATAGCAGTACGCTCTTTGGGTTTCATTGAATTTCTCAACTCAACACGCCAATCGGAATTACGCGATATATCCGGAGTTTGTGAAGAATCTAAAGTTGCCGAATAATCTGAAGTTTCAGTTTTTTCAAAAAGATTAGAGCAATCAGAATGTTTTGATTTGTCGGAATTTACGTATTGCTCCAATGCGGTTTTTTCTTCGTTGCCATAGTTGCGCAGACGACTCAGCATCTCATCGAAATCAACTTGATGTGCATCAAATTCAGGTCCGTCAACGCAAACAAAACGTGTCTTTGAGCCAACAGTGACGCGACATGCCCCGCACATACCTGTTCCGTCAACCATAATTGTATTCAGACTGGCTTCGGTAGGCACATTATATTTTTTAGTAAGTAGTGCTACGAATTTCATCATTATTGCAGGTCCTATAGTAACGCATTTATCAACTCTTTCGCGTTGTATAACCATTTCTACTCCTTGTGTTACTAATCCCTTGTTGCCGTAAGAGCCGTCATCAGTCATGATAAGTACCTCATCGGCAATATCCCGCATCTGTTCCTCAAGAATGATGAGTTGTTTAGTGCGTGCAGCAAGCACACAGATTACTTTATTCCCTGCCTGCTTGAGAGCTTTAGCAATCGGCAACATGGGGGCAGTGCCGACACCGCCACAAGCACATACCACAGTCCCGAAAAGGCGTATATCAGTTGCTTTACCTAATGGACCAACAACATCAGTGATACAGTCACCTACTTGCAAATCACATAATTTATGTGTTGATGCCCCAACACGTTGCACAATAAGTGTTATGGTGCCTTGTTGCAAATCAGAGTCGGCTATCGTAAGCGGTATGCGTTCACCCTTTTTACCAACACGGACAATCACAAAATGACCTGCACGGCGTGAGCGTGCTATCAATGGCGCCTCGACTACAAAGCGAAACACATTCTCGGAAAATTGTTGCTTTTCTACAATTTTATTCATCATATGTGAAGAACTACGTTTATAAGAATAAATAAAGGTTAAGGTTAGGTGATTTAAGGAAATCAGCTATCAGCTACAGTTGAGAACTGAAAAGCGATAGCTGATTTGTCTTGTTGCAACGATTTAATAACAAGCTGTCTTTTTAGAACCATTTAGTTTCTTTTCCTACTATACTTGATAACAGGTTGTTAGCCATGCGTGATGCTCCGAAGCGGAAATTCTCGTTATTGAGCCATTCTTTACCAAGTATTTCTTTTACTATTGTGTAATACTTGACAGCATCTTCTGTCGTGGCAATACCGCCGGCAGGTTTAAATGATACTTTTACACCTGTTTTCTCTCGCCACTCTTTGATAGCTTGGCACATTACGAAGGCGGCTTCGAGAGTTGCAGCCACAGGAATTTTACCGGTGCTTGTTTTAATAAAGTCAGCACCCGCTTGCATCGCAATGATAGATGCTTTTTTTATCAGAGAGGCCGATTTCAATGCTCCTGTTTCAAGAATAACTTTGAGGTGTGCATTGCGTGCCGCAGCGCGTATCTCGCAAAGCTCGTCATAGACCTCTTGGTATTTCCCCTCAAGCATTTTGCCGATTGAGATGACAACATCAATTTCTGTTGCCCCCTCTCGTACTGCGAGAGCTGTTTCAGCAATTTTTACTTCAATAAAAGTTTGTGAGGCAGGAAAACCTGCACAGCAAGCAGCAATTCCGACAGGAGCAGTCAGATTCTTCTTAACTGTCTCAACCAATGCAGGATAGACACAGATAGCAGCTACATTGGGTATACCCGGATATTGCTTCGGGAAATCATTGACACGTTGTGCCATTGATGATACTTTGGCTTCGGTGTCATCGCCATTGAGGGTGGTAAGATCAATCTGATGCAGACATTGTTTCCACACCGCAATATTATTATTTTCATCAAAATGCTCAGCAAGGATTTGTTCTACTTGCTTTTTTACTTGAGCATCATCAAGGTTGCAGTTATACTGTGCAAACAGTTTTTCAAAATCTTGCATGATATTATTTTAGTTTAGAGTTGAGAGTTTAGAGTTGAGAGTTGGGCAATGATTGTCTCATTACCCACTACATGTTCTCCGCCTACAACATATATCTCCGTATCCATAGGAAGATACAGGTCAACACGCGAACCAAGTTTGATAAACCCCAGATGCTGATTGATATGAGCCTTATTCCCGGGTTTAGCATACGTAACTATGCGCCGCGCCAAAGCTCCGGCAATCTGTCTCAACAATATCTTCTGCCCGTTTTGCGCCTTAATAACCACTGCTGAACGCTCGTTTTCAGTGCTTGATTTCGGAAGCCAAGCACCTTTATGACGACCTTTTTGGTGGTCTGACACAAGAACCTCACCCTCAACAGGATACCAATTAGCGTGTACATTGAACGGCGACATAAAAATCGACACCTGCATGCACTCGCAATGCAAATAGTCGCTCTCTATTACGGGCTCAACAGCCACAACACGACCATCTGCAGGGGCTATAACGAAATTAACATCATCAATAATAATTTCACGCGTAGGATTGCGAAAAAAATATACTGTGAAGCAAAACAATATTGCCACTAATCCAATAAGAACAATAGTCAACACATTGACTTGAGAAGAAAAGAAGAGAGGTGTACACAGCAAAATTATGATAACTATCATTGCCAACAGCATATTGCGACCCTCTCTATGGATACGCAGGTGTTTCATAACCCTTTTTGAATTTAATCTTGGTATAAATTATACAGCCTTTATTTTGCAAAGTTAAAACTTTTTTTGCTAACAACCAAACTATACAAGAAAAAAAAGACCGCCACATTATTGCGAGCGGTCTTTTATCATCTCAAAAACAGATTATCTTACCAGTTCAAGGAATGATGCATCTTCTGCAAATTTAGCAAATTCAATGTCTTTTGCAGCTTTAGCCTTTATTGAAGCATCTTTGGCAATAGCTGTACGAAGATTTGAATAAACACTTTGGCGGTCATTGGTACGTGCGCCGACAACAGCTTTAAGATAATAAGTTGTTGCGTTAGGAGTCTGGACAGCATTGAGGGTAGCAGAAGCTGCCGCATAATCTTCGTTCAGAATTTGTTGGATTGCAGCATTGTTTGTTTTGGCTGCACCATAAGCTTTCTGCGCATTCTTGTAGTCACCATTGATAGTGTACATAGTACCGAGAGCGGCATTAACATCACCCGTTGAATCGCCCGCTCTACCAAAGAATTCAGCAGCTTTCTTGGTATCGCCTTGAGCAAGGGCTATAATACCTGCGTTGTAGTTAACGTTGGCATCTTGAGGAGCGAGACGCAAAGCTTTTGCAATATTGGCGGCAGCATTGTTGATGTCATTTTCTTTGTATTGGGCAATAGCAAGGTTGTTGTATGCACGGTAGTCATTAGGATCAACAGCGATAGCTTGTTCATAAATAGCTTTTTTCTTGTTTCCGTCAGGCAGCAATGAAGTTGCATAGAGCAATTCTTCGTACGACAGCGGGCAGGGTTGCTCGTCAAGAGCAGCAAGAATTTCGTCATCTGTACGACCGAGCAAATCGGTAGTAAGAGTCATGCGTGAGCGACGCAATTGAGGAAGAATCTCCTCTGCTATGGTTTCATAAACAGCAGCAAGATTTTTGATTTGAGCTTCACGCTCTTCAGGGTCGGTGTACATTGAGAGAACACGGAGAACAAGCTGTTTGTCCTTGATGTTGGATTTCTCCATCAGTGCTTGGAAACCTTCCCAGTCCTCGTTAACAACTTTGGTGTCAACATTAAGTTTAACCCTGTTGCGACGGAGTTCACGAGAAACATAGTCGGCAGTATTGGCTTGACGCTGTTTTGCAAGGTTTGTGTTGAGTTCCAAACTACCATCCGGAGATGCATAACCGGAGATTTCAAGACCCTTGATGTCTTGACCATCCTTTGCGGCTTTTACCGCAACACCGGTCAGATTCTTTAGGTCACTCATAGCCTCATTGCGAAGGTTGGATTGCTGGATAAGGAATTTAATGTCAGCTTCCTGTTTCTGCTCTATGATACGTTGGAATTTGTCTGTTGCCAACTGAGGCTGCATTTCGTCAGCTGTTGCGGCAACAAGTTTGGATGTAGTAACAACACCGTCAGCAACTTTGAGTTCAGGAACATCATAGGTTTTCTTGCCGGCAGAAGCTTCAAAACGGAGATAAAGCTCTGAAACTGCCATATCAGGAACATAATCAAATTCAGCTTTGATGCTGTAAGTACCACCTGTTTTGTAAGGAACTTTTGTCCCGCTAACTTTGGCTTTCTCACCTACGAAAGTACGTGATTTGCCTACAGCCTCCTGACCGTTGTATTTCAACACGGGAGTAACAACAAGGACACCCTTTTTGTTGAACTCTTTGGCAGGGAAAGTTCCGGTAACGGTAGCGTCAATAGTGTTACCGACAACAACTAACGGATTGGGATTGCAGGTAACATTTTCCGGTTGTTGCAGCGGTTTGTTGCAACTTGTCGCTAATAATGCCAATGCACCGGCGACAACTAAGAATAAACTTTTCTTCATACTTGAAAATATTTTATTGGTTTTCGATCCTTTTTGTGCTTTATACACTTTACAGCCGCAAATTTACAAATATTTTTTGATACTCCCACTATATTAAGTTAAAAAATATCATTTTTTTTACATTTTATGTGTTTATTTGCACTTTTTTATGTATTTTTGCAACCTATCAGTTGAAATGCGGTTAGTTTACTACATAAAATGTCTGTCTATTTCGCGGATTATCAATATTATCCGTTCGCGAATAAGTTACAGGTTCAGTCAGGTCGGGATATATAGTTTCCGACACCACCCGCTGTTTATTACAGTGGAATCCGCCAATTATTGCATGTTGCATTGCCCGCAATGCCCTGTCAGTATACATGAGACTATGCAACATCGCACATTTGGCATGGCATCTTTCATGAAAGTTATCAACCGGTCATCGCGCTACATACATACCATGATATTTCACTTCCAAGGAGAGCCGTTGCTGAACAACAATCTGCCGCAAATGATAGCCATAGCCCGCCAATACAAAATTTACACCATGTTGAGTACAAATGGTCTGCTGATGACGAATGACCTTGCAGAAAGGCTTGTAAAAAGCGGCTTGAGCCATATCATCGTTTCTGTTGACGGGATAAGTCAGAAGAGTTACGAAACATACCGCAAGGGTGGTAGCCTAAAAGTTGCCATAGCCGCCGTAGGTATGATTAATGAGGCTCGAAAGAAATTCAACACACATTATCCTGTAATAGAAATTCAATGCCTCATGTTGCGGTCTAACGAGTCAGAGTGGGACGAAATGCGAGGTTTGTATCGCAAATGGGGTGGTGATAGACTGACGTTCAAGACAGCCCAATTTTACGATTATGAGCATGGCAGCCCCCTTATGCCGTCAAACGAGAGATATAGCAGATACAGGAAAAACGAAGACGGAACCTACTCATTGAAAAAAACATACTGCAATCACTGTTATCGTTTGTGGTCAGGTGTGGTGATTGATGCAGAAGGTAATGTATTGCCCTGCTGTTTTGATAAGGAAAGAAAATATTCTTTTGGCAACATAAACGAAAAGAACCTTGACGAGATATGGCAATCTGTCAATGCTCAAGACTTCAGAAAAAAGATACTGCATCGGCGCAGCAGTATTGATATCTGCCGCAATTGTTCAGAATAGGTCAGCACGGAATCTTGTCAACGCGGCGTTGGTGTCTGCCACCTTCAAAATCCGTTGAAAAGAAAGCATCAACAATTTCGAAAGCAATATGCTCAGAAATAAAATTTGCCGGCATGGATAATACGTTAGCATTATTGTGCTGACGCGCTAATTGCGCTAATTCCGGCATCCAACAAAGTGCAGCGCGCACGTCCCTGTGTTTGTTTGCAGTCATGGAAATACCATTCCCGCTACTGCAGATGGCAATTCCGAAATCTGCCTTGCCTTGTTCAATATCAGCTGCCATAGGATGGGCAAAATCGGGATAGTCACAACTCTCTGTGCTGTAGCAGCCATGGTCAGTCAATCGAGCAACACCCTTGTTTTTCAGGTATTCGATAACTTTAAGTTTAAGCCCGTAGCCGGCATGATCGCTCGACAGGGCAATGTGTAATTCGTTTAACGGTTTCATATGTGTTGTTTGTAATAAGTTTGTTTATCTGACAAAAATTTTCCTGCCATTGTGCAGATACACACCGCTTTGAGCCGGAAATCCGGTGTGCCTCCTCCCAAGCATATCGTAATAACCGGACTGCATAATCTCCGACTCAACATTATTTACTCCTGATATCACAGGGGTAGGGAGAACAAGATCCAAATATAAGTCGTTGGTCGTATTCTCGTTATTAGTTCCGCAGTAACTACAATCGTAAATCAGACTTCCGAGATATTCTTCAAACAGCGCTTCGCCACTACTTTTAACAAACACCCTTATAGCGGTTCGTTCCAGACTATTGAAATTATTGTCTTCAATGATGTCTTCAGCAAAGTTTGTCAATGCGTCTGTCATCATGTCTATAACTAACTGACCATACTTTTTGTTTTCGTTGCCTTCGGCGGCCATGAGCATGACAAGTTTCAGTGATTCTGACATATAAGATTCCAGTATCGCAGAATACTTGTCCTCATTATCAATCATTATGTCAAGAAAACGGCTTATCCCTATCTGTGAACCGATAGCGGAATTTCGCAAACTTTTCATTCTTTTCCAGAGATATTTGGCAATCGGAGTCCATACCAATCCGGAGTGTTTCATGAGCATATTACGCCCATAAATCATATAATCCTGCGTTTCTGATATTGCGGAAATATATCTTGTATTAACTGTTACATTATCACGTTTAGAATTGATTGTAAGCCACCTCCAACACCCCGGATATTCTATCGGCGAACCTGTGCTTATCTCAACTATGCTGTCTGATTTTTCTTCATTATAGAGTACTGTAGCATTGTTGATATGCATGTGTCCTGTAAGTACAACATGTATATTGTGCTGCATAAACACTTGAGCAATACTATCGCCGCTCTGAATAGTGGCAGAAGGAAATATCTTGTCCTGATTGTCGAAATGCTGCAACATCTGATGGTGCATCATAACAAGCACCATACGCCCCTGACTTGCTGCTTCGTCAGCCCTGTCAATGACCCATTTCAAGGTATTTGGTCTCAATAACCCGTCGGAATAGACTTGGTTCCCATTTGCCCCCCATTCTTTCAAAGTATTTTCTCTATTGCGGGTTGCATCAATACCAATAATGCGCAAACATGCGAATTCATCGGTATAATAAGACAACGAAGAAGTGTCACGAGTAAAGTCGTCGCCGTAACCGTAGTTCTTATACGTCTCGGCAAACTCACTCTCTGTCAGTGTGGGCGTATAGACTGTTTCATTAGATACATAATAGACAGAATGAGGATTATTATAATCGTGATTACCCGGAATAACAAGGCAGACAATCCCGTGTTCTTCAATACGTTTCAGCCCTTTGACAAAAACCTGATGACTGACTTTTTCTCCATCTTTAGTCATGTCTCCCGGAAACAAGACAATATCAGGTTTATACTTGATTACGGTATCAACCAACTGATTGAAAACACCTTCGCTTTCAGCCAGCATTTTACGGCTTGAATTAATCATATTCTGATATGCCTCACTGATACCGATAACCAATGACTGTGCCATAACATGCGCATCAGAGATAACAAGTATTCTCAAGTCATTGTTTTGTAGCGGGATATCGGCGATTTTGAAAATGGCTTGGGCATGCTCTATACCTTCAAACGTATTTTGAACCGTGTATTTCCCGGGTTCCAAGACCTCGGTTAAAAAAACACCGTTATCAAAGGTAACCTGTTCTACAAAAAAAGAGGATGGAACAAGAGCTGCATCGTGATAAAAATAGAAGTCGCTATTAGTAAAAGCGTTATTGTAAAACACCTCGGCTTGTTCTCCATAGCTATACACTGCCTTACCTGTTGTAACAGATTGTGCAGTAACAACGGTAGTTGCGGCAATAATCAGACCCGCAAGGAGTGATGTTTTTATCCGAGGCATAATATCGGTCAGAGTGAAAAATAGTTGTTAAGAGGCTGTCTGACAAAAGTCTGACAGCCTCTATATTTATCAGTATGAGTTTATTTTAATCTTGTTCCGGCAGTATTGAACTCAGCTTCATTGGAGATGATGACAACGCGACCATTGCGCATTACTTTTTGAGCCTTTGTTTCGCCGTTAATAACTTCCAAACCGGTGCCGAAATCAACAACTACCTCGAAATCTTCGCCTTGAGCCCATTCGCTTATAGGAGCTGATTTTGAGTCAAGACTGCGTACTTGCCACCCGAGAGTGTAAGTTCCCGGTTCAATACCGGTGATGACAGCCAATAGTTCAGAAAGCATAATAGGTATCTCATGCAGGGTAGAAGTGTTGTTTGTAAAGATTGGAAGTCCCATATAGAGAAGTTGCAATTCATAAGAAGCCGCTCCATCAACAGCATCCCAAGAGAATGTTATTTTAGTGTCTTTTTCAATTTGCTCTTTTTCAACCCTCAAATTTGCAGGAGTATAGTCCACAACTACTGCTTCATATAATGCTGTTACCGTCAAGTCAGAAGTTACTTTCGAGAAATCAATATCCCAGCCTATAAATTCAAAGCCTTCAACAATCGGTGCTTCGGGTGCTGTTGCGGTAGCACCGTATTCAACGTTTTCTTTGCTAATCTCTTTACCATCTTTGCCAACAAAGGTAACAGTATAGGTATTAATCTTATAGAGAGCTATAACAGTTATGTCACCCGTTATCTTTGATAAGCTTTTGTCCCATCCGGTAAAGGTGTATCCTTCAACAGCAGGTGCTTCAGGAGCGGTTGCGGAAGAACCGAACTCGACAGTTTCTTTGCTTATTATATTACCGTCTTTGTCAAGGAATGTGACTGTGTAGGTATTAATTTTATATTGGGCAGTTACAGTCAGGTCAGAGGTGATCTTTGAGAAGTCTTTATCCCAACCTATGAATGTATAACCATAACGTTCAGGATCTGCCGGTTGTTCAGCACCATTGCCTTCGATAACTTTAATCGAAAGAATCTCGTTACCGTTCCAGTCAACAAAGGTTACGGTATATACTATTGCATCTTTAGAGTATTGAGCGGTTATTGTTATGTTTTCTTTAACTGATGAGAAATCAGCGGGTGACCATCCGACAAATGTGTAGCCATCGCGTTTCGGGTCTGAAGGTGCTGTGGCTGCCTTACCCCAATCTACAGTTTGCTCTTTGAGAACCGTGCCGTCATAATCTACGAAGGTTACAGTGAAAGTATTTATCTTATATTGAGCTGTAACAGTTAGGTTGGCTGTGATTTTTGAGATGTCTTTATCCCAACCTGTGAAGGTATAGCCTTCAACGGTAGGTGCTGTAGGTGCTGTGGCTGCAGAGCCGTATTCAACACTTACCTTGCTGATTTCCTTACCGTCCTTGTCAACAAAAGTAACGGTATATGTATTAATTTTATATTGCGCAGTGACAGTTAGGTTGGCTGTGATTTTTGAGAAATCTTTGTCCCAGCCGGTAAATGTATAGCCTTCGCGTGTAGGGTCTTTAGGCGCAGTAGCAGACTTACCCCAATCAACAGTTTGTTTGCTGATTTCCTTACCGTCAAAGTCTTTGAATGTAACAGTAAAGGTATTAATCTTATACTGTGCCGTTACTGTCATATCTGTGGTTACTTTTGAGAAATCTTTGTCCCAACCTGTAAAGGTATAGCCTTCAACGGTAGGTGCTGTAGGTGCAGTGGCTGCAGAGCCGTATTCAACACTTGCTTGGCTGATTTCTTTTCCGTCTTTATCAACGAAAGTAACAGTGTAAGAATTAATCTTGTATAGTGCGGTTACCGTGAGGTCGTTATCTACTACACTAAAGTCGGTATCCCAGCCTGTAAAAGTATAGCCGTTTCGTGTCGGGTCGGCAGGGGCTGTGGCAGCTCCGCCTTCACCAACTTCCTGCGTTTTCAGTATCTTTCCATCCCAATCAACGAAATTAACAGTGTTTTTAACCACATATCCGTTCGGATTCGGGAGATTGACAGTCAGATATAGGTCATTGGTAGTGTTTTCATTCTTTGTCCCACGATAGCTGCAGTCGGTAACCAAACTGCCGAGAGATTCATCAAAAGCGGCATCGCTGAACAATTTCAGCGCAGCGGAAACTTTCACTTTGGATAAAGCACTATAACTATTGTCGGTCATTACTTTTTTTGCAAAGACATCCAAACTGTCGCTCATCATAGTCAGTAGGAGCTGACCGTATTTGTGATTTTCATTGGCTTCGGCAGATGCCAGCATTATGAGTTTCAACGGCTCTGAAAGATAGCCGCGGGCAATGGGTTTATATGTTGCTTCGTCGTCTGTCAGCAGTTTAAGAAAAGCTTTCAAATCAGCATCTGCAATAGATGCTTTAGCCATACCGTCCCAGAGTTTAGTTGAGAAAGGAGACCAGAGCAAATCATCATGTTTGCTCAAATGTTCGCGACCGTAAAGCATAAAGTCCTCTGCTTCTTTAATTGAGGCTATATATCGTGTGTTAACAGTAAGAGTGTTGCGTCCCTTATTCAAAGATAGCCATCTCCAGCAGCCGGGGTATTCAATAGGAGAGCCGGTGCTTATCTCTATAAGGCTGTCTGTCTTGGCGGTATTATATAGCTTGGTTATGTTGTTAATATGCATGTGACCGGTAAGAACAACGCGTATGTTATGGTCAATAAACTGTGTTGCTATATCCTCGCCGTTTTGAATCGCTGCTGTTGAGAACATTTCGTCCTCGTTATCGAAGTGTTGTAACATCTGATGGTGTACCATAGCAAGCACCATACGACCTTGAGCATTGGCTTCATCAGCTCTATCAAGAACCCATTTCAATGTATTCGGGCGCATCAAACCATCACCAAAACTTTTGTTGCTTGCAGCTCCCCATTCCTTGAGTGTGTTTTCACGATTGCGGGTTGCATCAATACCAATTATACGCAAATGGTCGAATTCATCGGTATAGAACGACAATGACGATGTGTCGCGAGTAGCAGCATCGCCGTAGCCGTAATCTTTATACATAGTTGCAAACTCAGCTTCGTTCAAAGCATCTGCATATTTGGAATCTGCACCATCGTAATAGACAGAACTTGGGTTGTTATAGTCATGGTTTCCCGGAATAACCAAGCAAACAATTCCGTTTTTTTCAATTTTTTTCAACCCTTCGACAAAAACCTCATGGCTTGCTTTCTCTCCGTCTTTGGTTACATCACCCGGAAAGAGAACTACATCAGGCTTGTACTTGATAATGGTGTCAACCAACTGGTTGTAGATTCCTTCACTTTCTGCCAGCATTTTACGGTTGGCATCCATAGCACTTGTATAGGCAGTACCATGGTTTTTCACTAGACTTTGAGCCATAACGTGTGCATCAGAAATAACCAGCATTCTCAGGTTGTTGTTCTCTAACGGGATATCGGCAACGCGGAATGTTGTACTTGCTTTTACAACACCGTTGTCAAGGTTTTTAATAGTGTATTTTCCGGGATCCAAAATGTCGGATTTATAAGACCGCTTGGCAGCTTTAATTCCTTCGACATAGTAAGAGGATGGGATAAGGGATACATCCTGATAAAAATACATATTACTACCGATTGTAGCACCTTCATGTGACCATACAACTTGGTCCCCGTAATTATAGACAGCTTCAGCTGTAGAAAGCGTTTGGGCTGTTACGCTGACAGTCGCTCCAACTATCAGACTCAAGATTAATTTTACGAAAGTTTTCATAATAATATAAATTTATTTTAGTGATTTGTTTATGTCTTTTTCAATTGATTTAAAATCGTTGTGACGTGCAATCACGTCTCCTTGTTTGTTGATAACAAAAAGCGTTGGAATCGATCTCACATTATAAGTCAGCAGACTTGATTGTCTGCCCATATTTGTTTCTCTGACACAAACCCACGGCAAATTCTCCACAGTTTGTGACCAACGGAACGCATCTTCGTCAACGTAAACCTGATATATTTCAAGCCCTTTGCTGTGATATTTGTTGTACAACTCTCTTAATTGCAAAATGTATGCCGAACGGTTTTGTATAGCGGATGAAACGAAGTCTAAAACCACTACTTTGCCTTTCAATTCTGAAAGTTTGTGCTCTTTGCCGAATTGGTCAGGAAGAGTTATGTCTAAAAAAGCGGTATCGGCTTCATCAATCATTTGCTGAAGAGATACTATATTGGCATTTCTTTTTTCCTCTTTCAGGGCTTGCAGAACCCAATTTTCAAGTGAAGATGTTCTTTCATAATCAGGCATATATGCTTTAAAAGCCGTTGCTACCGCCGCACAATACACTCTGTCTGCTTTGACAAAAGGTGAATAGATATAATAGTTGCCTATCCGTTGAAAAATGGCATAGTATGATACAATTGAGCGTGTGTCGCTCATAATAATCGAATCCGCATATTCTCGGTGTTCATTGTAATTATCTATAAAACAAGAGGTATTCTTGCTTTCAGGATTATTGTATAACAACTGCAAGTTTCTGACGGATGAACGCAATTTATTAAGGATTTCAGCCTTGTGAGACCCCATAATCTCTGACGGATAAGCAAGACCTTTCGTATCTGTGTACAGATTTATCCGCTCGGTCGAATCTATCGGGAAAACGAATTTGCTATTCTCCAAACGCAATTGATATAAGTCGGGATACCGAGGTCTTTTTGCATAAAATAAAAAACGTCCATCACTCTTGAGGTCAACAGAATCCATTACTTCAATACCACTCAAGCCAATATGTTCAAGATAGAGTTTTTTCCCGTTTCCATCGCTTATTTCGCCGGAAATGGAAAAGTCATTGCCATGACATGCAGTAAGCAAACTTACAACGAGCAATATGATTATATATTGTAATTTCATATTCTTAATCCAAAATACTTTGAAGAAGTTGACCTATATTAGTGGTAAACATTTTTACGGACATTGCGAGTAGCACCAATCCGAAAAATTTGCGCAAAATATATATACCTCCCTGACCTATCCACTGCTCTATTTTATCAGTTGCTTTAATAACGATATATACCCATACCATATTTAGTATCAGAGCGATAATAATATTAATTGAGGCATACATTGACTGTAATGAAATAATCACAGCGAATGTTCCCGGTCCGGCAATAAGCGGGAAAGCCAATGGTATTATAGAGGCACTGCCTTCCGGACCTTTGTTTTTAAATATCTCAATGTCAAGCAGCATCTCCAGTGCCATAAGAAACAATATCAATGCTCCGGCAACAGCGAATGACTTTATATCGACACCTAAAAACGAAAGCAACCATTCTCCACCAAAAAAGAATACAATTAAAATAGTTAACGCTATAATTACGGTACGCTCCGCATTTATCGGCTCTTTTTGTTTTATACTCAGCATTATAGGTATTGAGCCAAGAGCATCAACTATACCGAAAAGTACAACAAACGCACTTCCTATTTCCAAAAAACTGAAGCCGGAAAAAAAATCTGCCATAAACAATTGAATTTATCGTTGAAAAAATTGCGTAGGGTCTCTATACATCAGTTGTATTTTCCCGTATATTTAATCTGCACGTCATTAACAATCTGACGAATATTCTGCTCATCTTTTTTAGGACAAATCAGAAGAACATTGTCAGATTCAGCTACAATAAAATCATTCATTCCGGAAAGAACAACCAATTTGTCAGATGAAACAGAGACAATATTGTTACCTGAATTATAGTACTCTACCTGACCATTCAGACTTACGTTTCCACTCTCACTTTTGTCAGACAGCTCATATAACGACCCCCAAGTGCCGAGATCAGACCAACCGAAATCAGCCGCAAGGACAGACACATTATCAGCTTTTTCCATTACTCCGTAGTCAATAGATATGTTCGGACATTCACAAAAATGCTGCTCAATATATTCCGCCTCTTTGTCTGTATTCATTACATCTTTGGCAGCTTCAAAAATTTCGCTTATTTCAGGTTGGTATCTTTTTAATGCCTCTGTTATTGCATGTTCGTTCCAGAGGAAAATTCCTGAGTTCCACAAAAATTCACCGCTTTGATAAAATATTTTAGCATGTTCAAGGTCAGGTTTTTCGGTAAATGTTTTTACTTTTCGTAAAGCAGACATACCATCTTCCATTTGGATATATCCGTAGCCTGTTTCCGGACGTGTAGGTTTCATTCCGAGCGTCAGTAATGAGTTGTTTTTAGCGATGAAATCAAGTCCTTGTCGCATAACTTCTTCAAAAGCGCGTTCATCGAGTATCAAATGATCAGACGGAGAAACTATTATGTTAGCATTGTCTGCTACTGCTCTGATTCTTGCAACTGCATAGGCAATACAGGGTGCAGTGTTTCTACGCGCCGGCTCAAGTAATATCTGTTTCTCCGATAATTCCGGCAGTTGCTCTAATATCATTTGTTTGTAAGCCACGTGGGTAACAATGAAAATATTTTCTACCGGTACAATGGGCAAAAATCTGCTTACTGTGGCTTGCAACAAAGATTTGCCTGTTCCGAAAAAATCGAGAAATTGTTTGGGACGGGAATTTCTGCTGAATGGCCAAAAACGGCTTCCAATTCCACCTGCCATGATTACTAAAAAATTGTTATTCATGCCGAAATGGGGGTTAAAAAACAGGGTTTATTTTTGAAACGCTAAATTACAACAATTATTTCAAACAGCCAAATTTATTGAGAAATTAAGTAAAGATTATTAAAGTCGAATGGTTTTTTGAATATAAATTTTGTCGGTTTGGCAAATAGTAGTAACTTTGCAAAAATTTAGATGACATTGATGTCTATTTCATTAATCATATTGTCAATAGTAAACCTGTCAATCAGCTGGAAATTTTGGACTGCATTAGCTGCAAGTATAGTATTTTTATTCCTTTCAGCAAGTGTTTCATCTTCGGAAAATGCTTTTTTTTCACTTTCCCCCGGTGACTTGAGCACCTTGCGTGAAAGCACAACATCACGTGACAAGTTAGTTATCAAACTGCGCAACAATTCAAAGCAATTGTTAGCCACTATATTGATAGTGAACAATTTTGTAAACATAGTGATAACCTTGTTGGTTGCCTATTTGGTAAGTTGCTTATTCAATTTTGAGGATTATCCTGTTTTAGGATTTGTTGTTGAGACTTTTGTTATCACGTTTCTTTTACTTCTCTTAGGAGAAATAACACCAAAGCTATATGCCTCCAAAATGCCGTTGAAAACGGCGCGAAGGTTCGCTCGCATGCTTAATGTTATGATGTTTGTGTTGTCTCCTTTCTCACGCTTGCTGGTAAAGTCAACTCAATTGGTTGAAAAGCGTGCAGAACAACATCATAACAGGTCGGACATTAGCCTTGATGAATTGTCGCAGGCGATAGAACTAACCGATATTGGCAGCGAAAAAGACAAAGAAATGCTTGAAGGTATTGTTACTTTCGGGGACAAGGAGGTTGTGGATATTATGTGTAGCAGGATAGACATTGTAGCGGTTGATGTCAAAAGTAATTTTAAACAACTGCTTAAAATCATAACCGATTCAGGTTACTCCCGTTTGCCGGTTTTCTCCGAATCTACCGATAATATCAAAGGACTTATTTTCAGCAAGGATCTTATTCAGCATCTTGATAAGCCGGCAAGTTTCAAGTGGCAGACACTGATGCGACAAGCATATTTTATTCCGGAGAGCAAACGGCTGAATGAGCTGTTGCGGGAATTTCAAGAAAACAAGATGCACATGGCGATAGTTGTCGATGAATACGGTGGAACTTCGGGCTTGGTTACATTAGAAGATATTTTAGAAGAGATCGTGGGGGATATAGCCGATGAAAATGATGACGATGAGAAACAATACGTGCGCATTGATGATAACACTTACCAGTTCGAAGCTCAAATCCTGCTGAACGATTTTTATAAAATCACAGAGACTAACCCCGATGAATTTGATACTTTTTCTTCAGAAGTTGAAACATTAGCCGGACTGATTCTTGAAATTAAGGGTGAACTGCCTGCACGAAATGAAGAAATCCAATTCAAGAACTACACGTTTAAAATTATGTCGGTCAACAAACGCAAGATTAAGCTGATTCGTTTTACTATTAACCCGATGAATGCGAACAATTCCAACAATGAAAAATAAATCTGTTTACATATATTGTTTTTTTTGTTTTGCGGCATTATTAGTGTCATGTTCTGAAACATATACACCGAAACCTTACGGCTACGTTAGAATTGACGTTCCGGACACGGTATATAGCATTTTTCACCCTAACAAATATCCGTACTCCTTCAATCTTTCTGATAATGCGCGGATATCTGAAAGAAAGGATGCTGACGAGTTATATTGGATAGATATTGAATATCCTCGGTATTCAGCGGTTATACACTGCAGTTATAAGCCGATTAATAATAACTTGTCTATTCTGTCTGAAGAATCGGAGAAATTTGTTTACAAGCATGCTCAAATGGCAACATCCATTCCTGAGCAGGGTTACGAAGATCCGGAAAGAAAGGTATTTGGTGTTCTTTTTGAGATACAGGGCAACACCGCTTCGCCGTACCAATTCATACTGACGGATAGTACAAGGCATTTTTTCCGTGGTGCAGCATACTTTAATTGTACGCCCAATCAGGATTCTCTATCGCCTATTACACAATATATCCGTACTGATATAATCGAGCTTATTGAATCGTTTGAATGGAAATAAAAGTTAGATACTCCCCCATATTCGATTGTTCAGACAAATTATCTTCGTTTGCTCATCAGGAATGGTTTCAACCATATCTGTCCGAGCGCAAATCGGAAAAACGAAGAGCTGAATTTATTGCTGCTATTGCAGTGCTTCGTGATTTATTAGGATTCGAGCCCCGGATTGCATATTTAGATAACGGCAAGCCGTATCTACTTAATTCACAAAGTAATATAAGCATTTCACACTGCAAAGATTATGTATGTGTTGCCGTATCGGATAAATATAATGTCGGCATTGATATAGAACAAGTGACACCTCGAATTGATGCTCTGGCTCAGCGTTATATGACGGCGGATGAGTTTGCTGCGTATGAAGCAAGATTTATAAAAGGCTGTGGACAACAGGAAGCGAGAGAATATGCCACACTTGTCTGGTGCAGCAAAGAAGCTGTTTACAAGATTATTGGCGATTCTGTTGCTGACTTTCCGACCAATCAGCAGATAACATCGGATTCATCGGGATTTTATGGAAAGGTAATCTCCACCGGTAAAACCATACAACTTAAAAATTTGGCGGCTCCGAACAACCATATTATAGTCCTCGCTTATGATTGAAATTTCCCGAAACAAGAAACAAATTGCCGTTCTGCTTGACCCGGATAAAATCATTACAGGTGATGTTCCGGCATGGTTGAACATTGTCAATGATGCTCAGCCTGACTTCATCTTTTTAGGCGGTAGTACATTACGTGGTGAAATTGATGTAATTGCAGAAAAAGTCAAATCAGGTACTAACATACCCGTAATCCTTTTCCCCGGTGACAGTAATCAAATCAGCAGATATGCTGACGGGTTATTGTTATTGTCATTGATTTCCGGCAGGAATCCTGAACTTCTTATCGGGAAACATATCACAGCAGCGAGGAAGATTAAATCATCGGAATTAGACGTTATCCCTACCGGATATATTCTTATTGACGGAGGGCGCATATCCGCAACACAGCGCGTAAGTTTAACTGCACCCATTGCACGCGATGATATTGATAAGGCTGTTAATACGGCTCTTGCAGGTGAACTGTTGGGAATGAAAGCAATTTATCTTGAAGCAGGCAGTGGGGCTCTAAATCCGGTTCCTCACTCGATAATCAGTCAAGTAAGAAAGAATATCAATATTCCGCTTATAGTTGGTGGAGGAATGCGGAATAATACTCATATAGCGGAGGCAATTGAAAGTGGTGCAGACCTTTTGGTAATTGGCAATCACTTCGAAAAGAAACCCGATGAAATGCGAGATTTTTGCAATTATGTTCACTCCTTTAACTTATGATAACAGAGCAAGACACATATTTTATGCGCCAAGCTGTTGCTGAAGCAGATAAAGCATTACAGGCTGACGAGATACCGATTGGGTGTGTGATTGTCTCTAACGGCAGAATTATAGGCAGGGGATATAATCTTACGGAGCGACTGCATGATGTAACTGCTCACGCCGAGATTCAGGCTATTACTGCAGCATCGCAAACTTTGGGTGCAAAATATCTTAAAGGCTGCACATTATATGTTACTGTTGAGCCATGTGTGATGTGTGCCGGTGCTATTGGTTGGGCGCAAATCAGCCGTGTGGTATATGGTTGCAGAGATGAAAAGCGAGGTTTTCTAAAGTATGCACCGCAAGCTCTTCATCCGCGCTGTATTATTGATTGCGGAGTTCTGGAAGAAGATTGTAAGAATATGCTGCAAATGTTTTTCAAATCCAAACGATAGATGGAAACAAAAAGGATACCGATTTCGGTATCCTTTTTTATCGTAAGATATATTTTATTTGTTTTCTATATCGAGCAGTTCTACATCAAAAATCAAAGTTGAATAGGGTTTGATGTTACCCATATCTCGATCGCCGTAGGCGAGGTCATATGGTATGAAGAAGCGGAATTTGTCACCGACAACCATAAGTTGAACACCTTCAGTCCAGCCCTTGATAACTCCGTTGAGCGGGAATGAAATTGGCTCGCCTCGTTCTATAGAAGAGTCAAACACCTTACCATCAATCAGAGTTCCGTGATAATGTACTTTTACCGTGCTTTGTGCTGTGGGATGAACAGTACCTTTTCCACGAGTGAGAACTTCATACTGCAAGCCGGACTCTGTTACGGTAACACCTTCGCGTTTTGCGTTTTGAGCAAGAAATTCTTCTCCTGCAAGACGGTTAGGCTCATTGGCTTTTGCTGCTTTGCTTTGCATGGTTGATTGGATAAACATTTGTGATTCTTGAGCTGTCAGCATAACCGAATCCCCCCACATCCCGTTGATTATTGCCTGCTTAATAATATCAAACTTGACAGGAATGGTAGTGTCGTTCAGCAGTCCTTTCATGTCGCGAAGAGCGTGACCTATATTGCGGGCATCTGCTACGAGTGCGGGATATTTGTATTTTGAGTTGAGTTGTTGGTTTACATTGTCAATGATGATATTGATTGAATCTACAGAGAAATTGGCAATCATCCTCTCTGACATCATTTTGCCGTTAAGGAAACCAAACACATAATTCAGAGTGTCGAGTTCAGATTTCAACTCAACATCGGCGGCTGTATTCGGGCATTTGGAGTCGGTCTTAACTTCTGCAATCTCGTCAGGTTGACTTTCTTCTGAAGCGGCGGCGAAGCGTGATTGGAGATATTCTTCAGGTTCAATGTCCGGCAACACGGCAACATAACCGTAAAGACCATTAACAAAACCCTGGCAGACTAATTTGTGATCGTATTTCCAAGCCTTGTTGTTGGCAAGACCGTTCTTTGCTTGCATCTTGAAGAAGTCGCCCACTTGCTTTCCGGCGAGAGCGTACTCTGAACTTTCTTCTGCTACATCTGACTTATATGACTCTTGGAGAGCATCAATAAATTCTTTTACAGGTTGTTCGGAATTGTCTTCGGGGAAATGCATCATCTTGAGTTGCGAGCCGTTGATTACTCCTAGTGCATAATTAAGACTGTCTTCTTGGGAAAGAAGCGATATTTCTTGTGCTTGATATTTCTTTGCGCAAGATACTGTTGTAAGAGCTAAAAAAGCCACTAACAGATAGAGATTAATTTTTTTCATTTTATATTTTATTTTATTCCTAATAGTTCTACTACGAAGATCAATGTTGCGTATGGCGGGATGCTCTGCCCTGCCCCCTGTGCGCCGTATGCGAGGTTGTATGGTATATAGAATTTGTATTTCGCGCCTATTGACATAAGCTGCAAACCTTCTGTCCATCCTGCGATAACTTGGTTGAGAGCAAAACTTATTGACTGTCCGCGTTGATATGAACTATCAAAAACCGTACCATCAAGCAAACGTCCTTCGTAATGGACTTCAACGGTTGATGTTGCTGTCGGTTTTATTCCCAATGCAGGCTCCAAGACTTCATATTGCAAACCTGATGGTGTCACTTTTACTTCCTTCCGTTTGGCATTTTCAGCGAGAAAGCGTGCGCCTTCTTCTTGCAGACGTTTTGCTGATTGTGCCTCTAATTCACCAAAGAATTTATTCAACACTTCCTGTGCTTGTTCGAGATCCATCTCCGGTTTCTTACCCTCGAGTATATCCTGTATCCCTTTTGCAAGGTCGCCGTATTCTAATTTCTCAACCCCGCTGCTTTTCATTTGAATGCCCATCGACAAACCAAGGGCATAACTTACTTTATCCATGTTTTAAACAATTTAGTTTGCAAAGTTACAACAAATATTATTAACGAGCAAATTTCAAACTCTCTATTTTTTCATCTCCCGACTATTTCCGCTATTTGCACTGCATTCAACGCAGCTCCTTTGCGGATTTGGTCGCTCACAATCCAAAATGACAGTCCGTTTGCGGAGGTTAGGTCTTTTCGTATCCGCCCTACATAAACCTCGTCTTTGCCCGAAATGAAATAAGGCATAGGATATGGAAGTTGCACATTTTGTTTTTGCAGTTGCTTGTCAAGCACAACTATACCATTGGTATTTTCAAACGCTTGCAGTGCTTGTTGCGGAGTTACAATTTGCTCCGTTTCTACCCATATTGCCTCCGAATGCGCTCGCAGAGAAGGCACTCGCACACAGGTTGCACTGACATTAATATCAGAATGCATAATCTTGCGCGTCTCATTATGCATCTTTATTTCCTCGAGTGTATAGTCGTTATCCGTGAAAATATCGATTTGAGGAATAAGGTTGAATGCCAATTGATATGCAAACTTGTTAATTAACCCCTGTTTCACATGGAAGTCACAGTGGGTCAGAGCATCCGTGTACTGTTCCACTAATTCTGCCATTGCCTGTGTTCCGGCTCCGGAAGCAGACTGATAGGTTGCTACATGTACGCGTTTGATATGTGATATATTTTCTATAGCATTGAGTGCCACTACCATCTGTATTGTGGTACAGTTAGGGTTCGCAATAATATTTCGTGGATGATTCAATGCATCTTGCGCATTGACTTCAGGTACGACAAGCGGCACATCGCTGTCCATCCGAAATGCTTTGGAGTTGTCTATCATTATTGCCCCGAAGCGTGTGATATCCTCGGCATATTCTTTTGACACTCCTGCTCCGGCTGATACAAAAGCGATATCAATATTGCGGAATTGACCTCCGTGTTGCAATTCTTCAACCTGATATTGCTTACCGTTGAAGTCATATTGTTTCCCTGCACTCCTTTTAGAGCCGAACAGCTTGAGATCCGATACAGGGAATTGCCGCTCTGCCAATATTTTGAGCAGCTCCTGACCGACAGCGCCTGATGCCCCGACTATTGCTATATTCATATATTACTGACGTTTGAATTTTTTGAATTGATATGTCAACATGGCTACGGCAGTTACTCCCGATAAGACATCAGAAATAGGCATACTCCACCATATTCCGTCAAGTCCTAACCACAAGGGCATCAGCAAGACAAGAGGTATCAAATAAAGCACTTGCCGCGTTAGCGAAAGGAAAATAGCTTTCTTTGCCATTCCTATGCTCTGAAAAAAATTGCCGGCGACCATCTGGAAACCCACTATCGGGAAACTCCAACCCTGAAGTCTCATCGCGGGAACCGTCATGGCAAGCATATCGGCATCTGAGGTGAATAACTTGATTAATAGTGAGGGAATAGCCATACAACACAGTCCGCATAATGTTGTCACGCCGGTAGCCCACCATGCTGTCAGCCGGAATATACCGGTTACACGTTCATAATTCTTGGCACCGAAATTATATCCTGCAATAGGTTGCATACCTTGGTTCAGACCCATCACAAAAATGCAGAACATAAAGGTTACGCGGTGGATTATGCTGTAAGCACCGATGGCAAGGTCACCTCCATAATACATCAGTTGCTTGTTGAATATGATAACAACCGCACACGATGCTATATTCATCAGAAACGGTGCCATACCGATTGCAAATATGTCGCCAATTATCTTCCAATCGAGATGGAAAATCCCCGCTTCTATCCTCAAAAACTCGTTTTTACGAAAAAAAACTGAAATTTGCCAAATGAAAGCTACTATTTGTGCTATTATCGTTGCCCACGCAGCTCCCTTTATTCCCCACCCGAAGACAAAGATAAACAGCACATCCATAATGATATTCAGACTTACCGAAACTATCGTTGCATACATCGCCAATTGAGGATGACCGGAGCTACGGAGTATGGAATTGAGACCAAAATACAAGTGGGTTATCGTGTTGCCAATCAGTATAATTGTCATGTATTCCCGAGCCATATCAATAGTGTTGTCTGATGCTCCGAAGAAATACAATATCGGGTCAAGGAACAAGAGAGCAACCGCCATCACCAAAATACCTATCACCACATTCAGTATCAGCACATTGCCCAATATGAGCCGTGCGGAATCATAGTCTTTTTCGCCAAAGCGTATCGCCATAAGTGAACTTGCTCCGACCCCTACCAGTGTGCCGAAAGCAGCGCAGATATTTGACATCGGAAAGGTTATCCCCATCGCAGCAAGAGCCATAGGACCAAGACCCTGACCTATACAAATGGAATCAACTAAATTGTACAACGATGAAGCCAGCATACCGATTATGGCAGGCATGGCATACCGGCGCAATAGTTTTGGGAGTGCGTCTGTACCTAAATTCAGCGGAATGGTATTTGTAGTCATTTACGATTGCAAAATTACAATATTTTTTTTGTTTAATAAAATAAAAGTAGTAACTTTGCAAGTTATATTCACTGAAACTATTATGAAATCATCTTTCTCACAGCATCCTATACTCTTTGTAATTATTAATATCGCTATTGCTGCGATTATTGTGGGTATTGTGTTGGTAATAACGCATTTCACCCTTCTCAATGCAACTCACCACGGAGAGGAAATCGAAGTTCCTGATGTGAGCGGAATGTTTGTTGACGAGGCGCAGATTGTATTGGATGCCAATCAATTATCATTTCAGGTAATTGATTCCACCTACGATCGCTCCAAACCACTCGGCACTGTCCTTCAGCAAGTTCCCATACCTGGTTCTCATGTCAAGAAGCATCGTGAGATATATCTCAGTATCAATGCCAAACAGATTCGCAAAGTCAAAATGCCGGATCTTCACGACATTTCCTATCGCGAGGCCAAAGTGCGCCTTGAGGCTACAGGTTTGCATGTTGACACTACTTATGAGGCGTCCGAGTTCAAAGATTTGGTTCTCGATGTCAAATACAAACAGCAGAGTATTCAGCCCGACACATGGATTAAGGAGGGCGAGACGATTACCCTGATTATCGGCAAGGGCAAGGATGGCAAGCAGGATGATTTCAATGCTGTTGTGCCTAACCTTATCGGGCTGCCGCTTAATATAGCACGCTCTACCATTGCAAGCAATTGCTTACAACTCGGCGGATGTTTGTCTGACGATGGAAAATTAGACACTCTTGAAAACACCTACTGGGTTTATGACCAAGATCCTTTGCCTCGCGTTGCAACCTATGTCGGAGCAACTATCTCAATTTATGTCAGTACCGATCCCGAAAAGGCAGAGCAATTGAAAATTGAGCGTCAGAAACAACAGGAGAATAAAGCCGCCGAAGAGGAGTTCTTTTAATTTTGAGTCAATATTTGACAGCATCTATGAGTTGCACATCCATGGACAATAATTAGCAGTGGCAGTACACAATTAATTCAGAGAAATGAGAACACAACAAATGATAAACCGTTAATTATGAATGACAATTACCCAAACTACGAATTGGATGAAATGTTTGATGATGAGCAAATGAGCGGAGAGATACAGGGAGATCTCTATGAGCGCTTCAGTTGCCAAGTTGACAAAGGGCAGAGTCCGTTACGCATTGACAAGTATTTGTTTAATGTAATGGGAGGTACATCACGAACAAGGATTCAGCGTTCTGCCGAAGCTGGCTTTGTACTCGTAAACGGTAAGGCTGTAAATCCCAATTACAAGGTTATGCCTTTGGACAACATACAGGTGATGCTTGACCATGAGCCGCATGACTACAGTATTGAGCCGGAGGATATCCCGCTCGATATTGTGTTTGAAGATGAGGATATTTTGGTTATTAATAAACCCGCCGGTATGGTTGTACACCCCGGGTTTGGCAATTATTCCGGCACTATGCTGAATGCAGTTGCTTACCACCTGAAGCATAAAGCTTACGCTAATATGAATGATGCAAATATCGGTTTGGTACATAGGATAGACAAAGACACATCAGGCTTGCTCGTGGTGGCTAAAAATCCCAATGCAAAGCAAAACCTTGCCAAACAATTTTTTGAAAAGACGACCTTACGCAGTTATAACGCTTTGGTTTGGGGAACATTCAAAGAAGACAGTGGCACGATTGAAGGTGCGTTGGCACGCGATAATCGCGACAGACTAATCTTCCGTGTCTGGGATTTGGAGGAAAATCCTAATGCCAAACCCGCCATCACTCACTATCAGGTGATTGAACGTTTTGCATACACCACCTTGGTGGAATGTCGTTTGGAAACAGGAAGGACACACCAAATTCGTGTTCACATGAAGCATATCGGTCATCCGCTATTTTCCGATGAAAAATACGGCGGGATGGAAATTCTCAAGGGGCAACCTACACAACGATACCGCCAGTTTGTGAACAACTGTTTTGAGTTATGTCCGCGTCAGGCATTGCATGCCAAAACTCTTGGTTTCAAGCACCCTCGCACGGGCGAAGACATGTTTTTCGACAGCAACTGGCCTATCGACTTCACCGCCCTTATAGAAAAATGGCGACGATATGAGAATTAACCGCTAAAATAGCAAATAACAAAATGGCAAATGTAAAGGTTCTTTGGGCAGATGATGAAATAGATCTTTTGAAGCCGTACGTAATTTTTCTCGAGCAGAAAGGCTATCAGGTCAGCACCGCAACAAATGGTGATGACGCAGTTGAGTTATGTAGGAGTCAAGCTTTCGACATAGTGTTTCTTGACGAAAATATGCCGGGCAGATCCGGACTCGAAACGCTGACTGAAATTAAAACACTCCGTCCCGCTATGCCCGTTGTTATGATTACCAAAAGCGAAGAAGAGAATATCATGGAGCAGGCTATCGGGCAGAAGATTGCCGACTATCTTATCAAGCCGGTCAACCCCAACCAAATTCTCATGACACTCAAAAAGCATGTTCACAACCGCGAGATTGTACAGGAGCAAACCGATAGTCATTACCGCCAGGAATTTAGAGAAATAAGCGATAAGATTGATCAAGCCCGTACATTTGAGCAATTTGTCGAAATTCAACATATCTTAGTCCGCTGGGAGTTGCAGCTTCAAGCAGCAGATTCTCCAATGCGTGAAATGCTCTCAATGCAAAAGGTACAGGCTGAAACAGCTTTTGCAAAGTTTGTACAGCGCAATTATGAAAGTTTTATCAAAAGTCATACCCCTAATGACGGACGACCATTGATGAGCCACGAAATTGTGAAAACACACATTTTTCCTATGCTTGACAATGGTGATAAGGTGTTTTTTGTTGTGATTGACAACTTCCGCTACGACCAATGGAAGATTATTGAGCCTCTGCTTACCGATGTATTCAATGTTACTGATGACAGTATCTATTGCTCTATCCTGCCCACAGCCACACAATATGCACGTAATGCCATATTTTCAGGACTTATGCCTCTACAGATTCAGCAGATGTATCCTGACCTCTGGGTCGAGGAAGGCGATGAGGAAGGGAAAAATCTTCACGAGCAGGAACTATTTAAGACACAGCTTGACCGTTTTCGTCGTAACGATAAATTTACATATACCAAGATAAACGAATCCGATTTTTGCGAACAATATATTAAAAGGCTGAAGAATTTACATTCGCAACTCAATATCGTGGTATTAAACTTTATTGACATGCTTTCCCACTCGCGTACGGAGAGTAAGATGATGCGCGAACTTGCCAACGATGAGGCTGCATATTTATCCCTTACTTATTCCTGGTTCAGACACTCACCTACCTACGAATTATTCCGGCGTATTGCTCAAATGGGATATAAACTCGTGGTAACAACAGACCATGGTACAACGCGTGTTAGCGAGCCGGTTAAAGTTATAGGTGACAAAAACACCAATGTTAATCTGCGTTATAAAGTGGGCAAGGCTTTGTCTTATAACCCCAAGGATGTTTTTGAGATGACCGACCCATCCAAGTTCGGACTTACCTCGCCGAATGTCAGCAGCAGATATATCTACACAATGGGTTCTGACTTTTTCGGATACCCAAATAACTTCAACTATTATGCGCAGTACTACCGCAACACCTTCCAGCACGGCGGCATATCACTCGATGAGATGCTGATTCCGTTGATTACCCTCGAGCCGAAAAAGATTTGAAATAGAGAGTTGTTTTTTATTTTATTTGTAGATTCCCTTAAATCAGTTATTAATCCGTTTTATACGATGAAATAAATTCTAACAAACAATGCAAAACCGAATAATTCTATTTCTATTCAGCATCTTGCTGTCAGTTGGTGGGCTTCACGGGCAGAACAGTTGCGTTGAGGTACCCGACCACATCATTTTCTGCGGCAAGAAAATTGACCTGACACGCTATGATATGTATCAGCGTTTTGACCGTGAGCAGATGACATTTGTTTATTCCCACCAGCGTTCGGTTATGATGCTGAAAAATGCCAACCAGATATTTCCTATTGTGGCTCCGATACTGAAAGCCAATGATATCCCTGCCGACATGATTTATCTTATGGTTATCGAGTCCAATCTTAATAAATTAGCTGTTTCGCCGGCAAAAGCGGCAGGGTTGTGGCAATTTCTTGCAAGTACGGCGAAAATGTACGGTTTGGAAGTTAATGACGAAGTGGATGAACGCTACCATATTGAGAAATCAACCGTTGCTGCATGCCGCTATCTGAAGGATGCCTATGCCAAATTCGGCGATTGGGCTACAGCATGCGCTTCATACAATGCCGGAATGAACGGAATCAGCAGCAAACTTGAAACTCAGCAGGTGAATAACTCTTTCGATCTCTATCTGATAGAGGAAACCTCGCGATACGTCTTCCGCATTATGGTTGCCAAACATTTCTTTGCAAATCCTTCAGACTATGGCTTCCACATGAGCAAAAAAGACTTCTACCATACTATAAGAACACGTGAAATAACTGTAAATACAAGTGTTGAAAATTGGGCTGAATGGGCTAAACAACAAGGTATTAATTATGCCATACTGCGGGATTTCAACCCGTGGATCAGGAGCAACCACCTTACCAACAAACAGGGCAAACTATACACTGTAAAGATACCTCTCGAAGAGGACCTTAAATATTCAATCTCTAAAGTAAAAGTCTATAATAAAGCATGGATAGAATAATCAGTCGAAAGCAATTAGTTGAAAGTAGAAAAACAGATTTCAAAAGTGAAAAGTCAATAGTAAAGAGTCAGATTACGCTGACATTTACCAAGCGCAACTTGCCCTTGTACTTTGTGCTTTGTACTTTTGTGCTTTGTACTTTGTGCGGTTGTTCAACACAGAAAAACACATGGGCATCTCGTAGTTTTCACCAGACCACGACACGATTTAACGTATATTTCAACGGCAATAACGCATATAAAGAGGGCTTGGAAGCAATCAACAAAGCCAACAAGGACAATTATTCCGATGTTCTGCCAATGTATCCGGTTTCCAACCATGATGCAATATCTGCCGGTACTTCGCAGATGGATAAGTCGATAGAAAAATGCCGCAAAAGTATAAAGCTGCACTCTATCAAAAAGAAACCCAAACCTAACCCCAAGAAATCATCAGACCCTAAATATAAAGCATGGCTCAAACATGAAGAATTCAATGAAAATCTTGATGAAGCATGGATTCTGCTCGGTTGTTCTGAATTTCACAAGGGCGATTTTCTCGGCTCTGTAGGTACCTTCAACTATGTTGCCGCTCACTATGCATACGATAAGGATATTGTTGCTCAATGCCAGTTGTGGACGGCAAGAGCCTATAAAGAGATGGATTGGCTTTATGAGGCAGAGGATATGCTTCGCAAAGTTAATCAAGACGATTTAACACGTAAAAACAGTGCTCTGTATTCTTCTGTTTATGCTGATTATCTGATAAAAACCAAACAATATAAAGAAGCCATACCTTTCCTCAAGAGTGCAGTAAAAAGAGAAAAACGCTCCGGATATAAGGCTCGCTTTACCTTTATTCTCGGTCAACTCTATGAGCGGGCAGGTGACAAAACGTCTGCTTTAGAGCAATACCAACAAGTTGTTAGGATGCAGCCTGAAGAGGAATTAGATTTCAATGCCGGACTTCGCATGAATATATTGGACAATTCAGCTAAGTCGCTCAAACGACTCAACCGCATGGCTAAAGACTATAAGAACAAGGATCGTCTCGAATTAGTCTATGGTGCGATAGGGGATATTTATCTTTTACGCAAAGATACTGCGGAAGCACTCAAGAATTATGACCTCGCCATCAATGAGGCAACGCAGGCAAGTCTTGACAAAGCTGCTATTCTTGTTAGAGCCGGCGACCTGTATTACATCCAACGCCAATATGTCAAAGCCCAGCCTTGCTACCAAGAGGCAAGTGGTATCTATACTACTGATTACGAAGATTATCCGCGTATTCGTAAACTCGCCGAAATGCTTGGTGAATTAGTTGTTGAATATAATACCATCCAAATGCAGGATTCATTGCAATGGGTGGCTTCCTTGCCTGAAGACAGCCAAATGACTATAGTTAACAGGATTATTGAGAATGTAAAAGCTGAAGAAGCCAAGGCAGCCGAAGAGCAGGAGCGTAAAGCTCGTGGCGACTTCGATGACGATGGTGGCTTGTTGTCGGTCAACACATCCAATATGCTCGGTGGCGGCAATCAAAATGCCGACTGGTATTTTTATAATGCCAACCTATTGCGTCAAGGCAAACAGGAATTTACCAGAAAATGGGGCAACCGTCAGCTTGAAGACGATTGGCGGCATTCGCAGAAAGTTATTATGGCGACTTTTCTTGCCGATGAGCCGCAGGACAATGACCTTGCTGCTGTCAATGACTCAATACTCAATGATTCAACGGCATCAGGTTCCATACAAAAAATTCAAAACTCAAGTGACCCCCACGAGCCGCAATATTACCTTCAAAACCTGCCGGTTTCGGAAGAGCAAATTGCCACGTCTAACTCTCTAATAGAAAACTCGCTCTATAAAATGGCATATATCTATCAAGACAAGATTGAAGATCAGCCCATGGCTGACGAGACTTTCGCAGAGTTGCAAAGGCGTTTCCCTAAAAGTGACCACTTGGTTGACATATATTTTGACACTTATCTTGACGGCTTGCGCAAAGACAACAAAGACAAAATACAGCTGTATAAAAATCTCATTCTTACCCAATTCCCCGATTCCAAGCAGGCAAGGATAGTGTCGCAACCTGACTATTTCAAGCAACTGCAGTATGCCGCACAGGTAGAGGATTCTCTCTACGAAGCAACCTATAATGCCTACCTAAAGAGCGACTTCTCAACGGTCAAGACTAATACCGCTACTGCCGAATGCGAAATCCCGATGACCAAACTTATGCCTCGCTTCCTCTTTTTGAATGCCATATCGGTAGCCAAGACTGAAACGCAGAAAGATTTTGTTGTCCGCCTGCAAGATCTTGTAGCCCGCTATCCGGATAGCGAGCCGGGAAGCATGGCAAAAGAGATGCTGGCGATGATGAATCAAGAGATGGAAGTACAGCAGGGCGAAGCGGATAATGCCACACTGCTTAATATGAGAATTGAGCAGGAGCTTGCAGAAGACTCAACAGCTGCGGATGTGAAGTGGTCGGAAGAGCGAAATTCACGCTCTAATGTAATCATTGCTATTCAACAACAGGAAGCCCCCACACAACTCAACGATCTTCTCTATCAAGTGGCATTGTTCAACTTCAGCCAGTTCCTTATCAAAGAGTTTGACTTGGAGATCGTGCAGCACTTCACTTCCGACCTCTCCGCTTTACGTGTTACAGGGTTTGAGTCTGTGGAAGAAGCCGAATGGTATGCGGGTTTGCTGAAACAGAACAGCGATATACAGACTCTCTTCCACGACATCAATGCCCAGACTATCAGTATCACCGAAGACAACTACCATCTCCTCCTCACCCGCTTCACTCTCAAAGATTACTTTGAATGGCAAAAAGGCGGAAACAAATAAAAAGTTTATTTGATCTAAATGTAGAGAGTATTTTCAATCATGGCGAACGTGGGAGGTTAGATCAAACACTGAGGATTCTAAAAATATAATTATGAGACTTATACATCTTTTTTTATCTTGTTTGCCAATAGTCTGTATGGCAAATACTTTGGCTTTCCCTGAAGCGGAAGGTTTCGGCAGATTTGCAAGCGGAGGGCGCGGTGGCAAAGTCGTAACCGTAACCTCTCTTGCCGACTATAAGAGCAACGAACAACCCGTTGAAGGCACACTGCGATGGGCTTTGGAACAGTTCAAACATGTCGAGACAATTGAAGGTAAGACAATAACCATCTTTGAACCACTAACGATAGTTTTCAATGTTGCAGGGGATATTGTTCTGCTTGAGGACCTGAAAGTCAAACGTTCTGACCTGACTATTGCCGGTCAGTCCGCTCCGGGCAATGGTATCTGTATCAGAGGTCATTCAATGACTTTCAATGGTGCCACAGGAGGTGAGATGTGGTACTATGGACCAAGACGCAAGAATGTCATTGTCAGATACTTGCGATTTCGTCCCGATATTCCATCCGACCAAAGTTATGTGACATACGGCACGGATGTTGAAAACTATGAAGATGTCATCTTCGACCACTGTACAATGACTTGGGCAAACGAAGAATGTCTTGCCATGTACGACACTCGCAATACCACCGTTCAGTATTGTTTAATTGCAGAGGGTTTGTATAATGCAAATCATAAAAAAGGTACTCGTTCCTATTGCGGGGTTTGGGGCGGTCAGTTTGCGTCTTATCACCATAACCTTGTGGCTCATTGCGATTCGCGTAATATCCGCTTCAACGGGGCACGTGCGCATGATACAATAGCTGTTGTTGACTTTCATAATAACGTTGTATATAATTGGGGGACAAATAATTCCGGCTATGGTTTGGAAGTCGAGATTTTCACGTTGCAGACCCGCAACGAGCTTAATATGGTAAACAATTATTACAAACATGGTCCGGCGTCAGGTTATACAGGTCAGAATGCTGCTAAAGGCAATAAAGTTAACCGCCTTGTGCGTATCGACCAGACGCAGGCTACAGTTGACGATGGTTACCTATCGCATCATTATATATCAGGCAATTACCTCACCAATTATCCTGAAATTACAGCTGACAACTGGTTCTGCGGAGTGCAGTATAACGCATCTGTTTTCAGCGGCGACACAGCTTACGCAAAGTCTGTGTTCCGCGCTGATGCATTATCTCCCGAGGTGGCAGCATTGTCTGTGCAGATAGAAACTGCTGAAGAGGCATATAATAATGTCCTGCTGTATGCCGGTGCGTGCGCTCCTTATCGCGATTGGCAGGACAGTAGGATTATAACCGAAGCGCGCGATGGTATTGCAAGCGGCAAAGGCTCGAAAAATAAGGATGGAATAATAGACGATCCGGAAATAGTTGGAGGATGGCCGGTGTTAAAAGGTACACCTTATTTGGACACTGATAATGACGGCATTCCCGATGGTGTGGAGATACAGTTAGCTCTTAACCCCAATGATTCAGCCGATGGCAGCATAATAGCTGAAAATGGATATTCCAATCTTGAAAACTACCTCAACAATATTGCACAGGATATTACTCTAAAGCAGCAGCCTGCTGATACTGCACAGTCTGCAATACAAACTATATTTTCCGATGAATCGGAGTCAATAGATATTTTTGATTTCAGCGGGCGGTATGTCACATCGACAAAAACTAATGAACAGCCTGTGGGTCTGAAAGGTGTTTATTTGCAAAAAATCAACTTTAAAAATGGTAAATATAAGATTAAAAAGACTTTTTATTGATGAAAATTTGTTCAATTTAAAAAAAAACATTAATTTTGCACGCCAATTTTGAGAATATAAGTTAGAAGTCAGACCATTGTGTTGTTAGAATTTAGATATTTCTTACCTCTAACAATGAAATGGTCTAACAATAAGAAGGTCAAAAATCTAAATATTACACAATATGAAACGTACATTTCAACCGTCACAACGCAAAAGACGTAATAAACATGGTTTTCGTGAGCGTATGTCAACAGCTAACGGTCGCCGCGTGCTCGCAGCTCGTCGAGCCAAGGGTCGTGCAAAACTGACTGTTGCTGATGAGGGTCGTCACAAATTTTAATTAAGCGAAATAATCCTGACCGATGATTATTTTTACGTTGGTAGCGGGGGAAAGATAAACTCTTTTCCCTTTTGCTGCTACATTAAGGCGATTAGTTACATAACAAACAGATTTCTTTACCAAATATCATAATGATGTATATGGTAAATGATTAATGATATTTAGTTTTATGGATTCAACACGACAATTAAAAGTTGCACGTCTGCAACAAAAAGATTTAGGTGATATATTTCTGACTTTCGCACGCCGATTTCACGGTGTGCTGATTAGTGTGACAGAAGTTCGTGTATCGCCTGATTTGTCCGTTTCCAATATCTATCTGTCCATATTCCCGTCAGAAAAAGCTGACGAGGTAATGAATGAGATACATCTTTGTGCTCCGCAGATTAGGGGAGAATTGGGCAATCGCGAACGCTTCCAGCTCCGTATCATACCGGAGCTGAATTTTCATCTCGACACCACCCTCGACCAAATGGATCATATTGACCAACTGCTCCACAAGAAATAAGTGCACTACCAACTTCTCATAGCGTGGAGATACCTGTTTGCAAAAAAGCGGACAAATGCTATCAATATTGTCTCAGGGGTGAGTGCGTCGGCCGTGTGCGTGGTGACTGCAGCGTTGGTATGCGTCACATCGGTAATGAACGGCTTTGGCACCCTTGTAGAAGACATGTTTTCCAATTTTGACCCTGAATTGCGAATCACATCAGCCACAGGTAGTGTCTTTTCTACCAATGGTGAGGCTTTCGATATCATTCGCAAAATGCCTGATATAGCAATCTATGCCGAGACCGTGGAGCAGACAGGGCTTATTGAGTTTAATGACAAGCAGGTTCCTGCAGTCATCAAAGGTGTTGACTCCACTTTTCAAGCTTTGACAAATATAGACAGCATTATGTTCAGCGGTAAATTCTGTGTCTTCGATGGAGGTTTTGAAAATGCGCTGCTTGGAGTCGGATTAGCCAACCAGTTAGGTATTGCAGTCGGTTTTATCAAACCTATACATATCTACACGCCACGCCGTACGGTAAAAGTAAATACACTGCGTCCCGACAAGAGTTTCAACCGAGCTTCAGCTTTCCTATCAGGCATTTTTACTGTGCAGCAATCGCAATACGATGACTCATATATACTTATATCACTTCCTTTAGCACGGCAACTCTATGAGTATGATGACCATACGGTTACTGCCGTAGAGTTGCGTCTCTCAGATAAAGCCAACCAAAGGAAAGTAAAGCAGTCGTTACGCTCTTTGTTAGGTGATCGATATGTTGTTGCTGACAGATACGAGCAGCAGGAGGACTTTTTTCGAATCATGCAAATTGAAAAATTCCTAACTAACTTGTTGCTCGTCTTTATTCTTCTTATCGCCACGTTCAATATCATCGGCTCGCTCTCAATGCTCATCATTGACAAAAGTGATGATATCAGGACACTCCACTCACTCGGTGCTGATACCAAAGCCATACGGCGTATATTTATCTACGAGGGTTGGCTAATTTCCACTCTCGGTGCTGCAATAGGGCTTGTTATAGGAACTGTCCTATGCCTGCTCCAACAGCACTTTGGTTTTATCAAACTCGGTAATGGAGAAGAATATGTCATATCAGCATATCCAGTTGACGTTCAGATTGTTGACATCGTGTTTGTCGCGGTCATAGTACTTATTCTCGGCTACATTGCCGCAGCTATTCCGGCAAGAAAAATGAAAATTGAAAAATGAAAAAATACCTCCTTACTCCTTGTTCCTTACTCCTTATTTCTTACTCCTTGCTCCTTACTCTTTTTACTTTATTGGGTTGCAAGAAGACAGATCCGGTTGTTAATCCGACTACTGCCGGTAACACATTTGAAAGCGGTTACTCCGTTTTCTATGGTAGCTATTACGATTATCTTGGAATACAAGAAAATGTAGTAACTCTAAGCCTTTTGTCGCCAAATTTGTCAATTGACACAGCCGGATATTACGTTGGGACAGGCACTAACCTGATTCTGACTGATGTGTTTATCTCACAGGTTGACACTTTCTTGCCTACAGGTCATTATACAGCTGATGATAACGGATTGGCGATGACCTTTCTCCCCGGTAAATCATACGATGGGAACGTCAATGGTGCTTATATGCTTATAATCTCAGATACAGGCTATTCAACCGAGATACTTCCTGACGGTTATTTTGATTTAACCACCAAAGGCGACAGCATATTTATTAACTTCAGTTTCAAACGCTCAAACAACAAAATCTATACACCTTCTTTTAAAGGCTTACTGCCGATGTATGATGGACGATGACAATATGAAATCGGAAAATGAAAAAATAGCAAATAAATACATTAATTATCTGAAGGTTGAGCGAGGCTTTTCAGATAATACAGTGGCGGCATACTCACAAGACCTTGACAAGTTGTTTGGCTACCTTGAATCGCGGAATATCAATCCTGTTGTCGCAACGCGTGAAAATATTACGGATTTCATTCACGACACTTTCAAGGATATCCAATCCGCCAAATCTCAAGCACGTATCACCTCGGGAGTTAAATCGTTCTATAAATATCTGATGTACAAAAACATCATTGACACTGACCCAACCGAACTTGTTGAATCTCCGCAAATAGGACTCTATTTGCCTTCCGTACTGACCGTTGAAGAGATTGACTCAATGATAAACATTTACGACCACGAGTCAAAACCGGAAAGTAAGCGCAACAAGGCCATTATTGAGATGCTTTATGGGTCGGGACTGCGGGTTAGCGAACTGGTGAATCTGAAATTAAGCGATATATATTGGGAAGACGGCTTTCTGAAAGTCAGAGGCAAAGGCTCCAAAGAACGTCTTGTCCCGTTTTCTCCTTCGGCGGAAAAAGCCTATAAAGAATGGGCTGACGGCACACGGGCAGAACTTGAGATATTGCCGGCATATAGAGATTTTGCTTTTCTCAATCGGCGCGGGAAACCGCTGACACGCGTAATGATTTTTTATATTATAAAGTATGCAGCAGATATGGCGGGTATAAAAAAAACAATCTCGCCTCATACCTTGCGCCACTCCTTTGCCACACACCTGCTTCAGAACGGAGCCGATATACGTATCATACAGCAGATGCTCGGACACGAGTCTATTACTACAACCGAAGTATATACACACCTTGACATCGGAGATTTGAAAGAAGCCATATTGAAGTATCACCCCGCAAACAAATAATAATAACGTAAAAACATTATAACAATGAAAAACATTATCAAACAAACTCTTTTACTGACTGTAGCAATATCCTTAATTGCGTGCAATTGGAATAACCACGGTCTGCAAAGCCGCTCAATAACTGAAGAATACTATCAGGAAACCCCATCGCTTTCGCAGCGTGAAGCTAAACAAGCAATAAAACAATACTTCAAAGAGTCGGATTTCGATGGCAGATATTATTCTTTACTCAAAACCGGCTATTATGAGTGTAATTCTCTTGAAGAACGTGAGAATCTGTATAAACTAAAGGTTAATGCAATCATTGACCTTTCGTGCAACGAGATTATGAAAGACCTTGATACTCGCACTTATTGGGTTGATGTTCGTCTAACCGAAAAAGGCAAACGACTGCTATATTGTGATGGCACGCATATTTATGCAGAAGACATGTTGACCGAAGAACAACTTGATTCTGCAGTCAATAGTAAAACTATGATTAATGAATACGGCGAGTTATTACTTGAGGACAGTGTCAGCGCGAGTGTCCGTCAGGTTATTATCGATTTCTATGCAAAATACCAAACAGACAAATCAGAGGCTTGTGAGTCATACGGCACAAGCGACCTTATTGCTGCAACAGAGCGTATAGAAAAGTATATGTCATATAGTGGTAATGGTACGCAGACAGCTCGTCCGCGATTTTGGTACGCAGACGGCTCGTCCGAGACTTGTGCTTTGGTGTCAGACCCGTTTATTCGTGAAGGGAATATTGATACAGACTCTTGTCTGATATACAAATACAGCGAATACGAAGAAACATATATTCTCCTTTCAAACGGCGATGCATATTTGTTCGTTATCAAAGATGCCGATGGTATTAAGATGATTGATGATGTATTGCTTTCCGATCCGCTCAAATATTCAGTCAATCCTTCAAACACGCTGCGTAGTGTTGCCTGCAATATATCTGATTATCAGATGAAAGCAGCAAAAGAACAAAAAGAAGCACGTGAACGTTGGGCAAGATATTATGGAAACAGTCAGAAAACGGAAACTGATAACCGAAAGCCGGAAATAAAAAATCAGAAATCAGAGGATGATTTTATCCAACAAAATGCTCCGGGACTTGTAGCAGTCGAACGTAATACCAAGACAGAGTATCAGAAAGCCGTGGAACGCGAAAATATCATCACGGTCAGACTATATGCCTATCGCACTAAAATAGAGTATGTTGACCATATCGTAGTAGAAACTGAAGGCGAGATGCTTCGCGCAGTTTGTCGGTTGGTTATGAAGGTGAGTGACCTCAATGCGGTGGGTCGTATAATAGAACACAAATCTATTGGCGAGACAAAGGAAGAACATATCTATTTTGCCCGCTATACCGATGGCTGGTTTGTCGAGTAACGGTAAATTTGAAGATGTGAATGGGAAATGTATTGCTTTAGATTGATAAATATGATGGAGTAAATATTGGTCATAAAAAATGATAGAAAGCCGGTTTCTCACGTTGATAAAGCAATATCTGTTAAAAAAAATCGTAAAAATTTGGCTGTTTCAAAAAAATGTATTACCTTTGCAGTCGCTTTTTAAATGATGGCGCGGTAGCTCAGCCGGTTAGAGCGCATGATTCATAATCATGAGGTCGGCGGTTCAATCCCGCCCCGCGCTACTCAATTAAAAAGAATACGATGTGACGATGTAATTTTTGTAAAACACAATGTTATAAAGTTAGAACGATGTGGTTTCTAACTTTTTTTGTGTCTTTAAAGAAAGGAAAAGACAGAAAGGTTATAAGCCAAAGTTTCATTTATTCTCTATTTAACCCCCATTTGCACCCCATTAGTTAGACTAAAACCGTGCCACAAGTCAACTTTTTTCAGGGAAAGACGCTCAAGGATTTATTGATAATTTTGACATAAAGTGTAATTTTTATCGTAAAAAGAAATAAAAATTTCGTTAAAACAAAAAAATATATTAACTTTGCAAATTGGATAGGTAAGGGTTAATAATTCAAATTTCAGCTTGCCTGCAAACCACTGATTGGACAAAAGTATAGAATTGCGCAGAGTTCGTAGTGACAATTTGATAAATCGGATACAAATCAAATACTCTACAAAACTGAATTAACTAAACTAAAATAAACAAATTATGTCAAAAGTAACTGTTGTAGGTGCCGGAAACGTAGGTGCCACATGTGCAAATGTGTTGGCTGTTAATGAAGTAGCCAACGAAGTTGTTTTAATAGATATCAAAGAAGGTCTTGCAGAAGGCAAGGCAATGGATATCATGCAGACAGCCCAGTTGATGGGTTTTGACACGGTAGTAAAAGGTGTAACCAACGACTACAGCCAGACAGCCGGTTCTGATGTTGTTATTATCACCTCAGGTCTGCCTCGCAAACCGGGTATGACTCGTGAGGAGCTGATTGGTGTTAATGCCGGTATAGTTAAAAGTGTTGCTTCAAGTCTGCTTCAGTATTCACCCGATGCTATCCTTATTGTCGTTTCTAACCCGATGGATACTATGGCTTATCTGACTCTGAAAGCATTAGGTCTGCCTCGCAACCGCGTTATCGGTATGGGTGGTGCATTAGACAGTGCGCGTCTGAAATATTTTCTCTCGCAGGCACTGAAATGCAATGCCAACGATGTTGAGGGTTTTGTTATCGGCGGTCATGGTGATACAACAATGATTCCTCTTACATGTTTTGCTACATATAAAGGTGTACCTGTTGACAAACTGCTCAGTCCGGAGGAGTTGGAGCAAGTAGTTAAGGACACTATGGTAGGCGGAGCCACTCTGACAGGTCTGTTAGGTACATCAGCATGGATGGCTCCCGGTGCTGCTGCTTCATCAGTTGCTGAAGCAGTTATCAAAGACCAGAAGAAAATGATACCTTGTTCGGCTCACCTCGAAGGCGAATACGGTATGAACGATATAACTATCGGTGTTCCTTGCGTTATCGGTCGCAACGGTATTGAGAAAATATGCGAATTCAAATTGCCGCAAACTGAGTTAGACAAACTCGCAGCTTCAGAAGCCGCAGTACGCAAAACAACATCAGTTCTTTACGAGATTAAAGCCTTGTAAAATAATTAGGGATCAGGAATATGGGATGTCAAATTCCTGATCCTAAATTTTTAATTAACAATGTTTTCCGGTATAGTAGAAGAAACAGCTCGTGTAGTTGCAATACGTCATGAGCAGAGTAACATACATTTTACGCTGACATGTTCTTTTGTCGGTGAGTTGAAGATAGACCAGAGTATAGCGCATAACGGAGTGTGTCTGACAGTGGTTGAGCTGACTGATAGTACATATACTGTTACCGCCATGCTTGAGACTCTGCAACGTAGCAATTTGGGTGACCTCAAAATAGGCGACTTGGTCAATGTTGAGCGTTCCATGCTGATGAACGGCAGATTAGATGGTCATATTGTACAAGGACATGTTGACCAGACAGCTGTTTGCACGGCATTGGAAGAAGCTGATGGCAGTTGGTATTACACCTTTGAATATAAAGCCGACCGCGAGATGGCTCGTAAAGGATATATGACTGTGGACAAGGGTTCAGTATGTGTTAATGGTGTGAGTCTGACAGTTTGCAATCCGACAGACAACACATTTCAGGTGGCAATCATACCTTATACACACGAGAATACTAATTTCAAAACCATCGTTGTTGGAACCAAAGTTAATCTCGAGTTCGATATTATCGGGAAATATATAGCCCGATGGCGTACTTTTGAGTAATTTTTTTGGAAAAAAATTTGGTCGGTTAAAAAAAAAGTATTACTTTTGCAGTCGCTTATCAGAGCATTGCCCAATTGTGTAATGGTAGCACTACAGATTCTGGTTCTGTCTGTCTGGGTTCGAATCCTGGTTGGGCAACTAATGAGAGGAGAAAACGACGTGATTTTCTCCTCTTTTGGAATTATGAAAGTTGAGTTTAAGAGGCGGCACTCAATGCCGTTTGTACAAGCTTACAAACATAATAATTTCTCACAACGGACGATAAAAACTCCATAGATAAACTAACATAATTAATTGATATAACAATGCAAACAATTAGTAATTACAATTTTGCCGGCAAGAAGGCAATTGTACGCGTGGACTTCAACGTGCCACTTGACGAAAACGGTCAGATAACTGACGACACCCGCATTCGCGGAGCACTCCCGACCCTGCGTCATATACTTGACAACGGTGGTGCCCTGATTATAATGAGTCACATGGGCAAACCTAAAGGAAAGGTTAGTGCCAAATACAGTCTTGGTCAGATACGTGAAGCTGTAGGTAAAGCATTGGGTGTTGAAGTACAATTTGCTCCTGACTGCGCAAAAGCACAGGCACAAGCAGCAGCGCTCAAAGCCGGCGAAGTTCTTATGCTTGAAAATCTGCGTTTCTATCCGGAAGAAGAGGGTAAACCGGTGGGTATCGAAAAGGATGATCCTGCATACGAGGAAGCCAAAAAAGCAATGAAGGCTTCGCAGAAAGAATTTGCCAAGACTTTGGCTTCGTACGCAGACTGTTACGTTAACGATGCATTCGGAACAGCTCACCGTAAACACGCTTCAACGGCTGTTATTGCTGACTATTTCGATGCCGACAACAAGATGCTGGGGTATCTGATGGAAAAAGAGGTTCAGGCAGTTGACAACATCTTGTCAAACATCAAACGTCCGTTCACCGCAATCATGGGCGGTTCTAAAGTATCCACTAAAATCGGTATCATTGAAAACCTTATGGACAAAGTTGATAATCTGATTCTCTGCGGTGGTATGACCTACACATTTGCAAAGGCTCAAGGTGGCAAAATAGGCAATTCAATCTGTGAGGATGACAAACTCGATCTCGCGCTTGACATCATCGCCCAAGCCAAAGCAAAGGGTGTTAATTTAGTTCTCGGAACAGACTGTGTAGCCGGAGACAAATTTGCAAATGATGCCAATCGTCAGGTATTGCCGGCAAACGATATTCCTGAAGGTTGGGAAGGTATGGATGCCGGTCCGGAAACCCGCCGACTCTTCGCCGAAGTAATAGAAGGAGCCAAAACAATCTTATGGAATGGTCCTGCCGGAGTATTTGAATTTGACAACTTCACCGATGGTAGCCGCGCTATAGCTGTAGCAATAGCCAAGGCCACTGCCAACGGAGCTTACTCACTTATCGGCGGCGGCGACTCTGTTGCATGCATCAATAAATTCGGCATGGCAGACAAAGTGTCATATATCTCAACAGGTGGCGGTGCTTTGCTTGAAGCCATCGAAGGCAAAGTTCTCCCCGGCGTTGCTGCGATAAAAGGATAGCAGATTTAACACTCTGAAGATTGCGGTGCAATTTTTAGAGTTAGTAAATTGTGTAATAGCGCAATATCAAAAAAGGCATATCAGTATATGCCTTTTTTTGATATATTTAAGAGTTATCGGAATCATCGTAATTATCTGGAATATCAGATAGTGAAAAGTAATCATGGTGTCGGGATTGTTGAAAAATCATTTTTTTTCTTAATATTTTTTACGTTTTTCATAAGATAATTTGTAGTTTCAAAAAAAACATTGTAACTTTGCACGTTATAATGTTTTGTAGTCTAACAATGAGTAAAACATTAAGGGTCTTTATGACGGTGTTGTTGTGCGCTGTCACTATACCTTATATCGAAGCCGGCAAGCCGCAAAATACCAAGGCTCGAGCCTCTTCGAGAGGGGGCATTTCCGTATATGTTGCTCCCCAGGCTTTTTGCATTACCGACAAAACATTATATCTGCATTATTCGGTTGTCAGCGGACAGCCAGACCAGATTAGACTCCAACCGACAAGAGAGACAAAAAATATGGGGATGAATGCAGTAGTCGAGTGGATGAATGTCAACTATTTGAAAGACTCGATACTTGCCATTCCGCGTCCTGCCGAGATAAAACCGGGCGACTATGAGTTTCAACTGCAGATGAGAAATACCGCCGTTTCGCGAAAAATTACCACAACACCTATAGTAATCAGCATTTACCAGATTGACTTTGACATTGACCCGTCAATAATTACCTGTGATAATGAACGGTTTGTACAGGCAGAAATTCGCAATATCATAGGCAATCCGAACATAATCAGATTGTCAGCAAGTGAATCGACAGGAATACAAAGCACCGAATGGCGTCCTTTCAATGCCAAATACCCCTTTATGGATATTGATATATCTAACATATCATCAGACATCATAACTATTAGCGATGACAAAAGTATAACAATTGAACTTGCTGACTCAACAACAGGAAATTACACTTCACAGATTTCCTACCAACCGGTTTATCGTACAACAGACAGTGTGGTTATAGATTATGCAAATGCCAGATATATACATGAAGGCGATGAAATTGAGGAGTATAAGTATTTGGACACCACTTACATAGTCGGGTCACAAACATACTTCAAAAAACCTGCCGACGGGAGATATGACAAAATGGAGGTAACAACATATACCGAAACAGTTTATGCCGAGAAAGACACAACGATATATCCTTTGCGAATTGTAGCTCACGCGGGCGAAATTCTACGCTATGACACCACTTACAGATACTCAAGATATGACGGTTTTCGTGCGTATCAAACCCATTCACCGATGCAAATCGGACATGGAACAAGCAAGCAATATGTAGGAGTCAAGCTAAACGGAAGTATGGTGTATGTTGACGATAATGACAAATCCGCTTTTGCATCCTACCAATGGTACAAAGACGGCGAGAAAATGCAAGGGGCTACCGAAAGAGTTTATTTTGAGTCTGATGCCAACGGAAACATGCAGCCACTTAACGGAACATTTTACGTTGAGGCAACAACAAGGAATGGTGAGATACAAACACTTTGTCCTGTTACTTTGTACGGACAAACCGACAATAGTAAACAGCAGAGAAGCAGGATTAACCCTAACCCTGCAAGTAAAAATACAGCATCAATACTTCACATAAATACAACACAGGAAAAGTTAGAAGAAACGGTGATGCGTATTTATGATACCGCCGGCAATTTGGCATATATTTCTGTAGGGCTTCAGGAAGAGAATGAAATGCCTTTATTACCTGCCAATGAATACATTATTTTTGTGGAAATGCCTGATTACACGGAAACACTAAAATACATTGTCAAATAGATAAATAATTTTTCTATATGAAAAAAAACATACTCTTATTCGTACTTTTTTTAGTTCCGTTTGCAGTTATAGCTCAAACCAACAAACCGCAAACAACTAATAAATCCCACTCTCTGAACGGGAATTTCTACGATGATTATGATTTCGACTCTTTCTCACCGAGCGATTTCATACTCGATGACAGCGATGGTATTTACACGATCTCTACAGGTGATGCAGCGGATGACACTGAAGTTGTTAATGAGCAGCCGGAAGCTGAAATCACCAGACGTCAGCAAGCTGCTGTCAATGCTCAAAAACAATCATCGGAAGAACTTGCAAAAGAACCTGTCGTAGAGTCGGAACCCGTTACCGCAGCAGAATCGGAATCTGTTTCAGAACCCGTTGTAGAACCCGTTGTTGAGTCGCAGCCTGTTGCAGTTACAGAACCGGAACCGAAGACCGTTGTAGAACCCGTTGTCGAGTCACAGCCTGTTGCAGTTACAGAACCGGAACCGGAGACCGCTGTAGAACCCGTTGTCGAGTCGCAGCCTATTGCAGTTACAGAACCGGAACCGGAACCGGAGACCGTTGTAGAACCCGTTGTTGAGTCGCAGCCTATTGCTGTTGCTGAACCCGAACCGGAGACTGAGGTTGAAGTGGCTGTTGAGCCTATAGTGGAAATCCAGCCGGTGGCAACCTATGAACCGCAATCACAGCCGGAGACAGAACCTCAACCGGTTGTCACACGCCCCGCCGCCGCTCCTGCCTACGTATCGCGTGATGATGAGAGACCGACAACGACACAAGAAATATACGCTGAAAGAGTTATCCCATCACAACCGCAACTGACATACGAAACCTATTCATCAGAAGAGGAGGAACAACCTGCAGTATTTGATGGTTCGGGTCATCATATTCAATTCGGTTTTGGTGCAGGATGGAGCAAGTATCTGACACGTGTAAGCGAAGATATGGGGATGAGTCGGTTTAGACTTGATTTGCCCACATTTACCGGCAACATAAGTTATTTCTATTATCCTTTAAGATGGATTGGTGTCGGTACAGGACTTCATGTAAGCCAATACAAAGGCGACATCCTGATGAATTCTGATGCAGTTCGCCTATATGACAAAATCACGGATGCTAACGGAGAATACAGATTTATTGAAGACGCAGACGGCAACCGTTATCGCCACCGCATCGGTTTGGGGGACTTCAACGAAATTGAAAACATATTCTTCTTTGATATTCCAATCGCACTTCAGCTCAAATATAAATTTTCGGACATTGCCGGTTTGTACACCACTCTCGGTGTTAAAATCAGCTTGCCGCTTGTCTCAAGTTACAAAATTGCTAACGGTGTTGTCAACCACTTTGGTTACTATGGTCAGACGGAAACTACCAAACAATTCGGTTCTGAAGACTTCACCAATCGCGGCGGAGGTTATAATATGGGCAAACAGTTACTCCCCGTTAATTTCTTCGGATATGCAGAATTCGGTCTTGCATTCCGCCTGACACAAAAACTGGACCTTTTGTTAGGTGCATATTTCAATATTGCTGCTCATGATATTTCCATGGCTACACCTGATGCTGACAAAGCCGTTCTCGGATTCAAGTCAGCTGACTACAATTATCCGTGGATGAATGAGTACAAAGGTCTGATAGGTACAGATGCCCTCGGTGAGATTCGCCCGTATAATTTTGGAGTCAAAGTTACTTTCGACTACAATTATGCTACCAAGAAGTCCGGCAAGAGCAAGAAAGACAAAGGCGAATATGAGGAATACCGTCCTGCCAAACGCAGAACGACACGCCAACCTAACGACACAATACGCGACACTGTGGTTATCTATCGCGACACAATCATCTACCGTCGTATAACAACCCACTTCACTTACGATTCTGTCGGCTACGATGAAGAGAAGGAGCGTCGTATCCATGAGGCAATGGATTCAACATCCGCCAACCCGTATATCAACGGAACTATTTATCGTGCGCCGGAAAAGAACAGCTACAATCCTGCTGATGGTTACGACTATGTATATAACAAAGAGGCACTTGACAAGGGTCGCAAATATAGCGAAGACCTGCACCGCCGCGGTGAAACATTAAGCGGTGACGAGCAGGAGATGATTGACTATTTGAGCCAACTCTCAATACGCTTCCAATTAGACAAAGCATACCCGCCTTTTGTTGTTCCTAAAAACGGTATCAACGTACTCTCAGCAACTCTCAAAGCCAATCCGGATATGGTAATTGCTGTTAACGGTCACGCTTGCAAATTGGGTGAGGAACGCTATAACCAACGTCTGGCACTGCGCCGTGCACGCAATGTCGCAAAGATACTTAAGATGCGCGGTGTGGCTGAAGACCAGATGCTTATTGCCTCATACGGCTCTCATGTGCCTTCAGCATACGGCAATCATAACCTTGCCAAAGACCGCCGTGTTGAGATTGTACTACTCGGAAGTATGACCTATGAGCAACGTGAAGCATATCTCAACAAGTTCTCAGAACAGATGAAAATCCAGTCAATGATAGAAGAAGGTAAACGTGATAATGCTTATGACCTGTATTCAGAATTCAGCAATGAAATGATTGTACAAGAAGGCTCAAGTCTCGCCAAATTGGCGAAGAAGATATACGGGGAGGTTGATTTCTGGGTATATCTCTATGAAGCAAACTCTGACATTATTGCCAACCCGAATATCATTGAGCCGGGAACGACACTTATGATTCCTACCAAAGAGCATATTATTAACGGTCGCAGTCAAGACGCAGTAAGAAGAGAAATGCTCCAACTCAAAGAGTATTATCTCAAGCAAGTAGAAGTGAACCGATAAAAAGGTCGGTAACGGCTGAAACCAACATTGGCTAACATCTGACGATTAATTTAATTAATTACACATAACAATGGAAATAACAGGTAAAATTATCCAAGTACTCCCCTTGCAAACCGGAGTGAGCCGTTCGGGTTCGAACTGGCAAGTACAGACCTACATTCTCGAAACAATTGAGAACTACCCGAGAAAAGTGGCAATCGAATTGTTCAACCGCAATGCAGACCAATATAAATGCAACATTGACGATGTTGTTACAGTAAGTTACGACCTTGAGAGTCGCGAATTCAATGGTCGTTGGTACACTTCTGTACGCGCGTGGCGCATTGATCCGGCAGTCCAAGGCAACCAACCTGCCGGCATGATGCCGCAAGCACAACAGCCCGTAGCTCCGCAGGCTCAACCTACAGCTCCGCAGACAACTCCTTCAGCACAGCCGATGGAAGGCAATACCCAGACCTTTACAGCTGAAGCCGACGAAACAACAGATATGCCATTCTAAAATTTGAAAAAGCCACACCGACAGATTGTTAGAGCAATATCTCTTTCCGCAATCCTTATCGCGGCAGTTATATTATGTGTGGTGCGTTGGAACGTATGGTTCGGCAATCCGCCTGAACAACCATATACTCCGCAACAACAGCCGCACAACATTACTCTTACATATGGTGAACAGGCAAATTCTCAACGCATAATCAGTTGGAGAGCGGACACACTTCAACACAATCCAACCCTTCTGCTTATCAATCCGACAGGCGAAGAGTACTCATACAGCCCTACCGACACACTCATTTGTTCACGTGCCGGTAAGGCTGTATTTTACAGAGTCAGGCTTACCGACCTGACAGCCGGAGAATATCGCTACAGCATAGTACAAAACGACAGCGCAACGGATTGGTATTCGTTTGAAGTAACTCCGTTGAAAGAAACGATATTTGCATTATTCGGTGACGTGCAAAATGAACTCGGTGGTTCATCGGAAATGATATTCCATAATGTTGACAGTCTCTTTCCGCAAACAGACTTTTGGGCTTTTGCGGGCGATATAATCGAACGTCCGACCGATGCCTACTGGCAGTATTGGTATGGCACAATGAAAAATATCCCGTTGTGCAAACCTATTATTGCTGCAACCGGCAACCACGAATATCTGAAAGGAATAATCAAGACAATAGACCCGCGCTGGACAAGTATATTCGGCAATCCTGACAACGGTCCGGACATGGCAAAAGAAAAGTCTTATTATATTGACTTCCCTGATATGCGCTTTATTGTTATTGACACTGACGGACTTTATCTATTGAGCCATTATACTAAAACAAGTGCGTGGCTCAGACGTGTGTCGCAAAACAACGGTAAGAAATGGAATATACTGATGTTGCACCATCCTATTTATTCTGCCGGAGCAGGCAGGGAGAATATAATCCTCAATTTTGCCTTACGCAACTCCGTTAAAAACATTGACTTGGTAATTCAGGGTCACGACCATTCATACGCGCGACGATTCAGCCGCCGCGACTCTGTACCTGTAACTCCTACTTTTGTTGTTACCACAACAGCTGACAAATTCTACCTCCCGAAAGTAAGTCGGAAAGATGACAGGATAATGTCAGGACATGCTGTTTACAACATCGCACGAACAGTCGGTGATACTCTTGATTTTAATACCTTTGTTGCCGAAACCAACGAATTGTATGACCGTTTTCTTATCGTCAAGACTGTCGATAATACAATGCTGCATGACCTTGCACCTGATACTCCGGAAATCATTGACTTGCCTGAAAAATACAAGGATAAAAAAGGCACTAAAATAATACGCTTCTACAATCATCGCCAAACAAGACTAAATGAGCGGTGAAATCAACTGCGGATATGCAAGTTGTCTATAGATAATAGTTATTGCTGTTTCTCTTTACAACTCTCCTTTTCAAATATAACCGAAAAAAATATCCTGTTTGCAAGATTTTTGTTTGAAGTGAAAATCTTACGAACGCGTTGAAAATTTGCTTATTTCAGAAAATGTGTGTAATTTTGTGGGTTAAATGTGGAGATGGGCAAAATAAGGTTTTTCATAGTGTTTTTATCTATTGCAGCAGGTTGCTGTAATCTTGCGGCAAGGAACATCTATCCTTCAAAAATAGATGCCGGAAATGCCGTTATGCCTGATATCGCTGATTTGTCACATTGTTTCGATTCTGACGGGCAGCCTCTCTTCGATGATTTGTTTATTATAGGTCGTATTTGGCAGGAACGTCAGGACACTAACTTTCTCGTTGCATCAAATACTAACAAACAACAACTTATTGAAAGCAATCACCTAATCGACATCAATCCCGATTACGTTGTTCAAGATAGTTTACAGCACAACCTTCTCTGGTATGTTGAGCCGCAGACACGCTGTAGTGCGGAAATCCGGCAAACATATTACGCTGTTGAATACTATGCTGTTACAGATAAATTCGGCAACACCACATGTGAACAGGTATATAGGGATTCTGTTATAGCAGACAGTACGGTATATCTTTATCTTAATTATTCCGACCCGTTGCCCGATTCTACATCACGAATAGTTGCCCAAACCGACACATGCTCTTGTCGTTGGACGACATCGCAGAATTTTGTTGTCCGCGAATATTTCAATTACGATTATGTCGTCACGTCTTACCATTGGATTGGAGAGCCTGAGACGCAAACCGACACTGTCGGCAGTGTTGTCATGCGTATTAACCGTCAGATATTCAATCCTCATTCAGAAGGTATGAATAAAACACCTACCGGCGAATTGCGTTATATCGATGGTGCTACCGAATGGATAAGTCCGACTGATACGGCATTTATCCCCGATGCGGTAGGAGGCGGTACATTAGTTGCTAATATGATTTGGCTGCCTGACACTATTCAGGACACATTCTATTGGGATTCAAACTATCCTCGCGACACCCAATACACTGTTCTTCGATACAATATACGCACTCAAACTCAGGCTCAAGCACTCTCCGAGCATAACTCTAAACACAACACACAGGCTACCATTACCCATGCCGATGCTCTCAAATACACACGCTCGGACAACAGCTACAATCTGTCCTCACGTTGGGATGCAAAAAAACACGGATTTCCGGAATGCAAAACTATTGGCAGGAAACTCTATTTCACGGGTCGTCTTGTCCCCGCAGGCATAATAAACACTAATGCCAACGGACAAAAAAGCCGTAGTACATTCAGTGGTGCTGTATCAGGCAACAATGACGGTCCGGGAGCTATATTTATACACAACAGAGGCATCAACGACTTGTATTTTGAAAATTTCCAACTTGGCACACAGAGTCTTACTATTGATGCTGATGAGCCGACCTCAATGTTTGAAAAAGTGCCGCGAAAATACATCAGCGCGGCAGTAACACTTGAAGGCAACGGGCAGGACACGTATATTCATTTCCGAGGCAACAATTATCTGTGCGGAAGCATCGGCAGACCGACAATCAGTATGTTACATAGTGCAGCGGTTTATATGAATGTCGGTAATAATGATTTTCTCAGTCTGACATTCGATGATATTTGGGCGGACGGCAGTCATACCGGCGGACAGTTGAAAATGGAAGGTTCTGCTGACGAGCAGATAGGCAATATATCAAGTACGTATCACAGAACAGCATCGCCTATATATTCCGGTAACAAACATACTGCTGTTACTTTCAACGGCGGTCGATATCTTCTTGCGCCGGCTGACAACACTACATCAAACAGCAATTTTATGATTGTAAGCCGTAGGGCATATAAGTCTCCTGTCAACAACTATGTATTTCCCGATGTGGGGTCAGATGTGGGTGATGGTTTGGTATATATCAAAGACGGTAGTTTCCGCATGTCAACACCGTTATTGAGCAATCCCCGCCCGACACCTATGATGCTTGCTGACGGAACGCAATACTCGCATGAGTATTACGTTATGTATTTTCCGGAACGCACATATATCACCGGCGGTACATTTGAGAATTGTCTTGTCAGGACAACTGACGGCGATGCCACAGCACCTGACTGCAATGGTACAATACAGTGCCCCACCAACGACACACAAGACCTGTTCAGTTATTATATCCCCTGTGACACTGCCGACAATAGAACAGTTGTCAACCTTCCGAACAATATTGACGCAGATACCGCCGGTTTTGACTTTAGCCGTCTCCAGCCACAATACGATTCTGTAGAGAATCGCCTTTATATTATGCCATACCTGCCGTCATTATCAGGTAAAACATGTGACGAGGATTTCGACAGCAACTGCCAGAATTGGGATATTCTGTTTCCGCAGGGCATCAGTTCGGATATCTTGAGTGATGATCGGCCGCTTATTGTTACCCAAAAACGCGCACGAGGTGAAGATATAGAGGGGACAAATTATTTAGCTATGTGCGAAATCAATCCGTATTACCCCGAAGAACTTAATCTCACGCCGTCCAACCTTACCGAAACAGAAGACTACACCATCAACAAAGCCGTGTATCTTATTACGTGGACTATGGCAGACAAATGGCGCATAAAAACCATGCCTTTCGATGTCAGCCGCGTAACCCTTGCACTCACATGGGCTACTGACTCACTGCAGAACACCATAGATCCGGATCTTGAATTCGACTATTACAAAAAAACTTTCCAAACTATCATTCTCAAGGGTCGTTTGAGTGAGATAAATGAGGAACGTGGTATGAATATGCCTTTTTGGTCGCTGTATCAGCGAGCCGTGACCAATCGTGAACCCGATCCGAAAAAGATAGAGCAGACATCACAAAGCTATTTTCCTACTGTAGCGCGAGAGCCGCAACAACTCTATTATTACGGGCAAACAGACAGTTTGCAATCTTTATTCTACCTTTTGGAAGCAAAAGACACACCGTTGCCGAACGGCTCATTCTGCCACTCTTGGAGTATCCCGAAGCCCGATTCCACCGGTGTAATTATGCACAAGGGACATACCTACGCTTTTATGTTTCCTAATACGTGTGAACCGCAAACCAACGGATATGATTTCTGGAACGGAAAATACATTGTGTTGGAAGGACCGGGGCAAACACTTACCGGTCGCCAAACCAACAATCCCGAACTCGAAGATGACGACATATTGATTACCGGCAATTCCACTTTCCGCACGTTCTACAACAATCCTTTTATGCGCTATGACTGGAACTATGACAAGCAACTCTTTGAACGCTGTTCTTATACGGCTGTGGGCTGGTCTGAGCCTTATATTCTTGCTTCTGAAAATTCATGGAACAAAACAAGTATCTTTGGTATTCAATGTATTACTGATACTGCGACTGATGCAATTAACTATGTCTTACCCAAAGAAAACATACAGTACGAAATCATCGGTCACACATTAAGTATCTCAACTTCCGAACCGCAGTCTGTATCAGTATTCAGCATTGACGGCAGACTGATTTACAATTGCCGTGTGACCTCCACAGACGCAAAACACATTCAGCTGCCAACGGGCATATATATTATCCTCACAACAAAAAACACTGACATTCAAAAAATAATAATACAAGATTAAATTTTATTCCTTTCGGCTAAAACCATACAACAATGATAGATATTCAACACTTATATAAGACCATTGGCAAGCAGGAAATCCTGCATGACATCAACTTGTCGATACCGCAAGGTCAGGTGGTCGGGCTTCTTGGTCCGAACGGAGCAGGCAAATCCACACTTATGAAGATACTTACCGGCTATTGGTCATTCGATAAACGTGACGACACAATAGTCAAAGTCTGCGGCATTGATATGGCGCTTAATCCGCACGAGGTAGCCCCCAAGGTTGGCTATCTGCCGGAGAACAATCCTCTATACGAAGATATGTATGTGCGCGAATATCTTCTTTTTATGGCTGAACTGAGTCTTATTCCGCGCCGACAGCGGCAGCCGCGTGTCAATGAAATGATTGAACGGGTAGGTATAACCCCCGAGCAACACAAAAAGATAGGTCAACTGTCAAAGGGCTATCGCCAACGTATCGGATTAGCCCAAGCCATGATGGGTAATCCTGATGTGCTTATTCTCGATGAGCCGACCACGGGATTAGACCCTAACCAATTAGAGGATATACGCACACTAATCAAAGACCTCGGCAGAGAGCGAACAGTGATTCTCAGCACACATATCATGCAGGAAGTCAGAGAGATGTGCAGCAGGGTAGTCATCATCAACAAAGGTAACATAACAGCGGACTTGTCCGATATTACCAACATAGATTTAGAACAACTATTCAGAGACAAGACTAAACAGTCTTGAGCGACTGATATCTAACGACCAACATACTATTATGAACGAATTTGATATACGCAATCAGCAGCAAATGTCCGATGGCGAAATGGACAAAGCCCTGCGTCCTTTACGGTTTGAAGACTTCAATGGTCAGACAAAAATAGTTGATAACCTACGCGTGTTTGTTGCTGCTGCCAAGATGCGCGGTGAGAACCTCGACCACACTCTGCTCTTCGGACCTCCCGGCTTGGGAAAGACAACCCTCGCCAACATCATCGCAAATGAATTGGGTGTGGGGTTCAAGGTAACCTCCGGACCTGTGCTCGACAAACCGGGCGACCTTGCAGGCTTGCTTACCGGTCTCGAAAAAAATGATGTGCTGTTTATCGATGAGATACACCGATTAAGCCCCGTAGTAGAAGAATATCTCTATTCTGCTATGGAGGATTACCGCATTGATATTATGATAGATAAAGGACCTTCGGCACGGTCGGTACAGATAGACCTCAATCCTTTTACTCTTATCGGCGCTACAACACGAAGCGGCTTGCTGACAAGTCCGCTACGTGCCCGATTCGGTATCAATAGTCACCTGCAATACTATGATGCTGCAACTCTTGCCGTCATCATAAAACGTTCTGCCGGACTGATGGGTATTACTATTAATTCCAAAGCCGCAGGCGAGATAGCACGCCGAAGCCGAGGGACACCACGTATTGCCAACGCCCTGCTGCGACGCGTGAGAGACTTCGCCCAAGTTAAAGGCGATGGCACTATAGACCTTGAAATAGCACAAATAGCTCTCGAAGCACTCAATATCGATACCTATGGACTTGACGAGATAGACAACAAAATACTCAACACTATTATTGACAAATTCAAGGGAGGACCCGTCGGTGTAGGCACAATAGCAACCGCCATATCTGAAGACCCCGGAACAATAGAGGAAGTTTATGAGCCGTATTTGATACAGGAAGGCTTTATCAAACGGACACAGCGAGGACGCGAAGTTACCGAATTAGCATATCGACACCTCGGCAAATTAAACCTCCTCAATGCCACAGGCACATTAAATTTATTCGAGTAATTGAGCTAAACATGTCAGAAATAAAAACACTTGCAAAAGATACTGCTATCTATGGTATAAGCAATATCGTTAACAAATTCCTTAACTATTTGTTAGTACCATTCTACACCTATATCCTCGCCACAACAGCGGAATATGGTATTGTAACCAATCTATACAGTTGGATGGCATTGGTCATTGTGGTGCTGACCTACGGAATGGAAACAGGATTCTTCCGCTTTGTCAACAAAGAAGAAAATAACCCCAATCAAGTATATTGCACAACATTGTGTTCACTCGCCGCCACATCGCTGCTCTTTGCCGCAATAGTCAGTATCTTCCACCAACCTATAGCTTCAGCTATGGGATATGCCGACCACTCAGACTATATCTTCTATTTCGGCTGGATAATGGCAATGGACGCATTCAACACCATACCATTTGCCTACCTGCGCTACAAAAAACGACCATGGAAGTTCGCGATAATCAAATTCATCGGTGTCCTCGTTAACATACTTGCCAATATATTCTTCCTGCTTCTGTGTCCGCGTATAATGCAGTCTGCACCGCAAACGATAGACTGGTTCTATCACGAAGGTTACGAAGTAGGTTATGTATGCGTATCCAATCTGCTCTCGACAATAATCACCTCCCTCTGCCTGCTGCCTACTGTTCTTCAAGCAAAATTTGATTTCAACTCGCGACTGCTGCGCCGGATGCTACGATACTCTTTACCACTCCTCATACTCGGTATTGCCGGTATCATGAACCAACACCTCGACAAAATAATGATGCCCTATCTCTTTGAAAATGCGCAAGAAGGCAATGCACAACTTGGAATATACGGCGCATGCGCAAAACTCGCCATGGTTATGATGATATTCATTCAAGCCTTTCGCTATGCTTATGAACCGTACGTCTTTGCTAAAAATAAAGACCGCAATTCGGTCGAATCGTATGCCGACGCAACCAAATTCTTTGCCATCTTCGCTCTGCTGATTATCATTGGCATGGTGGCATATATGGATATCCTCCGACTTATCATCGCACCTGCGTACTGGTTAGGACTTAAAGTCGTACCGATAATACTCTTCTCATACTTCTTTGAAGGGATATATTTCAACCTCTCCGTATGGTATAAATTGACCGACCGCACAATATGGGGAGCCGTCTTTTCACTTATCGGCTTGGTAATCATTGTCACACTCAATATTGTCCTCGTACCACGTATCGGTTATATGGGCTGCGCATGGGCTTCTTTAGCATGCTTCCTGACATGTATGCTGCTATCATATATCGTTGGACAAAAAAAATACCCCATACCGTATGATTTACGATCGCTATGTCTTTATTTCGGAGTAACAATATGTCTGTTAGGTGTTTACTACGGATGCCGCTATTGGTTTACCCAAACAGAAATCATGCAGCACCAACTCTTTGCCTACACACTCAAAGGACAACACATAGCCTTTTTAAGAGCCGATCTGATGAATCTCTTAGTCGGTACGGCTATACTAATAACCTACCTCGCCCTACTATTCAAACGTGACTTTCCCACTTCAAGTCTCCCCGTTGTAGGCAAACACTTCAAAAATAAATGACTATAACTACAGCAAATGTAACAAAAGTTTCAAAAATGAGTAGTATGTCACCATTGTAGTTTAGTTGAGAGTAATTTGGTTTATAGGAACAAAAAAGAGAGAATTGCTTGGCAACTCTCTCTTATATTTTCTTTATTACGTTTAAGCCAGTTTATTAACGTGCAGAGCCAATTTTGATTTCAGATTGGCAGCTTTGTTCTTGTGGATAATGTTACGTTTTGCAAGTTTGTCCAACATAGAACTTACAGTAGGAAGCATCTCTGCTGCTTCGGCTTTGACAGTTGTTGCACGAAGTTTACGAACAGCATTACGAGCTGTTTTTGCATAATAACGATTATGCAAGCGACGTTTTTCAGTCTGACGAATTCTCTTTAAAGATGATTTATGGTTTGCCATCTTGTTTAATATGTTTCTTTAAGTTAATCTTGTAGCGCGTAGGAGAGTCGAACTCCTCTTCCAAGAATGAAAATCTTGTGTACTAACCGATATACGAACGCGCCAAATCGAAATCGGCTGCAAAATTACAACACTTTTTTGATATAACCAAATATTTTTGGAAAAAAGTTACAAAAAAAATATTTTCTTGATATTTAAATATATAACAAGTTATCAACAGCACGCGGTTTGCTGATTTTAGAAAAATATTGTACTTTTGCAATTTAGTTGAGAGTAATTTTTTAGTTGAGAGTTTAGAGAAGTTTTAATATACAGCCGGATATAATCCGGCGGAAGATACCGAACAGGGGAAGGGGTATCGCGAACGAGGAAATTGCGGAGGAGGAAATTGCGGAGGGGCTGTCCACGTTCCATTATTGCGGAGGAGCCGTCCGCGTACCAAGGTAGAAGAGTTTAGAGTTTTATGCGAAGCAAAACACAGGCGATAGTTCTTCATGTGACGCATTATGCTGACAACAAGTCCATAGTGCATCTGTATACGCGTGATTTCGGTCGCGTGGACTATGTGGTGTATGGTGTGGGAAGCAGGAGGGGAAAATGGAAAAAGTCGTTGTTGGAGCCGCTGACAGTATTGAATATTGAGGTTAACCATCAGGCGATAGAGATGTTACAGCGAATTGACGATGTTCAGTTGGCACAGATTAATGTGAACCTTGCTGCTGATATCAAGAAGCGAACGATCTGTTTGTTTGTTGCTGAACTTTTGTATAAGGTGTTGAAGCACCCGATGCGCGATGCGGAGTTGTTTGATTTCCTTGTCTATGCGATACAGACTCTTGAGCAATGTGAGGCTCCGCACAATTTTCATATTTCTTTTCTTTTGCGTTTGACGCAGTTTTTAGGTTTTTATCCGGATTTCTCATCGCGCGGGCAATGGTTGGATTTGCGAACGGGCGTAAAGAATTTCGGTATGCCCTTGCACCCTGACTGTATTAGTACTGAGCATACTATCTTGTTGGAGCAGATTGCTATGAGCGAAGACTTGTCGGCTTCGGAAGTGTCACTTTCTCGTGCTGACCGTCGCGCTCTGCTTGATATATTAATCTTGTATTACAGCCTCCATCTCGATTCGTTCTACACTCTCAAATCTCTTGACATCCTTGCTGCGGTGTTTGAATATGAGTGACGATGGCCGTCTGATGAACAAATAGCCGATTAGTAAGATTATCATTGTAAGATACGGCATATCGCCGATAGGGTTTGGGAAGGGGATTCCGGGGTTTTCTTCTACTTGTCGCATTGTCGGTGTGTTGTCAGATAGTGTTGAGAGTTCGTTGATGGTGTGTGGTTTTGCGGCTCCGATGGGTGATAATTGTGTGTTGAGGGCTGCGTAACTATATAAGTGCATGGGGGCTGTTGAGTTGATTGTTGCTGTCGGCAGAAAGACTTCGTGATATCCGTATGAGCGTGTTAGTGCATTGCTTTGTCTGACAATAGTGAGTTCGGAAAAGGTATTTGTGTATTCTATTGGGTATTGTGTGTGAGTTGATTGATTATATACAGGCTGTTTTGTCTTAACTTTAGCCGGAAAGTTAGTGTGATATCGGCTCTTCATATAGGCAGGGTGTTTCTCTGCCGCCGTCAGCGGGCTGAATATTGTCATCAGTAGCAAAATGGCGTACAGCAGTGGCAATGCGATATATAATAGTCTTTTCATATTCACAAACTATTTATTTAACTATTCCTTTCAATGTTTTTGAGCCTTCAGGTGTTGCTATCCTGATATTGTAAATACCGTTACGTAAAGTCACTGTCAGAGTTGACTGACCATTGTCGCTATATTGCAGTAATTTACCGTCCATGGTGTAAATCCATATTTGTGCATCTGTTGGCAGGTTGCGTAATGTGATAAGGTTATTGCTGCTAAATATGCGGATGTCGTTAAGGCTATTGCTTGTGAACGGGTTTTGGTTATCGGTTGCAATTTCCGGTTTGCGTTTTACTTTTACAATAAGTGAGAATCGAGTGGTATTATCCCCTTTGTCGGATATAAAGTTGTAATCTTCTAACAGCAGATTGTGCCATATACCTTCTTGAGTGTCGTGTAGCCATACTTCCTCGATATCTATGAGGTCATAGCGCGGGTCTATGGAGATATTGTATTCGCCGGTTGCGGCGGCGAAATAGTTAAGTGGGACACCTGTTGCTGCGGTAGCGTCAGGTACGGCATTGAATGCCATTTCGCCTGTATTATTTCGGGAAGCTATGACGGGGTTGGTGTAATATCTATAATATGTGCCGCGCATCTTGACGAGGTCATCCATCATATCGTACCCATCGGTAAATTCATCGGAGATAAGCAATGCTGTCTCATCATGTTCGCCTTTATTGTTGGTTAGCGCTATGCCGAGCCATAGGGGTTTGTCATAGATCTTGTCCTTTTCGGCGCGAGCAATTATTGAGGAGCGATTGACTTTGTTGGAGGTAAATGTAACGCCTTGGGCTACGGTAGGGTCGGAGCCGCCTATCTGTACGAAATAGCATGTAAACGGTTTAAGCTGGTCGAATGTGGTTATTGCCACTTGTTGATAGCCGCTCCAACCGTTATTGATTGGTTCTACGAGGTAGCGAAGGTCTTTGCCGCTGCTGTGGTCTAATGCCCATTTCTTTGTTTCCTCGTTGACATATAAAGTTCCTGTCAAGAGCGGATTTTCTATTGCTGTTGCATCGTAATAATACAGATATGGGTTACCAATCATATTCCAGCCTTTATTATTAGGTCCTAAATCATCGTCTGACCGGTCGCAACCATAGGCATAGAGCAAACCGACATCTTTGTCCTGTCTGTCGTCTGCTACAACATCTTTTGACATTGTGAATCGTAGTTCACGTCTGACATCCCCCGACCCGGGGAGTGCAACGATATATCCAAATCCCTTTTGCAGAGTTGTTCCGGCATCGACATCCGTCCACCCGCCTTCTTGGTGAGCCGCACGATATTCGCCATCATACCAGCGTAACAGGTAATCGGTATTCTGCGTTGCCGGTATGCCGTTGGAGAATGTTATGTTATCGACGTTGGAATTATAGGGTAGAGCTATATAATGCCAATTAGACGGGTCGATTAACACATCGAGGTAAACCCCATTTGTCTCTGCTATATTAAGTGTACCTTGTATGTTAGCAACAGCAATCGTGTCCTCAAATCGGCGTAGTGCTAAAGAGTTGATGTTATAATTTGTGCCTGATGGAATTATTAATTTACCGCCGGCATATATTTTTAAGTTTTTCACAGTTGCAATATCGCGTTCGGCATTATCAGCCGCTTTTGTAAGAACGGCATCTTTGAGGACTACAACATTACACTCTGCGCAACGTTCTTCGCTGGCATCATATAACGGATAAGGAGTTGTTTCACTCGGAATAACCTTTTTAAAGATATCATCATTAGTCGTCTTATTGCCGGTTACAACGATTGGTACTTGTTGGGTCTGTTCGGTCAGCACATTGTTGCCTTCAGCGTCTGCGGTTAATATAAATTTCAAGTTCAGGCATGCGTATTGTTTCATGTCATCAATCGGCACTCTGTATTCATTTCTGCCTCTGTAATATTCATCAAGCCTTTTGTTGTCAATGGCTCGGTATTCTTTATAATAGCTGCTATAATCAAAAGTACCGAGGTCTTGATAAGAGTTGCAGGTTGATTCTCCGTCACCTTCTACTCCCGCAGCGGTTCTCATAGCATTGCTCATACATACGGAACGCCCATTCCATTCTTCAGGGGTAAATGTGGCAAAATAGGTGGTGTTATTTGTTACGGCATCTGCACCGGAAGTTACTTTAGCGCGGAATAGAATACAACGGGCAGAGCAAATATCTATCGTTTCGTTATCCAAATCAATTCCGAATCCGTTTAGTACACTTTTCTTTTCACTTTCTGTAGTCGGTTCTAAACTTGATGCTTCATATAATGCGGCGAAACTCGGGTCGTCAACCGTTTTCCCGTAATCCATGTTTTTAACTTCACCCCACCATCCTATATCCGTGCTACGGCAATCTTTAGAATTCTTTGCCGGTGGTGCGTCTTGTGCTCCAAACACATCTATAACCGTTGAACCTTTCATCAGTAGCAGAGGGTCATTGCCGGAGAAATCCATTTTAGAGAATTTTGTGCCATTATAGTCTGTACTATTGTTGCAATTTATCCACCTCGGATTATTTTCAGCTCCGCTCAAATTTGATTTTTCCGTTAAGAAATCGGAGGTGCATGAGAATGGTGTTTCCCCTGAAACCGGCTCGGTAAAGAATATTATCTCTTGACCTGAAGCTATAGTCCCTAATGCAGCAAGAGGAAATTCCTTATCGTTGTTCGGGCTAAATGTGTTCTCTTTGTTGCCGACACATTTTAGATAAATAGAGTAATCACTTAAACTTATATCATTTCTTGTACCATTGAAAATGGACAATAGTTTCATTGAACCGGCACCCTCGAAATACTTGGCGAAGAAAAGGTCGGTTGCAACTTGTTCATCGACACCGGATTCTGCTTCACCTTGTATGAATATATACGGGTCTAATTCCGGGTCTTTATCAACTTGGAATATAACGGCATTTTCTTCCCATTCCATTATATCTATGGAGGGTCCTGATGTTGAGAATTCGCCGGATATTTGGCAGTCGGTAGAAGCATCACCGTTAGAGTCGTAAGGGGTGATGGTAAAATTGTAGTCGGTTTGTTCGTTCAGTCCGTTGACATAAGCAGGCGATGATGTTGTAGTCTTAGTAATAGTTGCACCTCCGCCCGTTGGGGTTATCTCAATGAGGAAACTGTTTGCGTTGCTTTCCCACGAGAACGTAACCTCAACGCGGCGCGGGCTGACTTGCAAATTACCGGGCTGTGAAGAACAGCCTACAGGTAATATATAGAAGGTATATTCACCGGTAAGCAAACCGAATTGTGAACTATAGCCTAACACTCTGCCTTTTTTACTGTCTGCGTGAGCCGGATTTGCTATAGTGTAACTATTCCCGTCACTTGTTGTCAGCAACCACTCGTAATTGCCGGTATTGGCATTGGGTAATTGCGATAGGTTTTGCAGTGTTGTGGCATTAGCTGTGATGTTGCCCCAGAGACATTTGCCGCCGCTTCCTACCAAACGAACGTTTTTGCCGTTTGCCTCATAGCGGTCATCGGCTACACCGCGAAGACTATATACAACGATTGATGATGTTATCGGTACTAATGTCGGAGACTCTGCATCGTCAGTTGTTATGGCTACTCCATCGTATGTGTTTTCGCCTCTCATATTTGCCGGCAGAGCATACCAGATAGTTTTTTTAGTTGCTATAACAAATTCATTAGGCAAAGAACGACCATTGACCGTAATGTTTTTGCTTACTTCGCCGGCAGTAAATGTGATGGTAGCTGATTCTTTTATATTCTCCTCGCTTGGAGTATATTCAATGAGTAGTGTGGTGTTAAGACCTGTCCTGCCGGCAGGAATATTTGTTTTTGCCAAAGAGACTGTAAAATGGGGATTGCTGCTCGTTACCTCTAATGTCTGAGCGGATGCAAAGTTTTTTGCCAATACGGATATTTCATGCTTTACTTTCTGCCCTTTTGCTGATGTTACCCAAGTATTGTCGGTGGCACGAATTAAAGGTCCTGTTTCGCACCACGTATTATTCGCAGACACTGCGGAGTTAGCAACTTCAATTGATATAGTTGAAGATGTCTTCATATATATTGAAACATCTTCTTGACCGGATTTATAGCAAGAGAAGAGCTTATTACTTTTGTTATAGCGCAGAGTATTGTGGCTATTTGTCCCTTGAGCTTCTATTGATGCTTTTCCGTCGGAAATTGAAATTGCCCATTTTCCGTTATCGTTGTTTGTCGTTTGTGTCTTCAACTGATTTGCCGAATTTGAGGCTGCATATAAGTAGCCTGTTCCATCGTAAAAGGTATAGTTGCCGCTTGATTCGGCGAGAGTAAATTCCGCAACATCGTTATTTGTGAAATAAACTTGGGCTTCGTTGTCAGGATTTTTTATTATTGCGGCTTGTGCTCGGTTCTTATCTTTTTGTTCTGCCATTGCATAATTGTCGTCCGTGGCGGCAATTAACACTTTCGACCCGTCAGTCAGACTGCTTGCATCGGTAACTCTTTCGTATAGTGCGAGAGATTGTGTTGTTGTGCCTGTTGACCATGCTGCATACCATGTTTTATTACCCGTGACGGTCAGGGTGCTACCCGTTGCTGCATCAATAGATGTATGTGAGAGATTATCCACCCATCCTGCGAATGCGTGACCCGTTGAACATTTATATTCATCGCTTATGTCGGGTAGGGTATATGTATTTCCGTCTGTTACCTTATATGTGTCATAAACAGTTTCTGTTCCGTTATCTTTAGTGATAAGAGTGATTGTATATTCTGACTTAACAGTGATGTTAACATTGACTACAGAGCCGCAGATGGGGTTGTCTGTGTCATCATCGTTTTCCGGCTGTGTTGCTGTGATGGTATATACCTGTGTCGTTGCGGCTTCAGTCAATGTGATAGTAGCACCGGTATTAGTTGTGGCACTCAGTGTGCCGCCTGTTGCTGACCATACTATATCTTTTCCGTTGCCGCCACCCTCTTCTGTGTTGAGTGTGAGGTGAGCTACTCCTGATTTTACAAGGTTGGTCGCATCACTACTTATCGTCAGAGCTGTTGTCGGATGTGTACAACATTTAGGATTGGATGTGTAATTACCGACACCCGAGCCGCGGCGATAGAGGGTTATGTCTTCATCTTGAGTTGTTGCCGAGGTGAAATAATTATGTGATGCGACCTCCGAATAAGACAACTGATATTCGCTTACCGTTGTTGACTCGAATATCCATGCATCATTACTGTATGTTGCCGTAAAGTCGTGCGCCTCGGTTTGTACTAACGGAGATTCTGCACTTAATGCAAGATATTTATTTGCTGCGGCATTATAGAAAGTATAGTTATCACCTGTTTTTGTAATATGCCATATCAGATTTGTATTTGTAGTGGTAATCTTGTTGTCAGAAGGGGATACTCTACTTTCTGTCATGTGAGAATTGGAAACGCTATTGCTCATGGCGTAATTTGAATAACTAACCACTAAATAATCGCCTGTTTTTAGTTGGTCGGCGGAGGTAATCAGTGTATATTCATTTGACGCATCTTCAACAACTGTTCCATATACTGCCACAAAAGTTATATCGGCGGAGATGGTTTTATCTGTGCCTCCATCATCGTAGCTTGGCTTTGTTGCAGTTCCGGTTAAGTGGTTGGTGTATTCTCCTGTTGCCCACCCCAGAAAAGTAGCATCTTCACAAGCCGATTCACCCTCTTCAGGTAATGTGTATTTGGTGTCGTTCTCCCATTGGATTTCTGTCGATTTCCCGTTATCAATAAGTGTTATTGTGCGCCCTACAATCCAATGAGCATACAATGTAGTATTCTTTTTGATTTTGAATGTAGCGCCCTCTTGGTAGTTAGTTCCTGTCCCGTCAGCTTTTGTGTTCCACCCGGCAAATTCCAAATCTGTTTTTTCCAAACTACCGGAGTTCCCTAATACAGTAACCGTAGCTCCATGCTCGTAATCATTGTCATCAACAGGCACTGAACCGCTTGTTGCACCATTAGCATCGTATGTTAATGTCACTATACCCGAACAATCAGGAGTACTCGTCCATGTGGTAGGGGTGGAATTTCTCTTATAAAGTTGTATATCTTCTTGCCCCGAAATATAGTAGCGGAATCGAGTTTGTCCTGACGTTTTATTGTACTTCAAATAACTTGCTGTAGCAGCAGATGCTTTGTCCACAAAATTGCCGGAATTATCAATAGAAAACTCATGAGCCGCAGGATTGGATTCTATAACATCTAATTTTCCACTACTTGATCCACTTGTCCTATCAATATACATCCCATTTGCTGCTTGTATAGTATGATTTGTTACATCAATAGTGAATTCCGCAGCAGTAGTAGCACTTGATATATTAATTTTATTATCTGTAGTAATAGTAACACTTATTGTATTGCTTGTAGCATCAAGTGTTTCAAGTCCACCATCCATTGCTAATCCACCATCCTCATATACAATCAGATATTGTCCATCTGTTATATCTGCGGTTGATGTAACTTTCTCATATTTATTGCTACCACCTTCCTCCGAGATTTTATAAACAGCATAGAATGTAATATCGGCTGTAGGGAGATACTCACCTGCCGGCTGTAAGTCAGGTTCTTCTGTTGTTTCGGCTTGAGGAGTGCTTGCTGCTTTCCAACCGGCAAATTCCCAATCCATTGCGTCACATGCGGCAGAGAGTTCCGGTGTGGGTAAAGCTATTCTCCCGCCTATATGAGTGTAATTACCGGAACCGTTATCCGTCCAATCAGCGTCCGATATTGTGCCACTTCCTGTCTCTAAAGTAATAGTATAGTTTGGTGTTTCATTGACAACGCAATAATTACCTTCAGCAAATTCATATATACTACCGTACTTAGTTAATGTGCCGTAGCCTATCACGTGATTTCCCACTTGTGGAGCTTCAGCAGCAGATGTCCATATAGTTTTTCCGGCTGCTTTATAATTGCGGAAGAATTGGAATTGGTCACCACTTGTAGAACCATCTGCAGAGATATTGAATGTGATATTTCCGTAAGTGGAACTATATTCTGTAACTATCTCACTTACATAACCTTCAACATAGACTTGCTGCTCCAAACATTCATTTGCATCTATCAAATCTTGCGCTTCGGCTACGCTATAGGCTGTAGTTTGTTCGTTGGCAATGTTGTTTATAGTGTAAGTGGCTGTTGCTACGGAGGATTCGTTTCCACTTTCTATTGCTATAGCTTTGATAGTTGTTGTCGAGCTTACTGATATTGCGCTTGAATATAATGTACTGCTACTTGTCGGTGTTGTCCCGTTAGTAGTATAATAAATACTTGCTCCGGCTGTTGCACACGATAAAGTCACACTCTGTGTCTCACAATAACTGCCCGCAGCCACCGAGAATGTAGGAGTCGAAACAGAAGAACCTGCAGAAAATGTAACCGATATAGAAGTAATTCGGCACGTACCTCCAAATGTTATAGCTACATCTTTTGAACTGCCTGACCAATTCTTATTATCTGTCATTGTTCCTACATCTGCCGTATGTGTCCCAGCCCAATTAGTATCATCTGCTGCAGTAAAAGATATTGCTTTAATCACATAGCCGTCAGGAACAGAGAATGTTATAAGCGTACCATCATATGCGCGGGTTTGAGTGGCATTTATATACATATTCGATTGAGTTCCTTTAGAATATGTAATTGTTATGTCGTCTTGCGTTCCTGTATATGTTAATGAAGCAGCATCACCGCTTATCGTGCCGGTTGCTGTTGTATTAAAGAACGTATTATTAGGTGTTATATTATACGTTCCGGCTGTTACATTATGAGCGGTAACAGTAACAGCGCATGATGCCGATTTTGTATTGTCTGCATCAGAAGTAGCGGTAATAGTAGCTGTGCCGACTGCAACTGCAGTTACAACTCCTGCGTTAGACACAGTCGCAACAGATGAATTGCTTGTTGTCCATATTATATCTTTATTAGTTGCATTATTCGGAGATATTGTTGCAATTAATGTTTCGGATTTAGTAGCCTCGATTGAAGTTTCGGATTTATTTAAAGAAACCGATGTAACTGCTACCTCTCCGCTACCTGTATAATATGTTACTTCTATTGATTTACAATACATCGCCTTTTTAGTTGATGATTGGGTAATATTAACGACTATCTCACCGGAAGCAGATCCGGTCAGTGTGTATTCTGTTGCTGAAGAAGTTAATGATTGTTCAGAACCAAAAGCAGAACCTCCAACAGTAATATTTAATTTAGCAGATGTACCACTTGCTCCACTTGCGTTAACCTTTATCTTAATTATCGTGCCACTTATACTTGATGTCGTCAAATTTATGTACGATACAGCAGCAGAACTGGAACCATAGTGAATACCTCTTGTTCCGTCAAACGTTGTCTCTTTTGCATCAGAGGTGATTTCCCAACTTGCGTCGTCATCTGCTGTCCCTGAACCCTCACATTTGGCAGCAAAGCTCAATGTAGATTTTTCCGCATTAATTCCTCCTATGGAAAAAATAAGCAGCAAAGTAATTGCTGCAAGGTGGCGCATAGGTTGAGAATATGCTGAAAGTGCGGAGTATATCGTTGTTCGGGAAATACATTCCTTACATCTTGTCGTAAGAGCTGTGAACATTTTTGATATTGAAGTTTTCAGATAAGTTTTCATAACGGTAGGTGTTTAGCGTGGGTTCTATGTATTCGCTATTCTGTAGCGAAAGTAAACGCAAAGTTATGTGAATTTTATTGTATTTACAAATTTTTTTCTATTACTCGTTTTTTTTTAATCTTTTTTAGTGATTTTGCTAAGAAATAAGGAACAAAAATTGGAAATGATATTTACCCTTTTCTTGCTTTTATTGGAGTCAGCCGGTTTTCAAGTACGGCAATGGCATTTTCCAATCGTGAGACACCTATGCCATTGATTTCCGCGTATGGTATGCCTGTCTGCTCAATCTCCCTGCGGTATGTCTCATAGAGTTGTCGGCGGTTGTTGCCGTTTTCGCGGACTGCCTGTGACTCCCATTTAATATCGGGTTGAAGCAAAAGATAAAAATCCATCTTGTGCTTCGCCATCCAAAGGTCTAATAATGCCGGATGTCTGCCATATACAACATCGAACCATACTTTGGTGATTATCATGTCGGTATCGAAGAAGGCGTCCGAAAAACGATCGAATTCGTCCATCTGTTGTTGCATAATGATTTCCACATCATTATAGGTATATGGTCTGTCAAGAGCCTCAACATAAGTACGTGCATACTCGTCCACTACGGGTTTGTTGTAGCGGGAACCTAATTGACCGGCAAGAGTTGATTTCCCCACCGATTCGGGTCCTATAAGTGCGATACGTGACATTTGTATTACTAAAGTGTCGGTTTTTGTTGTCTTGCCCATCTGAATAGTTGAATTGGCAAGTGGCAGTAGCCATCGGGGTGTTTGTCGAGATAATCTTGATACCTGTTCATAGGTCGGGTTCTTTATATCATCACTGCCGTTGGCGAACCCTGTTTCTGTGTTTATTACTCCTTTTATCTGTTTGAAGAAATGCTCTGTTCCCCAAAAGCATCCTCCGGCAAAATAAATTTCTGACATATAGCAACCATTTCTTATCTCACGCAAGTTTCTCGTGATTGATTGTTTTCTTCCAGCGAAACCAACCGACAACAGCCATGACTGCATAGAAAGCATAAAGTATAGCGGTTATATGCAGCCCTTGTGAGGCATAGAGCCAGACAGAGAATATATTGACAAAAATCCACACAAACCATTGTTCAATATATTTCTTGGTGAGCATCCATGTGCCGATAATGCTTAAGGCGGTATTGAGTGCGTCCCATTGCGGCACTTGCGAGTCGGTGAAACGAGCCAAGACGAGATATATTATACCCCATATTACCACAGATGCAGCAATGAGCCGGAGCCATGTCTTGAGCGGTGTTCGGCTTACGGCAATTTGTTCTTCGGTGTCGGAGTTGCCGGTTTTGTCAACACGTTTCCAATTCCACCAACCGTAAATCATCATCACCACATAGTAGAATTGCAGTGTCATAATGGCATAGAGTCCGCCGGAAAAGAATATGGCGGCATAGAACAATGCGTTAAGCAGTCCGATAGGCCATAGCCACATGTTTTGCCTTATCTCAAGTATGAGATAGGTGATTCCCGTGCATGCGCCTACTATTTCAACCCAACTCCATTCCATTTAGAGATTTGGATTTTAGATTTAAGAATTTAAATAGTTTTCCACGGATAGGACGGGTTTATCTGTTAAAATCCGTATTATCCGTGGGAGTGTATTTTGTCTTTCTATTGTTTACTACCTATCTTTTGTCCCATACGTGTTTTTAGCAGTGCTTTGAAGAGAAACGACCGGATAGTGTATGAGAGCATAAGGGTGGTTATCATGCCGACCAAGGCGGGAAAAGCTATTTTCAGATTTCGGATGACTTAACATCGTTGTCACCCGTTGTCTTGTCGTACTGGTGCAGGCTCAAATTGTCGCTTACAACTTTGATGCTGCAGACATGCTCGAAACCCATGGCGCAGATATAAGCTAATTCCATGTCGAAGACGCAATGTTCCAAATTCTTGTCAGCCTCCAAGACAAAATCGTTGGACGTCAGACAGGTGACGATTTCATACTCTTTGTCGCCGACAGGCAGCATACCGATACTATATATCGGCTCGTGATACGTCACGTTGGGATGGTATAGTTTGCATTCTGCCACTATGCCTAATGTGCCGATTTTAGAGTTAACGCTTCCGGCATAACCAATATTGATAATTTTGGTATCGCGAGGAATGTTTTGCAGGCTCTTATACATATTTGCGCCGCCAACGCCTGCCACAACAATAGGATAATACTCATAGGCTCTGTCGCCTAACACTTTTTCTACTAATTCCACCTCAACAGGTGTTGCTACTACTATCATAACGGTATTTGTTCTAATTGACGAATTTGATTCTCGCGTTGTTTCAGCGAGTTATGGTGATGCGAGGTTGTTGCCTCGAGTTTCTCAATTTGTGCGGCAAGAGCCTGTCTTGCATCTTCTCCGGCTTTGGAATATAGCAAACGCAAGCGGTCTAATTCTGCCATCTCTTGCTCATACTGCTCGTAGGATCTCCTGTATTCCCGATACATATCGCGTGCATTCGGATTCTTGAAATCGCTGTATTGTGTGTAAACAATGTCTCCGGATATTGCAAATTCAAACAAGGGCGAAATGCTGCCGCTAAAATGCTCCGGTGTGGTTGTCGGAATCTGTAACCCCTCTGCTTCTTGCGACTTGTCAAGTGTGATATTCCTCAACCGAGCAAAATCACGTACCGCCTTGTCATCATCGATTGACATATATTGCTTGTTGTCCTCCGACCATGCAAACACCACTATCTTTACACTGTCGGAAGGACAGTAACGGTCGGTAGCAAACCAACCTTTCCTCAAAGACTCGTCTATGGCGAGCATGTAGTCGTTGAATGGTGAATTAAACGGGAAACCTATATTGTCGGCTTTTAAAAAACTCTCATTTGACGGATTATAGCGTGTGTTGTAGATGTCCCAACCTCCCATGCCGCCCGGGTCGTCGGAAGCGAAATAAAGCGTTATGCCGTCGCTCAACAGGTAAGGGAAATTGATATTGCCGCTCTTGTCGGAATAAAATGAAACAGCTTGCGTCCAACCGTCCATGATACTTTCGGAAGAGTAGAGTTCTGTTATACCGCTTAGAGGATTGCGCCGTGCCATTATGCGGCGGTTGTTGCGCGATGTTGTGTAGGTAACAAGCTTATTGGTGTCGATAGCAAGATGTCCGGCATCCGGCGAGAGCCTGTAGAAACCTAAAAATGCTGATTCTGCTACAAGGAATGTGTCGGTTATGCTGATTTGCTGTACGTGTCTCAACAGACGGGTTCCCGTGCGGCATTGCTCTATACGCTTCAATGACTGATTCCAATTCGACGCGGTGGAATCAATTGACTGAATATAGGTTTCATAATGTGTCAAAGCGTTAGAAAAATCATATTCTCTGAAATATGCTTCGGCAATAAAAAACGGCGTAAGCGGGTATTTCTTGCCGGATTTAAGGAAATAAGAAATTGCCTCGTCATTGCGTTGTAACTCATATAAACATCTCGCATAGCGGTAGTTGTATAATTGGTTTTGCGGGCTGCTTGTTACCAACTTGAGGTACATGTCGCCGGCTTCTTCGTAATGACCGCTGTTGAACAATTGCTCAGCTTTTTGAGTTGTCTGCGAAAAACAAAACTGAACAAAGAAAAAAAGTATGATAAGTGTCAAACCGTGTTTCATAATCTGAAGTAAAATTTTCAGACTGCAAAAATACTAATAAATTGCGATATAAACAAAAAATCGGCAAAAATTCCACACTTCAAATTTGGTTTGCAACAAAAGTTGTAGTAACTTTGTGGTCAGAAATTTAATATTTTCAATTTCTTAAATACGCAAAAATTGTATAATTATGGATTTATTAAAACAGATTTTCGACCGCGCCAAGGCTAACCCTCAACGCATTGTGTTGCCTGAAGGTGATGAACCGCGCACTCTCGAAGCCGCCAATGAAATTTTGCGCGACAAAGTAGCCAAACTTATTCTTATCGGCGACCCTGCTGTTATCAACCGTATGGCAGCTGAGAAAGGCTATGAGCATATCTGCGAAGCTCAAATTTTTAACCCTGCCGCAGACCCGAAGATGGAGGTCTATGCCAATCTCCTTTATGAATTGCGCAAAGCTAAAGGCATGACACCTGAAGAAGCTCGCAAGAAAGCCATGGATCCGTTGTATCTCGGCTGCCTGATGATTAAAAACGGCGATGCCGACGGAGAACTTGCCGGAGCTCGCGGAACAACTGCCGACACTATTCGTCCCGCATTTCAGATTATCAAGACAAAACCCGGAATATCTGTTGTCTCCGGAGCCTTTCTGATGTTTACTCCGGCCGAACATCTCGGAGAACACGGACTTCTTGTCTTTGCCGACTGTGCTGTCAATCCTTGTCCTACAGCTCCTGAATTAGCTCAGATTGCGGTTACTACAGCAGAAACAGCTCGCGTACTCGGAGGTTATGAACCGCGTGTGGCAATGTTGAGTTTCTCAACCAAGGGCTCTGCTAAACACGAACTTATCGACAAAGTAACCGAGGCAACACGTCTTGCTCACGAAATGGCTCCTGAACTTGCTCTTGACGGAGAACTTCAGGCTGATGCAGCATTGATTGAATCCGTCGGCAAATCCAAAGCACCCGGCAGTGCCGTGGCAGGAAAAGCTAATGTACTTGTCTTCCCCGACCTGCAGGCAGGTAATATAGGTTACAAACTCGTAGAACGCTTCTCCGGCGCAAATGCTATCGGTCCTATCCTGCAAGGTATTGCTGCCCCCGTCAACGACCTCTCACGCGGATGCAAACCTGCCGACATAGTTACCATGATTGCTATTACTGCCAACCAAGCAATCAAATAAAATGAATGTAGTAAAACCACTAACCATTATCCATTATATTCCATGAAAATTCTTGTATTAAACTGCGGGTCAAGTTCCATTAAATACAAACTCTTCGAGATGGAACAGAAGAAAGTAATCGCCCAAGGCGGTGTAGAGAAAATCGGTTTACCCGACTCTTTTTTGAAATTCACTATGCCTGACGGCTCTAAACGGCAAATCGACAAACCTATGCCGGAGCATACGGTTGGTATAGAACTTATATTCTCTGTGCTCACTGATACTGAAACGGGTGTTATAAAGTCCTTGAACGAAATCGATGCTGTGGGTCATCGCGTGGTACACGGAGGTGAGAAATTCAATAAGTCAGTCCTTATTACCGATGAAGTTATTGAAAGTATCAAACAATGTGCGGAACTTGCACCTCTTCATAACCCCGCCAATCTCAAGGGTATTGATGCTATCAAGCGAACCTTGCCTGAAGTACCTCAGGTTGCAGTCTTCGACACGGCTTTTCATCAGACTATGCCGGATTATGCTTATATGTATGCTATCCCGTATGAACTCTATGAAAAATACGGAATCCGCCGTTATGGTTTCCACGGGACTTCGCACCGCTATGTCTCCAAGAGAGTTTGCGATTTTCTCGGACTTGATTATGAAAAAACCAAGATTGTAACAGCTCATATCGGCAACGGTGGGTCTTGCGCAGCGGTGCTTGACGGCAAATCGGTTGACACATCTATGGGACTCACACCGCTTGAGGGTCTCGAAATGGGAACACGCGCCGGCGATATGGATCTCGGTGCTGCAACATACATTATGGACAAGGAGCATCTCACCACAGCCGAATTTTCCAATCTTGTAAACAAGAGATCAGGTCTTCTCGGAGTTTCCGGTGTCTCATCTGATGCCCGTGATATAGATGCAGCAATCAAACAGGGCAATTACCGTGCAGACCTCGCTCGCAAAATATTTATTTATAGGGTAAAGAAATATATAGGAGCCTACGCGGCTGCCATGAACGGTGTTGATGTACTTGTTTTTACCGGCGGTATAGGCGAAAATGATACTTTCATACGTGGCGAGATATGCAAAGGTCTGACATTCCTCGGTGTTGAGATTGACGAACAGAAAAATGCCGGGACTCGTGGCGAGGAAATTGAAATCTCCACACCGCAAAGCCGCGTCCGCATCTGCGTCATCCCGACCGATGAAGAACTAATGATAGCCTCCGATACCCAACATTTAGTAAAATAAAAAGACGTAGAAATAACAAAAGTGTGGGCACCTTTCAACCGAAAGGTTCTCCGCACTTTTTTATTAATGGCAGCAGTTTATATAATTAGGTCTAAACAATTATTGTTAATAGTCTTAAATTTTGCTAAATTTTTGGGCGAAATTAAAAAATGTATTAATTTTGCCGCAGATTTGTAGAAAAAACAGATCTTTTTCATAGTTAAGGTTTAGGTTTTAGCGACGAGTAGCTGTGAAGTTGCTCGTTGCATTTTTTGGACTGCAAAAAAAACTGCAACAAGCAGACTATTGTTATACAATTGATTGAATATGAACAAGAATAAACTCAACAAGCAGGAAGCCCCCATTCTTATGGTTGAAGAGCGAAACAATCTTTCAGACACTTATAATGCCGACACATTACGTGAAGGTATCATTTGGAGCGAAATACTAAATAGAAAGTACTGACAAGTGCAAAATACAAAGTAAAATTAAGCTCCGCCGGCGGATTGTGATATACAAACAAATCAGTTTAACAACTAACGACTTTCTACTGAACAGAAAATAATTTAACAATAAATAACTATGGCAACACTTGTAACAGCCGAAGGGCTGAAAAAATTGAGCGAGGAACTTACCTATCTTGAAACAGTAGAGCGTCCTCGCGTAATCAAAGCTATTGGTGAGGCTCGTGACAAAGGCGACTTAAGCGAAAATGCGGAGTATGATGCTGCTAAAGAAGAGCAGGGAGTTTTGGAAACCCGCATCGCTATCTTGAAATCAAAATTGGCTGATGCACGAATTATTGACGAGAGCATGATTAAAGCCGATGAAGTTCAGATTCTTACCAAAGTGAAAATCAAAAACACAAAAAACGGTGCAGTAATGAATTACACTATTGTACCCGAAGGCGAGGCAAATCTCAAAGAAGGAAAATTGTCAGTAACAACACCTATTGCTAAAGGATTGCTTAACAAGAAAGTGGGCGAAAAGACTCAAATTAAAATTCCTGCAGGAACAATGGAATTTGAAATTCTCGAAATAAGCCTCTAAAAAGTACCATGTAGTAAGTACAAAGTATAAAAATGAACAAATTGTAAATTATCATGACTATTTTTTCAAAGATAATAAAAGGTGAGATACCATCTTTCAAAGTGGCTGAAGACGACCGTTTTTATGCTTTTTTGGATATCAATCCGCTAAAGCGCGGTCATACGCTCGTTATTCCCAAACTGCCGGAACCTGAAGCGGATTATATCTTTGCGTTAGATGACAAAACAGTGGGCGACATGATGGTTTTTGCCAAACGCGTTGCTTTGGCAATAGAAAAAGCCATACCGTGCAAACGCGTGGGGGTGGCAGTATTAGGCATGGAGGTGCCTCATGTGCATATCCATCTTATACCGCTTGACAAAGAAACAGATATGCTCTTTACAAATCCGAAACTTCAGCTCCCGTCTGACGAAATGTCAAATATAGCACAAACCATTGCCGCCAATTTATAAGAGAATCAGTAGGCTCATCGGAGAGAATACGATGAGTCCCCTGTGAATGCGACAACTATATCTGATAATTCATCGGTGATTGACAAAAAATCAATCACCGATTTTGTTTTCTCCAAAAAAATGTTTAATTTTGCAGGTTGAAAGAGAGAAAAAACACTAATTTATATAAATGCAGGTAGTTCCCCAATATATCAACTCACAGCGTAACGTGACGATTCTGATAGTCGGTACCGCTATTTTCTGCGTTTTGTTTCTTAATATCTTCCGCCCGTTTAACTGGGATTTTACTGAAAACAACCGTCTGCCGATGGTTGTTGACCAATCGGTTACCTATTTTATTTTTGCCACAGTGATTGCGATTGTTGCATTAGGTGTTATTGCGGTGAGTCGCGTGTTGATGTACAAATGGGTCAATCAAGGAAATCAGTTAACATATCTTATCTATGCATTTTGGATTACCGGCGAAGTGCTGATTATGACTGTGATATTTTCTGTTGCTGTTTATTATCTTGCTCCTCCCCATACCGTTGGCGACGATTTCGGAATGTTGTTTGTCAGAGTGCTTCTTTATACCGGTTTCACTCTCCTGCTCCCGTATCTGATATTCCACTTTTATTTCGCATGGGACAACAAAACTAAGATAGTACAGAAATTGGAACAGGAGAAGCAGGAAAATATCATGACCGAGCCTTTGTCGATATTGTCTTCTGTGCCGGAAAGATCGAACACCTTGATTCGCTTCAACGATGAGAAGGGCAACCTGAAACTCTCAGTAATGCTCGACAGCTTGTATTATATTGAGAGCGCAGATAATTATGTCAGTATTCATTACTTGCACCTTGACAAATTACAGACATTTATGCTTCGTGCCACAATGAAAAGTATTGAGGACCAGTATCCTAACGTACTTGTACGTTGCCATCGCTCGTATATAGTCAATATGCAAAAAATAAAAGTTATACGCAAAGAATCAGACGGATTGTATATCGGGCTTGACCTTGAAAAAATGCCGATTATACCTATGTCAAAAACCTATAGCGCAAACATTTTCAAGGCAATGGAAGGGAATGAAACAGAAAATTAGAAGCCGGAAGCTCGGCAGGCAACGGTTAAATGCCCAACCGGCGGGCTACCGCTTGTGCGGACAGCTCTCAATACCGTTTCTCAACACAGCAGTTATATTGATAAAACAAACCAACAGACCATTATATGAAAGTCAGTATCCTCAATCATCAAGATTCTGTTATTAATCAGTATCTCAAAGAGTTGCGCTCGGTTGATATTCAGCGTGACAGTATGCGTTTTCGTCTCAATATAGAACGCATCAGTCAGGTTATGGCTTATGAAATCAGCAAAACGTTAGCCTATGAACCTGAAACTGTTCAGACCCCTCTCGGAACAGCTGAAGTAAATCTGGCAAGCGACAGGATAGTTATTGCTACTGTCTTTCGTGCCGGACTGCCGATGCACACGGGTTTCCTCAATGTCTTCGACAAGGCTGAAAGCGGATTTGTGTCGGCATTCAGAAAATATATTGACAACGAACACTTTGAAATACATACCGAATATCTCGCCTCACCTGATTTGACAGGAAAGACACTGATTCTTACCGACACAATGCTGGCTACGGGAAGTTCAATGTTTACCGCCCATCAGGCACTATTGAAAAACGGCATGCCGGCGCGAGTCATTCTTGCGTCAATACTCGGCACACAGCATGCAATAGATTATTTACAGCAGCAATTGGGCGATAATGCGGAATTATGGATCGCTGCGGTTGACCCCGAACTGAATGCTCACAGTTACATCGTTCCGGGGCTTGGAGATGCCGGAGACCTCGCCTACGGCGACAAACTTTGAAATTTGAACTTTGAATTATAATTTCCTAACTCTGTCGTGCAGTCATATTGGAAAACGATTGTGTGGAGTTGTTTTATACTCTATTTGTCGTTAGTGAAAGAAATAAAATTGCCGTTTGTGGTTGAATTTTCATGGCGCGACAAACTTTTTCACGCGGCTGCATATTTTGTTTTGGGGCTGTTGTTTGGAATTGAATTGAAAAAAGACCATATCACAGGTTTAAAATATTGGCTTTTATTACTGCTTTTACCCGTGTCATTCGGCGGGATAATTGAATTGCTGCAAGAGTTTTGCTTCGCGCCGAGAGTTGGTGACTGGTTTGACTTTTTAGCAAATACAATAGGTGTAGTTACAGCATGTTTGATATGCAAGATTTTCGTTACGAAATAGCATTACCTCTGATTGACGGTGTCGGACTGACCAATGCCAAGCACCTTATCGAACATTACGGTACGGCGCAGGAGGCTTTTGCCGATTCTGACAACTTGATGGCTGATATGATTCGTTCTACAATCGGTCCCGATTCTGAAAAAAATGCAGCTCTTCGGCGTGCTGAACAGGAATTGAAATTTATTGACAAACACCATATCAGAGTAACTTATTACAAAGACGAAGACTATCCCTACCGCTTGCGGGAATGTATTGATGCCCCTATATTGCTCTACGGCTTGGGTAACTATGATTATAATTGTCAGTATGTGTTGTCGGTCGTTGGCACGCGCCAGCCTACAGACCGAGGTCGCGAATTATGCCGTCAGTTGGTAACCGATTTGGCACGGCTGATACCCGGTGTGCTGATTGTCAGCGGTTTGGCTTATGGAATTGATGTAACCGCACATCGTGCTGCACTTGATGCAGGTTTGCCGACTCTGATTATCCCGGCTCACGGACTCGACAGAATATATCCGGCAGTTCATCGCAATGTGGCAATGCAAGCTGTGCAATATGGCGGCATATTGACGGAGTTTATTAGCGGGACAACACCGGAACGTCAGAATTTCGTTCAGCGCAATAGAATTATCGCAGGATTAGCCGATGCTGTTGTTGTGGTGGAATCGAAATTAAAAGGCGGCTCTCTTATAACGGCTGAGATGGCAAACTCCTACAGCCGCGATGTTTTTGCTTTTCCGGGGCGCGTTGGCGATGAGGTCTCTGCCGGTTGCAACAAAATCATCAAACACGATAAGGCTCGGATGATAGAAACGGCTGAAGACCTGATTGTTAATATGATGTGGGAGCAGGTAAAACAAATCAAACCCTTGCAGACAGAGTTGATTGTTGACTTGGAACCTGACGAAAAACTCGTAATGGACTCATTACATCAAATGCCTGACGGAATGCATGTCAATCAGTTGGTCGGAGAGGTGAAAATTGCTTATTCCGCCCTCAGCGCACTGATTTTTACCATGGAGATGAAAGGTTTTGTTAAACAACTCCCCGGCGGTATGGTCAGAGCATTGAAATAGACTCAACGAACAAGATAAATCAGATAAACTAAAATAAATATCATTATGGAAACATTATTAAAGTATTGTGGAGCAATAATTGTGCTTCTTGGAGTTGTGTTTCTGGTAATTTACCATTTCGCAACCAAATCCAACGCTTTGCTTGTATCGTCAATAATATTGATACTTGTAGGTATTGTAGCACATGTTGTTCTTAACCGGAATGTTCAATAACAACTGCGTTGATGTATGACGTAAGACTGCGTTGCGACAACAGCAAGGAAAGCCTCGCGGTTGAAACCAAAGAGTCCGTCTACCGACGGATGAAATCATAAGAACCGATAACAGCCACTGATGGCTGGTTTTTAACGTGATTATAATCTCACAACATTATGGACGAAAATAAAGAACAAGACCCGATTGAAGACCTCGAAAACAACGACATTGAAAGTCTGAACAGCGAAACCGAAAGTCAGGACGATGATGTAGAAATCCATTCCTCATACCATGCCCCGCAGGATATTGACGGGACAATCAAATATCACCTTACCGGCATGTATCAGAATTGGTTTCTCGACTATGCCTCATATGTTATTCTCGAACGTGCCGTGCCTGACATTTATGATGGTCTGAAGCCTGTTCAGCGACGTATTCTTCATTCAATGAAAGAATTGGACGACGGTCGTTACAACAAGGTTGCCAATGTTGTGGGAAACACAATGAAATATCACCCTCACGGCGATGCTTCTATCGGCGATGCCCTCGTTCAACTCGGACAGAAGGAGATGCTTATCGACACGCAGGGAAACTGGGGCAATATCCTTACCGGAGATAGTGCGGCAGCTCCGCGTTATATCGAAGCACGTCTCTCTAAATTCGCTCTTGAAACGGTTTTTAATGCCAAAACAACCCATTGGAAACTGTCTTACGACGGGCGCAACAAAGAACCGATAAATTTGCCCGTCAAGTTCCCGCTACTCCTTGCGCAAGGTGTTGAAGGTATTGCCGTTGGTCTGAACTCTAAAATCCTGCCGCATAATTTCAATGAGTTATGCGACGCTTCGATAGCTTATCTTAAAGGTGAGGATTTTGTCCTGTATCCTGATTTCCCGACTGGCGGTTCCATTGATGTGAGCCACTATAACGACGGTCAGCGCGGCGGGTCGGTAAAAATCCGCTCCAAGATAGGCAAGATAGATAACAAAACTCTTGTTATCAGCGAAGTACCCTATGGTGTTACCGTTCCGAAACTTATAGAGACAATACTGAAAGCCAACGAGCGCGGTAAAATAAAGATACGTAAAGTGGAAGATATTACCGCGGCACAAGTTGAAATACTTGTCCACTTGCAACCCGGCTCATCGTCTGACAAGGCAATCGATGCTCTCTATGCCTTTACCGACTGCGAAGTCAGCATCTCACCCAATGCCTGTGTGATTAAGGACAAAAAACCTGTTTTCACCTCCGTCAGCGAATTGCTGAAAATGTCGGCTGATCATACTCTCTCATTGTTAAAGTGGGAATTAGAAATACATAGAGGCGAGCTCTTAGAACAACTTTTCTATACCTCGCTCGAAAAGATATTTATAGAAGAACGAATCTATAAGGACCGCGAATTTGAACAAAGCCGGACACCTGAAGAAGCCATCAGGCATATCGACAAACGGTTAGAACCATTTAAACCGTCATTTATCCGCGAAGTTACTGACCAGGATTTGCTCAAACTCTTGGAGATAAAAATGGTGAGAATAACACGCTATGACTCCCAAAAGGCGGACGATCTTATGGTGAGTCTGCGTGAAAAAATAGCCGAGATAGAAAAGAACCTCAATACAATAGTGGATTATACCATTACATGGTTTGAAAATCTGAAGCGTAAATACGGTTCGGCTTATCCTCGAAAAACAGAGTTGCGCAACTTTGAGGCTATTGAGGCTGTTAAAGTTGTGGAAGCCAATGAAAAACTCTATATAAACCGTGCTGAAGGTTTTATCGGAACATCATTGAAAAAAGACGAATTTCTTGCCAACTGTTCCGACATTGACGATGTGATTATCTTCTACAAAGACGGCAAGTATAAGATTGTTCGTGTGGCGGAAAAACTCTTTGTGGGAACTAATATCATCCATATTGATATATTCAAGAAAAACGATGAACGCACAATCTATAATGCCGTTTATCGCGACGGGAAAAACGGCTGGTATTTCATGAAACGCTTTGCTGCCACAGGTCTGACCCGTGACAAAGAGTATGACCTCACGCAGGGCAAACTCGGCTCAAAGGTTATTTATTTCACTGCCAATCATAACGGTGAAGCCGAAGTTATAAATGTACATCTTAAACCTGTGTTGAAACTCAAAAAACTCGATGTGCTCAAAGATTTTAGTGAACTGGCAGTCAAGGGGAAACAGAGCCGAGGTAATCTGCTTACCAAATATGAAGTGGCTCGTATTACTCTCAAGCAAAAAGGCGGAAGTACCCTCGGCGGCAGAAAGGTGTGGTTCGATTTTGATGTTTTGAGGCTTAACTATGACCAACGCGGTACATATATAGGTGAGTTCCATTCTGATGACAAAATACTTGTAATAACCAAGTCAGGCGATTACTATCTCACCAATTTCGAACTCACCAACCACTATGAAGACAATATCCTGCGTATTGAAAAATTCAATCCCGACAAAATCTGGTCATTAGCTCTTTGGGATGCAGACCAAGGGTATTATTATGCCAAACGTTTCTTGATTGAAGACAGCAACAAACCACAAAATTTCCTTGGTGAGAACCAAGAAAGCCGGATAATTCTTCTCCAAGACCGTGCCAATGTTGTTTTTAAGGTGGAGTTTAAGGATGAAAATCGTGAACCTCTTGATATTATTATGGAGGACTTTATAGCAGTTAAAGGTTTCAAGGCCAAAGGCAAACGACTCACCACTTATGAAGTGGAGCAAATAATCGATATCACTCCTGAGCCGGAACCTGAGCTTGAGCCTGAATCAGAACCTGAATCGGAAAATCAGGAAAATTCCGATACTTCGGAATCTAAAGATTCCCGAGAACAACCGGTCAACGATATCAAGATGGAGATTAATATCCCACAACCTGAAGATAGTCAAATAATAGGCAGTCATGAGGCAGACGGACAAATGAGTCTGTTTTGATTATGGTTTCGATTCTGACAGATAATCTGCATAGGACAGCCTATTCAACGGACGCGAGTGTCTATAAGGAGCGACCGTATGGTGTGGCATATCCGTCATCTGTTGATGACATACAACAACTTATCGTTGAAGCTCGTAAACGCGGAACCAATATCATTGCCCGTGCTGCCGGAACTTCTATTGCCGGTCAGGTTGTCGGCAACGGTATAGTCGCAGATATAAGCCGCAATCTCAATCATATTATTGAAATTAATCCCGAAAAGCGTTATGCCCTAATTGAACCCGGTGTGGTGCGCGATGAACTGAATATAGCCTGTAAACCTTACGGGCTGTTTTTCTCTCCGGAAACTTCTACGTCCAACCGTTGCTGTATAGGCGGCATGATGGGTAACAATTCTTGTGGAACCCACTCACTCGTGTATGGTAGCACGCGGCGGCATGTCCTCGAAGCTGATGTCATCCTTTCAGACGGCTCTGATGAACATATCGCCTCATATACCGTTGCACAACTTGAAGAACGGTTTGGAAAAGAGTTTTGGAATAAGCGCAAAGTTGAAAGTTATTCTGACAGTAAACATGGGCTGATTGAACAAATCTATTCGCAGCTGATTAATTTCGCACTCGACAGCCGGACTCGTCAGCTTATCTTCGACAGCTATCCTGATAGAACTCTTACACGCAGAAGTTGCGGCTATGCCATCGATGAAGTTATTGCCGACATTGCAGATACGTCCAAACCATTAGGTGAGCGTTCTGTCAATCTCTGTCAACTCTTGTGCGGCAGCGAGGGGACATTGGCATTTGTGTATAAGATAAAGGTGTCGCTCGACCCTTTGCCGCAAAAATATGCAGTTGTCGTCTGTGCCCATTGTGTGTCTCTTGAAGCATCTTTTGAGGCGAATCTTGTTGCCTTGCGCCATAGTCCGAAAGCAATAGAACTAATGGACAATGAAATACTGCAATTGAGCAAATCAAATACCGATGTTGACCATTCCTTTATTCAAGGTAACCCCGCCGCACTGCTCTTTGTGGAACTTCGCAATGATACGCAGGAATCGCTTGATAATCAGGCGCAACAGTTGATAAATGATTTGCAAAATAGCGGATATGTTACTGACTGTACCCGTGTGTATGGCGATTCAATCAGCAGGGTGTGGAACCTGCGCAAGGCGGGTTTGGGTATCTTGAGCGGCATGAAAGGCGATGCAAAACCAACGGGTGTGATTGAGGATACTGCTGTTGCGCCGGCACGTCTGCCCGCTTATATGGCGGATTTTCGTGCTATGCTCCAACGGCTTGATACTTCGTGTGTTTTCTATGGTCATATCAGCACCGGCGAGTTGCACCTTCGACCTATACTGAACTTGAAAACCGAGAAAGGACGCAAATTATTTCGCGATATAGCATACGAAACAACTCTTCTTGTCCGCAAACACCGAGGTACAATAAGCGGAGAACACGGTGACGGGCGGTTGCGTGGTGAGTTTATCCCGTTGCAGTATGGCGAACAGGCTTATCAACTGATGCGGCAGGTTAAGTATCTCTGGGATAAAGACAATATCTTTAACCCCCGCAAAATTATTGACTCACCGCCCATGGACGAGCAGTTGAGATTTAAACAGCATACCTCACACTCTATGTCTCAAGACACATCAGTCTCACGGCTGATGCCTCACGGTTCGCGACTCTCTACATATTATAATTGGAAGGCACCTTTCGACGAATGTACTGTAGAGGGTGCAACCGGTGCTTGTTCGCAACAGCATGCCCTGCTTTGCAGCGTGGAGCAGTGCAACGGCTCCGGCGACTGCAGAAAGTCCAACATCATAGGCGGAACGCTCTGTCCGGCATATAAGGTCAGCCGTGACGAACTGCATACAACCCGCGCCCGTGCCAACATATTGCGTGAGTATCTCTATCAACTCCAAACATCAAATATTCAGCTTTCTGACCGAGACATATCAGAAGTGCTGTCATCATGTCTTGCATGCAAAGGTTGCAAGCGGGAGTGTCCGTCAGGAATCGACATGACACGTCTGCGGGCTGAAATCCTGCAATATAAGTATGATAAAAGCGGCATCCCATTGCGGACATGGCTCGTGGTACACAATGCAGATGTTATGCGATTGGGCGCAATATTTCCTCATGTCTATAATTGGCTTGCAACAAATCGACTGACCTCAAAAGTCTTAAAAAAGGCTGTCGGCTTCGCGCAGGAAAGATCTATCCCTGAAGTAAGAAGTACGAAGGTTGAAATCAAAGGCGGGAAATCAAAATTCAAACGCAAGGTCTGTCTTTTTCTCGATGAATTTACCAAATATCAGGAAGCAGAATTGGCTCAGACATTTATCATGTTGCTTAATCGTTTGGGTTATGAGGTCATTATACCGAAACATGTCGAGAGCGGTAGAGCCGCAATCTCCAAAGGTTGTCTCAAACAAGCCAAAAAGTATGCAACGAAAAACGTGCGCTTGCTCAAGGACATAGTCTCCGACGAAATGCCGTTGGTGGGTATTGAGCCGTCTTGTATTCTTACGTTCCGCGATGAGTATCCGGATTTAGTTGATGCCGATGAGCGTCAGGACGCACTGCGCCTTGCATCCCAATGTCTTCTGTTTGATGAGTTTTTGATGCGTGAAATACAGAGAGGTTATATAACTTCTGACATGTTCAGCGATATGACGGCAGAGATATGGCTTCATGGGCACTGTCACCAAAAAGCACTGGTCGGAGTAGAAAAGACGGCGGCTCTACTGGATTTTCCAAAGGGTACTATTGTCCGCGTGATACCCTCCGGTTGTTGCGGTATGGCAGGTTCTTTCGGCTATGAAAAAGACCATTACAAGACTGCGTTAGCTATTGGTGAGATGATTCTCTTTCCGGCAGTGCGCAAGGCTGTTGAAAACAATACTATTGACACCCCTGTGTTTATCGCGGCTCCGGGAACATCTTGCCGCACACAAATTTTTGACGGCACCGGAATAAAAGCTCTGCATCCCGTTGAGATATTGTACCGCCTGTTGAACAATGAGATATAAGTCATGTGGCATAAAAGGCATCAGATTTTCTGCACACAAATGAAATTTGTATAACTACTGATGCCTATCGGCTTAAAACTCTCAATATACCTTTGATTGTGTCACTACATGGGTCATCGGGTGGTCAAAACGGCAGGTAGGAATAGAATCGAAAATCTGTTTGTCGTATGCAACCCCTATCGTCGGAACATGGGGAAAATGTTTCAAAAAGCGGTCGTAGAACCCTTTACCCCGACCTAATCGGTTGCAGCTCTTGTCGAAAGCCACACCGGGAACAATAATCAAATCAGGTTTGCCCTTGAATGTGCCTGACTTGGGTTCGGGAATACCGAATTTGCCGCGATGCATGTCGTCTTTGCCCGTGTATATCCGCATTTCCAAACTTGTGCGATGAACTACGGGCAAAAGAATAATCTTTGTCTCCATATATTTGTTCAAGAGCGGTCGTACATCAACTTCGTTGTGAATAGGGTAGTAGAACATTATGACATCGGCATCTTGAAATATAGGCATTTCTTCTAACTGCCGTGTGATAAGAAGTGATGTTTCAGCGACATCCTCTTTGGTCATAATGCGACGCCTTTGTGAGGCAATTTCGCGTATTGAGGCTTTCTGTTTAATTTTGCGACGGCTGGGACGATTGTCCCACAAACGACGTAATGTTTCTATGATTTTTATTTCCATATCTGAAAATTTGTTTTCGCACCCGCCGGCGGATGCGTTCCCGATAAAAACGTTGCAAAATTACAAAAAAAAATTCATTTTATCAATAATTTTACTGAAAACTTGGCTGATTGCGATAATTTTTATAATTTTGTTTTCCGTTTGAAATAACATTTCAGAATATGAGAAATAAAATATATCTTGCTATAGTTTTGGTTTTTACCGTAGTCTCTTATTATGGTTGTTCCGGTAGTAAGACGTCTTCAACGCCGAGTTCTGATGCAACTATAACCGGCATGAGGTTTGCCGCGCAAGACAGCTTTCCCGGACTTAATGAGGCTGTGTTTTCCGTAATTAACAAGTATCAGGGGGATACGGGATTGATTTATAACAAAGATTCTATACTTTACGGAACACCTATTGATTCTGTTGTTCCGATTTTCACATATAGTTCCACTCCTTATTCATTGGTTTTTCATATCGCAACGGATATTGTGGATACATTTTTCACCTTTAGTTCCGCTACAGCAATCAATTTTAACCTGCAGCCGATATATGTTACCGTAACAGCGCAGGACATGACTACCCAAAAGACCTACAAGATTGCCCCCGTAGTTCATAAGGCGGACCCTGATTTATTCATATGGTCATGTCTTAATTCCGGACTTGCTTCGGAAAATATCAATCGTCAAAATGTTTTTTATATAGACAACACCTTTTTTTATTTAGGCACCGACGGACAGTCTTCGGTCGTATATCAGAGTAATGACGCTTCGGTATGGAGCAAAACAGATATTGCCTTGTCTGCCGATATATCCCGCTATGTTGCGTCAGACAACACCATTTTCCGTCTTGACAATCAGACAATAAGTGCATCGAAAGATATGGCGGTGTGGACTCCTTTCGGCAAGCCGCTGCCGGAAAACTATTTCTTTGAAACACCGCTGTTCTTTTTCGATGACAGAGTGTGGACCATTGTGAGTCGGCATGATGATAACGGTTTATTGGTTGATTACCGTCTTGCCGGTGTGTCGGACTCTGTTACTAAAATTTCAGACACTGCTGTCCCGCATAATTTTCCGGTTGAGGGTTTTGCTCCGGTTGTATTCAAGTCGGCTACCGATCGTAAACGGGCTATGCTGATTGGCGGTTATTCCGTTTCAGGCGATATGCTTGATGCACGTTGGAATTTCGAGACGTCCGCTTCTGGTTACAGTGTTGTTAATTTCTCTGATGACAGCAGCAATCCTTTTGATGCCATAGCAGGTGCCGCCGCCGTTTATTATGACGGGCAGATATACCTTTTCGGTGGAATAGGGGCAGATAACAAGATATTCGACAATCAGATATTGGTGTCTGATGATGAAGGTATGAATTGGGAAGTTGCCGATACTGTGCACAATATATTGCCCGATACTTTTGAGTCCCGCTATAATATGACCGCCATTACAACGGATTCAGGTGCGATATATCTCTTTGGCGGACGAAATAAGACATCGCTTTTCAGCGATGTCTATCGTGGTGTTCTTAATTCCGTTGCTTGGAAGATAAAGGACTGACCTTATTATTAAATCCCTGTCTCTTAGTAGGCATTGAACGCGATGGTGGGGTTTTGTTCCGCGCCTTCTTCTATCAGTCTGTCGGTTTCGGCTGACAGATGTTTTTCTCCTGTGCGATAATAGTAAATCAGTCCGTAGTCCTGACATTTGCACAAGCGGTCGTAAGGTTTGCAGTCGCGATAATATTCTTCTACCTGGTTCCAGATATCTAATATCAATGCATCTGCTTTTACGCGGATGTCTGCAATCTCATCTATCGTCCGCGTGTAGCTGGTACGGCGGAAATTCTGCATGGGTTGTTTTTCGCGGAATCGGTCAAAATGTACCGACACAATAGTGATTGGCGGGTTCTGTAGTCGGTATCCGCTCATTCCGTTGTTAGTCCTTGCAAACTCTCCTGCAATGATTTTCTGACCCCACTCAAGGATATCTTCATCGGTAGTCATGTCAGGTACGCGGTTGGAGTCAACGGGCAAACCATAGAGACGGCGGGCTTCTGCTTGTATGTCACCCCGCGCTATAGCCATATTCAGAGTCTGGACAAAATGGGAAAGATACATTCGTGCGTTGTTCACCAAGTGTTTATACTCCTTGTTGGCTGTAATCTTACTGTTAGTGCTTTGGCGGTATTGATTCACTAACGACTCAAACTGGTTGATAAAATTGCGCGCTTCATAGAGTGTGCGTGACTGCAGCACCTGCTCTTTAAACTCGGCTTCATTTGCCTTGTTGATGGCTCCTTGGAGAGCACGGATGCGCGCTTGGTCTGTGTTGGGAAGACGACGGTAAGGCATAATTAATTAGAAATCAAGAATTAGGAATTAATAATTAGGAATTACTAATACTAATTGGTAATTAATACATATTTTGTTTTTAGTTATTGCGTGTCAATAGTCGGTCGAGTAGGGTGGAAAGCGGTTTTTTGGCTTCCCTACCGGCGTCTATGTTTTGTAAGTGTGTTGCGGCTTTGCGATGGTAATGTTCAATCTGCTCCTTGCAAATTCTATCTGCTCCTGTTTCGCTGTATAATCTCGTTATTTGTTGTATCTTTGGTTCTTTCTCTTTGCTGTCAAACCATAGCCGCAACTGCGCTGACTGCTCTTCTGTTGCATTGTCGAATGCTGTGATGTACAAAAATGTTTTCTTGTTGTCAATAATATCTCCGCCTATGGCTTTTCCGAACGTAGCTGCGTCACCATATACGTCAAGGTAGTCGTCACGCAGTTGAAAGGCAAGCCCGAGGTTGATGCCGAATTGGTATATTTCGCTTTGAGTATTCTTATTCGCAGCCGACACTAAGGCCCCCAATTGTAATGCAGTAGCCGGCAAAACAGCTGTCTTAAGGCGTATCATTTCGGTGTATTCTGCTATAGTAACATCACTTCGTTGCTCGAAATCCATGTCATATTGCTGACCCTCGCATATCTGCGATGCCATGCGGCTGAACAATTCGAGACTTTCGGTAAGGTATGGCTGCGGTGTTTGTCCGATAAGTTTATACGATTCGATAAGCATTTCATCGCCTGACAGTATAGCTGTGTTTTTGTTCCATTTTTTATGTACCGCCGGTCTGCCGCGGCGAGTGTCGGCATTATCCATCAGGTCATCATGTAGCAGGGTGAAATTATGAAAGACTTCAAGTGCCAAGGCAATAGGCATAATATCCTTACGTCTGCCACCGAGCATGTCCGTTGCCATCAATGCAAGAGCAGGTCGAATACGTTTACCGCCTGATTCCAAAGTGTATACTATTGGTGCATAAAGTCCGGATGGCTCACGGTGGAAATCCAGTCTTGCTAATGCCTCTGATATGTCAGTATAAACATCCTGCATCTCTCTACTTTTGTCTTTCTGCTATATCCTCAATTATTTCCGTCAGCACATCGGTAATATTAAGTCCTGCGGCGCGAATTTGTTGAGGAATAAAACTTGTGGCGGTCATACCGGGTGTGGTGTTTATCTCCAAAAGATTGATTTTATCTCCCTCGGTGATGATATAGTCTATACGTATAATACCTTTGCAGTTGATTATATCGTATATCTTTAGCGTCAAAGCTTGCACTCTGTCGCGTAGTGAGTCGGGTATCCGAGCAGGAGTAATCTCTTGTACCTCTCCTTTGTATTTGGCATTATAGTCGAAAAATTCGTTTTCTGTCACCACCTCGGTAATCGGGAATGCTACGGCTTTATTGTGTGTCTTATATGCTCCGCATGTGATTTCAGTGCCTTTCAGATAACTCTCAATTACAACCTCGTCACCTTCTTCAAATGCACGCTGTACGGCGGGCTGTATTTGGTCTGCTGTCTTAACTTTGGTAACACCGAAACTGCTGCCTCCGACATTGCTCTTTACAAAACACGGCAATCCTAAACGGCTTATAATCTCATCGTTTGTGACCTCGTGTCCTCTGCGTACTAAAACAGATTTTGCCACATTAATACCGAAACCTTTGAGGTATTGGTTGCAGACATATTTGTTAAATGTCATGCCTGCCGCCAACGCTCCGCAACAACTGTAAGGTATGTGCAACATGTCCAAATAGCCTTGAAGCAGTCCGTTCTCGCCGGGTGTACCATGTATGGTTATGTATGCAAAGTCAAAACAAATCTTCCTGCCTGCGGAGTCGATATATGAAAAATCATTTTTGTCAACGGGATATATCTCTTCTTCGGAGATATGCACATTCCAGTCTGCGCCGCGCAGTGTCACCACAGCCAACTTATATTTAGCATTATCAATAAAGGATAGCAATCCTTTGGCGCTACGGAGAGATACTTCGTGTTCGGAAGAATCACCACCGGCAACGATAGCGATATTCATTTTCATCTTAATGGGGTAGTTAGACTTTTAGCGAATGATACAGCGGTTTGTGTTCTCTCGCCTTCGCGACGAAATAGGGGCTTGTCCTGCTATATCGGCTATTATCGGTTGCAAAGGTACGAATAATAATTGAAACAACAAAATTATTTTACTTCGCAACGCATTTTTTTTGCATTTTTTTATCATTTTCTGCAAAAAAGCAGTAATTTTGCGTCTGAAATCCTAATTTTGAACATGTCTCGTCGTGTTATTGTAATATTGCTGACTCTCTGTTTGTTGTCTTGCAGTCATAATGATTCGAAGTGCTGGACGGTTTACATTGAGGCTTTCGGACTGACCGAAGAACGTCTCTTTTGGGGTACTGATGTCGAAGTGGCTGCCGAGGCGCAGTTATTGCGCGATATAGCTGCAGAGAAACAAATAACGGCTCAAATATACTTTGAGCCGTCAGATATGTCGAACAGCGATTGTAATCCCCGTTAGAACATGTATGATATCTCTACATTGACAGGTAAATTGAGATGCGTGAATTTTCCTGAATACGGAGTTATGTTGTTCAATCCCCAGTCGGCGCAATATTCTATGCGGAGGTGCTGATTTAGTATTATCCCTACGCCCAACCCCCAGAAGCATTGAAAACGTGAGTAGTTGCTACTGTCCAAATCGTTGTTGTCGTTATAGAAACCTGTGGTATAGGATTCGATTATTTTATTGTCTTCAATTGTTTTGTTTTGTTTGTCCCATACCAGTCCGATATTGAATGACGGACCGGTGTAAGCAAATACCGAGAAACCGGGTGTGAAGGCATAGCGGTAATGGAAACGCAGCGGTATGGCAAGGTCGTGTTTGGAGATGAATGTCTCTTCGTAATTTGTACGATTGCCTATACGCTGGAAGGTCGGAGTATAGATATACATGGCACCCGTGAGTATGCCGATACCGTTGTCTATTTCGGGATTTAGGACTATGCCGCAGTTGAAAGCGTGGTAGCGGTCAACATCGTTGTTTCTCGACACTTTGGTGCCGAGCAACGGCAAGGTTTCAAACATACTGCTTTGAGAATAACCGAGGGTGATTCCGACAAGACGTGCTTTCTGCTGTTTGATGCGGTTGGCATCCTTGGAGGCACTTTCTGCCATCATAGTCCCGACTATCAATAGAGATAATAGTGTCAATAAATATTTTTTCATCACTTAAACGTTCAATTTTCAACATCTCTTTAGCACTACGGCACTGCGTGCAGGCAGATACAGTTTCAGCCATCCTTTATTGTCCTTGGCATACAGCGGGTCGGGCTGTGTGAAGTGCTCAACGCTGTCATCAGACAAACCGAAACCGGCAAATTCAGGAGCATCAGTGTTGAGTACAACCTGATACTTGCCCTCCGGAGCAAGAATACCATAGTCGGGAAATGACTGCTGACCATTCCAGTTGAATACGAAAATCAGGTCTCCGCGACTATATGCCGCCACTTGGTCGTCATCTTTTATCCATAAGCAGTCAAGGGGGAGTTTTTCAAAACCTTCAACACCGCCGATAAGGTGTATCATGGCTTTATCAAACTTGCCTAATTCATGGTAGTACAGATTCGGATTGTCAACCAATTCCCATTGGCGGCGGGCATATTTGCATGACCAGCCGTTACCCTCGCGCGGAAAATCTATCCATTCGGGATGACCAAACTCATTTCCCATAAAATTAAGATAACCGCCGTTGATGGTAGAGGCGGTTATAAGCCGAATCATTTTGTGAAGTGCTAAACCGCGGTTAACCATAAAGTTGCTGTCGCCATGTGTCATGTGCCAGTACATGTCGGCATCAATAAGTCGGAAAATAATCGTCTTGTCACCTACTAAAGCCTGGTCATGGCTCTCGGCATAGGATATTGTTTTCTCGTCGGCACGGCGGTTGGTCAGTTCCCATAATATACCGCCGGCTTTCCAGTCCTCATCTTTCAACTCTTTGATTATCTTAATCCAATAGTCGGGAATACCCATTGCAAGCCGGTAGTCGAAACCTATGCCGCCGCCTTTAATCGGGTAGGCAAGTCCCGGCATGCCGCTCATCTCCTCGGCTATAGTGATAGCGTAAGGATTGACTTGGTGAATTAGTTTGTTGGCAAGAGTGAGGTAACATATTGCATCACCGTCTTGATTGAGGTTATAATATGAATCATAACCATTGAAGTCCTCGCCTAATCCGTGTGAACGGTATATCATGCTTGTCACACCGTCAAACCGAAAACCATCGAACCCGTATTCTTCTATCCAGAATTTACAGTTGCTCAGCAGGAAATGCATCACTTCGTGTTTGCCGTAATTGAATAGTAGAGAGTCCCATGCCGGATGCTCGCGGCGGTAACCATCGTGGAAGTATTGGTATGGTGTACCATCGAAATTACCTAATCCTTCTAATTCGTTCTTTACAGCATGCGAATGCACCAGGTCCATAATAACGGCAATGCCGCGTTGGTGGGCATCGTCAATCAGATGTTTCAATTCGTCCGGTGTCCCGAAACGACTTGAGGCTGCAAAGAAACTGCTTACATGATAACCGAACGAACCATAGTACGGGTGCTCCTGTATGGCCATGATTTGCACGCAGTTATAACCGTCATCAGCAATACGCGGTAATACTTGTGTGCGGAACTCTTCGTAGGTCGATACTTTCTCTTGGTTGGACGACATGCCTATATGGCACTCATATATGAGCAACGGCTCCGTATTGGGTTTGAAACGTTTGATTTTGCGTTTGTATGGCTTGCCGGGTGCCCATACTTGGGCGGAGAATATCTTGGTTTGCTCATCTTGTACTACACGTGTGGAATATGATGGAACCCGCTCACCATAGCCGCCATGCCATTCCACTAAAAGTTTGAATAGGTCACCGTGTTTCATCGCCTCGGCGGGGAATATACCCTCCCAATTGCCATTGCCTATCGGCTGCAGACGGTAATCCTCCGATTTCTGCCAACCATTGAAGTCTCCTTTTATATATATGGCTGTGGCATTGGGTGCCCATTCACGAAAAAGCCAGCGACCATCGTCCGTTCGGTGCAGACCGAAGAAATGATGACCATTGGCAAAATCCTTCAATTTCCCGCCTTGCGTGAGGGCTGCCTCTGTCGCCAAAGCATAATGGTAACGACCGCTGATGGCATTGGCATAAGGCTCAAGCCACGGGTCTGATTTGATTAATGATAACATGATATTCAGATTTTAATGTTTTTTGCTGATATTCAGACCTTACGGTTTCTGTCACTCTCCAACTTTCACTTTGACGATTATCTTGCGATATTGTTTCCCGGGTGCGATGCCGGGTTGGTGACCGTCTTCAGGAAAGAAAATGGCAAAATGTCCGGCAGGGACAATAAAAAGTGATGCAGCAGGGTCAGCGTAAAACTCAACGTCTTTGTCCGAGTTATACGGTGTGGTGATCCGGCGCAGGTCTGTAAGTGCCTTCCAACCCATAAACTCATCATTATTAACGGGCAACTGTATGTCAATAAAGTTCTTATGGCTCTCCATACGGCAGTTCTCTTCAGCCTTGCCCTCAAAATTGTTTACGTTTACTACAAGGTCTTTGCCGTCAAGTTCTATTTTCCCTGCTTCCAATGCCAATAAGTCATGCGACAGCAGAAAATCGAAAGCTGCTTTAAAACGCGGATTCAGAGAGTCATATTTATGACCGTTCTCAAGTTTGTCTAATATCATACGTTTTTACTATTTACTATGCGCTATTTATAGTGCCGAATGAATTTTCGGTGGTGCGAAATCCTTGATTCTGATTAATCAACTTCCACGTTGGGTGTGATAAGTTTGTATCCCTTGCCGTGGATATTGATGATGCCTATTTCGGGATCGTTTTGCAGGAGTTTGCGCAGTTTGGTGATATATACGTCCATTGAGCGGGCATTGAAATAGTTGTCGTCCACCCAGATGGCTTTCAATGCATACTGACGCTCAAGAATGCGGTTGGCATTCTGAGCTAACAATCCGAGCAACTCATTTTCCTTGGTGGTGAGTTTGGTCTCTTTGTCTCCGTAAATAAGCAACTGGCGCTGGGTATCAAGGACATAGTCACCAATCTTATACATAGTGGTGTGTTTTTTCCTGCTGCCTCTGACACGCCGCATGATGCTTTCAATACGATAAATCAGTTCTTCTAAAGAAAAAGGCTTGGTCAGATAGTCGTCGGCACCGATTTTGAAGCCGCGAATAACGTCCTCTTTCTGTTGACGGGCTGTAACAAAGATAATAGGTATCTCTGTGTTTATCTGACGTATGTTCTCTGCCAACTGAAAACCGTCTTTACGCGGCATCATAACATCAAGCAGACACACATCGTAGGTGTTGTGGATAAAAGCGTGATAACCGGCTTCTCCATCCGGCTGAAGGTCACAATCAAAACCTTTGGTGTTGAGATACTCCTGAAGCAAAACACCGAAATTCTCATCGTCCTCACACAGCAAAATACGCAATCGTTCTTGAATCATATTAGTGTTGGTTTAGATATTATTTTATTAAATCTTTTAACAAAAATTATGCCAATATGTTAAATTTTTGCTGTGTATTCAAAAAAATTAACAAAATTGTATAGAAAAATTATGGTAGTGTTCCAAAAGTGTGTCCTTGGTATCGTTGTAACGAAATGCAAAATTAGTATTTTTTCTTTAATCTGACAAATAAGTTTGTCGATTAGTTTGGGTGGGTGAAGTGCGGCAATAAAAAATCGTGGATCCATGTCCACGATTTTTTTTGTTTCGGCTTTTATTTTATAACCTTAACCGTTTTGTCGGCTGCTTTGATAATATAAAGCCCTTGCGGCATGGCGTTTATGCTGATGTCGTTGAAACCTGTTGCAACACGCTGCCCTGTGATATTATAGACCTCAATCAGACCATTGGCAACTATTCTGTCGTTGCTGAAAACAATCCCTTCAGCCTCAATATCTTCAACGGCAGTCTCATTATCCAACCATTTATATTGGCTGATTTCTTTTACGCCAGGAGCAGTGAAGTAAGCCTCCAATTTGCCATAAACCATGATGTGACGACCTTTGTATGTCGGGTTGGTCATCAACCCTATCTCGGAACGTAAGGTTTTGTCCTTAATCTGAACAGGCACAAAATCGAGTGTTGTAGCATCAGCATCAAAGTCCTTTGTCGCACCAAGAGCAATGGAATTGTCATCTTTAAATGTATCCTGCAAGGCATGCGCTGATTTAACCACGCCCCAGATATATCCCTCTACCCACGCTTCTACGGCAAGCGAGTTGTTCAGTGTCAGCACGTCATCAACACTATAAGGACGCGCTTCCGAACCATCGGCATCGCCACCGGTTGTCACTACGCTTGCTCCTACTACAACAGTCTGCTTCAGACCGTTGGCACTGAGTTGGATTTCACCTAAATAGTCGCCTGCCACTGAAGCATCAAGAGTGACAACTATCGTACCACCGTCGCGTGTGAGTTGAGGGGTGTAACTGATAGCCGATGACTCCTCTGTCACTGTGAACACAATATCCTCTGTCAGGTTGTATGCCTCAATAGTTATTGTTTCTTTTTTGTTTTGTCCGGCAGGTACCGTACCGAAATCAACAACATCGGTTGATGCTTTCAGCACCGGTGTGGCAGCCGGCTGGTCAGAATAGAAAAAGTCGATACTCACAATACGCATCTGCTGCGATGAAGCGGTGATAACAAATTCGGTAACTTTGCCGGTTGCAATCAGTCTGCCCATGTCGCTGGCTATAATTGACGGAACAAGAGAGCCTGAACCTGCGGTAACGTCATAAGTGTTATCATTCACAGCTTCTATTTCAGCCTTATTTTTCTCAATGGTAAGATGAATAAAAACAGAATCAATAGTGCCTACATTACTGCCTGCCGTGATAGTCAGGGTCTGATTTTTGTAGAGTCGGAGTTCGTCATACACGTCCTCGAACCATGAGTCACTCTTACCGGGACCTTTTTGTTGAACAATAGTGAAGTTGTCGGTTTTGTAGGTACGCATGTTAGTACCGTCTTCACCACTGTAAGCCACATGAGTAAATGTTTCTGAGTCTGAAGCCCATGCAACCATTGCAACGAGCATTGTTGCAAGAAAAGAGTAGATTTTCTTCATGATGTTTTAATTTTTATTTGTTTATACAATAATTTGTAACGTTATTTTTTACAATGCAAAAGTAATACATTATTTTTTAATGCTAAAACTTTGGCTGACAAAGTGGAGTCATTGCGCCTCCTTGCGGTCTGAGAGAGTGTGATGCCGTGTGGCAGACTTTATAAATGCCGCCGCCGCAAGCACTATCATCAGCCACGGTATATCACCAACAGGATTTTCGTAAGGTCCCGGGCGGTCGCCTTCACCGGGTTCGCCATCATTGCTATCGTTAAAACCATCTAATCTCGGGTTATTATATTCTCTGATATCCAAAACAGCCAATTCGGACGGAGCCTTAGACAACACGCCGCTGTTTTTGTCATCTCGGCGGCTATAGGCTATTGAACTTATACCTCCGCCGTATGAACCGCCGACAGAATTATTACCGACTTTCTTGCCGCCTCCGCTTGACGAACCTATAGTTCCGCTACTCGTACCGCCTCCGCCGTAAGACATACGCCGCTGCGAAGATGAACTGCGCAAACCACCTGCTGCACCTCTTTCGCCATTTGCCACTCTCCATTCGCTATTGCCCCCGTAACCACCCGATGAAGTACGGCTAAGCGGCTCAGTACTTACCTGTTGCAACGCAAGAGCATCGTCCACTCCCTCACGACTCACCGACATGCCGCCGGCAGTGCTGATATTTGGTACGTGACCTTTGTGCATCGGCATCGTGTCACGCGACACCGCGTAACCGATACCGAACACTGTGGCTATAAAACCAACGAATATCACTATTGCTATTATATTATTTCTCATATCAATTATTTTTTAGTCGTTAGTCAAATGTCGTCAGACTAATTAATCTCTCAACTCTCATCTAACAATCGTCTTCACTGTTGCGTTGCCCTCGGAGCTTATAACACGCACGTTATATACCCCTTGCGGAACAGTCATCCGCACACGCGATGTCTGACTATCGGAATCTGTTTGTTGGCGGCAAATCAATTTGCCGTTCATATCATATACATATATCTGCGCATCATCAGGCGCACCGACTATAGTAATATGTCCGTACTCACTATAGGCTCTTATGTCTAACAGATTTCCGCTTCCGGTATTATCAAGTTCTGTTACCACCTCAGGTGTACGCATCACTACATTGAGTGCAAACCGCTGATTATGCTCTCCGGCCTGAGTAGAGAATTCATAATCGTCATAAATCAAGTTGGTAGTAATACCTTCCTGATAGTCAATCAGATTAACGACCTCAATGTCTGCAATGGTAATATCGTCAGGTATAGTGAACAGGTATGTACCTTGTTGAGGAGCAATAATACCAACCGGTATTTTTTGTGCGGCACGCGCTTCTGACATTGAGTTGAACGCAACACGGTAATTGTCGGTTATTGTATATACCTTCATATATTTTGTTCCACTCTCAATGGTCTTTTCTTTATCATCGGTGTCGAATTTATCAGAGTAGTCATCGCTTATATTCAGACCGGCTCTATCCCGCTCACCATTAGCATTTTCGAGAATAAAGTCAAATATTTTCTCGCGCATTTTTGTATTTCTCATAAATGTAGGTGCCGCTTTCAAACTGCGATTATCTGAAAGGAACGACAGGTTGCCGCTTGTTTCCGCTTGGATAAAGAACGGATAGAACGATTCAAGTTTTTCGCTTGTCGCGCGAACATCATCGTAGTCGTAATACGTTTTCTTTGGTATGGTGAAATACTTTGTTTCCGTTGTAGTCCATTCGTAGGTTCCATCCCAACGATTATTAACCTTATGCGGTATTAATCCATCGGTAGCAATGCCATCGGTTCCTGCTGTAAAGGCACTGAAGAACGGGTTACCCATTATGTTCCAGCCTACATTGTTAGCCGATACCGATCCTGCTAAATAAGCGGTCATACCGTGTGCTCTCACTGCCGGCGTGCAGTCGTCTTCATCAGTCCATTCCTCACCTTGCATTAACGGGAAGCGCAATATCCCTAAAGAACGGCTGTTACGCGGTTGAACGGCTATCTCATAACCTTTGCCGCGCTCTAATCTGTCGCCTGGTGATACCCAACAGTTTGCCATCGGATTGTCGCCCGCACGTTTGCTGCCATCGTACCATTTAACTTTGGCACTGAACGTTTTGGTGTTCTCTTCGTTGGTAACCTCACTTAAATAAACATCTTTTGGTAGTGCTATCATGTAGTACATGCGATAGTCGGCATAGAAGTCATAGTAAATGCCATTATCTTTCACTCCGTCAATTTCCACTCCATCGGTAACCTTCAGTTGAGGGAAGCGGAAGTTTTCTTCTGTTTTGTTCGGCAACTCTAACCATGAGAATCCGCCGCGCATATAAATATTCTGCAAACCGATGTTGTTGGTTAAGTCTGCTTTGCCGCCCGGGTAGATATACAAGTCTTTGAAATTGCCTGCTGCCGTGCTTGTGGTCAACTTACCGCCGCTGCGAACTATAACATCCAAGTTCTTGGCTATGGCACGACCCTCGGTGATCTTTGTCGTTCCATCGCCGCCGGCAGCAAGTGAACTGATTTCCGCATCGGTCTTGTTCAAGGTAAGAATAAGCGGTATGGCAAATATTGCCTGCTTCGGTGTCTCTGACTCTGTCAGAACAAGTGTCTTGGCGGGATTGTTCTGCAAGTTGCCCACGCCTGTCAGTTTGTAGATGTCGCCGCCGAGCGTGGTGCACGTTACATCGGTCTGACTGCCTGTGCCAATCTTTGCCTTGAAGGTGCCGGATGCCACATTGCCTGCATTCGCATATTTGACGGCTATCTCATTGGTACCCCACTCCATGACGGTGATGTCTGCGGTTTGTACGACGGTCAGAGGCAGGATATACAGCTCCGTTATGCCGTAGGTGCCGTAGGTGCCCCATTTATTGCCCCATAGACGGAGGTTGTTCTGATTTTGCGTCTGTGTAGTTTGCAGAGTATATACAAACTGTCCGTCTGTTTCTGTTGTGGTTACTGTCCACTCATAGGCAGGCTCGTTATCAGCAAAATCTGTTGCTGCCGTTATTGCGGCATTATTATTTATTCCGTTCGATGACGAGCTGTTGTTAGCCCATAGTGCCTTGTTGTCGTTGCCGGCAAAACGCAAATGGTCGGCATTCATTGCTGCAGGAGTATATGCAGAGACATCACCCCAACGGTTGTTTACACTATTGACTGTTGCTGTTGACCAGAGTTTGTAACTTACTGTCGAAGGTCCTTTAGCTTTGAGTATGCCGACTTCGGTAGTTACATCCACCATTATAGGAGCAGGCGTAGAGGCTGTTGTTATATTGGCAGGCAAAGCATGCCATGTGTCACCCACACGCGCCACAATAGCCACTGCGTCAGGTAGGTTGCGTGCCTTGACTTTACCGGAGAAGGTCTCCTCAAAGCCGTCGCAAGCCACTGTGATATCGGGAGTTACTATAGCACCCGTACCTGCGCTTGACGGATTGTATGCTACATAGACAATTTGGTTTGTTGCCGGAGCGGTAAGCGAGTTGGCACCTGTCAGCTCGATAAAACGTGTACCATCGTTGCGATAGAATTTAAGGTCGGTACCGCTTAATGTTATTCTATGTCCTGCCACGGCTCCCGAAACATCGAGAATCAGTTTCTTGGTTGCCATCACGTTCACTCCGTTGCGCGATGTGACGAGAACAGGTTCACCATCTTCAGTCACCAGATCAAAGTCAACGCAAGAGAAAATAAGATGCTCGTATGTCTTGGCTGTCCATTTGGCATAGACTGTGGTGTTAGTAGTGATGCTGGTGTTGAAGTTGAATGCATTGGTGCAAGCCGCTTCTTGATACCATCCGTCGAAGTTGTAGTCAACATTCGATGGGTCAGGTGTCGGACGCGACACTTTCGTGTTATATTCCACATCCTGTGTGAAGTTGTCGCCTTTGCCTTGCAGGTCGAAGGTGACGGTGCGTATCTCCGTAGCCCAGAAAGCGTAGAGGGTGGTAGGTGTGGTGGTGCGGCTCCATTTACCATCGGTGATATATCCTGTTACATTACCGGCAAACGAACCGTCGCTATTGAGTATCTTATGTGTATGTCCCTCTTCTTGATAGTAACCTACAAGGTTATGTCCTTCGTATTCAGCATGTGTGAGTGAACCTGCTTTCAGTCCGGTAGCGTCGTAGAGTACTACTGCCGAACCATCGCTCTCGCCGCCGTTGGCTGAGAGTTCGAGTTCTATCTCGTTGGCAGTCCATTTGGCATAAATCTCAAGATTGCCTGCGTATTGCCATTTCTTGTCGGCATCGGTATAGCCGTCAACATTGGCTATCCAGTTGCCGTCGGTGCCGATGAGTTGCGAGCCTGCACCGCCTATGGCAGTGAAGTATCCACCAAAGGTGTAGCCGGTCTTTGTAGGCTTGATGATAGCAGAGGTAAGATTGGTAGAAGCATTGAAGGTCACAGCAACGCTTGCCGTACCTGCCGTTGTCGCCGACTGGTTGTTGAGCGTAACGGTGTAGTTGCCTGCCTGCCAAATGGCAAACAGGTCGAGGTTGGCATTGCCTGAGTAGGTGGCTCCTAATGTATAGTTGGTGCCACTACCGTCGGCTGCGGTGTTCCATTTAAGAATAGTGTAGCCGTCGCGAGTGAAACCTGTTCCATCGGATAAGGTGACATTCGTACCCTCTAATTTGCTTTGGTCGGAGATGCTTCCCGTACCACCATTGGCATCGTAGGTGATGTAGTATTGATGCGGAGTGGTGAAACTAACCTCTGTGGGAGAGTAGCCGGTGCCGCAATCGGTTGTAACGTATGTGCGCACATAGTAGGTAGTACCCGGAGTAAGATCGGCGATATTCCAGCCGCCCCATACCGTTCCTTCTTTGCGGTCTGGTTTCTGATAGTGTCCTACAGTCCAACCCATCTGATAATTACTCAATGTGGGATTAGGACTTGTTCCATACACAAAACCATGCGCCGTATTGGAACTTGCCCCGCCTAAACTGACAATGATACCTCCTTCTATTCGTGCCGAGGTAGGTAAGACAGAAGAAACTGTCATCGCTTTTCCCGACTCATTGGCAGATGTAGTTGGTGCTACACAGTTGACTGTTACGGTGTATGATACTGTCTTTTCGCAATACTCACCTGCTTTGGCTGCTGTGGCACTGATTGTGGCGGTTCCGACACCGTTAATGGTTACTGCACCTGCTGCACTGACACTTGCAACCGATGGATTAGACGAACTGTAACTTATCGTCTGACCGGTAGCGGCACCGCCTGCCGAAACCTTCGCGGTTGCTGCATCAGTCCATCCTGATGCGCCATAGTTAACGGTGCGGTTTGTGCCGTTAGCAAATCCCATCCATGGGTTTGTACAAATATCTTCTTGCGCTACGATATACACATCGACAGCACTTGTGAACACTCCGTCATTAACATAGTCGAGTAGGTTGCCGACAAACTCAATATTTTCCACAGCACAACCTGTATATGCACTTGTACTATAGCACCAGTCTTCATTATCACTATCTGTAACAACCACTCTTCCTAAGATTCCTTCGCTTTTATAGCCGTCATTTACAGTAAAAGAAACACTAATGTCGTCATCCACACGTGATACGGTAGTCGGTCCGGATGTTTTCGTGACACCTGTCAGATGATAATTCACGGCAAAGGTTTGTGCATTGACGGTGATGTCAATAGTCTTGCTTTCTTCGCAATATCCTGTTGCAGCGGCTATATGGCAGGTTACGGTTATCGTTGTTGATGTATAACCGCCTGTACCTTTGATGGTCAGAGTAGCTGAAGAACCGCTACCGCTTATTGTAGCAACTGCTGATACCGCATCGATTGACCATGTAACAGTACCACTGCCGTTCTTACCGGTAAGATTGATAGTCTTGGTGATATTGCTTCCTGTCCATGTTACAGTGGTTCCGTCTGTTGCACTCAATGTTCCGAATGGAGAAGCGCATTCTACGTATGGGGCAGTTGTGATTTGACAACCATTCTTTGCATAAACTGCATAAAGAGTGGATGCTCCATTAGGATAATGTTTGGGCTCACTTGGAGATGAAACAACAAAGCGATATTTGTTGGCATAGGTACCTGAAGTATTATTAATGTATCCGGATGAAACACATGGCGAAGATGTAATTGGTAGTTCGCACCAAACGAATAACTCTGATCCGGCAATCATAGGATCGTAACCGGCGATAGATGGGCCTACCGGACAAGGATCTGTTTGCGGTAGCGTTTTCCATACAATATACTTGCTACCATCATATACCATATATTGACAATAAGTACTCTTTATGTAAACAACTATTTGCGTAAATCTAACTCGTTTACTTGTCGCCAAAGAGACTTCATAGTTTTGTGAACCTGAGTAATTTGTTTTTTCTTTCCATGTACCTACTTTACCACTATACGAATAGTTGCCGCGGGCATCGCCACCGGAAAAGCTCAAGGAACCGGGACCGTCTTTATCATTTCCGCTCTCTTGGCAGGTTATTTCAATTTTAGTTATTTGAGCAGTTGAGCATGAAATTTTAAGGTTCGTACCGTTATTTACTTGATAGTATTCTTCACCAGCCATAGAACCTGCACCAGCCGTAACTGTAACAGAACTTTTGACAACACTATTCGATTGATTTTCAGGTGGCAGATCTGTTCCGGCGACAAAAGTGACAGATATATCAGCCCGAACATCAACTACCATTGCCAATGCAATAGCAATTAGCCATATGCCGTTTAACCACGAATTAGATGCAATCATGCCTCGGATTGCACTGCTAATGCTTTGTAAAAATGTTTTCATACTATATTTATTTAATTTATTATTCTTCATCAAAATAGGGTAACTGCTCTTTTGTCTCTTCCAACGGAAACACTTGTTTGCACTGACATCTAAGCACACAAAAAGCGGTAACCCGTTAATGCATCCGTCAACTGACGGCTAATGGATTACCGCTTATAATATTAGTCTTATCGTCTTTTCTACATTGCCACTTCAACCGTGGATAATGGATAATTAGTCAGCCATTCTTGCTCTCTATATGGGGACATGGAAAATCTAACCCCATGAAGCCCTTTGTTCCGCTCTACAAATAATCTCAAGCTCTTTGCTTGCACATTTTCTTCTGCTTTGACCTCAATAGATATACGGTAAATATGTTTAACTAAAAAATTTTTTTAGTGTCCACTTTTGCAGACTGGTACAATTTTGCAACGAACTGCGACTAAAAAGTGTTGTTTTGATACGAAAACTGCGACTGAAAAGTGTTATCTTGATACGAAACTCCGACCAAAAAGTGTTATTTCGGTAATCCATTATGTCAAATATCGCTAATATGGAGCTCAGGTGTCCTCACCTGTATCGTCCGTTTGGTGTGTGGACATCCTCGTCCGCATCATTTTTTTCTCTGTGTTCTACAGCGGTATCAACCGCTGTAGAGCTGTATAAAGTATCTCTACCTTAAAGACCGATTATAACTGTTCTTCGCCCCATACGGCATACCATGTAATGCCTGTTGCCGTAACGCGCGTGCCGGGGGCAATAACCTTGTTGGTCGCAGGATCAGACGTTTTCAAGGTGTCAATGTAGCCCGTTGATGTGGTCGGCAGGTCGCTCTCTTTTATCCAACCCACAAGGCGGCGAGTAGTACTCTTGCACTCATTGTTGATGGTGAACTCGGCTTCTGTCGGTAGAGTAATACCATCGCCGGTATCAGCCTTCGGAAGTATATCACCACCGTTATTGCCGTTCACGGCATCGATAAACTTGTCTATCGTCTTAACCGTCACGGTCACACTTGCCTCGGCAGGACAATAGTTTGTCGCTCCCTGTGCCTGACTGAGTGTTACCACATATATCCCCGGGTTCTTACCCTTAATCTCACCATTGGTAACATCCACATAGAACTCACCGGTTGATGATTGATTCGTTCCTACTGTGCTCCATGTGTATTTAGTGTTGTTGACGGATTTCTGACGCACCGTGCTTGCCCAAGTGATTGCACCTGTGGTGTTCAGACTGGTGGTGGAGAAATCTATAGTGCCATAGTCGATCGCATGCTCAAGGTCCTCGCGAACAATAGTCAGCTCATCAACCGGATTATCGTCATCATCCAAGAACCCCAACCCCGCATCGTTACAACAAGCTGTTCGATATCCTGTGTATGTCGTCGTTGAACCGGTGTAGAAGATTTGAACCGACGTAATGTAGATTGAATTTGCTGTACATGACACTGTAATATTGACCTTACCTGACAATGCAGAACTTGGCGGAGTGAAGTTTATAGTTCGTGGTGTGGTACCACCGGATTTTGTAACACTTGTATTCCCCGTGTAAGAAGTTCCGTTCACTTGAATATCTATACTACCGGCACCATTCTTTGCATTCGTAAAATATGTTACTGCCACTTTTGTAACTGCGTTATATGTGTCAACTGTTGTGGCATTTGCTCCGTCTTTTGTATTTGGCACCTGTACTGCTGAACTGTTCCAGTTACCATCCTTTCCGCTAACCCATGCATCTTCGGAATCTCCCCATGAGGCAGAGGTGAATGTATATGTCTTGTTTATAGCTGCTTCACCTCCCGTTGACTGATTTGCGAATACGGCGTAGAATGTAACATCATCAGAGATATACGGAGAGTTAGCAAGACTATTGAACAAACCAGAGGGGCGCTCGTCTTGAGCCGGCATTACTTTTGTCGGACTCCAACCTACAAATTTGCGTGTGGTCGAGTTGGTCATACAAGATGATAGCGTGTTATCTGCCGGTGCAGAGGGCATAGAACTGATATATCCTTCGCAAGCATTCACCGAACTACTGCTTGTTGATGCCCCATTGTTAACATCCCATGTGACTGTGTATGTCCCACAATCAGGAGAGGTCGCATACGCTAAAACATTGCGCTTGAATAGATAGGCACTATAGTAACCATCATGATCTTCATCAATTCCCCATACACTACCTTCATATACTTGTAAATAGTTAGCTGCGGTAGTATTTGAGCCGATATTAAATTTCTTTGATTCTGAATCGAACTTTGTTATATTCACATAGTCGGTTGTTGATGCAGCAACAGGGGGATTATCTTCGTCGGATAAGTCAATATATTTATTTCCTGATTCGCTGTAGAACCTACCTGCCGAAGTGGTACCGGTAAATTTCCATAGCATATTTGACGTTACATTTGTCATAAACACATCAGAACCGGAAGTGGTGGCGTGAATATTTGCAGATGAGGTGTAATAACTTTCAACAACTGTCGGAGTCATAACATAAGCCATACCGATTTGGTCGAACGATATTATGTAATACTCGTTGGCTGTAACTTCAGCCACCTCACTTATCTGATAATATCTCTCATTAGCATACACCGCATATAGCGTCTTGTCGCCGCTGACGCGAGCTTTGGTGCCTGCTGCCATAAGGTCGGCGGGAGCATCCTCGTCGCTATAGGTGGTGCTCGCTGTCCAACCGGCAAATACCCAGCACGAACCGCAAGCTGTCGGCACACCTGCCTCAGGCAGGTTAACATTAGATTTCTGACCTGCTACAGCACTAACACCTGTCGGTACGCTGAAAGTCAAGTCAGCAGCAGTAGTGGTGAAGTCGCTGTACGACCAGCGACTCTCGCCATCAGAATCGGTGCAGACCTTGCGCACCTTCCATTTGTACTTAATGCCTGAATACAAACCCGTCAGTGCCTTGCTGGTGTTTGTGCCGTTGCTTGTAAAACCGCTTGTAGGCTCGGTATCGCCATCCACCCAAACTGCATACTCATATTCGCTTAATTCGCCGTTGCCACCACCTGTCCAACTTATCGTTGCACCTGTCTTGCTGATGCTCGCGTTCGTCAGACTCGAAGGCGCACCACAGGTCACCGTACATCCCGTGCGGTAGTTGGAGTAAGTAACACCGTCTGATTTGCGATAAATATATACATGTTTTTGGGATGCGCCAGAAGCATAACAGCTGAAAATAGGGACTATAACACCATTATTATTATTTGTGGAATTAAACCAGATAGTATTTCGGGTCGCTGAAGTAGAAGCTACATTTATTGTGGCGTAACTTGTGCTTGATGCTATAGAAATACTCCAAATTTGTTTTCCATCGTCGGCACTATATTCATCTATATTGAGTTTATTACTTGGGCTAGAACCTGTTCCACCTTTTGCAGCAAAGTACTTGTTGTTTACAATATCCTTTATTCTGAAATTAGTGGAATTCTCAATGGCTACTAATTGTAGTGGATATACATTTGTTGTATTAGTAGTTTCGCTTGCAATCGTCGGTGTCGGAGATAACGTCCCATTATTAATCGTTACAGAGATTGCAGCACGATTATCAACATAGCTGTCTCCTGCTGCGTTAAGTCTCTGACATCCCAAACCATAGTAGGATGGCGAGTTATCTTCATTTGTACCAATAATTAATATTTCATCTCCTCCTGATAAAGCAGAGGATGATGATGTTACTAAATCGTAAGACACAACACTTCCGCTCGCTTCCGCATACATAGCATAGATATGCGTATTGTCGGTTATCTCGTCGGAGCCGCTGAACTTATGAGTGTTGTACCAATCTACCGTCTTGCCATCCTCGGTATATACACCGCCTGCTTTCACCCAACCGATGAACTTTGTGCTACCGCATGCCGACAAAGCATTATCAGCATGTGCCGGAGCACTCGCCTCTAAAGTGCTGAAGGTGGTACCATGGTTGACGTTAGATGTGGTCGTCGTAGTCTCCCCCACATGCCATGTCACAGTGTATTTATTCAGTGTCCATTGTGCAGTGTAGGTGGTGTTAGCCGCGGGCATGGTGGACGCAACAGAAGGGCTCCAACCCGAGAAATCATATCCCTCTTTTGTCACTACAGGAGCGGTGATATCCGTGCCGTATGCCACACTTGACGAAGGCGAACCGGTGGCATTTACTGCGGCACCCGTACCGGCGGTGGTTACTTTACCTCCATCGAGATTCCATGTCAGAGTGTAGTTGTTCTTTGTCCAGTTGGCATAAAGTGTAGTAGCTGATTCTGTATCCTTGTCCCAATTGCGTGCACTCGAGCCGTCGGCGTTGTAGTATTTCGTACCTTCGCCACCGGTCTCGGTGAAGTAACCGGCGAACGCATATCCGGTTTTGGTCGGCATAGTAGCCGCAGGCATGGCGTTACCGTATGCGGCAGTAACCGATGCCGTACCACCGGTACCACCCTGTGCGTTGAGAGTAACTGTTGTGGTCTTCGCTGTGAAAGTGGCAGCAAAGGTGGCATCTTTTGCCAAGATATGGTTATCGGCAGTACCATTGGAAGCAAGTAAATTGATTGCCGCATCGCCACTTGGCGTTACCGTAAACGCAGTCAGGTTATAACCTGTAGCCGGAGCGGCTGTAGCAGTAATCTTCGTGCGGTGAGCCAATCCTGCCGTTGTCACGGTCTTGCTTTGCGATGCACTATTCACATCGGTATAATCCAATCTTATCGTACCCCCCGTCGGCGCAGTTATCGTCGCCGTATGCGTCAGCATGCCGTCGGTCTTGGTGACAGTGTAGAACTCGCAGTTACTATTCTTTGATTCGCCACCTGTTGAGTGAGTCTCGGTAGGTACGATGGTGATATCGCCCGTTACTACATACTGTTGGTAAGCTGTTGCAGCGGTAATGGCATTATCACCCGTAGTGGTGTAGATGTCGGATGTTGAAGCCGTGTTATTAGCTATATGCCATGCCGCCATATTATTATATGCCGGGGTTGTGTAATAATAGAACTTATCCGTACCCGGCACAAGTGTTGCATCGCTTGTTTGTGCATGAGCGCCATTGCCGATACGGTACTTATATGTGCTCCAATCGAGAATGGAGTTGTCCCAATAAATCTTCTTGCCTGAGGTTTGATCAGCAGAAGGATAAGTCACGCTGACAATCGCCTTGCTTGACCAATCGGAATAATCCACTGTAAACACATAATCCCCTGCCATAGCAGATGTGATGCCGCAGTTGTAATTCGTATTATTTAGCCACCAACTACTGCAATTACTTGATGTCATAGAACTCTCACTTGATACCCCCCACCAGTGGCTCTCTGATTGGTCGGTTATCTTAAATCCATAGCCGGTATTTGCCTCAAGTGGTACGGTGATAGTACCTGTGTTAGTGCCTGTGTTGGTTAGGTAATAGTCGTTCCAGTCGCTTCGTGTTGCACCGTTGTTGATATGTATGTATATCCTCATTGTAAATGACACTTTGGCACTTTCTGTTCCGGTTGTGGAGCAGAAAGACCCTTGTGGCGAAACGAGTGGTGTGCAACTGACCTTATAAGTATTACCGACCACGACATTAGAGCTGCTGAATGAGGTAGAGACGTCCGAGCCTGAACCTGTGGTTGCCACGTCGGTATGTGTTATTTCGGTATCGCTGTTGTCGTAAAGCGTGAAGCGATATGATGTCGCATTGGCATTCTTGTTTGCATCCGGCAATGTCGCCGTCAGCGTCCCACCCGACTGGCTCAAATTAACCGAACCATTAATTGTGCCCAACGGAGTGCAACAAGTAGTGATGTAATTTTTATATTCTGGAATGTAGAAATCCATTTGGTAGGCAGCAGTGGTTCCAGTGTTATATACAGTAAATCCACTATAGTATTCCAGGTTCTTTGAACAATAACTACTCGTCAATATATAGTGTGAACTATTTGCAGTAACAGTCCACGAGTCTGTGTAATCATCTCCATCGCACCAAAGGGAGTTATTTGCCGTAGCATACAATTCGTTCCCTCCGTAGATAAACTTGTATTTACCATCAGCCTGAGGTTTTACAGTCCAGATAATGGAAGTACTGGAATTTGTTATTGTGCTACTGGAAATAGAAACAGAAGTGCCGGTAAGCTTCCCGCTACTATTCGCTCCCGACATAGCAGAATTATTGGAAGGATTGACGATTAATACTTTCCTATCGTCTATCAAATCTGTTTTACTTCCTAATACATATTTGTTTGATGTCTTAGTTGCAAACACGGCGTAATATGTTTGCGCGGAACTGATAGTTGTTTGCGACGAGACAAAAGTAGGTTTTGTATCTGTTGGCGTACTTCCAATATTAGTTGCTGTCCAACCGACAAACTCCTTCTCTGCATCGCAACTGGCTGGAGCAGTAGGAAGAATAAGATTTGAACCGCTTCTGATAGATTTGGTATCATACGTCACTCCATTGCTCATAAAAGTCACAGTATAATACGTACCGGGAATAGCACTTGCCTCTTCAGAAGGGTCGCTATCGCAATAAGTTGAACCATCACCGATTGCTTTAACTTGGTAGGTGTATTCTGTTCCGTTGGTCAAACCTGTTTTAGTTACCGGCGATGTTGCGTCAGCCCAAACTCCACCGTTCCAACTCAGTTGGTACTTTGTGGCATTTGCAACAGCAGACCAAGAAAGCACAACCTGCCCACTTGACGGAGTAGCAGTTACATCTGGAGTCGCTAATTGAGTCCCCGAACAAGAAGCATAAGTAACTACGATGGCAGCACTCTTTGAGGCAAGATAATTATTTCCACTTGCCGCCTTTCCGTTTTGGTAAAATGCAAAATATGTGAAGTTATCCGATTCTCCCGGAGTCCATGTGAGCGTTTTTGCCTCACTATCCCAAGTGCCTGCTGTTCCTCCCGTAGTCGCCGTAACCTCGGATGTTCCTCCAAGAAACATAAGTTTGCTCGCATCAGATACGGTCAATGCAGAAAATGTAATAACGACTTTTGTGATTCTACCTGAGAAAGCACTTGTATTGTAAAATCTGAACTCACTCGTAGCAGAACTTTGATTGGTTTTGATTTGAAGTGTACTTGGATTCCACTGGTTCATCTTCCAACTGACACCGTCATAAGTAAATTCTGTTAGTGTCGTGATATACGCTCTGGCGTCACTGCCAGTACTGGTTTGGTTCGGCGTTAGAGAGTAGTCCGTTCCCCATACATGAGTGGATACAAGGGTTAAGAACATTAGCAACGCAAGATACCTTATCTTGCAGTTTGCTGATTGTAAAAAAGATGTTTTCATACGATTTATATATTTTAAGTTATTTGCATTATTTACAATAAAATAGTACTTTTTGAATTGATATAAATAACTTAAAAATACATCATATATGAAACACAATGTCTTTAACAGAGTTGGTGAGTCCACTCACTTACTCAAACAAACAACAAGTAGGCTATCCTATAAGTATCCCTATAGTATCCCTATAGTGGAAAGATGTTCATCTCTCGTAGGTGAGTCGTATGTGTCCCGTATCTCGCTCGTGTCGTTTTCGAGGGTAATAGCTACTATATTGCTACTTCTGTACTTTGGAGTGGGGAATGTGTGCGCAAGCGTGGAAACACTGACCTCAACAGAAATGACGAGTAAAAGTTCAAGCACTGCTTTGGCATATAATACCATAACTCAATGGACAGACACTAATGTAGTCTATGTCCTTAATGCTTACCAAAACGGGAAGAGCTATCCATGGGTGCAGATAAAAAAACCTGAAAAGAAAAACAATGTAATGCAAGCTGCCTTCATTCGCATGAGAGTACCAACTGATAATAAGATTGACTCTATTATTCTTGTTGCTACTACTGCTACAAATACTAGCGGTGGAGCTAAAGACATAGCAAAGCATACTAAATTCAGTTCTGATCAGAAAGTAACATTCTATTTAGAGAAAGATACCACGGGGAATGGTACTAATCCCGCAAGTAACACCTCAAAACATATAACATCCGTCAATGAATCTGCCATAAGAGATTCTGTGCATTTCGCATTAAAATTAGACACGGTAACTACTGATTACGATAGCCTTTGGTTAGTAACTACAGCTGCAACACGAATTTGGGAAATAAAGGTTTATTATTCTGCCGTTCAATCATGCACGCCTTTAGGTGAAATTAATGGTTCGTTAAAGTCGCCCCACGAAAACAGGCTGAAACAGAGAATATAAAAGTCTGACACGGAATAACTTCCGTGTCAAAATATAAGAAACTTTTATACAAATCAAAGTGTTCTATAAATAAACTATTGTACGGTACATTCGGAGAGTATCTGAAAATGGATTTTTTAGTTCAGAAGCAAAGAACCTGCATTTGTTATAAAATGGTACTGCGGTATAATTAGAAGTAACGTATGCATCAACAGATAAGAACAAAGGATTGTTATAATAAACATCCGATTTGAACGATTCAATGAATTGCATAAGTGTACTGCCAATATGTCGCCCACGGTACTCTTGTTGAACTGCTAAATAATCTATTTCAATTGATGGAAAAACACCTGCTTCCCAATAAGGTTTGAGTCGCTCATTGACCTCAATGTCAGGAAATTTTAACCGTAAATCATCTTTGCAGTCTTCATCCAAAAATAACTGACCACTACTCAACACTAACATTGCAACTATCGTTTCTCGTTCATCACGAACTACATAAAATCGACAGTTGTATGCAGTCAAGAAAGCATTAAGACGAGTGTGAATAAACTCATCCATTTCAGCCTGACCACAATAGAAATCAGCGAGCAAAGACGCATCGCTTTCTAACGAGAGATGAAGTCTTGGTAAAGCCATTAGTCGCAAACAATTGTATATGACATCTGGTCTTCTTCCTTTTTCTCTTGCTTCTGAGCATTGAGAAGGTTCTCGCAGAACTGCTCTGCAAATTCACCCTTGATAGGTTGATTTGTTGATTTAACACCAAACATGACGCAAATGAATTTAGTGATTGATTTTCGATTGCAAAGTTACGATTATTTTCTGAAAAAGCAAAATATGCAGTGAAAAAGTACAAACTCATCGCAAAATGCGACAAGATGATATATGTCTGACATTTTTAAGTTATTTACATCATTTCAAATATCGCATTGCGTTATTTATAGTGCCGCAACTTGCACTTTGATTTTGCGGCTAAGGGGTGAACCGACACCCAATACCCTAATATATGTTCTTTGAAATACTGAAATGACTGATGCAATCAAACTACCGGTGCATGTTAGTACATCATTCCTAATAGATTATAGATTATAAGATAATGGATTATAAGATAATAGATTATAGTATATCGAGGGCATAATGCTTGGCATAAACAAATCAGACACCGAACTAAATCCGATGTCTGACTGATAAAGTGTATTAGTAGCGCATTGTCGCCGGCGCGACACTTTCATACCCGATTAGTACATCAACCCGAACAACCAAAGTGGCAGCTTGTTGCCCATCGGATAGTCTATATCGTCAGAAGCTATGTAAGCGTTTTCGGTTTGTGCCACTTGCTTGCCGTCCTTGGATTTGCCGCCAATCTCAAAAGTGAGTTTGTGGTCAATGAGAAAGTCCCCGCGCTTGTTGTACTCCACCTGATGCTTGTAACCCAACTGGTTGCAGAAGAAAGTCTCACGCACAGTACCGATATTCGGTTTCTCAAACGACAAGGCATAGAGCAGATTGCTGTTCTCCATAAGAATCTTGTCAGGCTTCTGCATCTTCTTGACGCTCAAATCATCTGAATATAGCAAGCGGATGAGTTTGGCATCGTGAAGATATTGCAGATAGGCAAGAACGGTTGTTCTGGCAATGCCGGTCAAAGTAGCAAGTTTGGTCGTATCAACCAGCATCGGTACCTCAGTAGAGAGAACTGCCAACAGAGCCTTCAGTTTGCGGATATTGCCGATATCAACCTTACGAAGTTGAGGCAGTTCGATGTTGAGCAACAAATCAACAGTGCTCTCAACACGCTGGTCATAAACGATAAGACCCTCTGTTCCAAAAGGATAATAGCCCTGTTTGAGATAATTGGAGAAATGTTCCAACGGACGGCATTTATCCCTTACAATAGCAGCTACTTCATTCGGATTGGATAGAATCCTATCCAATGTGAATTGAGGAAGTTCTATATTATGATAAAGCATTAAATACTCACGCAGCGATAGACCTTGCATGTCATAACTTATACAACGGCGCGATAAATCGGCTTGGGCATTGAGAATATGCAGCAGAGATGAACCGGTAAAAACCACACGCAAAGGCTTAAAGGTATCATAAATCTCTTTGATTTCTTTAGCCCACAGCGGAGCACTATGGACCTCATCCACAAGCAATAACTCGCCGCCTTGACGATAGAAATGCTCGGCGATATCCACAAGATTGTGAGTACTGAAATAAGAGTTGTCCAAACGAACATACAAAGATTTGTGATTTTTGTTATCCCCATAGTGAAGCTTTTGATACTGCAACAACAGAGTCGTTTTACCCACACCACGGGCACCGCGAATAGCAATCAGGCGTGACTCGTTCCATAAAATATCATCCATAATGGAACGTACAAATTTGAGAGAAGTCTGTTCAAGCAATTGCTCATTACGTGTAAATAATGCATCCATAAAAGTTTAATTTAATGTGTTTCTATTTGTTAGTACTAAAAGATGTCGCAAAATTACAAAAAATGTTTTATGTATGCAACACTTTTTGTAAAAAATGTCTTGCGAGTACAACGAATATAATCAAAATCTGTTTTATATGCGCAACGCATTGCTATTAAACTGCACATAAATGTAGAAAAATAATCTCAAGAACTGCACAAAAATGCAACTTTTATCAGTCATTTCAACATGTCAAATATCGTTCTCACTTGGTTTAGAGTACTTGTGAGATGTACTATATCTATTGCCCGTATTCCCGTGAGGGCTACACGGATGAGTTTATTGTTTTGCAAGCCATAGGTAACCCAATACCATAAACCAGAATATTAAAAAATGTTCTTTGAAATACTGAAACAATAAAAAAGAGACACACCCCAGTATGTCTCTACCAAAACTTGTATGCCTTGCTGTGCGTCAGCCTTTCAGCAACCAATCCACAGCATAAAGTTGATGTATTCCGTTATGGTCCACCGGTGGCTGAGGGTCTAATGTCAGCAGATATTTAGGATAATGGTTCTTAAGTGCTTTGAGCGGTGCTAATTCCCGCTTGAGTGTGTCGGGGTCTATAACAGACAAAGCAACTTGATAATATTCATAAGCATCGCCGTTGCTGCATACGAAATCGACTTCCATGTTCCCGACTTGTCCGACATAGACAGGCTTGAAACAATATCGACGGAGCAGTTCCAAGTAAACGATATTCTCAAGCACTCGCCCTTGGTCGGCATTGCGGCTATTCAGTAAGGCATTCCGCAAACCTACATCGGCGATGTAGTATTTGCGTGCTGTACGCAAAATCTCCGTGCCTTTGATGTCCAAGCGTTGTGCCGGATAAAACAGGTAACAGTTGGTCAGTGCCTCAAGATATGTGTCCACCGTATGCGATGAAATCTTACGACCGGCAGAAGTGAGAGTATCCGCAATACGCTTGGGATTGGTCAGGTTGCCGATGTTATCTGCAAGAAACAATGCAACACTATTCAATATATTGATATCTTGGATGTTGTAGCGAGTAACCACATCGCGCATCATCACGGTATCGTAGATATCCCTAACATATTGACGTACTTCATCAAGCGAAGATAATTGGTACTTGAACGGAAAGGATGTTGAACTAACATAATCGTTATATTCACGGGTGTAGATATACGGCAGGTCTTGCGTATATTCCTTGAAAGATAACGGAAGCATGTTGATTTTCACGTATCTTCCGGATAGCAAAGTTGCCAATTCACCGGAAAGCATGTGAGCATTACTGCCGGTGATATATATATCCACGTTGGATCGCAGATACAGACTATTTACTGCCCTTTCAAACTCTGCCACCAACTGCACCTCGTCCAAGAAGATGTAGTTTTGTTTGTCGGCAATAAGGTGTTCTTTGATATAAGTATGAAGAGTTTGTGCATTCGCCAAAGCATAATTGTCCATATCCTCAAAATTAAGGCTGATGATTTGTTCCGGCTGTACACCCTGATTAAGCAAGGATTGTTGAAACTGCCGCATCAGTGTACTTTTGCCGCAACGGCGGATGCCGGTGATAACTTTGATTATGCCCTTGTCGCGCCACGAATTGAGCCACTCTAAATAATTTGTACGATGTATTTCTTTCATAAAACAGATGTGATAAATTTGAAATCTGCTGCAAAGATACAATAAATATTTGAAACAATTGCAATACATTTCAAATATTTTCAAAAAAATCTGCATTTTTGAAATATATTTCAATTTTTTTTGGCACAAAAAGATAGTTTTGGTAGTTATTGTTTCAATATGTCAAAGGTCGTTTGTTGTTGGTTTATAGTGCTGCAACTTGCACTATGGTTTTGCGGCTAAGGGGTGAACCAACACCCGAAAGTCGGAAGTTTATATCGCCGAAACCTATGGCTCTTCACAAAAGTGTACGACGAAAGGGGAGGCATCCGCTGCGAAGCGGACACTTCCGAAAATATCTCTTGCTGCCGAGCCGTTGCTCGGAAACAGAGAATAGTAATATGAATTGTTTTTTACTCGCATAGACGAGGATAATATATATTAGTTTAATTCGTATAATTCGTTGATAAAGTAAAACATGTTGCCATTTTCCTGTTGCGGGAAATTTTAGTATGATATTAAATTTAGCTCACAAGCGCAAAAAGTCAAGTTTGAGTTAAAGTTTAAGTTAAAGTTTATGTCGATGATGACATTGTTCACATATTTTCTGACCGCTGTTGATTGCATAATCAGCAGTAAGGTCTGTTTGTGGAGCTTGTCCGCTGTGGCGGATGAGTTCCCGTTGGGTGTGCCCGTAGCTTTCAGCAATAAGGTCGCACCGACCGACAACTCTGTTGTCGTTACAACGGTTTATGCTTCAGCTCTCTCCGTACGAAACCGCAACATATTTGGTTTCTTTGGGGACTCCCTAAAAGGGTTTAGGTTATCGGTTTAGCCTCTACTCGCAAAAGTGCAAGTTGCAGCACTATAAAAAAACAAAGTGCAGGTTGCAACACTATAACAAACGCAACAACGTTCTTTGAAATGATGTAAATAACTTAAAAATGTCAGACATATATCATCTTGTCGCATTTTGCGATGAGTTTGTACTTTTTCACTGCATATTTTGCTTTTTCAGAAAATAATCGTAACTTTGCAAGCGAAATAACAATAGATTACAGTTATGTATCAGGAACTTATACAAAATGTTTCCGGTCTGCCCGAAAGTCAGCGGTTATTTAGCGATGTGTGTCAAATCATTGATTCTACACGCACTCGGATTGCCGTTTATGTCAACGCCGAAGTGTGCAGAACCAATTGGTATATCGGCAAGCGTATCAAAGAGGATGTTCTCTATAATCGTCGAGCTGAATATGGCAAGCAAGTGATTAAAAATCTGTCGGTTCGCCTAACGGAAAGATATGGAAAGGGATGGAGCGAAAAGAGTTTGAGACATTGTCTCCGCGCTGCGGAGACTTTTTCCGAGGATGAGATTGTCTCCGCAGTGCAGAGACAATTCACTTGGACACATCTAAAATCCCTGATGTATATAAATGATTCACTTGCGCGTGAATTTTATTCTGTCATGTGCAATCTTGAGCATTGGGACACGCGCACTCTTGACCAAAAGATTGCCTCGCAACTATACGAAAGAACTGCTATCAGTCGCAAGCCCGAAGATGTTATCCGTCAGACTCTTCAAGAGACCGCAGATACTCAAATGCTTGTGCCTGATTTGGTCTTTCGCAGCAGTTATTTCCTTGATGCTCTTGGTCTGCCTGATACCTTTTCCGAGGAGGACCTCGAAGATGCCATCATCAAACAGATGCAGGATTTCTTGTGTGAGATGGGTAGCGACTTCGCCTTCCTCGCTCGTCAGAAACGTATCACTGTTGATGCCACTGATTATTATCTTGACTTGCTTTTCTATCATCGCGGGTTGAGACGTTTGGTGGCTATTGACTTGAAGCTCGGCAAGTTCTTGCCCGAACACGAGGGTCAGATGAGGCTTTATTTGCGCTATCTCAATCGTAACGACCGCCGCGAAGGCGAGGAGTCACCCATAGGTCTAATCCTTTGCAGCGAGGGCAATACCGAGCATGTAGAGTACCTGATGCTTGACGAGGAAAGCGATATCAAGGTGGCGCAGTACTACACCAAACTACCTGACAAGAAAGTTCTTGCCGAGAAGTTGCAGCGTGCTGTTGCCATTGCACGAGAGTATCAAGTTGAGCAGAAACTGAACAAACGAGATGACGAAGCAAATACTCTAAATAAGTAGTGCTTAATCACATATTTGAGTTTGCGTTCTGACACGGAAGTTATTCCGTGTCAGACTTTTATGTTCTCTGTTTCAGCCTGTTTTCGTGGGGCGACTTTAACGAACCATTAATCTGACCCAAATTTTCGCAACCATTAATGACATATATTGTCGGTTGTACAGTACTGGCTTGCGATGCACTTTGATAAAGGCGCATATTTGTACTGTTGTAATATAACAAATATCTACTTTCGCCTTTATTTTTTAGCAGTAACACCCCGTTTACTGTTTCTGTTTCCCAGTTTTGACTTGTAGATGTTATCTCATCTGCTAATTGAACCGTTGTACTAGATGTCCACGAAAGATATTTATCATCTATGGTTTTGAGTGCGAAGTCATTATCTTCATACCCCTCCACAAGAGTGAATTTGATGTCTTCATCAGGGCAAAATTCATTAGGATAGTCAACAACTTCACCCCCGGATTGCGAGGATTTCATCTGCTTGTTACTTGCAGGGATAACAACAATGATTTCATCACCTACACTTAAACTTGTAGCAGCAGAATAGCTGCATACTGGAGCTTCCTCCACTGTTATAGTAGCCGTTTTTGTTATGGCATTATAAGTACCTGTAACAGCGGCTTGTGAAGCTTGTACAGTACAAGTTCCTGCAGTTGTCGCTGAAAAAGAACCCGCAGATGTACAAGTTGCACCAGTGCCATTAGCATTAGTAACAGTATATGTCACGGCACCACTGCTATTAGATGTCCAAAGGGATGACAAGTCCAGATTACTTCCTCCGATTGTATAGGTACCATTACTAAAAGTTGCTGTCGGGTCAACAGGATCTGAAGAATCGTTGTTATACGTGACACTAATAGATTTAATATAGAGAGCGCGAGTTCCATCAGTAAAAGATATTGTAATAGTTCCCGAAGATGTTCCAGTCCCTGTTTTAGTATCTAAACTTCCAGATCCCCAAGCGGGAGTTTCACCTGAATAATATGAAGTACCGCCTACACTAATGGATAGCTTGTGTTTTGCTTTGTAACTAGCACATACAACGGAGATAGATTTAATTGTACCGGGGATATTAGAAGTAGTAAATGTTATATTCTCTACTCCACCATTTTTACCTAGTTGAATTGCTCCTAGACTATTAGCGTTCCAACCCACATTATCAGTTCCACTTATGAGAGTTCTTGTATAATTCCAAGTGTGGGAGTTACTACTGCCGTAAGTAGTTGTGATTGTTCCTGCAGCAGTGCCACTGACGGAGCTTATAGTTGAACCTAAAGCTCCATTGGAAGCTGTCCAAGTTTCCGTAACATCTGCTCCCCACGCATGTGTGGTTAGTAAGGTTAAGAGTGTTAGCAATGCAAGATACCTTATCTTGCTGTTGGTTGATTGTAAAAAAGATGTTGTCATACGATTTATATATTTTAAGTTATTTGCATTATTTACAATAAAATAGTACTTTTTGAATTGATATAAATAACTTAAAAATACATCATATATGAAACACAATGTCTTTAACAGAGTTGGTGAGTCCACTCAATTACTCAAACAAACAACAAGTTGGCTATCCTATAAGTATCCCTACGCTATCCCTATAGTGGAAAGATGTTCATCTTTCGTAGGTGAGTCGTATGTGTCCCGTGCAGAGGAGGGTGAAGGTATGGTGAGAGGAGCAGAGTCACAAATGAAGCTCTTACGAACCTCTTATGAATCACATAAGAATCACATACGATTCATAGCTACCTTCCTGCTGCTCTTCTGCTTGGGAACCGGGAGTGCGTGGGGAGCAGACGAGACGATAACATTTTCTGAACAAAATTATGACAATGCAGCAGAAATATCGTCTGTGAGTGGTACAAATTTCTCTATTACCTTTGATAAGGGTACTAATAACAATGCTCCCAAATACTACACTTCCGGTACTGCAATTCGTGCATACGGGGGCAATACGATGACTATAAGTAGTACCACTAAAACAATATCGAAGATTGAGTTTACATTTGGCTCAAGTGACGGGTCAAATGAAATTACAGCAGATGTAGATACTTATTCTAATGGAACGTGGACAGGTAGCGCAACATCTATCGTCTTTACCATTGAAGGAACTTCCGGAAACAGGCGCTTGAGTGCAGTTGCTGTTACTTACGAGGCCACAAATCCTACTTATACTATCACTGCCACAAGCAGTAATGTTGCTCATGGTACGGTTTCTGTAAGTGGGTCAACTATTACTGCTACGCCGACAAGCGGCTATAGAGTAAAAAGTGGGACCGAAGGTTATACCGTAACTACAGGAACTGCAACTGTTACAAACAATGGTGATAACACATTTACGGTTTCTGCTTCTTCTAATTGTACTGTACAAATTAACTTTGAGGCTATACCGACTTATACAATTAATTATCATGACGGAAGTGGTAATGGCACAAAGACAAATGTATATGAGGGAACCAACTTGATTGAGACATTAGGAACACCTGCGGCTTCTTGTGATGCCACAAGCACTACTTTCATGGGCTGGAGTACTACGGAAATAAAAACGAAGACCAATACGGTGCCAACATATATTTCCGCCTCGGCAGTTGTAAATTCCACTACAGCGGCAGTTACGTATTATGCGGTTTATGCACAGGAAACTGCTGGAAGTTCTACTTTTTCGAAATATGAAAAATTAACATCAAACCCTACCGATTGGACAGAATTTAAGTATGTATTAGCTACTGCTGATAACGGATATGTTTTAACTGGCAAATCTGCAAGTGGAAATTACGGAGCATATGCTACAATGAGTACTACAACAGAGCAGACAACTTATGAAATAACGGTAGAGACAACTGCAACATCTGGAAGATATAAACTCAAGCAAAATGGCAAATATATATCTTGTACATCCACTGGTTCACTAGATTGGGTGGATTCCTATACCGCAGCAAATGGAACTACAATTAACAATTGCGACTGGGCTTTTTATAACCAGCAAGTAGAGATACCTTTCCAAATTAGCGACAAATGGTATTATATTCTTTACAAAACAAGTTCAACTAAACAATTTAACACCTATTACAAGGGTAATGGCTACGATGCCGTTTATCTATATAAAAAAGTTATGACGACTGGTCCGACCACCTATACAAATTATATCACCACTTGTTGCGAAAGTTTGGGTCAGATTAATGGTTCGAATAAGTTGTACCACACAAAAAACAGGATTTTAGTATATAAAACCCTAAAACAGTGCAAGTTGGTAAAATCGGTGAGAGGAGAACTTACAACGAGTTGCTCACTCCTTGAAGAAGATGAAGAAATTCAGAGTATGAGAGAACTTTATTTAATCTAAAATTTGCGATTTTCAACTCGTAACATATTGATTATCAGATGCTGATTTTGAGCAAAATGACTTTTTAAAGTACCCTCAGAGTAGGGAAGTATCAATGTATTTCCACATTTGCCAAGTACAAGCAAGTCTTTATCACCTGTAACAATAATATCAGCAGGTATTGCTTGAGCCATTGACAAAAGATATACATCTTTGATGTCGCGAACTTTAGAATCTGCAATAGGATAGTCTTCTATCACATAACAATGGTTACGAATCAACGTCCACATTGCCTCAATAGAATCGGAAGATACATATCGCCTAATCTTGGGACGAGCAAGCACCGAAACAAGTTCTGCAATTAAATCTTGCGAGACATAAACACGAACATCAGCATTTTGAAATACTGATTCCACGTTCTGTAACCGCTTCCCCAAAAGGAATGAAATCCAGATATTGGTGTCAAGGATTACATTCATTTGTAACGTACCGCATTAACTTCTGCTTGAATGTCATCATCTGACAAATCAGAAGCATTGTTTTTCAAACATTCGTTAACGAAGTGCGATACAGCATTCTGGCGACGGTTGATTGTCCATCCCATGCGTGACGCAAACTGAGAGAGCATTGCCACATCAGCTGTCGGCATCGTCAAAACTACGTCTTCCATTTCTTTGTCCGTTTAGTTAATTGTCGCTTGCAAAGTTACTATATATTTTTGAAAATGCAAAATCTTCAGATGATTTTGGCGAGAAGCTCTTTAGCCGTAAAATCGTGCATAAGGGCGAACGAACACCAAGACTTACCCAAATCCTTGATTGATGCACCGAGGTGATATACCTCATTATCAATCAACAAGAAACGGTCGTGTGCCTTTGTGAACAGTAAAACATCAATCTTTGGATACTGACTATTATGTTGAGCAATATCAAGTTGCAGTTGTCGTGTCAGTCGTTTGGTATAGATAGTGGCTTTCACTCTTTTCTGACGTTTGTCAAGCAATGTAAGCACTGTATCATCAATATAGTTGTCAATAAGTACAATGCGTTTCTTCGCTTTACGGATAAGGTCAGAAACCAACTGATAGGCATCGTATATCTGTCCGTCGAAGAATAGACCTTGTTTGGGTGTTATCTGACTTTCGTCCAAACGGCGAAAGACTTCTGCCATCTGGTTGTCTGTTTCTTCTTGGTGATGCGCCAACGACAACTGATGATGTTCGAGTGTCTCCAAACGTTGTATAACCTGTAGGTTCTCGCTGATGAGATGTCGCATAGCAACGAAAGCTTCCATAATCTCAATACTGACTCTCACGGCAGTAGGTGTATGCAGTACTGCTGAAAGCATCGCAACACCCTGTTCCGTGAAGCAATAAGTCTTGAACGGGCTGAATTTAAGGTCGTTAAGGTGGTCGCAATTTGCGACCACCTCCTCACGTTCAGTATTTGTGAGTTCAAAACGAAATGTTTCGGGAAAGCGATCAATGTTGCGTCTTACCTGTTCATTCAAACGCTTGGTCGGGATACCATACAAAGCGGCTAAATCTCTATCAATCATCACTTGGACACCACGAATAGTGAATATCCGATTCTCGATTTCTGAAACTGTTGCCTATTGTATCGGCACAAGAGTGTTTGCCATAAAGAAAAAGATAATGATGTTATTGCTCGCAAAATTACAACTTTTCCTTCAAAACACCAAATTCGGGCGATGTTAGTTACTGGTTCGTCAAAGTTACCCCGCTTGTTTACAGGGTTAAACACAGAATAGACTTCTGTTTATTAATTGTTTACAAATTTATATTTGTCATTATGTCAAATATCGCTTCTATCCGTTATTTAAGTGTCGGATAGTGAGACACTATAATTATTTATGTAGCACAAACACAAGTTACTTAGAAATATCAGCAAGTCTCCTTAATCTAACCTTGTAAATGTAAGACTTTGTTTTCAATTTCTCTGCACTATAAGTATCGTGTACACTTTTAAAAGTTTAATATTTTCAATATCCTCTGGCGTTGCGACGGGCGACGGACATCTGTTCTTTTATTCCCCCTTCGGCAAGGAACGTGGCTTCCACTTTGCTCAGATAGTTGAGGATGCCCTTATCCGCTTGGTGTAGCAGCGTTAGTGCCACGTTGCAAAGCTCCTCGTCGCTCCACTGCTGCGCAAACGACATATACCGGTGCGGCTCATGGTGGCTATAACAATATTGCACCATCTTATCATATCGCGGATGAGTCTTGTCCCATAGTGTCAAGCCGTGAACCCGCAGATAATCTTCATAATCCTCTTGCAACTCCCGCAGGCTACCGCGTGCAACGTTTAATAGCTTTATCGCCATCTCCATGCTGGTCATTTCATCGGATAGCCCTTCTACTATATTCTGTTTGCCCGAGCGAGCCGCCTGTTCCATCTGGTCTTGTGTCCTGTCACCGCGATGAAGGTAGTGTTCTTTGAAGAAGAACGTCAAGTCGTATAAAATGAGTGTCTTTTTGTAGAACAGCAGTTTCTTATAGTCCACGCACTGCCTCAAAAACCCTCCTTCATTCAGTGTTTTCATTGTTTTGTTTTTTTTAGATTTCTAGATTTCTATACTTCTTCCCGCACCCATTTCGGGTGCAGCTTTTATTATTTCTTTGCAAGCCTATGGTAGTCCAATACCATAAACCTTGATATAGCGTTCTGTACATATTGTACACAAAAGTACCTGACTAATTGTTCAGTCAGGTACACAGAGTAAAAAGACGGGAATGATAATTATAACTCTACACCGTCAGTGGCAAGTCATGGAATAGTTGCATCAGCCGGATTGTTTCCCACAGCAGTTTGTTGCGGACAAATGATTTGGTTTGTGCGTCCGTCAGTTCACCAAGACCATTGAGCAGACTGCGTTTGGGCATCTGTTGCAGCATATCTATGCATCGTTGCAGGTATTCTTCCAACGAGCAACCCATGCGGGTCTCAACAATCTGCCGATTAAGAGCAGTACGGCGGTTAAGGAAGAACCAGCAATCGAAAATATCGCGGTTGGTGGTTTCCGTCCGGTCAAGCAAGGCGCAAAGCTTATGAGCAAACATGTCTGCCTCGGTCATAATGCGAATGTCAATGCCTAACAGGTTCCGCCACTCGTAATGGTTCGGGTACAGGCGGTTACTGATTTCTACTTTCAGCTTTCGCTCACCTGCTCCATAATCCAAAACCAGCAGAGGTCCGTAGAATTTAATTGCCTCATCATGGATTTTGCCGTATTTGAGCAGAATAGCCCGAACCCGCTTGAATACTTCATCCTGCTTGGAACTATCCAAAAGGTTGAAGTCCAAATCAACGGAGAAACGGGGCAGCTGATAGAAGAACATAAGTGCCGTTCCGCCTTTGAACCCTAAAACAGAAGCTAACATCGCATTCGAGTAGATGTCTTTCAATATTTGAAGCATCAGAAACTTGTGACGATTAATATCCATAAAGACCTTTACAATTTAGTCATTACTATTTACTATTAGCAAACATTGCTTTTACTCTTTCGCCCATCTTCTCGTTTTGGTATAAAGGAAGCAAGGCTTGTATGACGTTTCTGTCCAATGGATGCAGATTGTCAAAATGATAGTGCTGATTCAAGTACATAACATCTAAAAAAGCCCGTTCCGGAGTGGCGATATTGATATTGCCCTTGTTGATGATGCCTCGCATATCAACTAACAGTTCGCCTCGCATCTGTCGGTATTGGATGGTATGCCCATCCACCTCGAACAAACGGTTACGGTGACTGACTGCCGTCAGTGCGGAATCGTACTGGAAGACCACACCGGCTTTCTGAAGCACATATTCCAATGAAAGGTAACATGGCACTTGAAGCACACATGCCAACTCCTCAGGGTTATATCCCGGCTTGGCATATATGCCGCGTTGCAGGGAAAGCAACTGACCGCTATGAACAAAGTAGTACATCCGTTTGGCTATCAAAGTTGTGTTTATTTCTCCTAAAAGAAGAGCCAACTGGTTGGTGGTAAACACTGTACGCGCATCTTTCCAAATCAGTGATGAGTTATTTTGCAACATATTATTCTAACTTTTTTAGAATTTCCGGTTGCAAAAGTACTGCAAATATTTGAAATTTGCAAGAATTTGGACGAAAAAAAATAAATTTTGTGTAATTTTACTCTATGTGTACAATACGTCAAATATCGTTTGTTGCTTGTCAAGCATCGTGTCAAATTGTCACATTTAACGGGTCGGTTAATCGCGGCATTGTACCAACGATTATATGACAGAAAATCTATCATTAGGCAATCATTAAATCATGTGTCAAACCTTCTAAATGTGTAATTTCTATTGTAAAATGTGGATGTATCATTAATTACCAGCCTGCATTACCATGCATAAAAGTGATAAAAATTACTGATAGATATTTTTCAAACTTATTCTTTTTGTTCAAAAATTTGTAATGGTCTGACTTCTTGTGTTAAAATGTGTAATTAACAACTTATCAACACCTTTCGGATTTCATACCTTAAAATCCGGGTAATTTTATTGTAAATAATTGTAAAAATGCTTGCTTATGTAAAAAAAAACTTGTAATTTTGCATAGTTAAAACAAGCACCTCATTACCCGTTGACCATTTGTTGTAAATGCTGCAATATCAGCGAATTCCTCTTATGGTTTAGATAATTAACAATTGAATATTATTGATTGCAAAACAAATTATGTTGCGACAAATTATCTACAATTGTGCATGTTCTATGCGTAATAATTCAATTAATATGAGGTGTGTTAAAGGTAATGATTTTTCATCGCTGGCTATAGCGATGGTGCTTTTTACCACATAACCTTAAATCTCAGATTAAGAAATAATTGTACAACTAACGATGGTTTTAAAATCTGCTAAAATGCAGGTTTAGTTGATGAGGTTGTTATGTGTTTTCGGGGACGATGTTTTTCGGGATGGATGGTGTTCTTAAAGGGCGACTTCGTGATTAAATTGCTATCATTCAATTTATTGACGATGGGTTAGCTGGTTTTTAGACGTTTAAATTAACCGACCCGTTAAATGTGACAATTTGACACGATGCTTGACAAGCAACAAACGATATTTGACGTATTGAAATAGAAAAATCCTATTGTATTTTGCTGTTTTCTTGTCTATAAATTTGTGTATTTCTAATAAAGGCATTCTTTTGCGAAAAAATTCGTAACGAAAAATTTTGTAACGAATAATGCGAAGAATCTCCTTGCGAGCTTTTTCGCATAGTACCAACAAACCACAAATACAATAGGAATAGGGCTTTTGCTCTATTCTTTTTTGTTTCAATATTTCAAATACCACAATATATATCGGGGTATCGGCTATTGGATTAGCCTATGCATACAAACCAAAGTGCAAGACATCACACTTAAAAAGATGTCATACGATCTATGAAATAGTAGAATTGCCTAAAAGGAAGGAATCGAAGTTTTTTCTTGATATACTTGCATATTTCAATAAAAAGCAGTACTTTTGCGACATCAAATGCAAAACACCATCAAAACTGACGAATATGGAAGCAATATCAAAACAAAGTCCGGTGTTTAATTCGATGCAGATACATCTTTTGCAGATGTTCTCTTTGGATAAGGGAGAAAAAGGACTGATTGAGTTAAAAGAGGTGCTGTACAACTACTATTCGAAGAAGATGAATAATCGTCTGAACGAGTTGTGGGACAACGGAACTCTTGACCAAACGCGTCTTGATGAAATCAACCAAATGGATTTACATCAACTCAACTAATTATGCGCATTGTTCTTGACACCAATTGTCTCATTCAAAGCATCTCCTCGCAGTCGTTACCATGCTGTGTGGGAGTCTTTGGTGGGTGGTCAGAATACACTCTGCGTATCCAACGAGATAATCATGGAGTATTTGGAAATATTGCAGCGTTTGACAGACCACGACACGGCAGAGACAATCATTAAAACTATTGTTAACAGCCGTTTTGTTGAGTTTATTACTCCATTCTATCGTTTCGAGTTGATAAATCAAGACCCGGATGACAATAAGTTTGTTGATTGTGCGATAGCAGCCAATGCTCGTTATATTGTCACTAATGATCATCATTTTGATGTGTTGAAAGGAATAACTTATCCTCAATTAGATGTCATAACATTAGACAACTTCATTAAGCTGATACAATAATCACCCTATCATAGTGTGCTAACGCAAGAGGGCTTTAACGGCAATTCTACTTAAATAGAGTTGCCGCTTTTTGTGCGCGGTAGCCAAAGAGAAGACAAAAGATACAGACCACTTTTGGGTATCGGCTGTTGGATTAGCCTATGCTCACAAACCAGAGTGCAAGTTGCAGCACTCAAATAACGCAACGAACGATATTTGACGTATTGAAATGACTGATAAAAAGTGTCAATAACGGCTTTGACCTTTAGCATAATTAGAAAAACACCAAAATTCAAAAACTAAATACCACAAAAATTGAATTGATTTACCACAAATTATTAAATGATTTGTATAATTAAATAATTCTTCGTAATTTTGCAGCCGTTAGGAGCGCGAGTGTCCTCACTCGCGACATCCACAAAGAAAGTTAAAGACAATATTGTTATATAGAAGTGTTCTTTTGGAATGCGGGCATCCCCGCCCAAAACCATAACAAAAACAGGTAATAACAAATTTTTTATATAGAAATCGGCTAAAAACTTTATAATCATGGCAACTTATACTATAAATATCAATGAACGAACACAAGCAGGCAAAAGTTTGTATTTGTACCTGAATTCATTAGGTGTTATTTCTGAGCGTCTGAAGACTCCACGTCGCCGTTCCGGAATTGATGAGGCTTTAGAGGATGTTCGCAAAGGGCGTGTGTATAAGGCAGATAGTGTAGATGCGATGTTCAAACAAATTTTGGGGTGAATATGTATTCTGTCGAATATACCAAACGTTTCGAAAAGGATGTCAAGCGTTGCGTAAGACACGGCTTGAACATTTCCAAACTATAGGTCGTTGCCAATCTTTTGGCTCAAACCGGCTCATTGCCGCTTCAATACAAGCCCCATAAATTATCCGGAGATTACGCAGGGTGTTGGGAGTGCCATATCGAACCTAACTGGTTGCTTGTGGGAACAAGATGATTTCAAATTGACGTTGCTGTTCTTGCATACGGGAACGCACTCGGATTTATTCTAACTCGTTTTATAAAACACTTTATCAGTCAGACATTGAACAGTAGTTCGGTGTCTGATTGCTTTATGCTCTACCGTATGTCCTCTCTATACCATAATCTATAATCTTTAGGATTGGTGTACTAACAAGCGCCGATAGTTTGATTGCATCAGTCATTTCAGTATGTAAAGACAATATCCGGGTATCGGGTGTCGGTTTCACCCCTTAGCCGCAAAACCAAAGTGCAAGTTGCAGCACTAAAATAACGCAGCACACGATATTTGACATGCTGAATACAAATAACAAAAAAGAGTTGCAAATAGACAGACTATCTGCAAAACCAAAGATCCATTTAGGCGCACGGCTATCTGCAAAACCAAAGATTCATTGAGGCGTAAAAACCTTTATGGACGAGGGTTATATGAGTAGATCTTTATAAACTTGCTCAACGGAAACTACTCCAAGTATTCTACAAGAACGGTGTGAAATACACCGGAATACAGTTTGTCTGACTGTCTTTGGCGTAGTCCTTGGTGTAGAGCAATACTCGTTTACCTATTCGGGAGGAGAATTTCTCACAGAACACGTCAAGCGACTTATGTGTCTTATAACCTGATGATTTCACTTCAATAGGCACCAACTTGTTGCCGCGAGAAAGTAAGAAATCGATTTCGTAATTAGTATTACCCTTGCCGGTAGGGAAGGTGTAATAGTAGAGTTCATTACCTGCGGTACGAAGCATCTGCGCCACAAGGTTCTCATACACATAACCGAGATTGGCTTCTAACTTGTCGGAAAGGAGTTTGTTGTAAATCAGATTTTCCGTGAATTGCTTATCCCAAAATGCGAGTGTAATGAACAGACCGGTGTCCGCCATAAACATCTTATAAGAGAACAACGAACTCGAAAGGTGCATACCTACATTTGGGTCTGTAACGTGATGAGCTATAAGCACTGTCTTGCTGTCTTCTAACTCTGCAACTGTCTCCGCCAAGCGTTCAGCCGTCTGATGCTCAACGACACTGCCTATCTGGTAGCGCGAGGCATTACTATTTAATTGACTTGGTATGGCAGCGAAGAGTTTGGAGATACGCCCTGTGGAGTCTATCTTGCGAAAATCATCGAAATACAACTTCAAGATACCCCGTTTAACCTCGTCCACAACTCGCATATCGTTGTGATTGATATAAGCTTCCACGGCTTGTGGCATACCACCTACAAGCATATAGAGTCGGAAATCGCGCATCCACCGATGATGAACAGCCTCACCCATCGGACGGCGCATCTCGTATGCCTCACGCAACTGAACAGGAGAAACGGTATTGCCTATTGCCCAATAGAACTCTTCAAAATCCATAGGGTAAAGAGTTTCTGAATGTTCTTCACTCGGGATGACGATATTCTGAACATTCTTCTTGATGCTGATGAGCGAACCTGTCTCTATGTAGTCATATCTGCCGTCTTTTACCAAATACTTGATTGCCTGACGGGCAGGCGGACAGTTCTGCACCTCGTCAAACACGATAACCGACTCTCGTTTGTATAATGATGTACCCGTTACGTTCTGCAAGTTAAAAAAGAATATATCCATATCCGTCATATCCTCAAACAAAGATTTTATGCGTTTGGAAGTATTTGAGAAATCTATCAGGATATACGACTTGTATTCCTGCTTGGCAAAGGTCTCAACAAGTGTTGATTTTCCCACACGCCTTGCACCTTCAATAAGCAATGCCGTTGAACCGTTTTGCTCTTGTTTCCAACGAAGCATCACGTCATATAATTTGCGTCTGAATATCATAATGTATAACTTTTTGATTTAACGCTGCAAAGATAATACATTTTGCATAAATCCGCAAATTTATTTTGCAAATAATTGCATAAATCCGTAAATTTATTTTGCAGTATGGTGTATAATTCCGTAAATTTTGCTGTTTGTATTCAGTAGTCATTGTGTCGGTTCACCCTTTAGCCGCAAAACCAAAGTGCCAGTTGCAGCACTATAAACAACGCAACAACGATATTTGAAATACTAAAAAAACAACATTATAAGAAAGGCGCATAATATATAGGCAGGCACATAATGCTGCCATCTTTGGCATAATCTTTCGTGTAAAGAAGAATACGCTCACCTATTCGTGATGAGTATTTTGCACAGAACAAATCAAGAGATTTATGCGACTTGTATCCCGAAGATTTGACTTCTATAGGAACAATTTTGTTGCCACGAGAAAGCAAAAAATCAATCTCATAATTATGATTGTTGTTGTTCGGAAAGGTGTAATAATATAATGTATTTCCGGATGTGAGCAACATCTGCGCAATCATATTTTCGTATATATAACCTAAATTCGCATCCAACTTGTCGCTCAACAATTTTTGATATATCACATTATCTGTAAAATCCTTATCCCAAAAAGCAAGAGTGACGAACAATCCCGTGTCATTTAGAAACATCTTATAGCGATTCATATCTTTGTTCAGAGAGAAGCCCACATTGGGGTCGTTGGCATGATATGCCAGATTAACTACCTTGCTGTCCTCCATATCTGCGATAACAGATTCAATGCTCTCTGTTTTTCTGTACCCTGCGCTTGCCACCTGATATCTGGAAGCATTGGTTGAAAGCTGGCTTGGGATATTGAAAAAAAGCCTTGATGCACGACCTGAACTATCAATTTTTCTGAAATCGTCGTTATATAATTGTATTATCTCCCGTTTTTTATAATCAACCTGTTCCAAGTTGTTGGTCTCAAGATAGGTCTCTATTGCCTGTGGCATTCCGCCGATAAGCATATATAACCTGAACTCGCGCATAATGGTACGATGAGTATCACGCAGGGGTTGTTTGAACTCAAAAAATTGCTTCAGCAGAATCGGAGTTGTATTGTTGCCAATTGCCCAATAGAACTCCTCAAAATCCAGCGGGAACAAAGTTATTCGGGTTTCCTCTGACGGGATGGTTATGTTCCTGACATTGCGTTTGATAGTAAGAAGTGAGCCGGTTTCGATATAGTCATATCTGCCGTCCTTGACCAAGTATTTTATGGCTTGACGGGCAAGCGGTTGTTGTTGAACCTCATCAAAAACAATAACACTCTCACGCTCATACAATGTAACATGCAATTCGGCTTGCAGGCGCATAAAGAAATAGTTAAGATTACTTATATCCTCAAACAAACTGTTAATTTGTTTTGTCGCCGTGTTAAAATCAATAAGGATATATGATTTATATTCGTTTTGTGCAAACTGTTCAACTAATGTAGATTTACCCACACGCCTTGCACCTTGCAGTAAAAGAGCGGTACTACCCCTGCGCTCTTGCTTCCATTGAAGCATTTTTTCGTAAACTTTCCTTTTGAATAACATATAGTTTCAATTTTGAGAGTTAATTAAAAACGATGCAAAGATAATACATTTTAACAAAATCGCAAAATGTTTTTTACAAAAACGTGTCGAAATCGCAAAATGTTCAAGTAGTACAATCCGCTCAAATCGCAAAATGTTGTTTTTTTAGTGTCCACTTCTGCAAGCTGGTACAGTGTCCTCACATGCACTTATAAACTGATGTGAATTGTTCTTTGACATAATTGTTTGTAAAATACGTAATTAGACAAAAAAGGATTTATGTCGGCTTAACGAAAACGAACCATTTGTTTCACCCCCTTTTGAGATGGTGACTTTGTTGGTGCAAGAAGAGGCGGCTTTACCTTCTTTAATAACAATAGATGTTATACGAATGGTTTTATTTGTAGAACCTGCTGATTCACTTGATCCTCCTCGATACACGAAAACAACCTTTGATATATTTATGCCACCAGGGTCTGTATTACTATATTCTAATGAGCCAGATTCACTCGCACCGTTTTTAACAGATGAGGATATCAAGAGTTCCAACCCACTGCCTTTATTAGCAAATAAATAGGCAATACCTGGACCTGATGCACCAGACCATGATACGGTTATTTTTCCTACATTACTGTATGTGGAACTCATGGACATGGCGTAAGCATGTCCTGTAGAAGAATTTGTATTATACCATGAACTTGCTGATTTTAACGCTGCTATCACATCATTCCATGCACCTGATTTATTGGGATTGTTATCTCCAGTTCCAGCCAAAACACCTTTTGCTGCGTGAGTTGAATTGCATCCTAAATAGAATACACTACTGTTTATTTGATAAGAACTCATTGTCCATGTCTTGCTACTTTTAGTTAGAGTACCATTCATAGTGTATGAAACATTTGAACCTGTATTAAATGCACCGGAATTGTAAAGTTCATCCCCCTCTTCTGCGTAACTTTTAATGATGTTCCCACAAAATAGTAGACATGTTATCATGGATAGATATCTACAATGATTATATGTTTCCCAGCGAAATAATTGCTTGAAGGAAAAAAGACAATAGATTGCAATTTTATTCAATCGCATCTCATAATTTGTAGAACTAATAGTTTTCATAATCTTATCTTATTTTATTATTTTACAATCAATTATGACATAAGAGTTTGATAAATACAAAGACGCAATGTGAATAATTATCAATACTAAATTATATGAAAACAAATTTCTTCACAGCAGTAAGCAAAAAGAGTTATTTTGCTCTGCTTATGATATTAACAATGTTTTCCACACAAAATGTGTGGGGAGTATCGTATACCAAAGTAACATCATTGGCAGATGTTGAAACAGGTGACTATGTAATTGTCGGTTGTAAAACATCCTCAAGTTATGGTATCTTAACTTATGGATCAATGAATAGTGGTCGTATACCGTATACAGAAACATATACCTCTTATAGTAGTCTGCCAACTGAAATAACAGACCCTGCTGATGGAAGTGTATTTACTCTAACCGTTACGACGTTAGGCTCGACCAAATCTGTCACAATATATAATGTAAAAAACGAAAAATATATCAAAAGTAGTGCTGCAACACACGATGGTAAATACTCATGGGATGATGGGACTGCTTTAAGTTTTACCATAGTATACAGCAGTGGTAGTTATGGAACATTCGAAATGTATGCCGGCGATACATATTATTTTGGCGTTAATAAAAGTGCTAATTATTGGCGTGGCTACGCAAGTAGCACGTTAACAGCCACAAATGGTCTTACACTATATAAAAAAGCCTCTTCTTGCACCAACAAAGTCACCATCTCAAAAGGGAGTGAAACAAATGGTTCGTTTTCGTTAAGCCAGTCAGGCGAACAGGCAACGTGCAGTGGGTTGGCGGTTGAGGTGACTCCTACACCAAACACGCACTATCATGTTAGTTCGGTTACAGCAACAACACCTACAACCGGAGGCGAACCTACTGTTTCAGGACCATCATCAGGCAAATACACGGTTACCTATGCCACCAATTCTACCGGTAGTTCGACTATCAACGTAACATTTACCGAAGACACTAAATATACCGTGACGTGGTATAACGAGGGGACGGAGATAACAGGGCTTGCCACAGGGCTTACTTCGGTCTATTCCGGCGAGAAAGTAAGCACACTACCAAGCACTCAGACTTCATCTTGCTATGGCACTTTTGTAGGTTGGGCAATAGGTTCAGAAGGGGTGGTTGGGCAAACACCCAATGATGATTACCTCACAGTACCAACCACTTTCACCACTGTTGCCGGCTCACCAACAATAACCGCCGACACGGAGTTCCATGCCGTATATAAGAAAAATTAAATGTTTAGTTGGTGATTATCCGGCACTGTAAACACAAGGTGCGGAGATATTTGAAATCATTAGTGCCCACTAATATAACGAGATATTGATTTTCTGAAAAATATATCCGAGTATAGGCTGTCGGTTCAGCCTATGCTCACAAAACCAAAGTGCAAGTTGCAGCACTATAAAACAACGCAACGCGATATTTGACGTATTGAAATAGAAAAATCCTACTGTATTTTGCTTTTTTCTTGTCAATAAATTTGTATATTTCAAATAAAGGCGTTACTTTTGCGAAAAATTTCGTAACGAGAAATTTCGTAACGAGAAATTTCGTAATAGTATAGATACATGGATAATCCTTTCAAATTTGGTTCTATTGTAGAGAACGAGTTCTTTACTGACCGTATAAAAGAAGTTGAATACATCTGCAATTATCTCAATAGCAGTAACCACCTTGTGTTGATTAGTCCCCGTCGTTTTGGCAAAAGCAGTCTGGTACTTAAGGCGGTAAAAAAGACGAAGCGGAAATACGTGCGACTGAACTTACAAAAAGTTACTTCGGTATCCGATTTTGCGGCTAAACTTCTGACCGAAGTGTATGATACCCACCCGTGGGCGAAAATCAAACATCAGGTAATGAAGTTCCGCATTATCCCGACCATAACGAATAATCAAATAACAGGGGCTATTGAGATTGGTTTTCAGCCGACGCAAGACCAGCGTGTGCTTTTAGAGGATGTGTTTGCACTCATGGAGAATGCTCATACCGAGAAAGATCGCTTGGTGGTTATTCTTGACGAGTTCCAAGAGATACGTGCTATTTCGCCCGATTTGGAGAAGATGCTGCGTGCCATCATGCAAGAGCAGAAACATATCAATTATATTCTGCTTGGCAGCCAGGAGAGCATGATGACCGATATCTTTGAAAATGTACACTCGCCCTTCTTTCATTTCGGCACACTGATGCGTTTGCAGAAACTGCCTCGCACCGAGTTTGAGGAGTATATCAAATCACGCTTTGAACCGGTATTCCATGAGCAAGCATTAGAGTTGACGAACCAAGTTTTGGATTATACCAAGTGCCATCCTTATTATACTCAGCAACTATCCTTCTATATATGGCAAGTGGGTATGTATCAGTCGATAACGACCAATGTTATGGACATCGCTATTCAAGAAATTCTCACTACCTACGATTTGAGTTATGAGCGTATATGGATGACTTTCAACCGCACTGATATGTGGATACTGCAACACCTCGCTGCCAATGCCGAACTGCAAACAGGTGAATATCGAACAAGTACTATCTATAGCGCACTCAAGCGGTTACAACATGCAGGACATGTCATTTACACCGATCACTACGAAATCGAAGATCCGTTCTTCAGTGCATGGCTTTTGACAAAAGTTTAGCATCGTTACGAAAGACCTCATCATAAACCATTCAAATAAGCGCGTTCCGTACTTTTTTTCGTTAGTACCAACCACAAATACAATAGGAATAGGGCTTTACAGTCCTATTCGTTTTTTTTCTGTTTCACTATGTCAAAAAAAATATATCCGAATATAGGCTGTCGGTTCAGCCTATGCTCACAAAACCAAAGTGCAAGTTGCAGCACTGTAAATAACGCAACGCGATATTTGACGTATTGTACATAAAATTAGTATGTTTAGTTTTTAATCTACTCAAACGTGAAATCCAATTTCGTATTTCAGCCGGAGATAAATTGTTTGCTGAAATGACCATGCAAAACCACCATTTCAGCAGTTTATAACAAAATTATTTGCTGAAATCTATAAAGAAAGGTAACTTTTCAGCAATTTATTGCAAAATTATTTGCTCAAATCAATTATTTTATCTACTTTTGCAGCACATTATATTATCAACAAACACTATTAAATCATGGCAGAACAACTCTTTGGGCGCGAAAACGAGTGCCTTTTGATAGATAAGTACCTCTCAACCGATCGTTCGGAATTTGTGGTTGTTTATGGTCGCAGGCGTGTGGGCAAGACGTTCCTTCTGCGGCAAACATTGGGCGATTCTATTTGTTTCTGTTTTACAGGCATGGCAAATATCACTAATGCAGAACAGTTGCAAAACTTCAATGTTACCATGCGCAGGTATAATCCCGATGCGAAATCAAGCACCAACTGGATTGAGGCATTTGCTCAGTTAGAGAACTATTTGGAAACGGTCAATAAGGGGCATAAGGTGGTCTTTATCGATGAACTGTCATGGATGGATACTCCCAAATCGAATTTTCTGCCTGCTTTTGAGCATTTCTGGAACTCATGGGCTTCTGCTCGCGATGATGTCAAATTGTTCGTTTGCGGTAGTGTCGCTTCGTGGATGCTTGACAATGTGATTAACAATCACGGGGGCTTGCATAACCGAATAACGCACGAGATGTATCTCGAACCTTTTACATTAGGCGAGTGTAAGCAGTATTTCAAAGAGTTGAATTTTGGCTACTCTGACAAAGAGATTGCCGAGTTCTATATGGCTATGGGCGGTGTTCCGTATTATATGTCGTTGATGGACAAGCAGCAGAGTGTGGCGCAAAACATTGACCGCTTGGTGTTCTCCCCTACGGGCGAACTGCGGAACGAGAAAGACAATCTTTTCCGCTCACTTTTTCGACATTCTGATGATTATGTTGCGATTATAGATGCTCTATCCACTAAAAATAGAGGTTTAACACGCTCGGAAATTCTCTCGGCCACGGGATTGAATAATAATGCCAAATTCGGTAAACGCATGGACGATTTAGAAAAGTGTAATTTCATACGCCGTTATGAAGATTACTCCAACTATCAACGCCAAACAGTCTTTCAACTTATTGACCCGTTGTGCCTTTTCTGGAAAAAGATTGTGGAAGCCAACAAACGCAAAGCAACTGACTTCTGGTCTCAGTCAATAGGTAGTCCTCTTTACAACGCTTGGTCGGGTCTGGCTTTCGAGATGTTGTGTCTGAATCATGTTCGGCAAATCAAACAAGCATTGGGTATCAGCGGCATACAGTCAAGTGTTTACTCGTGGCGCACCCCTACAACAGCAGAAGAGGGCGCACAAATTGATTTGCTCATTGACCGAGCCGACCGCTGTGTCAATGTCTGCGAAATGAAATTCTGTCGCGAAGAATATGAGATGACGGAGTCGGAAAGTCGCCGCATCGAACACCGTTTGCTGCAATTCCAACGCTACGCCGAACAGCGCAAATCGTTAAGACTGACCATGATAACCTCGTATGGGATAAAACATAACACTCATTCGAGCATTGTGCAGAACGAAGTGACACTTAAGGATTTGTTCGCTAAATGAGACCATTCTCGTGCTCTGTAATGCACAAACAAGTTCGGCATATCGCTCGCTCAACCGAAAGGTTAAAATAAATAATTCTACATCAGTTTAAGCAACTCTACATAACCATACTGATTTTATGTACCTAATCGGATTTTCGGTTAGGTACTTTTGTGTACACTATGTCAAAAAACATATATCCGAGTATCGGCTGTCGATTCAGCCTATGCTCACAAAAAACCAAAGTGCAAGTTGCAGCACTGTAAATAACGCAACAAACGATATTTGACTTGTTGAAAATGATTAATTAAAAATATTTTAGTGTTTTTTTGTGAAGATTTTTTACATATTATAAAAATAAAGTATAACTTTGCAGAAAGAATCAAAAACATAATACGATTATGTCACAAGAAACACTTAATGGACTCCTCACCTACCTTTTGGGAACATTGTCGTACGACAATCGTAAATGGCTTGCAAAACATTTACTTGAGCCAAAAGTTCAAGATGACGTTATTCCATATACAATGGAAGAAATTAATGCTCGTCTTGAAGAATCTGAAAAACAAATTGCTCAAGGGTTGATATATTCCAATGATGAAGTGTTGGCTGGGTTAAAACGTGTTGTACCATGACTATAAAATGGACTCAACGCGCAAAATAATCAGTTGATATTGTTGCGAACTATATATACGAATCCTTTGGCGAGGTTATTTACAATAATTTCTTTGATGAGATACAACACTTAACTTCTCTCATTGCAAAAATGCCTCAAATAGGAGTATTAGAAAGATTGTTAAGTGATAAACAAATTACCTATCGTAGTATTATCATCAACAAAAAAGGTAAAATGATTTATCGCATTGAAGGAGAGATTATTTACATTGTGGACTTTTGGGATTGCCGTCGTGAACCAAAAAAATTAATTGAAGGTTTATAACGAATATAATTTACAGAATTAATCATTTCTGACACAGAACGTAAGTTTTGTGTCAGATTTTTATATGCCTGAAACTGCATATATTTAGCCCCTATCAATCATTAGAACTTGTTTGCTATACCTTAGGCATTCCGTTTCGTAGTATAATGCGATTTATTATATTATCATTCTGTGTAAGTTCTTAATTATCATTTTCAACAAGAGTAAATGTGTTCAACATTGAATATTTAATATAGAGGGTTTATGGTATTGGGTTACCATAGGCTTGCAAAATAAGTTAAACTTAAACCGTGCAGTCCTCACGCTAATATGGGCAGAATGTTAATATGGGAAAAGATAACGCTTTATGGGTCAATAATAAGACAAGGCTAATCGTAATTAAAAGCAAAGGTAATTCAGGCAAAACTACAACCATTTGGATGACACTATTTGAATTAGTAAACCAAGGTGCTGTAGTTAAGCAACTTTGCTATCTTGATAAAACTTCATTCGTACTACCTTCTTCACTGCCATCAGAAAGTAAACGCTATGATTTTATTGCAGAATTGGAATGGTTCAAATTACGAATAGTCCTTTTTAGTTATGGTGATACTTATCCAATTGTTAAAAAAGAGTTAGATGCTATTTTACAGACAGAACCCGATTATGTAATTTGTACATCACGTTCACAATGGAGGGCAAACTCCACTTGGGAATTGTTTGAAGGAAGATACAAAAATATTTATTATAGAAGAGTTTGTTTCTGGTCCGAATTTTCGGATAATCCTATCGACCAAATCAAAGTTAAGGAACCAACGGTTGAGGCTATAGTGAAATATATTAGGCCATAATTTGTGCTCTCGGGTATAGGTTATTGACTTGACCTATGCTCACAGAAAAAATATCTAAACAGTAATGAGAAACTTTAGTAAACTCATTATTCAATAACTATGTTAGATAAAAATAGAAATACAATAAGATTAGATCTAACCAAGCGATATCGTTTGGAAAAACTTTTATTTCGTAAGTTCCGAAATTTAGATGGAATGGAGATAAATTTTGGTGGTCATGCTATAACCGGTATTTTTGGTGCAAATGGTCTTGGGAAATCATCAATTTTATCAACTATACGTTGTTTGTATCAAGCGGTGTATAACCCTCGTGTTAGTAGAAGAAAATCGCCACTCAATCCTCGTCCTGAGAATTCTAAAAACGAACCTTTTGGGCATCTTTTTTATGGAAATCAATACTTCAACTATAATAATAGTGAAATCGTAGCTGAATTTAGTGATGCTCTTTCTGCTAACCATGAGATAATAGCATCTCCACTTTATGAGATACAATCGTCAAGAAAAAGATGGACACCGGGTACTAATGCAAAACCAGTATGTCCTGTGTACTACATCAATATGGAAACATGTATTCCTGTCTCAGAAGCAGGTATGATAAAGTCTGAAAGGGAAAAAAGAAGAAAATTATATAGAAGTATAATAACTCATAGTGCGGAGTTAAAAGAAAATTTCAATAAAATCTTTTTGCATCCGGTTCTAATTTATGATAACACAAAAGTTACAACAAGTACTATTGATGACACCATTACTATTGTTCTAAACGATAAGCAAATACCATTTAGAGAACTTTCTGCTGGTGAGCAGCGTGTGTTAAAGTTGTTAGATATGATATATCAAGCACAGGAAAGTTCGATTATTCTTATTGATGAAATAGAAACCACCTTGCATCCCTTTGCTCTGGATAATTTGTTAACAGTGTTATGTAAATTAGCAAAAGAGAAAAAGTTGCAAATTATCTTTACTTCTCATGACTTGAGGTTAGCAGAAAGAAAAGACATTAATGTGCGAACTCTCTATTCAATTGGAAATGTAGTTAGGTGCGATATGGGATATAACCAAGAGTGTCGTAAATTATTAGAAGGCAAAACTGCATCTGCACAACTTAAAATGCTTGCAGAAGATGACTTGTCTTGTGCTTTATTAATGGAGATTCTTCGTCAAAATGGCAAACTATCTAATGTGGAACTTTCAAGATTTGGAGGGTATGAAACAGCTTTTAATTTAGCCGCATCATTACAAAAGGTGAACAAACTAGGTAAAGATATCATTTTTGTTTTAGATGGAGATGTCGTTATTAGTGCCGAAGATAAAAAAGAACATATTCGTAAAAATCAAATTCTTCCCTCAATTTCAGACTCTGATGTACTAAATATTGTCAATCACTTCATCCAATACAATCTACCGGAGGATAAAAAAATAGATTCCTATCTACACGAACTATTAATTTCAGAAACTGATATTAATAATCCTATAGTTATAGCAGCCAAAAGTGTTGTAGAATATACGATAGACACCATTCCCGAAGGTATTAAAAATAAAGAGCAAGATAAAAGGAGATTCTTGGAACATTACAAATTGCAAGATACCGTAATGAATTTAGGTTATAAAGGAGAATACAAAAAAATAGGATTGCAGAAAATTGTTGAACACATAGCAATGTTGCATAAAAAGGAATGGGATGAATTAACTAAGGATATAGCAACTTGGATTTCTAACAATATGTAATCAACTGATTTGTTAGAACTTGCTTTGGCGGATAATGTTTTTGATATGAAACAACAATGTGTGGCGATTTGGGAGATTGATAGAGAGGGTGAAATATAGATTATAGAATAATATAAAACACCAAATACATTATTAAATAGTGCCATACTCAACACTATAAATTTGAGTAATATGTTCTATGACATAATTGTTTGTAAAATACATAATTAGACTCTGAAAAGTGGCATTTTGGGGAGGTCAATATAAACGACCCATTATTTTCAGCCGCATTTAAGGTCGGATTGGTAGTGCAAGAAGAGCCGGCTTTCTCTGTCCATGTAACTTTCAATGCAGTTGAAGCACCGGCGGATAATGCTGTACCTGATGTTTTCAGATTATAGAGAATAAAATATGAAACACTCTGGTCAGAATTTTCCCATGTTAGAGTTGCTTGTTCGCTCGCATTCTCTTTTGACGATGTTGAACTACCACTAGGTGCTGAACTACTCGGACTCGAATATTCAGAACTACCAAAAAATACAACACTTCGACCGCTTGTAGAACCATCCAAAGTACCGCCACTAACAGTTAGTGTGACCTTTGAAATATAATAACCGGAATATGTTGTTGTATTTCTACAACTAAAATTAGAAGATGCGGCACTCTGATTACCACGGACTGCGCCTGTACTTCCATTGAAAACTTGCATTGCATATTTAACACCTGTAGCATTTGTTGAGTTTGCAACATCCGTTCTGTCTGTACCTGCAACGCTAAATGAACTTGTAGTATACGATGCAAATCCTTTAGCAAACATGATGTCTATTTTAGAATCAGCCACAGCGTATTGAGGCATAATAACACATATTAACGCTATACAAAAAACAACATACAATTTCAAAAAATCGGTTTTCATAAATTTATCTTATTTTATTATTTTACAATCAATTATGACATAAGAGTTTGAAAAATACAAAGACGCAATGTGAATAATAAAAAATACTAAAAAATATGAAAAACTTAATAAATCAGCATCGTAAGTGGTATAAAATTGTACTCGTTATGCTAACAATCTCCATCGGGAAAGTATGGGGAGCAGATATTGTTATTGATTTGGATTTAGCAGAAAGTAGTACCTATCCATCTGATTTCCCAACTACAACCGGGACTAAAACAGGAACGCATACTCTTGGGGGATATAGTTTCTCTTTTAGTTGCAACACCGGTTATTATAAAGGTAGTTCTAATAATTATTTAATGATTGGTGCATGCAGTACTACCGAAGCAACAGCATCAATCATCACTTTTCCTGCAATTGCTGACTATAAATTATCCAAGGTAGAACTTACTACAACAAGTTCTGGTTCTACCGCCCTCAGTCTCTATATTGGAACCGGCTTTTCTACCGTAACGGCAGGAGGAACAGCTTGGACATATGAACAAAGTAAAACAAAAACATGGACATTAACCGCAACGAGTGCAAATACTGCTTACAAATTGTATATAAAACGATCTGGTAGTAGTGGCACTAAAAATTGCCAAATTGCAGGTTTAAAACTAACATACGCTGCAACGACCTCTTCTTGCACTACCAATCCGACCTTAAATGAGGCTGAAAATAATGGGTCGATTTCTGCAAGCAGCATACCGGTTAAATGTACAGGTATTACATCGGTAGGAACAGGCTGTAGTTTAACAAGTTATGGTTTCGTATATGGCACATCGGCGAATCCGACAACAAGTAATTCGACTATAGAGATAGGCACATCTATTGCTACCGCTACTACGTTCAGCACCACTATATCAGGACTTTCAGCAAGTACTACTTACTATATTCGCCCATATGCCACTAATGGTAATGGCACTGGTTATGGTTCTCAATATACTGTCACTACCTCTGCTGCGGCTACACCCCATACCATCACTTTCATTTGCGGAACGAATAACACATTTGTTGCAGGGAGTAGCGGTGCTAACGGCGGCGGTACGGCAACGGGTAGTGTTAGCACCTCTTCACTCACAAATCTGCCAAGTGCCACACCTTGCAGCCATGCGGCAGACGATGGGTGGTCTTTTGATGGCTGGAGTGCATCATCAGTCAGTGATAATTCAAGCAGTTATACAAAAATAACCGCACCATATAATCCTACAAGCGATGTTAGCCTATATGCCGTTTATAAAAAAGGCGGAAACACAATGTCATCTACTACATTGACGCAAGTAACAGGAACAGTACCTACTACCGGTCAGTATATTGCAATGACTTGTATTGCCGATGCTGCAAGTGTTATATCCAACACTACTACTACAAACTATAGCGGATTGATAAAAGTAAATCCCGGAGACAATAGTTCTTACGCAAGTAGCAGTTTAACCACAACAAATGCAACAACAATCTACAAATTGGAAAGTGCAGGAACCAGCGGTGGTTATACCTACTACTATCTAAAAAATGTTGTTTCAGGGAAGTATTTGGCAGCAACAAGTAATGATAAGGAATTAATTTTTGTTGATGCAACAAGTGATGCGGCAGCATGGAGATTCAAGGCAGCGTCTACCGTTTGGTATTTATGTAATAAATCTTATGAAACCGGTTGGTTTTACTATGATTCTACGAATAAGTACTGGGAATGTCGTAGAAGTGCTTCAAATCCTTCAACCGGTAACTATCAAGTTTATATGTATACTATCGCACCTGCAAATGTAAGTATATCGGCAATATATCAAAGTACGCTTGATTGTACCGAAACATATCATGTTTATTATGATGCCAATGGTGCAGATGGCGGTAGCGTACCGGTGGATAATACAGAATATAATACATCCGGAAGTGCTACGGTGTTAGGAAACACAGGATCGCTTACTCGTAATGGCTATACATGGTCATGCTGGAACACTAATGCAGCAGGAACAGGTACAGACAAATCTGCAGAAAACACAGTAACTATCGGTAGTACAGATGTATATCTCTATGCCAAATGGACAGTTAATAATCACAGTGTTAGTGTCAGTTCGGTTGGAAATGTTACTATCAAGGCAACACCATCAGGCGGAAGTGATATTGCCGAAGGCAGTAACGCAAACGTCAACTATGGTACGACAGTAACACTCAATTACTCATCGCTTACTGCGAATTATTCTTTCACGGCATGGGACGTGTATAAAACAGGCGAGAGTTCCACCAAAGTAACGTTGAGCAGTACGACCGCCAATAACGCTACCTTCACTATGCCTGACTATGACGTAACCGTAACCGCCACCGTAGCGGCACCATGGAAATACTTTACTAATTGTAGTAGCGCATTGAATGTTACCTATAATGCTAACGGTGCTACAAGCGGTACCGTGCCAACAGATAATACCGATTATACAAGCGGCTCAACTGTAACCGTAAAGGACAATACCGGCTCGCTGGCGCGTACGGGCTATACATTCGGTGGGTGGAATACGCAAGCCGATGGGACCGGCACTAACTATACTGCCGGCACAGGTACATTCACAATTTCTTCCAACACCAGACTATATGCTAAATGGACTCCTATATCATATACTGTACATTTCAACAAAAATAACACTTCCGCTACAGGCACAATGTCAAACCAATCATTTGCCTATGGCGAGGAAAAGGCTCTTACTGCCAATGGTTTCTCTCTGAGTGGCAAGACATTTATCGGATGGGCCACATCAGACGATGGTTCTAAGGTATATAATAATAGTCAGTCGGTGTCAAATCTGTCGTCAACAAATGACGCAATAGTTGATTTATATGCTGTTTGGGCTGATATGTACGTGGTTTCGTATAGTGTACCAACAAGTGATAATACTGCTCCTACGGCACATGATCCTATCACCCCCGGAAGTTCGGTTACGCTGAAAAGTTACACCACTTCATTGACCTGCGCCAAATTCATAGGGTGGACAGACGCAACAACTTACAAACACGGCACATCGACTCTCTATACCGCAGGCTCTACTTTTACTCCTTCAGCCACTACCACACTTAAAGCCGTGTATGGTATGATGGGCGATTCTTACGAATTGGTAACAAGTGTTGGCGATTTAAGCATCGGTAGCCAAGTGGTGATAGCAAGCAGAGATCTTATCCCATCAGGAAACTACACGTACCATACTATGAGTGAAAAGCAAAATAGCAACAATAGAAGCGTATTTGATATTACATCACAAGATGGCACAACAATGTCGTGGAGTGCAGAAGACGATGATGCAGAAGAGTTTACCTTAGAAGCAGGAACAGTATCCGACACATATTCCTTCTATTCACCAACATCTAATGGATATTTAGCAGCCGCTTCCTCAAGCAGCAATTATTTGCATACAGATGCAACAAAAACGGATAATAGTAGTTTTGAAATATCTATTTCAGATAGTGTGGCGACAATTACTGCTAAAGGTACTTATACTCACAAAATACTTAGATACAACTCAAGCAACGATGTTTACGCATGTTATGAAAGCGGTCAGACAAACCCATCTATTTTTCAAAAATCCATTTCAAGTTACACCACGACTCCGAGTTGTGTATCGTATACTGTTACCTTGGCTGTGTCAGGTAATGCTTCAGGTAGTGCCAAGATAGGTTCTAATGCCACTGCCGCCACAACAAGTACCAGTCAGTCGGTGAGCGTTTCAGGCGCAGGGAGTGTTAAGATTAAGAATATTACCGACATCGCCGGATATAACTATGCAGTAACGCAGACTGCCGGAGAAGATGCAACGCTGACCAATAATGGCGATGGCACATATACAATCAGCGGTCTGACAAGCGATGCCACTTTCACGGTAACTTATTCAGCCAAACCAACATGCAACATCACTTTTGATGTAGGAACGGCAGGAACAGGTACATATACCGAACTGACAGCATACAATGGTCAGACGGTAACAATACCTGCCACTTATACCCCTACATCTTCGTGCGGTACATTTGTAGGTTGGGCACCGGGTACAAAAGCCAACGGCACGCGCCCTACCACAATAATAACAGCCGGTAGCAGTTATACCCATTCCACCGATGGCGATATAACCATGTATGCCGTCTATTCCTTTACCTCCGGTTGTACACCGGAATTCGCAGCAGGACGTAGTGGCAATTATGAAATTTATTGCGAAGATGGTAGTGAAACAAAATATTACGTCACTATTCCAACATCATACTCCGCTGAAAACACCATTTCGTTTAGAGTCAACAATGAATCAAGTGAATACTACAACCCGGCCACTCTAACATTATCCTATAATTCCGGGTCTTCAACATATTGCATACTATTCGATGATTTATATTTGGCATTAAATAGTTCAGCATCATTAATGCTCAGTGAAACTCCATTTTTTTGGACACTAAATAATAATACTTGCGGATATTACTTTACAGGGACATCTTCAGGGACAACGCAAATTCTGGGTATTTCGAACAGTTCTGATGGTGTACCATATAGATTTACATCATTCAGTAGCAGTAATGTCCCTGACGATTGTACAGCAAGCGGCTCTCTAATAAGTTCATTTGCCCTCAATTTCGAGGTGGCAGACGAAGTGGAGTATTACACCGATTATACATGCGGTTCCACTACGGTGGACGTAACCTTCGCATGGGATGGTAGCATGACATGGTCTACAAACCCATCGTGGGATGCAGCCTCTGATTATACCGGCTTGGCTAAATGTACGGAATTAACAGAGTACCCAACAGCCTCATACGATGGTTGGACATTCATAGGTTGGACAACCACTGAATATAACGACACATATAGCGACTATCTCGATGATGAGTACAACAGTTATACCGCTGCCCCATCAACAACCGGCATCTACACCACAGCAGGCAACCACCTCACACTCAGTACGGCTGACGTTACACTATATCCTGTCTTTACCAAATACCCCAACAACGAATATTTCAGCCTTGACGATGGTGGCGATTACTATATCTATTTCTACTATAATACCGCTTTCTTCCAAGATGATTTCTATGCCAGCGACTCACATCTGACACGCATGTATGCAACCGAATATCCGAATAGCGGCGGTAAAATGAGTTATACACCATCGTGTGCCTCGGCTCAACTATTCGAATTTAGAAAACGAGCCGACGGCTATTGGAATATACGACTGAAAAATGCCGATGGAACATACCCGAGCAAATCGTACGTAACCAACACGAGCGGCAATGATTTTGCCAAAGCAGTTGCTGCCGCACCAAGTTATGGATGGGCTATCACAGCAGGTTCCGGAGGCAGTTATATAATATCCTATCGCGGTAATCCGGGTAACTGGTCCGGAGGCTCGATAAGTAGTGGCACATGGCAAACATACTACAAGATTAAAGCACAAATAAATGGAAGTTCGATGAATTTCAAGTGCTACAACCAAGATACCGAAGGTTCCAATTATTACATGCAAGTCTATCTGGGTTCGTGCGCTGAACGACTGTTCTCATCCAACCCTGCCACTACACCACATGTGTTCATAAGCGGCGATATCAAGGTAACTGCAACAGCCGGACAGAGTGTCAAAGCAGCATCTACACTTACAGTATCAGCCTATAATATATCAACCTCAAATGTGACCATAACTTCAAACAATAGTAATTTCAAATTCAGCACCAGCGCAACAGCCACAGCAGCCTCTTTTACTTCAAGTGTCAACGTATCGGTTGTAAGCAAGAGAGTGTCGGAAACTCCGATATATGTTCTCTACACCCCGACGGCAACGGACGATGGTATAGAGTCTGCGACTATCACCGTGAGCGATGGTGCAGGCACACCGACTACAGCCTCGACCAACTCGGGCGATGTGCAAGGTCGACACCTGCCTGCTAACTTCGTTATTGTGGCTAAAGCCGATGGCAAATGGCTTGCTCTGCCGAGCGTGATGAGCGGAGTAACACCGCATGACGGAGACATCGTATTCGTTGATAATATCGATGACCCGACCAAAGTCACCTACGCCATGAAATCCGACATTTGGCATCTTCGTCAAGTTGCGTCAGGAGACCGATATACAGCTCATGGTGAGGCTGTAACATTTGTGAACGGCACCGGTGCTACAACAGACAAGGCATTATTTGCAACTACTTCATCTTCCGGCACAGGTATTGGTTTCGATGCTCAATACGCAAACTATAACAATACTAATCCGGCGCAATATGAATGGCTGTTGACAAGTGAAGATTTGGAAACGTATAATGTTGCCACCAACCTTGGCAGTCAGACCAATAAGACGCTGACTTACAAGACCTCAACGCAGAAATGGGGACTCTACGGTTCGGGTGATGCTTCAATAACGGATATACGTCTTTTACCTATAGAGAATGAAATGGACGATTTGGGTTATAGCGTAATAGAATGGCGCGCTCAAAGTTCTAATCCATATTTTGCGGTGGCAGGTCTGACCTCATCATCGTTAACCAAACTGCCATATAAGATTTTAGAGAATGCTGCTCAAAGTACTATTTCATCAATAGGCGAAGCAAGCTGTACTGTAGTTACCGGCGATATTGCCAAAGTAACATCTATTAGCGGTTACGGAGCAGGTAAACTGCTTGTATTCTTCGATAAAAAGACGACACCTACTAAGATGAGTATTATTGAATTGCCTGTAATCATTAGTGGAACTACGGCTCTGTCTTCATCAACTCATGGCGGTAAAGACATCGTGGTAGCCAAGGACGGCACACTGAACATTAACACCGCCGGAACAACAATCAAGAACCTGACTGTGATGGGTGGCGGTAAAGTGGTAATGAACGCGAACACAACAACGAAGGGCAAGGTAACTATGCGCGGCGGCTATAGTTATATAGACGATAGTTTCACCATGCCGCAACTCTATATCGCATCGAGTATAACTTTCAGCGGCAGTACCGACATATCGTTCGACTATGTTATCGACAACACTTTCTACTATTGGATAGCGGTACCATATGAGGTTAATTTCGCTAATGTAACCGACGAAGCTGATAGTACGAATTTCAAATCGTGGGTACAATACTACGATGGTGAGCAACGCGCATCGGGCGATCAAGTTACAGGTTGGAAGAAAATCATGGACACCAAATTTGAAGTAGGCAAGGGCTATACCGTTGCAGCCAAAGTACGGCAAAACGATGCCAACGAGTTGGTTAAAGATCGCAAGTATGCTTACATTCATTTCCCGCTCAAGAATAATAATACTCTTTTGAGCCATGACACTTATGGCGAGTTGTCAACCACAAAATCAGTTGCAGTTACTGCCCCGGGCTTCACAGGTGGCGTTAAAAATTCAGAGCTAAAAGATAATAATGTAGGCTGGAACTTGTTAGGTAATCCGTTTGTAACCAAATATAAACTTGCTGACGAATCAGGCACATTTGCAGTGGGTAACTTAGTTAAGACTATGAATGGCAGTGTATGGACGGGCGATTACCATTGGGAGAATACGAGCTATCGCTATGTAACATTGCCAAAAACTCTCAATTCGGATGAATATGAACAGAAAAAAGTTTCAGATGCCGTTATCGATGCTTTCTTCCCGTTCTTCATACAGGTGAAGAGTGCCGGAACACTGACCTTTGCCAATTCTGGGACGACCAATCGGCAGAATATGCCGGCATATAAAATGGCACAATCAAAAGTTCGAGAGGTAAGTGTTGACCTTAATTTAGACAGCGATTCTGACACTGATAATATGGGACTTCTTATTGGTGATAACTTTACCGATGGATATGATTTTGGTGATGACCTCGTTAAGATGATGAACTATACACAATTGGCTGTATATACAATATCAGGCAACCAGAATTTGGCATTCAATGCGTTAAGCGAACGAAGTGCATTATTGCCTATACCTATCGGATATAGAGCACCAACCGAGGGAACATATTTATTCCGCCTGAACGAAAATATTGATTTGAGCGAAATCGAGTCTGTAACATTGATTGACTATGCAGAGGGTATAAGTACAGAGTTGCTATACAACGATTATGAATTTAACACCAAAGCAGGAAACAACACCTCTCGTTTCGCCATATCGGTAACCCTTCGTGCACCGCAGATATACACTGATATTGATATTGACAAAGAGAGCGGCGCATTGGATAATTTACTTGTTTCAGGTTCTGAAGGTCAGTTGACATTAGTTGGTTTGCCCGCCGGAGCTGAAGTATATGTATATGACATGACCGGCAAGATGGCGGCACACCGCACAGCCGACGAGCAACGCCTGCACATAGACGTACCGCACGGTATATACAATGTCCGCGTCTTAAGCGATGAAGGCAATGCAACAGTAAAGGCGATTGTTAGATGAGAGTTGAGAGATTAATTAGTCTGACGACATTTGACTAACGACTAAAAAATAATTGATATGAGAAATAATATAATAGCAATAGTGATATTCGTTGGTTTTATAGCCACGGTGTTCGGTATCGGTTACGCGGTGTCGCGTGACACGATGCCGATGCACATGGGTCACGTACCAAATATCAGCACTGCCGGTGGCATGTCGGTAAGTCGTGATGGAGTGGACGATGCTCTTGCGTTGCAACAGGTCAGTACAGAGCCGTTTAGCCGCGTGAGTGCGGGTTATGTATCGTCAAAAACTCCGAGCCTGCAGTTGCAGGGCGGCAGTGCCGGTGGCGGAGGAACACTATACACAGCATCGTCCCAACGTCTAAATGCGTATGGTAGCGGGGGATCATCGGGAAACTCGTCAAATAGTTCAGGCACAAAACAAAATAATGTGTCAGGCGGGAGCGGTTATAGCAGCATTGCGGCTATAACACATAACAAACGAGACAGAAACATTCGCAGCGGGCAATTGGCTGAGACACCTATAACAGAGATTCCGAACTCATATGACGAAGCCACACTCAGGGCATTCGGTGAAGGAAGTGATGACGACGATGATAAACCGGGCGGGAGCGGCGGACATAACGACGACCCCTTTGCAACACCTATCGGCGAGATACCACTGGCTTTGATAGCACTATTCTCGGCGGTCTATGCCTCAAAACGAAAAAATAGTTAACCAATAATAACAAACTCATAGATATATTGTTATGAAACATTTTTACAGTTTATTGACATTGACACTGTTATGTGTTGTGGCTAATGCCACTAAATATACTTTAGTAACGAATATAGATCAACTTACAAGCGGTGATAAGGTTATCGTTGCATGTAATAGTGTCGGTTGTGTGGCAGGTCCGTTGACAGGCACCAACATGCCTAAAGTGACCGATGGTGTTACCTTCGCTTCCGACAAGAGTTATGTCATTACCAACAATGCCTACGAATATACCATCTATGGTGGCGGTACGGGCTGGGTGTTGAGCAACAGCGACGGTTCTATAGGGTGTACATCCAACAAAAATGCCCTCACTACCGATGCCACGGCAAATAAATATTCGTCTAATTGGGAACTGACCATAGATTCAAATGGTGATATCACTTACCTCTGCAAATCAAACAGTTATAAAAACACCTATCTCTACTACAACAATAGTGCAGGGTTCTTCGCCAACTACGACACCAAACAGAAAGCCGTCCAGTTTTATCGGCTAAGTGCCGACGATACCACTCCGTCAATCGATTGCGTGGAGGTTGTGGACTTCGGAGTAGTTAAGATACAAGACGGAAACGGCAGTGCTGAAAAGCAACTAACCGTCGAGGCTCGTAACCTGACCGAAAAGATAAGTGCAAATATCACTGCGGGCGGCGATAATTTCAGTGTCAGTCCGGCGCAATTAGATGCTGCAGGCGGTAATCTAACCATATCTTTCACCGCCGTTAAGGCAGGTGAATATACAGCTACTCTGCGCCTGCAATCGGGTTCGGCAAGTGCGGATGTCACGCTTACGGCATCAGCCAAAGAGACCTCCAACGGCGGTACTAAAGACCAACCCTATACATGCGGCGATGTGATAAGTATGGCTCTTGATGATGCCGACAGCAAAGCATGGGTGGAAGGTTATATATTAGGCAGTGCTGCCACCGGTCCTGTTGTTGCCTCATCAGCCAACGGCACAAGTCTGCTCCTTGCCGACGATATGAGCGGCACCAACCCCATAGCAGTACAGTTGCCGTCAGGCAATATACGCAGCGAACTCAATATTGTGGACAATCCGAGTAACATAGGTCGTCGCGTGAAAGTCTATGGCTCGCTGATGTTATATTTCAAAGGACCGGGAGTGAAGAACACCTCCGATTATCAATGGCTCGATGACGTTATTATTGAGCCGGTTAAGGTTACAGGTGTGAGTCTTGATAAGACTGCACTTACACTTACCGAAGGCGAGACAGCCACATTAACAGCCACAGTCACTCCTGCCGATGCCGATGACAAATCGCTTGTGTGGAGTACCTCTAACGCTGCCGTTGCCACTGTTTCCGAAAACGGTATCGTTACGGCAGTAGCCGCAGGTACTGCTATCATCACCGTCACCACCACCGATGGCGGTTTCAGTGCCACATGTGAAGTGACGGTTAACAAACCCGCCCCGACCGAGCCCACACCGGCACCGGTATTCTCGATTGAAGGCGGCGAAGTGGAAAGCGGCACGGAACTCGTTATCACAGCCACCCTTGCCTCCGACGAACTGCATTACAGCATTGACGGCGGACAATGGAAACAGACAACAGGCGAGGTAACTATCACTATCGACCACGATATGATAATAAGTGCTTACACGCTGCGTGAGGGTTATCTTGAAAGCGAGAGCGTACAGTTCACTTTCATTATCCGACAAGTGGTTATGGACGCTTTGGAGACTATCGAGTCCGATGCAAAACAGTCACGCAAAGTGATGCACGGCAGTGAGGTATATATCGTCCTTCCCAACGGAACAACGTTCACTCCTGCAGGATCAATGGTGAAATAATTGACTGTTGAATACTCTCTTAAACAATATTTACTAAAACATACAACATCATGAAAAAACTTATTTCTTTTTTCGTTGCAGTGCTTTTGTTCTCTGCAAGTGGGGTTTATGCCCTCGAATCGAATGAATTTGCACGTGTGGCCGACCCTGCCACATTAGGTGCCAAAGACACTATTATCCTTGCCACATCATTTGAAATAGACGGGATAGCCTATACCGTGGCAGCCGGTGACCGTGATAACAAAAAACTAACCCCTATCACCGAAGGTGTTATTGTTACAGCCGAGTCGGCTATATGCGATGAAGCCATGCGTATTGTCCTCGATGTGGAAACAAGCGGTTTCACACTCACACCGGTAGGCAAATCAAAACCTCTTGCTGAAACAGGCGGAAATGATTTTGCCGAAGCCAACACAAAAAACAATCGCTATTGGGAGTTTGTGGCAGACGGGACAAATGGTGTCTATGTCCATAACCTCGGGAATACAGATGCTTATATCAAATGGCATGTAGGTAATAATATCATACGTCCGTACAAAGCAGGTTCAGTGGGTGCCTATTACCTCTATGTCTTTGTTCGCAAATATGTAGAACCGGCATCTGTTCACCCCACAGCCGTAACGTTAAATACTAACGCTCTCGACCTTTATGTCGGTGATAGTGAGACACTTACTGCAACTGTTGCCCCTAATAATGCCGGCAATAAAAAGGTTACATGGACATCCTCTGATGAGTCTGTTGCCACAGTGAGCAGCATAGGTGAGGTTAAGGCTGTTGCCGAAGGAACTGCCACTATAACCGTGACGACACAGGACGGCGGTCTGACAGCCGAGTGCACAGTTAATGTAGCCCCGAAACCCATAGTTAATGTAACGGGTGTTGAATTATCGAAGACGACACTAACACTCAATGTAGGCGGTTCAGCCACATTGAAAGCCACAGTAGCACCCGATGATGCGACCAACACGGATATAAACTGGACATCATCTGACGCCGCTGTTGCGTCTGTTGATGAGGACGGTGTTGTCAAAGCTCTTGCCGAAGGGTTGGCAACAATAACAGCGACAACAGTTGACGGCGGCTTTACCGCAACATGTGCCTTGACAGTAAAAGCTTATGCGGGCGAAAAAGGAACCAAAGACAATCCGTACACCGTGGCAGAGGTTATCGAACTGAATAATTCACAGGCGGTTAACGCATGGGTGGTCGGTTATATATGGGGACAACCGGCATCGGGCAGTTCGATAAAAACAGCAGCATCCGATGACACATCAATAGCCCTTGGAGATACCGAAGAAAATGACGGCACGGGGTTCGTACCGGTGCAATTACCTGCTTCTATCCGCTCGGAAATAGGGCTGCAAAGCCATCCAACCAATGTAGGTCGCGGAATAAAGGTTTACGGCAAATTAGAAAAGTATTTCGCTGTTCCGGGAGTGAAAAACGTAAGCGATTATGTATGGCTTGACGAGCAGACAGCTCTTGACAACACTACATCAGAAGGCATAACTTTCAATAACGGGATAGTGGTTGCCAATGGTCTGATTGAGGTCTATAATATCACAGGGCAGCGTGTTGCTACAGGCTTCAACGACATCAGCATAAACGCCATGCCTCAAGGGCTTTATATTATCAAAGCAGCCGACAAAACGGTTAAGGTTATAAAATAAAATCCGAAACAAAAAAAATCGTGGACATGGATCCACGATTTTTTTTTGCCGCACTTCACCAACCTAACGAAATGTCCTAACTGACAATCAACAATCATATCCGGCACATTGTTTTGTTTGATATCTTGCGGTTGTGATTGAATATTATTGAGCGAAAACAGCCACGCGGAGCAATCACTCATAGTGATACGATATTTGAGTTGCATTTTGAGATTTGAAAAAATAGTATTAATTTTGCGAAACAAAATAACAGATAACAAAAAACCAAATTAGTAATGAAACCTATTGTACAAAAAACACTTACCCACGCCGGTGCGGTACTGATTTTTTTTCTTATAGCTTGTGTTTATTTCCGTCCCGTCTTGCAGGGTAAGATAGTGCTTCAGGGTGATACGCAGAAATTTGAGGCTATGGCAGCCGAGCAGAAACGTGTTGCAAAGGAGACCGGTGAAGTGCCGACATGGAACAGTGCGATGTTTAGCGGCATGCCGGGTTATCAAGTAACGTCTGCACCTCAAAAGTCGGTATTTACACTTTTGCGCCGTATCTTCACGATGCACGATATAGGATGGGAGCGCAATATAGGTGTGCTGTTCTTGTATCTGATAGGTTTCTATGTGGCATTGGTTGCTCTCGGATGTAACCCGTGGTTGGCATTATTTGGCGCAATAGCATTCGGTTTAGGCAGTTACAATATAATTATTGTGGAAGCGGGGCATATCACTAAAGCATGGGCTATAGCTATGATGGCTCCGATATTTGCGTCTATGGTGATGATGTTTCAAGGCGCAAGGAGCCGAGCGCAAGGAGAGAGTGATAAGATATGGAGGAACGGCAAGATTGTATGGGGATTCGTGCTGTTTACAGTCTCTTTAGGTGTTCAGATTGTGTTCAACCATATTCAGATAACTTTCTACACTGTTATTGGCGGAGTAATTATAGGTGCCACATATTTAGTGTTTGCTATCAAGGACAAGTATTTCAAACAGTTCGCCGCAAGTGTCGGTGTTTTGCTGTTAGCATGTGTGTTAGCCTTTGGTGGTAATATGCGTCATTTGCTTGTCAATCAGGAATATGCCAAATACACTATGCGCGGAGGAAGCGAGTTGACTATTACTCCGGATGGTGAAAAAGAGAAAGTGAGCGAAGGATTGGATGTAGATTATGCTTTTGCGTGGAGTTACGGCATAGGTGAGACCTATACACTGCTTGTACCCGGGGCATACGGCGGCGGTTCGGGTGAGAAAGTAGGAAAAAACTCCGAGTCGTATAAAAATTTCCGTCAGACGCACATGCCGCTCTACTGGGGCGAACAGCCGTTTACTTCAGGTCCTGTATATTTCGGAGCTATAGTATGTTTTTTGTTTGTTCTCGGACTCTGTTTGGTTAAAGGACCGGAGCGTTGGTGGCTGCTGATAGCAACAGTGATAGCCATAGTGATGTCGTGGGGCAAGAATTTCATGGGATTCAATGAGTTTTTGTTCCATCATCTGCCGTTATACAAGATGTTCCGCACACCGAGCATGTCGCTTGTTTTGGCTAATGTGTGCATGGTATTGTTAGGTGTATTGGGACTGAAAGAATTATTTACTAATACAGATAAGAAAAAGGTTAATTCGGCGTTATATATATCAACCGGTGTAACAGTCGGGTTGATTTTGATAATGTTGATTGTCAAGAATCAGTTGAGTTTTTCCGGAGCGAGTGACCGTCAGATGTCGGCCCAATATGGAGCGCAGTGGAAGCAGATATTCGAGATATTCAAGTCTGACCGTGAGGCATTGTTTGTAAGTGATTCATGGCGGAGTATATTATTTATTGTGCCGGTGGCAGTGATGCTTTGGGTGTATGTCAATACATCTTTTAAGAAAGAGTGGGTTGCGATTGGTGTGGTTGCTGTTCTGACCCTGTGTGATTTATGGGTTGTTGACCGCCGTTATCTTGATGATGATGCCTTTGTCAATCCGAAAAAAGCGGCTCTCAAACCATCAGCAAACGATACAGAGCTTGACCGTCAAGCGGCAATATTCGGTGATAAAGACTATAGAGTTTTCGATATGTCGGTGAACACATTTAACGATTCGCAACCGAGTGCGTTCCATCACCAGGTAGGTGGGTACAGCGCAGCCAAATTGCGTCGTTATCAGGATTTGATAGATTTCCATTTGAGTCGTCATATTAATCCCGAAGTGTTGAATATGCTTAATGCCCGCTATATTGTTCAGCGAGACGGGGTACACCGTAATCCCGAGGCGTTGGGTAACGCATGGTTTGTTAAAGAGATAAAAGAGGTGGGCAGTGCGGACGAAGAGATACTTGCGCTAAATGACTTCTCGCCTTCGCAGACGGCTGTCGTGGATAAATCAAAATGGCAGGTTGGCGATTTTGCCTTTGACGGAAATGCCACTATAGAGTTGCAGCATGAGAAGTTATATAATCCGGATCATCTGACGTATCATAGTTCAGCTTCAGCCGACCAGTTGGCGGTATTTTCCGAGATTCATTATGCGCCGGATTGGTTTGCATATATTGACGGCAAACCGGCTGATTATATCCGTGCTGATTATGTGCTTCGTGCAATGATAGTACCTGCCGGCGAACATACAATTGAATTTATCAATGAAGCCCCACGATTCCATAAACTCGACAATTGGACATTAGTTTGCTCGATAATCATTTGTTTGATAATAGCGGGGGCATTATTTCTATACTATAAGCCGAGCCGTTAATAATAAAAATCAGCCACGGAAGATTGATGTGTCTGACGCGGCTGATTAGATGTTTCGGTTAAACTACTTGATTAGTCTTTTTTACATATCTGCCGATAATCTTGGCTGCAAGTTTTGTGTGTCGTTCTATTAGCCAAACAAGAAGTTTGAGAGAAATTTTTGATTGGTAATATTTGTTTTCAGTATAGTCTGGAACCTGATGTCGCATTTCTGACATAATCTGCATTATAGTTTCCTTTCGCGGTTCAAGAGAGTTGCTGATGTAGTTGAATATCGAGGCAAGTCCACCTTTTTTGATATAGATAAAATCTATTTCCTGTTTCATTTCATCATAGGCTCCTGTTTGTTTGGCAAATGCCATGAGTTTAGCAAACACAGCAAGACGTTTTTGATATTTTACGCTGTCTTTTGTTGTGGTAACAGAACCGGGACGGATCAAGTAGTGATAGAGGGGCTTGTCAATATGAGTTATCGAGTGGGCTGTTATCAAAGCCGCTGTGACAAAATAACTGTCATCAGCCGAACGTTCTTCAGGGAAACGGATATTATATTTCTCAATAAAATCTTTCTTAAACAAATAGGTAGTAAACATTGAGATATAATGTGTTAGATAATATCTGCGTTTTTCAATAGTGAAATCACCATCTTTGACAATAGGGTTAGTGATAATTTCAGATTGCTGTCCATCGGCATAATCTTTCATTTCTTGGCAATAGCATAGGTCGGCATTATATTGTTTCGCCTTGTTGTACAATTCTTCAAACATATTGGTCTCAATCCAATCATCACTGTCAACGAAAGCGATATATTCTCCTTTGGCATGAGGTATAGCATAATTGCGTGCCATGCCGGCACCAAGATTACACTCCGGTCGCAAGAATACAAATTGTGATTCGCGTGCATGCCCGCTAATAGTCTGTTTTGCAAGTTGTATACTGCTGTCCGGACCATGGTCGTCAACAAAAAGGAACTCTATTTCGTTCAGTGTCTGCGCTAATAGACTCTGTGTGCATTTTTCTATATATGATGCTACGCCGTAAACGGGTAATATGACTGATACTTTAACGTTCATAATATAATAGGAATAGTATATTTTTCTAACAGTTCATTGGGTTGGTAGGCCGGAGTGTCTTTTAATAATTCCATATAACTATATGATTTAACACCTACCTGGTTTACATAAAGCACTACCGATGAAGCATAGGTATAAAAATCGGCCTTTGTAGCCGCCAGAAGGCTCTCTAATATAATTGAACTATCCAATTCAACCGCATGTGGTAAGTTTTCGGTTATAAAACTCTGATAAAGATTTTTATATACTTGATTATTTGCTGCATTGAAACGAGGGTGGAATTTATAGGCAATCGTTTGGTAATGTTTGCCTGCCATGAATAATGTCAAATTATGGAATAAGGCTTTTGCTGCATTATTGTTGATATACGTATAAAGTGGGTCGATGGAAATAATTGCGTCAAAATGTTGAGCATCAACAATCGGTTCAAAAGGAAACCCAATCACCCGTAGGTATTGTTGGTGTAAAGGAAAACACTGCGGCGATGTTGCAATACAACCCTTAAATTTCGGGTGGTCGGTAGTGATAAAATAGTTTTTAACTTCAAAAATTCTTGGAAAACATGGTTTTAGCAATGTTTTGTACACGATGTATCTCCAACCAGTAAAGGTCTGCGGATTATAATTTCGATATGAGGCCATCCCATCCTCAACTACAAAATATCCCTTGCAATTAGGTTTAGTAACCATTAGGCTGCAAATATCATTAGAACAGACTGAAGAATACCATATAAAGTCATCACCCTGCAGAAAAGCATCAATCAAATTGTCGAAAATACGGATGTTGCGTTTTGTTTGACATACATTGATACCTGCAAATACTCGTCCCACATTTTGCTCTACATTATAGTCTGTTGCTATTTGATGAGGGTAAAGTGAAGAATATGGCTGCGGAACATGGTAGTTGCGAACCAGAAAAAGGCAGCAGTCATTACGATTAAGATTATCGATAGCGACAATCTTATTGGCAATAAAAAAAGTCAGATTGCTTGATACGAAAAACACATGTTTCATCATTTACCTCCATTTCTGCTAATATGTTGCGCCAATGCCCTCGCTTCTTTGATGTTATCTTCTATTGAGCAATATGTCCAACTGCCATAGCGTCCGATTGAATAAATATCATGTTTGGCAAGAAAATGTTTTTTCTCTTTTACGTCAGTGATAGAGTGCGCATTGATATGTACGTATGCCGGATTCATAATTATTGTTTCATAGTCGATAAGTTTCTGGCTGTCAGATAATATCTCGGCTGTTTTCAAATCGGCAATTACACGTGGCAGCATTACATCTACATCAATTACTTGCTTGGTATTAAAACCTAATTCAACATATAGAGACATTCGATTTTGGCATAAGATGTTGCTATAAAAGCCTACTCTATAGAAACAATACTTATCTTCGGGGAAATAAATCCAATGGTTGGTTATATCGTTACCTTGAGAATCAAAACCGAGATTAAATACCAAGACTTGATTTGCAGAATACCATTGTTCGCAATGGTCAATCGAACATAGTTGCAGTAATATAGGAAATGGAATAGTTGAGATAAGATTGTCGTATGTTAACGTCTGACCGTTGGAAAGTATAACCGTATGTTTATCTAAATTGATAGCGACAATTGAGGTATTGAGTTTAATTGCTGCAGGGTTGATATGAGAGGCTATTGAGTTGACGTATTCTATTGCTCCACCTTTGGGATAGATGAAAGTGGCATTATATGTGTCATTGTCCTGTAGGCGAAAATTTTTGATGATGTCGGTCTTCTCTGCATAAGGGAAAAAACGTCCCATAGCATTGACATCTAAAGTATTGAGGTCGCAAGCATATAGTTTAGTGTTATACGGTATTAAAAATTTCTGTGCTATCGACTGTCCGAATTTGGCATAAAGCATTTCCTGAAAATTAGTATATGAAATATGCTGATTGACAAATAAATCATACAAGCAATCAATAAATTCCTCTTGTGGCAGTTGATGTATGTTTTTCTGGAAAGGGTAGTCTATCAGACGGTCTTTATACCTGATTTGTGTTCGTTTGCTAATCGTCAATAGTTGGTCTGACGGGATATTTGACATTATAAATGCTTCAATCTCCTTATCCGAAAAATGGAAAAAATGTCCCGAATAGTCCCACACAAAACCATTACGTTTAGTGGTTTTGCAATAGCCGCCTATCGAGTCAGAAAGTTCTATAATCAGATAGTCATTGTTTTCGGAAAAAGCGGCAAAACTCAATCCGGTAACGCCCGCCCCTATAATAATGTTCATAAATGTAATGTTTATAATAAATTATTCAGTTCCAACGGTCTATTGATGATGTTGAAATCGATTGTTGTATTGTTGTCTGCTGATATTCCAAATCCCCACGAAACGCCGACAAAACTCACTCCTGCCGCAATAGCCGCATTAGCATCGGCATATGTATCGCCTATGTACAATACATCATTTGTATTTTGCTTCAACACATTACAACATTGTGTAATAATGTGCGATTTTGACTTTTGCTCGGCATTAGAGCCGCACACGCAATCAAAATACCACAATAAATCAAAATGTTGAATAATAGAGAACGCAAAATCGTCTTTTTTATTCGTTGCCACACCAAGTATATAACCTTGACGTTTCAGCAACTCCAACAATTCCGTAATTTGGTCATACACAGAGGCATTAAATATCTCATGTTGAGCATAATGAGACCTAAAAATATCGACCGCATGACGTGCCTGTTCTTCCCGTATATTGCAGCACGTTTCAAAAGATGTCTGCAATGGCGGACCTATAAAAGAATCCATCTCTTTACTACTCAACTGCGGCAGTTGCAATTCGGCCAATGTTTTTTTTATACATTCTTTAATTCCCACACTCGTATCTATCAGTGTGCCGTCTAAATCAAATAATATGGTTGTGAAGGATTTTTTCAAATGGTGAAGGTGTTATAAAGTGGATATCAAATTTATTTTCAAAACTTTTGGCAAAATCTGCAAGCATATCCTCAATATCATTTTGCAGTTGCAACGTGTCTTTTGCCGATAAATCGCCCTTGATTGTGTCGGGAGCATAATTGTCGGTATAGAGTCCGTTATAACCGTCGAAACCTGCAATAGCAAGTTGATTTGGCATTAATTTCTTTAAGAGTCTCAAGAACAAAAGCATCGAATTATCGTAAAATTTCCATCCGAATTTCAACAAATCATTGTAATTCAAAATCAATTCTTGTCCATCTTGGTTCGTTTTCACATTAGAAGTTATTATTTTGACTGAACGGTCAAAAATATCCTTGGCTTTCTCTTTGGCAAACTCATATTTTTTCTCACTTGTAAAAAAGAGATAGTCATAGTTAAATTCCGGCAGTATGGTGTTGATGCCTATTGTAATTGCCTCATTATCATGGATGTATTGCAGTATCCGCTCTTTTTGCTCATGTGCAGACTTACCTGGTAACGTTGCGACAATATTTTTTCCATTGAATAATGTTGTTAATCTATCAATGACTGCTTGGTCGTCAACAACATTGTTGGAATAGGAAGTATATATTTGTTCCAAATAGTCATAGTCATACTTACGTCGCTGTTCAACTCCCATTGATGAAAAAATAATTTTCATATCTTTGTTTTTGACAGCATGTGTTTCTTGCAGATATGCCACATTATTAACGTGTGTTTCATACATGCCGGCAATGTAATACGGAATAGAATAGCCCCATGAATATTTTCGCATAAATGGCAGCATATACACATCTATTGCATCCATTATCACATTTAAATCATAGTCGGTGTGATATGTTCGATTTAGATAGTTGGTAATCAACTCCGTATTTGTATTTCCGGCACCACGCCCCATGCCACACAACGAACTATCAATAATTATGTTTCTTTGAGACTTGTCCATCATCTCTTGAACAAATTTGATAGAAAGAGCAAAGGATAGTTGCTGATTATTATGGGAGTGAAAACCTAATTTTATAGAGTTATCAAGACATTCGTCAAGTATTTTAGTTATTCTCATAATATCGTCCGGATACATAGCACCGAAAGTATCAACAATAGAAAGACCTACCGGTTGGTATTTATTTACCTCGTCAGCTAATTGTTTTAAATCATCATCAGAATAACTTAATGTGTTGGCCGCTTGTAAGAATACTTTATAGCCTTTATTCAGTATGGGTTGAATCAATTTTTGCGCCTCAGAAAACTTTCCATGTGGGAAGACTACACGAATGGAATCAATATTTGTTCCGTCATTATCGGTTAAGTTGGCTATATCATAGCGATTATAGTCAATCATCGCTACATACATAGCCCCCTCCCGTTTATTTGCAATCAGATATTGGTTTAAATCGTTAGGAACGTGGTAATACGAACTCCCGTGTACGTGTTGGCTATCTTTTAACCAACCACATTCAATAATGTCAACATTGGCATCTTGTAGCCGCTTAATAATTCCGCCGATTGTTTGCTCTCCAAATTGCGAACCATTGATATATGCTCCGTCACGTAATGTACAATCTAATAAAGCAATTTTTGACATATAATACGTTGTTATTTGTATAGTTTTTTATAAATAAATTCTGCTATTTGAAAGTCGAACTCATCGTCGATATCAATAGCCTCAAATTTATCAACCTCAAAGAGTAATGGATTTCTGCCATACACAAATCCCCACTCGTTCATTTCGCGCGTTTTGGCAATGAAAAAACCATTTGTGATATAATGCCAATTTGGCAGGTCTTGACTCTTAACATGATGTTCGACACTAAAATTCACAGGTCCGTTATCACCATACAGATATTCTTTGATAAGCCGAGCAGTACAGACTCCATTGCCAGACAACAAGCCCAACTGCTGGTGTATGTACATTTCTATGCCTTTGCTGATTTTTTCAGAACCTAACATAGGGCATACACATGGTACCCACATCATAATTTCGGTATCAACCTCATTGGCAGATATATATCTTACTACATCATTAAAAGTTCGGCTCTTTTCATCACAATATTCAATAGGACGTCGCTTGGCAACAACACCACACCTTTGGGCGAGGTCAAGCATCTCATCGCTGTCGGACGATACTATAATTTTATCAATTGACGGTATCGCTTTTAGTTGGTTGATTTTAATTTCCAATAATGAACTATCTGCGAATGGTCTGATATTTTTATTTTTCACTCTCGTACTGCCTGCCCGGACCGGTATAACGGCAGATATTTGTTGTTTAACACTATCTTGCATAACATCTGTGCTTAATTAAATAATGGCATTTATCTATTTGTTCTCTTGCCGTTTGTGCACGCAAAATTAGTGTAAAAAATTGGAATAGACAACTTTTTGGCTGTGAAAAGTCATTTTGCTTATAAACAATTCAACCTTAAAATGAAATTTTCACATTTTAAGGTTGAATTGACTTATTATCATTATCGGTGTCAGTTTTGCCCTATAAGCAAATCGGTCAGTTCTCGTACTGCTCCGTGTCCGCCGTTATGTGTCATGATGCGTATGTCGGGTACGGCGAGAACCCGGGTGCGGCATCGGCAGGACAAGCGGCAAGACCAACAGCATGCAAGAGTTCAATATCGTTAACATCATCGCCTATATAGGCAACGTTTTGTAACTTGATATTCAGTTTGTTGCATATTTGTAGAACAGCCTGCACCTTGCCTCCAAAGCGTACACCCTGACACAGGAAATCAACACCAAGTTTTTTGGCTCTTGTTTCTACAATAGGTGTAGTCTCAGATGTTACTATACCTACTTTGATACCTTTTTGCTGCAACAATTTCATGCCCATACCATCACGCACATAAAAACGTTTCAGCGCATCACCTTTCGCAGAATAATACATTCCGCCATCGGTCAAAGTACCATCCACATCGGTGAGAAATAGTTTAATCATACGTTTTTATTGATTTAGATGTGTTAACATTATGTTTAATAGTCAGTTCTATAACGATAGCAAAATTACAATTATATTCTCCTGTTTTCCGCAAAGCGGCACCCAAATCAAGGTTTGGATGGGTAGATGATGTCGTATAGCTCCCG
>ERZ842401.5-NODE-5-length-267031-cov-8.812609_pt1 | contig 267031 bp, 216 predicted proteins | sample MGYA00521270_ERZ842401 | MGnify/ENA primary metagenome ERZ842401 (study PRJEB31892, sample SAMEA3878208) | bioreactor metagenome | biome: Moose rumen | place: Sweden | collected 2011-10 | study: EMG produced TPA metagenomics assembly of the PRJEB12797 data set... | reverse complement strand
TGTTATTGCCGTGAATAATGCAAAAAAAGAGGATGACTACTTTTTAGTCACCCTCTTTTTATGTTCCAAAACACGTGCCAAAAATGCGCCATTAAAAGAAGAAGAGGTTGGCAAAAGAGAGGGTGCGTTTGCATTCTCCTTTTTTGTATTTTTGCCGCCTGATTTGAGAAAGGTCCGATTATGAATGATTTACTTGAAAAACTGGAAATTATATATCAACGCTGGCTGCAGATAGGCGAGGATATCGCCAAGCCCGACGCGATGAACGATATGAAGAAGTTCATCAAGATGAGCAAGGACTACAAAGACCTGCAGGCTGTGGTGGATGCGTACAAGCACTATAAGGATGTCATCGGCAACATCGCCAATGCCAAGGAAATCCTCGCCAACGAGAAAGACGAGGAGTTCCGCGATATGGCCAAGATGGAACTCGACACCCTGGCCGAGGAGAAGGACAAACTGGAAGAGGAGATCCGTTTGCTGCTGCTGCCGCAAGACCCGCAGGACAGCAAGAACGCCCAGATGGAAATCCGTGCGGGCACGGGCGGCGACGAGGCCAGCATCTTCGCCGGCGACCTGTTCCGTATGTACCAGCACTTCTGCGACCGCAAAGGCTGGAAGATAGAGGTCATCTCGATGACCGAGGGCACTGTGGGCGGCTACAAGGAAATCGTCTTCTCCGTCAATGGCGAGGGCGTGTACGGCATTATGAAGTACGAGTCGGGCGTGCACCGCGTGCAGCGCGTGCCCCAGACCGAGTCGCAGGGCCGTGTGCACACTTCCGCCGCCTCCGTGGTGGTGCTTCCCGAAGCCGACGAGTTCGATGTGGAGCTCAAGCAAGCCGACATCAAGAAGGAGACCTTCTGCGCCTCCGGTCCTGGCGGCCAGTGCGTGAACACCACCTACTCCGCCGTGCGCCTTACCCACATTCCCAGCGGCATTGTCGTCTCCATCCAGGATGAGAAATCCCAGATCAAGAACCTCGAGAAGGCTATGCGCGTGCTGCGCAACCGCTTGTTCGAGATGGAATACAAAAAATATCTGGATGAAATCGCCTCCAAGCGCAAGACGATGGTCTCCACCGGCGACCGTTCCGCGAAAATCAGAACCTACAACTATCCGCAGAACCGCGTCACCGACCACCGCATCAACTACACGATGTACAACCTCGCCAACTTTATGAACGGCGACATCGAGGAGGTGCTGCAGGCCCTTCAGGTGGCCGAGAACGCCGAGCGTCTCAAGGAAGAACTTGTCTAAATGTAAAGGAGTCTTCCCTCCACATTTTTATAACCCATATTCCGGAGCAGGTCGCAGTAAGTGTCGATCTGCTTTTGGTATTCGGGGTGCGCTTGTCCCGTTTTGTAGTCGATGACCATCACCCTGTCGGGCAGCAATGCAATCCTGTCGGGGCGGTGTTCTGTGCCGTCGGGGGCGAGGATGGTGGTCTCGTTGAGGCAGCGCGTCTCCGGGGCGAAGCAGGCTGCGAGTTCCTGGTTCCCCATAATCTTGAGGAAGGCCTCGCGCAACCGGGGGCGCCGCTCCTCGTCCACTTCGGCCAGCAGCGACTCCATCTCCGCCGTGTCCTGAGGGAATTTCGTCAGCTTGGCCAGAAAGTCGTGCACGAAGGTGCCGGTGAGGCGCTGTTGCGTCTCCGCCTCCTCAGTGTCCACAATCGCGGCGATGTCCTGGATGGAAAATGGTGAGGTGGTGATGGGAGGTGTGATGGGCGTGTTCACGGGCTCGGTTGGGATCTTCTTCGTGTGGAAGGGGTCGCCAGCATAGTGCAGGCAGGGGTCCCCCGTATCTTGCACAAAGTGAAGCGGGTCGCTTGGGGTGGTGAGCTTCTCGTTGTCGAGGATAAGTTGCTGTAGGGCGGCGCCGTAACCCTTCCCGTTTTTTTGCGGGGAGGTGATCACGTAGAGAATGTCCCCGGCGCGGGTGTGCGCTACATACAGCAAATTCAACGTGTCCAGCTGCTTGTTCAGCTTCTCCTCCTGATGCAGTTTTTCAAAAGAGGAGTCCTTGCAGTTGTCGGTCAGGTTGATATAGGCCACGTTGTTGTCGTCAGTCTGAACCCATACGGGCTTCAATTTGTTACTGGTGACCTTGTGGGGAAGGATGACCACCGGGTATTCCAGTCCCTTGGATTTGTGAATGCTGCTGATTTGGATGGCGTTGAGATTCTTCGGAAGGGTGAGTGTGAACATATGGTTGGTGTCGAGGAGCTGTTGCCACCAGAGCAGGAATTGTGCGGGCTCGCCGTTGCGGCTTTGCAGGTATTTCAGCACGATGTTCTCAAAATCCACGATGAAGGGGTCTTGGTTTTGCTCCAAGTTGTAAAACATACTGATCTTTTTGACCAGCAGGAACAAGGGGAGCGAAATCCAGGAGGAGGGCAGGTCTTCGCCGTGGATATCCATCATCAAGGAATGGAAACCGAGGGTGGGAAGTTGGTGCAGCTTCTCTTGAAGCAGTTCGGTCTTGCCGTTTGACTGGGCGATATAATGCAAGATGGAGGTTTGTGCCACGCGGTCGTCGGGGTCCACGAGATGCTTGAGGGTATGGATGATGAGGTTGACGGCAGGGGAGGCGCTGAGCACGAGTGATTTCTCTGTCACCACCGGCCAGCCGAATTCCAGAAGGATTTTGGCCATACGGGTGCCCTTGTCGTTGCCGGAATAGAGAATGGCGATATCGCCGTACTCATAGCCCCTGTGGAGGGCATCGCTGACAGCGCGGAGCACCTCAACGTCCTCGTCAGTAAGGTTTGGGATGCCCTTGAGGCGCTCTTCCAACGCTTCGTCCCGATGCTGGCAGGTGCGATTCCCGCTTCCGCTGGCGTCGGTGCTTCCGGCCAGCATCACCTCCACCAGCCCGGGTTTTGTCTTGGGTACTTCTTGTTTCACGTCAACATAGTAGTTTTCAAAGCCCAATTTCTGACTGTATTGTTTGAAAAACTCGTTGTTGAAGAGGATGACCGGGGTGGAGGAGCGGAAATTGAAGTTCAGCACCTCGTTGTGATAGTGGTCGGAGTCCACGGAAGCGAGGTCCGGGTCGTTGTGGAGACGGTTGTAATCAATGAGGTTGTAGAACAAATCGGCATCGCCGTTACGGAACCGGTAGATAGCCTGCTTGACGTCCCCGAAGAGGGTAACTTGCCCGCCAGTGGCCAAGGAGTTGTTGGTTATCAAGGGCTTGAGGTCTCGCCATTGCATCAGGGAGGTGTCTTGGAATTCGTCGATGAAAAAGTGGGAGAAGGAGATTCGGTCGAAGATTTCCGGAGAGTTCTTTCCTTTTATCTGGTCATAGATAAAGGTGTTTGATTCGCTGAGTATGAAGAAATTACGCCGTTTTTTAATCTCGTTCATCTTCTGTTGCAAATCAAACAGCAGCATCAGCTTGTTGGCGTTTTCGAGCAGGATCTTTGCATCCAGATAGCGCGGCCGGTGTCGGTCTTGAATGTCACGGATCTGGTTGAAACAGTTGATGATTTTAGGAATATCCTGATTGATCAAAGCCTGCTCGCTGGGAGTGAATTTTGTTCTGCGGAAAAAAGTGCCCCTGTCGTTCAAGAAAACATCGATGGATTGCTCGTAGTTGTTGATGGGGTCTTCCATCACCTTGTTGAACCATTGGGCCAGGGTGGGCTTTTGGAAGGGGATGCCCTTCAGATTCTGGATATGGCTGTTGCCCTCGGCGGCGTGGTCTTTGATAGCATCCTTTATGGTGTCGGGCTTCTCTTTGCGGTCTTTGCGCCATTGATTGATGACTTGTCGGTATTGTTCGGAAGTGAGTTGGTTGAGGACTTGCAAATAGTCGTAGTTTTTCTCGGCGTTTTCATAGAGGATGTCAAGCACTTGTCTAAGTTCTCGGTCCACATTGAGTTTGCCGGAGTCTTCCATACTGTCGTTGAGGAGGAAGATGATTTTTTTTGCCAATTCGGAGCCGGCGGTCAATTCGTTGAGCAGTTGGTCTATGGCTTGTATAAAAAACTCGTTCAGGTCGATTTCTATGGAGTAGTTGAGGTTGAGGTTAAGCGCAAGGGCGGAGGAGCGTATCACCTGCTGGAAGAATTTGTCGATGGTGCTGAGCGAGAAGCGGGCGTAGTCGTAGAGGATGTTGCGGAGGAGGTCGAGCGACTCGCGGCGCATAAAGTCTTCCATCTCTGGTGTGGCTTCTTTAACGCCGAAAAGCTGTTCGATGACCATATCGTAGATGGCCTTCGGGCGGCGGGGGTGTTTGCTGTGAGGGATGAAGGCGAAATCGTGGAGGGTTTGCACAATACGCTCCTTCATCTCGGCGGTGGCGGCGTTGGTGAAGGTGATGGCCAGTATTTTGCGGAAGGTCCCGGTGTTGGGGATAGTGTTGCCCAGGTGGCGGCTGTCGTTCCGGAAACAGAGCGCGAGATAGTCGGCCACCAGATGGGTGGTCTTGCCGGAACCAGCAGAAGCAGAGTAGGTAGTGAACATAATCACAGTGTTTGTTCGCGCCCTTGGACGCGGTTATTTAAGCGAGTGCAAAGATATGATTTTTCAGATTCATCTTGCCATATTTTTGTGTATTTTTGCGCCCCTAATTAAAGTTAGTATGTTAAAGATAGAAAACCTGCACGTCTCCATCAAGGAGAGAGAAATATTGAAAGGCGTCAATCTGGAGGTCAAACCGGGTGAGGTGCACGCCATTATGGGCCCTAACGGCACGGGAAAGAGCACTTTAGCTTCTGTGATTGCCGGCAAGGAGGGCTATGATGTCACCGACGGCAACATCTTCTTCAACGGCAAGAACCTGCTGAACCTGTCGGTGGAGGACCGCGCCCGCGAGGGCATTTTCATCGGCTTCCAGTATCCGGTGGAGATCCCTGGCGTGAGCATCGCCAACTTTATGCGCACCGCCCTCAACGAGATCCGCCAGTACCGAGGCCTTGACCCGCTCAACGGCGCCCAGTTTCTCCGCCTGATGAACGAGAAGAAGAAGGTGGTGGAACTGACCGAAAAACTCAGCAACCGCTCCGTGAACGAGGGCTTCTCCGGCGGTGAGAAAAAACGCAACGAGATTTTCCAGATGGCAATGCTTGAGCCCAAGCTCGCCATCCTCGACGAGACCGACTCCGGCCTTGACATCGACGCCCTGCGCATTGTCGCCAACGGCGTCAACCAGCTCAAACGCCCCGACAACGCCACCATCGTCATCACCCACTACCAGCGCCTGCTCGACTATATCGTGCCCGATGTGGTGCACGTCCTTTTCGAGGGCAAGATTGTCAAGTCGGGTCCCAAAGAACTGGCACTGGAGCTCGAGAAGCGTGGCTATGACTGGATTAAGGAAGAGTATGAACAAGGAAAACTAGCGTAATGAAATCCTCATCATATATCGAAAAAATCACCCAATATCAGCAACAGGGCACTCCCGACCCCTACCGGCCGGTGGAGGAGTATTTCCAATGCCAGGTGCGCCAGATGGGCTCCGTGATGCTGCCGATGCTGAACGGCTGGTTCGTGCAGGATGCCGACGAATTGGCCACATATCCCAACGGCGTGGTGGCCGGCAGCCTCAAAACCGCCCTCAAACGCTGCCCCGAACTGGTACGGCCCTGCCTGTCGCGCTTTGCTCCCGAGGAACGAGACGAGCTGATAGAGAGCAATGAACAGCAGTTCAACGACGGCGTCTTCATCTATGTGCCCGACGACGTGAAGGTGGAGCATCCTTTCCAAATCGTCTCCCTGGTGAACTCCCGCGACAACCTGCTGGTGCAGAACCGCCACGTCGTCCGCGTGGGGCGCAACGCCAGCCTCTCGCTCATCCAGTGCGACGACTCTATTCAGAGCGGCAGCAATTTCCTGAATGTCGTCACTGAGATTTCCCTGTCGGAAAACGCCACCCTGCATTACTATAAGACTGAGAACAAGGAGGCCGACTCGATTCTCTTTCACCATCTTTTGGTCAACCAGGAGGCCTACTCGCTCTTCCTGTCCAATGCCATCACCTTCAATGCCGGCTATGTGGGCAATCACATCCGCGTCAACCTCAACGCGCCCTTTGCGGAGACCAGATTGTACGGACTCTATTTGGTGGACAAGCAGCAGCATTGCGACAATCAGATCAAAGTGAGCCACAACGCCACCGATTGCAAGAGTTTTCAGCTCTACAAGGGCATTCTGGACGACGAGGCCAAGGCGGGATTCCACGGGCACGTGGTGGTGCAGCCTGACGCGCAGCGCACCAACGCCTACCAGACCAACCGCAACATTCTGCTCACCGACAAGGCAGTGGTCAACACCAAGCCCTTCCTTGAAATTTACGCTGATGATGTGCAGTGCAGCCACGGCGCCACCGTGGGCCAGCTCGATGAAGAGGCCCTGTATTATTTGCGCTCCCGTGGTATTGGCGAGCGCAGCGCCCGCAAACTGCTGATGTTCGCCTTCGCCAACGAGGTGTGCAGTTACGTGGAGATCCCGGCCCTCAAGGATCGGCTGAGCGATATGGTGCAACGTCGCCTCAATGGCGAACTGACCATCTGCGATCAGTGCCTGCTCCACAACGCCAACCATAGCGACATCATCTTCCCGATTGATGAGTCGAAATTGTAGTTATGAAAATAAAATTGATTTGGATAGGCCGCGCTGATGGCGACGTGTTTGATGAAGCTATCCGCCAGTACACCAAGAAACTGCAGTTCTACACGGTGTTCGAGCCTGTGGCCATACCTTATCTTAAGAATACCAAATCCCTGTCTCAAGACGAGCAGAAGAAAAAAGAGGGCGAGTTGATATTGAAGAAGATAGAGCCTGGCGACGTGGTGGTGATCCTCGACGAGCGGGGCAAAGAGTACACTTCGGAGAAGTTCGCCCAGTTTATCCAGCAGCAGGCCAACACGGGACAGAAGGCCCTGGTGTTTGTAATTGGCGGCGCGTATGGGTTCTCTCCCGATGTCTATGCCCGCCAGAATGCCAAGATTGCCCTCTCCCAGCTCACCTTTCCCCACATAATGACGCGGCTTATCTTCGCTGAACAGCTCTACCGGGCCTTCACCATTCTCCACGGCGAGCCCTATCATCACTGATTTTCCCTTTTTGTGGAAGTGACAATGCGGACATAGACTGGCAAATGGTCGGCGAAGCCCCCGATATAGCGTGGGCCAGAGTAGGTGCGGTAGTTCTTCACGCCACCATATTTTTCGTCGGGCACCAGCAGAAAAGGGTCGTTGAAAATGTGCGGCACGTTGCTGGCTATCTGCAGCCGGCCTTGTCCGTTGAGCAGCCTGCCTGTGACGACGAGCTGGTCGAGGCACCCCCAGAAATCCTCGTGCTTGTGCGAGCCCACATTGTTCTGCGCCACAAAATGATACATCAGATTGAAGAGAGTGTCGTCTGCCAAAGCGGCGCTCTTCAGTGGATTTTGCGCCCTCAGGTGATGTTCCATACTCTCGTCGGTGGGGTAGTCGTTGAAGTCGCCCATCAGAAGGATGTTGGCGTGCGGGTGGTGCGCAAGGAGGGAGTCCACGAGGCAGCGCGCCACATCGGCATAGAAGTTGCGCTTGGGGATGGTGGCCGCATAGCCGCCGAAACGCGAGGTCCAGTGGTTGACGATGATGTGCAGGGAGTCGCCGCACGACAGCCGGACGAGCGCATATAGCAGGTCGCGATTGCGCGTGTTCGGCTCGAAGGGAAACACCACGGGGATGGCCTCCTCGTGCAGCACAGTCACAAGGCTGTCGCGGTAGAGCAGCGCCACGTCCACGCCGCGCCGGTCGGGCGAATCGTGATGCACGAAACGGTAACTGAACTTCTGGAGTGGCGAGCGGCGGCACAGGTCGTGCAGCACGCGGTCGTTCTCAATCTCCGCTACACCCACGATGCCTGGCGGTGACCCTTTCCCCATCGCGATGAGGACTTTCGCGATATTGTTGATCTTTTTGAAATAACGTTTATACCCCCAATGATAGGAGCCCTCCGGAGTGAAGTCGTCGTCCGCCGTCAACGAGTCGTTGGTCGGATGAAAAAGGTTCTCCACGTTGTAAAAAGCCACGAACAGGGTGTCGGATGTCCCTTGCGCAGCTGCCCTTCCGCATAATAATGCGCATAAAGAAAATGCCAGTATCTTTGATTTCATAATAATTTGTTTTAAAAATGCAAAGATACAATAAATAATTGAGAATTGAGAACGGAGAATTGAGAATGGAGAATTTTAAGGCTGGAGACTTTAGACGTAAGACTTTTTTCGCAAATCGTAAATCGCAAATTTATTGTATTTTTGCCCGCGAAAAAAATAGTTTATTATGAATATCAGAATACAAGAATCCATACGGGAGAGCATTGATGTGAAACAAAAAATCTTGTCGGACGAGGCGTTGATGTCGCGGGTGCAAGCGGCGGCCGATGCGATGGTACAGTCGCTGAAGGCCGGTGGCAAGGTCCACTTCTGCGGCAACGGCGGCAGTGCGGCGGATGCCCAGCACTTGGCAGCGGAACTCTCCGGCCGCTTCTACTTCGACCGTCCCCCGCTCAATGCTGAGGCTCTGCACTGCAACACATCCTATCTTACTGCTGTGGGCAACGACTATGGCTATGATCTGGTGTTCTCACGCTTGCTGCGCGGCACCGCCAAAAAAGGTGATGTCATCGTTGGTATCTCCACTTCCGGCAACTCCAAAAACATCCTCGAAGCCTTCAAGGCTGCCAAGGAGATGGGGCTCCATATCGTGGCGATGACAGGGGCCAGCGGCGGCCAGATGAAGGATTATGCCGACATCCTTCTCAACGTGCCCTCCACCGACACCCCGCGCATCCAGGAGTCCCATATTATGCTGGGACACATCTTCTGCGAACTGGTGGAATCCACGCTGTTCAGCCGTTAGCCGTTTGAACTGTGACGATGAGCTATACGATTTGCGATTTACGATTTGCGAAAAGTCTTACGTCTTAAGTCTAAAATCTCAGCAAAGCATTAAACATCTTAACTCCGATGGGGAGCAACTCGTCGGGGAAGTTGAAGTGCGGGTGGTGCAAGGGCGGTTGCTCTGTGCCGGAGCCGATGCCGAAGAGTGCCCCGGGGTAGTGTTGTGTCAGCAGGCCGAAATCCTCGCCCCACGAGAAGGGCTCCTCTTTCGTCGAGTATTCCAATCCGCATTGTGCCGCGGCCTGTCGCACTTTTTCCACCGCCTCGGGCTGGTTCTCAGAGGCGGCGAAGTATTCTTTCCATACTATATTATATTGTAATCCCGGGGTGCGGGTTGTTTCCTCCTGTGCGATCTGTTGCAGCTCGCGTTTGAGCCTTTGCAGTTGCTCGTCCTTTTTGGCACGCAGCGTGAATCGCAGCACGCCCTCTCCTGCCGTGACGCCGTAGGCCACCTCACCCACGCGGAACTGCACGAGCGTGAGCAGCTGGAAATCGTCGCGCGACATTTCGTAGCGGTTAAGTGCCAGCAGGCGGTCGGTGATGGCGCGGGCGGTGGGGTAGGGCGACAACGCCTTGAGGGGCTCTGCCGCGTGCGAGGTGTGCCCCGTCAGTTCTATGTCGCAACTGACCACTGAACAGGTAAAGCTGCCGGGGCGGCACAGCACCTGCCCAAGGGGAACGCCTGGGATGTTGTGGAACGCATACACCGCATCGGGACGGTAGGTGTCAAGGATGCCCGTCTCCAGCAGTTGGCGGGCTCCGTCGCCGGTCTCCTCGGCGGCCTGGAAGAAAAGGAGCACGCGCCCGCTTTTGGGCGGTTGTTGATGCAGGGCTTGGGCCACCCCCAAGAGGATGGTGGCGTGACCGTCGTGGCCGCATTTGTGCGACACGCCCTCTGTCTGTGAGGTGTAGGGCACGTCAATGGTCTCGGGCACACGCACCGCGTCAAAGTCGCCGCGCAGCAACAGGGTGTGCCCTGGCGCGCCGGAGTCGAAGAGAACCAGCAAGCTGTGGCTGTTCTCGAAGGTGTGGATGCGGGTGGGGTGCAACTCCTGCAGGTGCTGCAACAAGAAGTTGCGGGTATGGTGTTCTTGTCCGGACGGTTCGGCCAGTTGGTGCAAGGTGTGCCGGATATCCTGTAGCGTGGCGTTCATCATAGCGGTTTTGGGGTTGGTGGATGACGGTTTTGGCAACACAAAGGGGAGCACAGATGCGCTCCCCTTCACTTTCAAATATTCATAGAGGGCAAAACAGAATTATTCGTCTTTCATAAGAATTTCGAGCATAGCAGCAGCAGAGTCAGCGATGCGGGTGCCGGGTCCGAAGATGCAGGCGACGCCGCAGTCGTAGAGGAATTGGTAGTCCTGCGGGGGGATGACACCACCCACGGTGATCATAATGTCCTCACGGCCCAGTTTCTTGAGCTCTTCCATCACCTGTGGCACAAGGGTCTTGTGGCCGGCGGCGAGGGAGGAGACGCCGAGGATGTGGACGTCGTTCTCGACGGCCTGCTTGGCGGCCTCCGCGGGGGTTTGGAACAGAGGGCCCATATCGACGTCGAAGCCGATGTCGGCATAGCCCGTGGCCACCACCTTGGCGCCGCGGTCGTGGCCGTCCTGGCCCATCTTGGCAATCATAATACGGGGGCGACGGCCCTCTTTCTTTGCGAATTCATCGCACATTGCAACGGCCTTCTTGAAGGTGTCGTTGTCGTGTTGTTCTGCACTGTACACGCCGGATATCAAATTTATTTTTGCTTTATAACGGCCGAACACCACTTCGAGGGCGTCGGAGATTTCACCTAATGAGGCGCGCACGCGGGCGGCCTTGATGGAGAGGTCGAGCAGGTTGCCGTTGCCGGTCTTGGCGCATTCGGTGATGGCGGCCAAAGCGGCTTTGACCTCCTCCTCGTTGCGGTTGGCGCGCAACTCGGCGAGACGCTTGATCTGGGCCTCGCGCACGGCGGTGTTGTCCACCTCGAGAGTCTCGATTGGCGACTCCTTGGCCAGGCGATACTTGCTGACGCCGATGATGGACTCCTTGCCGGAGTCGATGCGGGCCTGCTTGCGGGCGGAGGCCTCCTCGATACGCATCTTGGGAATGCCCGTCTCGATGGCCTTGGCCATACCGCCGAGCGACTCGATTTCCTGCAGGTGCTTCCAGGCGCGGTGGGCAATCTGGTGTGTCAGCGACTCCACATAGTAGGAACCGGCCCACGGGTCGATGCTCTTGCAGATCTTGGTCTCTTCCTGGATGTAGATTTGGGTGTTACGGGCGATACGGGCCGAGAAGTCCGTCGGCAGGGCGATGGCCTCGTCGAGGGCGTTGGTGTGCAGCGACTGCGTGTGCCCGAGGGCGGCGCCCATAGCCTCGATGCAGGTGCGGGCCACGTTGTTGAAGGGGTCTTGCTCGGTCAGCGACCAGCCGGAAGTCTGGCAGTGCGTGCGCAGAGCCATAGATTTCGGGTTCTTGGGGTTGAACTGCTTGACAATCTTGGCCCACAGCATACGGGCGGCGCGCATCTTGGCAATCTCCATAAAGTGGTTCATCCCGATAGCCCAGAAGAAGGAGAGCCGCGGGGCGAAATCGTCCACGCTCATCCCGGCGTTCACACCGGCGCGCAGGTACTCCAGACCGTCGGCCAGCGTGTAGGCCAGCTCGATATCGTCGGTGGCACCGGCCTCCTGCATATGGTAGCCGGAGATGGAGATGGAGTTGAACTTGGGCATATTCTTGGAGGTGAACTCGAAGATGTCGGCGATGATCTTCATTGAGGGCAATGGAGGATAGATGTAGGTGTTACGCACCATAAACTCCTTGAGGATATCGTTCTGGATGGTACCGGAAAGTTGGTCCATACTGACACCCTGCTCCTCGGCGGCCACGATGTAGAACGACAGGATGGGGAGCACAGCCCCGTTCATCGTCATAGAGACGGACATCTTGTCGAGTGGAATCTGGTCGAACAGGATCTTCATATCGAGGATGGAGTCCACGGCCACACCTGCTTTGCCGACGTCGCCCACCACGCGCGGGTGGTCGGAGTCGTAGCCACGGTGGGTGGCCAGGTCAAAGGCGATGGAGAGGCCCTTCTGTCCGGCAGCCAAGTTGCGGCGGTAGAAGGCGTTGGACTCTTCGGCGGTGGAGAATCCGGCGTATTGGCGGATGGTCCACGGACGGAACGCATACATCATCGAATAGGGTCCGCGCAGGAACGGCGGGATACCGGCGGTGTAGTTGAGGTGCTCCATACCGGCGAGGTCATCGGCACCATACACCTGCTTGACGGGAATCTGCTCCGCAGTCAGCCAGTCGGCGCTGATGTGGTGTTCTTGTTCCCATTTTTTGAAATCTTCCTGATTGTCAGAGAGTTTCTTGAAATTTACGTTGCTAAAATCTGGGCGCATAGTTTCTTTTTTAAGAGGCTGCAAAGATACAATAAATAATTGAGAATTGAGAATGGAGAATTAAGAATGGAGAATTATACCTTAAGCTGCCCCGAAGGGCAAGAGCCTGGTAGCCCCGCACAAGGCGAAGCCGCAGTGTGGAGGTCAACACAAGGCGAAGCCGCAGCGTGGCGCCGTGACGAGGAGTCCCGTAAATCGTAAATCGCAAATCGTAAATCGTAAATCGCAAATCGTAAATCGCAAATCGCAAATCGTAAATCGCAAATCGCAAATCGTAAATCGCAAATCGCCAATTAGGGCCTTGAAAACGACTCGCCGACATTACCTATTTTTTTATATCTTTGCCGTTTAAATTCTGAAAGTATGAAATTGACGAAATTCTTTTTTATTCTATTGAGCATCACGATGTTAACTGCGTGCTCCTCGCAAAAGAAGATTGAATCGGAACCTAAAAAACAGGCCGATCCTGTACAAACGGAAACTAAAAACAACAAGATGACACAGATACTGATCAAGACCTCTATGGGCGATATCACCATTGCCCTCTACAATGAGACCCCGCAACACCGCGATAACTTTATCAAGCTGGTGAAGGAAAACTATTACGACGGCGTCCTTTTCCATCGCATCATCAAGGGCTTTATGGTGCAGACCGGCGACCCCGACTCCAAGACCGCGAAGCCCGGCCAGCGTCTCGGTATGGGCGGCCCCAACTACCGCGTGCCCGCTGAGTTCGTGCCCTCCCTCTACCACAAACGCGGTGCCGTGGCTGCCGCCCGCGACAACAACCCCGCGAAGGCCTCCTCTGGCTCCCAGTTCTATATCGTGGACGGGGAGGTCTATTCCCAGGACAAGCTCAATATGATCGCTGCACGCACCGGCAAGACCTTCTCCCCTGAACAACAGAAGGCCTACACCACCGTCGGCGGCGCCCCCTTCCTCGATGGCGACTACACCGTCTTCGGCGAGGTGGTGTCCGGTATGGAGGTCGTTGACAAAATTGCTGCCCAACCCAAGGACGGCGCCGACCGCCCCGTCACGGACATCAAAATCATCAGCGCAAAAATCATTGAATAACCCGCATTGTCGTAGAGACGGGGCGTGCCCCGTCTCCGCAAAAAAAACGGGAAAACAATGTAGAGATTGGGCGTGCCCCGTCTCTACAAAACAGAAATCGATATATGAAAACCATAGAAGAAATACGCAAGGAAATCGAATCCTTCCAAATTGAGAATGCGGAGGCCCTGGAACAGTTCCGCCTCCAGTTCCTGACCAAGAAGAGCGAGATACAAGCCCTGTTCGCGGAGTTGAAGAATATGCAGCCCGAAGAGCGCAAGAACTTCGGCCAGCTCATCAACAATCTGAAGAATGCGGCCGTGGAGCGCTTCAACGCCTTCAAGGAAATCAGCGAGATGCACTCCAGCACCCAGAGCCAGGTGGCCGATGTGACGCGTCCGTCGCACAATGTCGAGGTGGGCTCTATGCACCCCATCTCCATTATGATGAACCAGGTGCGCCGCATTTTCGAGGACATCGGCTTCACGGCTGTCACGGGTCCCGACATCGAGGACGACTGGCACGTGTTCACGGCACTGAACTTCCCTGAGGAGCATCCGGCGCGCGATATGCAGGACACCTTCTTCATCGACCTGCATCCCGACGTGCTGCTGCGCACGCACACCTCCTCGCTGCAGGTGCGCACAATGGAGCACCAGCAGCCGCCCATCCGCGTGATTTGCCCGGGCCGCGTGTTCCGCAACGAGGCCATCACATCCCGCGCCCACTGCATCTTCCACCAGGTGGAAGGCCTTTATGTGGCCGAGAAGGTCTCCTTCGCGGAGATGAAGCAGACATTGCTCTACTTCGCCCAACGGATGTTCGGCCCCGACGTGCGCATCCGCCTGCGTCCCTCTTACTTCCCCTTCACCGAGCCCTCCGCTGAGATGGACATCTCCTGCAATATCTGTGGCGGCGCCGGCTGCAACCTCTGCAAGCATACCGGCTGGGTCGAGATTCTCGGCTGCGGTATGGTCGATCCTAATGTGCTCGACAACTGCGGCATCGACAGCAAGAAATACAGCGGCTTTGCCTTCGGCCTCGGCATCGAGCGTATGACGATGCTCAAATACACCACCGATGACATCCGCCTCTATTTCGAGAACGACGTCCGCTTCCTGCGCCAGTTCAAGGCGGCCACGAAGTGATAGACTTAAGACTTGAGACGTAAGACTTAAGACCGTAAATCGCAAAACTAAAATAATACAATAATGACAAAAACACAAAAAAGGATCAACAATTTGATCGGTTTGGTCATAGGTATAGTGGCTTCTGCCGTCTATATAATGACTGCCGAGCCCACCGTGTCGTGGTGGGACTGCGGTGAATACATCGCTACAACATCAAAGTTGCTTGTGGGACACCCGCCCGGAGCACCCACTTTCCAGATCATAGGCCGTATCTTCACCCTTTTTGCCGGTGATGATCCGACCAAGATGGCCTATTGCGTCAACTGTATGTCGGCTATCTGCAGTGGTTTGACCATAATGTTCCTCTATTTCACCATTGTCCGTCTGGGCCGCAAACTCATTGCCAAATATGGTGAGATGAACCTCCCGCGTTACATCGCCACCATCGGCGCCGGACTTGTGGGTGCTATGGCCTACTGCTTCTCCGACACCTTCTGGTTCTCCGCCGTCGAGGGTGAGGTTTACGCTATGTCGTCGTTTTTCACCGCCCTGGTCTTCTGGTGCATCCTGCGATGGGACGAGGAGTACGACAATCCGAAGAGCAATGTGAACCCCAACCGCTGGATTGTGCTCATCGCCTATCTGATAGGCCTTTCCATTGGTGTCCACCTGCTGAACTTGTTGACCTTGCCCGCCGTGGTGCTGATTGTTTATTATAAACTTTCCAAAGAAGCCACTGGTATGGGTGCTGTGCTCACCTTCGCCATTATCTCCCTCTTCTTTGCCTTCTTCTGCTCGCCGTTGTGGATGTTCCTGATTTGGATTTTCATCACCATCCCGCTCTTCGTGCTTTGTGCCAAGAAAGGGACTTTCAAGTCGAAGGCCGAGTGGGGCGTGTTTCTCGCCCTGGGTGGATCCGTGGTGCTGTTGGGTCTCATTCTGTGGGGCATCATCCCGCAAGTGGTGAACCTGGCCGGCAAGTTTGACCTTTTCTTTGTCAACAGCCTGCACCTGCCCTTCAACTCGGGCACTATCTTCTTCTTCCTGGCCATCATTGCCCTCATCGCTTGGGGACTTTGGGCCGGTTATAAGAAAAACAAGCCCGTACTGCTTACCGCCGTCTATTGCTTCGCCTTCCTTCTTATCGGCTACTCCACTTTCTTCACCCTGGTCATCCGCTCCAACGCCAACCCGACCATCGATGAGAACAACCCCGAGGATGCCGTGGCCCTGTTGGCCTACCTCAACCGCGAGCAGTATGGCTCCAATCCGGTCTTCTTCGGACAAAGCTACAATACCCGCGTGGTGAATATGAAGGACGGAAACCCTGTCTATGTGAAGGACAAAGAGGCCAAGCGCTATGTGGTCTCCAACAGCCGGAAGGGCGAGCTGCCCGTTTATGACAATGCGGGTCAGATGCTTTTCCCGAGAATGTGGTCGTCTGAAAAACAGGGCGAGTATATCAACTGGCTCAACAACCGCTACAATTCCGACAGTGCTTCCGATAAGGAGAACCGTCGTGCTTTGTCGCGCGGCGACCTGCCTAACTGGCAGCGTAACATCAAGTTTATGCAGACCTACCAGTTCGGTTATATGTACTGGCGTTACTTTATGTGGAACTTCGCCGGCCGGCAGAACGACCTGCAGGGTCACGGCGACTATCTGAACGGCAACTGGATCAGCGGCATCAACGCCATTGACAAGAAGATGGTGGGCGATCAGCGCGACCTGCCCAGGGCCATTGCACGTCCTAACCACAACACCTACTACCTGCTGCCGCTGCTGTTGGGCCTTTTCGGCCTTTTCTTCCAGGTCAAGAAGGACACCCCGAACGCCTTCATCGTGTTCCTGCTCTTCATTATGACCGGTCTGGCCATCGCTTTCTATTTGAATATGTATGCGTTCCAGCCGCGTGAGCGTGACTATGCCTTCGCCGCCTCCTTCTATGCCTTCTCCATCTGGATAGGCTTTGGCGTGTTGGGCATCTACAATCTCTTTGAGAAACTCAAGAGCCGCTCCGTGCAGGTGGCTGGCGCTGCCTTGACCACGGTGGTCTGCTTTGCCGCTGTGCCCTGTGTGATGGGTGCCCAGAACTGGCACGGCCACGACCGTTCCAACCGCTACACGGCATTGGCCATTGCGAAGAACTACCTCGATTCGTGCGAACCCAACGCCATCCTCTTCACGTTGGGCGATAACGACACCTTCCCCTTGTGGTACGTGCAGGAGGTGGAGGGCTACCGCACCGACGTGCGCGTCTGCAACCTCTCCCTGCTCAGCACCAGCTGGTATGTCGATCAGATGAAGCGCAAAGCCTACCAGTCTGACCCGCTGCCTATCTCGATGACGTGGCAGCAGTACAAGGACGGCACCCGTGATGTGCTCTATCTGGAGCCGGCTGGCAACCAGTTTGTGGACCTCAACGCTTTGGTCGATTACATCAAAGATCCGCAGTTCGACAACACCCGTGCCCTGATGCTGCTCAACGCCGACAAGGGCTATCGCAGCAACGGCCGTGCCATCCCCGCCAGCTTCTCGCTGAAGGTGAACAAGGAGAAAGTGCTCGCCAACGGCACAGTGAAGCCCGAGGATGCCGACAAGGTAGTGGACCGCTTGGAGTGGAACCTTAAGTCCGACCGCGTCAACCCGCTGGCCAAGGCTTACATCATTATGATGGACATTCTGGCCACCAATAACTGGGAACGTCCGGTGTACTACGCCTCCACCACGGGTTCTGAGGCTTACCTCGGATTGGAAGACTACTTCCAGCTGGAGGGCTTCGCCTACCGTCTGGTTCCTATCCGTACCCCGCGGACGGCCTCCTATGAGTATGGACGCATCAATACCGAAAGACTTTACCAGAACCTGATGAGCACCTACAACGACCACAGCCGTGCGGACCTTGTCAACAATCCGAATGCCATGCAGAAAGAGAACTACCCATACTTGTGGGGCGGTTTCAATGACCCGCGCGTCTATCACAGCGACGATAACGTGCGTCTGGCTCCCCTCATCCGTCAGATGTATGCCCGCCTGAGCCGCCAGATTAGTGCTAATGGCGACAAGGAGCGCGCCGAAAAGGTTCTTGACCAAGGCAACAAAGTACTGCCCGACGAGGTCTTCCCCTTCACCTCCGTGATGTCCAATATGGGTGGTTATACGCAAGCTTGTGTCTTCTATATGCAAGACTACTTCGACCTTCATACCACGTCGGCCGATCAGAAGGGTATGGAAATGGCCAACAAGATTTGGGACGGCTTTGTCGAGTTGTTCGATTGGTATGACAAGGTGGATGAAAAGACCCTTGACATTCACAACGACGACATCCGCTACGACCTGATGTTTATGAACTTTATGCTCACCCGTGTCAAGATGCCGGGCCAAGGCCTGAATGCCCGTCTCAAGGAACTGAAGTTCGACAAGGTGGCCGACTATTATGCCAAGTATCTGAATTCTTCGATTAGTAAAAAACTGCGTCAACCTAACTTCGACCAGCAGTCGGTGGCCAACGATTTCCAGGAGTTGCACTCTGTGATGACTCTTGCCAGCAAGTGCGGCAACACTGCGATGTCACAGAAGGTGCAGCAGATGGCCAACACCCAGTTTGACGCGATGGAGGCCGCAGCTCCCGGTATGGGCGCCGCCTTCCGTAATTTCTTCAACAGCATCGACAATCCTGAAGAGGCGGAAGAGGCAGAAAGCACCGAAGAACCGGCTTCTGAACAAGAATAACAAATACATTCACCATCCGCACGAGTTGCCAGATCCTCTTCTGGCATCTTGTGCGGATTTTTTAAAAATAATGCTATGAAAAAATTCGCCGTAATCTTATGTGGCTGCGGATCATTGGACGGAAGTGAGATTCACGAGTCCGTGATGACACTCTTAGCCATTGATCGCAACGACTGCACATACAGCATCTTTGCCCCCAACGACACCCAGTATCACGTGGTCAACCACATCACCCACGAGGAGATGCCGGAATCCCGCAATATGCTGCTGGAGGCCGCCCGTATTGCCCGCGGGCAAATACGCCCTATCGAAGAGTGTGACGTGAACGAGTTCGACGCGCTGGTGTTCCCCGGCGGCAATGGCTCTGCCAAGAATCTCTTCACTTATGCCCTCCAGGGTGCCCAATGCACCGTGAGGGAGGATGTCGCCACTCTTATCCGCGCCTTCCACGCCCAGCACAAGCCCATCGGCGCCCTCTGCATCGCCCCGGTGATGATTGCCCGAGTGCTTGGTGACGTTACCGTCACGGTGGGCACCGACGAGCGCACCATCCACGATGTCGAGAGCTTTGGCACGCACCATATCTGCAGCCAGCAGAAGGGGGTGGTCTCCGACAAGGAGCACTTGATTTTCACCACGCCCTGCTATATGCTGCCCGCTCGCATCTCCGACATTGCCGACTGTGCCGAGAACCTCATCGAGGCCATCCTCGACAGTATAGCGTAACGATGAAAAACATCGTCTTCGTTGGCTTCCCTTGTGCCGGAAAGACCACGGCGGGGAGAATCCTGGCTGCCCAACAGCACCTCTCCTTCGTGGATCTGGACGACGCCATCGAGGAACACTATCACATCACTATTCCCCAGCTTATCCAAAAGTATGGGGAATTTGCTTTTCGGCGCTGTGAGCAGTCGAGGCTGCGCGAGTTGCTCTCGCAGCACAATCTGGTCATCGCCACGGGCGGCGGCGCCCCCTGCTTTGAGGACGCGATGCAGCGCATCAATGAAAACGCCACCTCCATATACCTGAAGATATCCGAAGAGACGCTCGTCGGTCGGTTGAAAAGCCCTTACCGCGAACGTCCCTTGGCCCCGCAGAACGACGAGGAGGCCTTGAGACGATATGTGCACGAGACCCTTTCCCAACGCGCCCCTTTTTACGAGCAAGCGCATATTACCATAACGGAAAACCAATTGGGCGATAAAGAGAGTATGGTTGACCTTTTCGCTAAATTACATATATATTAATATGATTATAGACGATATTCGCCAGATTCTGAATCCTGTTGAAAGTATTGTGAATGCCCCGAAGGCCATTGTCACGGAACTCAGTTTCGACAGCCGGCAGATACGGAAGCCGAAGGAGACACTCTTCTTTGCTTTCAAGACTGACCGCAACGACGGGCACCGCTACATTCCCGAGTTGCTGTCGAAGGGGGTGCGCAACTTTGTCGTGACCGCGCTGACCGACGCCTTGAAAAAGAGCGTCGATGGGGTGGGGGAGTGCAATGTGCTCTGTGTTGACGATGCCCTTGCCGCGCTGCAGGCCGTTGCCACAGTCCATCGTCTGCAGTTCCAAGTGCCCACTGTCGGCATCACCGGCAGCAACGGCAAGACCATCGTCAAGGAGTGGCTGGCCAATATGCTGGCCGAGGACAGGCACGTCACTTGCAGCCCCGACAGTTACAACTCCCAGATTGGCGTGCCGATGTCGGTCTGGCAACTCAATGAGCGCACGGACATTGCCGTCTTTGAGGCGGGCATCTCCCGTCCCGACGAAATGCAGCGCCTGGCCGAGGTGATTCGCCCCACCCACGGCATCTTGACCAACATCGGGATGGCCCATTCGCGCTTTTTCCTGAACAACCGGCAGAAGACCATCGAGAAGCTGAAACTCTTCCAGACGGCTGATGTGTTGGTGTATCACGATGACAACGATGAGGTGAACGCCATACTGGCCCTTCCCGAGTACGCCCATTTGCGCAAGGCCTCCTGGGGCTCTGCGCAGTCCCGCTATCCCATCCTTCGCCGGCAGGCGGAACGCAACTGCACGCTCGTCACCATAGGTGCCGATACTTATCATATTCCCTTCCTTGACGCCGCTTCCATAGAAAATGCCACCCATTGCATCGTGATGATGCTGGAGTTGGGTATCGAACCTGCCCAAATCGACCATCGTTTGCAAAAGCTCTCGCGCGTAAGTATGCGTACCGAAATCTTGGAGGGAATCCAGCACTCCGTGCTCATCAACGACACCTACAGTTTGGATATCAACTCTCTGCGCGCCGCCCTGGACTTTATGGACACACAATCCCAACTGCCCCGGAAAACCCTCATCCTCTCGGATTTCGAGCAGGTGACTGAGCTGTCTGACGATGAATACAACAGTATTAATACCCTGCTCCACGAGCATCATATTGAAACACTTATTGCTGTGGGCCACGACATTTGCAAACATATCCACTGCTTTGACTGTGCCACGGTGCTCTCTTATCCTGACACCTCCACGCTGCTTTTGCAATTGCCGGATATGGACTTCTCCTACCAATCCATCTTGCTTAAAGGTGCCCGAAATTTCAGATTTGAGGAGATTGTTTCCCAGCTGCAGCACAAAACCCATCTCACTATCCTGAATGTGAGTCTGCCTGCGCTGGTGCATAATCTGGAATATCATCGTACTTTCCTGAAGCCTGAGACCAAAATGGTGGCGATGGTGAAGGCACATTCCTATGGATTAGGAGATGTTGAATTGGTTAATGAATTGGTATATAGAAATATAGATTACTTGGCGGTGGCCTATACCGATGAAGGTGTGCGTCTCCGCAAGCGCCACGTCCAGACCCCCATTATCGTGTTGGGTGCCGAGGCACACAGTTTCGACGTGATGGTGGAACACAATCTGGAGCCGGAAATCTTTAATTTCTACTATCTTTCTGAATTAGAGAATGTTCTAAAAAAACACCCGCAAATTCAACAGTTTAATATCCATATCAAATTAGATACTGGAATGCATCGGTTGGGTTTTGATGAAGCGGATTTGACTCGATTGGTTGAGGTTGTAAAATCCAATCCGCAATTGCGAATTGCTTCGGTCTTCTCTCATCTGGCCGCTGCGGAAGATGCTGCTGAGGACAAGTTCACGCTGCAACAAATCCATCTGTTCAAAAGGATGACGGACAAGATACTTGAAGCGTTCGACTATCCCATATTGCGTCATATCCTCAATAGTGCGGGCATTGTGCGTTTCCCGCAGTATCAATTCGATATGGTACGTTTGGGCATTGGCTTGTATGGATTTTCCGGCATTCCGGAAGTGCAGGGCCATTTGCAGAATGTGGCTACGTTGAAGACGGTCATCACGCAAGTGAAGCATATTCCTGCCGGCGAGACCATTGGCTATAACCGCAGCTATCGCCTTACCCGCGACACGCAGGTGGCTATTATTCCCATCGGATACGCTGACGGTTACCCGCGTGAGTTGGCCAACGGCAAGGGCACGGTCCTCATTCAAGGCCAGAAAGTGCCGGTCATTGGCAAAATCTGTATGGATATGTGTATGCTGGATGTCACTGGCCTGGCGATTCACGAGGGCGACGAGGTTATCGTGTATGGCGAAGGCAACACCGCCGCCGATATGGCCGATGCGGCTGGGCTTATCAGCTACGAGCTGCTTACCCGCCTGTCGCAGCGCGTGCCCCGCGTCTATGTCAAGGAGTAGATGGATGCACATTTCATCTGCGGCCATTTGCTATTTTTTGTACTTTTGCCACCTGTTTTGTAGAGATGAATAACCCGATTAAGAAGCTATATCTGAAGATGCGGAAAATGCACATCACCCCGCCCTGGCTGGTGATGGTCATTGACTTGTTGTGGGTGGCATTGTCCATCTTCCTGACCCTTTTTATCCGCGATAACTTCCAGTTTCCTACGCATTTGTATTTCTCCGACTGGGTCTATACCCCGATACTGCTTTTGCTGACAAGGTTTTTCTTCTTCGAGGTTTTCGAGACTCATCACCTGGTGATTCGCTACACCAACACGAACGATGTGGTGAAGCTCTTCTGGTCGTGTCTGGCCGGCACGGGCGCCATTGCGGTCATCAATTTAGTGGATTATATATTGACGAAGCATTTCTTGGTGCCCACCTCCGTGCTGGTGATGGAGTTTTTCATCACGATGGTGTTCCTGGTATTCTACCGTTTCGCCTTCAAACTTTATTATTTGGAGACGATGAACCCCTCCAAGCGGCGCAAGAACATCGTCATCTTCGGCGCGGGCGCGTCGGGTGTTACCACCAAGCGCACCATCGACCGCGACAACGCCTCCAAATACAATGTGCTGGCCTTCTTCGACGAGGATGAGAACAAAATCGGGATGCAGTTGGAATCGCTGCCCGTGTTCGAGTTCCAGCATTTGGAGGAGTTTCTCCGCGACAACAACGTCTCCTTCCTCATCATTGCCGTCCAGAAAATCACCAATGCCAAGATCAAGGAAATCACGGAGTTGGCTTTGCCGTACAACGTGAAGGTGCTCAAGGTGCCGCCCGTGTCGCGCTGGCTGAACGGTAACCTGAGTTTCAAGCAGATCAAGAAGGTGCGCATTGAGGACCTGCTCGAGCGCAACCCCATCCAGCTGGACCTCTCCCTGCTCAACCCGGAGTTGAACGGCCAGACCATAATGATCACGGGCGCGGCGGGTTCTATCGGCAGCGAGATTGTGCGCCAGCTGCTGAAATTCTCCTATAAGAAACTCATCCTCATCGACGAGGCCGAGACGCCCTGTTTCTTCCTCGAGGGCGAGATTATGAAAATCAACGGGATGGACCGTGTGAATATGCACATCTTTGACATCTGCGACGAGCGGCAGTTGGAGAAGATGATGCTGCTTTACAAGCCCGATGTCATCTACCACGCGGCGGCCTACAAGCACGTGCCGATGATGGAGAAAAACGTGCGCTCCGCTGTGAAGGTCAACGTGGGCGGCACCAAGTCGCTGGCCGACCTGGCCGTGCGGTGTGGCACCAAGAAGTTCGTGATGGTCTCCACCGACAAGGCGGTGAACCCCACCAATGTGATGGGCGCCTCCAAGCGCATTGCCGAGATGTACGTGCAGGCCCTCAACTTCCAGCAAGACACCACGCGTTTCATCACCACTCGTTTCGGCAATGTGCTCGACTCCAACGGCTCGGTCATCCCCATCTTCCGCCAGCAGATTGAAAACGGCGGTCCCATCACGGTGACACACCCCGACATCACGCGCTATTTTATGACCATTGCGGAGGCCTGCCAGCTGGTCATCACCGCCGGCGCGATGGGCAAGGGCGGCGAGATCTTCATCTTCGATATGGGCAAGTCCATACGCATCAGCGACTTGGCCAAGAAGATGGTGCAGCTCTCCGGCCTGACGCTCGACAAGGATATCTCCATCCAATACACAGGCCTGCGTCCGGGCGAGAAACTCTACGAGGAACTGCTCGCCAATGAGGAAAACACGACGAAGACCGAACATAAGAAGATTATGATTGCCAAGGTGCGCACCTGCAAGTATGACGAATTGTTGCCAAAAGTTGAGAAACTGTTGCAGCACCAGAACGAGGACGAGTTCACCATTGTGGCCGATATGAAAGATATTGTGGAGGAGTACAAAAGCCAGAATTCCGTTTTTGAAGTCATTGACAACCAAGAGAAGAAGCCATTATGATGAAGAACTTTGCCATACTCGGGGTGGGCGGCTACGTGGCCCCGCGCCATTTGAAGGCCATTGCCGACACGCAGAACACGCTGTTGGCCGCCTACGACACTTCCGACAGCGTCGGAATATTGGACAGCTATTTCCCGTCAGCTTCGTTCTTTACGGAGATGGAGCTCTTCGACCGGCACTGCACCAAGTTCAAGAGCGGTGGCGGCAATCTTGACTATGTTTCTGTCTGCACGCCCAACTATCTGCACGACGCGCACACACGCTATGCGTTGCGCCTCGGCGCGGATGTGATTTGCGAGAAGCCTCTTGTGCTCAATCCGTGGAATCTGGACGGGCTTCGTTATACCGAGGAGCAGACGGGCCACAAGGTCAACAATATCCTGCAGTTGCGTCTTCATCCCTCCATCATAGCCCTGAAGGAGAAAATTGACAAAGGGCCTCAGGACAAGATTCACGACGTCGATCTGACCTACATCACCTCCCGGGGGTATTGGTATTATGCTTCCTGGAAGGGGGATGTGCGCAAGAGTGGCGGCATCGCCACCAACATCGGCATCCATTTTCTGGATATGTTGGTGTACATCTTCGGCGGTGTGGAGCGGAGTGTGGTGCATTTATCGACCCACGACCGTGTGGCGGGGCTCTTGTTGCTGAAGCGCGCGCGTGTTCGCTATTTCCTGAGCATCAATGCCCGCACATTGCCTGAGGAGGCGGTTCGGGAGGGGTTGCGCACGTACCGTTCCATCACCATCGGTGACGAGGCCTTCGAGTTCAGCGGCGGTTTCACCGAGTTGCACACGGAGAGTTACCGGCGCATTCTGGAGGGCAAGGGTTTCGGCCTCGACGATGCGCGTCCCTGCATTGAGTTGGCCTACGACATCCGCAATGCCGAGCCGGTGGGCCTGGTGGGCGACTACCATCCTATGGCCGCTTTGCCCACGGAGCCGCACCCGTTCGGGTGGTGATACATTTTATGAAATCCTTTCTTTGGAATTGTTTGGGTTCCCGTTTCCACGCTGTGGTGACCTTGTGATTTGGACAACTTGCGTGGTTGACCGACCCCTGCGTGCCATCCCGGAAAAACTCCCCTGTGCCGAAAAAAAGTAACGAGACAATCAATCTTTTTCATATTTTTGCGCCGCTGTTCCGCAGAGAAGCGGAACGGCGGATTTTATTGAAAAGAAAGCGAGTTTTCGCTTATCCGTCTCGGTGAATCTGGACAATTCGCGAATGTTAGTACGGATATCGGAAATCAAGCTTGCTTGTGAGTATTTATTGCCAAATACAAACAGGTGGGGCTTGTTCTTCAGTATCTTACTAACAGGGAGTCCAGACCCTACCGAGTGGATGCTGTTGAATGGAGGCTCCACTTTCTTTTTGCATTGTGTTTGGTGAACATATCGTAAGCAGCTATGAAAGTACACGCAGGCAAGAAAGTAAAGGAACACTTTGCGGCATCAGGTCTGAGCGTCAGCGAGTTCGCGCGCAAGCTGAACTGCCACCGGCAGAACGTTTACGACATCTTCCGGCGGGAGGTCATTGACGTGGGGCTGTTGCAGCGCATCTCGCGTGTGCTGGAGCACGACTTCGTGACGGAGCTCTACGGCTCGCCGAACAACACCAAGATCACCCTTAAATTTACTGTCACCGTGGAATTAGAAAACGGCGAGTATAAAGTGACGGAAGTGAAACCGCTGCCGTGACTAGTGTAATGGGATTTGTTACATATCTGTATGGCGGAATTGTACAGTTCGGGTTGTAATTTTGCAGTTTGAAAAATGATTTTATGAAACCGCTGAACCTTTTCGCTGTCCTGATGTGCTGCTGCTATGTGGCAGTGGCCCAGAATATCCCGTCGGGGAGCGGAAACCCGCCGTCGGAGAGGGGGGCTTTGCCGGTGCCGGTGCAGGTGGAGATGGATGTGCGGCATTACCACAGCATGGTGGACGAAGGCGCGGACGAGAGGAAGCTTCAGGAGCTGTTTAAGCGGAATGAGGAACTGAAACTACGGATATATCTGTCGCGGCGGTTGCTGAGGAATGTGGACAGGTGAGGGGATGGAAGTGATGATAAAAAGGAAGACAATGGCTTATATACAATATTATTATTAACAAATTAAAAACTTAAAGCAATGAAAAAAGTAATTGTATTGCTAATGGCTGCAATGGCTATAGTGGTATGCAACCCTGTGATGGGGCAAACCCGAAAAGACAAAAAAGCCGCCCAAAAAGCAGAATGGGAGGCAGAACAACAGCGTAAAGCTGAAGAGGCTAAACTTTTACACGAACTGAAGATGGACAGTATCCGAAATGCAAAACAAGCGCAAGAGGAAGCCGCTGCTAAAGCAGAGAAAGAAAAGGCGGAAGCAGCAGCCAAAGCAGAAAAAGAAAAACAGGAGCAAGCTCGGTACACAACGTATCAAGTTCCTTGCTGGCAAGCAGATGATGAAGATTACTATTATGCAAGCGCATCGCGGCGCAGAGGATATAACCAACAAAACACTTTGGCTACAGCTACTCTACGAGCCGCTAACCAACAAATGCAACAGAAAATCATGTCTGCATTTAAACAGGTGACAAGAGATTATTTTGATCAAATGGATATCAATGAAAAAAGCGACGAGGCCATGCATATCGAAAGTGCTGGAGAACGGATTATTGATACATATCTCAATGATGTGATGGAATATTGTCGTGAACAAACACGTCCTGATGGTGAGGGTATGATTATTATGTATATTGGAATTAAGGTTAGCAAAAAAGGAGTGGTAGACGCATTGTCAAGAGGCCTTTCGCAGGATCAGCAACTTCGTTTGCGTTTCAATGAACAGAAGTTCAGGGAGGATGCTTGGAAAGTTTTTGAAAAGGATCAACGTGAATCTTATGATGACTTCCAAAAGGAGAATAAATAACCTGTTTGATAATTTTAAATTTTTGTGAAGATGAAAAAGTTATTTGTTATAGTTATTTGTTTGATACTATCTCAAGTGGTATTTGCTCAAGGAAATAGAGATGGACGCAATGAGAGATTGAGAGATCGTGAAAAAGATAAGGATTTCACAGAAAACACCACAATACAACCCTGTCAACGTTATGATGACAATGAGTATTATGCCGCCAGCGGCTTCATCAGAATTAAAGCGGGTGGTACAGGCGAGAAAGATTTCACACTTCTTCTCAACAAAGAACTGAACAGTTTGCGTCAACAGGTGAAATCGAAGATTGGTGGAAGATATAAAGCCGTCGTCCGCGATTATTTTGATCAAATGGACATTGATGCGAAAAGCACAGAGGCTTCCCATATTGAAAGCGCTGGCGAGCAAATCATAGACCAAATATTGAATGACACGGAAGAGGACTGTCGTGAGTTCGGCCAAGTGGATGATGGCGGATATCAGAATGTTTACATAGGTATCTTGGTACGCAAGGTTCAGCTCGTGGAAGAGATAATTGACGGTTTGGAAAAGGACACTACCATACCCGCCAACGAGAGAGAGCAATTGCGGAAGAATGAAGATGCTTTCAGAGAATCTGCCTTCAAAGTGTTTGAAGTTAAGGATTAATTATGAAAGAAAGGATTGTTTTATTTATTGTGACAGTGTGCATCTTTTGCACACTGTCATTTCCATCGATTGGATTTGCACAGACTAATAAGATAAAACCCACCTGGGCTACTGAATCCTACCACAAAGATTTGAACAATTCCTACTTGGAAGTGGTGCTGATCCGCAATGAGCGAGATTTGACCAAAATGCGGCAAATGGCACAGAAAGAGATCGAACGTCGTCGGCATGTGGCAGTGGGGGTGATGGATGACATTTGGATGAAAGCACCGCCTATTGCGGAATATCTCGACGAAGATGGAACAGGCTATTTCCTTTATCAAACATTGAAGAACCCGACCTATACTCCTGAAAGTGTTTCCATTACTGATAGATACCCCTTTTCTGCTCGTGTATTTGTGCCAGGTATGGCGCAGATTTACAAAGGAAGTTATGGAAAAGGTGCCGTATTTATCACAGGAGAAGTGCTCTTTGCAGCGGGAATTGCAACGACTCACTATTTATACAAATACTATGAAGTGAAGCCCAGTCATAATTCGGCTGAACTAAAAGATAATGCCAGGTGGGCAAATACATTTAAAATTTCCCGTAATGTTTGTATAGGCGGTGTAGTGGCTTTGTATATTTGGAATATTGTGGATGGAGCCGTGGCCAAAGGACGTCCTTATGTTTCGGTAAATAATAAGATGATGACGTTTACACCATATTTCTCAACTGAAAGTATGGGGATTGCACTAAGTTTGAAATTTTAATGAATTATGAGAAAAATAATAATTGTATGTTTTTTTATTGCAACGGTGAACATGTTCTCCTCATGCACACCAGTAACTGTTGATACCTTCTGCTCTGTAAGTGGTATAGTTGTTGAATCCGGAACTAACGAGCCCCTACAAGGTGTTACAGTAACCCTGCAGGGAGAAGGAATAGAGAAGAGAAACGAAACGACAAGTTCAGACGGAACTTTCTTTTTTGGCAATCTTGATATTGCAAATAAGCAGGTCCGTCTCATAGCTCAAAAGTCTGGATATGAATCAAATTGGGTAACCACTATCCCTTTGCCGGGAGAAACGATGACTGTTACTATTCCTTTGACTCCTAAAAATAACTAAAAATGAAACAAATCCTTATCTGTCCCATTTTACTGATACTCCTATGTTTCTCTTACGGGCAAAACACTGATTTTGACAAGCATCGTGAGGAAATGCAGAAAAAGTGGAACCAACATGTCAGTGCCACGCAAAAAGAGTATGCCGATTTTCGGGACAGATTGAACGCCGCATACGCCGAGCGGATGAAAGAAAATTGGAAATTGTTCCAATTGCGTGCGGCGGAGCCAGCCCCGGCAAAGCCAGAGCCTCCAACACCTGTTGTGAAGCCCGATGACAAACCGGCTCCCACACAGCCTGTGCCTGTCAAGAAAGTGACAGTTCCCACAGTTCCCGAGACTCCAAAACCAGTCAAGCCCATCGCCCGCCCGGAGAAGGAAGAACCATCGCAGTATTCGTTCCAGTTCCATCACACACCATGTGAGGTCCATCTGCAACGGAACCATGCGTTTGTTCTTCCGGACGCTTCAGAAAAGTCGGCTTCGGCGGCATGGAAGAAAATGTCGGAAAGCGGTTTCGACATTGTAGCCGATGATTGCTTGCGAATAAAGGAGCGGCTTGCGTTGAACGATTGGGGGTTCATTGAGCTGACTAAGGCGTTGGCTCGTGACTTTTTGGGTAAAGGTACAAATGAGGCCGTGCTCATGCAGGTTTATCTTTTGGCCCAATCCGGTTATAAGGTGCGGATTGCACGGCGAGATGAAAAATTGCTGCCTCTAATCCCTTTTTCAAATATGTTGTATGGGTATTCGTATCTTACTCTTGACGGAGAGCGATTCTTTTTGATGGGAGAGGATAAAGAAGGAGGCTCCTATTCTGTATTTACAGAGAAATTCCAGGGAGAGAAAACCCCTTCGCTAAGTTTTCATGCAGAGCCGCAATTTGCTGAAAGTTTGACAACACCAAAAACGTTCTCATCCCGTCGTTATCCGAATGCGTCGGCCTCCGTCTCCACCAACCGCAATCTGATTGATTTTTACAACACTTATCCGACATGCGGCATTTGGGATGAGTGTTCCAAAGCATCGTTGAGCAGGAACGTCAAGCGATCACTTTATCCTGTGCTGAAAAAACAGATTGCCGGCAAGAACGAATTGGAAGCCGCTAATATTTTGCTGAATTTTGTGCAGACAGCATTCAAATACCAAACCGATCAGGAGCAGTTTGGCTATGAACGCCCTTTGTTTGGGGACGAACTGTTCTATTATCCATACTCCGATTGTGAAGACCGTTCCATACTGTTCTCCATATTAGCTCATGACTTGTTGCGTTTAGACGTCGTATTGCTACATTTTCCAGGACATCTGGCCACTGCGGTCAGGTTCACCGAGAATGTGTCCGGCTATTACTTAATGATAGACGGTATGAAATATGTGATTTGTGACCCGACGTACATCGATGCCCCAGTGGGAGACTGTATGCCGGAGTTTACGAATACGGCAACGGAAATTGTTAAGATATATAAATGAAATAATAATTGATAATTTTAAGAATATGAAGAAGCTGATTCCTATCAAATTAATAATTCTTGCCCTCGTGGTGATGTGGCAGGGATGTACCAGACCCGAAGAAACGGGGAGCATTTATGGAACCGTCACAGACTATGCGACGGGTGAACCCATTAAGAATGCAAATGTCAAATTAAAACCTACAGGAACGACAACGCTGACGGGTTCTGATGGGACATATCAGTTTGACAATGTTGCAAATGGAGACAACTATTCATTATATCTATCGAAGAATGGTTATAGTGATCTTGATGATGAAGATTATAAAATAGTAGTTGTTAATGGCAATAATGTGCGTCGCGATGTGCAAATGAGAGCATTATTCAAATCGATTCAAATCCTTGTAGATGGTGTTGAGATCAGCTCCCTTGACTTTGGCGCAGATCCTTCAATTGTACGAAAAACACTAACGATTTATAATAATGGGACTTTAGATTTGACAGCTGAATTTACAACATCAGGAAGTTGGATGAGTTTTGGCTATAACAATAATAGTACGTATTCTCTTGGTATACCTCAAAATTCGGGAAAACAATTGGTAGTAAACGTAGAACGAGGTAATCTTGTGCAAGGCGAAAATCATGGGAATATATACATTAGTTCTGGAGACTATATGAAGACACTCGAAGTGAAAGCTGTTGGACTTGGCATGCCGGTTTTGTCAGATATCTCGTTAACGAATTTCACTTCATATTCATGTGAAGCACACTGCTCTATTGTTAACGATGGAGGATGGAGTATCGCTGATAAGGGTTTTGAGTATGATTATATTTATGGAGGGGACTATCAATTGGTGTCTTGTGGTCCTGGAATTAATAATTTTCAAGCTCCAATTCCAGGTAGTTATTCGAATCCTTATAAGGTACGTGCTTATGCTACTAATGGAGCATATACGGCTTATACTGGTTGGGTTTTTACCGATGAGTAATAAAAATAGCATATATATATTTAATCTTTTCGGTGATAAATATTAATCCACATTGGTGATAATGAAGAGTCAAATCCCTATCATATTAATGATCATTGCTTTCGTGGTAATGTGGCAAGGATGCACAAAACCCGAAGAGACCGGCACTATCTATGGAACCGTGACAGACTATGCTACGGGTGAGCCGATAAAGAATGTCAATGTCAAGCTGCGCCCCAGCGGGGAAACGACATTGACAGGCAGTGACGGAACCTATATGTTTCAAGATTTAAAATCCGGGGAATACTCTCTTTTTCTGGCAAAGGCAGGATATGAGGATGTTGAAGATAGTATCAATATTGCAATGGCAGCAGGGAGGAACGTGTGCAGGGATATTCAGATGAAGCCCAAAGTGGCCTCGCTGAGGATTACGGACATGAATGGCGAAGACCTTCCCTTTTTGGATTTCGGATTGGATGCGTCTATTACAACCAAGTCGTTCAATATATTTAACGAAGGTGTTCAAAGTATCAATGTCAATCTGTATGAAAACTGCGAATGGATTATTTCTGCCACTCCTTTGAGTGAAACCATTGCATCGGGAGCAACGGACCCCGTTGTAGTAACCATTGATAGAGACAAGCTTTCTGGTGGTGAAAATACCGCAATTATTCACATTATTTCCAATTATGGATCGAATGAATTGGAGGTTAGGGCTACTGGGGTAGGCGGAGCTTCAGTGACAACGGCAAATATTACATCAGTGACCGCAACAACAGCTGTTTGTGGTGGCACTATCTCCAATGAAGGCGGTGGCTCTGTTACCGACAGAGGTGTTTGTTGGTCATTAAATCAAATGCCCTCCATCGAAAGCGGGGAGCATTTGAATATGGGGAGTGGTACCGGTAGCTTTTCGAATACTGTTACAGGACTTACGCCTAACACATTGTATTACATTCGGGCATACGCTGTCAATGGAGCGGGTGTTGCCTATGGAGAACAGAAAATGTTTACAACGACTGATGGATTACCAACAGTGACGACCGCCGCTGCCTCCAATATTACGGCTACTACAGCCCAAGGAGGAGGGAACGTCACTGGAAATGGCGGCTTTCCTGTTACATCCAGAGGCATTTGTTGGAATACGACGGGATACCCTGACGTTAATGATTTTCACACTGCAAGTGGATCAGGTAACGGTTCTTTTACTGCAAGTATGACTGGATTGACTCCGAACACCACCTATCATGTCCGTGCATATGCCACAAACAGCACAGGAACAACCTATGGGCAAGATAAAACATTTACCACCAATAATGGTGTTCCAACTGTTACAACAGCTACTGTTACCAATATTACAGCCACTACTGCTCAAGGTGGAGGAAGTGCAACTGCAAACGGAGGGCTTCAGATAACAGCCAAAGGTATATGTTGGAACACATCTGGAAATCCAGATGTCAATGGTTCACATACCATGAATGGGGCGGGAAATGGAACTTTTACAGCTAATATGACTGGATTGGCACTAAACACTACCTACCATGTTCGCGCATACGCAATCACGAGTGCGGGTTCAACATACTACGGAACGGACGAGACTTTCACCACTAAAGATGGGAAACCAGAGGTGACCACTACACCACCTACAAAATCAGGTATGACGGTGACAACTGGAGGCAATGTGACCTCTGATGGTGGATATACGGTGACAGCTCGTGGAATATGCTGGGGAACAACGCATAGTCCCGATTTGTCATCAGCCCACAACCACACTACCAATGGCAGTGGCACGGGCTCTTATATCTCTACCTTTGTGATGCCAGGCCAAGGCACCTATTACATCCGCGCATATGCCACGAATGCTAATGGAACCAATTATGGTGCAGAAGAAGAAATAAGTGACCCATATAATGACTTGCCGACTTTTACATATGGTGGACAAACCTATAGGGTAGCACCGGTAGCATCAACCACTATGACATGGGGCGATGCAAATTCATATTGTAACAACCTCACATTGTATGGTTATTCAGATTGGAGGCTTCCAACGGATGCCGAATTATATGCAGCAATGCATAGTGGCAACTCTTTCAGCGGAATAAACACCTATGATTATTTTTGGAGTAGTACAATCTGTATAGCTTCTCCGAGTCATCATAAACTACATAGTAAATGGAATTCTTACGATAATTACAACTGTCAAAACGACAACAACGTTTATTTTGTTCGTCCTATCCGTGCCGAATAAAAGATGTTAGGTGAACTTCATATCAAATAAACTTGTAATAATTAGCTCATGATGAAATTTGATGGAAAAGAAATATTGACCGACTTTGTTGTCCCATTTGTTACTTTTGTTTTGGGAATAATCATTTCTTTCCTTTTAAGTAGATTTGTTCCTGATTCAGAAACCAAATTAATACGGAAAAACAAAAGTAATGGATACTACCAATCTCAGATCAAACAGTTGCCTTATATACAATCCTTTTTTGAATACTTGACGTTCATAGAGAATAAAGACACTTTACAAATTTGGAATCACATGACTCATGACTATCAAAATAGTTTTGGCTATTCCGGAAATTTAAAGTACGCATACTATTTGACAAATAATTATGATGTGAAATACATTATTCCCATTTCAGAAAACCATTTTTATGTTTTTTTAAGGTTTGAAGATGATGTGATTGGCAAAGAGGTTGAAAACATCAAAAAGTATAATAATACGCAGATTACAAAGTTAAATACCGATTCCTTTCCCCCCGCCTTGCAAACAGAAATATATCAGTTTATAGAAAACAGGTTTATAGTCGATAATCCAGATGAAGTTCGAAATGAGATTGGTAGACATTTGTCTAAAATGACTATTAGGGATTTTGTTACTCAAGATTGGAGATTCCCTCTAAATATTGCTTCAAAACTACATCTTGCGCCGAGACATTTGAATCGTTCTTGTTACGATTACAGACAAGGCCACGATATGATTTCAGAGGTAATCATGGAAAAAGAGGACGGTATGTGGAAGGTGAAGAAATTTGAAACAATAGCTATTTCAAGATGGAAATAATATAAAAGAGCAATATGAAAAAACTGATTTCAATTACATCAATGATTTTTGCCATCGTTATACTTTGGCATGGGTGCACAAAACCGGAAAAGACAGGCAGCATTTACGGTACAGTAACAGACCAAGCCACGGGCGAACCTATAGAGAACGCTTATGTATCATTATATCCAGGTACACAATGTTTGCAAACAGGTTACGATGGTCAGTTTGTTTTTTCAGATTTACCTTCGAAGCAGTATATGGTTTCGTGTGAAAAAACAGGTTATGAATTTAATCGTAAGACAGTTAATGTTGAAGGCAATTCTGTTAGCATTGTTTTGACAATGAGGAAAAACTAAAACGATGTGTTTTCAAATGAATAATGTCACAATGGAAACTATATCAATTGTTAAAAATAATTGCCAGAGTCGGCAATTTGGTTCATTAACTATTATTACTTCAACTATTACTTTTTCTGCAATAGCAATTATTTTATTGTTTTCCAGCTATTTTGCCACACTCTCTGCCCAAACGCCCGTGCCTCCAGTAACCATCGAGGGCAAGGTGTCCATGTATCTGGTCTCTGAATATGGTGATAACATGCAAAAAGTGGACCATCTTAGCAATATTGGTGAAGGTTCGTTTGTTGCCTTTATTCTGAAAACAGACAAACCGATGGATATGTCCCCATATCTATCACAGGAGGAAATCGAATTTCTTTCGGATAATGGTACAACATGGCAGTCGGAATTTATGGTTGTGCCGGATTGGGAGAAATATGAGTCCTTTTCGGAAAAGGATTTCGCGGCCCAATTTGCCAACAAGCGGGTGCGTGTGACAGGCTCGTTGTTTTGCCCAATGGCCGGTTGGCAGAACGTCACTCCCGTGAGGATGGACTACACCAAGGTGGAGGTGGTGGAGTGATTTGCATTGTGCGCTTGTTCACGTTCAAAAGATAATTGAAGCAAAGAAGAGCTTTTGAAGTATATTACTTATTATTATGAACATTCATAAAGCAATCACATAATTGCACATTATATATTAAACTCTTATGTCATACCTGACCTTTAAAATTATCTCTGTGGCCATCATGTTGGTGATCTTGCTGGTGGCGCTTGCTTCGAGGAATTCGGAAAAAAGAGCCAAAGACACATGCTCGTATAAACCTAAAGACGCAGATGGCGAAGCTACAGAAATCAAGCATAAAGAATGGTATCTTTCTGATTTTTCTACTGCCGAATTTTTCGATGATTCGAAGTCTTCTGACCCTGAAAAACAAAGAGTGGGCAGCCATTTCTGGATAGAGTCTTGCAGGATGTCAGATGGGATTCACCTGTCACTTTACAAGAACAACTGGGGTGCAGAGGCTGATTATATGATGCACGACAGCGGTTTCGTTGAATCAATCAAAACAGTGAAGGGAGAAGATATGCAACGACTTATGCCGCTGTGTGACAATGCGGAAAACGGGAGCGAGGTGGTGGAGTATCTCTACAAACGGTTTTCTCCAGATGGCTATAGCGCATACATTAATATCCTGAAATGGATAGAAGAGAACGGTGTTAAAATGTCGTCTTTTGTGAATTGGTAACTTTACAGACAATTAAGAATCAAATCAATGAATAATTCCCAAATGAACAACTCATTTGTTATTGAACGCCTTCGCCACCATTGGTCGCGTTTCTTGTCAACCGCTGTTGCGGCATTATTCCTAATGTTTGTAATAATGGCCAATACTGGAGCCCTACACGCCCAATCCACCACCCAATCCCCTGTGATAGCCACCATCGAAGGCACCCTCCACCTCTACCTTGTCACCAATTATGGCGAGAAAATGCAGGAAGTGGATCGCTACCGCGAGACCGGTGAGGGCTCTATGATTGCCTTCATCCTCAAGACGGACAAGAAAATAGACATGACTCAATATCTTGACAAAGAAGGTATTGAGGCCCTGAAAGATTACGCAGGCACAACACTGCAGTCCGAGTTTATGATTGTGCCGGATTGGGAGGTGTTTGAATCTTTTTCATATAAAGATTTTGCGGCCAAGTATGCCAACAAGCGCATCCGCGTCACCGGCACCCTCTTCTTCCCCAAGGGCGGCTGGCAAAACGTGACACCCGTGAGAATGGACTTCAGCAAGGTGGAACTTCTGGATTCAGACCTGGGAAATGTAAACGAGCGTACCGAAGAATCTTCTGACCCCACAAAATACTTCTTCGTCTTCGAGGACGATTCCCCCGAGAGAAAAGCGTATGCCAAAGAGCTGGTAAACTTCGTCGAGAGGCTTCAGCACGATGAAACCACTTTCGATGCGGACTTGTCTGCGAAGTTGGACAAACTGCGGATATCGCTTCTTACGTCGCCGGATGGGAAGGTGAAAATCTATAGCTGGGAGGATGGGGATCTCGGTAGTACAATAAGCTTCCATACCCTCTATCAAACCAAGCAAAATGAGGAGTTCCGTGCGGTGTTTATGGAGGACTATTACCGGGAACCGAGGAAATTGTATCAGCTGGAATCTTCGGATGGAGCTGTCTTTCTCGTGGAGTATTTCTTTCGAGAGGACGGATGGTCATACGATATCGGTGTGGATGCGTTTACGATGGACAAGACAGGTACGCTACAACCTGCCGACATCTTCGAGTGCATTCCCGAACTTCACAACAAAGCGGCGGGCTTTTCAGACAATCTCTCCGCTTATTGTAGCCCTAAATCGCCGTCACTCTATTTGGAAGGCGGCTGGGAGGACAACTTCTTCTTTGAGCTGACAGGAAAAGATTTCTATATGCCCCAATTTGCCAATCTGAGGGGATCGGTTGGGGGAGAGTTTATGACGGACTTTTACCACCGCTTTACATGGGACGGCAACAAGTTTCGCTACAGACAGTTGGAATTCAACCCTGCGTTGGCGAAGTATCTGCCGGAACCCGGTTGGCTGCTGGCGGAGTTTGAAACGGGCGATTCCATTGTCCGGGTTGACAGCGTTGCGAACGGCTCCTATCGGTTGCTTTTGTGGAAGAAAGACAGGATGTTCTCCTCCGCCCCTGACCTTATCCTCACCCAAGGCCGGTTTGATGCAGCAAAGAACGAGTACCGCTTCAACAAGGGAAACGAAGAATATGTCTTCGACGTGGTGTCACAAGAGCTGCGGGGACTATTTTAACACTGAACAAATAAAAAGGATATAGTATGGAAAATGAGGATAAAAATTATATCGAAGAAAGATCCAGAACTCTTGCTTTTCTCCTGAGGCATGACAAAACGTATGCCTTTTTGGAGCACGGATATCGGGATGTACACGATTTGGCGGCAAACCACGGCTTTACACGGGAAGAACTGCAAGAGATTGTGGACAAAGACTGTAAGGGACGGTATGAATTTTCGGATGAGAAGAGGCTTTTCATACGGGCGCGTTACGGGCATAGTGTAAATGTGGATGTCGAGCTGCAGGAAGCAACTCCTCCCGCTGTCCTGTATCACGGAACAGCAAAGCGTTTTGTTGAATCTATACAACAGCAGGGCATCCTGAAAAAGAGCCGATTATATGTCCATCTGTCTGCAAATGTTGAAGAAGCCATTAAAGTGGGCAAACGGCATGGAGAACCCACTGTTTTGGAAATCGACGCCCATAGGATGAGCGATGATGGAATCAAGTTTCTCGTAAGCCGTAACGGCGTTTGGATGACCGATTTTGTGGAGCCAAAATACATTCGGCAGATTTGAGAATACATATTGAGCCCACTTGAATAAAATCGTATTTTGCGGGTTTAGGATTGCGTAAAATAAGGTTGCACAGCGTTGAGTCGTGGCAAGGGCTGGCCTTTGAGCTGCTTTGCCTGGTACCCAACCACGACCTGTTCGAGACCATCTCGTGGAGAGACTACGCGGAGCGTTTCGCCCACAAGCGCGTGCGCGTCTCCGGCACCCTCTTCTTCTCCATGGGCGGCTGGCAAAACGTGACACCCGTGAGAATGGACTTCAGCAAGGTGGAGGTGGAGGAGTAGGGCTGTGCCATCGGTGCCGTGCCCCTGGAAAATGTGGCGGTTTCGGAGAATGGCCGCACAAGGCGACCGGTGCGCAGGCGGTGAAATGAATGTATTGCGAATGCTGTGAATTATTGCTGTTCATCATGGTTTCTCGGAGAATGCCACCTATGGCCATGGCCTGAAAATATACTTTTTCTCTGTTTTTCATCAAGAAAAAGTACGTTTTCAAGCCTTGTTAAAAAATATCGCTCACTGTCCCCTGCCGTTGAGTGCCCGTTTTTTGCAACGTCTTTGCCCATAAAAAAAACACCCGCTTCTGCGGGTGCTTTCTATGCGGTAAACACTGGTTACTAATTTAAAATCGGTGGCTACTATTTCACTAAGTTCACAATAGCCTTGAATGCCTCAGGATTGTTCATCGCGAGGTCGGCGAGGGCTTTGCGGTTGAGCGCGACACCCTTCTTGGCCAAACTGCCCATCAGGACAGAGTAGGACATACCGTATTCGCGAGCACCCGCGTTGATACGGGTGATCCACAAACTTCTAAAGTTTCTTTTCTTTGCTTTTCTGTCGCGGTAGGCATATTGCTGGCCTTTTTCCCACGAATTTACTGCAACGGTCCAAACGTTTTTACGTTTGCCGAAGTACCCACGGGTACGTTTCAAAATCTTTTTTCTTCTTGCTCTTGAAGCAACGTGATTTACTGATCTTGGCATAATTTAATTCCTTTCATTTCCCGTCAGCGGTTTGTCTTTCAAACTCTTTGATAGCTGAACGTGAAGATTTGTTTTTAGTTAATAATCGGGTTTATTAGCACTGTGCGAGCATTTGTCTCACTGTGCGTTCCAGGTTGTGTTCGACAATAGCGCTGTAAGCCAGGTTGCGTTTTCTCTTGGTGGATTTCTTGGTGAGAATGTGGCTGTGGTAAGCGTGATGTCTCTTGATTTTGCCGGTGCCGGTCAGAGTGAATCTCTTCTTGGCGGCGGACTTGGATTTGATTTTTGGCATTTCTTTTAAGCTTTTAAAGTTTATATTTAGCGTTTACCGTTTTATCGTGAGTTTTATTTTTTCTGCGATTTGGGGCTGATGATCATCGTCATATTGCGGCCTGCCAGGGTGGGCATCTGGTCGGGCTTGCCATAGTCGCCTAAGCGCTCGGCGAAGCGGAGCAGCAGCAGTTCGCCCTGGTCCTTGTAGATGATGGAGCGGCCTCTGAAATAGACCTGGAGCTTCACCTTGTAGCCCTCCTGCAGGAACTTGATGGCGTGGTTGCACTTGAAGTTGAAGTCGTGCTCGTCGGTTTGCGGCCCCATATGGATCTCCTTGACGGCGTTCTTGGCACTGTTGGCCTTGATTTCCTTCGCCTTTTTCTTCTGTTCGTAGAGATATTTTTGGTAGTCCATCACCTTGCACACGGGCGGGTTGGTGTTCGGGGAGATTTCCACGAGGTCCAACTCGTATTTGTCGGCTATGGCCAACGCTTCGCGCAGCGAGACGATTTTGGGTTCAAATTGTTCGCCAACTACGCGGACGGTCTGGGCCGTGATGTGCTCGTTGATTCTGTGTTGGCTCTCTTTCTTGGGGCGCGCGCCCATAGGGGTGCGGGGTTTGCCTGCGTTAGGTGTGTTATTCAAAGCTCCTTTCTTTTTTTGTTTACGATATAAATACTTTACTTATAAAATTTTGGGCGGCAAAAATACACTTTTTTTAATTTGTTTTGATTGTTGTTGCATTTTTTTTATTTTTGCAGCGTTAAAACATCCGGCACTCTTTTCTGTGCCGATGGAATTGATTCTTAATCCTCCCTTCAAGAGCTTTCGCTCCAGGGAATTAAATTTGAAAGCAGTGAAACGTAGAACCCTCATTTTCACCACTTGCGTGCTGTTTGCCCTCTGTATGGCATCGGCCCCGGCGGCGCGTGCCCAAAGTTCCGAGTTCGGCGCCCTCGTCGGCACCTCCTTCTATCTTGGCGACCTCAACCAGGCGGGCCTCTTCAAGGGCTGCCACCTGGCGGGCGGCGTGATGTACCGCTACAACTTCTCGCCCCGCTGGGCCCTCAAGGCCAACATCCTGTTCGGCAAGGTCTCCGCCTCCGACGCGGGCACCCTGAACGCACAGCGCAACCTCAGCTTTATGTCGCCTATTTCGGAACTCTCCGTGCAGGCCGAGCTCAACTTCCTGAAACTCTACAACGCCCCGCAGCAGAACCGGTTCACACCCTATATCTTCGCCGGCCTCTCCCTCTTCTCCTTCGACCCGCAGGCACAGCACCCCAACGGCACGTGGTATGAGCTGCAGAGCCTCGGCACCGAGGGCCAGGGCATCCCCGACTCCAACGGCGTAGCCGCCAAACGCTACTCCCTCACCAGCTTTGCCATCCCCTTCGGTATCGGCTTCAAGGTCACCATCGGCCGCCACATCTGTCTCGGCGCCGAATGGGGCATCCGCTACACCTTCACCGACTATCTGGATGACGTGCGCGGCGTCTATTATGACAACGATGTGCTCCGCGAGCAGCACGGCAGCATCGTGGCCGACCTGGCTGACCGCACTCCGGAACTCATCGACCCAGAGACCAACGCTCCCTATCCCTATAACAAGCCGGGCACCCAACGCGGCAACACCACCACCACCGACCTCTACTCCTTCGCCGGCATATTCTTCACGGTGAAGTTCGGTAACGAATCGAAGACTTGCGACCTGCACAAGCCCAGAAAACCCCGCCACTAAAACAATAGCAAATGAACCATAACGATAGAGTTCTCGACCCGGCCAAGATGCCCGCCCACATCGCCATCATTATGGACGGCAACGGCCGCTGGGCCCAGCGACAGGGCCACGAGCGCACTTTCGGCCACCAGAACGGCGTGGAAGCCGTGCGCAGCGTCATCGAGGGCGCTGGCGAGATGGGCGTGCGCTACCTTACCCTTTACGCTTTCTCCACTGAGAACTGGAACCGCCCCAAAGAGGAGGTCGAGATGCTGATGGGCCTTCTCGTGAAGTCTATCCACAATGAGCTGGACAAGCTGATGAAAAACCAGGTGCGCCTGATGATGACCGGCCGTATGGAGGACCTGCCCGAATCGTGTCGCGCCGCCCTCCAGGAGGCCATCGACCGCACCGCCGCCAACAAGGGGCTCACCGTTGTGCTGGCCCTCAGCTACAGTGGCCGTGCCGAGATTGTGGATATGGCCCGCAACATCGCGCGCCAGGCCGCCGCCGGCACGCTCGCCCCCGAACAAATAACCCCCGAGACTGTCCAGCAGCATCTCTATCACGGCGATATTCCCGACCCTGACATCCTCATCCGCACTGGCGGCGACTTCCGTATCAGCAACTTCCTTCTCTGGGAATGCGCCTACACAGAGTTCTTCTTCGTGCCCACGATGTGGCCCGACTTCCGCAAGACCGACCTGCGCGAAATCGTGCTCGATTTCCAGTGCCGTGAACGCCGCTATGGAAAAACGGGGGAACAGGTCCGAGAACAATGATATTTTCACTATCTTTGCCGCCCTATTTTTATAACCTGTAATGAGATTCACCCGACGAGCGACAATCTTCCTAATGCTATTTATAATGATTTGCATAACTGCAAGTTATGGTCAGGTTATTGTGGGCTCCGAAGGCAAAGACGGTCCTATCAAGATTGATTATTCCAATCCTGTCGAGTATGAAATTGGCGGCATTACCTCCTCCGGCACCGCCCCACTCGACCAGCGTCTGCTCTCGTTCCACGTGGGCGAGAAGATTCTCATTCCGGGTGACGAAATCACCAAGAGCATCAAAACCCTCTGGAAAAGCGGCCTCTACGACGACGTGGAGATCACCGTCACTCGTGTGCTCGGCAATGTCGCCTTCCTTGATGTGCGGCTCGAGGACCGTGCCCGACTTCTCTCCTTCGGTTTCAAGGGCACTACAAAATCCGAGGAGAACGACCTGCGCGAGAAACTCCACATCTCTCAGGGCAACATCATCAACGACAATATGAAGACCACCTGCGCCAACATCATCCGCAACTACTATGTGGACAAGGGCTTCTACAGCTGTTCGGTGAATGTGCAGGAAATCCCCGATGAAAAAATCAAGAATGCCAAGAGCATCCTCTTCGATATCCAGAAATCCAAGCGCGTCCGCATCTCCAAAATCGCCATCAACGGCAACAAGGGTGTCACCGACGCTGTGTTGCTCCGTTCGATGAAGGAGACCAAGGAGAAGTTCCTCTTTATGCCCTTCTACAAGATGGACACCGCCATCGCCTATTGTGCGCGGCACAAGGGCTATTACGAGTCAAAAGACATCAAGGAGCACCTCGACGACTATTTCTCCGACCGTGTCAAGCTTCGCAGCATCTTCAAGAAATCCAAGTTCATCAAGGAAAGTTACGAAACCGACAAGGTCAATCTCATCAACAAGTACAACGAGTTGGGCTACCGCGACGCCATCATCGTGCGCGACACCTACTATCTGGACGGGCGCGATATGCATATCGACATCGATGTGGACGAGGGGCCCCGTTACTATTTCCGGAACATCACATTTGTGGGCAATACCATTTATCCCACCTCGCTGCTGTCGCGTCTTTTGGGCATCAGCAAGGGGGATGTCTATAACCAGACCCTCCTGAACAAGAACCTGACGATGAAGGAGGATGGTGAGGATTTGGCCTCGCTCTATATGAACAACGGCTATCTCTTCTTCAGCGCCAACCCTGTGGAGGTGGCGGTGGAGAACGACTCCATAGACATTGAAATCCGTATCCGCGAGGGCAAACAGGCCCGCTACAACAAAATCACGGTCACGGGCAACACCAAGACCAACGACAATGTCATCCTCCGCGAGGTGACCACCATCCCCGGCCAGCTATTCAACCGTGCCGACATCATCCGCACACAGCAGGTGCTGATGTCGCTCGGCTATTTCAACCAGGAGAAAATGGACGTGCAGCCCAAGCCCAACGAGGCCGACGGCACCGTCGATATCAACTACGTGGTGGAGGAGACCAGCTCCGACCAGCTCTCGCTGAGCGCGGGCTACGGTGCGATGGGATTCGTCATCACGGCGGGCATAGCCTTCAACAATTTCTCCACCAAGAAATTGTTCAAGAAAGATGCCTGGACGCCCATCCCGGGTGGCGACGGCCAGCGCCTTTCCCTGAATGTCTCCACAACAGGCCAGTTCTATCAATACTATAACGTCTCCTTCACGGAGCCGTGGCTCGGGGGCAAGAAGCCCAATGCCCTCACGGTCGGTGTCTTCTACCAGCGCCAGGCGTATGGCTCGAAACGAGACTCCGCTGGTTTCCGCTCCTCCAGTATCGCTGGTGCTTCCATCTCCCTGGCCAGCCAGTTGAAGTGGCCCGACGACTACTTCCAGATGTCGCACACCCTCTCCTACGAGTATTATACGGTGACCAACTGGTCGGGCTACTATTTCTTCAACAATGGTAACGCCAACAGTTTGAGCTATATCTTCACCTTGGCCCGTAACTCTGTCAACGCGCCGATCTACCCGCGCGAGGGTTCCAGCTTCTCCTTCTCGGTGCAGCTCACACCGCCCTATTCACTGTTTGGCCATAAGGACTACAGCACGATGACGGACCAGCAGAAGTATAAGTGGCTTGAGTTCCACAAGTGGAAGTTCAACGCCTCCTGGTTCACCCGCATTGTGCAGAATCTGGTGCTGAATGTCCGCTTCAAGATGGGCTTTATGGGTTGCTATAACAAGGAGATCGGCATTCCGCCGTTCGGCCGCTTCTATTTGGGCGGCGACGCTATGTCCACCTTCTCCTACGACGGCCGCGAGGTGATTGGTATGCGCGGTTATGACGACGAGGTGCTGTCGCCCTATGTAAACGGCAGCTCCACCGGTGCCAGCATCTACCAGAAGTTCACGGCCGAGTTGCGCTACCCCATCAGTCTGAACCCCTCAGCCACCATCTACGTGCTCGCCTTCCTGGAGGCTGGCAAGGGATGGCTCGACAAACGGCAGTATAACCCCTTCAATATGTACAAGTCGGCCGGTGTCGGCGTGCGCGTCTATCTGCCGATGTTCGGTCTGCTCGGCTTCGACTGGGGCTACGGCTTCGACGAGGTGCCCGGACGCGCCAAGAGCGCCTGGGGAAGCCACTTCCACATATCAATCAATTCTTCCATAGACTAAAACAATAAAAACCATAAATCCACGTTATCTCCACGTTTATAATCAAAAAAAACAGAAGTTATGAAAAAACTATTCTTGTCCGCATTGATCGCCCTGGTGTCTGTCACCGCCTTTGCACAGAAATACGCCTATATCAATTCCGAATATATTCTCTCCAATATGGCGGAATACAAGGAGGCGCAGGCCGAGCTGAACCGCGTGGCCGTGCTGTGGCAGAAAGAGATTGAGGCCAAGTTTGCCTCCATCGACTCGATGTACAGAAAATATCAGGTGGAATCGGTGACGATGCCCGAGCAGATGAAGAAAAACCGCGAGGACGCCATCATCGCCCAAGAGAAAGCCGCCAAGGACCTTCAGAAAAAGCGCTTCGGCCAGGACGGCGACCTCTTCAAGAAGAGAGAGGAGCTGGTGAAACCCATCCAGGACCGCGTCATCTCCACGGTGAATGACTATGCCAAGGAGAAGGGCTATGCCTTTGTGTTCGACACGGCTGGTGAGATGACTATCATCTACGCCGACCCGAAATGGGACATCAACAACGCCATCCTCCAAAAACTCGGCATCTCTGTCAACAGCGAGTTGGATGACTAATAATATATAATATTGTATAACCTATTTACACTACAGATAAGAAGATGAAAAAGATTTTGTTACTTGCCGCCGTTGCTATGTTCGTTTCTTTGGGCACGGCAAACGCCCAGAAGTATGGACACGTCAATTCCAGTGAGATTCTCCAGGTGATGCCCGGTGTGGACTCCTTGCAAATCAAACTCCAGGCCTTCCAGTCCGACCTGCAGGCTATGTATGAGAGTATGATGACCGAGTACCAGACCAAGAAGGACAAGTTTGACCGCGAGGTGGGCACGATGTCCTCCGCCGTGCGCCAAGTGCGCGAAAAGGAGCTGGAAGACCTCGGTATGCGTATCCAGGAGTTCCAGGCCAATGCCCAGGACGACCTCGAGGAGAAGCAGTACGAACTGGCCAAGCCCTTCCAGGACGCCATTCAGAACGCTATCGACAAGGTGGCCAAGGCCAACGGTTATGCCTATATCTTCGACACGAAGATTCTGCTCTATTATGATAACGGTGATGATATCACGCCGCTGGTGAAGAAGGAACTCGGCATTAAATAAGGAGGACGGCACGATGAAGAAACTGATAATTGTAATCCTGTGCCTGTTCGTCACCCTTGCCGGTTACAGCCAGAAGGCAAAGTTCGGCCACGTGGACTACGCCGACCTGATGAAGGACATCCCTGGCATCGACACGGCCCAGACCGTCCTGCTGGCTTACCAAAAAGAGTTGGAAGAGACTGGCCAACAGATGGTGAACGAGTTCAAGGAGAAGCAGGCCGCCTATATGCAACTGGCCAATTCGGGTGCTTCCGCCGCCATCCTCAAGGTGAAGGAAGACGAGATGATGAAACTCTACGAGCGCATTCAGGAGTTTGCCTCCATCAGTGAGGAGGACTTGCAGAAGAAACAACTTGAGCTGTTGAAACCTTTCCAGGAGAAACTGCTGGCCGCCATCAAGAAGGTGGCTGAAGCGGGCCACTACACCTACATATTTGATGTCACCACGCTCGCGTTCCACGGCGAAAGCGACAACCTCACCGAGGAGGTGAAGAAGGAGCTCGGGAAATAAGAGGCGATTTGCGGGGTACGACCGGAGTCTTATACAGCCTCGGAGAGATGCTATTGACTGCATCCCCTCACATCCGTGTCCCGCAGGGATAACAGACAATGTGTCGTCCCTGCGGGACGTTTTGTTATGCGGTATGCCACATCGTTCTACCATGCTTCCGTCCCTGGCGGGACGCGGGGGATTGTGCGACGTATGGAGTGTGTGATGATATCCGCCGCGGTGGAGCCGTCACATTGTGAGATTATCGTCGTAGAGCCGCCACATTGTGGCGGCTTTTTTTTTTGAAAAAATATTCATTTGTATATTGAAGATAATTATCATTTGTGTATTTTTGCAAACTTTAAATTAAACTTTAGGGCAATGAAAATAACTGAGTTGAAAAGGATTCTTAAAGATAGTGGTTGTCACTTTCTTGTTGAGGGGAAAAATCACGAATGGTGGTGGAGTCCGATAACAGAACGGCGGTTTCAACTACCCAGACATTCAACGGCGGATGTGGGCAAAACATTGATGGGATATGTCAGAGAGCAGTCTGGAGTAAATGTCAAGTAATCAAATAAAAACAATACTATGGAAAAAATCACTGTAATTATTGAAAGAAACAATGATGGCTCTTTTACCGCCATCCCCCAGCACAAGCACAAAATTGGCTTCATTGGAACTGGCAACACTATTGATGCTGTAAAAAGAGATTTGGCCGACTCCTATTCTGAGGCGAAGGAACTGATGCCTTCGCTTCCTGAAATGGAGTTTGAGTACAAATTTGACACTGCCAGTTTTTTACAATACATTAATGGCAAGTTGTCACTGGCCGACTTGCAAACCATCACTGGTATTAACCGACACCAGCTCAGCCATTATGCTACCGGGAAGAGTCGTCCCTCGCCCAAAACCGTGCAGCGCATCCAGAACGGCATACTGAAGTTTTCGGAAGAACTGCGCCGGGTGTGTCTGGTTTGACACCCGTAACAATCCTTTTGCGATTTACGATTTACGACGTGCGAGGTATTATCGTAGACAAATACAGCCTCGGAGAGGCGGCACGCACGGAGTGCAATTAACACCATACGCAGTGTGGTGATGGGGACGCCTATACGTTAGGATAAACAAAAAAAACGGGTGCGATTTCCGCACCCGTAATTTTTTTCTCTCAGATTTTACTTACTACTCCAAGCTGATAGCTTCGCAAGGACAAACGTCTGCGCAAGCTCCGCATTCGATGCAGAGATCGGGGTTGATAGAGTAAGCAGCGCCTTCAGAGATAGCTTCTTGAGGGCATTCGCCAATGCAAGTGCCACAAGCGGCGCAGAGATCCGGATTGATTTTGTAAGCCATTTTTTTAAGTTTTAGTTGTTGTTTTTTCAGGCGGCAAAAATACACTTTTTTTATATGTACCTGCGCGTCTTCAAAAATTTTATTGACAATATGAAAGGGGAAAAGTTAAAGGTGCCTGTTAAAAAAAAATGACGCGCTTTTTTCAGGTAAAAATTATACCTTTGCCACCTTATTGGAGAAGCTATGGAAAAAACGAAAGAAACCCCTTTAATGCAGCAGTACAACCGGTTCAAGGCCCAGCATCCCGATGCCATACTGCTGTTCCGGGTGGGCGATTTTTACGAAACCTATGGCGAGGACGCCGTCCAGTCCTCGAAGATTCTCGGCATCACGCTGACCAAGCACGGCAAGGGGGTCACGCAGACCCAGCTGGCCGGCTTCCCCTACCACGCCCTTGACGTATATCTGCCCAAACTGGTGCGCGCCGGCAAGCGCGTGGCCATCTGCGAACAACTCGAAGACCCCAAATTCGCCAAGAAACTCGTCAAACGTGGCATCACCGAAATGGTGACTCCCGGCGTTTCCATCAACGACAAGGTGCTCGAACAGAAGGAAAACAATTTCCTCGCCGCCCTCCAGTTTACCGAGAAAACCTGCGGCATCGCCTTCGTCGATATCTCCACCGGCGAATTCTATGTGGCGGAAGGCGACTATGACTATATCGACAAACTCTTCCAGAATTTCAAACCCTCCGAACTGGTCATCCAGAAGGGGAAGGTGGCTGCCTTCAAGGAGCACTTCGGCGAGAAGATGCTGCTTACCACTCTCGAGGACTGGGTTTTTATGACGGATTTTGCCAATGAGTTGCTGACCAAACACTTCCAAACCACCTCGCTCAAGGGGTTTGGCGTGGACAACCTGCCATTAGGCATCATCGCCGCAGGCGCTGCTCTGCATTATCTTTACGAGACGCAGAATCATAAGATTCAGCATATCAACAAAATCAACCGCATTGAAGAGGAACACTACGTCTGGCTCGACCGCTTCACCATCCGGAATCTCGAACTGGTGGGCAGCGCCAACGAGAACGCCGTCACTCTCTTGCAGGTGCTTGACCAGACGCAGACCCCGATGGGCTCGCGAATGCTCCGGAAATGGATGCTGATGCCCCTCAAGGAGAAGGTCTGGATTGACGAGCGCCTCTCGATGGTGGAGTTCTTTATGCAGCACGAGGAGCTGGCCTGCGACCTGGGCTCGGCCCTGAAGCGGGTGGGCGACTTGGAACGTATGGTCTCCAAAATCGCCACGGGCAAGATCAACCCGCGGGAGGTGTTGCAGCTGGCCCGCGCGCTTCGCGCCGTGGAGCAGATGAAGGCCCTGTGCGAGAAGGCCGACCACCCCGCACTGGCCAAGATTGCCGAACAACTCAACCCCTGCCTCACTATCTGCACGCGCATTGAGAAGGAAATCAACGAGGATTCGCCCGTGGTGGTTAGCAAAGGAGGCGTCTTCAACCGGGGCGTGGATGCCGAACTCGACGAGCTGTTCGCCCTCGCCACCAACAGCCGCGAGGTGTTGGGCGAGATTCAGCGCCGCGAGTCGGAACGCACCGGCATTCCCTCCCTCAAAATCGGCTTCAACAATGTGTTCGGCTACTATATCGAAGTGACCAACACGCACAAGGACAAGGTGCCTCTCGAGTGGACCCGCAAGCAGACGCTCACCAATGGCGAACGCTATATCACGGAAGAGCTCAAGGATTTGGAATCCAAGATATTGGGTGCGCAAGACAAAATGCTGGAGATTGAGACACGACTCTACAATGAGCTTTTGGTGAGCCTTTTGGACTATATCGCGATGATACAGCTCAACGCCCGCCTGACGGCGCGCATCGACGTGCTGCTCTGCTTCGCCACCGTTTCGGAGGAGAACGGATATGTGAAACCGATCATCAACGAAGGCACTGCCCTGGACATCAAGGGCGGACGTCACCCGGTCATCGAGCGGCAGCTGCCACCGGGCGAGCCCTACATCGCCAACGACGTCTATCTCGACAATAAAAAACAGCAGATTATCATCATCACCGGTCCCAATATGTCGGGTAAGTCGGCGCTCCTGCGCCAGACGGCCCTGATTGTGCTGATGGCCCAGATGGGCTGCTTCGTGCCCGCCCGAAAGGCCGACATCGGCATCGTGGACAAGATTTTCACCCGCGTGGGTGCCTCCGACAACATCTCCACGGGCGAGTCCACCTTTATGGTGGAGATGAACGAGACCGCCAGCATCCTGAACAACATCTCCGACCGCAGCCTTATCCTGTTGGATGAGATCGGCCGCGGCACGAGCACCTACGACGGCGTCTCCATCGCTTGGTCCATTGCGGAATTCCTGCACGAAAACGTGCGCCATCGTGCCAAAGTGCTCTTTGCCACCCATTACCACGAACTCAACGATATGGCCGACCAGTTCCCGCGCATCCAGAACTATCACGTTACGGTGAAGGAGATCGACAACAAGGTCTTTTTCCTGCGCAAACTGGAGAAGGGCGGCAGCGAACACAGCTTCGGTATCCACGTGGCCCGTATGGCCGGTATGCCCCAGCAGGTGCTGCGCCGCGCCGAGGAAATCTTGAAACAACTGGAGAAATCGCGCTCCGACGCCCACGGCAACAAGATTGCCATCGAGAAGTCATCGCCTGGCTACCAGCTCAGCTTCATCAACTTGGACGATCCCCTCCTTTTGGAGGTCAAGGACTTGATAGTGGGAATCGACATCAACAGCCTGACCCCCGTGGAGGCCCTGATGAAGTTGAACGAAATACAGCAAATCCTTACTGGAAAGCGCTCGTAATACTATTTTCGGATAATGGTGACGGTGCCCCTCATCTCCTGCTCAATGCCGTTTTGGGAGTACAGGAATTGATAGGTGTAGGTGCCGTCAGGGCAATTGTCGCCGTTCCAGGTGTTCTCGTAGGAACGGGTGCGATAAACTACCCGACCGCCCCGGTCGTAAACGGCCAGTTCCCGCTTGACGCAATTTTCGATGCCTTGAATCACGAAGAAATCGTTGTATCCGTCGCCGTTGGGTGTGAACACGTTGGGGATTTCAATCTTGGAGGGCTGTTGCCATTCGATATTGGCGGGGTCGGCGTTTTGGATGACGGGATCCTCTTGTTGCTGGCGCATTATGACGGAGGACTGCGGGATGGTCACGTGGGAGATAACGGGCTTTACGGGAGAGTTTTTGCTTGCGGGGGAGATAGGCGCGGGCGACACTGCCGGCGCGGGCTTTGCGGCGGGCGCGGGGACAGTTTCGCTGATGGCGGGGGTGCTTTCAGCCCTTGGGGCAACAATCGTGTTGTCGGCGGGCAGCGCTTTGTCGGTGGGGAGCGTTTCGTCCCCTCCAAAGTCGCAATAGAATGTCTCGGGCACAGACTCTTCAGCAGGAGCCGCTGTCTCTGCCGGTGTGGTCTCTTCCACGGCGGTGCTGTCGGCCATCACAACGGGGGTGCTTTCAGGTGCCGGGGTTTCGGGGGCGTTGTGACGCAGGCCCACTACCACGGCGGTGGTGACGGCCGCGGCGGTCAGCAGGGTTGCTCCGGCGGTCAGCAGAACCTTGGAAAGGGAGAGTGCACCGCCCTTGGCTGCACCGGTGGCCGAGGCCTGGGATGCGGCGGAAGAGCCCTCCGTGGGGAGGACAAGGTCCAGCCGTTGGCTGAGGCGCTCCCAGCTGCCGGCCGGCGGCTCTTGCGTGTAGTGGTTCAATATGTCTTTTAGCTCATTCATTTATTGCTCTTTTCCTATTTTTGAAAGTTGTTCAAGTACCCAGGCGCGTGCCCTTTGGTAATAGACTCTTACCGTGTTGTGGTTCATTCCCGTTTTCTCCGATATCTCCTTGAAGGAGAAGTCGTCGATGGCGTGCATATTGAAGATGACTCTCCAGTTTTCAGGCATCTTCTCAATCATCCGCATCACGTCTTGGGCCTCCCATTGTGCGTGCAAGTCCTCCTCCGGTCCGTCGGAAGGGAGCATTGCAATGTTGTCCTCGAAGGACTCTATCTGCGGTTGTTTCTTCATTTTCCGCAGATGCTGCAACGAGGCATTGACCACAATGGAGTATATCCAACTTTGCAAAGAACCTGCCTTCTCCAACTCTCCAATATGCGTGAACACCGTGACAAAGGCCTCAATGAGCACGTCTTCCGCCTCCGTTTCGTTTCCGATGTAGCGGAGACAGACGGGAAACATCATCGGGGCAAACGTGTCGTACAGAGCGCGTTGGGCCGATCGGTCGTTTCGCCGACATCCTTCAATGAGTTCTCGATTGTCAACGTTGTGCATTTTCCCTATAGATGCACGGTTGGTTGATTTTGTTACAAAAAAAATGAAAAATTATTGGATTGATTTCACAATGGACTCCACTTCACGGAGATAGTCGCGTTTTTTCTCCTGCGGGGCATAGACGAACCCGTCGATGGTGATGCACGATTTCTTGTCGGGGCTGAGCATCGTGTAGCTGTAGAAGGGGCCGCCCATCTTGTCGCGCACGGAGGCCCAGAGGCCGCGCAACTCGACGCCGTTGTGGTAGCCTATTTTGTACTCGCGCGATAGAGGGTAGCCCTCCATATCGGCCACGATGGGGTAGGCGCCCTGCACCGCGCCTTGGATGTAGGCTTTGGTGATGCGGTTGCGCTCATAGACGATATTGTCCGTGGTCAGCTCGTAGGCCGGCGACTTGTAAATCATCACGAAACGGTCGTTCTTCGGCGTGCGGAAGAGGAGCCACAGGAAATCCTCCTCTTCGCGGCCCACCGTATAACCGCTGGGCACCGTCATCGAGATGCCGAACTTGTCCTGGATCTTCTTCTCCAGGTCGGGCTCGTTGAGCTTGCGGTGGGCGTTCTGCAGGCGCGCGATGTCGTTGTTGTACATCGCTTTTATGATTTCATCCTGATGCGACAGGAACAATGCCATACAGGAATCCTGGTTGTTGCCGCGCAACACCACGTGGATCTGGGGACTGGTGTAGGGGTCCTTTTTCAACTCGTAGGAGTTGTTGGAATAGTTGGGGTTGTAGTCGAACTGCAGGATGTTGCGGTGCCGGATGAACGAGGCTTGCAGGTCCTTGTTGCTGCACTGCAGCACATCAAACATCGGCTCAATTTGGTTGATGGCCGGCTGCGGCTGCTGCATAATATCGCGAATCCTGGTCCGTGCCGCCGGGGTCCAATAGGCCGTGTCAATGGCCAGAATCATCTCGCCGGCCTTGCCCGTCGAGAAATTGTCCGACTTCACAGTGAAAACGGGGGAGGACTTCTGCTTGCAGGAGACGGCCAACAGAAGTGCTGCAATCAGAAAGAGATAAATGTGTCTATTCATAATAATAATTTTATTTTTCATTAATAATAATTTTGAAATTGCAAAATAATTATTATTTTTGCAACCATTATGAATAACGCAGGATAGTTTGTAATCGTATCTAATAATAAAAAAAAATATGTATTCAGAAGAATTTTACCGGGTGGCGTTGTTGGGGTTGGAGGGTTTCGGGATGGCCACGATGAAGAAGATGTTGCGCTTGTCGGGTTCTGCCACGAACGTGTTTACCAAGAGCGACTTATGGATGGGGCAAGTGCGTCGTCGGAGCAAAGGGGTGCCCTTGCCGCGCGTGAGTGACGCCTTGCGCCGTGAGGTGGACGAGGAGTTGCGGCTGATGGAGAAGCACGGCATCCGCCAGTGTTTCTATTTGGACAAGGATTATCCATACCGGCTGAAGAACTGTTCCGACGGGCCGATTGCCTTCTATTATCTGGGGGCTGCCGACTTCAACGGGCCGCGGACGCTGGCCGTGGTGGGCACGCGCGAGGCCACTGAGTACGGGCGTTCCGTCGTGCGCAAGCTCCTGTCGGAGTTGCGTGATGCCGGGGTGGTCACGGTGAGCGGGCTGGCCTACGGCATCGACACCGAGACGCACGCCCGCTCTATGGAGTACGGATTGCGCACCATCGCCGTGATGGGCAATGGCCTCGGCACGGTCTATCCCAGCCAGAACAGGCCCCTTGCCCGCCAGATCATCGAGCAGGGCGGCACGCTGGTCAGTGAATACCCCTTCCGCACCCAGCCCGACCGGCTCAACTTTCCCCGGCGCAACCGCATTGTGGCCGGAATGGCGGATGCCGTGGTGGTGGCCGAAACTGCTAACAAGGGCGGCAGCATCATCACCGCCCACATCGCCCAATCCTACAACCGCGATGTGTTCGCCTTCCCTGGCTCGGTTTTCGATCCCCATTTCGAGGGTTGCCACTCCCTCATACGCCAGAATGTGGCGGCGTTGGTCACTTCCGGACAGGATTTGCTGGAGATGATGAATTGGGAGTCGAGCCAAAGAAACGTGCAAACCAGTCTGTTTGTGGACCTTACGGACGATGAGCAGCAGGTGGTGGACCTGGTGCGCGCTTCGGGCGAATTGGCCATTGACCGGCTCTCGGAGGCCCTGTCGGAGTATTCCCCGTCGAAATTGGCGGGCCTTCTGCTGACGTTGGAGCTCAAGGGAGTGCTGGTGTGCCGGCCGGGGAAAGTTTACAAGTTACAGAATTGACGAGAGCGTGGCGCATTAGGGAGGATTTTGTATTTTTGCCCCGACAAAAAAATGAGAAAATGCGTGTCATAATACGTACATTGGCCCTCTTGTTCTTGCTGGCGGGAGGAACTCTTTTCGGCCAGCGCGATTCGTTGACCCTGGTGCAGGCGGCGTGGTCGCACGACACCCTGCACGGGATGGTGTTGCATACTGTGCAGTTCACGCAGCAGGAGTATTTCCGGAGCAACCAGTACATAGCCGTGCTGGAAGTCCCGGCCACATCCGGTATGGAATTTCGGTTTGGGTATGCCCCTAAGCGCACGCGCACCTCGGCGATTGCCCGGGAATATGGCGCCTTGGCTGCCGTGAACGGCTCATTTTTCGATATGGACCGGCACAATCCTATCTGTCATCTGCGCATCGATGGGGTGGAGTATGGCATCAACACGCCGGGCAAGGACACGGTGAACCGCAAGTATTACCAATACGGCACGATGGTGCTGCGCGACGGCCGGCCCTGCATCCTGCGCACCGACAGTGCCCGCCTGTGGGAGCGTATGCTGCCCGACAGCAATATAATGACCGCCGGGCCGCTCCTGATCTATGACGACACGCTGCAGCCGATGCGCAACGACCTCTCCTTTGTCAACAAGCGCCACAACCGCACGGCTGTGGGCATCAGGCCCGACGGCACGGTGCTCCTGCTCGTGGTGGACGGCCGCACCAAGCAGTCGGAGGGAATGACCTTGGACGAGCTTGCCGCCACCCTGCACTGGCTGGGCTGCCGCGATGCGCTGAACCTTGACGGTGGCGGCTCCACCACTCTCTATCTTCGCGAATATCCCCACGGCGGCATTGTCAACCACCCCTCCGACAACGGTCGCTTCGACCACGAAGGCGAGCGCGGAGTCTCCAACATTTTGTATGTTGTCGGGAATATGCAATAAATGATTATTTTTGCTGCCTGTTTTGAATTTAGATAAACGATGAAAAAACTGATAGTATCCATAGTGCTGTTTCTGTTGGTCTTGGCGGGTGTCGCCCAGACTCAGCCGCTGAAATTTATGGGCATAAGTATGAACTGCACGATGTCCACATTCTCCTCCAAACTGAAAGGGAAGGGCTTTCTGCCCGATGCCAATGGCAGCCGCGATAATTTCGTGGTGATGAAAGGCATCTTTGCCGGCGAGAGGGTGAAACTCGAGGTCACTTGTGCCAGCAAAACCCATATGGTGAGCAGTGTGCTGGTCTGTTTCAACAGAAGTACCAGTTATACTTATGAACAGTTGAAACAGTTGCTCTCTGAAAAATATGGTTCCGATTATCAGGAATACAACAATTTAAAGGAAGAGGGCGGCTACGTCAAATATGTGACCGATTATGTGGAGTGGAAAAACGCCACCGACACGGTCACGGGCGACTGCAACAGGGTGGTGTTGTCGAAATGCAGCTACAGGAGCACCTCCTCGTTTGTCATTTCCTATCTGGACGGCAGAAACTCCAAGACGGAGGCCGTTGAGAAGTTTTCGGATTTTTAGTTTCTTTTCTGGCCTGGAATCATCAGGCTAAGAAAAATTTGTAACCTTTTCTTTTTTTTGCATCCTATTTATAGGAGATACTGATAGGATGAAGAAAGCAGAGTTTTGGTCGAAGCAGTACAAGAGCCACATCGGAAAGATGATTGGTGTGTGTTACCGCTATGTCGGCGACTGGCAGGTGGCGGAAGACTTGGCGCAGGACGCTTTCCTGCACGCGATAGAGAAGTCGGGCACCTACCACGCGTGGGGCAGCTTCGAGGGGTGGCTCAAGAAGATCGCCCTCAACGAGGCGCTGATGTACCTGCGCAACCAGCCCGAAACGGTGGCACTGGAAGAGGGGATGGCTGTTGAGGAACCGCTGGCCGACGAGCCCCAGGAGGTGAAAGAGGATTTCTCGCAGGAGGAGTTGTTGGAGTTCATCAGACAGTTGCCCGTCAAACAGCGCACGGTCTTCAACCTCTACGCCGTGGAGCACTGGTCGCACAAACAGATTGCCCAGAAACTGGACATCTCCGTCGCCAACTCCAAGGTGCTCCTCTCCCGCGCGAGAACGGAGTTACAAGGGATGCTGGCCGCGAAGAGAATTAAGAAGTTAAGAAACTAAGAAATTAAGATTATGGCAACATTATTCCTTAAGCAGTCCATTCCCCTTCTTTTAGTAGGGGTGCCCGAAGGGCGGGGTAGTTATAGGGGCAAGAGCTCGGTAAATCAACCAACCCCACCCAAGCGCAGCGCAGTGTGTGGCGTAGCCATCCTCGTAATGGCCGTCGCTTTTCTGACGACCGCCTGCACCAAACCCGAAAAGAAAGAGCTTGCCGGCACTTGGCGATGGACCGCCACAACGGGCGGCATCGCCGGCGTGTGGTTCACCCCCGAAAGCGAAGGTTTCGAGGCCGAACTCGTCTTCAACGGCAGCCGTTTCACCCTACTTAAAGATGGCGAGAAGGTTGTCTCCGGAACCTATCGCATTGATTATGATGTGGATGAAACGTTCTACACCGACAAGGGAGACCAAGACGAACCCTTCTATTCCTGGTTCAACATACGTTTCCAACTGACACAGACCCAGCACAAGAAAATCGCAGAGGCCTTCAACGGGAAGATTTCGTTGGCCACGCCACACAAGTTTCTCGCCACCCTCGGTTACAGCGAGGCAGAGGGGCAGGTGTTTTCGATGTGCGAAGACGGAATGTATGACGGTTTCTGCTACACTTTTGTAAAGAAATGAGAAGTTAAGAAGTTGGATATGAGACCTCGGTGCAGGACGTCAGGTCTGCAGGACTCGGTAGGGAAGGACGATGTCGATAGAGATTCGCACGCTGTAGGTGTGCGGGCAACAAGAAAAAAATGATTGTAAATTCCAAATAATACATATATGAAATTGATGATACGATTCACTGCAATTATCCTGCTAACGTTGCTGGCCACCGCTTGCGATCCTGGCTACAATGAAAAAATGACTATCCGCAACACATCGGCACACACCGTGACCGTTATTCCCGGTACTCGCGATTATGCCACCGGCTGTCCAGAATATTCTGTAGAAAACAAAACCGTCACCATTGCCCCGAACGCTGAGGTGGTCATCCATGCCAACGGCGGCATCGGCGGTGCCAGCCTTGAGGAAGGAATAGCCACATTTCAGCAATATTATGGAGATAGTGTCATAATACGATTCCCCAATATCGAGATTGAACCAACACCACAGATCATTTACCATATTAATGATACCACGGGTATCAGTCCATTCAACTTCAAAGGCACCCATTATCAATATGAAGAAAAATACAATACTGGCCGGATCTTCAATGGCCATCCCATGTACGGCAAACTTACATTCGTCGTCACGGACGAACATTACAATGCTGCCATGGAACAGTTAGAGAGATAAATGGAAAACAAAAAAAAACAATTATGAAAAAGAACATTTTAAAAAAACATTCGCGTAAGAATCTCCTGCTATCCATTTCGAAATCCGGAAGCCGGATAGGGTTGGGCACCATTATGATGCTAATTTTGGTCACGCTGGTCCTATCCTGCGACAGGCCTGAGTTACAGACTTCCGTGACTACATCCGGAAGCGTCTTGTCGGCTTGCCAGGCTGAAGACAAATCCGAAACGGATACCCTTACGTATCGGTTCAAGGACGGGGTGCTCCACATCACCCACGAACTGCTGTTGAATTGCGCTTCATCGGCCGTCATTGTTGATGCTTCTGTATCGGGCAACGTCATTACCGTTAACTACACGGTGGATGATAACGTGTCTGCAAATTGCTTGTGTTCTAAAACCCTGGATTACGACCTTCAGAACCTGACCGCTGGCACCTATACCCTTGTCATCAACATAGATGGGTATGAGAGGCTTCAGCAGAGCATCACGATATAACCATACAAGTCTTTTTTCAGAATATGCAATCAAAGCAAACACAGCAGAATGCGAATATGAAAATAGATCGTCTTTTTGAGCGAGGATTGTCGGATACAGCACGCGCACCCCTTTCGCCGATGACGGAGGCGCAAATTGCAAGTGCTGCTGCCAAGTCAAAGGCAGGCGCGGCTATCTGGCTGCTGTCACATGCTAAGGAGATACTGATTGGAGTCGTAGCGTTTTTCATAGGCGTGGGCGCAACCCTGACTGCCACCCGTTTGGCAGCGGATAAGCCAGCACCCCCGCCAGATGCCGAAAAGGTGGTGGCTACAACCCAGGACACGACTACAGACAACAGGCTGATGATTGTTGAAACATCCGTGGAGGAAACAGACTCGGCGTCCATTGCCGTAGAGACGAAGCGCGCTCCATCTCCATTAGCCTCAACCTCTGTAACAAAACCAGCTTCTACCGTCCCAATCACCACTTCCCGCAGCACTCAACCAATGCCAAACATTCAGCATTCGCCATCCCACACATCCAACAATGAGCCGGTGGTCATCAAGAAGATCATCGTCCGCCGCGATACCGTGCATCTTCGCGAAACGGTCATTGTCAAGGATACCGTGTATGAGATTGGGAACTGATTGTTAATTTGGTAAGGGCAGAAAGTTTGTAACCTTTTTTCATTTCTGCATCTTTAGACAAACGATACAGAATTATTAGTATGAAACAGCAAAACATTTTTCCTATGAACAATGGATTATTGAGAAAAATACGCTATGGGATGTTTCTGAGTGTCTTGCTTATATCTGCCTTGAGCATTGAAGCACAGCAGAACGATACCATCTATGTGGTCGAGACACAGGTGGTGTACGACACTATCGTCTCTCGTGACACGATATTCCTGCACGATACGATTCAGTTGCATAAAGAGGTACGTAATGATAATGTTACCGGAAAACAAAATGTTGAGGAGAATATATTTGCCACAAATTCGGACACTACCGCCCAAACAGTCCAAGCCACTGCTTCGAAAGAGTCTCTCTCCTGGAAAGAACCTAAGAAGAAGTGGTATGCGGACTTGCCAGATCCTCTTTTCTTCAAAGGTTTTCAGCTGGGTTATGTGCTGGAGGCTGACATCCTGTCTAAGGCAAAGTTGTCGAATACGCAGTATATGAAGGCCAAGAATTCCATCGGCGGCCACATCGGTCTGGAGTTTGCCTATCATTTCGCCAAGTATCTTGGCATCTCAGCAGGGCTCGAATACGGCACCACAGGGGCACTCCGCTTCCGCAACCGCAATGACGGGGAGGAATCGTGGATGGCAAACGAGAGCAGAGTTTCATTTGACAACACCGAGTATGGCATCTACAGCACCGGTTTTTCAATGCCGGTGAAGTTCGAGTTCCACGCGCCTGTCTCCCCGAAAACGTGGGTGACGCTCTCCGCCGGTGTGCGCCTCCGCATGCCGTGGTACACCTTTGTGACCGGCTACGATGACGATGTCAGCAGTCCATACTCCTTGCCTGGCTTGATATGGCCCGACACCACCGAAACTTACGGTCACCTGCGACTGGCCCCGGAAGTGCTGGATGCCAACCGCTTTAATGTGAACCTGCTGGCGAATGCGGGTTTCTACTTTCGGTTGGGTTACGGAGGACAGCTCCGCTGGACCATCGGCATAGACCTCCCGTTCAGGGATTTCGCCAGCGGCAACTATTCGGTACGGAATGAGGAGTATGATCAAAACCATAACCTGTTGCCACCCACTTACGACAACGGCTCCTTCCGCTTGCGCAGCAATATGTTCAACACGCAAATCACATTTATCCAAACATTCCAAAAGTCGAAACGATGTGCCGAGAAATGTGAAAAGTGGAAAGAAGAGGGACTGTACCGCCACGAGTTCAAATTTGACGTGTGCGACCCCACGGGCGTGATGCTCTTCGACCGCTATTTCGTATTCGTCTATCCCGAAGGAATGGAGCCCAACCGCAGTTGGCGCAGCAAAGGTTTTGCAGCCACGCCGGTATTTTCCGTAGGCTACCATTACCGCGTCGCAAAGTGGTTCTGGCTGGGTTTGTCGGCAAGTTATGCCCATTACACGGATTCTCAAAACCACTTGTACGAATCTGGGGTCACTGGGTTGTGTCAGCGATATTTCCACGCATTGGCCATCATGCCCGAAGTGCGGTTCTCCTACCTGAACCGTCCGCACGTTACCCTCTATTCAGCTTTGTCAGTAGGATTCGCGCAGTTTTTCGGCGAGGAAGAATGCTCGGATGTCTCTTACCCTGAGAACCGTCATCCTTGGTTCAGCGACGGCATAAACGGTGACTATACGCCCACGCAGTTCTCCACCTTCCACGTGACGCTGTTGGGCGTGAAGGCCGGCTGGCGCCACGTGTTCGGCAGCATTGAACTGGGCGCTGGATACAAGGGGCTGGGGAGTGTTGGGATAGGGTATGAGTTTTAATGGAGAATGGAGAATGGGGAATTGAGAATGGGGAATTAAGAAACTAAGAAATTAAGAGATTTATTAAAATTATGAAAAGAGTAGCTTTTGTTTCACTATTGTTTGTATTGGTCATCGCTGCTTGCGAGCGGCCGGCGGTGGACCCGAGTGTGCGGTTTTACGTGGAAGGGGAGGAACTTACCTCCGACACGCTTGTGGTTCCGCTGAACTCATACCAGGAGATTGGCATCAAGACGGTTTCCCAGCGTTCACACTATGATTTCTATTGGCAGCTTTCCACGGGCTATCCGGAGTCGTTGGTCAACGGGAGCGATAATTTCCACATCTACCAGCAAGGTACAGGATACAACGGGGGCAGCAACGGCGCGGTGCTCACCACTTCCGCCGAGTTCAGGATGTGGTTCAGCGACTCGCTATATCATGCGGGCGATGTGTGCCGCCTTAGGGTGTATAGTCCTGATTACCAGCGTGTGCTGAAGGTGGTGGTGGAATAGTCTCACTTCACCCGCAACATACTAAACGCCCCGAACAGGCCGAACCCGTTTTCAATGTTTGTGTAGGTATGAAGCGGCTCCAGCAGCAGGAAATTGAGCTCGTTATCCTCCGTCAGGGTGCTTTCGTAGAGGTAGGTGCCCCTGTCGAGGAAGAATAAAAAGTATTCGTAAGGCTCTTCATCCCAATCATCCCAATCGTCATATTCGTAAATGTCGGCATCCAACAGGAAACGCATCTGGGCACCGTCGCGGCCCTCGTCGGAGATGTATTCATACTCGCTGGCACCCTCATACAGCCATTCGCTGTAATACTGCCAACCACTGAATTCCATAATCCACCCCTCGTCTTCATCTTCGTGCATAATGTTCATTGGGCGATGCGATTTCAGCGCGTAGGCATTCCCTTCCCCTTGCACATCGCGCCACTGCACATACACGTCCTTGTGCGGCCAGTTGTAAATATCGCCCCAATGAGAGTCGTGATCAACGGCCACCGTATCGAAAAGAAAACCGACATCTTGCGTCACCGGCACCGTGCAGGAAGCCGCAATATCCGGATATCCCGGATAGGAGGCCCGGATATGATAGGTGCAGCCCTCTGCAACAGGAAACTCCTGACGGGTAATCATATAACGTCTGTGGACATTGTCGTACGGGGCACGCACCCAATGGTCACCGTCAGCGGAAAGCTCCACAATGGCGTCTGAAATGTTGGGGAAATCACCCGTGTCGCCGCCATAAAGCAGTTTGGTGCTTGACAACAGGATATAGGTCGTGTCCAGCTGTGGACAAAGACGGGCGTACAACACCAGTTTCCGGGTTTCGTTAAATTGTCCCTCGATATCCACATCATCCACACATCCGACAAAGACACAAGTTGTCAGAATATAGCTGATGATTAAAATGATTCGCATTGCGATTCGATGGTTTTCCATAGTTGCTTTTTAGAATTTGAAATGATACGTAAACGTCGGTATGATGGGGAAAATGCTGACTTGTTTTATCTTGTTGACAATTTCAGGGCCATTCTCCGTATAGATGTAATCTTGGGTGGTGAAATAGAAGAAGGGATTGTGATGGTTATACAGATTGTAGATGCTGATTTCAAAGATACTCTTACCGTTGTTTCTCTTGTGCGGCTTGATAAACTGCACGCCAACATCAAGATGATGGAAGGGCTTCATACGGAAGTCATTCTTCTTCCCATAGTTCTCCACATAGCCCATATACTGGGTTACGGAATTGTCCTCTGGCGAAAGATAGTTCTCAAGATAGTTGTCCAAGTTCTGGGAAGGATAGAGGGAGGTGGGCAGCGTGACCGCGTTGCCGGTGGCGAAGACCCACGACAGGGAGAGGTTCACCCAGGACGCCGGAGAGTACATCAGCACAAGGGACACGTCGTGGCGACGGTCGTAGCGGGCAAAGAACGGCTCCCCGAAGTTCAGTTCCTCGAACTGCTGCTTGGTCCACGACAGCGTGTAGCCGACCCACCCCGTGAATTTCCCGACCTCTTTGCGTACAAGGAACTCTACCCCGTACGACCACCCCCGGCCGGAGGTCACATTGTCGGTCCAGCGACTTTGGAAAGCCCCTGGCGGCTCCTCATCCAGAATATTCTGAATCATATTGGTGAAGAAAGAGGAGCCTTCCTTGTACGCTAAAATATGGTTCATCCACTTGTAGTATCCCTCTAACGAGAACGAGAGACGCGGATTCTTCAAATCATAGTGGATACCGAAGGCGACCTGCTGGGAGCGCTGCGGACGGATGGTTTCCGTAACGGGCACCCACAAATCCGTGGGAAGGCCGATGGTGCTGGTGGAAAGCAGGATCATATTCTGGCTCATCATCGCGTATGAGGCTTTCAATGCCAGGTTCGACAGAATGTTATAGCTCATTGAGAGACGAGGCTCGGGCGAGAACCAAGTCTTCTTCGGCACCGAAAAGGCCACCAGACGGATACCGGGGTTAATCCGGAAACGGTTCCGTATGTTGATCTCATCCTCCACATAAAGGGCATATTCCAATCCCTTCGCCTTCTCCACGCTCCGCATGGTGAGGGTGTCGGCCTTCATCGTGGCGGCATTGGGTCGCGCCACGTGATAGACCACCGCCGCCCCGGCAAGCAGATGGTGCGTGGCGTTGGGCCGGTATGTCACGTCGTATTTCAGCGTGTAGTCGCGGATGCCCGAACTGAAATCCGAACTGAAAGACTCGTTATCAGGATTGTTTATGCCTGAGAAATATTTGTAATTCAAATAGGTGTTCATCTTATAATCGTTGAAGACGAACGACAGATTCGAAAATATCTTGTTGGTGAACAAATGGTTCCATCGGGCGGTGGCCGTGGCGTTCTGCCAGAAAAGTCCCATCTTGTACTTGTCGTACACCCTCATTCCACCGTAATTGTCCGTCTCAGAAAGATGGAACTTGTCGCGCCCGAAATAGGTGCTGAAATAGAGCTTGTCCTTTTTGCCCAGGTCAAAATTGAGCTTGCCGTTCAAGTCAAAGAAATAGTAACCGGTGGCCATGCCCTGAGTGGCGATTTTCATAATGGGAACCAGAAAAAGGTCAAGATAGGTGGTGCGGCCCGAAAGCATAAAGGATGCCTTTTTCTTGATAATCGGTCCCTCCACCATCACATTGGAGGAGATCAGCCCGACGCCTCCCTCACAGTGGTAGCTCTCCTTGTTGCCGTCCTTCATATTGATGTCGATGACGGAAGAGAGCCGCCCGCCGTAACGGGCCGGGAAGCCGCCCTTCACCAGTTCCACCGACTTGATGGCGTCCCCGTTGAAGATCGAGAAGAACCCCAGCAGATGGCTGGCATTGTAGATGGTGGCCTCGTCGAGAATGATCAGGTTCTGGTCGGGGCCGCCCCCGCGCACGTAAATGCCGGACGTACCCTCCGAGGCCGATTGCACACCGGGCAGGAGCAGGAGCGTCTTGAATACGTCCTTCTCGCCAAACAACATCGGGACATTCTGTATCTCCTTTGTGGACAACTTGATGAAACTCATCTTCGCCTGTTCGGTATTTGTTTTCTCCGCCGTGATATTCACTGCATCCAGCATAATAATCTTCGACAACCGGGCATCATATTCGATGTCTTCAGGCCGGTTAATCCACAAAGTGTCGTTTGCAAAACCAAAACTGCTGAATACCAAAAACATACCACTTCTATAAGGAAGTGTGATGGTATAAAAGCCGTAGGTGTTGGTAGTGGTGCTTTTTTGCGAAACAGGCTCGTAAATCAGGCCTCCAGGCAGCGACTCCCAACTGCCGCTCTCGTAAAGATGGCCGCTCACCGTGATGCTCTGCCCTGACGATAGTCCGTAGAAAAGCAAGCAAAGCGACAGGCAAACAACTCTCAGAAAATGATTTGGTATAATATTAGAATCTTTTTTCATTGGAAAAAATAATAAGAGGACATACGCGGCAACCTTCCGAATTGCCACGACAAAAATAATGAATTTATTTAAACATAAGTGCAAATAGAAATCAAAAAATGCCCCACGACAATAATTGGGGCTATTGTGTTACTTTTGTCAAGGTGGAATAAAAAAAGGCCGGGTCCCGAAAGGAGCCCGGCCTTTTTGTATAAAGGCGAATGATTAGTTCTTAACCACGCGTTTGGTCACGATGCCCTTCTCAGTGTTGACGCGCACGAAGTACACGCCTGCAGCGAGGTCGGTGACATCAATCACAGCCGAATTGCCGTTGACCTCAACATTCTTCAGCAGTTTGCCGTAAGCGTCGTACACCTTCACGTTGTCCATATTGTAACGGGTGTTGGTGATGGTGAAGAGGCCGTTGTTGGGGTTCGGGTAGAGGCTGGTGGCCATCTCGTAGTCGGTGATGCCCACCTCACGAGTGGTGAATGTGTAGGTGGCGGAAGGATCGCTCGTCAGGCCGTTGGTGCAATGGGCGATAATCTGCACGTCATAGCTCGTTTGAGCGGAGAGACCTGTCAGCGTGTACGGATTATTGGAGGTAGTCGCTGTGTTCCAAGCGGAAGCAGCACTCTCCTTATAGAGCACATCCCAAGAGGAAGCCGTGTTGTCGGGCTGCGTCCAGGAAATCACGGCGGAGTTCTCTGTAATGTCGGAGGCCGTCACGTTGGTCGGCGACGGGCAGGTCTCCTGACCTTGCTCAAGTGTTGTGAAACTGCCGGCAACAGACCAATCGGAAGAGTGGGTGGCGTCGCATACAGCCTGCACGCGGACCTCATACTGTGTGTTGGGCGTGAGGCTGTTGAGGTTGTGGCTCGGCGTGCCCGTCACAGCGACTGAGCTTGACCAGTTGCTGGAAGAAACTTCCTTATACTGGAGGTTCCAGCTCGTCTCGGTGCCTCCGGCCGTCCAAGTGATGGTAGCGGAGGTCTGGGCGATGTTGGAAGCCGTCACGTTGGTGGGAGCATCACATGCGGGTGCAAGGGTAGAGTCAAGACTAATAACCAAGTTGTCCATCATAGCATAGTATGCCGTGGAAGCACCGAAGTCGCCGTTCTTGAAGGCGATGTAATGACCATTACCCGTGTAGTTGGCAAAGCTAACCTCACGGCTTACCCAGGTGGTGTAGTCGGTGCCTGGGAACACGGTATCCACAGGAGTGAAAGTGGTGGCATCTGTCGGGGAGGTCATCACACCCACCACCAAAGCTGTTGCGTAGGAAGAGGAGTAGCCTCTGAACATGAAGTTGGCCTTCAAGGTGTTGATGGCTATCGTGGCGTCAAATTCAGGGGTGACGGCAATGTTGTAGGTTGTGCTTGAAGAGTAGAAGTACAGACCTGCAGCTCCGCTATAGGCGTAGGTGGAATGGCAATAGGGACGGTTACCAGAGGTGTAGGTGTTAATCTTGTCCCAGCAAAGCGGGTAAGCACTTTCGCCTGTACCATAGCTGTCGAAGTTCTCTGTGTAAGGCAGAGCAGTGACGGAGCCACAGCTGGTGGAGCCTCTCACGAAGGAGGTCCAGTCGCTGGCTTCCGTGGTGCTGCAGCTGGAGCGCACATAGAAGTCATAGACCGTGCCGGAATTCAAGCCTGTGATGGTTGTCGGATTGGTAGTGACCGTTACCTGTGTGCCTGTGCCCTGGACAAAGCCGGCGGGACCGTACTCCACATCCCAGCTGGTGGCAGAGCCTCTTTCCGTCCAGGTGAGATCAACCGAGGTGGAGGTGGCGTTGGAAATGATGACGTTGTCAGGTACCTTACACATAGGCAGCAAGTCAATGACCACGTCGTCCATATATAAGTTGCTGCTGGTTGTCATATAGGTCTTGAATGCCACGTAATGTCCGTTGCCCGTGTAGGAATCCAAATAGACCACCTTGGGTTGAAGCACGCCGGTGACGGAGCAGAACACGGTGTCAACAGGCACGAATCCATCGAGGCTGTCGGGAGAATCCATCACACCTACGATGATGCCGTTGTTCAGATTGCCGGAACGCAACTTGAAGTTCACCGCCAGGGTGTTCAAGGAGGCGTTCAGCTCGGGTGTTACAGCAAGGTTGTAGGTAGAGTTGGAAGCGTAGAAGTAGAGTGTTCCGCCGTCGGTCGTGGAAATATAGGGATACTCACTGGTGCTGTAGTCGTTGTCGCGGCTCCAGCATATTGGATAAGCGTTGTTGCCGCTTCCCTGATTGTTGAAATTCTGGCTGAACGGGATGGGGAACACATCACACTCCGTGGTGAAGTTGGCCGACACCCAGTTGCTGTAGTCGCCGCCGCAGTCGGAGCGCAAACGCACGTTGTATGCGGTGGCCGGGGTGAGGGAGGTCAGTACTTCAGCGAAAGTGGTGGTGATGGTCACCGGAGTCCAAATGGTATCGGTGTTCTCCTTGTACTCCATTTCCCAAGCGGTTTCATCATAGCCGGGCACCCAGTTGACCGTGGCCGAAGAAGAAGTGACATTGGTTACATACAGGTTCGGGGCCACGCAGGTGACTGTGCTGTCACACGGAACACCCAGAATGATGTCGCTGCGGTAATTGTTGAAATAGGTAGAACCGGAAGCCGTGGCGGGAGTAGTGTATGACACGGAGGAATAAGTGTCGCTGTAATGGAGAATTGACTTGTGGTCGTTGGTGGAGTGAGCCCAGAAAGTGCTACTCGACCAGGTGTCATAGCCTTCGTAGTAAGCCACAACCAGATTGCTGGTGCCGTCATACGTGAAAGGTTGTGTGAAGTAGAAGGTGTTCCAGCCCTGTGTGATGGGACGGTTGCCGGAGACATAACATACCTGTGTCAGGGAGTCCGGGCTGATATAGTCGTGTTCGGTGTTGAAGGTGGACTTGGTGGTGTTTCCTAACCAGATGCGGATATTTCCTGTGGTGGTGGAAGTCGGTGTTGAGGTGCAGTAGAAACTGATGGAGTTGATGTTGCCGGCGCCAATATTCAGTTCTGTCGCATCGTAAATCTGTTGCGAGTAAGTGTAGTTGTACGTGCCATAGTACGGGAGGTAGCTGTTGGTGGTGGAGCCGTTGCCAATGGTGATGTCACCGCCGGCAAGGCATCCGGTAGTGAAGCTTGCTGTGGCCCAAGGACTCTCGCTGTTGTCGGAGCAGTTGACTCTCACGCGCACATCGTAAGCGGTACTCTGGTCCAATCCGTTCAGCATATAGGGCGAAGCCGTCACGCTGCCGGCAACCGGGGTCCAGTTGTTCTGGCCGGCCTCGGAGTATTCCACCAAGTAAGAAGCAGGTGTGCCGAAATGGCCGTCGTTCCAGGAAAGCAATGCGGAAGATCCAGCCACGTCGCTTACGGTCAAGTCAAGAACGGGGGAGCACTGTGGCGCTACATCCAGAACGATGTCGTCCACATAGCCGTAGTTGTAGTTGCTGGCGGGCTTGGGTACCTTGATGGCAATGAAGTTGCCGGTGCCGGTAAAAGCGTTGAAGTAGGCTTCAGTATGCTGATAGTTAGTGCCCGTCACAGTCAGTGTTTGCACCAATTGGAAGGTGCTGTCATTGGCCGGGTCGGTCATCACACCCACTTGAATCACAAACGGATAGGAGGTGCTGTTGGAACGGGCCGACATAGAGAGCTGCAACGTGTTGATGGCAATTGTGGGGTCCAACTCTGGCAGAATGGCATACTGATTCTCGTATGCAGAGGAGGTGTAGGTGTAGAAATAGAGACTGTTGCTGCCGCTGTGGGCATAGCTCGTGGAGTTGTAAACCGTGGGCAGGCCTGAGTATGAGCTCCCCCCATTGAGTCTCGACCAGCAGATTGGAAGCACATTGGTGGAGGTGGAGGTGGTGCCGGCCACGTCATCGAAGTTCTGCACATAAGGCAATGTTGTCACGGGCAGACAAGAGGTAACGAAGGATGTGGTCGCAAAGGTGCTGTTATGGCCGTCGCCGCAGTCGCTGGCCACGCGCACGGTGTAACCGGTGCTGTGGTTCAGACCCGAGAGCGTGAAGGGCGAAGTGGCGGTGTTCTCCACGTTCCAAGAGGTGTCGCCGTCAGCTCTGTAATAGAGTATGCTGTTGGTGATGGAAGCAGGTGTTGTCCAGGTGATTTCGGCACCATTAGCCGTAATATTGCTGACTGCCAAATTGGTGGGTGCCTGGCAATAAATGGGGGAAACGCTGATGTTGTCCACAGAGGCGGGAGGTTGTGTGCCGGCAGTACCATCGTTATGCCACAGGAAATACAGACGCATCAGCTTGTCGGTGCTTGATCCCGGGATGGTGCAAGTGAAGGTCTGATAGCTGCTTGTCGTGTTGAACCAAGTGGGATGGCTGCTGTTGACATTGGGCTGCATCACGGTAGTGCCGGCGGGCTGGTTAAGACCGGAGGGGGTGGTGGCGTCACCCACAAACACCATCATATAGTCGTAGCCGCTCTCACCGTCAGCCTTCCAGTCAAAGGAAAAGAGATAACCGTTAGGACAAGCCGGGAAAAGAAGGTCGCGGTATGCCCATGCATTGCTGGTGGTTGTGATGGTGTAGGCATTGCTTGTACCGTTGTCGTTGGAAACATACAAGGCGTGGGAGCCGCCATTGTTGGTAGCTGTGCCCACGTACCATTGGTTTGTAGCAGCACTGTTCACAAAGTCGAAACCGGAGATGGGGCTTTCAAAGTCGCAGAAATAGGGAAGCGTGCCCGGCACATTGGTGGTCTGGACAGCAAGAGTGGCCCAGTCGCTGTAATCCACGCTGCAGTCGGTGCGCACGTAAATGGTGTACGGTGTGCCATTGGAGAGGCCGGTCAGGGTCAGAGAGTCCTCGAACGCCATAATCACATTGCCGTTGGCAATCTCATCTGCGAGGGTGGAACCGGATGGGACTGCCACCACTTCGAAATTGGTGGCCGTGCCGCCGTCCCAAGACAACGAAATCGTGGCCGGGGTGATGTCTGTTGCCGTAAGCGAAACAGGTATCATACAGTTGGGGAGTACATCCAAGACCACGTCGTCCACATACATATAGGAAGCAGAACCGAACTCATTGTTGGAGACCAGGGCGATGTAGGTGCCCGCGCCGGTGTAGTTGCCAAAGGGAACGAAGAACTGCTCCCAGTTGCCAGTTGCCGAGGGCGTCAAAGTGACAACCTCTTCGAAAGTGGAGATATTGGTGGGATCTGACATCACACCCACCTTGAGGGAATAGTTGTCAGCGGTCTTCTTCAACTTGAGGGAGAGCATCGTCTGATTGATCTGGATTTGGGAAGCGTCAATCGTGGGTAGAATGCCGGCGGAGTAGTAGGTGCCGGTGTTGTAGAAATAGAGGCATCTGCTGCCCGAGGCAGGGCTTGTGGTGGAGATGTACGGGTACTTGGTAGAGGTGTAGTTGCTCAAAATATGCCAGCAGTCGGGATATGCACCGGAACCGGAAATGGTGTAACCGTCAAAGTTCTCCGTGTAGGGCAGCTGGGAAATCAGCGTGCACTCTGTGGTGAAGGAGGCCTCTTTCCATTCGCTGCTTTGTGAGGACGAGCAGTTGGCTTGCGCCCTGACGGTGTACTCGGTGTTCGATGCAAGATTGTTGAGGATAATCGGAAGGTCGCTGGCGGTGATGGTGCCCAGCGAAGTCCAGCCCGTGTTGCCCGCGCTCATATACTCCGCATTCCAGGAGGTCTCGGAGCCGGAGGCTACAATCATCACTTCGGCTGATTCGTCGGTGACGTTGTTTACTACCACATTGGGTTTGGTGCAGGTTACCGTATGGTCGCAGTCGCCGCCAAAGATCACATTGTTTCGGTAGGAACTGCTGCTCGTGGAAAGCGAAGCAGCAGAGGTGGGAGTGTAGTCGGTGCCGTCATTATATACATAGTAACTGTATCCATTCGGGTTGCTGTGCGCATAGTAATAGTTGCCCGAGACATCATAGCTGCCGGTGTGGTCGTGCATGATCAGAATCAGGTTTGAGGTGCCGTTGTAGTTAAAGACGGTGTCGAATGGGATGGTGAACCAGCCCTCACTGATGTTTGCGGTGCCCTCGAAGACTTTTGTAGTGGTGGAATCCACATTGACGAAGCCAGACAAGGATGTGGCCGTGGTGGGCTTGAGGTAGATGGTCCAAGCGCGGGATGCGGCTGTGGCCGTGGAGCATTGGAAAGAGATGGACTGGATGTTAGTGGCCTGGCCACCCAGTTCGGCACTGGTGAAAAGTTGTTCGCTCATCGAATAATTGTAATAGTTGTACAACGGGAAATATTGGGTTGTAGATGTCCCATTGCCCACGACTATATCACCGCCGGCGTTGCAGGTGGTGGAGAATGCGTTGTATGTGTAGTCGGAATTGGACTGTGCACAGTTTGATTTCACCCGCACATCGTAGTAAGTTCTTTCCGTCAGGCCGGTCAGCAGATAGTGGTTGTCGTTGACCGTCACGGCAGTCCATTGGCCGGAACCATGGAGGGCGTATTCCAAGGTGTAACCCGTCTGCAACGGCTGCAAACCTGCATCCCAAGTGACGTAAGCGGAAGAACCGCTGATGTTGCTGACGGCGAGGTTCTGCGGGATGAAGCAGGTGGCGATGTTATCGACCACCACCGTGTCCACGAAGAAACGGTAGTCGGAAGAAATCGGGTTGCTGTATTTGAATGCAATGTGTTGGCCCGTTCCTGTATATCCGCTGAAGAAGGTGGTGTGCTCTTCCCACGTGTTGGTTTGTGAGGGCTCGAAGACATCCACCAATTCGAAAGTGGATTCGTCGTAGGGGTTGGTCATCACGCCGACCTCGATTTTCTGGCCGATGGAGTTGGTCTGACCTTGGAACACCATCTGCAAGTCGGACAGAGAGATAGCGGAGGCAATGGGCGACATCACTGCATACTGGGAGTTGCTGTTTTTTGTGATGAAATAGATGAACTTGTTAGTCTCTCCCGTGAAGCTTGTGATCATAGGCACGTTATAGTACGAGTGAGACATAGTGGTCATACAGCTCGGGCGGTCGCCGCCTTGATCGGCATCAAACGTGTAAACAATGGGCAGGGTGGTGTGTTCACCGCAGGTGGTCTTGAAACGCAGTACATCGCTCCACGCTGTGGTCTCGCTGCCGCACACGCCGCGGATGTAGAGGTCGTACTCGGTGTCGGTGGCGAGGTTCTGGACGGTGTACGGACTGGATCCAGCGGTTATAAAACTTATTTGGGTGGAATCCACGTCATAGCCGTTGGTGTCAACCGCGATTTCCCAAGAGGAGGCGAGGTTGTCCCATTCTATGGTCACGCTACTTGGGGTCACGTCGGTGATGCGCAAATTGGCAGGGCGCTGGCAGGCTGTGTTCGGTTTTACCTCGAAGTAATCGATGAAGAATGTGTTGTTAGTGGCCATATTGCGGCCGTCGGAAAGAATGGCGATATGGCGCCCCGTGCCGGCATAGTTGTCGAAATAGACTTCGGCCTTGTTAATATAGTAGCAGTTCGAGGGCAGAATGGTGTCCACCGGCTCAAACGAGGTGATAGTAGAGTCATCGCTCATCACACCCACAATCAAGCGGGCGTTGGTGTTGTTGACCATACGGGCATAGTCGAAAGAAACCATCACCTGGTTCATATTGTAGGCGGCGTCCAACTCCGGAAGTATCAAATAGGCATAGTCTGAGTTGCTGTTGTTTATATATAATGAATTGGAACCGCTGGTGTGGTTGGTGGTATAAATATAAGGACGACCGGATGTGGTGTTGGAGATAATTTTCCAACATTTCGGGAAGGAACCCGTGCCGCTGCCGTCCATCTCAAAGTCCTCCACGGAAGGAACGCCGGTTATGCCGGAGCATTCTGTCCTGAAGTCGATACCGCGCCACATACTGTAGTCGCCGCCGCCGCAGTCGGCCCGCACGTAGGCTTTGTAGAAGGTGTTGGGCTCAAGTCCGGTGAAGGTGTAGAAGGTGTCCACGGAACTTGCCGTGGGGGTGGTGTTGCTGTCGGGTTGAGTTGCGGAGGTGGTTAAATAGAGATCCCAGGCGGTCTCGGTGCCGCCAGGAGTCCAAGAAAGGGTGGTTTCAGAACTTTGAGTATTCGAAATGACCAAGTCTGAGGGTTTGGGGCAGGTGATGGGAGCAGTCTGAACCGTAAGCTTGATGTTGGCTCGGTAGGAACTCGTGGAACCAGTGTTTGAGCCCGGGTGGTTGGCATAATCCGTGTTTGAATCGCTCTGGCGATACAGATAGGCGTTAGAGGTGCTGGTGTAGTAATACTTAAGACTGCTTTCGTAACCGTTGGCGGCCTTTTTGGAAACCACCACTACCAGACTGGAGTCGATGTCGGGGTCGTATTGGAACGGATTGTCCAACACGTAGGTCTCCCATCCGGTTTGCGCACCGATGGAGACGTTGCTTCGGCTATAGACCAACGTGAGGTCGTTCATCGCCTGCCAGTCGGAGGAGGAGGAATGGCTGGTGCGGGAAGTCGTGCCCAAGTAGATTTTGATGTCGGTAACCGCAAAACTTGCGGCGGAGGAGACATTAAAAGCCAGTGAGGTGATGGTTCCCGCCGTGCCGCCCGCCGTCGTGTAGTCATCCGCCGAGTAGATGGTCTCCGTCCAGGAATGCCAGTAAAAGTTGTCAATGGGGGCAGAATAGGTTTCATTAGTCCCCGTGCCGATGGTCACTTCTGTGATCTGCGCGGAGATTTCTGCCATACTGAATCCTGCAATGAGCAGCAGGAAAAGGAATAGAAGTTTTTTCATTGTTTTTTATTTTATTGATAATTAAAAGATTTGTTGTTTCTTTTTGTGATTATCATCTTTTAATGATGATGAGGCTGCAAACATAAAAAAAAATACAATATATTATTTTCGATTTTTCAAAATTATATTTTATGTATGATTTTTTTGTTCACACTCTTCTGTTCATTTTTTTATTATTTTTGCACCCTTGTTCCAAAAGATGAAAAAACTCAACTGTCTTTTATTATTACTCTTTGTGACTCAGTTTGTTATGGGGCAGACGGGCTTATGGGGTGTCCCCTGTGAAGGCACACCCGTGGTGGAAGATCACGAAGGGAATGTGTATGGCACGGTACAGTTTGGGTCACAATGCTGGATGGCTGAGAATATGCGCTGCATCACTTCCCCTTCCGGAAAGAGCTGGGTGCACAACCCGGTGTTCTCACTCGACTATCCGGTTTTCAAGTCCTATTACATCACCATCCGCAACTCCAGCTACGGCAATCTATACAACTGGTCGGCGGCGATGGACCTGAACATCAATGAGTACAGCTTCTTCTCTTCTAACGGGAAGCATCACAGGGGCATCTGCCCGAAAGGGTGGCATTTGCCCAGCAACGACGAGTGGATGCTGCTGTTGGAGAACCTGGGTGGCAGCAACAAGGCCGGCGCGGTGATGAAAAGCCGCACCGCCCACTGGATACAGCCTGTGCGTGCCGAGCAACTGAGCGGTTTCGATGCCATCCCCGCAGGCATCTATACCGAAGAGGGCCTGCGCCACACCGGCAACTACGCCTACTTCTGGAGCTCCACCACCTACGACCGCCAGAATGCGTGGGGCTGCGGACTCTTCAGCTACAACAGCGACTGCTACAACATCCTCGATTACAAGTGCTACGGACGCTCCGTGCGCTGCGTCAAGGACCAAGAGAGTCCCCTCGACTTGAAACATCTGGAAGTGAATACAAAAGAACCGGTCAGCACCCCTGTTGGGGGCTGATTCTCGCCCTGAAATATCTGGAAAATGAAGGTCCGCTAAAGCTCGTCGCGGATTTTCAGCAGCATCTCCTTGATTTTAGTTAAAGACTCGATGATGGCGGCGTTCTCCGCCTCTTTCACCATATTGGTGCGCAAAGCCTCCTTGGCCCCCTTGAGGGTATAACCCTTCACCTTGGTGAGATAATGGATGGTGCGGATAATGGAGATGTCATTCTTGGAGAAAAACCGGTCGCCTTTCTTGTTCTTGCGGGGCTTGATGATGTCGAACTCGTTTTCCCAATAGCGGAGGGTGGAGACGGGCAGGTCGAACATTCTCGACGTTTCCCCGATGCTATAATAGAGCTTCTCCTTGTCGTCGAAGGAGTCGGGCAGGGGCAGTTCTATTTGGTCGTTATCGGTCATTCTTCTTGCATTTTGCGGCGGCGTTCGTCTTTCTCCTTGATGCTCTCGCGCTTGTCGTACAGTTTTTTCCCTCGGGCCAGCGAGATATCGAGCTTGGCGTAGCCCTTCTCGTTGATCCAGAGCAGGGTGGGCACGATGGTGAAGCCGCGCTCGTGGAGTTTGACGAGCAGTTTCTTGATCTCTTTCTTGTTCAACAACAACTTGCGGTCGCGTTTGGGCAGATGGTTGTTGTAGCTGCCCGCCGCATATTCGCTGACGTGCATATTGTGCACCCACAGCTCGCCGTTCACGAACGAGCAGTAGGCGTCGGTGATGTTGGCCTTGCCCGCCCGTATCGACTTGATCTCCGTGCCGGTCAGCACGATGCCCGCCGTGAAGGAGGTCAGCAAAAAATACTGGAACTCAGCCTTCCGGTTCTTGATGGCAATCTGTGTGTTATCGTTGTTTTTACCCATAGTTGTTCAGCGGCGGCAAAAATACGATTTTTTTGTATTTTTGCCGCCACAAAAACCATTCCTATGAAAAACCTCAGTATGATCGCTGCCATCGGCAACAACTACGAACTGGGCTACCAGAACCAGCTGCTCTGCCACCTGCCCGTTGACCTCAAGCACTTCAAGGAGATCACCTCCGGACACGCCGTCATTATGGGCGACCGCACCTGGGAGTCGCTGCCCAAGAAACCCCTCCCCAACCGTCGCAATATCGTGGTGACACTCGATGACGTCACGTTCCCCGACTGCGAGACCGTGCACTCCATCGAGGAGGCAATGGAGTTGGTGAAGGATGAGGACGAAGCCTTCGTGATGGGTGGCGCCACGATGTACCGTCTCTTTATGCCCTTCGCCGACCGGCTCTACATCACCCGCATAATGTCCGATTTTACCGCCGATGTGTTTTTCCCCACAATAAAAGACGAGGAGTGGGCGTTAGTGGACAACGTTTATCTCCGCAAGGATGAGAAAAACCAGTACGACCTATTTTTCCAATTGTTAATGAGAAAAAGCCAAGCCCTATGAAAAGAATAGCCATTTCCCTGTTTCTCCTGGCCACGGTGCTTTGCGCCGCCGCCCAGAAACCCAAGACTGAATTGCCCGTGCCCGACCTTCCCATCGACGAGCGCACCAACCTGGTGACCTACCAGGATGTGGTGAAGCAGGAGGGTACTCCCCAAGTGCTCTATGCCAGAGCGATGGAATGGGTGAAGAAATACTATAAGAATACCAACGAGGTCATCAAGAACGCCGATGCCGAGAAGTGCGTCATCGAGATGCGCTCCAGCGTGCGTATCTTCTCCAAACAGAAGGATGGCACGGTGATGCAGAAGAACATCGTCTATTACAACTTCAAGTTGGAATGCCGCGACAACCGCTATCGTTATACCATCACCAACTTCAACGAGCGAGCTGCTGCGGCCGCGCCCATCGAGAACTGGTTCAAGACCGACAGTCCCTACTGGTCACCTTCCCAATACGAGTGGCTGAACCAAATCGACAAGCAGGTCAAGGAACTCATCGAGTCCCTGGAAGAGGGAATGCTTCCGCCGGAAGTGTATGAGGACGAGTGGTAGTCTTTTGCTGCTGGCAGCATTGTTTCTTTCCGTTTCGTGTCACAAGCCAGCGGGACAGTTGCGCGTGGACTTTCGTTTTGCCGTGGACGGCGAGCCGTTGCAGCAAGACGAATTGCGCTATATGAATGCCGCTGGCAACCGCTATGCCGTGACGGAAGCGCAGTATTTCATCTCTCATCTGACTTTGACGAAGTCGGACGGCACTTCGGTAGAGGTGCGTGCCGACAAGGCGGCGCATTATGTGGATGCCGACATCGCCTCTACGCTCACGTGGCTGCCCGCCGACGAGATACCGGCCGGGCGCTATACGGAGGTGTCGTTCACTTTCGGCCTTGCCCCCGACCTTAACGTGTCGTATGCCTATCCCGATGCGCCTGAGAACGCGATGAGCTGGCCGGCGAATCTGGGCGGCGGCTATCATTATATGAAAATCAACGGCTGGTGGCAATCCGCCGACGGTACGCAAAGGCCCTTCAACCTGCACACGGGCATTGGGCAGTTGCGCGATGCGGAGGGGAGCATCACTGGTTTTGTGGACAACAACTTCACAGTCACTTTGCCCTTGGAGAATTTTATCATAACGAAAGGGGAAACGGCCCAACTGTGCTTGCAGATGGACGTCAACCAGTGGTTCACGAACCCGCACACCTTTGATTGGGAGGTGTTTGGCGGCAGCATAATGCAGAACCAGGAGGCGCAGGAGTTGCTGCGCGACAACGGGGTAAGTGTGTTTTCCCTTAAGAATTAATCGATATTTTGCAGGAATTCGATCAGTTTGGCCATCGCGCGCCCGCGGTGGCTGATTTTGTTTTTCTGTTCGGCGCTCATCTCGGCGAAGGTCTCGCTGAAGCCGTCGGGCACGAACACGGGGTCGTAGCCGAAGCCCTCCCCGCCGCGGGGGCTCTCGATGATGGTGCCGTCCACGCGCCCCTCGAAGAAGTGCGCCTCCCCGTCGAGGATGAGGGCCACGACGGTCTTGAAGCAGGCGCGGCGGTTGGTTTTGCCCTGCATCTCGTGCAGAAGTTTGTTGACATTGTCGGCGAAGGAGCAGTGCTCGCCGGCGTAGCGGGCGGAATAGACGCCCGGGGCGCCGTTCAGGGCCTCCACTTCCAGGCCGGTGTCGTCGGCGAAGCAGCTGAGGTGGTACTTGTCGTACACGAATTGGGCCTTCTGGAGGGCGTTGCCCTGGAGGGTGTCGGCGGTTTCGGGAATCTCCTCGGTCTGGCCGAGGTCGTGGAGGTTGCGCAGGGTCCAGCGGGGTCCCAGTATCTGGCAGGCCTCCTCGCTCTTGTGGCGGTTATGGGTGGCGAAAACAATGTCCATATCTATAAACAGAAAAAGATGGCATAATTGCTTATGTCATCTAACCTAAAATATTTGAAAAGCGCAAGTTATTGATTATTGGGCAGAGCCGTTGACCTCAATAGCTTGTTTGCCTCTGTAGTAACCACACTCCGGGCACACGCGGTGTGTGAGGATGGGGGCGCCGCAGTGACTGCAAGTGGTCAGTTGGGGAGCCGTGATGAAATCGTGTGCTCTTCTCTTATCTCTTCTCATTGCTGAGTGTCTTCTTTTTGGATTGGGCATAGTATCTAATTTTTATCAGTTATTAATCAGTTATTAATCTAATTTCAAGTTTTTCAGGGCGTCCCAGCGGGGATCGCTTTCTTTTTCCTCCTCCTTTTGCGACAGTTCCTCCAGTTTGGCCAGAACTTGCGGGTCGCAGGTGGAGTTGCCGTTCTCGTCGTCCTCGTGCACGATGCGGATGGGCAGGGCCAGGAAGATGGACTCATAGACGAACTGGAACAGGTCGAGTTCGTAGGTGTTCTCGTTGAGGACCCAGATGTCGTCGTCTTCGCTTTCGGGCTCTTCTCCGATGTTGGGCACCAGCTTGACGATCAGGCGCTGCTCGAAGTCCATCGGAAGACGGACGGGAAGCAGGCAACGGTCGCAGGGGGCCACCACATAGCCGTTGAATTGGCAGAGGACATTCACCAATTTCTCCGTTTTCGTCATCTCAATCCGCAAATCCAACTCACCGTCGCGAACCTCGGAGATTTCTGCAAGTTCAAAGAACGCTTTTTCACAATGTATTGAAAAGCAGCGTGTTCCGTCTTCAACTCCAGACAATCGGAGCTTAAATTCGTCTCGTATTTGCTTTTCGTCCATCGCTCAAGAATTAGGGGTGCAAATATACACTTTTTTTTGATTGTCTCCGTCACCCTTGTTTTTATTCGGTAAAAGTGGGGTGGGAGGGTCTTATTGGAGGTATATTTCGACGAGTCCTTCCGGGGTGGAGACGTGGAGGATGCGGTTCTCGCGGTCCACTTGGGTGACGAACTGCTTGGAGGCGGGGATGAGGATCTCGGTGCCGTTGTGGTCGACCTGCATAATGGGGTTGTTGCTCACTTCGAGGAAATCCTGGCAGGTGCCGATCTCGCCCAGCCGCTCGTCGATGACGGTGAAGCCGATGACTTCGTGGAAGTAGAAGCGGTTGCCGTCGAGGGGCGGGAGCTGGCTCAAGGGGAGGTAGAGTTCCACTTGGGCGAACTCGCGGCACTCGTTGGGGCCGATGCCGTCGAACTTGATGACGAACTGGTTGTTGCCGCGGTAGGCGATGTGCTCCACGGTGTAAGGGATCTTCTCGCCGTCGAGGTCGAGGAAGAGGGCGTCGAGTTGGGTGTACCGCTCCGGGTTGTCGGTATCAAAAAAGGCACACAACTCGCCTTTCAGTCCGAAAGGTCGGGTCAGTGTGCCTAAGTAGAAGAATTCGTCTTTCATTATGCTTCAGCGGGAGCGGCTTCTTCAGCGGCGGGAGCCTCTTCAGCAGCGGCTTCTGCGGCCTCGGCAGCAGCTTGTTCAGCGGCAGCGGCTTCGGCAGCTTCCTGGGCGGCCTTGGCTTCTGCAGCGGCGATTTCAGCATTGCGAGCGGCGATCTTGGCTGACATAGCCTCCTTCACCTTCGTCTCGGCGGCCAAACGTTCTTTCTTGATGTTACGGGCCTTGTCAGCCTCTTCACGAACGATGTTGCTGAGCTTGCTGTTCTTCTCCTGTTTCCAAGCCTCGAACTTCTGCTGGGCCTGGCTTTCGCTGAGCGCACCCTTGGCGATACCGCCCTTGAGGTGCTTCATCAAATAAACGCCTTCGCGTTTGAGAATCGCACGGGCCGTGTCAGAAGGAGTGGCACCTGCTTCCAGCCAATAGAGCGCTCTCTCGAAGTTGATGTTGAGGGTTGCGGGATTGGTCAGCGGGTTGTAGGTTCCAAGGTCCTCTATGAAACGTCCGTCACGTGGTGCACGACCATCCGCAATTACAAGGTGGTAAAAAGGTTGGTTCTTCTTACCTCTTCTTTGTAATCTGATTCTTGTTGCCATAAAACTTTGGTTTGTAGTTAGTTATTAAATAATTTAAATCCCATTTCGTGCCTTCACGAGGCTTCTTTTTTTGGGGCGGCAAAAATACACATTTTTCTTTATGTTTCAATTCCTTATTTTATTATTTTTGCTGCCTTCTATGACGAATCCATTTCGGAACCGGCTCAAACGATGCAAGATGCTCTGTTTCTTGCTGCTGGCATTGCTGTTTTTCGGCGTGCCCTCGCCCCTGCACGCCCAGTTCTACAATGGCTCGCAAATCAGTTTCGGCAAAAACCGCGTGCAGCACCAGAACTTCAACTGGCAGTACCTGCGCGCCGACCGGTACGACGTCTATTTCTATCCCACTGGCAAGGCTTTGGCCCAGTATGTCTATTACAAAGTGCCCCAGTACCTCGGCGAGATGGCGCAATTGCTCAACTACACCTCGCAGAAAAAACTGCAGTTCATCGTCTATAATACCCAGCAGGACTTCCGCGAGTCCAACTTCGCCTACGATGACGAGGAGTTCTACAACCAGGGCGGCGTGACCAATATCTACGGTTCCAAAATCTACCTCTATTTTGACGGCAACCGGGCCCATTTCGACGCGATGATCCGTGCCGGCATAATGAATGTGTATGCCCACTGGCTCGTGAACGGCGCCTCTGTCCGCTCCAATATCTCCGCCGACTATCTCATCAATGTGCCCAATTGGTTCTACAGCGGTCTGGCCTCCTATTTCGGCCAGGACTGGAGCGCCGACATCGACGCGCACGTCAAGGACGGCATCCTTACGCAACGCTATGCCGACCTGGAGGAGTTGTCGCCGGTGGATGCCACCTACGCGGGGCACTCCTTCTGGCGCTATATCGTGGAGCAGTATGGGGAGGGTGCCATCGCCAAGATTCTATACCGTACGCGCTCGGCGAAGAGCGTCGAGAGGGGCATTACCTACGCCACAGGCGTGCGCTACCGCGAGCTGCTCGCCAACTGGTACAAGTACTACTACGTGATGTACCATCCTGACGACAAGCGCGAGCAGCCCGAAGGCGACGGGGTGGTCAAGCGCCCCAGAACCCAGCGCGACTATGCCCGCATCACGCTCTCCCCGCAAGAGGAAAGTTTCGCCTATGTGACCAACGAGGCCGGCCAGATTCGCGTGTGGCTGAAACGCCCGAACCAGTCGCGCCCCCACTGCATCTTCCGCCGTTATGCCAAGACCGAGGACAACCCCGACCTCACCTTCCCCCTTATCGCCTGGCACCCCAACGGCGATTTGCTCGGTATGACGCTGGAGGACAAGGGCCATTGCTATTATTATCCCTATAATCTGGAAAAAAAGAAATGGGAGAAACGTCTTCTGGTGGATGTGGAGAAAATCACCGCCTGGAGCTTCTCGCCCGACGGACAGATGATGCTCTTCTCCGGCTTCCGGAACGGACAGTCTGACATATATTTGTATAGCTTCCTCTCGCGCTCTTTCCAGAACCTGACCAACGACTTTTACGATGATTACGACCCGGTGTTTCTGAATCCCAAGCAGATAGTCTTCGCCTCGAACCGCGAGATTGACTCTATTGGATTGAAGGATGACTTTATGGAGGCGGCACCGCAGGCAAAATACGACCTTTTCCTGTATGACTATGGCAAGAAGGACCTGGCACTGTTGCGCGTGACGCGCACCCGTTATGCCAACGAGTACAACGCCCGCCGGGTGGACAAGCAGAGAATCGTCTATCTCAGCGACAACGATGGGTTGAACAACCGCTACGAGGCGCGTTTCGACAGTGCCATCAGCCGAATCGACACGGGCATCCACTATGCCTATTTCGCCAAGACTGCCCCGCTGACTGACCGTGCCCACAGCATCCTGGAGCAGGCCTACGACCCGGCTACGAACCAGGTGGCCGACATTCAGCTCAAGGACAAGGCCAAGCGCATTTATCTCTCCCAATTGGACCTTTCCTCTCACACAGACCCTTCACCATCGATATTCCATAACCGCATCCGGAATGTAGAAGTTGCCCGTGACCCGATGCGGATGGGTGGCGACAGTCTCCAGCAAGGAGCCCAAACCGGTTTGGAGGAGCACGGATTCGTGCAGGTCTATGTGCAGGACGAAGCGCGCGGTGATGTTGCGGATGGAGACTCCGTGCAGGGGAAGCGCAAGAAGGAGTTTGACATCCCCGTGGGCATTCCCTATCGGGTGCAGTATTCCATCAACAAGTTGGTGACGCAGGCCGATTTCAGTTTCCTGAACACCTCGTACCAGCAGTTTGAGGGGGGCACGTCGCCCATTTACCTCAACACGGGCTTCAACGCGCTGGTGATGTTCGGCATCACCGACCTTTTCGAGGACTATCGCATCACGGGCGGCTTGCGCCTGTCGTTCAACCTGCAGAGCAACGAGGAGATGTTCAGTTACGAGAACCTGTCGCGCCGTCTTGACCGGCAGATTGTGCTTTACCGGCAGGCCATTACCTCTTCCGGTGGCGATTACGTTTATAAGCAGACCTCCAACAGTGTCTTCTATATCTTAAAATACCCGTTCGACAAGTTCAACAGTTTGCGGCTCACGTTCAAGGGGCGTTATGAGACCAACACGGTGGGGGCGTTGAGCGACCGCACCTTGCAGCAGCCCGACACGCGCCATCTTTGGGCGGGCGTGAAGTTGGAGTATGTGTTTGACTCCTCCAAGGAGCTCTACACCAACCTCTGGCGTGGCAGCAAGGTCAAGGTGTTTGCCGAATACGAGCAGCGCGCCGAGAAGGAGACGCAGAATCTCCTGGTGGTGGGATTGGATGCCCGCCGCTCTTTCAAGCTCTACAAGAATATGACGTTTGCCGTGCGCGCCGCTGCCTCCACCAACGTGGGCTCCGCGCGCCTGGTCTATTTTATGGGCGGTGTCGATAACTGGATCAACGCCAAGTTCAACAGTTCCATTTGGGTGGACCAGAGCAAGAATTACGCCTACCAGACCTTGGCCACCAATATGCGAGGGTTCCAGCAGAACATCCGCAACGGCACCTCGTTTGTGTTGTTCAGTGGCGAGTTGCGGATTCCGTTTGTGCAGCTTATCGCCGGTCATCAAGTGGGATTTGAACTCTTCAATTCCCTGCAGCTGAATATCTTTGGCGATGTGGGCACCGCTTGGACCGGTTTGACGCCCTATTCGAAAGACAATTGTCTATACACCCGTTACATCCATTCCGGTCCCATTGATGTGATGATTCGCCGCCAGGTGGATCCTTTTGTGGGTGGTTTCGGTCTTGGCCTGCGCTGCTCCCTTCTGGGCTATTTCCTCCGCTTCGATTACGCCTGGGGCGTGGAGGATTTCCGAATTACCCGGAAGAAGGGGATGTTCCTGTTTTCAATCGGGACGGATTTTTAGGTGGAATGGAGAATTGAGAATGGAGAATTGAGAATGGAGAATTATACCTTAAGCTGCCCCGTAGGGGCAAGAGCCTGGTAGCCCAGCACAAGGCGAAGCCGCAACGTGGCGCCGTGACGAGGAGTCCCGTAAATCGCAAATCGCCAAACATCTGCAAAAAAAATCCCGCGAAACCGCGGGATTTTTTTGTTAGTATCGGTAGTATTCCGACTTGAAGGGGCCGTTGACTGGTACCCCGATGTAGTCGGCCTGTTTTTGCGTGAGCTTGGTGAGCTTGGCCCCGATCTTGCCGAGGTGCAGGCGGGCCACCTCCTCGTCCAACTCCTTGGGCAGGTTATAGACACCCACCTTGTAGTCGTGCTGCCAGAGGTCGAGCTGCGCCATCGTCTGGTTGGTGAACGAGTTGCTCATCACGAAAGAGGGATGGCCGGTGGCACAACCGAGGTTCACCAGACGGCCTTCTGCGAGGATGAAAATGGAGTGCCCGTCGGGGAAGATGTACTCATCCACCTGAGGCTTGATGTTGCGCTTGGTGATGCCCGGCTGGGCCTCAAAGGCGCTGACCTGTATCTCATTGTCGAAATGGCCGATGTTGCAGACGATAGCCTGGTCTTTCATCTTGTTGAGATGCTCCACGGTGATGACATCGCAGTTGCCCGTCGTGGTGACGTAGAGGTTAGCCTCCGGGAGGGCATCCTCCACAGTCTTCACCTCAAAGCCCTCCATCGCGGCCTGCAGGGCGCAGATGGGATCCACTTCGGTGACGATGACGCGCGCACCGTAGGACTTCATCGACTGGGCGCAGCCTTTGCCCACGTCGCCGTAACCGCACACGCAGACCACCTTGCCGGCCAGCATAATGTCGGTGGCACGCTTGATGCCGTCGGCCAAAGACTCGCGGCAGCCGTACTTGTTGTCGAACTTCGACTTCGTGACGGAGTCGTTCACGTTGATGGCGGGGAAGAGCAACTCGCCGCGCTCCATCATCTGATAGAGACGGTGCACGCCCGTGGTGGTCTCTTCGGAAACACCCTTGATTTCCTTGACCATATTGTGCCACTTGTGCGGGTCTTCCTTCAGGATTTCCTTGAGGGTATGGAAGATGACGGCCTGTTCGTGGTTTTCAGGAGTCTTGTCGAGAATGGTGGGGTCCTCTTCGGCCTTGTAGCCGAGGTGGATGAGCAGGGTGGCGTCACCGCCGTCGTCCACGATCAGTTGCGGCCCTTTGCCTCCCGGGAAGGAGAGCGCCTGGTTGGTGCACCACCAGTAGTCTTCCAGGGATTCGCCCTTCCAGGCGAACACGGAGACACCCGTGGCGGCGATGGCTGCGGCGGCGTGGTCCTGCGTGGAGAAGATGTTGCAGCTGCACCATCTCACCTCCGCGCCCAAATGCACTAACGTCTCAATCAGCACGGCGGTCTGAATCGTCATATGCAGCGAGCCCATAATGCGGACGCCGTTCAGCGGCTTGGAGTCACCATATTTTTCTCTCAATGCCAGCAGACCCGGCATCTCTTTCTGCGAGACCTCAATGTCCTTGCGGCCCCATTCGGCCAATGACATATCGGCCACTTTGTTCTTCAATTCGTAATCAGTCATTTCTGTATCTTTTTTCGTTTAACAATATAATATAGAGTGAATTTTTATTTCTCGGGTTTCAAATCGACACGAGTGTAGTTGTCGTAATTGAAATATTTCTTCATAAAGTTGACGAGGTCCTTGTTGGTGACGGAGTTCACCATATCGGCATACTCGTTCACGGCATTCATATCATCGCCGTACAACACTTTGCCTTGGATGTAGCTGCGCCAGAAACTGTTGGTCTGGATGTTCTTCTCGCGCGTGGAGATGAGCTGCTTTTTCACTTTGGCCAGCGTTTTCTTGTCGGTGCCCTTCTTGCCCACAGTCTTGAGAATGTCGAGGCAGACATCGGCCAGCTTGTCGGTCTTTTGGGGACTGCAGCTCAGCATAATCATCAGCGTGTAGGTGGGAGAGGGGTATTTGGAGGCGCCCATCTGGAGCATCGGGGAATAGACATCACCCATCTTCTCACGGACAATCTCCAGCAGATACTGCTCCAGCACATCGCCCAACACACTCACGGTGATGTTGTTCTTCGGGGTGTAGTCGAAAGGCTGCTCGAAATAGAGTCCCATCCAGGCTTGTTCCTCCTGGCCGTAGAGCACAACGTCCTTCTGGACACCCTTGAAATCGGGTTTGAAGACGGTAGCGTCGAAGTTCTCTTTCTTGTTGCTGGTCTTCATAGAGCCTAAATAGACGCAGAGGAGTTCGTCCATCACTTTCTCGTCGTAGTTGCCCACGAATACGAAGGTGAAGTCGGCGGGGTTGGCGAAGCGCTCCTTGTAAATCTGGACGGCTTTCTCGAAATCAACTTTCTTGAGATAATCGGGGGTCATCGTGAGTTGGTTCACCAGATAGGGGTCTTGCTGGGTGGCCTTGTCGATGAGGGCGGCGATGAAACGGTACATAATGTTGGCCTGGATCATTTTGAGGCCCTCTTCCGTCTCGTTCAGCACCAGCTCGCAGGCGTTTTGGTCGGCGCGGGGGTTGGTGAAGAAGGCGTTCAGGTATTGGAAGAAGAACTCCAGGTCTTTCGGGGTGGAGGAGCCACTCAGACTCTCGGTCATAGCGCTGATCTCGGGAGTCACGCCGGCCTGCTTGCTCTTGAGCTTCTTGGTCAGGGAGTTGTAGTCAATCTCGGCGATACCGCTGCGGTCGATGATTTCGGCGGCGAAGTTGGCAGAGGGAAGGTCTTCCACCTTGTAAAGGCTTGTGCCTCCCTTGCTGACGGCCGTGAAGAGAATCTCGTCGTTCTTATAGTCGGTTTTCTTGAGGATGACTTCAATGCCGTTGGAGAGGGTGACCTTGCGGGCGTTGATAGCGGGAATCTCCTCGTTCTTGACGATGGTTCCGGGTTTCAAGGTGCTTCTTTCTACGATCTCCTGCTCCTTGTAGGTGTCCACGTAGGGTTCCACATCTTTCAGTTTCTTGTCGGTGATGACCTTGAGAATCTGCTCCTGGGTGGGCACGTTCACACCCTCTTTTTCAGGAGCCATTACGATGGCCACGAAGTTTTCGGGGGTGATCCAGCCTTTGGCGAGTTCGTTGATTTCATTGACGTAGATGCCGTCGATGAGTTTCTTGGCGAGGGTGTATTCGCGCTTGGCACCCGGAATGGGGTCGTGGTGCAGGAAGTTGCTGACGTATTCGGAAGCATAACGGGAGGATTCGGTCTTGTCAACCTCGTTGGAGGCGCGTTCCATACGCTCCAGCAAAGCCGTTTTGGCACGGTCGAGTTCGCTCTTGAGGAATCCGTATTTGAGCACACGGTAGTCTTCTTTCATCAGCACTTCGATGGATTCAAGAATCTTGTTCTCCTTGCAGGCAGCCTGGGAACCGTACATATCGGTGAGGCCTATGAAATTGGAGTAACCAGTGGAGGCGCCGATGAAGGGGCATTTGGAATTCTGAGTCAACTCTTCCAAACGGGCGTCGTACATCTCGTTGTAGAGGTCGATGAACAGCTGCTTGCGGTAGTCGCCGACAGTCTTCACGGCGAAGTGCGGGAACTTGCGGACGAGCATCACGGTGTTGCCGGCGGCCTCTTTGTCGGTGCAGACCGAGACCAGGGGCTCCTGGTTGCTGCCGATGGCGTATTGCTCCTTCACGCGCGGGTTCTGCACGGCGGGAATGTCGCTGAACAGGGTCTTGATTTTGGCTTCCACTTGGTCCACGTCAATGTCACCCACGACGATGACGGCTTGCAAGTCGGGACGATACCAGTCGTTGTAGAAGTCTTTGATGACCTGGTAGTCGAAGTTTTGGATGATGTCGAGCAGTCCGATAGGCATACGGTCGGCATAGCGGGAGTCCTTCATCAGGATGGGCCACCACTGCTTGCGCATACGGTCGTCGGCGCCGAGTCCGAGACGGTACTCTTCGGTGATGACGCCTCTTTCGGCATCGATTTCAGCGTGGTCGTAGAGCAGGCCGTGCGCCCAGCCGCGCAGGATTTGCAGGCCGAGGTCAAGATTCTTGGGATCGTCGAGCGGCATCGGAATCATATACACGGTCTCGTCGAAGGAGGTGTAGGCGTTGAGGTCGGCGCCGAACACCACGCCCAGACTCTGCAACTTGTCGATCATCGTGTTGCCGGGCATTCCCTGGATGCCGTTGAAGGCCATGTGCTCGGTGAAGTGGGCCAGACCGCGCTGGTTGTCGTTCTCCTGGTTGGAGCCGGCATTCACGGCAAGGCGGAATTCCACCACCTTCTTGGGTTGGGTGTTGCGACGGATGTAATAGGTCATCCCGTTGCTGAGTTTGCCGATGCGGACACGCGGGTCGTTCTTGACCACTTCGTCCAAATTGACATCCTGTCCGAAGGTAAACACCGCGGTAAGGAGGATGCTGAACAGTAAAAAGATTTTTTTCATAAAACGGATAAGGTTAAATGATGGATAATGAATTATTTGTTATGATTGTTTTTTCTTGGAGAAACGCACTTTACGCAGCACGATGAGGACAATGCCCAACAGGGTGATGGCCAACAACGGGATGCCAATGTTGAGGAGGGCGAGCTTGATCTTCTTGCCTCTGATTTTTTCCTGATTGAGAGAACCGATCTTGAAGTTCTTAGCACGCAGTTGCAGCAGGTCGTCGTCATCGCAGAGGTAGTTGACGCAGTTGACGATGAACTGGGTGTTGTCAAACATTGTGCGGGTATAGATGTCGTAACCGGCGGGATAGGGCTGGTTGCGTTTGCGGTCGAAGGGGTTGCGGATGATGTCGCCGTCGGAGACAAAGATCTGGCGGGTGGGCACGCTGTGGTCGCGGAAGTCCAGCTCCTTGATGGTGTCGAACTCCACCGGCAGGATGCCCTTGAATGCCGACTGGAAAGTGCCCTCCACCAATACGGCAATGGGCAGGTTGCGGAAGGCGTACTCCTGCATATTGGGCTTGGAGATGCCCACGCGCAGGGAGACAATGGAGGGCGCCGGCACCAGTTTCGAGCGCTCCGAACTGAACATCAGCGGCGTCTTGGTCAGGTTCTCCGATTTGCCCACCAAATCGATGGAGCCGGCAAAGTCGGACTTGACCTCCTTGATGTTGCGCACAATGGGATGGTCGCTGAAGTTGACGATGTCCAAGCTGTAAGGGAACGCCATAAACTTGTATTGGGGCTGGTCGCCGATGGTGCTCACCTGCTGCGGAATGGGCAGGCAGCTGAGGTCTTGTATCAGGTTGGGGTTGATGCGCACGCCGTAGGTGAAGAAGAGGTCGTTGATGTAGAGCGACCGCGGGGTGGCGAAGAATTCGGGGGTGCTTTGCAGGCTGTCGAGCGAGGCAGTGGTGTTGTCGATGAGCCACAGAATCTTGCCCCCGCGCATTATGAACTGATCGAGGATGTATTTATCGAACTCGCGGAACGGTTGGGTGGGCTGGGCCACGATGAGCACATCATAGCGGTTTTCACCCAACTCCAACGTCTGCGATGCGGAGTCGGCAAGACTGATGTCGCGCAGGGCGTTGATTTTGCCGTCCAGCACAATGCGGTTGACATTGTAGAAACGCTGCAGCTGCATCATTGTCCAGCAGGTGCTCCAGAAGTCCAACTCGCCGTGACCCTCCAAAAAGGCGACATTCGGTTTTTGGCTCTTCATCATCCTGCGGATAGGGGAGACGAGGTTATATTCCAGCTCCTGGATGGAGTATTGCAGCCAGTCGGATCCGGAGGGGTCGGCCACCACCACCTGGGCGGGGTACTCCTTGCTGTGGTAGGAAACGATGGCGCCTGGAATCACCATATGGGTGGAGTAGCCCGAAGCATCCTCCCGGCTGATGGGGATGGGCTGCAATCCCTTGCGCACAAATTCGGCCAGGATGGAGTTGACCTCCTCGTTGTTCTTGCCCTCCAGCGGGTCGATGAATTCGAAATAGACATTCTTGGAATAGCTGCGGAAATCCTGCAGCATCTGCTCCACCTGTTTGGCAAACAGCTGGTAGTCGGCCGGCTGGTCCTTGCCCTTGAGATAGACGCGGAAATAGACGCGGTCGTCCAGGTTTTTCAGCATCTCGATGGTGGAAGGGGAGAGCGAGTGCCGCTTGTCTTTCGTCAAGTCGATGCGGAAGAAGAGGTAGGAGGAGAGTATGTTGATGACGACCACGGCCGCCAAGGCGATGACCAGTCCGAGGAGAGTGCTTCTCTTAAATTGCTTGCTGCTGTTGTTGCTGTTCTTTTTCATAGACTTCAGGCGATTCAAGGGTTACCATTTGCGTTTGAGAAGCACGATGCGGGTGCCGAAGAGGAAGAGGAAGACGACACTGCAGAAATAGATGATGTCGCGGCTGTCGATGACCCCCTTGCTGATGGAGGCGTAGTGGTGCTCGATGCCGAGCGACTTGATGTAGTAGCCTGCCGCCCCGAGCGAATCGAAGGAGTAGATGAACGCGAACCCGAAGGAGAGGATGAAGCAGAGTGCGGCGGCAATGATGAAGGCGATAATCTGATTGTTCGACAGGGAAGAAGAGAACAACCCGATGGAGATGTAAACGGCCCCGAGGAGTATCAGCCCGAGGTAGGAGCCCCAGGTGCTGCCCATATCCAGGTTGCCGACAGGGTTGCCCAACAGTATCACCGTGATCACGTAAACCAGGGTGGGAAGCAGGGCGATGACCAACAACGTGAGGCAGGAGAGGAACTTGGCCCAGATAATCTGCCAGTCGGTCAGGGGCTTGGTCAGCAGCAGGTCCATCGTGCCCGTGCGCCGCTCCTCGGCAAAGGAGCGCATCGTGATGGCCGGCACGAGAAACAGGAAAAGGAACTGCGACAGATTGAACAGCCCGTGAAGGTCGGCCAATCCCGCGTCCGGAATGTTGTCCACGTTGGGGAACACCCACAAGAACAACCCGGAGATGATAAGGAATACTCCTACGAACACATAGCCGATAATGGAGCTGAGAAAAGACTTTATCTCCTTGATATATAAACTAATCATTCTTTTTAGAATTAGGGCGCAAAAGTAAGTTTTTTTTGCGACTTCTTCAACCCCTTTCCAAGCGCCTTTTCTATTTCAGTCCATCCCTTTCCAACAGGGCGTCCAGACGGGGCTTGCGTCCCATAAAATCGACGAACATTTCCATCGCCGGTTTGGACCCTCCTTTGGAGAGGATGGTCTCGGCGTAGCGGCGGGCCACATCCTGGTTCATCACCCCCTCTTCGCGGAAACGTGAGAAGGCGTCGGCTTCGAGCATCTCGGCCCATTTGTAGCCGTAGTAGCCGGCCGCGTAGCCACCGGAGAAGATGTGGTTGAAGGAGGTGCACATACAAGCCTCCGGGTAGATGGGCAGGGAGGCGAGGGAGGAGAATACCCTCTGTTCCTGCTCGCGGATGTCCACTTCATCGCTGAAGTCGTGGGTGTGCCACATCATATCGAGGTAACCGAACGAGAGCTGCCGCGCCGAGGCGTAGCCGGCCATATATTGGCGCATCTTCTTGAGCTGGGCGATGTACTCCTCCGGAATCAACTCGCCGGTCTGGTAGTGGCGGGCGAAGGTTTTCAGGAATTCATATTCCGTGGCCCAGTTCTCGTTCAGCTGCGAGGGCAACTCCACGAAGTCGTGCTGCGAGTTGGTGCACGACAGGGAGGCGTAAGGCACGTCGGAGAGCATCCCGTTGAGGGCGTGTCCGAACTCGTGCAGGAAGGTGGTTACCTCGTCAAAGGAGAGCAGGCTGGGACTCTTCGGTGTGGAGGGGGTGAAGTTCATCACGAGGCTCACTAACGGGCGTACTTCACGTTTGTCAGCATCCACCCACTGCTCGCGGAAGGTGGTCATCCAGGCGCCACTGCGTTTGGTAGCGCGCGGATGGAAGTCCAGGTACAGCACCGACAGGAAACGCTCCCCTTGGTACACTTCATATACCTTTACATCAGGATGATAGGTCTCGATGCCGGGCGCCTCTGCAAAACGCAGCCCATAGAGGTTCGTGGCCAAAGCGAAGATGCCGTCAATGACGTTCTCGAGCTTGAAATAGGGCTTGAGCACCTCGGCGCTGAGGTTGAAGAGGGCGTTTTTCTGCTTCTCGGCATAGTAGGCGTAGTCCCACGGCTGTATGGTGTCGCTGAAGCCTAATGTGCGGGCGTAGTCGTTCAGCGACTCTATCTCGCGGCGGGCGGCGGGCACAGAGTATTGGGCCAGCTCGTCCAGCAGCTTGTAAACCTCCTCGGCATTCTGGGCCATACGGTTGTGGAGCACATACTGGGCATAGTTTTTGTATCCCAGCAGGTGTGCGATTTCCTGCCGGCAGGCAAGGATGCGGCGGATGACACCGCAGTTGTCGTTCGGGCCCCCGTAGGCGATGCGGCAGGCGTGTGCGTACATCTCCTTGCGCAGTCCACGGTCGTCGGCGTAGGTGAGGAGCGCGCGCCGGCTGGGGAACGAGAGGTCGAACACATAACCCTTGCCCTCCTTTTCGCGCGCCTTCTGGGCGGCAATCTCCAGGTCGGTGTCCGGTACCCCCTTCAGTCTCCGCTTGTCGGTGACAAACAGGTACCAGCTGTTGGTGGCCGCCAGCGCGTTCTGCCCGAACTGTAACGTGAGGTTGGAGAGTTCCACCGAAAGCTCGCGGAACCGGGCCTTCTGCTCGTCAGGCAGCGTGGCGCCGTTGCTCTCAAAGGCGTCGTACGTCCGCTGCAGCAGCATCCGGTCCACATCGTTCAGGGTGCTCAACTCGTTTTTATAGACTGTCTGCACGCGCTTGAACAGTTTGTCGTTCAGATAGATGTTGTTGTAAAAATCGGTGATGAGGGGCTGTATGGTGTTGGCCATCTCCTGCATCTCGGGGGTGGCGTCGCATTCGATGAGGTTGAAGAAGATGCCGGCGGCACGCCCTAACATCTCCCCGGAACGGTCCAGCGCCACGATGGTGTTGGCAAAAGTGGCCGTCTCAGGGTTCTGCGCGATGCCGTCTGTCTCTTTCTGTGCCATCTCAATGGCGGCGGTGAAGGCGGGCACGTAGTGCTCGGGACGTATGGTGCTGAACGGAGGGGTCTGATGAGGTGTGTCCCACACCTGCAGCAAGGGGTTGGGAGTCTCTTTTTTTTCTTTTTCCATAATAAAGAAGATGTTATTGGATGATGGAGGCCACCACGGTGGCGGCGATGCCCTCGCCGTGGCCCGTGAACCCCATTTTTTCGTTGGTCTTGGCTTTGATGGAACAACGGTCGGGGTCCAAATCAAGAAGACGAGACAACTGCTGCGTCATCTCGTCGATATAGGGTTTCATCTTGGGTTGCTCCAAGATAAGAGTACAGTCGATATTGTTGACCCGCCAGCCCTTTTTGTGGAGGAGTTCCACCACGCGGGCGAGCAGCAGGGTGCTGTCGATGCCTTCGAAGGCGCCGTCGGTGTCGGGGAAGTGGGTGCCGATGTCCTTGAGGGCGGCGGCCCCGAGAAGGGCGTCGCAGAGAGCGTGGATGAGCACGTCGCCGTCGGAGTGAGCGGCCAATCCCTGCTCAAAGGGGATGTGTACCCCTCCAAGTACCAGCGGCCGGTCCGGAGCGAACCGGTGCGAGTCATAGCCGAAACCCACGCGGAAGTCCATCGCCATTAGTATTTGTTCAAACGGCCCTGCTTCTTGATGTCCTCTTTGTTGAAGGAGGAGAAGTCGAACGACAGGGTGAAACGCAAGGTGTTGGCCAGGGGGTGCGTCTGTCCGTTGGTGGTGAACAGATAGGAGACGTCGATGTTGAAGACGTTGTATTTGAGTCCGACACCCATTGAGAGGAACTGGCGGTTGCCCTTGTATTTGCTCTCGTGGAAGTAGCCGAGGCGGACGAAGAAGAGGTCGCGGTAGCTGTATTCGGCCCCTAATGCCCAGATGATCTCAGCCATCTCTTCGGCAAAGACGCTTGCATTCACACCATTGTGGCCGATGCCCGGCGCATCGTAGAACGACTGGATCATACCTTGCGGCACGGAGACATCCGGGTCGCGACCCGACAGGATGACAGGATTGTTGTACTGGTCATAGATGATGCGACCTGTGATGGAGTCGGTTTGATAGACAGGGTTGGTGGGCACTAACAGCTTGTTGACCTCCCCGGTAATGGCCAGTTTGTTGTATTCGTCAAACCCCATCTCGTAGCCGAGACCGATCTTCAGGTTGGTGGGCAGGAAGTCACGACGCAGCGTTCCGGAGGAGTATGACATCTTGTTACCCATATTGGAGATGCAGAAACCGGCACGCAGAATGGAACTTTCCAACTTCTTGGCCTTCAGCTCCTGCTCGTAGAACAGGGAGAGGTCGGCGGCGCCGGCCAGACCGGCTCTGGTTTCCTGACCGCCCACATATTGCCCGGCTGTGAGGTTGGAGTAGATGAAACGCGGGGTGAGGGCGATGGAGAGTTCGTCAATCAATTTACGGGAATAGGTGAAGTCGAGGGCGAACTCGTTGGGGTTCTCCTGCATCGTGGGGTTGCCCATATCGTCGGTGAACTGGATGTCACCCAAGGAGAAATAGCGGAGCGAGAAGGCGATGGCGTCCATCTCGGTCATACGCCAATAGGTGCTGAGATAGAGCAGGTTAATGTCCGATACCAGATTGCGCAGCCAAGGGCTGTAGGAGACGCTGATACCGAAGGTGTTCTTGTTGAACACATATTTCGCAGGATTGTATGCCTGGGAGTTGATGTCTGCGGAGGTGGCGCAGCCGACGTCGCCCATTGCGCCGCCGCGCGAGTCGGGGGCTATCTGGAGGAACGGTACGGCCGTGGTGATGGTGTTCAATTCTTTGCCGCTGAGCTGGCTCATGCTCTGAGCCTGGATTTGGGAATTGACGAGTAGTACAATCAGTACTAGGAGAGAAGTTTTCTTTTTCATTAACGGGTTAAACTTTTTCTGTTTTTTTATGCAAAGAAGTCTAACGTCTATTTTTTGACTTTATTTTTCAATGCCTGATATTTTTTTTCAAAAAAAATGCATTGTTATAGAATTACCAGTTTTTCAATGACTTCCGCGGTCTGGTTTTGCGAATTGCGCACGCGAAGTTTGTACATATAGACGCCTTTCCCGATTTTGTCGCCGTAGTCGTCGAGGCCGTCCCAGGGGATGGCGGCGCTGCGGTTGCCCTCTAGATACTGGGAGGTGGTGATGCTCTTCACCAGCTTGCCGGAGATGGTGTATATCTGTACTTGGATGTCAAAAAGACCGCCGCCTTGGTTGTGCTCGAAGTAGAAGTCGGTGTGCGTAGTGAAGGGGTTGGGGTAGTTGAGCACGTGGCTGAGCTTGAGTTTCTCGTCGGAGAGCACCTCGAAGGTCAGCCGACCCTCGGAGTGGTTGTTGTTGATGTCCCACGCCCGCACCGTGATGGTGTGCTGGCCTACGGCAAGGTCGCTGAGGTTGTAGCGCACTGTGCCGGCGTTGAAGCTGTCCTTGTCGGTCTGGTAGTAGTCGTTGAGCACAATTTGCGATTCCGTGGCGTCGTCCAGGATGGCGGTCAGGTCGTGGCCGATGCCGTTGCCGGTGGTGTTGATGCCGTAGTTGTCGCGGATTTTGGCGATGAGCACGGGATCGGGGTTGACAATGCCGCCGTTGACGAACTGCTCGTCGTTGAGGTAAAGCTCGATTTCCGGGCCCTCCTTGTCATCCACGCCGGAGGTGTCGGTGCCGCCGATGATGAAGTTGGTGAAAGAGCCCGCCCCATCTTCGTTCTGGCTGGAGGCATAGTAGCTGATCTTTCCGCGACCGTAGCTATAGTCAATGTCTTTGGGCACATAGAACGAGAAGGTGAAATGTCCGTCCTTCACGGTGTTGTTGCCCTTGAAGAGGATGCTTTTCTGCTGGGTGAAGTCGAAGGCGGGACTGCTGGGGTCGTTGGAAAGGGTGGTGATAGTGACGGCCTTGTCATAGACTGATGGAAAGACCGAGCCGTTGAAGCCCGTGAGGGTCTGGCCGTTCGCATCCACGACGCGCCCGCTGACGGTCATCAGCGAAAGGGCGCGGATCGTGTCGTGGGCCGTTCCGACAGGTTTGTGGTTGATGGAGTCGGTGACAATGTTGTAGGTGGGGATGGCCAACGGCATCGAGGGATCGCCCAACAGCACGAACATCAGCAGGTTGGGGTTCTTGCCGCTGTAGTTGTTCTTGGCTCTCCGCATAATGTCGCCGATGGTGGGATAACGGCCATCGTAGGTGTTGAATATCGTGCTGTAGATGTGCCGCCCGAAGGCGTTGTTGGGGGAGGACCAGGCCTCGCGGGTGGCCGTAATGATGGCGCTGCCGCCGCCCTCTCGGTTGAACAGGACCAGGTCGGCAGGCGAGAGCGTGGGCCGGTCGTAAAAGCCGAAGGTGCACGACAAGGTCAGCATCGCCGGCATATTGTATTTGTTGGTCCAACGGTTGATGTCGGAGGTCTCCAGAATGCGTTCCGCCGCCCAGCCGTCCTTGCCGCTATGCCCGATGTAGGTGAAAAACAGAGAACCACGGTTCATCCGGTTGTTGATGGCCGTGGTGACCTCCGGGTAGCGCTGTCCGCCGGCGTTGGACACCTGCGGGAAAGCATCCAGGTATATCTTGTCGAAGTTGATGTTCGGGTTGGCGTTTGCCACGATTCGCGTGAAACTGTCGGCATTGGAGATAAAGTCGTTGTACTCCTCGTCATCCGCCACGATGGCCATCATATTGCGCCAGTCGCCGAAATTGGAAATCTGTGTGGAGCCCTCGGCCAAGAGGTTCACTTTCTGCGTGTAGATGATGCTCTTGGCGACAACGTCTTTGGCCTGGGCGACTGTGGTACAGGGGATGCGCCCCACGGCAATGTCGTACAATCCGTCAGCGTTGAGGATGCCACCCTCATCATCGTCCAATAAGCCCATTACGTCGTCATTGGAGAAGAAATGGATCTCACTGATAGAGTTGGGAGGAGTGCATTGGTAGTTGGGAACGTAGATTTCTGTGCCGGAAATCCTTCCGCGATAGTCGTAGCAGGGCCGCCCAAACAATAGCAAATATTTGGGATACTGCTTGTTGCTCCTGTCATAAATCATCTTGGCATAGTCGCGGATGGCCATCGGGTCCAATGATCCGCTGGAGAACTCGTTGTAAACCTGCTTGGTGGTGACCACCTTGACGGTCAGTCCGTCGTTCTGCTCGCGGAACTTGGCCAGTTCATTGGCTTGCGCGAGGAACTTGGGATGCGTGACGATGATCATATCCACACTTCCCGTGGCGTGCAGGTTCTGGTTGGCGACACTGCCGCCCGGCGTGATGCTGAGATAGGAGTTGCCGTTGAAGGCGAAGAAATGACGCAGCGTGTCGGTGGGGACAGAGAACCCGTACTGGCCGTTGGCCTGCACCAGCGAGTAACGGCGGGTTTCCCCGGGGTTGGTGACGTCCCATACCATCGTGCCACTGTTCGCATTGGCGATGTTGAAGCGGCTGACTCTGCCCGCCCCGACCGTGGAGGGATTGCAGAAGGGGAACTGCGCCGAGTGCATCGACAGCTGGCAAGTGGCCTCCAGCTCTATCCAGTTGAGGTAGGCACTGGAGGAGGTCGCCGGCTTGTTGTATTCCAATGTGACGACTATGTTAGAGTTGCCTGGTGTGAACCGGAAGTCGCCGCTGGCCATTGTGGCGGAGGTGCTGCTCGACAGGCCGGTGAAGGAGAAGCCGCCTACGGGGATGTTGTTCACTTTGACGGCCATAGAGGAGACGACCGTCGAGGCCGCGGCCCCGGCAACAGAGAGCCGCGCACTCTGCGGCTTCACGCCCGGCACGGTGAAGGTGTAGGAGCGCTGGGTGGTTACGTCAAAGAGGTCGCCGAACCAAATTGTGCCGGTCTCCCCGAAAATGTTGAGGTCCTCTTCGTAGAAATCATAATAAGTATAGTCATCCACGGTATAGTTGGGTGTCAGGGTGCCGCCGTCCACGGTGGCCACACGCTTTTTGCTTCCCACGCCGGGCGTGGCGGTGATGAAATACCAGGTGACATCAGAATAAATGTTGATGCGGTGCGAAAAGCGTTGGCCGACAGTGTCGTAGGTCCAGGTGTGCGGCGACTGGCCGTAGAAGAGGAAGTAGTCGCCGGCGTTGAGTTGCCCGTCGCCGCCATCGACAACCATAATGGGCAGTTCCGTCAGGTCGTCGGCGCGCGGAGCGCTGTTGGCCTCGGGCAGCATTTTGCCGCCGTTGCCGAACAAGGCAATCTGGGATGAGGTGATGGGAGTGGACATTCCCATCGCCACCAGGTCATCGTAAGTGACCTTGTAGATGCCCGTTTTGGAGAGAGAGAAGTTGTACCACTGGCCGGAAGCCAGCACGGATTGCGCGGCATATCCCTTCGCGGCCTTGGCAGCCTTGGGGGCGCGACCCTCCAAAACAATCGTTGCCGAGGTAATGCGACGATATGCCCCGTCACCGCTCTTCACGATGGGGATGAATGAGAGCAGCAGGAAAGGCTCCCCCCTCTCGCTGGCGGATACGGCGCTGACCGCCAGTTCGCGGTTGTGGAAATCATCCGGAACCAAGGCGGCGTCAGCGGCACTCATCGGCTCGTACTCCACCGCTGTTACGGAAATGTCATATTGGGTATAGAATTGCGCGATGGCGATTTTCTCGTAGTAGGAGGGCAGGGTGGGGAAGTCCTTGTCGTAAACCGTGCCGTCAAAATGGAGAAATTCTTGGGATTCTTCGTCAGAGAAAGCCCGCACAATGTTGTCAGTCCAGGTTATCTGTATTTTTTTTTCAATTCTTTGTGCTTGAATATGAGGCATTTGTAAGAAAAATGCCAAAAAAGTGCAAAGGAGTACCCAAGAATTCTTTTTCATTTGCCGTTATTTAAAAAAAGATGCATAATCGCAATTTTTCCAACGATGAAACGTTGTGATTATTGCACTGTTTATAACATTAAAAAATGGGTTGCAAACATAAAAAATATTTTTGTATTTTTGCCCGCTTATAAAAACCGTATGCTATGCACAAAAGAATCATAATTCTACTAGTCGCAGTCTTGGGATTGTCCGTGATGCGGGTACAGGCACAGGATCCGATGTTTTCGCAGTTTTATGCCAATCCGCTTTTCCTCAATCCTGCTATGGCCGGCACCAATGTTTGTCCGCGTCTTGCTTTCAATTTCAGAGACCAGTGGCCTTCAATGCCGGGTACGTTTATGACCTATGCGGCCTCGTATGACGAGCATTTTGACAAGATCTACGGTGGCATTGGCGTCCAGTTCTGGGGCGACCGCGCCGGTGAGGGCGGCATCCTCAACACCTACAACGCCAGCGCAATGTACTCCTTCAAGGTCAAGGTGTCCAAGAAGTTCAATATGCGCTTCGCTCTCCAGGCTGCCTTCCAGAACAAGTCCCTCGACTGGTCCAAGCTCACTTTCGGCGATATGATCGACCCCCGCTACGGTTTTGTATATTCCACCAATGAGAATATCGCCAACTACATCAACCACATCAACACCCTCGACTTCTCATTCGGTTTCTTGGGCTATACCCCTCACGTCTATTTCGGCTTCGCCGCCAAGCATATTGCCACACTCAGCCTTTCGGGAAAAACCACTCCCTATAGCTTCCTCTCCGGCAATGCCGATGGCAATTTCTACGATATGCTGAAACTCACCGCCCACGTCGGCGCCAGCTTCGACCTCAAGCGCAAGAGCAAGAAGGAGACCTCCTTCGGTGACATCTCCATCAGCCCCAACTTCATCTACGAACACCAACTCGGCTTCAACTATTTCAGTGAAGGCCTCTATATGAAGTTCTATCCCTTCACCGTGGGTGTCTGGTGCCGCCACGGCCTCACATACAAGTACGATGAGCCGATGCTCGACCAGAACGGTAATGTCATCTTCGGACCCGACAGCATTACGCCGATGACCCAGAAGACCAACATCTACAACTCCGACGCCATCATCTTTATGTTCGGCCTTGAATACAATATGTTCAAAGTCGCTTACTCCTACGACTTGACGATCAGCCGACTGGCCAGCGCCACTACTGGCGGCAGCCACGAGGTGTCGGTGCAAGTCCTCCTGCCGTGCCCCAAGAAACGCAAGGCAATCAAGGACCTCAAGTGCCCGTCCTTCTAATCTGATATTGTAACCACATAACCTTTCACATAGAAAATAAACAACTATAAAATGAATAAAGTAACGAAATTTTCAGGTTTGCTTATGATCGTCGCTCTCTTGACGATGATGTCCTCGTGCAAGAAAGAGACCTCCCCGACCACTGGTTGGAAGTACAACGATGCCAAGAACGGCGGTTTCGAAGTGGCTCCCTTTGAGGAGCAGGCCACCGGCCCCGGACTGGTCTTCATCGAAGGTGGTACCTTCGTGATGGGCTCTATGGAAGAGGATGTGATGAAAGACTGGAACAACACGCCTCGCCGCGTTTCCGTTGCCTCTTTCTATATGGACGAATGCGAGATTTCTAACGTGGACTATCTGGAGTACCTCTACTGGCTGGAACGCGTCTTCGTGCCTCAGGACCTCAAGGTGGTGTATGACAACGCTATGCCCGATGAGAATGTGTGGCGTGACCGTCTGAGCTACAATGAGCCCGATGTGGAGTACTACTTCCGCCATCCCGCCTACCGCCATTATCCCGTTGTGGGTGTGAACTGGCTGCAGGCTACCAACTACGCCGCCTGGCGTACCGACCGTGTGAACGAGCAGATTCTCGTGGACCGCGGCTATGTGGAGTTCGCCGAGACCCCGACCGCCGAGGGCTACTTCAACACCGACGCCTACCTGACCTACGAAACCTATGAGGCTGAAGGCGAAAAGCGTCTCAAATACATCTCCTCCGGTGAATACCGCAACGTCAAGATGGAAGATGGTATCCTCCTGCCCAAGTACCGCCTCCCGACCGAGGCTGAGTGGGAATATGCTGCCTACGGCTTGATTGGCAATACGCTCAACGAACGCGTCCTCGAACGTAAGGTCTATCCGTGGAACGGTCAGCAAATCCGTACCGAGGATAAGAAATACTACGGCGATATTATGACCAACAACCGTCGTGGCCGTGGTGACCTTATGGGTGTCGCCAGCGCCTTGAACGATGCCGGTTTCAAGACCAAGGAAGTCCGCTCCGACTGGCCCAACGACTACGGCTTGTACCAAATGGCTGGTAACGTCTCCGAATGGGTGATGGACGTCTATCGTCAGGTTTCCCACGATGATGTGACTGAGTTCAACCCCTTCCGTGGTAACTATTTCGAGACCAAGAAACTCCTCGAAGACGGTACTGTGGCCGAGCGTGACAGCGTGGGTAAGATCCCGATGGTGCCCGTTTCCGACTTCAAGAACGACAGACGCCGTAACTACCGCGCCGCCGATAACCGCAACTACGCCGATGGTGACTGGCAGTCCCTGCAGAGTATGGACGATTGGAAGAATGCCGTCAAGTCCTCCGATGCTTCCGATGCTACCGAATATATGTACCGCAAGGAGATCAACTCCGCCTACGGATACTCTCTGGTCAGCGATAATGCCCGCGTCTATAAGGGCGGCTCCTGGCGTGACATTCCTTACTGGTCCGCTCCCGCCTCCCGCCGTTACCTCGACGAGGATGAAGCCACCGACTATATCGGCTTCCGCTGCGCAATGGCTCGCGTGGGCTCCCAGACCCAAGGCAAGTAATACATTATATTATATATAATAAGAAAGCCGCTCCTGATGGGGCGGCTTTCTTTGTTTATGGGGTAAATAATTTATTCTTCCAAAAACTTCCCGTTGTCCTTGAATCGGAAGATCTCTTCCTTGTCGGCGTATAGAATCAAGGTGTTGCCAGAAATTTCGAAGTGGTTGATGCCCGCTTTCAAGCCCTTGAGGAAAGCCTTCTCCGTGTTCATCGCGGTGCACAGCTTTTTGGTGGCACCGGAGAAATCCACCGTCATTTTCTGCTTCTTCTGATAATAGTTGCCAAAGAAGGAGTTACATCCCAAGTTGCCGGCAAACGTGCCGTCATCGTTGAAGATGATGTAGGGCTGTGATGCGAAGCTGTCATCGGCCACCAGCTGGTTGGAGATGGACTCCAGTTGCCATTGGGTGCCCACCAGCGGACTGTTTTTGCTTTCGGCGGCTTTTTGGGATGACTTGCATCCGCAAAACCCCAAAGCCATTATGGCCAATGCAAGGGTAAGTTTTCTAATTCTCATAATTCTGAATTCTTGTTGTATTGAAGATTAATTTGTTCGATGTAGTCAAGAATCTCTTCTCTTCCTTTTTTAGTTTCTGAGGAAGACAGCAATCGGAAGGGCATCTCCTCCCACTCTTCGGCCAGTTTGTTGTAGAACTTCTGGACGTGGCTCTGCACCTTTGCGGCGGAGATTTTGTCGGTTTTGGTGAAGATGATGGAGAAGGGAATCTGCTTCTCGCCGAGACCGCGGATGAACTCTAAGTCTATCTTCTGTGGCTCTAACCTTGAGTCAACGAGGACAAAGACGAGTTGAAGATTCTCGCGTTTCATCAGGTAGTCGTTGATCATCTTCTGCCACTTTTCCCGCATCGCCTTAGAGATGGAGGCGTACCCGTAGCCAGGCAGGTCCACCAGATACCAGTTCTTGTTGATGAGGAAATGGTTGATGGTCTGCGTCTTTCCCGGCTTGGAGGAGGTCTTGGCCAGGTTCTTGTTGTTGACCAGCATATTGATCAGGGAGGACTTGCCCACGTTGGAGCGGCCGATGAAGGCGTACTCGGGCAGGTCCGGGGACGGGCATTTGCGCCAGTCCACCACGCTTTGCATAAATGTGGCGCTCTTGATGATCATACAGGGTTATCGTTTGGCCAGCCAGGAGTTGGGGTTCAGGTTGGCTTCGTTTTTCCAGATTTCGAAGTGGAGTTCGTAGGTGTTGGAGGCGGCGTTCTTGCCCACGGTGCCGATGGTCTGCTTGGTGGTGACCTTGTCGCCCTTCTTGACGCTGACGGTGGCCAGATTCTGATAGACGCTGATGTACTCGCCGTGGCGGATGATGACCACTTTGGAGCCCACCACGTCCATCACGACGGTCACTTCGCCGGAGAAGATGGCGCGGACGGGAGCGCCGGCGTCAGTCATTATGTCGATGCCGTGGTTCTCAATCATCACGGAGGGCACGTCCGGGTGGGCGTAGTTGCCGTAGTCGCCCACTTTGGCGCCCTTGGCCACGGGCCAGGGCAGGCTGCCCTTGTTGCTGACGAAGGAGTTGTTGAGGGTGCGCTCTTCGGGGGTGAGCGAGATGGAAGCGGTGTTGCGCGGGTTGGCGTTGGTGGATGAAGCTGTGCTCTTCCCGGAGGAGGTGCTGCCGCTGCCACTGCTGCTGGTTCCCTTGTTCTTGTTGGCCGCAGCGGCTGCCGCGCGTTTCGCGTTCGCGGCGGCAATCTCCGCCTTGATGGCTCTCTGGATGGCGGCATCCAGCTCACGACGCTGCCGCTGCTTCTCCTGCAACTGGGCGGAGAGTTGCTTCGACTGCTTCTTCAGTGCCTCCGCATTCTTGGTCTTCTCCCGCCGGTCGCTTTCCAACTTCTTGATCTCGTTCTCCTTGCCCGATAGCAGACTCAATTTCTCACTTTTCAGGGCTATGATCTGTTCGTTTTTCTCCTTGAGTTCCGCCTGTGTCTTGGCAATTTTGTCGGCTTGTGAGCGCACATTTTCCGAGAAGACCGTATAGAAGCGCAAGCGACGGAACATCTGCGAGAAGTCGTCCGCCGCCAAAATGAACGTGATCTTGTCCATCAGGTTCCGGTTGCGGTAAGCCATATAGACCACCTGGGCGTAGTCGGATTTCATATACTCCAGCTTCTTCTGGAGCTTGAGAATCTCCTGCTGGTTGATTTCCTGTTCCTCCTCCATCCGGATGATTTCCTGGTTCAGCGTCGTGATGAGTTTCTCACGGTTGCTGATTTGCTGGCGAAGAACGGCGATTTGCTGCAATGACGCTTTCTGGTTCTTCTCGTTCTTCTTGAGGAGGCTTTGGGTGTTGGAAATCTCCTTCTCAATCTTCTGCTTGTCTTTTTTCAGCTGGCTGCTGCTTTTCTGTGCGTATGCAGTAGAAAACAGACAAGCCGCCGCTATCAGTAGCGTGACAAGGACATTTTGTGAAAACTGGCGACGAAACTTCATAATAAACAGTTTAACTTGCAAAAATAACGTATTTTACAAGAGTTCTATAAAAGAATGGTCTTTTTTTATGAACGTCGTAATGTTGAGAATATTACTATATTTCTTGATTTATCCTTGAGTGTCCCAAAGGGACACCATTCTAGTAACCCCGCACCAGCGACCGAAGGGAGCGCAGTGTGGGGTAAGACACGCAAGAGCGATCCGAAGAGCGTCCCGCACCAGCGACCGGAGGGAGCGCAGTGTGGGGTAAGACACGCAAGTGAGGTCCGAAGAGTGTCCCGCACCAGCGACCGAAGGGAGCGCAGTGTGGGGTAAGACACGCAAGAGTGGAAGGGAGCGCAGTGTGGGGTGATCAAAACAGCACAGGCAGCAGAAGCTCCACGATGATGGCGGTGAGTACAGCCACGAGGGCGACGCGCACCAGTCCGCGGTCCTTCCAGGCCAGCACGATGGCGACCATCGTGGCGATGGCGGCGGAGACGAAGTGCGGCGAGGTGGCGCCCGTGGGTGTGGTGGAGTAGAGCACATCGGGGAAGGTCATCGCCGACAGCACGCAGAAGGGGATGTAGTAGAGGAAGTCCTGCACCCACTCGTTCTCCATTTTCCGGCGTACAAAACCGATGGGGATGACGCGGATAAGGTAGGTGGTGAGGGCCATAATGACCATACAGATGGCAACGTTCTCAAGACTACACATTGACCCCTCCTTTCTGCAAACGGCGGCGGAACCGTTTGATCTCCTTGATGGATGCACAGATGGCAGCGCCGAGGATGGCGGCCACGATGATAGCCCAGCCACCGCCACCGCTCTTGGAGAGCACGTTGATGCCAGGCACATACTTGAAAAGGCAGGATAACAATGCCGACACCACCACCGCAATGGCCACCTTGCGCCCCTTGCGGGCAGGCGGTATGATGATGGCGATGAACATACAGTACAGGGCGATGCCGAAACAACCCTGTAACATCGGCGAAAGCAGGCTGGAGGCCACGGCGCCGAGGAAGGTGCCTAACGTCCATCCCGCAATGGGCGTGGTCATCAGTCCCCCGAAGAAGGGGAAGTTGACATCGTCTTTCTCCATCGCGGCCAAGGCGAACACCTCGTCGGTGATGCAGAAAGCCATAACCGCACGTTTGTAGAACGGCATATCAGAGGCCACCTTCTGCGAAAGCGAGAGCGACATCAGCATATAGCGCAGGTTGATGACGAACGTGGTAATCACCAACTCGATGTAGGGTGCGCCGCCTTCAATGAGCCGTATGCCGGCAAACTGCCCCGCCGAGGCCATATTCGTCATCGATATGATGGTGGCCTCCAGGGGGTTGAAGCCCATCTTCACGGCAATCAACCCGAAGGTAAACGAGACGGGAATGTAGCCCAGACAAATCGGGAATCCCTTTTTTATGCCTCTAATAAACTCATTCATAAAATGTTAGTGTTTTCAAAACACGGCGGCAAAGATACTCTTTTTTTGGATGCCAAACCACCTTGCAGATGCGATAGTTTATTCTTTTGGCTATTTTCCAGTTTGTCTTTGCAAAGCGGCCATTGCCGTTTTCAGGCCGTCGATGGCAGCGCTGACGATGCCCCCCGCATAGCCGGCGCCTTCGCCCATCGGATAGATGCCTGCGATATTGCATTGATAATCTTCGCCGCGGAGTATGCGCACCGGTGACGAGGAGCGGGTCTCCACGCCGGTCATCACAGCGTCGGGGTCCGCGAATCCCCGCAGCTTGCGGTCCATCAGCGGGATGGCTTCCCGCAGGGCGTCCACCACATAATCGGGCAGGCAGCGGCGCAGGTCGCAGAAGACTACCCCGTGCGGGTAGGAGGGTTTGACACTGCGGTAACGCTGGGCGATTTGGTCTTGCAGGAACTCGCCCACCAGGTTGCCCGGAGCCCGGTAGTCGCCTGCCACCTTGAAGGCGGCGCGCTCGTACCGCTCTTGATAGGCCAGTCCGTCGAGCGGGCTCTCTTGGTAGAAGTCCTCGGGATGCACACTGACGAGCAGGGCGCTGTTGGCGTTGGCCTTGTCGCGGCTCCGCTCGCTCATACCGTTAGTAACGATGCTGTTGGGCTCGCTGGTGGAGGCCATTACGGTGCCGCCCGGACACATACAGAAGGTATAGACCCCGCGGTCGTGCAGATGGACCACTCCTTTGTAGGAGGCTGGCGGCAGTATCTTGGCAGCCTCGCCGTACTGCATCCGGTTGATGCGCCGTTGCTGGTGCTCGATGCGCACACCCATCGAGAAACTCTTGGCCTCCATCGGCAGGCCCCGCTGGTGGAGACGGCGGATGGTGTCGCGGGCCGAGTGCCCCAGACCTAACAAGAGGTGCCGGGTGGTGAAACGCTTCCCGTTGTGGCATTCCACGTGCAGCAGGTCGCCCTCCTCCGTGAAGTCGGTGAAGGTGGTGCTGAAGTGGAACTCGCCCCCGAGGGATTCTATCTCCAGGCGGATGTTGCGCACCACCTGTTCCAAATAATCGGTGCCGACGTGGGGGTTCTGCATATAGAGCACATCCTCGCAGGCTCCGTGCTTGTGAAACTCCTCCAGCACAAAGCGGTTGTAAGGGCTGTGGACGTTGGTGTTGAGTTTGCCATCGGAGAAGGTGCCCGCGCCGCCCTCGCCGAACTGCACGTTGGAGTTCGGGTTCAGTTCCTTGTTGTAGAGGAACTGGTTCAGCGACCGCTTGCGATCCTCGATGCGCTCGCCCCGTTCCAGGATAATGGGCCGGGCGTGGCAGCGTGCCAGATACAATGCGGCGAACATTCCCGCCGGCCCGAACCCGACGATGACGGGCCGGTGCTCGTCCGTCCATTGGCTGTACTCCATTACCGCGGGCGGCTCGCAGGCCACGATGTCGGGATTGTCCAGCAGATGGGAGTAACGGTCAGGCACCACCACTTCCACCTGGTAATCGTACAGCACGCGGGGCTTTTTCCGGGCATCGATGGCTTGGCGCAGGATCCTGAAATCTTCAATGTCCTGGCCTTCGATGCGGAATTTCCGGCATACTTCGTTTTTTACGTTCGGATGGGCGGATACGGGAATTCGGATGTTCGATATCTTAAGGCGCATAAAAGAAAAAGGAAGAGGCATCGGGCCTCTTCCGGAATGTTATCGGTTTTCGTACATTTTCTTGTAATACTCCACATAGGCCCCGGAGGTGACGTGCTCAAACCACTCTTCGTTGGCCAGATACCAATCCACGGTCTTCTCAAAGCCTTCGTCAAATTTTACCTTGGGCTGCCATCCTAACTCGTTTTTGATCTTGGTGGGGTCGATGGCGTAGCGCAGGTCGTGGCCGGCGCGGTCGGTGACGTAGGTGATGAGCCCGAGGGAGGTGCCTTCGGGACGGCCCAACTTGCGGTCCATAATCTCAATCAGCTTCTTGATGAGGTCGATGTTGCGCCACTCGTTGTTGCCGCCGATGTTGTAAGTAGAGCCCGGTGCCGCCTTGTGGAAGATGAGGTCAATGGCCTCGGCGTGGTCCTCCACATAGAGCCAGTCGCGCACGTTGATGCCTTGACCGTACACAGGCAGAGGCTTATTGTTTTTGATGTTGTTGATGAAGAGCGGAATCAGCTTTTCGGGAAACTGGTAAGGCCCGTAGTTGTTGGAGCAGTTGCTGATGACAGTGGGCATTCCGTAGGTGTCGTGGTAGGCGCGCACAAAATGGTCAGCGCTGGCCTTGGCGGCGGAGTAGGGGCTGTGGGGATTGTAAGGCGTGGTCTCCTTGAAACTGCCTGTGGCCCCTAATGCACCATACACCTCGTCGGTGGAGATTTGGTAATACTTCTTGTCATCCCAGTTTCCGTTCCAGAGGGTGCGGGCGGCGTTCAGCAGGTGAACAGTGCCCAGCACGTTGGTGTGCACGAAGGTCATCGGGTCGGTGATGGAGCGGTCCACGTGCGACTCGGCGGCCAGATGGATGACACCGTCGAACTGATGCTCTTGGAACAGCTTCATAATGAAGTCCTGGTCGGCGATGTCGCCCTTGATGAAATGGTAGTTGGGCTTGCTGTCGATGTCGGCCAGATTCTCCAGATTGCCGGCGTAGGTCAGGTTATCAAGGTTGAAAATTTCGTATTGGGGATACTTGTTTACAAAGCGTCTCACGACGTGGGATCCGATGAAGCCGGCACCGCCGGTGATGAGTATTTTTTTCATAACAGTTATTATTTGTTGTATGTTGTTTGTGTAGAGACGCGGCGTGCCGCGTCTCCACCATTTGAAATTAAGGTCTGAGATATTCGTCGATAGCCTTGGCGGCGGCTTTGCCGGCGCCCATAGCGAGGATGACGGTGGCAGCACCGGTCACAATGTCGCCGCCCGCAAAAATCTGGGGATGGCTTGTGCGTCCCTCCTCGTCGGCGGTGACGCAGCCGTGGCGGTTGACATCGAGCCCTTTTGTGGTGGAGGCCACCAGCGGGTTGGGTGATGTGCCCACGGCCATAATGACCATATCCACGTCGAGGGTGAATTCCGAACCAGGGATGGCCACAGGGCGGCGGCGTCCGGAGGCGTCGGGTTCGCCCAGCTCCATACGGATGCACTCCATACCGCTTACCCAGCCCTTGTCGTCGCCGAGAATGCGGACGGGGTTGCAGAGCAGATTGAACTGCACGCCCTCCTCCTTGGCGTGGTGCACCTCTTCGGCGCGGGCGGGCAGCTCCTCTTCCGATCGGCGATAGACGATGTACACCTCCGCGCCCAGCCGTATGGCCGTGCGGGCAGCGTCCATCGCCACGTTGCCACCGCCGACGACTGCCACACGCTTGCCCACGAAATTGGGTGTCTCATACCCCTCCTTGTAGGAGAAGAGCAGATTGTTGCGCGTGAGGAACTCGTTGGCGGAGACCACTCCGCAGAGATTCTCGCCCTCAATGTTGAGGAAGTTCGGGAAGCCGGCGCCGGTGCCGAGGTAGATGGCGTCGTACCCCCATTGGTTCAGCAGGTCGTCCACGGTGATGGTGCGCCCGATGATGATGTCGCTTTCGAAACGCACCCCCAGTTTCTTGACGTTTTCCACCTCGTAGCGGACCACTTTCTTTTTGGGCAGACGAAATTCGGGGATGCCGTACACCAGCACGCCGCCGAACTCGTGCAGGGCTTCAAATACGGTGACGTTGTAGCCCTTCATCCGAAGTTCCTTGGCGCAGGTGAGACCGGAAGGACCGCTGCCGATGATGGCGACTTTGCGACCGTTGTCGGCACCCGGGGTGGCAAAGGAGAGTTTGTGCTCGCGGGCCCAGTCGCCGACGAAGCGCTCCAGCTTGCCGATGGCGATGGGGTCGCCTTTGCGGCCCAGCACGCACTTGCCCTCGCACTGTGTCTCCTGCGGGCACACGCGTCCGCAGACGGCAGGCAGCGCAGAGTCCTCGTTGATGATGCGCGCGGCCTCGGCGAATTGGCTTTCCGCCACCGCGTGGATGAAGGCGGGGATGTTGATCTGCACCGGGCAACCCGACACGCATTGCGGCTTCTTGCAGTTGAGGCAGCGGCGGGCTTCCGCCATAGCCTCTTGCTCGTTGTAGCCGTAGCAAACCTCCTCGAAGTTATGGCGGCGTTGCTCGGCGGGCTGCTCGCGCACGGGCACACGCCCCTTGGCCGTCAAGGGCTCCTCTTGTGAGGCGGGCGTCGCCTCCCAGCACTGGCAATCTTTGTGCTTGTGTTCTTCTATATGGTCGTACATCGCCTGGCGGCGCATACATTCGTCAAAATCAATCAGGGCGGCATTGAACTCGGGCCCGTCCACGCACGTGAATTTGGTCTGCCCGCCTACGCTTACACGGCAGGCACCGCACATTCCGGTGCCGTCCACCATCAAGGCGTTGAGACTGGCTACGCAGGGGATGTTCAATTCCGCGGCCTTGCGGGCCACGAACTTCATCATTATCATCGGGCCGATGGCCGTGATTTCCTCGTAATGCCGTCCCTCCTTCTCCACCAAATGCCCGAGCATATCGGTTACATTGCCCTTGAAACCCTCGCTGCCGTCGTCGGTGGCTATGTAGAGGTTGCGGGTGATAGACTGCAACTTCTCCACATAGAACAGCAAGGACTTGGTGCGTGCCCCGATGATGACGTCACACTCGATCTGATGCTGCCACATCCATTTTACCAGCGGGAAGATGGGGGCAATGCCCACGCCGCCGGCAATGAAGCAGTACCGCGAGCGCTTGAGCTCGGGCAGTGGACGATGGATGAATTCCGAGGGTCGTCCCAAAGGCCCTGCCACATCCTTGAAGAAATCGCCGACATCAAAGGTGACCATTTTGCGAGTAGAGTAGCCAATGGTCTTCACCACCAAGGCAATGGTGCCGTCGTTGAGGTCGGTGTCGCTGATGGTCAAGGGGATGCGTTCGGCCTGCTCGTCGGTTTTGACAATCACAAACTGGCCCGGCAAAGCGGCTCGCGCAATCTTCGGGGCCTCCACCTCTATCAAATAGGTGTCTTGTCCGAGTTCCTGCTTCTTGATGATTTTATACATAGAGCGTTGAGGTTATAGACGTGGATAAGAAAGCGCAAAGATACAAAAAATAGAGATTGTTTTTTTTCGTATTTTCGCGCCCCCTTTCAAGGATGTAGATATGAATGTAAAGGATGTATTACTCGTTTTTCACCCCATAGACATCGCCGACCGACCACGGCTGATGCCGTACCTGCGTGACCGCCGTACCACCTGCGACTGGACCTTCGCCAATCTCTTCTGTTGGCAGGACTATTACAAGATGCAATGGGCGGAATGGAATCATTGGCTGATTATCCGGTGCCGCATTAACGGTGAACGCCGCATTGGCTATATGGTCGTCCCCGAAACTGAGACGCAGTCATACTCGGAAATTGTTCCCGTGTTGTCCCAAGAGGCTCTCCGCGAAAACCATCTGCTGCTGTTGGCCAACCTCAGCGAAAAGGAGTGCGCTTTGCTGCAGTCGCAATGCCCTGACGCTTTTCTCTTGGACCGTAACCGCGATTTTGACGACTATCTCTATGAGCGGGAGGCCCTTGCCACATTGCGCGGGCAAAAACTGGCCGCGAAGCGCAACCACGTCAACAAGTTTTCCAAGACCTATTCTTATCAATACGAGGTGTTGGAGAGAAAGGATTTTGACGAATGCCTCCGTCTGGAAAACGAGTGGCGGGGCCAGCATAGCACATCTTCTGATGACCTGACTGCGGAACAGCAGGCTATCAGGATGGCTTTCCGGCACTATGAGGAGCTGCAACTTTATGGTGGACTGATCCGGGTGGATGGCCACATCGTCGCCTTTACCTATGGCTCCGCCCTCGATGACCACACCTTTTGCACCCACGTGGAGAAGGCCGATACTTCCTACGACGGTGTCTTTCCTATGATCAATTATCTTTTTGCCCAACAATTGCCCTCTTCTTTTACCCACATAAACAGGGAAGAGGATATGGGATTGCCCGGATTGCGGAAATCGAAGTTGTCGTATCATCCATTCGCGCTGATGCCCAAATATGTGGCGCTTCAGCAGACGGAAGATATGCGCGGCATCCAGGAGGTTTGGCGCATCTGTTTTGGCGATGAGGAGACCTTTGTCCATAGTTTCCTGGCTCGCTACTATTTCAAGGATAATGCATTTGTCCACTATGAGGAAGGGCGTGTCGTGTCAATGGCCTTCTGTGTTCCCTGTGTAACCGAGTTGGGTCCCACGGCCTATTTGTACGCGATAGCCACGTTGCCGGAATACAGGGGCCGCGGATATGCAGCCTCTCTGGTGCGCCAGGCTCTGGCATCTGCCCGGCAATGTGGATACACGGCAGCTATGCTCATCCCCGCCGATTCAGGGTTGAAAGATTTCTATCTTCGTCTGGGCTTCAAGGATGTGGACATTCCTGTTTCCTTTGCCGATGAACTGGATTTGGGGACGGGCGAGCCCATAAAAAATCGGGCTATGCTGGCTCCTTTGTCTGAGAACCTGCAATGGCCCGAAGAAATCCATTGTCAGTGTAAAATGTAGTGGGTGTGGCTATTGGCACAGTGCCTCCACCAGCTGGTCAACGCTGGCAAGCTGCTCCTCTTTCATCGCGGACTTGAGGGTTACGATGGGTTCCACGATGGTGTTGGGTTTCATCTCCGCGAAAATCTTCTGGATCTCTTTGGCGGCGACGGGTGCCCAGGTGCCGTTTTCCACGATGCCGAAGGTGCGCCCGGTCAGGAAATGCGCCTTCAAATCCAGCAGGTAGTTTTCCATTGGCGGATACAGGCCGCCGTTGTAGGTGGGCGCCACCAGGACGATGTGGCTGCAACGGAAACTCTCCGACACAAGATAAGAGACGTGCGTGGCGGCGACATCATACATACGGACATCTTTGAACCCCTTTTCACCCAGCTTGTTGGCCACCACAGTGGCGGCAGATTCGGTGTGTCCGTACATCGAACCGTAGAGCACTATGGCCGACTTTTCCTCTGGTTCGTAACGGCTCCAGAGGTCGTGTTTTTCGATGAAGTAGGAGAGATTCTCGCGCCAAATGGGACCGTGCAGCGGGCAAATCATCTGGATGTCAAGGCCAGCAGCCTTTTTCAGCAGGTTCTGCACCTGCAATCCGTATTTGCCCACGATGTTGGTGTAGTAGCGGCGGGCCTCGTTGAGCCAGTCGCGGTCGAAGTTGACCTCATCGGCGTAGAGATTACCGCCCAAAGCTCCAAAAGTGCCGAAAGCGTCGGCGGAGAAAAGAATGTGGTATTCAGACTCAAAGGAGACCATCACCTCCGGCCAGTGTACCATCTGGGCCGAGACAAACGTGAAGGTGTGCTTTCCCGTGCAGAGCGTCTCACCCTCCTTTATGGCCTGTGTTTTCACATTCAAACCAGTTGGGAAGAACTGTTGGATGAACTTGGCGGCCATAGCGCTGCACACCACGGTGGCCTGCGGATGGCGCAGCAGCACCTCCTCCAGCAGGGCCAGATGGTCGGGCTCCACGTGGTGGATGATGATGTAGTCCAGAGGACGGCCGGCGAGCACCGCCTGCAGGTTCTCCAGGAATTGGGCGCCAACGGCATTGTCGGCCGTGTCCAAAAGAACCGTCTTTTCGTCCAGCAATACGTATGAGTTGTAGGAGACACCGCGCGGAACGGGCATCATATTCTCGAAAAGCGCCAGTCTGCGGTCGGAGGCGCCAATGTAAAATAGGTCGGGTTTGATTTGTCGTGAGGTATTCATTTTAATATGGCTTTATACTATAATAACTATTCTTCACGGTTTTTCTCCGAGATCTCCTGATTTTCTTTCTTCAAGAGGAAAACTTCGAAGATGGAGTATAGGAAATAGATGACGAGGAAGGCGATGGCGAAACGTATTGCGTCATCTTTTTTCACCAAGATGTAAACCAGCAGGAAGACGAGGCACGACAGGAGTTTGATTACCCGCGAGAGCATATAGCTGGACACGAATTTTTTTGCCTCCCTCCCTTTGTCATCGCGCAACACAATGAACATCGTGAGCAGGGTGATGATGAAGAAAAACAACACGATGAAGGGCAGTGCTGGGCTGGCGTATTGGGGAAACAGCCATTGGAACAGCACCGTCAGGCCCGCAATGATGGCTGAGAACAGGATAATTCGGAAAGAGAATTTCTTAATGGGTATTGTTTGGCTCATCTTTGGATTTTTTTTGGGTGCGCAAGACGGTTCTGATCATTGTGTAGATGGCGATAGCCACGGCACTCAGCGAAAGAATGATGGTGAGGAGGGGCGCACAGTCCCATTTCTGGTCCAGTTTCACACCTCCAAATACCCCCAAAGCAATAATCACGCCCATCTCTATCCCCATATTGGAGTAGATGGCGTAATTGGAGAGGGTACGTTCCTTTGGCTTGTTCTGGAGGGGCATCGGCCTTCCGGATTATCGCTTTTCAGGTTGCTGCGGGGTCGGGGCAGCGGCATTGCGCTGGTTGTTCATCTTGCAGTTGCCGGAGAATTCGGCACCCGGCTCAATGGCAATCTTGCCGGCGCTGATGTTACCTACCACGTTGGCGGTGGCCTTCAGGAATACCAGCTCGTTGACCATAAGGCTCTCGGCACGGATAGCGCCCTCGATCTCGACATTGGCGCAGGTGACGTTGCCTTCCACTTTTCCCGTACGGCCGATGATGACTTTGGCCTTGGAGACAAGGTTGCCCTTGACGATGCCGTCAATGCGGCAGTCGCCGTTGGTGATGATGCTGCCCTCGATTTGCGTGCCCTGGGCAATGACGTTGATGGCACTGGATTCACGGGTATCGGTTTCTTTCATATTCTCGTGTTTTGTTACTTATATAGTTGTGTCGCCGGTCGGCGATGTTATTCTTCTTTCAAATAATGCTCCTTGAAGAAGTCATCGTAGAAAATACGTCCCTCCTTGTTGTTGTAGAATGAGGTGTAGTTCTTGGCGGAGATGGCGTAGGGCGTGATGATTTTCTTCGCTATATTGGAGCTGAAATTCTCGTTTTTGACCAGAATGTTGTAGTAGTTCATCGCCTGCTCGGCGTTGTTGAATTTGGCGATGGTAACCATCTGCTGCGTGTTGTTGACGTAGAAACTGTTGACGTTGAAACGCTGCAGACTGAAGTAGGTTTGGTTGAAGGTGGCCAGATTCTGTTTCACATCTTGCACGGGGATGTCAGCGGTAGTGACCAGCAGGATGACATAGTGCAGCTCGTTGCCGTTGTATTCATACGGGTTATCCGGTGTTTTCGGGGTGGTGGGTTGCACGGGAGCTTCAGACTTTTGGATGGTGTCAACGGCGGGTGCAGGGTTGGCAGCCGCAAGTTTTGCCTTGTCAAACAGGGAAAGATAGGTGCGGGCCAGGTCGGCCACCTCGGTGGTGGGGAAGTCGCTCACGATGCGCTGCAGCCCGCGGATGAGGGTGTCCTCATTGTAAACCTGCCCGGCGGCCACCGTGCGCAGGTAGCTGTATTTGGCCTTCAGGTCCTGTTCAACGCATTGCGGAATGGCCACATCGGCGGCTTGCACCACCGACTGCCACTGCTTCTGGTTGAACATTTCGTACACGTTCTCATATCGCCGCTCCAGCGTCTTCTCCCGTTCGGCCAGTTTCTCGTAGTACTTCGGGTCGTTGATGAGCTTGGCATAGTCCGTGTCCGCATATTTGGTGAGCAGGATGTTCTTGTAATGGTCCGACTTCTCTTGATCGCGCCCGTTGTACAGTGTGTAGAGCAGGTAAGTGGCGGGCAGGGTGTACTCGCTCTCCGGGAAACGCTTGAGCAAAGACTCGAAAGCGGCGCAGGAGCGCGGGATGTCGTGAAGCAAGTCACGATAAATGTAACCGGTCTCGTAAAGGTCGGCGGCGATAATCTTGTTGGAGGAGTCCTTGGCTGCCTGTGTCAAGGGCAGGTCTTGCAGGTAGAAGGCCTCCTTCTTTGGGTCGGTCTCCCTCTTGGGGATGGGGTTGCCGTCCTCGTCATATTCGGTGGTGTCTTTCGCCAGACTCGGGTCGTTGAGGAGCGCCATATCGTCGAAGGAAATCACCTGCTTGTTGCTGATGAACCAGTTGTCCTCCAGCTTACGGTTACCCCAGCGGCGGTAGAAGTCCTGCTGACCGGCAGTGATGAGCGACTGGTTGTAGAAGTACCATTTGCCGTTGGAGGAGGTGGTGTTGATATTGGTGTAGGAGGAGGCGTTCTGGAGGGCGAGCATTCGCTCAGCCTCTTCGGCGGCAGCCTTGCGCTCGGCTTCCGTGTAGTTGGCAATCATCTTCTTCACCCACGCGTTGCGCTCGCCGTCGCTCATACGGGCAATGCGCTGCAGACTGTCTTGCAGGTCAATCTCGTCCAGACGGTCCACCAGGTCCTTGAGCACCTTGGACTTTTGGATCACACGGTCATAGTCGGGGTAGTTCTTGGGGATGCTCATTGTCGCCGTGTCATAGTAGGCTTGTGCTTTGCGGTACTCGTTCTCCTCAAAGTAGAGGTCGGCGAGCTTCAGGCTCGAGAAGGTGCGCTGGTAGTTGTTGGTGGTGGAGGTGGCAACCGATTTGGCAAGATAACTCTTGCGCAGCGTGTCGTTCTCGTCAATACGGGCAATTTCGGAGCAGGCGTAGTAGATCTGGTCCTTGAAATCCTCGTTCTTGACTTCTTCCAGCATCTTCTTGAACTGCTTCATTATGGAGTTGCGGGCAGAAGGCGTGCCGTCGTAGTTGGAGGCCAGGTGCATCTGGGCGCAGAACACCATCTCGTAGTTCGAGGACTTCTTGATGACCTGCTCAAAGCGTTTCTTGGCATCGGCCTGCTGGTTCATCTCCTCGTAAAGCTCTCCGAGGATGAGGTTGAGGCGCGACTTGAACTCGCGCTTTGGATGGGCGGCGATGGCGTTGTTGAGGTAGTCAACGGCCTCCTGGCGGTCGCCGTCGGGGGCGGTCAAATGGTACTCGGCCTTGGCGGCGTTGAAGAGGACGTTGAATTTCTTGTTCTTCTTGTTGGTGGCCAGGTAGTGCAGGTTTTCCAGCTGCTCGTCGGCGGAGGCGTAGTAGCTCTGGCGCAGTGCCGTGCGGGCCAGCATCACCGCCGCCTCGTTGTAGGTGTTCGACTTCGGGAAATTGTGCGTGATGTAGGAGAAAACACGCTGCGCCTGCACATAGTCCTGCTTGTGGAAATAGGACTTGCCCATAATCAAATAGGCGTCGTCGATGGTCTTCACATACTCTTTGCCCTTGAAGAGCATAGAGTGCTTGTAGATGGCCTTCGAGGATTTCTCAATGGTGCGGTCGAGGTGCGACAGCGCGGGGCCGAGGTCGCTCTTGGCGGGATAGTAATACACCGGCAAGAGGGTGGTGTAGTTGTCCTTCGAAAGCTTGTTCAGCTCCGTCTCTGCCGATTTGTAGGCCTGCTGGCCGTTCCAAAGCACGTTGTACTTGCACGTGACGTTGTGGTAGGCCCTGTTGATGGCGGTGTTCTTGGAGGTGGAACATCCCGTCAGCCCTGCCATTGCGAGCAGCAAGGCAAAGGCCCATAGTATGGTTTTGTTGTTTTTCTGTTTCAAATTCAATATGTTATCGTTGTTGTACACTAAACAGGAATTAGTATAACGATGAATCTCGGTTTTTATTTTTGTTGGTTGGCAAAATATTCTTCGATGAGACGTTGGACATATTTGCCGAAGACATCGAACTCGATGTTGACCACGGTTCCGGGCTGGAAGTTGTGGAAGTTGGTGACCTTGTGGGTGTAGGGGATGATGGCCACGGAGAAGCGGCCCTTCTCGGAGTCCACCACGGTGAGGCTCACGCCGTTGACGGAGATGGAGCCCTTGGGCACGGTGAAGTTGTTCTTCTCGGGGTCGTAGGTGAAATAGTAGCGCCAGCTGCCGTTCTCGTCCACCACCTTCTCGCAAGTGGCGGTCTGATCCACGTGCCCCTGCACGATGTGGCCGTCGAAACGTCCGTCCATCCGCATACTCCGCTCGAGGTTCACCTCGTCGCCCACTTTCCAGGTGCCGAGGTTGGTCTTGAGCATCGTCTCCTCCATCGCCGTGACCACATATTGCTTCTTCTCCTTGTCGAGTTTGACAATGGTGAGACAACAACCATCGTGGGCCATACTCTGGTCGATGGACAATTCGTCTGCGAAATCCACTTCGAGGGTGAAATCGTAATTGGTTCTATCTTTCTTTATATCAATAATTTTGCCAGTCTTCTCAATGATTCCAGTGAACATAATCCGCTATTTAAAAAAAACGCGCAAATGTACACAAAATTTCGGTACGTTGAGAGGACGTGTGTTAAGAAAGATAAGGCGCGAAAATCAGTAGGTTTCCGTGGGTATTCCAAGGGCGCGCACCTTGTCGGCGATGGCTTCAAGCTGCGCTTTGTCGAACTTGTGCAGCTGCATAGCCGGGGTCTCGCGGTCGAGGGAGTAGATCATCACCTTCCGGGGCCGGATGCTGGCGACAAGCTGTAGCCATTGCGAGATGTTGGGTTCCTGGCTGTTGTCGAAGGGCTTGCCCTCTTTCTCGCCGCTGAGGAACATCGTCTGGATGATGAGGTTGCCATTGAAGGACTTGAGGCCTGCGGTCACCTCGTCCAGGTTGACGGGCACAATCGGCCCGTTGATGATGTCGAGCATCTCCTGGTTGCCGGCGTCGAGTTTGAGGATGGGGTTCTCGATGCGCTGCAGGGCGGTGCACACCTCGGGACGGGTCAACTGGGTGGCGTTCGAGAGGCAGGAAATGACTGCATTGGGATAGTAACGGTCGCGCAAGGGTATCAGCCCGTCGATGATCTGGTCGAAGTGCGGATGCAGGGTGGGCTCCCCGTTGCCGGAGAAGGTGATGCTGTCCACGGGCGTCTGACTGTCGTGACAACTCTTTAGTTTGTGCTCGATGGCCTGCAGCACGGTCTCCACGGGGTAGAACTCGTGGGCGGTGAGACTCTTTTCGAGGGTCCAGCCGCACTCGCAGTAGAGGCAGTTGAAGGAGCAGACCTTCACGTCGAGGGGCAGCAGGTTGATGCCCAAGGAGTGCCCTAACCGGCGGCTGTGGATGGGTCCGAAGGCGATGGATTCCCAAAGGAAAGTGGACATTGTTTTGAGGTTTTATTGGTTTTTGTATTGGACAACTTCATCGGAGAAGAACTCGATTTTGACGCCGGCTTGGGCGAACATCTCCTCGGACTCGGCGCCGGCGTGGTACTTCTGGGCGCACACCACGCGCTCGATGCCGCAGTTGATGATGAGCATTGCGCACACGCGGCAGGGGGTCATCCGGCAGTAGAGCGTGGCCCCGTTGAGGGAGATGCCCAGCTTGGCGGCCTGGCAGATGGCGTTCTGCTCGGCGTGCACCGTGCGCACGCAGTGCTGCGTCACTGTGCCGTCCTCGTGCACCGTCCGCTTGAGCTGGTGCCCCACATCGTCACAGTGCGGCAACCCCTTCGGGGAGCCTACATATCCGGTGACGAGAATCTGACGGTCGCGCACGATCACACAACCGCTCCGGCCACGGTCGCAGGTGGCCCGCTTGCTCACTGTGTCGGCGATTTCCATAAAGTATTCATCCCACGAGGGACGCACGTGTTTGGTCTCTTCCATAGCGTTGTTTTTTTGCGGCGCAAAAGTACAAAAAATAGCGGCAAAATTTTTAGTATCTTTGCGGCCCTTTATCTGAAGAACAAAACGATGGGAAAATTCGACAAGGTCAAGAATGTATGGAGTGCCGTCAAGCGGGAATGGAAGACCCGCTACAGGCTCGTGTTTTCCAATGAGGACACCCACGAGCAGGAGTTCGTCATCCGCCGCATCACTATCCAGCGGATGTTCGTGGTGGCCGTCATCGCCGCCTTCGTCATCATCCTGCTCACCACCCTGCTGATTGCCTTCACCCCGCTGCGAGTCTATATCCCCGGCTATACCGACAAGAAGGACTTCAAGCTGTACAAGCAAACGGCCGCCCGCGTGGACTCCCTGGAGCGCATTGTCGCCTACAACCAGCAATACATCGACAATTTTATGACGATGATGGCGGGCGATGCCCCCACGTTGGCTGAGACTGAAGACAATGCTGAGAACACCCCCAACACGCACACCACCCTGCGCGACAAGAAACGGATGGCCGAAGCAGAGGAACTGGAAACAGAGGCTGACCTCATCCTGGGTCGCATCAGCGAGGACAACACTTCCCAAGGCAGTACCCCCGGACTTAGCCAGGCCAAGATCTCCTCACTTTCCATCTACCCGCCCGCCCTCGGCTCCGTGACGCGCCCCTTTGATGCCTCCAAGAACCATTACGGCATCGACATCACCTCCGTCAGGAACTCCGTGGTCACCTGCATCGCCGACGGTGTGGTCATTGCCTCTCACTACAGCGCCACCGACGGCTATGTCATCATCGTGCAGCACCCTGGCAACCTCATCTCCGTCTATAAGCACAACGCCACTCTGCTCAAGCAGTCGGGCGCCCGTGTCAAGGCCGGCGACCCCATCGCCTCCATCGGCAGTACCGGTTCCAACGAGGGCAATACCCCTCATCTCCATTTTGAACTTTGGTATAACGGTTTCCCTATCAATCCGTTAGATTATCTTGTTGTTGAATAGAATATGGAAAAAATAATCACTATCGAGCCCTCCATCGTGGTGGCGCTCTATGGCAAGCAGAATGCCAATATAGACCTGCTGACGCATATCTTCCCCAAACTGAAAGTCATTGCCCGTGGTAACGAAATCAAGGTGTCGGGCGAGGACGGCGAAGTGGAACGCTTTGAGGAAAGATTGCATCTTCTTGAACAGCATATTGACGAATACGGCAAATTGACTGAGACTGATATCCTCAACATCACTTCTATGGAGGACGACAGTTTCTATCGTCTCCGCAGCAGCGGCGATGTACTCGTGCACGGCCGCGAGGGCAAGGCGGTCAGGGCCATCACCCCCAACCAGAAACGGCTGGTGGAGAGCGCCGACAAGAACGATATGGTCTTCGTCATTGGCCCCGCCGGCACGGGAAAGACATACACGGCCGTTGCATTGGCGGTGCGTGCGCTGAAGAACAAGCAGATCAAGCGCATTATCCTCACCCGTCCCGCGGTCGAGGCCGGCGAGAACCTCGGCTTCCTGCCCGGCGATCTCCGCGACAAGCTCGACCCCTACTTGCAGCCCCTCTACGATGCCCTTTGGGATATGATGCCGATGCAGAAACTGATGTCTTATATGGAAGACAAGGTCATTGAAATTGCGCCCCTTGCCTTTATGAGAGGCCGTACCCTTGACAACGCCTACGTCATCCTCGACGAGGCGCAGAATGCCACCTCCTCCCAGCTCAAGATGTTCCTCACCCGTATGGGCAAGAATGCCAAGTTCTTCATCACGGGCGACATTACCCAGATTGACCTGCCCAAGAACCAGCAGTCGGGTCTCATCCAGGCCGACCGCATCCTGAACAAGATTCCGGGCATCGATTTCATCTATATGGACACGAAGGACGTGGTGCGTCATCATCTGGTGACCAAGATCATCAAGAGTTACGAAGAGTACGAGAACATTCAGGCGCAGAAGGCGCAGGAGCGGCGCGAGCAGCGTGCCGCCGCGCAAACCAATTCTCCCGACAATGAGCAAGCCCAGTAAGATACGTCCTTTGCTGGTCCCGTTGGGATGGCTCTTCGGCCAGTTCGCCCGCCTGCGGCGCTGGCTCTACGCGCACGGTGTTTTCCGTTCCTACCGCGCCTCCATTCCCACCGTCTGCGTGGGCAATATCGCCATCGGCGGCACGGGCAAGACCCCCCACGCAAGCTATATCGTGCGGCTGCTATCCCAACAGCACAAGGTGGCGATGCTCAGTCGCGGCTATGGCCGCAAGAGCAAGGGCTTTGTACTCGCCAACACCACTCCCGAGGCGCAGCTGTCGGCCAATTTGCTGGGCGACGAGCCCCTGCTGCTGCACCGCCGCTTTCCCGAGCTGCCTATTGCCGTGGACGGCGACCGTGAGCACGGCATCATCAAACTGCAGGAGTACGCGCCCGACACCCAGGTCGTGGTGATGGACGACGCCTACCAGCATCTCTCCTTCACCCCGTCGGTGAAACTCATCCTCACAGAATATCATCGCCCCTATTTCCGCGACTATCCGATGCCCGCAGGACGTCTTAGGGAGTTTCCCTCTGCCGTGGCCGCCGCCGATATGGTGCTGGTGACCAAGACTGACGTCCCCGACAGCCAGGTGGACCGAAAACAATGGCGATGTGACCTCCGGCTGCGCGACGACCAGCCCCTGTTTTTCACCTCCTACCACTATGGACAACCCGAGCCGGTCACGGAGCGTGCCAATGCCCTGAATCCACACAATGCCGATGTGGTGCTCCTCTCCGGCATCGCCCGCCCTCAACCCCTGAAAGAGTATCTGGACTCCTGTTACCATTGCGTCCAGCATATCCAGTATCAGGACCATCACCGCTATACCGTCTCTGAGATCGCTCAGTTGAGACATTGGCTGGAGGAACACTCCGACAAGCCGAGGGTGGTTTTCACGACCGAAAAAGATTGGATGAGATTGCAGGCCGAGGAACTTCAAAAAGATGTATCTTTGCTGCCTGTTTTCATTGTTCCGATAGAGGTGGACTTTTTAACAGAAAACGAGAAAGTTGAATTTAACCATATTATAGAAGATTATGTTAGAAGAGACCAAACAACACATCCGTGAAACGGTTGCATATTTGAATAAAAGAATGACCATCCACCCGAAAGTGGCCATCGTGTTAGGGTCGGGCTTGGGCGGACTGACCAAGGCGCTCGATGTGGTGGACGAGATTCCCTACGGCGAGATTCCGTTCTTCCCCGTCTCCACCGTGAAAGGGCACAAGGGCACGCTGATTTTCGGTCGCCTGAACAATGTCGAGGTGGTCGTGCTGAACGGCCGGTTCCACTACTATGAGGGCTATCCGATGGAGGTGGTTACCTATCCGCAGCAGGTCTTTTGCGGCATTGGGGTGAAGACCATCATCCTCTCCAATGCGGCCGGCGGTATGAACCCGACCTTCAAGGTGGGCGACATTATGCTGATTCGCGACCACATCAACTTCTTCGGCACCAATCCTCTGCTCGGCCCGAACGATGATGAACTCGGCCCGCGCTTCCCCAATATGAACGAGGTTTATTCCAAGCGGCTCATAAAGTTGGCGCACCAAAAGGCTGCTGCCAACGGCATCCACCTGCAGGAGGGCGTCTATATGGGCGTGTCGGGTCCCTGCTTCGAGACCCCGGCCGAGTACAAGGCTTATTGGATCCTCGGGGCTGACGCCGTGGGAATGTCCACTGTGCCGGAGGCTATCGTGGCGCACCACCGCGGGATGGAGATTTTCGCCCTGTCGGTGATTACCGATTTGGGCGTGGTGGGACAGATCGCCGAGACCTCGCACGAGGAGGTGCTGGCGGCGGCCAACACGGCAGGGCCCAAGATGGTGAAGGTGATTTGCGAGATGCTCCCCGAAATATAACCACGAATTACACGAATTAGTGTGAATTAGTGTGAATTGAACGAAATTGCTTGAATTAGTGTGGATTACACGAATTAGTGTTTGAATCACTCGAAATACAGGCGCGCCCGGGAGGGTGCGTCTTTTTTTAATTCCAGTGGCAGAAGAGGATGCCGAGGTAGAGCCGGGGGCCGGTGGTGAAGTCGGCGGGGGTGTCGGAGAGGCTGTACAGGTAGTCGGTTTTCACGATGAGGTGGATGCGTTCGTGCAGGGCATACTCGAATCCGAGGAAGGGGGCGACGCACATCAGGCTGTATTTCCGGTAGGCGGCCGAGCCGTCTTCGAATACAAAGTCGGAGGTCGAAGTTTCCGTGAGGATGAGGTTCTTGACGGAACCGCCGCCCAGCGTGCCTCCCATAAAAAAGGTCCACCTGTTTTTGGTCCAGCGGCAGTCGGCGAGCAGACCGCCCCAGCCGACGGTGTTGAATCCTTTGGTCTTGCGTTGGTGCAGAGTGGTCACATAGCCCTCGCCGCCGATGCGGAGATGGCGGCCGAAGCCGATGCGGATTGTGCCTCCGAGACCGAAAGGGACACCCTGTTGGCGCATCCGCTGGTTCATCGTGCCGTTCGAGTTGTACAAGCTGAACTCTCGGCTCAGCACATAACCGGTGTTGAACATCATCCCTCCGCAATAACCTGAAAAGGCCATCCGCTTTGGCGCACGGTCGGTTTGCGCCCCAGAACAAAGGGTTGCGCACAGAAGCAGCAGACACACGATACCTCTCATCATAAAAGAAACAGGTTAGGAGTAGATGCGGAGACGGTTGCCGTCGAAGCGGGTGTTGTAGCGGCGGGCAGGGTACTTGGCGGGGCCGCCGAGCACGTTGCCGTCAAGAATGTTGAAGGTGGAGCCGCAGAGCGAGTCCACCAGCCGCAGCCCGTCGGGAGCCACCCAGAGCCAAGAGTCGTGCTCCTCCCAATCGTAGGAACAGGCCCGGTCGAAGGCGTTGAAATTCCACTCGTCGAGACGATAGACGACGATGCCGTTGACGCCGCCGGTGAAATATTCGTAGCCGCCGTAGGTGTTGAGGCGGTAGTGGATGACGTCGTTGGGATAGACGATGAAATCGACGCGGGTGTTGGGTATGGTGGGATGGTTGTACATATCACAACATACCAACAGCGACGAGGCAAGGCACAATAAGATCAGCAGTTTGCGCATAGACAAGGGTTAATAGATGCCGGGGAAAATCTTGTAACGTTTTTGCGAGGTGAACTTCTCGCCGAAAAACTGTGTGTAGCGTTCATAGACCGCTTTGCTGCGGGGCACGATGTTGGCGAAAGTCCAGATGAGGAACACAAGGCCGGCCACCGACCAGGTGAGGATGGCGAACCCCAGCCACTCGAGAATCTCGCCCAAGTAGTTGGCGGAGCTGATGCGACGGAACATCCATCCCTCGGGCAGGTAGTAGTTGTTGTCCATATCGTTCATCCGGAGATTGCGGATCACGCGGTCGGCATAAAGGTTGACCACCATCCCGAAGAGGAATATGCCGGTGCCGATGATGAACTGCGGCGACCAGAACCAGGAAATCGGATATCTGTCGAGCGGGGAAAAGAAGAAGAGCCAGCCTCCCTGCATCAGGGCGTTGCACGTGTTGAAGGTGAATCCCGTGATGATGATGGACAGCGGCATCTTGCTCTGTCCGCGCATCAGCAGCGGGAAGATGAACGATCGCTGGAAATAGTGGAATTCGAAGAAAAAGAACATCGTGAAGGTGACGATGTTGAAGGGCCGGATGTTGAAATACAGCGAGATGAAGTACAACGCCAACATCGCGAAGAAGACCGGGGCCTCCATAATGAACCACCCTAAATTGCTGCGGATGGAGACACCCCAGCGGTTGTTGAACGTCATTCCGTACGCGGGGGTGACAAACTGCAGGGTGATGAACACCCCGACCCCGAGAATGGTCATTATGATGAGCAAATATTGGTAAATGTTTGCGAAAAGTTCCATAATTGAGATGCTTTAGGAGAAAGACTCTCCGTTGAAAATCTTTTTACGCTTGAAATAGTGGAGAAACACCACCGATTTAGGGTAGGTGTCGGTGTAGGCGAGCTTGGGGAGCGTGTTGCGCTTGGCTTTGCACTTTTTGTAATCTTTGTAGAAATGGAACATCGCCTTATAGACGGCGGTGAAATCCTTGAAGTGCCCTTGCAACAGGAAGAAGACGGCCGCAATCTGGTCCAGGAAAAACTTGACGATGAAGGTCTTGGCCAGACGCTCCTCGGGCAGGTTCTTGAGCAGCAGGAAGAGGTTGTTGCGGAAGTTGAGGTAGGTTTTGAAGGAGTTGTTTTTGGGCAGCGTGCCTCCGCCGATGTGATAAACCACCGACTTGGGGTTTACCTTTATTTTATAGCCGGCGTTCTTGATGCGCCAGCAGAAGTCGATTTCCTCCATATGGGCGAAGAAGTCGGGATCCAGTCCGCCCATTGTGCGGTACACATCACTGCGCACGAACAGGGCGGCTCCGCTGGCCCAGAAGATGTCCATCTCGTTGTCGTATTGGCCGTGGTCCTCTTCCACATTGCTGAAAACGCGCCCGCGGCAGAAAGGGTATCCGTATTTGTCCACGAAACCGCCGGAAGCGCCCGCGTACTCGAAGCGGCCGCGGTCGTGGTAGGAGAGCAGTTTGGGCTGCACAGCCGCGATGCGCTCGTCACTGTCCATCTGCTCAATGATCGGCTCAATCCAGTGCGGCGTCACCTCGATGTCGGAATTGAGCAGGCAATAGTACTCTGCCTCAACGTGCTCGAAGGCGTGGTTGTAACCCCGCGCAAAACCCTCGTTCTCTGTGTGTTCCAACACACGCACGGAAGGATGCGCCTCCTTCAGGAACGCTACCGAACCGTCGGACGAGGCGTTGTCGGCGACCACAATCTCCGCATATTCGGGCAGATATTGCTCCAGGACCGGCAGGAACTGCTCCAGAAAACGCTTCCCGTTCCAGTTCAGAATCACTATTGCTAACTTCGTCATAAGATACTGTTTTACAAAAGAAGTGCAAAAATAGTTTTTTTTTTCAATGGTTGTAACTATCAAGAAAAAAATGTATTTTTGCCGCCTGAAAAAATAAAGGAAAAAATATTAAAAATTAGACGCTTATTATGTATTTAACAACAGACGTAAAAAAAGAAATCTTCGAACAGTATGGTAAAAGCGCGACCGATACTGGCTCCCCTGAAGCACAAGTCGCACTCTTTACGCACCGCATCAAACACCTGACCGAACACGTCAAGGCCAACGGCGGTGACCGCGTGACCAAACGCGCCCTCATCAACCTCGTGGGTAAGAGAAAGAAAATGCTCGAGTACCTCAAACAACAAGACATCGAGCGCTACAGAGCCCTCATCAAGAAGTTAGGTCTCAGAAAATAATTTCAACACACTATTCATACCAAAAAAAGGGCAATTTTTACAATTGCCCTTTTTGGATATTGTAAGAGTGGTTCTTACCCATTCTCATTTTATTTATTTAATTAAGAAACAATATGTTAGGAATAAGCACATCTTTTGATTTAGGTGATGGCCGCATTGTGACCATCGAAACCGGCAAGTTGGCCAAGCAAGCCGATGGCTCCGCCGTCGTCAGAATGGGCAACACGATGATTCTTGCCACCGTTTGCTGCAAGAAAGAAGCCGTGGAGGGTACCGACTTTATGCCCCTCCAAGTTGAATACCAGGAAAAATACGGTTCCCTGGGCCGCATCCCGGGAGGTTTCTTCCGCCGCGAAGCCCGTCCCTCCGAGTATGAGATTCTCATCGCCCGCCTGGTTGACCGCGCCATCCGCCCCCTTTTCCCCGCTAACTTCCACGCCGAGACGCAAGTCATCGTGACGTTGATTTCCGGCGACAAGAACCAGCTGCCCGACTGTCTGGCTTGTCTCGCCGCCTCTTCCGCTATCGCAGTCTCCAACATCCCGTTCGAATGCCCCATCTCCGAGGTCCGCGTGGGCCGCGTCGATGGCAAGTTCGTCGTCAACCCCACCGTCGAGGATATGGAACGCTCCGACATCGATATGATTGTCGCCGCTTCTATGGATAATATTATGATGGTGGAAGGCGAGATGAAGGAGATCTCCGAAGAGGATATGGTCGCAGCCCTCAACTTCGCCAAGGACGCCATCAAGGTGCAGTGCCAGGCCCAGATGGACCTCGCCGCTAAGGTGCCCACCGCCTTCCCGAAACGCGAGTACTGCCACGAGACTGACGACGAAGAGATTCGCGAACGTATGCAGAAGGAGACTTACGACAAGGTTTATGCCGTCGCCAAGTCCTTCAAGGGCAAACAAGAGCGCAACGCCGACTTCGACCAGATTTTGGCCGACTTTATGGAGACCATTCCCGAAGAGGAACGCGCCGAAAAAGAGGTGATGGTGAAGCGCTATTACGACAAGATTCAGTGGCACGCTATGCGCAGTATGATTCTGGACGAGCGTATCCGTCTTGACGGTCGTGGCACAGAAGACATCCGTCCTATCTGGATCGAGACCGGCTACCTCCCCTCTGCCCACGGTTCCGCCATCTTCACCCGCGGCGAAACCCAGGCCCTTGCCACCTGCACGCTCGGCACCAAGCTCGATGAGCAGACCATCGACGGCGCTGTGGTGGAAGGCTCCAGCCGCTTTATGCTGCACTACAACTTCCCGCCCTACAGTGTGGGTGAGGTGAAGCGTATCGGCAGCACCGGCCGTCGTGAGATCGGTCACGGCAACCTGGCCAAACGCGCCCTCGCGCCGATGATTCCCTTCGACGACCCGTCGTTCCCCTATACCGTCCGCATCGTCTCCGACATCCTCGAGTCCAACGGCAGCTCCTCTATGGCTACCGTCTGCGCCGGCACCCTCGCCCTGCTCGACTGCGGTGTGAAGATGAAGAAACCCGTGTCCGGCATCGCTATGGGCCTGATCACGGACGAAAACAGCGACAAATACGCCATCCTTTCCGATATCCTCGGCGATGAGGACCACCTTGGCGATATGGACTTCAAGGTCTGTGGTACCGAGGACGGTATCACCGCCTGCCAGATGGACATCAAGGTGAAGGGCCTCTCTGCTGAGGTGATGGCCGAGGCTCTGGCCCAGGCACATCGTGGCCGTATGTTCATCCTTAACAAGATTAAAGAGGCTATGCCCGCTCCGCGCGAGGACTATCGTCCTTTCGTGCCGCGCATTGTCCAAATGCAAATTCCGCGCGAGTTCATTGGCGCAGTCATTGGACCGGGAGGCAAGATTATCCAAGAGATGCAGCGTGAAACCCACACCACCATCAATATTGAGGAGGTGGGCGAATTCGGTGTCATCGACATCGCCGCTCCCAACTTGGACGACATCAATGCCGTCATCGAGCGCATTAACCTCATCACCACCAAACCCGAGGTGGGCGAGATTTACGAAGGCACGGTCAAGACCATCACGGCATTTGGCGCTTTCGTGGAGTTCCTGCCCGGCACCGACGGTCTTTTGCACGTCACCGAGATTGCCTACCGCCGCATCGAGAATGTGGAGGATGTGTTGAAGGTGGGTGACAAGATCAAGGTGAAATTGATTGAGATTGACGAGAAGACCGGCAAGTACCGTCTTTCCCACAAGGTGTTGCTTCCGAAGCCGGAGGGTTACACCGAGGGCGAGTCCCGTCCGCGTGGTGGCAACAGCCGTGGTCCGCGCAACGGTGGCGAGCGCCGTGGCGAAGGCCGTCCCGACCGCAACGCGCGTGGTGGCAACGATCATCGTCGTGACCGTGGTCCGCGCAATGGCGGCGAGCGTCGCAACGAGCCGCGCCAGCAGGGTGGTCACGAGCCGCGCCAGCAGGGTGGTCACGAGCCGCAGCCAGAGCGTCCCGCCGAGCCGCAGACGCCCGATCTTCCCGACTTCCCCGAAATGTAAGTCATTGAATATATAAGACAAAAGCGGAAATCACGAGGTGGTTTCCGCTTTTTTTTCATCCGAACTTGGCAATTTCAGTTGTACCCAGAATGGGTACGACTCAATTTTTTTCATAATATCCTTATAAATATTTCTATTTCGTCACGAAGAACCTATTTGTGGCATTGAGGGGCGGATATTTGATTGTTGCCCTTAAAGGATATTTACAAATAAACTTTATAAAATCCATTTTTGCTCGCTAAAAACAAATATAAGGTGAAATATGCGATAACACCTTTAGAGTGAACTATTGACTTGTTCAAAAGGGGGTACAAATTGTAACCCAGTTGGAATACACTCCGTCGTCTCGTGATCTCTATTCCGTTACTTAATCACCTCACCTCCAGAATCTCCAGTCTCATCTCTCCGCTCGGGGTTTTGAACGTGACGATGTCGCCTTTCTTTTTCCTCAGCAACACCTTGCTGAGCGGGGAGAGGAACGAGATTTTCCCTTGCGTGATGTTGGCTTCGTCCACCCCTACAATGCGGTATTCCGCTGTCTGGCCGTCGTTCAGGTTCTTGTACTGTATCACTGCCCCGAAGGCTACCTCCTTCTGCCGCTTCGCGTCATATTCAATCACGCGCGCGGTGCGGATGCGCTCCTCCAGCAACTGCAGCTTGGCCGACAGGTAGTTCCGGTTGATGCGGGCGTCGTTGTTGTCCACGTTCTCATACTGGCTGCGCTCCTCCAAAAGGGCTTCGCGCTCCTCTTTCAGCTCCTGCAGCCCTTCGGGCGTCACAAAGTTCTCCACGCCTGCGGGCAGGTAGGCGCGCGGAGTTACCATCGGGACCTCTTCCTGGTCGCCCTCTTTGACAAATCCTCTGCTCATAGTGATGATTATTTGGGGTTATCGCGCCTGTTCGTCGAGGAACTTGTCCAGTTCCTGCTTATGACTGTCGAAGGTGAATAGGTCGCGCAACATATAGTAGCGTCCCTGCTCCACGCAGCGCGGGTAGGCGTATTTGACAAACTCCAGCCGGTTGTTGTCAAACTCGAAGAGGCGGCACAACTGCTCGATCTGGTCGACTGTGAAGTAATTGTTGTTCACAATCCGTTTGGCCGCCGTGATCCGGTTGCTCTCGAAATTCTCGCTTTTAACCCTCTCCAGGGCGATCCGAAAGTCACTTTCGCTCATTGCCGGGGTGACGACAGGGGCGGGCATTGCGGGTCTCACGGTCGGATGCGGAAGCCCTGGACGGCCCATTCCTTGTGGATGATTGGCCTGATGCGCAATCAAGGGCATCACCACTTCAGGTCGCGCAATCGCGTAGCCTATTGAGAGCCCGAACAGGTGCCGCTGTTTCTCGACGCGGAAACGGTTGTTGGCCGGGTCAATGAAGATCAACTGGCCAACGGTGTGATGCTCGGCATCGTTCATCTCCACCCGCAGGTAATGTTCGCCTCCTGGCACCCGGTCCAGTCTGATGGACTTGGTGGGTTGCTCGTTCTGGAGGATGTCGTCGATGAAAATCCAGAATCCATCGTAGTCAGAAGTTACGGTAATGGAGAGGGGAACGTTATTCCCTTGGTGCTGGGGATGGCGGGGCTGCTGGGCAAAGCCGGAGTAGGGGAGTCCGGTGAGCATAGCCACTGCCAGGATGCAAAGGGCGAGTTTCAAGAGGTGATTTTTCATCCTAATAATATTATAAATTGTTTTGGCTCTATTCCTTGGAGCGGGCAAAGATACGTTTTTTACCTCAATTCCTTTTCTATCACATTCTCGATGCGGCGGTAGATTTCGCCGGCCACGTTGGCGTGGTTCATCGTGTAGATGTGGATGCCGTCGGCGTCGTTGGCCAGCAGCTCCAGGATTTGCGTCACGGCGTAGGAGACGCCGATTTCGTACATTGCCGCCTTGTCGTTGCGGAATCGGTCGAAGAGCACGCGCAGATCAAAGGGAATGGTGGCGCCGGCCATATTCATAATCTTGGCGAACATTGTGGCGCTCGTGAGCGGCATTATGCCCGGGATGATGGGGATGGTGATGCCCATCTTGCGGGCCGTGCGTATCAGCCGGTAGTAGTAGTTGTTGTCGTAGAAGAGCTGCGTGATGAGGAATTGGGCGCCCATATCCTGCTTGCGCTTGAGGTTGACGAGGTCGTCGTACAGGCTCTCCGACTCGATATGTCCTTCGGGGTAGCAGGCGCCGCCCACGCAGAAATCGTAGCGCTGGCGGAGATAATCCATCAATTCGGTGGCGTGCTTGAAATGCTCCAGATAGGAGCCCTCGAAATGGGCGGGTTTGTCGCCGCGCAGGGCGAGCACATTCTCAAGTCCCTCCTCTTGCATACGCAGGGCGAGGGCGTCCACGTCGCGCTCGTCGAGGGCTCCGCAGGTGAGGTGTACGAGCGGTTCTGCGACCGTGTGTTGCTGGATGTAGCTGGCCAGGTTGAGCGTGTTCTCGCTGTAGTCGCCCGACGACTTGAAGGTGACGCTGATGAAGTCGGGGCGGTACTGTTGGAGGGCGTCGATAGTGGAGTAGATGTCGCGGATATTACTATTCTCGGGATTCGGGGGGAAGACTTCGAAGGAGAAGGATTTCTTCTTTTTCAGGATGTCGTTAATTCGCATAGTCAATAGTATTAAAGCCGTTATTGAAAAAAAGCGCGAATCAGGAGATTCGCGCTTTGGCAGGGGAAGAGAGAATCGAACTCCCATCTGCGGTTTTGGAGACCGTCATTCTACCATTAAACTATTCCCCTTTGAAAAAGGGCATTGTCGTCAATGCCCTTTTTATGATGTTAAGGTTAAGATAACTCTTAGTCAAGGATTTCAGTCACCTGACCGGCACCCACGGTACGACCACCTTCGCGGATAGCGAAACGGAGGTTCTGGTTGAGGGCGATTTCGGAGAGGAGTTGGACATCGATCTCGACGTTATCACCAGGCATACACATCTCAACGCCAGCGGGCAGGGTGATGGCACCCGTCACGTCCGTGGTGCGGAAGTAGAATTGCGGGCGATAGTTGTTGCCAAACGGAGTGTGACGACCGCCTTCTTCTTTCTTCAGGACATACACAGAAGCCTTGAAGTGTTTGTGCGGGTGGATGGAACCGGGTTTCGCGATGACCATACCACGACGGATTTCGTCCTTGTCGATACCACGGAGGAGCAGACCGACGTTATCGCCAGCTTCACCTTCGTCGAGGATCTTGCGGAACATTTCGACACCAGTGACAACGGATTTGAGCTTTTCAGCACCCATACCGATGATGTCAACGGGATCGGAGGTGTGGATGACACCAGTCTCGATACGACCGGTAGCCACGGTACCACGACCAGTGATGGAGAAGACGTCCTCAACGGGCATCAGGAAGTCTTTATCGACGTCACGAGGAGGCAGCGGAATCCAGGTGTCCACAGCGTCCATCAGTTCGACAATCTTCTCAACCCATTGCGGTTCGAGGTTCAAGCCACCGAGAGCGGAACCACGGATGACGGGGGTGTTGTCACCGTCGAAGCCGTAGAAGTTCAGAAGGTCACGGATATCCATTTCAACGAGGTCGAGCAACTCGGGGTCGTCAACCAAGTCAACCTTGTTCATAAAAACAACCATTCTGGGGACACCGACCTGCTTTGCCAACAGGATGTGCTCACGAGTCTGGGGCATCGGGCCGTCAGTAGCAGCCACGACGAGGATGGCGCCGTCCATCTGGGCAGCACCGGTAACCATATTCTTCACATAGTCGGCGTGACCCGGACAGTCAACGTGTGCATAGTGACGCGTAGCGGTCTGGTACTCGATGTGAGCGGTGTTGATGGTGATACCACGCTCTTTCTCCTCAGGAGCGTTGTCGATGGAGTCGAAAGATCTCAACTCGGAAAGACCCTTGGAAGCCAAAACGGTGGTGATGGCAGCCGTCAAGGTCGTTTTGCCGTGGTCGATGTGACCGATGGTACCCACGTTCACGTGGGGTTTAGTACGTTCAAATTTCTCTTTTGCCATTTTTTTCTATAAATTTTTGTGAATAATTTTATTATTGAAAGGTCTTTTATAGATAAAAAAAAAGAGCCGTTGATGAGAGTTGAACTCATGACCCCATCCTTACCAAGGATGTACTCTACCACTGAGCTACAACGGCTTTTTTTTGTGTATTAAATAAAGAACACTTCCTTTGTGTTTTTTGAGCGGGCAAAAATACATTATTTTTTTGAATATCCCGCATTTTGGAGTTATTTTTTTTAATTTCCTTGTAACTTATTGATAGTCAGTTTTAAACTTTCTCTCCAGTAAGGGATTGAAAGTCGCAATTCCTTTTTTATGAGACTCAAATCGAAGACGGAATAGGCGGGTCTTGTCGCTTTTGCCGGATATTCTGACGTAAAGATGGCTTTCACCCGGCATTGTTTTCCTCCCATTTCCATTATGGCTTTGGCGAAATCAAACCAGCTTGCCGTGCCCTCGTTGGCGTAATGATAAACGGTGACTTTCTTTTTGCCGATGCCGGTTTCCAGCACCTTGATAATGGCCGCGGCCAGGTCGCCCGCGTAGGTGGGGCCTCCCACTTGGTCGCACACCACGGTCACCTCCTCGCGCTCGTCGCCCAGCTTCAGCATCGTCTTCACAAAATTGTGCCCGTATTCCGAGTAGAGCCACGAGGTGCGGATGATGGTGGCGCTACAGCCGCTCTCCCGGATGGCCTTCTCGCTCTCGGCCTTGGTGCGGCCGTACACTGACTTGGGCTCTACAGGCGCATCGACGGGATAGGGATGGCACGCCTCGCCGGAGAACACGTAGTCGGTGGAGATATGCACCAGATGGCAGCCGTGTCGCTTGGCGGCAGCGGCCAGCAGGGCCACGGCATCACGGTTGATGCGGAATGCGGTCTCCACCTCGTCTTCGGCCTTGTCAACCGCCGTGTATGCCGCCGCGTTGACGATGGCGTCAATCGCGTGACCGGTGACGAATTGTTCAATAGCCGCCTCGTCAGTGATGTCCAGCTCCTCCACATCCGTGAAGAAGAAACAGAAGCGGTCTTGGTATCCCTCTGCCAAATCGCGCAGACAATGGCCAAGTTGCCCGTTGGCACCGGTGATGAGAATGTTCTGTTTGTGGGTCATTATGCGATTTACGATTTGCGATTTACGATTTGCGATAATTCTTAACTCAACTCAACGCTCTCTCTGAACTTTGGCACGTGCGTTTTCTTGAATCCTGCCTCGGCCAGGTGCTTGGTGTAAGCCTGTCGCACGCCCTCCTCGCCGTGTACGATGAAGATTTTCTTCAGGCGGCGGTTCCCCTTCTGGCAGGAAAGGTAGCGGATGAGCTCTTGATAGTCGCCGTGGCCGGAGTAGGCGTCAATGCGTTCGAGGTGCGCACGCACCTGATGGTTTTCACCGAAGATGGAGACAACGGGATCGCCGCGCATAATCTTGGCGCCAAGGGTGTTGGGCGAGCAGTAGCCCACGCACAGGATGGTGGTCTTGGGGTTCTCGATGTTGTTGGCCAAGTGGTGCTTGATACGTCCGGCCTCCATCATCCCTGATGCGGAGATGATGATACAGGGACGGTTGTACTCGTTGAGCCGTTTCGAGTCGTCGATGGTGCGCACGTATGTGAGCTTGTCGAAGCCGAAGGGGTCCTTGGTGTTTTCCATAAACTGGCGCAGGTCGGCGTTGAAATTCTCGTCGTGCAGCCGGTAGATGTTGGTGGCGGAGCAGGCGAGAGGACTGTCCACGAAAATCTCGATGTCGGGCAGGTCGCCGGCCTTGTTGAGGCGGTGCAAGGTATAGACGATCTCCTGGGTTCTGCCGATGGCGAAGGAGGGGATGAGCAGTTTGCCGAGGCGCTTGGCGCAGGCGTCGCGCACAATCAGCATCAACTGCTTGTCGGCATCGTCAAGCGTGGAATGCAGGCGGTCACCGTAGGTCGATTCGGTGATGATGTAGTCGGCATACGGGAACGGTTCCGGGTCGGGGAGAATGCGTTTGTTGTAGCGCCCCACGTCGCCGGTGTAGCAGAGCGTGCGGGTCTTGCGGCCCTCCTTGAAGGTGATGTAGATGGCGCCGCTGCCCAGCATGTGTCCGGTCTCAATGAACTGTATGGAGATGTCCGGGGTGATGTTAAACGTCAAATTGCGGGGTATGCTGATGAACTGCGCCATACACTCCGCCGCGTCCTTTTCGGTGTAGATGGGCTCGATGGGCTCCTTGTCCACGCGCTCTTTCTTCTTGTTGAATTGCTTCGCATCAGCCTCCTGGATACGTCCGGAGTCGGCCAGCATAATGGCACACAGGTCACGGGTGGCGGGGGTGCAGAACACCTTGCCGCGGAAGCCCAGTTTGTATATATAAGGTATCAGACCGGAGTGGTCGATGTGGGCGTGCGAGAGCAGGATGAAATCCACATCCTTGGGGTTGAAACCCAGATTGCGGTTCATACTGTCGGTCTCCAGGCCCTTGCCCTGGTACATACCGCAGTCGAGCAGTATCTTGGTGCCTTTCTGGGAGGTGAGCAGGAATTTGCTGCCGGTCACCTCTTCCGTGGCGCCTAAAAAGTCAAGTTTCATTGTTGACAGATTAAGGTTTGGTTAGTTTTCTCGTTTTGGCCAGACGTTTCTCCATCCGTAGAAGTAGCCGAGATGGAAACGGGCCGCGAAATAAAAGACGGCGTGGCGCAGCTTTCCCAAAGGCATATAGAGGAAAAGGAGAATCGCTACTATATAATATATAGTGACGACACAGGAGTATGTCGGCAACAGCAGGTAGAGCAGCGTCATCAGCTGGAAGGTGGAGACAAGAGCGTTGGAGATAAAGTCGTCAGGATTCGAGAGGGGCTTCAGCTCCTTGGAAAGGGCGCGGCGCAGAAGCAGCGCGTAACCGCAAGTGGCGGAGATGGCCAGGAAACAGGGGATGATGTAGTGAATCTTGTCGGCTCCCGAAATCCAACGATTGAAGAAGGGGAAGAAGGAGAGCACGAACACCAGCAAACAGAGGAAGATGCCGACGTGGAACAGGATGCCGGAGGCGTAGGCCGGCAGGTGCAGGTAGGCCGACTCCTTGTTCTGCGGCATCATCGCCGTGGTGTTGGAGTAGATCACCCCTTTTTTCGTGTCACCGCTTTTCTCGGACAGGTCGTTGGGCTTGCCGAGTTTGACAATCTTGAGGAAAAACACAAAAAGACTGCAGAGACAGATGGCTGCCGCTGCAATCGCCAGATATTGCATTATACTCATAATGAATAAAGTTTAGAATTATTAGCTGTTGGCGGTTAGCTAAAGGCCAATTGCTAATGGCTAATAGCTAACCGCTAAAGGCCACTACACGCAGCCTTCGGGTTTGGGAAGACCAGCCACACGGCAAGCGCCACGGGCGGGACCCAACGGGAAGAGTTCGTAAATCTCCTTGAGTTTCAGACCGGAAGCCTTGCAGATGACACGCACCATCGGGGCGATGCCCTTTTCTTCGTAGTTCTCGCGGATGCAGTGCAGGATCTTCCAGTGGTTCTCGGTCAGTTCGTTGATGCCGTCCTCCTTGGCGATCTCGGCCGCCAGGCCTTCGGTCCATTCTTCGGGCTTCAGCATAAAGCCGTCGCCATCCATTTCGTAGGTTTTCCCTTCGTAGTTGATATTTGCCATAGTCTTGAGTTTTTAGGCTGCAAAAGTACAAAAAAAAGTGAATGCCACCTATGGGAGAATCTTCCCGTCGCCGGCGATGTCTGAACTGAGGTGGCGGATCAGCGATTCGGAGTTGCGGATACTCTTCTGCAGCCAGCTGAAATAGAGCTCTTCGCGTTCGTCGGGCGTGAGTTTCCAGTCCACCTCCGAGTGCCGTAGCCGTTCCGAGAAGTGGGAGAGGATGATGGCCGCGGAGTTGGAAATGTTGAAGCTCTCGGTGAAACCGTACATCGGGATAAGGGCGGCGCCGTCGGCGTAGCGGACGGCCTCTTCGGAGAGTCCCGTCAGCTCGGTGCCGAACAAGAAGGCGGTCTTGCGCTCCACAGGGAGGTCCATTATGGTGGTGCGCTTCTCGTCAGGCAGGGTGGCGATGACCGTGTAGCCGCGCGCGTGCAGGTCGTCGATGCACTGCTTCACATTGTGCTCCGAGTGAGGGTAATGGTGCAGGGTCAGCCACTTGTCGGCCCCCATACTGATGTCCTTGTGGATTTCGAAGGTGTTGCGGTTCTCCACAATGTAGGCGTCCTGGATGCCGTAGCACTCGCAACTGCGCATCACCGCGCTGATGTTCTGGGTCTGGTACAGGTCCTCCAGCACCACGGTGACGTGCCGCGTGCGGTTGTCCAGCACCGACAGCAAACGCTCCTTGCGCTCGTCAGTCACGAACTGCTCCAAACCTTCGATGAGCTTGGCCCTGAGTTTTTTGTCTTCGATTTGCATATTGTTTAAAAAAAGAAAGCCCTTGTCAGGGCTTTCTTGTAAGGTTAATAGAGTGGATTCTTATTTAAGAGCACCCAGTTTGGAACCGACTTTGAATTTGACCACCTTCTTTGCGGGGATCTTGATGGCCTTCTTCGTGGCGGGGTTCAGTCCTTTTCTGGCAGCGCGTTGTTTCACTTCGAAGGTGCCGAAGCCAACCAGAGAGAGTTTGTCACCCTTTTTGAGGACATCACCCGTGGTGCACATAAAAGCATCCAAGGCGTTTTTAGCTTGAACTTTGGTCAAACCGGCTTTTTCAGCCATTGCATCGATTAATTCACTTTTATTCATACTAATAAAATTTAAAAGGTTTGTGTGTTTTTTTAATTGAGCAGCAAATGTAACTGATTTTGAATAACAAAGTTGGATTTTCGGATTTTTTTTGCGTTGTGTGAAAAAATAACCCCAGTTGTTTAAACCGAAAAAAAGTGATTTGCATTAATTACACTAAAACAATAAATCTGTGTAATTATTTTTTCTGAATCCGGCAAGAAAATCAGCGATATTCATTCGTTTTTTGCCCTCAAATTGTAAGATTTCTATTGAAATTTCGCGGTTTTTGGAGGAAACCAGCATTTTTTTGTTGTTTTCGAGGGTGATGGTGCCAGGTTTTGAGGTGCTGGCAATGTCCGTGACAGAGGCTTGGTAAACCTTGATGTGGAAAACTTTTTCCGGCTCGCCCTCGGAGCCCGGTTGGGCCATAATGCGGGTGTAGGCGGTGGGATAGGGCGAGAGTCCGCGGATTTTGTTGTAGATGTTTTCGGCGGTGTCGTCCCAGCAGATGAGCATATCCTCCTTGAAGATTTTCGGGGCGGGCTTGAGGTTGGCGGCCTCGGGTTGCGGGAGGGTTTGCACCGTGCCGCTCTCAATGTCGTGCAAAGTCTGCACGGCGATGTCGGCCCCAGCCTCCATCAGCTTGTCGTGGAGGGTGCCGCCGGTATCGGTCGGGGTGATTTCCACTTCAGTCTGGCGGATGATGGCGCCGGTGTCGGTGTGTTCGTCGAGGAAGAAGGTGGTGACGCCGGTTTTGGTTTCGCCGTTGAGGATGGCCCATTGGATGGGGGCGGCGCCGCGGTACTGGGGCAGCAGCGAGGCGTGCACGTTGAAGGTGCCCTTCGGGGGGATGGTGTACACGGCCTTGGGGAGCATCCGGAAGGCGACCACCACGAAGACGTCGGCCTCCAGTGCCTGCAGCTGGGCGATGAACTGCTCGTCGCGCAGGCGTTCGGGCTGCAGCAGGGGCAAGGCGTGGTCGAGGGCGTACTGTTTTACGTCAGAGAACTTCACCTTCTGGCCGCGGCCGGCGGGCTTGTCGGGGGTGGTGACCACGGCGGCCACCTCGTGCCCTGCCTGCTGGATGCGTTCGAGGATGGTGACGGCGAACTCGGGGGTGCCCATAAAGACCACTCTCATAGCATCAGGCTTTTGGGTTGGACAATGATTGGCGGAGGGCCAGCATCTTGAGGCAGCTGATGGCGCCTTCCACGCCCTTGTTGCCGTGCTTGCCGCCGGCGCGCTCCTCGGCTTGCTGCATATCCTGGGTGGTCAGCACGCTGAAGATGGCGGGCTTGCCGTGTTTCAGGCCCACTTCCATAATGCCGTGGGCGACAGCCTGCGCGATGAACTCGAAATGGCGGGTCTCGCCTTGGATGATGCAGCCGATGCAGATGACCGCATCCACGTCGTGACAGTGCGTCATCACCATATCGGCACCGGAGGGGAGTTCATAGCTGCCCGGCACATATTCCACAAGGATGTGCTCAGGGGCGACGCCCTGCTCGATCAGGGTTTCGCGGGCTCCTTTTAAAAGAGAATCGGTAATGTGGTCGTTCCATTCGCTGACCACAATACCGATTCTAATATGATTTGCAGAATTGATTTTAAAAGGAGTGAATTCGGATAAATTCTTCTTTTTTTCTGCCATTATTTCTATTTGGATGATTTGGATTTGGCTCTTTCCTTGTATTGGGCGATGCTCATCTTGTTGTATTCAGCATAGAAATTGTCTTCAATCTGCTGGTAGGCATCGTAGGCCTTGCTCCAATTGTCTTGTCTTTCATACATCTGGCCCAGTTTGAAGAGCGCCATCGGGGTGTTGTAGGGATCGTTGCCCTTGATGGCCTTCTCGTAATATTTGATGGCTTCGGCCTCATTGCCCTGGTCGTCGTAGAGGTCACCGATGAGCGTCTGGCAGGTGTACCAGAGGACATCTTCTTTCTTCTTGAATTTCTTAAGATACTCCAAAGCCTCCTCTTTCTGACCGAGTTTGAGGTAGCAGAGACCGGCGTAGTAGTTGGCGGTGTTGGCGGTCTTGGTGATCTTGTAGTTGTCGGCGATGGCGAGGAAGCCGTCGTTCTCGTCGTCACCCTCGAGGGCGAGGTTGAGAGAGGTGCTGTCACCGGCCATCAGCATACTGACGGGGTAGGTGATTTGGGCGGAAGCCTGCTCGTTCTTCTTTTGGAGGTAGAAACGGTTGAAAAGGATGAGGGCCAAAGCGATGACCAAAATTCCGATGACAACGCCGTAAATGATGTTCTGGTATTTGTTGAAGAAAGCGAGGAGTCGCGTTACGAAATTCTCGTTAACTTCTTCGTTTTCAATCTTTTTACTGCCTAATTTTTCGTTGCTTGCCATAATTTCTATTCTTAATTTTTTTAGGGCGCAAAAATACACTTTTTTTTATAATAAGGAATAGCTTTTTTTATTCGCTTTTGTTGGGCAAAATCTCCTTCAGCCAATCGCGGAAAAGATAGAAGTAGGCCTTCTTGTAGATGTGCTTGAAGATGAAGTTGTCCTCCTTGCGGTTGACCTCTTTTTCAGTGGGGTGGGTGAGGGGCATAATGGGGTATGCGTTTTTGCGGAGGCGCCGGAGTTTTCGTTTGGCGTTGTTCTTGACCCCGATGTTGGTCACGAGGTTCAGGTAGGGTTCAATGCATACGCCGTCGTGGGCCCACACGTGGAGATTGATCTGGTAATCCCAGTACGAGGCGTTGTTCTTCTTGATGATGTTGAACCGGTTGATCCAGTAGGAGCGGAACTTGGGCTTCTTCATATTGTGCGCCACAATTTCGGAGATCTTGTCGCTGTCGTACTGCGCCATCGAGAGGGAGAAGTCCTGCCACCGGTTGCGCCAGGTGGCGAAGCCCCAGGTAGTGGCGTAGGAGGAGAAGTAGTAGGAGCTGCCGCCCTTGCGGAGGCGCTTCTTGTATCTCTGGCGGCTTCTGTGCCGCAGGTAGGTGCCGCCGATGCTGAACACCCGTTCATCGTTCCTATATTGCCGCAAAAGCTCTTCGCAATAGGGGAAGAAGTCGTAGGTGGGCAGGGTGTCCTCGAAAAGGACAATGCCCTCCTCCTCGTGTTCGAAAAACCATTGGATGGCCTTGTAAATCATCTGGGATTTGCCCAGGTGATCGTCCTGCCAGAAGGTGTGCAGCTGGCAGTGCCAGGCGGGCTGTATGACCGAGCGGGTCTGATAGACGTGTGTCCGGTCGAGCGTGTTGCCGGGCTTCGGACCGTCTCCTGCCACGTAGAGTTGCGTGGGCTGAACAGTCCCGAGAATCTCGAATACGTTGTGCGTCTCCTCAATCCTGTTGTAGAGGACGAGCAATATAGGAACTTTGAACATTGTGCGGTGTGTTTATGCTAATTCGTGGATGACCAGGCCGGAACGGAGCTTCGGCTCAAACCAGGTGGTCTTGGGAGGCATAATGTTGCCCGTGTCGGCGATGTCGATGATCTGCTGCATAGAGACAGGATAAAGGGCGAAGGCGACCTTCATCTCACCATTGTCCACGCGGCGTTTCAGCTCGCCGAGGCCACGGATACCGCCCACGAAGTCGATGCGCTTGTCGGTGCGGAGGTCCTTGATGCCCAAAATCTTGTCCAAAACCAGGTTGCTGAGGATGGTGACATCCAGCACGCCGATGGGGTCGCTGTCGTTGAAGGTGCCCGGCTTGGCGTTCATCTTGTACCAGTGGCCATCGAGATACATACTGAACTCGTGCAGCTTGGAGGGCTTGTAAATCTCAGTGCCCATATCTTCCACGGTGTAGGTCTCACCCACGGCAGCGAGGAACTGCTCCTTGCTGAGGCCGTTGAGGTCTTTCACCACGCGGTTGTAGTCGATGATGTTGAGCTGGTTGTCGGGGAAAATCACCGTCATAAAGTAGTTGTACTCCTCCTTGCCGGTGTGGTTGGGGTTGTGCTCTTTCTTCTCCTGTCCCACGAGGGCGGCGGCAGCGCTGCGGTGATGGCCGTCGGCGATGTACATCGCGGGCACCTTGGTGGCGAAGAGTTCCACCAACTCGTCAATGAGCTTGCGGTCGTCGATGACCCAGAAACGGTGGCCGAAGCCGTCCTCTTTGGCGATGAAGTCATAGACGGGCTTCTGGGCGGTCACGGAGGCCACGATTTCGTCAATGCGGTCCACGGCAGGGTAGGCGAAGAACACCGGCTCCACGTTGGCATTCGTGATGCGCACGTGTTTCATACGGTCTTCCTCCTTGTCCTTGCGGGTCAGCTCGTGCTTCTTGATGATCTTGTTGACATAGTCCTCGCTGTAAGCGCAGGCCACAATGCCGTACTGCCAATGGGCGTTGGCATCCGTGGGGTTCATACTCTGGGCATAGATGTAGAGTTTCTCCTCCTTGTCTTGCACCAGCCAGCCGTAATCCTTGAAACTGTTGTAGTTCTTCACCACCTGGAGATAGACTTCAGGAGAGTGCTCGTCGGTGCCTGCCGGCAGGTCGATTTCGGCCTTGGTGACGTGCAAAAGACTGTAGGGGTTGCCTTCGCATTCCTTGCGTGCCTCTTCGGAGTTCAGCACGTCGTAAGGACGGGAAGCGAGTTTTTCTACGATAGATTGGGGAGGACGAAAGCCTCTGAAGGGTTTGATGACGGACATAATCTTTTAATATTTATGTGAATGAATATGTTTAAAATGGGGGTGCAAAAATACAAAAAATAGCAAATGGTAATTTTTGTACTTTTGCAGCCAGTTTTTTAGCGTATGGACCTTTTGAAACGTTTGTCCCGATATCTGGGAAAATACAAGGCCAACATCGTCGCGGTGTTGTTGGTGAATGTGGTGTACGCTTTTTTCTCCATCTTCACGTTGAGTCTGATTGTGCCGTTCCTCTCCGTCCTCTTCGGACAGGTGCACCAGGTGGCGGCCAAGCCCGACTTTGCGCTCACCTCGCGCTATGTCATCGATACTTTCTACTATTATATGGGCGTGACAGTGGCCCGCTTTGGCAAACACGCCGCCCTTTTCTACATCGCCGGCGTGATGGCCGTCACCTCCCTGGTCTCCAATACCGCCCGCTATCTGGGCTCCTATTGGCTGGCACCCATCCGCTCCGGCATTATGCGCGACCTGCGCAACGAGATGTACCACCGACTCCTCATCCTTCCCCTTTCCTATTACACCGACCAGCGCAAGGGCGACATCCTGAGCCGCATCGGCGCCGACGTGCAGGAGGTGGAGTGGTCAGTGTTCTCTTCCCTGCAGTCGCTGCTCCGCGACCCGTTCCTCATCGTGATTTTCCTTGCCGTGCTCTTCTCCATCAGCGCCCCGCTGACTTTGATTGCATTGGTGTTGTTGCCTGTCATCGCCTATTTGCTGGCCAACATCGGCAAACGCATCAAGCAGTACTCCACGCGCGCCCAGCAGTTGCTTGGCAAGATGAGCTCGCTGTTTGACGAGGCCATCGGCGGCCTGCGCGTCATCAAAGGTTACAACGCCATCCAGCATACCTACGACAATTTCCAGCACGAGAATTTCCAATTCTACCGTCTCCACAAGCGCGTGTTCCGCATCAACGAGCTTGGCGCGCCCCTGGTGGAGTTCCTCTGCATTTTGGCCCTGCTGCTCATCACGATTGTGGGACTGAAACTCTTCCCCGCCCTCTCACTGGGCAAGAGCACCCTGTTTATGCTCTTCTTCGTGGTCTTTGCCCGACTGATAGTGCCGGCCAAGGCCCTGATGACCACCTACTACACCTTGCAGCGCGGAATGGCAGCCGCCACCCGCGTGTATGAGGTCATCGATGCCGACGAGAAAATCGTGGAGTGCGAGAACCCGCTGCCGGTGCAGGAACTGCGCGACAAAATAGAATTCAAGGATGTCTCCTTCTCCTACCGCGATGTGGACGCGCCGGAGGAGTGCGAGGTGCTGCGCCACATAGACCTCACCATCCGCAAGGGCGAGGTGGTGGCCGTGGTGGGACCGTCGGGGAGCGGCAAGTCCACGCTGGTGGACCTCCTGCCGCGCTTCTATGATGTCCATTTTGGCCAGATTCTGCTCGACGGACAGCCCCTTGACCGCTATGTCATCTCCGACCTGCGGGCGCTGTTCGGCAGTGTCAACCAGGATGTTATCCTCTTCAACGACACTGTGTATGAGAACATCGTGTTCGGGATGCCCGATGTGACGGAGGAACAGGTGGTGGCTGCCGCCAAGATTGCCCAGGCCCACCCGTTCATTATGGAGATGGAAGAGGGCTACCAAACCGTCATCGGCGACCGTGGAATGCGCCTGTCGGGTGGCCAGCGCCAGCGGCTCAGCATCGCCCGCGCCATTTTGCGCCATCCGGAGGTGCTCATTCTCGACGAGGCCACCTCCGCCCTCGACAACGAGTCGGAATATCTGTTCCAGGAGGCGCTGATACCCTACGCACGGGAACATACGGCCATCATTGTTGCCCACCGGCTTAGCACCATCCGTTTTGCCGACACCATCGTCTTTGTGCGCGACGGCCAGATTGTGGAGCGGGGCACCCACGAGGAGTTGATGGCGCTGAAGGGCGAATACCACCGCTTCTGCACGGTGCAGCAATAGCCCCTTTATACACAAATTCTTGTTTAAAAAAACGCGGGCTTTCCAGTGAAAGACTGGGGTTGAAAGCGTATCTTTGCGCGTTTAAATGTAAATTAAGGTATTATGTATAATGTGGCTGTCATTGCCGGCGGGGATTCCGGTGAATATGAAATATCCCTCAAAACGGCCGATAACATTTTCAATCAGCTCGACCGAAAACTCTTTAACCCTTATCTGATTCATTTCAAAGGCTCGGATTGGAGCTATACTTCCGAAAGCGGCCTGAAATATGCCATCGATAAGAACGACTTCTCGCTGCATATCGACGGGGAGCATATTGTTTTCGACGTGGCCTTCATCGCCATCCACGGCACGCCGGGCGAGAACGGCAAACTGCAGGGCTATTTCGAGATGATTGGCCAGCCTTACACGGGTTGCGATCGTTTCAGCTCGGCGCTGACCTTCAACAAGTATTTCTGCAACCTGGCGGTGGCTAGCATCGGGGTGCCCATTTCACCTTCCCTGCATTTTTATCATAACGACCCGGTTGATTATGACCGCATCGAGCGCGTGTGCGGCTATCCCTGTTTTGTGAAGGCTTGCAACTCCGGCTCCAGCGTGGGCGTCACCAAGGTCCATAACCGCGAAGAGATGGCCGGGGCCTTTGCCGAGGCTTTCAAATACGACAACCAGCTGATGGTCGAGAAGTTTGTGCGCGGTCGCGAGCTGACCTGCGGCGTGACCTCCGTTTATGGCGGCATCCGCGTGCTCGCCGTCACGGAAGTGGTGGCCTCCAACGAGTTTTACGACTACGATGCCAAATACACCGCCGTGGGCCACAAACTGCTCACGCCTGCTGACATCCCCGCCGACAAGGAACGCGTGGTGCGGGATTACGCCGAGCGTATCTTCCATCACCTTGACTGCCGTGGGGTGGTGCGCGTGGACTTCATCCTCTCCGAAGACGACGGCGTGCCCTATTTCCTCGAGGTCAACACTATCCCCGGACAAACAGCCCTCAGCATTGTGCCTGGACAGGTGACGTACAATAATTTGGACCTGAAGGAGTTTTATACCAAGATGGTGAAAGAGGCGATGGAGAATTAAGAATGGAGAATGGAGAATTAAGAATTAATAATTGTGAATTGTAGAGGCGCGCGGCCGCGTGCCTTAAGAATTGGATGTGAAGATAATGAATAGAAGATTGGTTCGAGTCTGTTTTTTATGGCTTCTGATTGCAATGATTTGGCCGGGACGTGTTTCGGCGCAATATACCGAAAAGGATATCTACGCCTATATCGACCAGTTCAAGGATGTGGCGATGCAGAAAATGGCGGAATACAAGATTCCCGCCAGCATCACCATTGCCCAGGGCATTTTTGAGAGCGCCTGCGGCAAAAGCCGGCTGGCAGTGGATGGCAACAACCACTTCGGCATCAAGTGCCACGCCGACTGGGAGGGCGACACCATCCTGATTGACGATGACGAGCTGCAGGAGTGTTTCCGCAAGTACACGGACGTGTCGGAATCCTACACCGACCATTCGCTGTTCCTCACCAAGCGCTCCCGTTATGCCAACTTGTTTAAACTGGACATCTTGGACTATCCCGCCTGGGCGCGCACGCTCAAGCAGGATGGCTATGCCACCAACCCGCAGTATGCCGACAGGCTCATCAGTTTGATAGAACGCTTCAACATTGCCCGTTTGGACACGCTTTGCCTGCGACAGCAGGGTGTGGAGGTGCCGGTGGCACCAGTGGCGCAGTATATACCCCGTCAACAGTTGGTGAAAGTCTCTGACAATGACCGGCAGAATCCTGCCAAGCCGGAGAAACCGAAGACGCCAGTTTCCACCGACAAGCCGGCCACAGGCCAGATGAAGGTGTTCACCGCCATCGGCAGCGATTATCCTGCTGGCAACAGTCCCTTCAGCTATCGCAAGGTGTTTGAGAACAACCACACCTTCTTCATTATCGCCCAAAGCGGCGACACGTACGAGAAAATTGCCGGCGATGTGCAGGTTAGCTCGGAGAATCTCCGCAAGTTCAATGATGTGCTCGACAACGGTCAGCCTGTGGAGAATGAGATTGTCTATATCGAGGCCAAGGGCAAGACCTGCAATACCCGCGTCCATATTGTGCAAACTGGCGAGACACTGCGCTACATTGCCCAACGCTACGGCGTGCAGCTCCGGTATCTTTTCAAGTATAATATGATGGATGAAAACACAATTATCCATCCTGGTGATCAGATTCTATTAAGACATTAAAACATAGGACAATGAAAAAGACAATTATCCTTTTAGCACTTATGTTGGGCTATGCCTTCAGTTTTGCCCAATACACCCTTGAAGATCAGATATACGATTATATCGATGCCTACAAGGACTTGGCGATGCAGGAGATGGAACTGTACAAAGTGCCTGCCAGCATCACGTTGGCGCAGGCCATCTATTCCTCGAAGGCCGGCACCAACCGTGTCGCGCGCGAGGCCAACAACCATTTCGGCATCACTTGCCACGGCAACGAATGGAATGGCGAGACTTACTACGAGACTGACAACCACAGCGACGACTATTGCTTCCGCAAATATGCGTCCGTGGCAGCCTCCTACCGCGACCACTCCCTCTTCCTCTCCCAACGAAGTCGCTATGTCAAACTCTTCTACTATCCCATTACGGACTACAAGATCTGGGCTCAGGGACTGAAGGAGGCCGGCTATTCTGGCAATCCCCGCTATGCCGATACGCTGATTTCCATCATTGAGAAGTATTTCCTGATGCACTATGACCGCAAGGTGGCGCAGAAACTGGGCGACTCCACGGCCCTGAAGGTGATGGCCCCACCCCGTCTGGTGCGCGTGGATGATGATGTGGATATGTTTGCCCCGAAACCTGGTTTCAAACCAGCACAACAGCCTGCTCAGCAACCTGTGCAACAACAGCCTGTCGCGCAACCTGCACAGCAGCCTGTACAACAACCAGCGCAACAACCTGCCCAGCAGGCACAGACGCCGACTTATAATCCTCCCTCTGCCCGCACCCCCAAGGCCGACACAATGATCGTGAACGGCATTGAGGTCATCGTCCACAAGCCGGACAAGAGCCAAGCCCCCAAAGCCGACAATGTGCAGTCCACTCCAACCACTCCGGCTACTCAGTCCACTCAGACTTCCTCGACTGCTCCGGCTACTCCGGCTCCCGACAAGGTGCAGGGCAAGAATGTTTTCACCCTCGACCCCTATGCAGTGCCGTTCAAGGTGGCCTATTATCCGTACACTTCCCGCACTGCCTACGAGAACAACAAGACCAAGTTCATTCTCGCCAAGCCTGGCGACACGTACAAGAAACTGGCCGCCTCGTTGCAGATCAGCGAGAAAAACCTGCGTTTGTACAATGATGTCTATGACGAATCAGAACCCATTGAGGATGAGGTTATCTATGTGGAGATGAAGAGTACGAAAACTCCCGTGGAATACCATACGCTTGAGGAGGGCGACACCTATCGTTACATTGCCCAGAAGTACGGCATCCAACTCAAGTTGATTATCAAGCGCAACAGCGGCGCCATCAGCAGTTACGGCATCGGCGACAAGATTTGTCTCGGTTGCAAGTAAAGAACTTCTAACCCTATTGTCCGGAAAACAACATAATGCCCAAGTATTTTTATCACTTCAATCCCGACACGCTCACGTACGAAAAGGTGAAGCTCAGTTTCAAGCACGTCTTCAAACGGCTGGCTTGGGTCTTTGCCAGTGGCTTTGCGCTGGCTCTCATTTTCGTGTGGATAGCCTTCTATTTTGTTGACTCCCCGAAAGTGAAGATTCTGGAGCGTGAGAACAACGAGTTGAAGAGCGAGGTGGAATATCTGACCTCCCGTATGGAGGTGATGTCGGATGTGCTGCTGGATATCGAGGACCGTGACGACAACGTCTATCGGACCATCTTTGAGGCCGACCCGGTGCCGGCTTCGGAGCGCTATCCCCAGATATTGCCCGACAACCGTTTCGACAGTCTTTCCCGTTCCGAGGCTTACCAGATGCTGAAGGAGGCCAACAAGCGCGCCGACCGTCTGACTGTCCGCCTGGCGGCGCAGAGTAAATCGCTGACGGAGATGGAGAAGATTGTGAACAACAAGGCGGAGATGCTGACCTGCATACCCGCCATCCGCCCGTTGAAGAATATGTATTCCATCACGTCCGGTTTTGGCCGCCGGTATCATCCGATCCTGAAGCAACTTCGCGCACACACGGGCGTGGACATCACCGCGCCGAAGGGCACGCCTGTCTATGCCACCGCCGACGGCACCGTGTCGGGCGAGAACCCCGGCAGCGGCTATGGCATTGCGGTGGTCATCAACCACGGCTATAGCTACCAAACACTCTATGCGCACCTCTCGAAGAAGGCAGTGCGCCCGGGACAGAAGGTCAAACGCGGCCAAGTGATCGGCTATGTGGGGGCCACGGGCTTGGCATCCGGCTCACACCTCCACTACGAGGTTATCAAAAACGGCCAGCGCGTCAACCCCGTCTATTATTTCAACGTCGATATCACTCCCGAAGAATACAACAAACTGCTCGAATCCTCCAAGAAGGTGAACCAGGCGCTGTCGTAGGGAGTGGAGAATGGAGAATTGAGAATTGAGAATGGAGAATGGAGAATGGGGGGGCGTGTAATTCGTGTAATTCGTGCAATTCGTGCAATTCGTGGATAATTAACAGAGAATGAAAAGGTATCTATGGTTTCTGATCGCTGCGCTCCTCCTGCTTGCAGGTTGCCGGCCCAAGTATGACCACTCGGACAAGAAGATCTTCCACTATAACCAATCCGAGGGTGTCCAGACCCTTGACCCCGCATTCGCTTCGGGTCAGACGGTGATGTGGCCCTGCAACCAGCTCTACAACGGTTTGGTGGATATGGACGACTCGCTGAACATCGTGCCCGCCATCGCCAAAAGCTGGACCATTTCGGATGACGGCCTGACCTACACCTTCTTTCTTCGCAACGATGTGACCTTCCACAACACCGAGTCCTATCCATACAAGGCGCCTCGCAAGGTCGTGGCCCAGGACTTTGTGTACAGTTTCTCGCGCATTCTGGACCCCGACGTGGCCTCTCCCGGCGCGTGGATTTTCCAGAAGGTGAAGCGCGACAAGGAGGGAAACCCGGCTTTCAAGGCTTTGGATGATACAACCTTCCAGATACAATTGGCGGAGGCCTTCCCGCCCTTTCTCGGCATTCTGTCGATGAAATACTGCTCCGTGGTGCCCAAAGAGGTGGTGGAGCGTTATGGCAAGGACTTCCGCAAGCATCCTGTGGGCACGGGTCCCTTCCAGTTCCAACTCTGGGAAGAGGGCGTGAAATTGGTGCTGCGCAAGAATCCCGACTACTTCGAGCGCGACGAGCAGGGCAACCGCTTGCCCTACATTGACGCAGTGGCAGTTTCCTTCATCGTGGATAAACAATCTGTGTTTATGGAGTTTATGAAGGGCTCGCTCGACTTTATGTCCGGTGTGGAGGCCTGCTACAAGGACGCGCTGCTCACCAAGGAGGGCACGTTGAATCCCGAGTACAAGGACAAAATCAAGATGCTGACGGGCCCGTACCTCAATACAGAATACCTGGGCTTTATGCTGAAACCCGGCGACAAGAAGAATCCACTGTTGGACAAGCGGGTACGGCAGGCTATCAATTATGGCTTCGACCGCGAGAAGATGATGAAATATTTGCGCAACAACGTGGGCTATCCCGGCACGGGTGGTTTTGTGCCGCGGGGAATGCCCTCGCACGACCCCTCGCGCACCGGGGGCTACACCTACGACCCCGTCAAGGCCGCGCGCCTGCTGGAGGAGGCCGGCTATCCCGGCGGCAAGGGCCTCCCGCCCATCTCCGTGGCCGTGTCCGCCTCCTACGCCGATTTGGTGCAGTATATGCAGCACGAACTGGCGCAGCTGGGCATCAACCTGCGGCTGGATGTGATGCAGGGCGCCCAACAGCGCGAGATGATGCGCAGCTACCAGCTGCCCTTCTTCCGCGGCTCCTGGATCTGTGACTACCCCGATGCCGAGAACTATATGGCCCTCTTCTACTCCAAGAACCTCCAGCCCGCCGGCTCCAACTACACGCACTACGTGAACCCCGCCTTTGACAAACTGTACGAGGCCTCGCAGCGCTGCACCGACGAAGACCAGCGCAACGACTACTACACCCGTATGGATGCCCTCCTGATGGCCGACGCCCCCGTGGTGGTGCTCTATTACGACAAAGTCATCCGCTTTACCCAGGCCAATATCACCGGCCTCGGCACCAATCCGGTGAATATGCTGGACTTGAGGAGAGTGAAAATTGATTAATAACCCATAAATATCACTATTATGCTCGAATATTTCAATGAAGCGCCCTATTCCGTCACCATTTGCGATAAGGATGGAAAGATTTTGGAAATGAATGAAATGGCAGTGAATGTGCTGAGCCACGGCCAGCAGATTATCGGCCAGAATCTCCTGGATTGCCATCCGGAGCCTGCCCGCACCAAACTGGTGGAGATGCTGAAAAACCACAACGTGAACGCATACACCATTGAGAAGAACGGCGTCAAGAAGCTGGTTTACCAGGCACCCTGGTTCAAAGAAGGCGAATTCGCCGGCTATATCGAACTCTCAATGCCCATTCCGATGGAGATGCCGCATTTTGTGCGGAAGCCGAAAGTGTAATAAGCCCTATATATGGCGCTGTCGCCCCAAAAGGGCATGTTCTGTGAAGGTCAGATCTTCGATGCGCACGCGTTTACCTCGGACTTGATGCGCTCAGTAAAGTCGAGGATCTTCTTCATCGACAACTATGTAGATGAAGGACCATTACAGTCAAGCCGAGGTGAATTTATAATAATTATTTGTATTTTTGCAGATTATTTTTTGGATTTAAAAAACATCAAAATGAAAAACATTTTTACAACAGTGGCACTTTGCCTTTTTTGTGCATTCGGAGTTATCGCTCAAAACTATACGACGGTTCCCGTGGCACTTGTGGATAACCATCTCTCCGTGAATGGCATTGTTCAACTCTCTATTCCGAATTACGATCCTAATGAAGTCCAGATTGAACCACTGGGAGGTTTTGTGGCCGTTCCCAGCACTGACCAAGAATACACAGTTGCAGAGTATCCCAATCTGGATGCAGTATGGAGCGCCTGCAATACTGATGCCACTTGGTCTTGGAGTCTGGTCACCCTTGACACCTATTCGGGACAAGGGATGAATATAGGCTATGCCGCTTTGAAATTCGCGGGCTCCCCGTACAAGTATGGTTACGCCAAATTCGACAAGAGTGTGCCAGGCGCTTGGGTTGAGTTCGGCTACTTCGTGGAAGGCGTGGGCGTTGATGAATGGACGAGCACCATCTCGGTGTCTCCGAATCCGGTCGCGGACGCCATCCGCCTGAACAATGTCGAAGGCGCCCGCATTGCGGTTTACAGCGCAACAGGCCAACAGGTGAAAAGTGTTGACAATGCTGCTGCCAACACGGAAATAAGCGTCTCTGATTTGTCATCTGGCATCTATTTTGTGAAGATTACCAGCGGCAGCAAAGTGAATACGGTGAAATTCGTGAAGGAATAAGTGACGTTGTTTTTTGGAATCAAGATGGATTTTACCAAGAAATTGTCAAATCTCAGGGTCTTATGTGTGGTGGTGGCCATATTCTGCCTGCTGTTAGGGTTGTTGTCGGGACTTTCCCTGAACACCACATCACACGACGTGCTGGCTTCTTACCGATCCTCTGTTGAGACGGCCAGAAACAATAATGTGTTGCTATCCGAATTGGTGAAAGATGAATGTGCCCAGGTTCTGAAAACAAAAGCGTCCGACACATTGATATGCCGGAAGGTGGCGTTGTTGGCCTTGTCAGAAGACAGTTTGCAGCAGTATCTTGACAATCTGCGTGCAGAATTTATACGGAATGTCAACAGAGGAGAAGGGGAGACCCTCCTCCGTCTTGATGACGTGGACTATTCCACAAATTTCATGATCTATCAAGGCAATGCGGCCAAGTTGCGTGCACAGATAGAACGTTATCAAGACCAGCTGTTGCAACTAATTGACGACCAAGAATTGCGGGAACGCGTTGCTCAAGACATCAGTTTTCATACGAACCAGATGGCCTGGCAGTATGGAAAGGCATCTTGGGAAGAGCACTATTTCGATCACGCGATGGCGGTTGAGGTGGTGAACCAGTTGGAACAGATCCAACAGCAAGCCCATTTGGCAGCAATTCGTGTACTACGAGCGATAGAAGGCAACGGAGGAGATTGTAACGTTAGTGAATAATAAAATTGTCACAATATGATAAAATCCATTTACAAATTAGGAGCCACCACCATAAGTTTGTTGAGTTTGGCGCTGTTGTTCAAGATAATGCACTGGGCTGGTGGCAATATTATGCTGATAGTGACCTTGGCGGGCTTGGTTCCCTTGACGGCCTTTATGACCGCTATCCATTTCAGCCGGCAGGAAGAAGAGAGGGACCGGTAATAGCCTGTCACCTGTATAATTGATATCGTAAAAACGTTGATATTTCCCCGCACACCTCCGGCGTGCGAAATTATGTTCGTGCCCCGCGCAATTCTACGCACCCTGACAGGCCGCTGGCTTGAGGGGGCAGGTGTGTTGTCAAAATGAAAATCCATATTTTAACGATTTATTGTTAAAATTAATTGATAATCAATATCTTACAAAAAAAATATTATCTTTGCGGAATATTTGAAAACGTAAGATTATGGAAGAATTAATACCACAAAGAGGCAACTACAAGAAGTTGATCAGCTACCAAAAGACAGATGTGATTTATTGTCTAACCTATTATTTTGTAGAGCATTACATACGATATAACGACCGCACAAAAGACCAAATGCTACAAGCCGCGCGTTCGGGCAAGCAAAACATCATAGAGGGTTGTGCAGCAAGCGTCACAAGTGCCAAGACTGAGATACGGCTCGTAAATGTGGCCAAAGCCAGTCTTCAGGAATTACTGGAGGATTACGAGGATTATCTGAAAACGCGCAATCATCGTCAGTGGGAGGAGGATTCTGTAGAGTTGCAAACTATGCGACGTTTGGGAAGGAATCATAACGATGTGGATTTCTTTATGCAGATTGCTCAAACGCGCCCGCCAGAAACCATCGCCAATATGTGCATTGTACTCATCAAGCAAGCCGATTATTTACTGTTTAGGCAGCTCAAGCGCTTGGAGAAAGACTTTCTGAATAGTGGCGGTTTCAGTGAAAAAATGGTCAGGCTGCGTAATAACAAGCGCGGCAGAAAAAATGAGGGGTAGTCGCGTCAGCGGGCGGGCCTTAAGGTCATTAGGGTCATTATATTCTTTAAAGTCTTTAAGGCCCGCCCGCTGACGCTAACCAAAATCCCGACAATTTTGCTATTTTTGCACCTCCAATTCCAACACCACCGCAATGTACCCAAAACCAACCTCCGAAAATGCCGCTCTCATCTATGGTATGCGCCCCATTTTTGAGGCCATCGAGAGTGGCAAGACCATCGATAAAGTGCTCTTCCAAAAGGGCCTTCAAGGCGAGCTCTTCAAACAACTCTTCTTTGAGGTGCGCCAGCACAAGATCCCCTTCCAATATGTGCCCCTCGAAAAGCTGAACCGCCTTACGCGCAACAACCACCAGGGCGTGGTGGCCTTCCTCTCGGCCATTGAGTACAGCAGCATTTTCGACATCGTGCCCACCATCTTTGAGGAGGGGCGTGTGCCGTTCCTGTTGCTGCTCGACAAGGTCACTGACGTGCGCAACGTGGGTGCCATTGCGCGCTCGGCGGAATGCGCGGGCGTGGATGCCATCATCCTGCCGCTCAATGGCGGTGCCCAACTCAACGAGGACGCGGTGAAGAGCTCTGCCGGCGCGCTGAACAAGATCCCTGTCTGCCGCCACTCCAACCTCGTGGAGGTGATACAATATCTCAAAGACTCCGGCATTGAGGTGGTGGGCGTGACCGAGAAGGCCAACCACGCACTCTATAATAAAGATATGACTGGCCCGCTCTGCCTCATTATGGGCAACGAGTACGAGGGCATCGCCTGGGACTACCTGCGCCATTGCAACGACACCATCACCATCCCGATGGTGGGCACCATCCGCTCACTTAATGTCTCCGTGGCCACGGGTATCACGCTCTTTGAGGTTGTCAAACAACGCAATCCGGTGAAAGAATGAAGAAGATAGGCATCCTTTCCGACACGCACGCCTACCTGCATCCCGACGCTTTCGAGTTTTTCAAGGAGTGCGACGAGATTTGGCACGCGGGTGATATTATGGACGACTTCATTCTGGATGAGTTGGCCGCCATTGCGCCTACCGTACGCGCTGTGTACGGCAACTGCGACGATTGGGATATCCGGCGCGAGATTCCGGAAAACCAGGTCTTTCAGTGCGAGCAACACACGGTGGCCATTCGACATATCGTGGGCTATCCGGGCAAGTATGACCCCAGAGCGCTGGAACTGATCCGCCAGGCCAAGCCGACGATTCTGGTGGCCGGCCATTCCCACATCTTAAAGGTGATGTTCGACAAACAGCATAACCTGCTTTTCATCAATCCCGGGGCTGCCGGACGCTACGGTTTCCATACCCATCTCACGATGCTGCGTCTCAAAATTGACGGAGAACGCATCTTTGACCTTGAAATCTACGACGAACCCAAACTGCAACCTCTGAAATGACAAACGACGAAAAACCCATCATCACGATTCTCGGTCCCACCGCCACGGGCAAGACGCACATTGCGGTGCGCCTGGCTGCCGAGTTGGGCGGCGAGATTGTGAGTGCCGACTCGCGCCAGGTGTATCGCCGGATGGACATCGGCACAGGCAAGGACATCTCCGAGTACGAGTACAACGGGCAGCCGGTCCCATACCATCTCATCGACATTGAGGAACCGGGGGTGAAGTACAATGTTTATCGTTACCAACAAGAAGCGTTCAAAGCGATGCGCGATATTCAGAGTCGTGGCAAGCAAGTGGTGATTTGTGGCGGTAGCGGCCTTTATATCGAGGCAGTGTTGTCGGGTTATCGTTTCAAATGGCAGGAGGACAGCCAGATATTGTCGGACCCCGTGCCGTCGGTCATCTTTGGGCTGCGCGGCGATCGCGATTTGATTCGCACACGCATCACGCAACGGCTCAAGGCCCGCCTGGAAGAGGGGATGATAGAGGAGGTGAAGGCCCTGCTGGACGAGGGCGTGCCTTCGGAGATTCTGATTCGTTATGGATTGGAATACAAATACGTCACGCTCTATCTGTTAGGGCAAATAGATTATGAGGAGATGTTTACCTCGCTCAACACAGCCATTCATCAGTTCTCGAAGCGCCAGATGACTTGGTTTCGCCGGATGGAGCGGTTGAGTTTCGATATCCACTGGATAGATGTGGCGTTGTCGGAGGAGGAGAAGATGGCGGAGATATACAAAGTGCTTGGGGAATGATCCTTTTTTGGGGCAGTCATCAACTATTTACCAACATTGCCGGAAAAAGTGATCTATTCCCCGGATTTTATCTCCATCACAGTAATTTCGCTCCTTGTGCCGAGGCGCATCGGCGGGCCGAAGGTGCCGCTGCCGCAGGAAGTGTAGGCCTGCATATTGCCCAATCGGTACAGCCCGCGGTTGAACTGGAAAAGTCGGTCGTTGATCCAGATGAGCGGGTAGAGCTGCCCGCCGTGCGTATGGCCCGCCAAGTAGAGATCCACTCCGGCTTGCTTCAAATACTTGCCCCCACAGGGGTTGTGATGCAATACCACAACGGGCAAATCGCCTTTGTGTATCAGTTCTTTGCTTACCGATTCGATGGTGGCGTCGCCTACGGGCGCGTGCATTGAGTTGCCATCCTGCTCATCAGCTCGCATATAATCCAGCCCCACTATTTGCAGGCCATGGTCCTCCACCACTTCGGTCTCCAACACCCGCACGCCCACCTGCCGCAGCAGGCTCTTCACCGAGTCGGTACCCACATAGCCGTCGTGGTTGCCCGACACGAAATAGACGGGCGCATTCAGCTGCCGGAAGGGATCTACTGTGCGGATGTTGAGGTTGTAGGGACTCTCGAAACAGTCGCCGGTGAAAAAGATGAGGTCAGGTCGCGCCTCGTTGATTTTGTTGACGAGCCGTTGCACGTGCCTCCATCCGCGGAAATGCCCCAGGTGGGTGTCTGTGAGCAGCACCGCGCGCACGGGCTGTCGCAAGTTGGGCAACTCCACCGTCACGGGCGTGATGCGCGGCACGAAAGCGTTGACGATGCCGCCAGTGCAAACGACCGCCGTGAGAATGCCCACGATGGCGCCGAACACGCGGGGCGGAAAATGCGCGAACAGTTGCACGATGTCCGCAAGTATCATTATGATCAGCAAATATAGCAATACGCCCAGCAGGGTGCTGAAGATGCAGAACAGGATATGGCCAACGGCATTGTTGGTCCACGCCGAGGCCCCGCCGAAAGTGAACACGAAGGTGGTGAACAGCAACAAGGCGTAGCCGATGTAGAACCAAGTGGGTTTGCATCCGAAAATGAATGCCGTGCGGCGCGACAGGTACCAGACAGCCACCCCGATGATGGCGAGGAACACTATAGGAAACAGATAGTTTTTCATCAAAATCAATTTTGGGCGCAAAAATAACTTTTTTTCTTTTTTTTTGTATCTTTGCAGGCTTTAAAATTCACACCAAGATGTAGTCTTTGTCAGTATTAATCCAATAGAAGAAAGGAGGTTATAAATGGTTGACACCATCGATTTCGGGACCTTTAAATGGCATCATATTACAAATCCGACCGTCGAAGACTTGGATTTTTTGAGGGATAACTTCCATTTCCACCCATTGGATATCGAGGACTGTTCCAGTTTTGTGCAACGTCCCAAAATAGACATTTACGACGACTATTTTTTCCTCGTTCTTCATTTTCCGTTGATGGACAAGCGCACGCAGCTGGTCAGAACGGAAGAGACCAAGATTTTCTGGGGCCAGGACTATCTGATTACGGTCGGCAACTCGCACTATGTAGTGCAAGACCTCTTCAACTATACCAAGATTCATCCCGAGCCTGAAGACGAAGACGACATCAGCGGCACCAGCGACGCCATCCTATACCATATATTATATAGTATGATGAAGGAGACCTTCCTTCTGGTGGAACGGATGGGCACCGAGCTGGATGTCATCAACCGCGAACTTTTCAGCAGCAAGTCGGAGAAAATCATCGAACAGATCTCGCGTTTCCGCAAGAATATCATCCAACTCAACACAATGTTCAAACCGCAGCTGCGCCTGTTCAAGCTGTTCGAGTCGGGCGACATCCGCGGCTTTGCCGACGATATGGAAGAGTACTGGGGCAATATCCTCGACTTCTACCAGAAGATGTGGGATATGATTGACGACTACGGTGAGTTGGTGGACGGCCTCTCCAGCACCTTCGACTCGTTGCAGACCAACAAGACCAACGAGATTATGCGAATGCTCACCATCATATCCACCATCGTGCTGCCGTTGACCTTCATCAGCGGCCTGTATGGTATGAACGTGGGCCTTCCCTTCGCAGACTCCCCATACGCATTCCTTATCGTGATAGGCATCTGCGTCTTCATTCTCGTTGTCCTCGTCATTTTCTTTATGAAAAAACATTGGCTTTAGAATGCCATATTTGAGGACGTTTGCGGGACAACCATCAAAAAACCGATTTTCGACAAACTATGCAATACGAAGTGAAAATCCATATTCTGGAGCTTGAGCGTGGCGACTATCACACGCTGGTGAACGGTTCCGTGGCGGGCCATCGCATCCGCATTGTGCTCGACACGGGCGCCTCCCACAGTTGTATGGACCAGGGTTTTGCCCGGCAAATTCTGCCTGCTTTGCAGACCGCCCAGCACGAAGGTGTCACCGCCGGCATCGGAGGCGATGACTTCGAGGTGCAGATTGCCGATGTGCCTGACTTTCGCATCGGACGCTTCCACCTGCCCTTCTATCCCAATATGGCGCTCATCGACTTCACCTATATCAACCAGGCCTACCATCGTTTGCGCAAAAAGCCCCTCCAGATGATTCTCGGCAACGACTTCTTTGTCAAAAACCACGCAGTCATTAACTATGAGGAGGGTCTCCTTTATTTCACGATGGACAAAAAGAAAAAGTGATGGAGGAGAAGACTGAACATCGTATTTTGGGCATCGACCCGGGCACCACGGTAATGGGTTACTCTGTGCTGCACACCAACCTCAACAAATCGGATGTGGAGGTGATCAGTGTGATACAGATGAAAAAGCTGCCCGACCAGTATGCCAAGTTGAAATATATCTACGAGAAGACCAATGCTCTGATAGAGCAGTATCATCCCGATATTCTCTCCATTGAGGCCCCGTTTTATGGCAACAATGTGCAGTCGATGCTGAAATTGGGCCGGGCGCAGGGAGTGGTGATTGCCGCCTGCCTGCACGCTGAGATGGAGGTTTACGAATACTCGCCGCGCAAGATCAAGCAGTCCATCACCGGCAACGGCAATGCCGCCAAGGAGCAGGTGGCCGCGATGTTGTGCCATATGTATCCCTTGTCGCAGGACATTGACTTCCTGGACGCGACCGACGCCCTGGCCGCCGCCGTATGTCACCATCTGCAGTCGCGCATCGTGGTGGGCGGCGGCTCCAAGTTCTCCGACTGGAAATCCTTCATCGCCAATAATGAAAAGCGAATCATCAAATAAGGAACTCCAGGACACCATCTTGCGTTATCTGGGCTACCCGCCGGAGGCACCGGTGGGGGAGGATATCTTGCAGCGTATTGACCGTGCTGTGGAAGAGGTGGAAAAACTTTCGTCGTTCCATTATCTATATGCCCATTTTACCGAGCCTTTGGACTTTATGCGGCACAATGCAGCCTATATGGAGTATCTGTCGGGAGCGGAGGGCTTCCTGCTGTGTGCCACTACGTTGGGCGCGCAGGTGGATCGCCATCTCAAGCGGCTGGAACTGACCGATATGGCTTATGCCATAGTCTTTGATGCGACGTGCTCGGCCTGTCTGGAATATAAAGCTGACGAGTATGAGCGCGCACTTCCCTATCCTGACAAAGGTTTCCGTTTCTGTCCGGGTTATGGCGGCACGTCGCTTGACGACAGTCGCGACATTGTGTTGCGGTTGCGGGCCGACAGAATCGGTATCACATTCCTGGACTCCGGGCTGATGGTGCCGCTGAAGTCGATGGCGGGCATTGTCAAGTTGGGAGGCGAGAGCCGCAAGAGTTGCGAGGGATGTGTGGCCCGCGCGGGTTGTGTGTTCCGGGAGCGGGGCACCCGCTGCTACAGTTCCAAGGTATAACTTAGGTATCAACCATTACGGTGTGCTTTCCCCATCGCTTGCGTTAGGGATTGCAGCGGAAATGGCATTCTGCGTGGGAGTGTTGGGTGGCAATGCCATTGCAGCGTAAAGCCCGACCCCGCCGTGGGCAGGGTGTGGCAAAGGCAAGGGCGGGGGAACGCCCAAATCATCATTATAAAAATGCAGGATTACAACTCGTCGATGTGTGATGTGTGGACGTAGTTGCGCCATTTTTCGAGCACGGCTTGGAAATCGGCGGGCAGTTCGGAATCGAACAGGACGAACTTGCCGCTGGTGGGGTGCGCGAAGCCCAGCGACTTGGCGTGCAGCGCCTGCCGCGGCATCAAGGCGAAGCAGTTGCGGATGAACTGCTGGTACTTCGAGAAGGTGGTGCCTTTCAGGATTTTGCTGCCACCGTAGGCCTCGTCGTTGAACAACGGGTGGCCGATGGACTGCATATGCACGCGGATTTGGTGGGTGCGGCCCGTCTCCAGCTGGCACTCCAGCAGGGTGACATAGCCGAACCGCTCGATGACTTTCCAATGCGTGACGGCGTGCTTGCCGCGCTCGTCGCCTTCGGGAAAGACCGTCATCACCATCCGGTCCTTGGGGTTGCGGCCCACATTGCCCACGATGGTGCCCTCGTCGTCGGGGAAGTCGCCCCACACTAAGGCGCGGTATTTGCGCTCGAGGTCGTGGTCGAAGAAGACCTTGGCGAGCCGCATCTGGGCGATTTCGTTCTTGGCCACGACGAGCAGTCCGGAGGTGTTCTTGTCGATGCGGTGCACCAGCAGCGGTTTCACGGGCGAGCCATCGGGCAGCTGCTGCTGGCCGAGGTAGTGGTAGAGGGCGTTGACCATTGTGCCGGTGTAGTTGCCGAAGGCGGGGTGCACCACCATACCGGCCTCTTTGTTGATGATGAGCAGATCGTCGTCCTCGTATTGGATGTTCAGCGGGATGTCCTCGGGCAGGATTTCGGTGTCGCGCGGCGGGTTGGGCATCAGCACCGAGATGACATCGTTGGGGTGCACTTTGTAGTTCTGCTTTTCCGCCTTGCCGTTCACCAGGATGCAGCCGGCCTTGGCCGCCTGCTGGATCTTGTTGCGCGAGGTGTGGCGGATGAGGTTGAACAGGTATTTGTCGATGCGCAGCAAATCCGTGCCCGGATCCACCACGAACCGGAAATGTTCGTATAATTCGTCTTTGACGTTGGAATCGTTTTCTTCGACCATCTTAATTAAGGATCCCGTTGTTCACCCCACGGCGGCCAAGGCCTTGTGGGGGTCTACCAAGCTCTTGCCCCTACGGGGCTGTTTAAAGTATGATTTTTAATTCTCAATTCTCAATTCTCAATTCTATCTGTTGCACGCCTTGCACACGACGGCCTTCACCTCTTCGTTCTCGAAGACGGCCACGGGCAGTTTGTCGAACAGGCCGCAAAGGCGGGTGGGATTCTTCTCGGCACCCATCTTGACGGCTTTGGCGAAGAGAGGACCGAGGTAGGTCTGCTCGCGGTGGGCGGCAATGGAGATGTAGGAGAAGAGGAAGTCTTCGGAGATGGTGGCGTCATCCAGGAAGGGATCCATCAGCGTGAGGGCATAGGAGTAGTCATACTGCTTGACGAAACGGGATGCCAGCTTGTAGGCGTTCTGCCAGCTGTCCATCTTGGGGTTGCGTATCTCCTTGATCTTGGCGAAGGTGGCGGCCATCAGGGCGGTGGTCTCCGTGTTGGCGGGGATACTGGACAGATAGTCGATAATCTTGAGCTGGTACTCCATATTGATGGCGTTGACACGGTCTCTGGGGATGCCGGGGATAGCGTAGAGCTTGTCAATGTTGGCCTGGGTCTTGGTGATGTCGGCCAGGGAGGCGATGCTCTTCTGGAAGACGTCGCAGACCACCGTGTTGTACAGCAGCTGCACGTTGGCGGGGTTGAGGTTGAAGATGGTGTTCATCTCGTTGGCCATCGCCTCGTTCAGCTTCGGGGCAAGGTAGTACTGCATATAGAGGCGGTTGTTGAGCAGTGCCTGGTTCTCCTTGTTCTTGGGGATGACCATATCCTTGAGCGGGGTGGCGGTGTAATGGCCGCCCTCTACCTGGTTGATGATGTAGTTCTCGATGGCCATTGCCAGCGGGCGGTTCTTCTCCTTCAGGGCCTTGTTGAACTTCCAGACGGCGAAATTCTCCTCCTGGGCCTTGGTGTCCACCACGTAGTTGATGTGGTATTTGATTTCGATGTAGCGGCAGGGGGCGAGATAGGCGCTGTCGAGGTACTTGACGGTCCACGACTCGCTCTTGAGCTGCTTGGCGCACTCCTCCAGGGTGAGGAAGCTCAGGTCGTAGTAGCTCTCGTCGTTGACAATGTTCTTCTTGAAACTCTCCCAGCAGTAGTCATAAGAGGTGGTGATTTGGGATCCGGGATATTTGGCCAGGATGCTCTTCTTCAGCACGTCGATACGCTTGTCCTGAATCTTCTGGTAAACCGCGTCTTTGTAATAGTTGGGGGAGTTGTGGGCGATGATTTCGATGCTGTTGATTTTGTATTCGGGCACGTCGGCGTCCTTCAATTGGTCCTCAAACGCAGCAACGGTGTAGTCGGTTTTCTTCAGTTCGTAGGGGAAGGAGACGCTGAAGTCGCCCTCTTCGGCGGTAGCCACCCACTCGCCCTTGGCCTTGACACTGGTCAGGTCCTTGATGAAGTTGACCTTCTCGTCATAGGAGGCGTTTTTGGTCTCCACTGCTTTGGGAATGACGGTGCGGCAGACGCGGGTGCCCTCTTTGAGCACGAGGATGTGAACGTCATAGTCATCGGTGACGGTCTCGGGCACGTCACAGAGTTTGGCGGAGAGTTTGCCAGACTTGAGGTTGCTGTTCTCGTTGAGCTCCATTATCTTCTCGAAAGTGAAGGGCTTGGTGACGGTACCGCGGTGGGCGTGGTCATAGTCCACGGTGAAGTCGTCGCACTGGTATTGGGAATGCTGCACGAAGTCAAGGGCGATGGCGTCGCCCTCCTTGCCGATGAGCTTCTTGAGCCCCTTGTAGTCGTCACAGTTAAGATAAACCTCCCCGTTTTTGTTGACGCTGACCATTTCAGACAGGGACTCCAAGGCGGGTTCGGTGGCGCATTTCTTGCAGATTTTGTCGTCATAGTTCTTGAATCCCGCCTGGCCTTTGGTGTAGGGCAGGTCCTTGACGCCGTATCCGGGCTTGTAGTCGTTGAAGGCGCGGTCGTTGGTCAGGATGTAGGAGAGATAGAGGCTCTTCATCATCGGGTCGGTGGCGAAGCCGATGCCGAGGTGTGAGTATTGCTTGTCAAGGAGCACCTCGGCGGTCTTGACGTTTTTGAGCAGTGACTGCACGGCGGCGAGGCAGAGGTCATAGTAGGAGTATTCGGTCTCGCCGAGGTAGGCTTTCACCTTGGTGACCAATTCGTCGCCATTGCCGGCCAGGCCATATTTGCGCAGGCGGAAGTAGGTGGTCTTGTAAGGGGCCACGTTGTCGAGCGACTTTTCATCCTTCGATGCCTGGTAGTCGGCCTGGAATTGTGCGGTGGAGTCGAGCCGGATGTCCGATTTGAAGGCGGGCAGGAAACGGTACTGGGCCCGCGCGGCATTGATCACATCGGCCATACAATTGTACAAGGTCTGCTCATTGTAGGTGTTAGGCGCGAAATTCTGTGCATACTTGGCGTTTTTCTTCAATTGTTCAGGATTGAAGTCAGCGTAAGGATTTTCAACTTGTGACAATGCTACATTGCTGAATATCAACAATATAAATGTTAATGCAAAGAAGATGTTTTTATTCATAGGACATCGTTTTTTAGCGTTAGGAATTGGGAAAGCAATAATAATAAAAATTTGACAACAAAAAGTGCCTCGGGAACGATGTTTTTCAATGTTTATAACTTTTTTGCGATTAGGGTATTGAGTATATCAAAAAAAGTGTACTTTTGCACCCTCAAAAAAGTAAGCAAAAAAAACATATAAAGAAATGAAAAGAACGTATCAACCCTCTAACGAAAGACGCAGAAACAAACACGGTTTCAGAGAAAGAATGTCCACGGCCAATGGTCGTCGCGTGTTGGCTGCCCGCAGAGCGAAAGGCAGAAAGAAACTGACGGTTTCTGACGAAAGCCTGGGCAGAAAATAATATTGCCCTTAGCGTTTTCAACAATCAAAAGAAGGCAGATGTCTTCTTTTTTTTGTATTTTCGCCCCGCGTTTTGAAAACGCCCTATTCGTTCACACCAACCCGTTAAAACGTATGAAGAAACTCGTCTTTGCCCTCCTGTTTCTCGTGTCCTGCGTCGTCGCGAACGCGCAGGGCGGGGGCGTGCCCGTGGACGGCATCATCGCCGTCATCGGCAAGGAGATCATTATGCAGTCCGACCTTGAAAAGCATTACCTGGACTATGCCTCCCAGTTCAAAACCGTGGAGGATCCCTTCGAGACGAGATGCTACATACTGGAGACCCTTGTCTTCAACAAGCTGATGGTCAACCAGGCCGACCTCGACAGTATCGAGGTCAGCGACGAGGAGGTGGACTACCGCATCAACACCCGCATCGCCTATTTCCTCCAGCAGGTGGGCGGTGACGAGAAGTACATCGAGAACTATTTCCACAAGTCGATGTCGCAAATCAAGAAGGAGATGCGCGAGATGATGTACGAGCAGGCCCTCATTGAGCAGGTGCAGTACAAAATCACGGGCAACATCACCATTACCCCTTCGGAGGTGAAGCAGTTTGCGTCCAACATCTCAGCCGACAGTATGCCGCTGGTGCCCACCACCTACCAGTTCGGCGAGATCGTGAAGATCCCGCCCGTGAGCGAGGAGGAGGTGAACGCCGTCAAGGCGCGGCTGGAGGACTACCGTGAGCGCGTGCTGCGCGGCGACAAGTTCTCGATGTTGGCGCGCCTCTACTCCGACGACCCGGGCAGCGCCTCCAAGGGCGGCGACTTGGGCTTTGTGGAACGCGGCACCCTCTATCCAGAGTTTGAAGCGGCCGCCTTCAACCTCAAGTCGGGCGAGATTTCGCACCCGATCAAGACGCAGGCCGGCTACCATATCATCCAGATGATTGAACGCCGCGGCGAATCCATCCACGTGGCCCACATCCTCATCCAGCCCAAGCCCTCCACCGACGAGCAGGTGAAAGCCATCACCTACCTTGACAGCATCCGGGCCATCATCATTAACGAGAAACTCGACCTCGCCACCGCTGCTAAACGCTTCTCCGAAGGTCCCTCCAAGGACAACGGCGGACTGGCCGTCAACCCCTATACCAACTCCAACAGCTTCGACAAGCAGTCGCTGGACGAGACAACCTTTATGACCATCAACAAGCTGATTCCCGGCGAGTACTCCGAGTGCGTGCCCTTCGTGAACGACGATGGCGTGATGGCCTACCGGTTGATCTATCTCAAGGAGAAGGTGGCCGAACACAAGGCCAATATCGTCGAGGACTACGATATGATCAAAAACGCCGCCCTCGAGGAGAAGAAATACAACGCCCTCCAAAAATGGGTGGTGGAAAAAGTGAAAGTTACCAGTATTAAATTAAACGAACAATATAAGGACTGCGATTTCGTTACTAAGTGGCAGATTCCCTAAACCAATATAGACTATGGATCTTAATGCTAAAAACGATGTGGAAGCCATTGAGGCTTTTGTAGATAAATACAAACAACTGCGTCAGGAGATCGGCAAGGTCATCGTGGGCCAGGATGATGTGGTGAAAAACATCCTGATGGCGATGTTCAGCCGCAGCCACGCCCTGCTCATCGGTGTGCCGGGTTTGGCCAAGACCTTGATGATCACCACGATTGCCAAGGCGGTTGATATGAGTTACAACCGTATCCAGTTCACCCCCGACTTGATGCCTTCCGACATTATGGGTGCCGAGATTCTAGACGACAGCCGCAACTTCAAGTTCGTCAAGGGCCCCATCTTCGCCAACATCGTTTTGGCGGATGAGATCAACCGTACCCCGCCGAAAACCCAGTCGGCGTTGCTGGAGGCAATGCAGGAGCGTTCCGTCAGTATGAACGGCACCACCTACGCGCTTCCCGACCCCTTCTTTGTGCTGGCCACGCAGAACCCCATCGAGCAGGAGGGTACTTACCCGCTGCCCGAGGCACAGCAGGACCGCTTTATGTTCAACATTGTGCTCGACTATCCCTCTATGGAAGAGGAACAGGAGATTGTGAAGAGCACCATCCACGGCGCTATGAAGGAACCCGACCGCGTACTGACGGTGGAGGATATCATCTTCTACCAGAAGTTGCTGCAGAAGATTCCCGTCCCGGAAAACGTGTACCGCTATGCCGTCAAGTTGGCCACGCTAACCCGTCCGGGCACGCCGCTTGCCCACCAATGGGCCAACGACTACCTCTCCTGGGGTGCCGGCCCGCGTGCCTCCCAGTTCCTCATCATCGGCGCCAGAACGCACGCTGTGCTCGGTGGCAAGTACTCGCCCGATATCGAGGATGTGAAAGCCGTGGCTTACAATATCCTCAGGCATCGTATCATCAAGAACTACAAGGCAGAGGCCGAAGGCATTACCGTGGAGCAGATTATCGACAAGCTGCTCGCCGCTGCCGAATAATATGCTATGAAAGGCACACTCCATACCACCCGTTGGAAATGGCTGTTGTTCATCACGGCGGCCGTGGTGTTTGTGCTTATCCTGTTTTATTCCAACCGCCTGATCGGCAACATCGCCAAGGAGGAGCGCAAGCGTATAGAGATTTGGGCGGGCGCCATCTCCTATAAGGCCCAGTTTGTGAATGAAACGGACCATTTTTTCAACTCCATCAAGGTGGATGTGGGCAACAATGCCCGTATCGTGGCCGGTGCCATCAAGAAGGTGACGCAGGCCTCCCTCGACGAGGACCTTACCTTCTATCAGGATATCATCACCTCCAACACCTCCATCCCCATCATCGTGGCCGACCGTAAGGGCAACATCGATGCCGCCGTGAACCTGCCCGACACGATCCTCCGGATGCGCAACGTCAAGGAACTCGGCGACCACCGCTCCGAATTTGACAGCCTGCGGCTCGCCTACTATGGCCGCGACTATGTGACCGTCTATTATCAGGAGATGCCCGCCGTGGTGGACCTTCACGTCGTGATTGACACGCTCATAAACGCCTTTTTCCAGGAAACGGTCATCAACTCGGCCACTGTGCCGGTCATCATCACCGACAGTACCCAGAACACCGTGCTCAACGCGGGTAACATCGACTCGGCAGTGCTGCAGGACCCTGTGGCTCTTCAAAAACGGCTGGAGGATATGAAGGACCAGATACCGCCCATAGAGCTTGATCTGGTGGACAAGGGCCGCTGTTACGTCTTTTACGAGGAGTCGTCGGTGCTCAAGCGTCTGCGCTATTTCCCGTTCATCCAGTTTGGCTTCATCGCCATTTTCGTCATCATCGCCTACCTGCTTTTCAGCACCTCGCGTCGTTCCGAGCAGAACCGCGTGTGGGTGGGTATGAGCAAGGAGACCGCCCACCAGTTGGGGACGCCCATCTCGTCATTGATGGCCTGGACCGAACTGCTCAAGGAGATGCCCATCGACCAGTCGGTGCCAACGGAAATCAGCAAGGATGTGCACCGTTTGGAGACCATTGCGCAGCGTTTCTCGAAAATCGGCTCGGCACCGGTGCTGGAGCCCACCGACCTCGTGGTGGTCATCGACGAGTTCTCGCAATATTTGCAATCCCGGATATCTTCAATGGTGTCCATCACCTTCAATAAACCCGAAAACGAGTCCATCGTGTTGCCTTTGAACCGCTATTTGTTTGAATGGGTGATTGAGAACATCTGCAAGAATGCCGTGGATGCTATGGACGGCAAGGGAGCCATTACCATTGACATCACGGAAGAGAAGAACAGGGTGTTAGTGGATATTGCCGACACGGGCAAGGGCATCCCCACCAAACTGCAGAAGCGCATCTTCTCGCCGGGATACACCTCCAAAAACCGTGGATGGGGTCTTGGCCTCACTTTGGCACGCCGCATCATCAACGAGTACCATAAAGGCAAACTCTTTGTGAAATCCTCCGTCATCAACCAGGGGACGGTGATGCGGATCCAACTGCACAAATAATCCTACTTTTTCTTTTCAATGGCTTCCACGAACTCCAGGGCGACCTTGGTGTAGCCGTCGGCGTGGATCTCATCGGCGATTTGCTGGTTGAGCACAGCGCCTCCCACATAGATGGGGCATTCCACCTTCTCGGATTTCAGGTAGTTGATAGTCTCCTCCATCGAGAGCACTGTGGTGGTCATCAAGGCGCTCAGTCCGATGACATCGGGATGGTATTCGAAGTAGGCGTCGCGGATAACCTCCTTGGGCGTGTCCTTGCCCAAGTCGATGACGCGGTAGCCGTACGACTCGAAGATGACCTTGACGATGTTCTTGCCGATGTCGTGCACGTCGCCCTTGACGGTGGCGAGCACCACGGTGCCCTTCTGTGTGCTCTCTTGCGAGAAACGGGTCTTGATAATCTCAAAGGCCTCTTTGCACGCCTCGGAGGCGGAGATGAGCTGGGGCAGGAAGATTTTCTGCTTTTCAAAGTCGCTGCCCACCTCGTTGAGGGTGGGGATGAGGATCTCGTTGATGATGGTCATCGGGTCTTGGGTCTCCAGGGCCTCTTTCGTGAGGGCGATGCTGTCCTCTTTCAGGCCGCGGCGCACGGCGTCGCCCAAGGTGAGTTGGGTGGGTGCCGCGGCCACCGGGGCGCTCTCCTGCGCGACGGCGTTCTGGACAAAGCGGTCGATGTCGTCGCTATTGCCGCGCAGGGCGTTGAAGGCGAGGATGGCGTTGGTCATCGTGGCGTTGCAGGGGTTGATGATGGGCATCGTAAGCCCGTTTTCAAGGGCCATCACCAAGAAGGTGCTGTTGATGAGCTCGCGGTTGGGCATCCCGAAGCTGACGTTGGAGACGCCGAGGGCGGTCTTCAGGCCAAGCCGCTCGGTGACCATCCGCAGAGCGCGCAGCGTCTCCTTGATGAGCGGCTGCTGGGCGCTGCAGGTGAGCGTCAGTGTGTCCATCATCACACGGTGCTTGGCGATGCCGTGTTTCCCGGCATTCTCCAGTATCCGTTCCGCAATGGCGAAACGCTCCTCGGCGGTCTGCGGGATGCCGTTGTCGTCCATCGTCAGTCCTAAAACCACAGCCCCGTAGCGTTTGGCGATGGGGAGCACCGCCGCCATATTGTCGGCATTGCCGTTTACGGAGTTGATGAGGGGCACGCCGTTGTAGTAGCGGCAGCCCGCCTCGATGGCCTTCACGTTGGAGGAGTCGATCTGCAAAGGCAGGTTGGTGATTTCGTTGAGGCTCATCACCACGTTTTTCATATTGGTGACATCGTCGGTCTTGGGCACGCCCAGATTGACGTCCAGAAGGTTGGCGCCGGCCTCCTCCTGCTTGATGGCCTCTTTGAATATGTAGTCGAAGTCACCGTTGAGGATGGCTTCCTTGAGTTTTTTCTTGCCAGTGGGGTTGATGCGTTCCCCGCAAATCTGCACGCGGTCGAGCACGGCAGCGCGGGTGGCGGAGGTGATCACGGTCTGGCGCACCACGTTGCGGGTGGGCACGGGTTTGCCCTTGTGGATGGCAATGGCGCGGATGAAGTCGGGATTGGTGCCGCAACAGCCGCCCAGCACGGCTACGCCCCACTCCTGGAACTCGGCCATATGATGGGCAAACACCTCCTGTGTGAGACTGTAGGTGGCCCGTCCGGCGAGGATATGCGGCATACCGCGGTTGGGCTGCACCAGCACGGGCTTGTCGCAGTATTGCAGCAACTCTTTCACGATGGGTTGCAGGTCCTGCGGTCCGAGGGAGCAGTTCACGCCGATGGCGTCAGCGCCCATATTGGAGGCCAGCTCGGCGAGGATGCGCGGGGAGGTGCCCGTGAGCGTGTGTCCCGTGCCATCGAAGGTCATCGTGGTGAACACCGGCTTGTCGCTGTTCTCCTTCACGGCCAGCAGGGCGCATTTCAGCTCGTAGAGGTCGGAGAAGGTCTCCAGGATGAAGCCGTCCACCCGGTCGCGGGCGATGACCACCATCTCCTTGAAGGCTTCGTAAGCGTCGTCAAAGGAAAGTTCACCCATAGGGTAGAGCATCTTGCCTAACGGCCCGATGTCCATCATCACGTATTGCGAGGTGCGGTGGCGACTGGCCAGCGCAATTGCCGCTTCAATGACGGCCTTGCGGTCCTCGTTGGGCATCTTGATTCGGTTCGCCCCGAAGGTGTTGGTGGTGATGAAGTCGCAACCCGCCTCGATGTAGCTGCGGTGGATTTCCGCAATCTGGTCGGGATGGGTGATGTTTAGCATCTCGGGCATCTTGCTCATAATACCCCTCTTTTCGAGTTCAGTGCCGAAGGCGCCGTCGAAAATCATTACCTCTTTGCCTAATTTATCCAGCATATCTGTGTAAAAAATGAAAAAAGACTAGTCTTGATATGGTTTGAGAATCTCCCGGATGGTGTTTAATTTTTCGTCCAGCATCTCTTGGGTGCGGGCCTCTAACAGCAAGCGCAGGTAAGGTTCGGTATTAGAGGGGCGGATGTTGAACCACCAATCCTGGAACTCGACGCGGTAGCCGTCGAAGTCCAGCAGTTTTACGGGCGTCTCCTGCTGCAGGAAATGGTCCTTGACGGCCTCCATCGCCTCCTGTTTGCGCTGGATGGTGAAGTTGATTTCGCCGGAGTTGGCGTATTGTTTCACGTTGCGGATGACCTGCGACACGGTAAGTCCCTTGGCCTTCATCTGGCTGAAGACGTGGAGCAGCACCTGGGCTGCAATCATCGCGGAGTCGGAGTAAAAGAAATCGCGGAAATAGTAGTGGCCGGCGAACTCGCCGCCGAAGGCGCCGTCGATTTCGCGCAGCTTGAGGGCGGCGTAGGCCCGGCCCACGCGCCAAATCTCCACCTCGCGCCCCATTTTTTCGATGTACTCGGCCACCGACTTGGAGGTGCGGATGTCTTGCAGCACCTTGCCCTGGTAGCCCTTCTCCTCGATGAAATAGTGCCCCAGCAGGGCAATCATCAGGTCGGGGGCGATGAAGTCGCCGTGCTCGTCCACGAACATCACGCGGTCGGCGTCACCGTCGAAGATGACGCCAATGTCGGCGCCGGTTTCGCGCACTTTCTCCTGCAAGGCCACCACGTTTTTGGGCTCCAGCGGGTTGGCTTCGTGGTTCGGGAATGTGCCGTCGAGCGTGTCGAACAGGTAGGTGGGTGCCTCACCGAAAATGTCCTTGACGAGGATGGAGGCCATCCCGTGGCTGCAGTCCATCACAATGTTGAGGTTGGAGAGGTCGCTGTGGTAGCGGGATTGGAACTGCAGGTACTCGGCTTTCACGTCGTGGCGGATGACGCGGCCTTTCTGCGGGGCGGGCGTCACCTTTTCCTCGCGGATGCGCCGCTCCAGCTCGCCGAGCCCGGTGTCGAAACCGACCGGCAGGGCATCGTGCGTCGAGACCTTCATCCCGTTGTGCTCTTTGGGATTGTGCGATGCAGTAATCATCACGGAGGCGTCAAAGTGATGCTGTGCCGTGAAATAATAGACCATTGGGGTCGTGGTGAGCCCCATATCATATACATCGGCCCCGGCATCGGTGATGCCGTTCGAAAGGGCCTCGAACATCTGCGGTGTGGAGACGCGCATATCACGCCCCACCAACACCTTGTCGGTCTTTAACAGGGAAGGCAGGAAGAAACCGAACTTGTACACGGTGTCCAAATCGAAGTCTTTCCCAAATGTTCCCCGGAAATCGTATGCTTTAAATGCTCCCATATTGTTGTTTTTTGGTTAATGTTAGGAATTTGTCCCCTCCTCGGCAGCATTGTCCGGCTTTAATACCATATTCTCCCACCGTAGGAAGGAGTGGCTCTTGATGTCGAACAGAAGGTTGTAGAAAGAACGAGCCCAGTAGTTGCGGGTGCCGATGCCGCTGGGCGACTTGAGGAACTTCTCGCACAACACCGGTTCGCTGTCCTCCGTCCGCACCACCACCATCCAAAGGGCCGCCATCTTGGTGGATTCGTCGAACGACTCCACCAAAATCATCAGGGCATACCGTTGGCTCTTGGGCAGCTCCAAAGTGGCGATGTATTCGCGCACCTGGTCGTCCGACAACACGTCGCGGATGCCGATGTTCGAACGCACCAGATTGGCCGCCTTCAGCCCTTTGTTGATTTTCGTCACCATCGAAAGGTCGTATGACATCACCGGCTTGCGGAAACTCATACGGATGTCGTATTTTTTCTGGTCGTTGATAATCAGCTTGTTCCAGTCTAAAAAATAATGCTGCAGAATCTCTTGGGTGAAATTGAAGCCCTTTTGCGTGAAATGGGCTTTGGCAAAATTGATACCTGTCCAGAGAATCTCTTTGACACTCAAGAAGTCAATGAAAAGTTCTTCGTTCAGGTACATACTTGTATGTTTTTTTTAAGGCCGCAAAATTACACAAAAAAATCTTATCTTTGCCGCCGATTTGAAAGGGGTGCCCAATAGGGCTGAGATTAGACCCGTTGAACCTGATGCAGTTAGTACTGCCGTAGGGATGTAGGATCTTCTGCTGATATTCAGTAACTTGTTGGCACTCTTTGTATTAATAAAAAAAACAAAGATGATGAAACTGTTTTTCAACAACAAGGAAATCTCCACAGAGGCCCGAACCCTCCAGCAGTTGGCCAAAGAACTCTCCCTTCCTGACAAAGGCATTGCCGTGGCGGTGGACAACAAACTATCGCCCCGCACCGAATGGGACACGTTTCTCCTGACTGAAGGCATCCACATTGTCGTTATCAAGGCTGTTTGCGGAGGTTGAGATGGAAAGAAAACTGTGGGAACCCAAGGTCGGGGTGCAGTTCATCACGCACCGAACCGAGTGCTACGACTACCTCGAAGGTGCCCGGATGGCGCTGGAGGGCGGTTGTCGCTGGATTCAGCTGCGGATGAAAGATGCCCCGCTGGACGAGGTGGAGGCGATGGCGCTTCCCGTACAGACGCTCTGCCGCCGTTATGGCGCTATTTTTGTCATTGACGACCACGTGGAGCTGGTGAAGAAAATCGGTGCCGACGGGGTACATCTCGGCAAAAACGATATGCCCGTCGATGCGGCGCGCCAAATTTTGGGCTCCGATTTCATTATCGGCGGCACTGCCAACACCTTCGATGACATCCGTCGCCTGCATCAGGCCGGCGCCGACTACATCGGTTGCGGTCCTTTCCGCTTCACCGAAACCAAAAAGAACCTCAGCCCTGTGCTTGGGCTGCAGGGCTACCGCGACATTGTGCGCCAAATGCGGCAGAATGGCATTGATTTGCCTATCGTGGCTATCGGCGGCATCACATTGCCTGACATTCCCGAAATACTGGGCACCGGCGTCACGGGCATTGCCCTGTCCGGTATGATTTTCCACGCCCCCGACCCTGTGGCGATGATGGAGCAGGTGGTGTCGGCGATGAGGTAGATGTTATGTTTTTTTGAATAAAAAGATTAAAAAACTACGAATATGAAAAAACTGATTATTGCAGGACGCGAATTTGAATCCCGCCTTTTTCTGGGCACGGGCAAATTCAAATCCAACGAAGTGATGGAACAATCCATCCTGGCTTCTGGCACCGAGATGGTGACGGTGGCGATGAAACGCATCGAACTGGGCGATCAGGAGGATGATATGCTCAAGCACATTGTTCATCCCAACATCCAATTGTTGCCTAACACATCGGGCGTGCGCGATGCCGAAGAGGCGGTCTTTGCCGCCCAGATGGCGCGCGAGGCTTTCGGCACCAACTGGCTCAAACTGGAAATCCACCCCGACCCCCGCTATCTGCTGCCCGACTCTGTGGAGACGTTGAAGGCCACCGAGCAGCTTGCGAAGATGGGCTTCGTGGTGTTGCCCTACTGTCAGGCCGACCCCACCCTCTGCAAACATCTGGAGGAGGCGGGTGCTGCCACGGTGATGCCCCTTGGCGCCCCCATCGGCACCAACAAGGGCTTGCAAACCCGCGATTTCCTGCGCATCATCATCGAGCAGGCCACCATCCCGGTGGTGGTGGATGCCGGCATCGGGGCCCCGAGCCACGCCGCCGAGGCGATGGAGATGGGCGCTGACGCCTGCTTGGTGAACACGGCCATTGCCGTGGCCGGCAATCCTCTGGAGATGGCCGTTGCCTTCAAGGAGGCTGTCATCGCCGGTCGCCGCGCATACGAGGCCGGACTGGGTGCCGTGAGTAACAACTTCGAGGCCGAAGCCAGCTCGCCCCTCACCGCCTTCCTGTCATAAAACACATATATGACAACCACTCATAATAACTCAATATTTAATAACTTAATAACTTAATATTTATGGAAGACACCTATTACGCCAAGCGCGAAAAACACTATATACAAGGCAAACAGTTCCCGTTCATCAAGGTGGGAATGCAGAAGGTGAACCTCACCCCGACGGTGAATATTGTGAACGGGGAGAAGGTGACCACCCCCAACGATCCGGTCCTGATATACGACACCAGCGGTCCGTTCAGTGACCCCAACATCACCATTGACCTCAAGAAGGGTTTGGCCCGTATGCGCGAGCCTTGGATACTGGAGCGTGGCAATGTGGAGCAACTGCCCGAAATCAGCAGCGAATATGGCCGGATGCGTCGCGACGACCATAGTCTCGACCACCTGCGCTTTGAGCACATCGCCCTGCCGTATCGCGCCAAGGCCGGCAAGCAGATTACCCAGATGGCCTACGCCAAGGCTGGCATCGTCACTCCGGAAATGGAGTATGTGGCCATTCGCGAGAATATGAACTGCGCGGAGTTAGGCATTGACACGCACATCACGCCTGAGTTTGTGCGCGACGAGATTGCCGCCGGACGCGCCGTGCTGCCCGCCAACATCAACCACCCGGAGAGCGAGCCGATGATCATTGGGCGCAACTTCCTCGTGAAAATCAACACCAACATCGGCAACTCCGCCACCACCTCCACCATTGAGGAGGAGGTTGACAAGGCCGTGTGGAGCTGCAAATGGGGCGGCGACACCCTGATGGACCTCTCCACGGGCGCCAACATCCACGAGACCCGCGAGTGGATCATCCGCAACTGTCCTGTGCCCGTCGGCACGGTGCCTATCTACCAAGCCCTTGAGAAGGTGAACGGCGAGGTGGGCGACCTCACGTGGGAAATCTTCAAGGACACCCTCATCGAACAGTGTGAGCAGGGTGTGGACTACTTCACCATTCACGCCGGCGTGCGCCTCAAGAATGTACATTTGGCCGACAAGCGTCTCTGTGGCATCGTGAGCCGCGGCGGCAGCATCGTCAGCAAATGGTGCCTCATCCACGATCAGGAGAGCTTTATCTACGAGCACTTTGACGACATCTGCGACATCCTCGCCCAATACGATGTGGCCATCTCACTCGGCGACGGTCTGCGCCCCGGCTGCATTGCCGACGCCAACGACGAGGCCCAGTTCGCCGAACTTGACACGCTTGGGGAACTCGTCACCCGCGCTTGGAACAAGAACGTGCAGGCCTTCATCGAGGGTCCCGGACACGTGCCCTTGCACAAGATCAAGGAGAATATGGAGCGCCAGATCCAAGCCTGCCACAACGCCCCGTTTTACACGCTCGGACCGTTGGTCACCGACATCGCTCCTGGCTATGACCACATCACCAGCGCCATCGGGGCCACCCAGATCGGATGGCTCGGCACGGCGATGCTCTGCTACGTGACCCCCAAGGAACACCTTGGCCTGCCCAACCGTGAGGATGTGCGCACTGGCGTCATCACCTACAAGATTGCCGCCCACGCCGCCGACCTCGCCAAGGGACACCCCGGCGCCCAGATCCGCGACAACGCCCTCAGCAAGGCCCGCTACGAGTTCCGCTGGCGCGACCAGTTCCACCTCGGCCTTGACCCCGACCGCGCCCTCGAGTATTTCCAGCAGGGACGCCACACCGACGGCGAGTACTGCACGATGTGCGGACCCAACTTCTGCGCGATGAAACTCAGCCGTGACTTGAAAAACGTGAAATCCAAAAAATAATCCCTATGTTTTCCGAAGAATTAGAACAAATATCTTGGGAACAGACCTCGGAAGCCATTCTCGCCAAGACGGAATACGATGTGATGCGCGCGTTGGGCAAGGAGCACTGCGACGTGGATGACTTTATGGCTCTCATTTCCCCGGCGGCCGCGCCCTTCCTGGAGCCGATGGCCCGCCTGAGCAAGAAATATACCGAGGAGCGTTTTGGCAAAACCATCTCCTTGTTCATACCGCTCTACCTCACCAACTCCTGCACCAACTCCTGCGTCTATTGCGGCTTCCACGTCAGCAACCCGATGAAGCGCACCATTCTCACGTTTGAGGAGATGGAGAACGAATACAAGGCCATCAAGAAGCTGGGACCGTTTGAAAATCTGCTGCTGGTGACGGGCGAGAACCCCGCCAAGGCCGGCGTGGACTACATCGCCAAGGCCCTTGACTTGGCAAAGCCCTATTTCAGCAACCTCAAAATTGAAGTGATGCCGCTCAAAGCCGAGGAGTACAAGGCCTTGACCGAGCACGGGCTGAACGGTGTGATCTGTTTCCAGGAAACCTACCACAAGGCGAATTACAACATCTACCATCCGCGTGGAATGAAGGCTGACTTTGAGTGGCGCGTGAACGGCTTCGACCGGATGGGGCAGGCGGGTGTCCATTCCATCGGGATGGGCGTGCTCATCGGCCTCGAAAAGGAGTGGCGCACCGACCTCACGATGCTGGCCTATCATCTGCGCTACCTCCAGAAGCATTACTGGCGCACCAAATACAGCGTCAACTTCCCGCGGATGTGCCCTTCCGAGAACGGCGGTTTCCAGCCCAATGTGGTGATGACCGACAAAGAGCTGGCGCAACTGACCTTCGCGATGCGCATCTTCGACCACGACGTGGACATCTCCTTCTCTACCCGTGAGCCAGCCTATATCCGCGACAATATGGCGGGTCTCGGGGTCACCACGATGAGTGCCGGAAGCAAGACCGACCCTGGCGGTTATTACAGCTATCCCCAGCAGTTGGAGCAGTTCCACGTCACCGACGAGCGTGCCGCCGCGGATGTGGAAGCCGCACTGAGGAAAATGGGGGTGGAACCGGTGTGGAAAGATTGGGATGCCTCGTTCGACTTGATAGGGAAATAGATATCTGCACGCTTTCTATTGGGCGCGTTTGAGTGTGTAGCGGTTATTTGCTCCCAGTGTGGTGATGGCCATACTGTTCACCTCCGTTGTTGGCATATTCCTCGATGACAAGATCGTCTTTGTCGAGTTCTTTGATCGCATATTTCGACTCAGAAGCAATAATCAACGTGTCATCGACAATTTGCCAGTTGAATGTTGCGTAGGGGTCGTCATACATTCCTTGCTGGACATAAAGGTCGCTTCTATGCCATCGGGAGGTTTTGTCGGCATTGAACTCGATGGAGTCATAGCCGATATAGTTGGTGTCGGGCAGGGTGAACGACTCTTCGGAAGACCAAATTTCGTCGGTGAGGTCGTGATACCAGTGATAACAGGTCTTCATCTCCCATTTGCCGACAATCAGTTTCTCGGAGTCGGGTTTCACGTTTCCGGGTTTGCAGGCACTCAAGGCGACGATGCCGAGTATCACCATACAGATGAATGTTGTTTTTTTCATAATGACAAAAGGGGACTTCTGTTTTTCTACTTCTTTACGGTGTCTCCGACCTTGATGCGAAGTCCGGCAAACATCAAGATAGGCAAATAACGCTGCAAAGATACAACTTTATCTATATGATGCGAAAATGTCAAAGGGTTGCAGTAGGTGGGATTTTTTTTCACCGCAGTCACCCGGAAGCCGATCAGCGTGAGAGGAAAAAAACACCTCAGAAATTCGTCCCCACCAAATCTACCAGCAACCGCGACCCGTCAATGTTGGTGTTGTCCATTTTCACAAAACCATAGGTGTCGTTGTAATAGGCTGTGAGGTAAGTTTTTCCGATGCGGCTCTTGGCAACGGCCTCCACCTTCACGCACGAAAGTGTGCCCAAAGGCGTGACGACCTCGCAATCCGTGTCGGTGATCCTGTATTTGTACTTGTTGACGATGCCGCCCGTCCAGGTTTTCCAGCGCTCGTCACCCCACTGGTTGCCGATAGAGAGCGACCATTTCCATTTTCTCCCTTTTTCGACGGGATATTGGATATACGGGAACGGGTTAAGTTCGAGAACTCTGAACAGACAGCTCCGGTTGGGATGCATCCATAAGTTCCGCTCGTTCTCCACGATGCCGGTCATAGATAATGGCAACTTTGATCTCTGATCATCCAAGAGAAAGTAAAACTCCTCCACGGTTTGGTCATAATCTTTTCTGAATCCACGACCCGAGCAAGCAACTTTTAATAAATAACGATTGATGCAAGAATCTTTAGGGTTGAAGACATCAGAAAAGGAGAAATCCGCCATATAATAGGTATATGTGTTGGTGTCGCCGGTTTCCGTAAGTTCATATCCCTGTTTTGGAATACGTTCGTACCGCATATAGCGTTCTTTGCCCTGCGGGTCGAAATAGTGGAACTCGAAAGTAAACTCCCTGCCTGCCTGGTAAATATTGTTGTCATCAGTATAGCGACAAGGATTCGAGGTGTCGCTCCGCACCTCAAACCAAATGCCATCTTTGCCGCTTCTCGAATACTCCGTATTTTGGGAAAATGCCGGGAGGCAGGCGCAGACTGCCAGGAAAAATATGGTGAAGAGTTCTTTCATATTGTTTTGGGGCTCCTTTGTAGATTAAATGGTTATATCAGGAGTGGACATTGCAAATCCAGACAAAAAAAAGAAATCGACAGGTCGGCTCTCTAAAAGGTCATCACCGAATTGTGGACGTCTGTACGGACTGTTCCCCTATTGATTTCCAGCGGCAAAAATACAAAAATTTCTTTTCGTCACTGTTTTAGGGAATTTTATGCCCGATGGCACTCTGCATCATTTTTTTTATTTGGGCGTGCCGGCGCGGCGTCAGATTCACGTCACATTCGCATACACACTTTCAAATGCCGCCGCGCCGTCGGGCTTTCCACTACAATGATTTTGGCTTAGAACCCACCACCATTCCGCCGCCGACGATAGGAGATGGCGGAATCTCCGACTGGCAATGACACTCATTCTCGCCAAAATCATTTCCGTTTCAATCCCTCACGCAGGCTCGTCGAACACCACTCCCTTTTCGCGGCGAACAACGCACAACCTCGTCTCATGGTTCTCCCGTGCCGCGATTTTTCCCGCGCACCGTCCCCCTTCCAGGGGTTGCCGCGCTCGTTCCTCGCGCTTTAACCCCTGGCTACCGAGCTCTTGCCCCTAACGGGGCTGCTCAAGGAAAATGTTTATTTTTCTCACCGCAATCACCCTAAGCCGCTTTGTGGAAACGGGTGTGTGATGGAATGGAAGCGTAAGGATAAAGATGTTATCTTTGCCGCGTCATATTTTCAGATTCTGTTTAATGGATCTCGCAGGGTCTGGAGGTATGGCGCGAAAATGGTAAAAATAGAGGTCCCCTTGCAAATTTTCAATTGATTACAAATGGAAAAGTCCGAAAGATACCTCCGACAAACTGTACTGCCCGAACTGGGCGAATCAGGCCAACAGAAACTGATGAACGCCAAGGTGCTCGTGGTGGGCGTGGGGGGCTTGGGCTCTCCTGCCTCCATCTATCTCACCGCCGCGGGCGTGGGCACCTTGGGCCTTGTGGACGACGATGTGGTGAGCATCAGCAACCTGCAACGGCAAATTCTCTACACTGAAGAGGAGGTGGGCCTGTCCAAAGCCGAGTGCGCCACTCGCCGCCTGCACGCGCTCAACAGCGACGTGAAGATTGAAACCTTCCCGTTTCGCCTCACTCAAGACAATGTGGCCGACATCGTGGCCCACTACGATCTGGTGATGGATGGCTGCGACAACTTCGCCACTCGCTATCTGCTGAACGATGCCTGCCTCGAAGCGCACAAACCCTACGTGTTTGGCGCCATCAAGGGCTTTGAGGGGCAAGTGTCCGTGTTTAGCGTCGGCGACAACCCCCGCTCGTATCGGATGCTGTACCCCGAAGACTCCGTGGTGCAGCCCACCGACATCCGCGACAAGGGCGTGCTCGGCACCACACCCGCCATCGTGGGCAGCGTGGCAGCCACCGAAGCTATCAAACTCATCACCGGCATTGGCGAACCCTTAATTGGCAAACTCTGGACCATCGACCTGCGCACGATGGAGTCGGCTATTTACGATTTTTAACACCTGATTCTAGTATGATGAGATTGATTGTGATCACATCTCCGGCATTCCTTGCCGATGAAGCCGCCTCCGTCAATGCATTGTTTGAGGCGGGCTTGGAGATTCTGCACCTTCGCAAACCCCACTCTTCCATAGATGAGGTGGAGCATCTGTTGCAATCTGTGTCCGAACCTTTCAGGAACCGCATTGTTCTGCACGAGCATTTTGGACTGGTGAAGAAATACGGCTTGAAGGGCATCCATCTCAATGCGCGCAACCCAGTGGCTCCGGAGGGATTTCACGGTCATATCAGCCGCTCGTGCCACTCGCTGCAGGAAGTGGAGGAGTGGAAAAACGTATGCGACTATGTTTTCTTGAGTCCCATTTACGACAGCATCTCCAAAGAGGGCTACGGTGCCCATTTCACGGCTGAGCAACTGCAAGCTGCCCGGTCGCGCGGTCTCATCGACGAAAAGGTCGTGGCCCTCGGCGGCATCTGTGCCGACAATATTCCTGAGGTCAAGTCCTTCGGTTTCGGAGGCGTGGCCTTGTTAGGTGATGTGTGGAACCGCAAAGGGGCCGAGTTTATACCTCATTTCCATCAATTATTGCAAATTATCCAATCTTAATAGCAGAAAAATGAAGAAACCTGCCATCATTCTCACCATCGCCGGTTCCGACTGTTCCGGCGGGGCCGGCATCCAGGCCGACATCAAAACCATCTCCGCCTTAGGCGCATACGCAGCCTCCGTCATCACGGCCATCACAGCCCAGAATACCACTGGCGTGCAGGGCGTTTTGCCCGTGAAGCCCGAAATGGTCACCGCCCAAATCGACGCGGTGATGACCGACCTGCGCGTGGATGCCGTGAAAATCGGGATGGTCAATGACCCCGACATTGTGCGGGCCATTGCCGACGGCTTGCGCCGCCACCAGCCACGCCTTGTGGTCTATGACCCCGTGATGGTCTCCACTTCCGGTTGCCGCCTGATGGCCGAGGAGACCGTGGATATCATCAAACAGGAGCTCTTCCCGCTCAGCACGCTGATAACCCCCAATCTGCACGAGGTGAGCTTGTTGGTGGGCAGGCCAGTGAAAGAGACTTCCGAGATGGAAAAGGCTGCAGAAGAATTGGCACTGAAACATCATACCAATGTGTTGGTGAAGGGCGGTCATCTGGAGGGCGGCGAGATGTGCGATGTGCTCTTCGCCGACGGACACTTGTCGCGGTTCTCTGATGCGAAAATAGAGACGGGGAATCTTCACGGCACGGGCTGTACCCTGTCGTCGGCCATTGCCACATTCCTGGGCAAGGGCGAAACTCTTGAATCGGCCGTGCAGTCGGCTAAAACCTATCTTACGGAAGCCATCCGGCAAGGTGCCGATATGGAAATAGGCCACGGCCACGGCCCTGTGTGGCATCTGCACACGCTGCGCTAAACGCCTCTTTACTCTTCTTCTTTCCAAGTAGTGCGAACTCGGCACACCTCCACCTTTTCATTCATCGAAACAATGGAACTGAGGAATTGGCCGGGGGCGATTTCCTTGCGGTAGATGCCATAGCTGTCGTCGCCGCGCATCTGCTGTATGAAATTCAGCGAGAGGGAGGTGAGCTCGTGCGAGCGGAGAAACTCCTTGTCAAAATCATCGATGGCCCAAAGCACGTAGGAGGCGTTGTTGACGTGGTGGTTCATATCGAGATGGGAGAAGAGCACGGGCTTGAAGAGAGGTTGCTGCTTGTCGGAGACAGCGCTCTCGCGCAGGCGAGCGGCAGGCCTTTCGATAGCGTGCAGGTCCAATTGGGGATGCAGCAGATGCTCGAATCCCTCCAGCGTGCGGGGCTTGCCCTCTGCGTCGAGCAGTACCCAGTTGGAGGTGCTCCTCACCAGAGTCTCCCCGTTCAGGGTATCTATCTGATGGTCACGCGGTTGGATGAGGTAGTTGGGCTTCTTCTCCCAAGTGGTCACCTCTATCTGCTCGTGCCAATTAGGGCGTCTGACAATCTCCACTTCGGTGCGCGAAAGGGCCCAGAACAGCTGGTGCTCGTGCATAAACTCCCAACTTGCCCCGGTAATGGCACAGTGCCGCACTGCAATGTCCTGCATCAGATAAAAAATGAATACGGGCGACAGACGCTGCTTCTCGTCCACCATATAGGAGGTGATTTCAAAATGGTCGTGAAAGGTGTTTTCTCGTTGTTGCATACTCTATTTCTTGAAGGGCGGCAAAAATAGCAAAAAAAGGAGTATCTTTGCAGCCCTAAAAAACACCGGTATGAAAGGAAAAGTCATCATCGTATCCGCCCCCTCCGGCGCTGGCAAAACCTCTATCGTGCGCCACCTTCTGGAGCAAGTGCCTGCCCTCAAGTTCTCCATTTCTGCCACCACCCGCCCCAAGCGGGATTATGAGATTGACGGGAAAGACTACTATTTCCTCACCCCCGAGCAATTCAAGGAGCGCCTCGCCAACGACGAGTTCCTGGAATGGCAGGAGGTGTATGCCGACCAGTTCTACGGCTCCCTCAAAAGCGAGGTGGAACGCATCTGGAGCAACGGGCAGGCTGTTATCTTCGATGTAGATGTGCTCGGCGGCCTCAACATCAAGAAGTTCTACGGCGACGAGGCCCTTTCGGTATTCATTGAGCCACCGACAATGGAGGAACTGGAAAACCGGCTGAAAAACCGCGGCACCGAGAACGACGCATCGCTGAAAAAACGTTTGGCCAAAGCCGAATACGAGCTCTCCTTCGCCCGACAATTCGACAAGATTGTGCTGAATGACGATTTGAAGACCGCCCAGCAGGAGATTATTGACTTGGTGCGGGATTTTCTGGAAGAAAAATAAGGATTATGGATTATCAGAATATATGTGAACAGGTTTGCCTGTTGGCCCGGAAAGTGGGCGTCTGGCTCTGGAGCGAGCGTCAGCGACTCGACACCGTCAATATGGAAGCCAAAGGCGTGCACGACTATGTGACCCAGTTTGACAAACAGTCGGAGAAAACTATCGTGGCCCGCCTGAAGGAACTGGTGCCCGAGGCTGGCTTTATTGCCGAGGAGAAGACGGAAACCGTGCTGGCCGAGCACTACAACTGGATTGTGGATCCGCTCGACGGCACCACCAATTTCATCCACGGCTTGCCCCCGACAGCCATCAGCATCGCGCTGCGCGAGGACGAAGAGATAGTGATAGGCGTGGTGTACGAAATTGGTCGCGACGAATGCTTCTATGCCTACAAGGGCGGCAAGGCCTATATGAACGGTATGCCCATACACGTCACCAATTGTCCGAACCTTGACGCTTCGCTGCTCGCGACGGGCTTTCCTTATTCAGATTTCTCCATCCTGAAGCCCTTTATGCGCTATATGGAGTGGTCGATGCAGCACACACACGGACTGCGCCGTCTGGGTTCCGCCGCCACCGACCTCGTCTATGTGGCCTGCGGACGCTGCGACGGCTATTTCGAGTACGGGATGAAACCCTACGATGTGGCTGCCGGCACGTTCATCTGTCAGCAGGCGGGTGCCCTCGTCTCCGACTTCTCCGGCGGCGACAACTGGCTCTTCGGCGGCGAGATTGTAGTGGCAGGTCCGAAACTGTTTCTGGAATTGCAAAAATCGTTGCACCGTTTCTTAATAGAAGACGCGGAATGAAACGCATAGCCATCATCGGTGCCGGTGCCTCCGGGCTTCTCCTCGCCAAGCTGTTGGCGGATAGGACCGATATGCAAACCTGCCTTTTCGAGCAGTCGTCCAAGGTGGGCTTCAAGGTGCGCGCCTCCGGGGGCGGCCGCGCCAACCTCTTCAACCAAAACGTCACCCCGGGATGCTATAATCACCCCGATTTTATACGCTCCCTGCTGAATAAGGTCGGTCCTGAGAAATTATGGAGGACTTTCGAGGCAATGGGGCTGCTGCTCACCGCCGATGAGGAGGGTAGGGTATATCCCGTCACGCAATTTTCCCAAACCGTGGTCGATGTGCTCTGGTCGCCCGATACGCCGAATTTCCATACGGAATTGGAATACGAGGTGCGGAAAATCTCCCGCCAGGGCTCGCAATGGCATATCAACGACTATCCCGTTCCCTTCGACGCGGTGGTGCTCGCCACGGGTTCGCCGGCCAGCTTGCCCCAGGCGCGCCAAGAACGCCATAATGCCTTTTTAACAGACTTTAACTTGAAAACCCGCCCGCTGGAGCCCTCCTTGGTGGGCTTCAAACTGGCCCGTTATCCCCGTCGGCTCTCGGGCTGCCGCGTGAAGGTGGATGCGGCCTTGTATCATAATAATGAGTTGATTCATAAGGAGAAAGGGGAAGTGACCTTTAAAGATGACGGTGTTTCCGGCATCGTCATCCTCAATCTGTCCGCCTATTACAACCGCTTGGCCGACAAACGGAATTGTGAGATAGAACTCAACCTGCTTCCCGATTGTGAGGTGGATATTGAACAGTATAAAAGGGACTTCGGTTCACTGAAGGGCATTTTGCATCCCAAATTGGCCGCCTGGTATGAGCAGCATCCTTTTGATGTTAAAAAAATGAAATGGGAGATAGTGGAGCCGTACGGATTGGAATTCGCCCAGGTGTGTCACGGAGGCATTGATCTTAGTGAGGTGGATGACAATTTTGCGCTGGTGCGTTTCCCCGGCCTCTATGCTGCCGGCGAGATGCTCGATGTGGACGGCCTTTGCGGTGGCTATAATCTCTTCTTCGCCTTCGCGAGTGCCATTGTGATTGCCAGATCGTTGTAGATTATGTGTCCTATTTAATAAGGAAGCATCCTTTTTGTTGCCAAATAGGAGAAAGTGTTATCGTCTTCTTGATGAAAATGACATCCTTTAAATCATAATAATCAACTTGTAGGTTGATTATTCAAAAAAAGTGTATCTTTGCGGCGATAAAAAAACAAATATTATGATGACATTTGAAGACATTAAACAAGACGGACGTTTGTGGGCTGTACATTATGCTGAAGAGGAATTGAACGAGCTGGACCGGGTTTTCACCCAATGGAATGATGCGGCGTGGCTGTTAAACTTCTTCCGTGACAATTTCAATGACCTCGTGTCTTATTTCAAAATAACTAAGCTGGACGAGGCTGTATATGACACAATGGAGGATAGCGATGATTTGGAATGCTTGATTTTGGACATTAATCCGGAGGCCAACCTTGACGAGCTGTTTCGTCCGCTTGAGAACAACAGGGCCTCTGAAATGAAATTGGGAAGAGAAAAGGCTCGATTAAAGGACCGCCCAAAACATGCCAGTTGGTTGCGAATCTATGCCATAAAACTGAATCCGGGCATATATGTTGTTACTGGTGGAGCGATAAAACTGACACGTACGATGCAGGAACGGGAGCATACGCTTAAAGAACTGGTGAAGATGGAGAAAGTGCGCCAGTACCTGGTTGCCAATAATGTGATTGATGACGAAAGTTTTACAGATTTCATTAAAGAAAAAGCATAAGAAATGAAAACCGCAGCAGAACAAATAGCGTTTTTGGAAGAGCATTCTTCGTCTGAGTCCTCAAAATGGCGAGAGAAAGCGGAATGGCGAAGGGCAAACCGCGACTGGCTCCGCTATTCGCGGAAAATCGCCATCGTAGTTGCCCTGTCTTTGGAAGAGTTGAATATGTCCCAAAAGCAGTTGGCGGAAATTGTTGGCTGTTCCCCACAATATGTTTCTAAACTGTTAAAGGGCGAGGAGAATCTTACTTTGGAAACGTTATGCAAGTTGGAGCGGGCATTGAACCGCCCCATTATGCAAAAAGTTTTTGCATAAGAGTGATCCATAGTCCTTATTTCTTCATTCTTCATTCTTAATTACCTTCCTCACCACGCTCACCCCTCGCTCGAAGTTGATTTTCACGATGTAGGTGCCGGCGGGATAGGGCGAGAGGTCGATTACCGGCAAAGATGACGAGGGGATCGATTGTAGAGACGTGCCATGGCGCGTCTCTACGAGGTCTCCCAATTTCCGCCCTTGAAGGTCATACAATTCGATGCCCGTGTAGCCGTACATGTGGCCGCACACGGTGGTCCGCCCGTCCGTGGGGTTGGGGTAGAGGTAGATCTCGCGCTCGCGGTTCTGGTAGTACTCGTCGATGCCCACGGAGTCGTCGGGGACGAAGGGCTGGGTGAACTCGGGGTTGTGGTAGAGGGCAAAAACTGCGCTGGATTCTCCGGAAGGACAATTGACAGAGACATTATCACTAAAACTTACAGATGGAAAAGCGGTGCTGAAGGAGGTTAATAAAAAACCATTTTCGTTGGCGATTACAGAAGCATTGGAAAGGCCTTGTTGTGACAATATGGAGTCTGACGTGATATATCTTCCGTCTACACACCATTCGGATATAATTCTATAACTGTTGTTAACATTTGAAAAGGCAAATATCCGATTGTTAATTACCGCTGGAATTTGTCCTGGAACAGCAAGAGAAGCAGGGACTATTCCTTGATTTGCATACTGTCCTGTCTCTGCATCAAATCCTACAAAAAAGCCCGTGGTAGGACGGTTGTTAGAAAAATGTTGTAAAGGGTGTGATTCATCGTCAAAAAATACTATCCCATTTTGTGCCACAGTGGCATTACCTATAACATATAACCGATGGTTGTAATATACACAACCTTTCCAAAACGCCCACTTCCGCCTTTTTGGTCGAAAACCACAAAATATCAACGTCGCTGTCTTCGTTCTCCTCACCCTCCAAATCTGTCACATTAGTGCCGCCGCTCCATCTCCTGCCGTATCTTCTCCGCCAACTCAAAATCTTCGCTCTCCACCGCCCCGTCCAATAAGGATTGGAGCTCTTCTTCGTTCATCTCTTTCAGCTTGGAGTCGATGAAGGCCTCCGGCAACGGCTCGCCACCCGATTCTTCAAGCGCGTCCGCCAACTCGTTGTATTCGCTGAAAAGATTATCCTCCTCCTCTTCATCTTCCTCCTCGCGCTTTTTGTCCACCATACAGTTGGCTTCGAAGATGGCGGTGTCCATAAAGAAGGGGGCGTTGAATTTCAACGCCAACGCGATGGCATCCGACGGCCGCGCGTCCAAATGGAAGACTTTGTTGTCGCTGCCAATCATCACCATATCGGCAAAATAGACGCCGTTTTCGTAGTGCACAATGTTGACCTCCACCAACATAGTGCCGTGATGGTCGGCCAAGGAGACAAACAGCTCGTGCGTCAGCGGCCGGTGGGTGGGCGACTGGTTGAGCTCCACCAAGATGGCACGCGCCTCGCTCATCCCGATGATGACGGGCACATAACGCTCGCCCTCCTTCTCTTTCAAGATCAGAGAGAAAGCCTCCGAAGGCTGGGCGGCGGCGTGGATGTCGGCAACCGTGAGCTCTGTTTTTTCCATAAGGTGTCGTTGAATTTGGCTATTAGCTATTGGCTGTTGGCTATTGGATTTTGGTTTTTGGTTTTTGGTGGTTGGCTATTGGCGGAAGTAGTTGACGGCGTTTTGGAAGATGTCCTGCTCCTTGTTGCCGTTGATGTTCTTGTACAGATTCTCACCCTTGCGCTCGCTGTGTCCCATCTTGCCGAGGATGAGTCCGTCTTGCGAGACGATGCCCTCGATGGCGTAGAACGAGCCGTTGGGGTTGTCCACCGGATTCATACTCACATTGCCGTTTTCATCGCAGTACTGGAAGGCCACCTGGCCGTGCTCGAACAGCTCCTTGGCCAATTTTTCGTTGACCACAAACTTGCCCTCTCCGTGGCTGACGGCAATCTGATGCACGTCGCCCACCTGGAAGGAGGTGAGCCACGGCGATGCCACCGTGCCCACACGCGTGCGCACGATGCGCGAGATGTGGCGGTTGATGTTGTTGCGGTACAATGTCGGGGAGTCCGGAGTGATGTCACCCAGCCGTCCGTAGGGCAGCAATCCCGATTTGACCAGCGCCTGGAAGCCGTTGCAGATGCCCAACACCAGTCCCTTGCGCGCCAAAAGACCGTTCACGGCAGCCTTGATTTTTGCATTGTTCAGGACAGTGGCGATGAACTTGCCGCTGCCGTCGGGCTCGTCGCCGGAGCTGAAGCCGCCGCTCAAGGCCATTATCTGCGACTCGTCAATGGCCGCCGCCAACTCGTTGATGGAACGGTTGATTTCGGTCTCGTTGAGGTTGTTGAAGACGAAGATGCGCGGCTCGGCACCCGCGTCCTCAAACGCCTTGGCCGTGTCGTAGTCGCAGTTGGTGCCCGGGAATACGGGCAGTATGACCTTCGGACGGGCTACCGGTGTCGGACACTTGGCCACAGGGGCGCACTGGCTGTTGATGGCAAACTCCGCGCCCGTGGATTGGGTTTCGTTGTCGGCCTGGTCCGGGTAGAGATTGAAATAGACGCCGCGCCAGCTTTGCAGACAAGCCTCCTTGTCGATCTTTTCCCCATTGATGATGAACTCTTTGGACACTTTGCCCAACTCGATGGCAAAATCGGCCTCCAGTTTCACGGTCGATTCCACCACGAAACTGCCGTAGGCGTAGTCGAACAGGTTGAGGTCGGTGCGGATGTCGAATCCGAGGTCGTTGCCGAAGCTCATCTTGGCTAATGCCTCGGCAATGCCGCCGTATTGCGGGGTGAACGCCGCCACAATATTTCCGTTCAGCGTGTTTTGGTGTACAAAGTCAAATATTTTCTTCGTTTGCTGAATGTCAGGCAGGTTGTTTTCAATCTTGTTTTGTATGAAATAGAGGTAATGGCCCTCTTTCTTGAATTCGGGGGAGATGATGTTCTTGGCGTTCTCCGTCGTGATGGCGAAGGAGACGAAGGTGGGCGGCACGTGCAGGTTCTTGAAGGTGCCGCTCATAGAGTCCTTGCCGCCGAGAGCGGCCAGGTCGAACTGCTTGAGCATCCAGACACAACCCAACATAGCAGCGCAGGGCTTGCCCCAGCGGGTCGGCTCGTGGCCCATCTTCTCGAAGTATTCCTGGAAGGTGAAACGGATTCCCTTGTAGTCGGCACCCGTGGCCACAATCTTCGACATAGATTCCAGAATGGCGAACACGGCGGCGTGGAACGGCGAGCGCAAAGCGATGTAGGGATTGTACCCGAAGGCCATCACGCTGGCCGTGTTGGTGTGCCCGTGCAGCACAGGCAGCTTCTGCACGGAGGCCTGTGTCTCCGTCAGCTGGCGCTTGCCGCCGAAAGGCATCAGCACCGTGGTGGCGCCAATGGTGGCGTCGAACATCTCGATCAGCCCCTTCTGGGAAGCGACGTTGGGATTTGCGAGCATAGAGAGCATCTTCTCCTGCATCGTTGCGCCCGTCACGGGTTGGCCCTCCAGCACGTTGTCGGGAATGGCGTTGACGATGGCTTCCGTCTTTTGCCGCACACCGTTGGTGTTGATAAAGTCGCGGCTGAGGTCCACGATAGTCTTGCCGCGCCACTTCATCGTCAGTCGGTTGGTGTCGGTGACCTTGGCGATGATGTTGGCTTCGATGTTCTCCTGGCGGCAGTATTCGAAGAAGGCCTCCACATCTTTAGGATCCACCACAGCGCTCATACGCTCCTGCGATTCGCTGATGGCCACCTCCGTGCCGTTGAGGCCCTTGTATTTGGTTTTCACAGAGTCAAGGTCTATCTCCAGTCCGTCGGCCAACTCGCCGATGGCGACGCTGACACCGCCCGCACCGAAGTCGTTGGACTTTTTGATCAGTCGCGTCACTTCAGGACGGCGGAAGAGATGCTGGATCTTGCGCTCCTCGGGCGCGTTGCCCTTCTGCACCTCGGCAGCGCAGGTGTCAAGCGACTTCTCGTTGTGCTCTTTGGAAGCACCGGTGGCGCCTCCGATACCGTCGCGGCCGGTGCGCCCGCCGAACATAATGATGATGTCGCCGGGTTGCGGCGACTCGCGGCGCACGTGACTCACCGGGGCCGCACCCACCACCGCGCCGATTTCCAGACGCTTGGCCTTGTAGTCGTCGTGATAGATTTCACGCACGTGCGTGGTGGCCAGGCCGATTTGGTTGCCGTAGGAGGAGTAGCCGGCCGCCGCGCTCTTGGAGATAACCGACTGCGGCAGTTTGCCCTCCAAAGTGGCGCTCATCGGGGCGTTGATATCGCCCGCGCCCGTGACGCGCAGGGCCTGATAGACGTAGCTGCGCCCGCTCAACGGGTCGCGGATGGCACCGCCCACACAAGTGGCAGCTCCGCCAAAAGGCTCGATTTCCGTGGGATGGTTGTGCGTTTCATTCTTGTACATCAGCAGCCACGGCTCGATCTTTCCATCCACATCGACATTGATATAGATGCTGCAGGCATTGTTCTCTTCGGAAACTTCCATATCGTCCAAATGGCCTGCTTTGCGCTCGTACTTGCCGTTGATGGAAGCCATATCCATCAAAGTCTGCGGTTTTTCCCGGTCGCCGTACAGTTCTTTCCGCATAGAAAGATATTGCTCGTATGCAGCCTGCAACTGATGCTGCAGTCCGCAGGGCGTGAAGGTGATTTTTGTCAACTCGGTTTCGAAGGTGGTGTGGCGGCAGTGGTCACTCCAGTAGGTGTCCAACAACTTGATTTCCGTGTCGGTCGGGTCACGATGCTCATCATTCTTGAAATATTCTTGAATGAAGGCGATGTCTTCCAAGGACATTGCCAGCCCCTGGGCGACGCGGAACGCCTCCAGCTGCTCTTTGCTCCATTGGGTGAACCCTTCCACGATGGGCACTTCCTGCACCTCGGGATTCTCGGTCAGCTCCAGCTTGCCCATATCCTTCTCGCGGGCCTCCACTTCGTTGATGCAGTATTTCTTGATATGCGCGAACTGCTCAGACGTGAGGTCGGCATCGAAAACATAGAGCTTGGCGCTCTTGATGACCACTTCCGTCTTGGGATCAAGCAATGAGAGACACTGCATCGCGCTGTCGGCACGTTGGTCGAACTGGCCTGGCAGGTACTCCACGGCCAGATAGGTCAGCCCCTCCAGAGGGAACTCCTCGAGCAGGTTGTCCACCACAGGCTCCGACAACACGCCCACTTTGGCTCGTTCCAGCAATACATCGTCCACGTTGAAGATATCGTAAACGACCAGCTGGCGCAGGTGGCGGATGTTGAGATTGAAATTATGGTTGAGTGTCTCTTTCAGACTGACGGCTTCGACATCGAAACCCAGTTTTTTTTCTACGAAAATACGAGCGTTGCGCATAGTTAGATGGTTTCTGTTACGGGGTGCAAACATACTCAAAAAAAATGAATTTTTGGACTGCCCCTCATTGAAAAAATCCACTTGTCAACCCTGTTTCCCAAGAAGCTGTCGCAGTAGCCCCTGACAACCCTCTTCCACATCTCTCCAAGTGGCGTCAAAGTCCCCGGTGTACCACGGGTCGGCCACGTCGCCGGGACGGTCGGTGTAGTCCATCATCAGCGAAATTTTCCCGTCAATGTCTTCTCCAATGACGCGTCGCAAGTTGCGGAGGTTGTTGCGGTCCATCGCAATGATGTGGTCAAAATGGCGATAATCGCCCCGCGTAATCTGGCGGGCGGTCTTGCCATCGCAGCAGATGCCGTGCTCGGCCAGCTTCCGGCGGGCAGGCGGATATACGGGATTGCCGATCTCTTCCGTGGAGGTTGCCGCGGAGGCGATCTCAAAGAGATGGGAGACTCCAGCCTCCTCCACCATTTTCTTCATAACAAATTCGGCCATTGGACTGCGGCAGATGTTGCCGTGGCAGATGAAAAGTATTTTGATCATACGATGCGAATGGTTTTACTGTTTGTTTGTCGTTCCGCCGGTGATGATGATTTTCCGGTCTTTGGCGGCCTGCACACCATACACGGTTTCCCGCGTCTCTTGGGTTGCGAAACTGCGCTGCACTGCGCCCTGCGGGTCAAGATGAATGATAAGCCCGGACTTTTTTTTATCCAAATAGGGAATGAAGAACCCGTTTTCAGTTTTGCGCAGATAATTGAGCAAACTGTAGATACGGCGAGAGGAGAGATGCCGGTTGTAGTCGCTGTTGTGCAGCGGACTGGCATAGCCGCTGACGGTGATCTCTACAGTGTCGCCGTTGGCAAGGGCCTCGCGCAGGTAGTTTGTCAGCCGGAGGAGACGCTCGTAGCCCGTGGCCACGGAGTCGCGCAGAAACTTCCTCATCTCCTGTTCGGCCGTTTTGCGCTCTGCCTCGGTAAGTCCGCGCCCCGTTTCCCGCACATAGAGGGCGTTGTCGCTCATATATTGCGCATACAGGTCCGGATACTCGGTGACGGTGGTGTCGGAAACCGAGCGCGGGTCGGGTTGGTCGTTTTGGAAATAGAGGATGATGGGAAGTGTGGAGGCTATTTTCTCGTGTATGTCGGGGGTGTCCACAGGCGGAGTTGCCATTGTGTCAATGGGCAGCACCCAATGGAACTGGAAGAGGTCGTTGCAGCAGGTGTCCGCATCGTCCATCCCGTCGTGCGGCCGGTTGGATGACAAATACCCGCTTTTTCCGTCCGCGTTGAGGTTGAAGTAGAAATCGTTGTATCCGGAATTGAAGGGAACACCCATATTGGACACTTCGCCCCAGCGGTTCAAGGCGCCCGGACAGTAGAAGATGTCGTAATCCCCGATGCCCAGATGCTCGTCGGAACTGAAATACAGCACTTCTTTCTGCCTGTCGTAAAATGGCGTTACCTCATTCCCTTCGCTGTTGATGCTGCCGCCCACGTTGACAGGCGCCTGAAAATGCCCGTCTTTGTGAATGGAGTACCAGATGTCCAACCCGCCGACACCCTGTTTTCGGTCAGAAACAAAATAGAGCACGTCGTGGTCGTCACCATCCACAAGATGGGGATGCAGTGTGGTGGCGCCCTCCGCATTGATGGTGGAGGGGAGTTTCTTGGGCTTGCTCCACGATTGCCCTTTGCGCTGGCTTTGCCAAAGCGTGCATCGTAACTCACCATACATATTGCGCGTGCACCGCGAATATATCAGCAAATCGCGTTTTTCGTTGAAACAGAAGTTGCTGTTGAATGTCTTGAATGTGTTGATGATGGCGGGTAGCGCCTCTGCCGGGGCATAATCGCCGTTAGGCAAAAGCCTGGATTCGTAAATGTCACAATACCAACTGGTCTCAAAAAGATGCTCGATGTCTTCGTCCACGTTGGCACGCATAGAGGTGAACAAAAAGGTGGAGTCGGACAACAACTGCCCGCAATATTCGGAGAAATGGGTGTTCACCTCGTCGGGCAAGGCCTCCACCACTACAGGCAAGGTGTCCTGGCGGATGAACCGGCGCTGCTGCTCACGCTCCTGCTCGGTCATCTTGCCCACCTGGGCAAAAGCCGAAAAGCAGCAAAGCAACAAAAGGATGATATTGGATGTTCTTGCCCCCATAGTTTACATCAAGTCGTATGGGCAAGGCTCCTTGCCGATTCGTTTTATGGTTTTTTTCTTGAAAATGTACGACAAGGTCAGCTCCATACCGCCGCGGGCGTGCGTGGCTGCCACAAACTTCGAGACGTTGATGTCGTAGCCGACCCCCAACCGCACGTTCTGCAAGTTGAAGAAGACGTTCATCACGATGGCGTCGTTCCAGCGGTAGAAGAGGCCGCCGCCAACCGAGAAGACAGTAGTGTAGCTGTTCTTCCGTTGGAAGTATTCAATGTTGGTGCCGAAGGTGTACTCGCTGAACTTGCGTTGCCAACTGCCGTAAAACAACGGCTCTAACGCCAGATTGGAGTTGAGCCCGATGCGCGACAGGAAATGGACGTTATACTTGATGGGCAGCTGGGTGAAGTCGTTGCCAAAGGTCTCTTTCGGCCGGTTGAGGTGCGCGGCGCTGACACCCACCTGGAAGACGTTGTTTTTGTTGGGCGTGAAACTCCAGAACGCCCCGGCCCCGATGTCAAAAAAAAATTGCTTGGTTATGGCAAATTGCTCGCTGCCGGGCACCGAAGGGTCGTAAACCCCGTGAATGAACTGCTCGTCCCATCGCGCCCCACTGTAGTCTATGGCGTTGTGCAATAGCCCTCCGTACATTCCGATGCCTATCTTGTTCTTCCCGTGATGCCCTATATATTTAATGTATGATGCAGTGATGAATGCCTGCATTGAGGTGTAGTGCAAATCTCCGGCCTTGTCAGCTGTGAAGGAGCCCCCGATTCCCAGCAACTCCTGCCGCCGGTTGTTGCGGTACACGGCCCCGTCCACGCCCACGCCAATGGTCTGGAACGGCACCGTCACCGAGTGCCATTGCGTCCGATATGCGGTCGCAGCCCTGAACAGTCCGTCGTAGGCGGCCGTCAACGAGGGATTGAGCGTGAGTGGCTGGTCATAGAACTGCGAGAAATGGTAGTTCTGTCCCCGTGCAGAGAAAAAAAAACAAGACAATGCCACCAACAACAGCATTACATATTTGTATTTCTCGTTCCAACAACGGCGCAGATATTTCCGTAACTCGTTTTCGCGCGGGTTGTCCTGCGGCTCGTATATCTTGACCCCGCTCAATTTGTCGGGCATAAACTCTTGCTCCACAAAGTTGTGCTCGAAATCGTGCGCGTATTGGTACCCCTTGTGATAGCCCAGTTCCTTCATCAGTTTCGTGGGCGCGTTGCGGATGTGCAACGGCACAGGCAGGTCACCGGTCTGCTTGATGATGGCGTATGCCGTGTCGATGGCCATTATCGCGGCATTGCTTTTGGGGGATGAAGCCAAATACACGGCCGTCTGTGTCAAAGGGATACGCGCTTCGGGCATCCCAATCACATTCACCGCCTGGAAACAGTTGTTGGCCAACAATAACGCATTCGGGTTGGCGTTGCCGATGTCCTCGGAGGCCAAGATGACCATCCGGCGAGCGATAAACAACGGGTCTTCCCCGGCAATCAGCATCCGCGCCATCCAATAGACCGCCGCGTTGGGGTCGCTGCCCCGCATCGACTTGATGAATGCCGAGATGATGTCGTAATGCTGCTCCCCCTTCTTGTCGTAGAGGGCCAGGTTCTGCTGGATGACCTGCATCACATCCTCGCGGGTAATGGTGATGACGCCGTCCACAGGCTTGATCATCCAAGTCACCAACTCTATGGCGTTGATCAGTTTGCGGGCGTCGCCGCCGGAAATGCGCAGCAAGGCCTCAGTATCTTGCAGGTCGATTTTGCAGCCAAGGTGCTTTTCCTGATACTCGGTCGCTGTCTTCAGAATCTGCTCCAGATTCTCCCGTGATAGATTTTTCAGTACATAAACTTGGCAACGGGAGAGTAGGGGGGAGATGACCTCGAAGGAGGGGTTCTCCGTTGTGGCGCCGATCAGCGTCACCACGCCTTGTTCCACCGCCCCTAACAATGAGTCCTGCTGGGATTTGGAGAAACGGTGGATCTCGTCAATGAATAACAGCGCGCGCCGCTCCGACTTCTTCGCTTTCTCGATGACGTCGCGGATGTCCTTCACCCCACTGTTGATGGCACTCAGCAGGAAGAAGTCAGAGTCGGTCTGCTCGGCGATGAGCAACGCCAAGGTGGTCTTGCCCACGCCGGGAGGACCCCAGAATATCATCGACTGGATGTTGTGGCTCTCGATGGCAGTGCGCAACACGGCTCCCTTGCCCATCAGGTGCTCCTGACCGACGTAGGAATCCAAGGTGTGAGGCCGCAATATCTCTGCTAAAGGCTTTTGCATATCTCTAATATTCGAGGGCAAAAATACAAAAATAATACTTTAATTTTTCATAAAAGCGCATCGTTTAAAAAAAAACAAAAGGATGGTGTTGTTTCCAAAAAATAATGTATCTTTGTACTTTGAAAACTAAATAAATTTACTACTATGAATGAACTTGAAAACAATGTAAGTTTTTTCAGATTTGAAGATCTCAGGATTTACGCTAAGGCTATGGAATACGTTTCTTGGCTTCATAGCAAAATGTCTGTTGACTTTCAAAAAAACGGAGAAGGAGAGTCTTTCTCCAGAAATGCCTTCCTCAATGCGGCAAATGCTATCGCCTTATATACGGCAGAGGGCTCTTCCCGCAACAAATCACAATTCTTGTATTATATGAAAATGGCCAAAAGCTCTGTAAGAGAATGTCTCGTCTTTACCGAAATCGCATACCGGCTCCAGGCTATTTCTGAACACGACTACGACTACTCTCGCAACCAACTGATGGAATTGACCAAGATGATCGGTTCCCTGATCTCCTCCATTCAGCGAAGCATTGGGAATCTCTCGTCCACGGAAAAGGATGATGTGGATATGGATACTTTACACTAACACCCTTTTATTTTGGATTATTATTACGGAAATAAGGATGCTTCAAGGTGTCCTTATTTTTTTTATCTTTGCCACCTTATTTTTTAGAGGTATGATAAAAACTTGTAAAACGTTCAGCTTATTGCTGATACTTTTGATTGCAAATGTTTTGGCATTTGCCAATCCGGTGGAAAAGAGACATTTGTCTCAATATGGAGAGGTCGCTTTCCGACAAAAGGCCGCCACCTTATGCCCTGCGGCGATGAATTCTGCTTTGAAGGATGTGCAATATTTGGGTGATTCCCAGCATCCCTTGCTGGCAATCTTGAATTTTGACCACGGCTTTCTGGTGCTTGCAGGCGATGATGCCGTGGAGCCCGTCTTAGCTTACTCCTTTGACGGCAATTTCGATTATGCCACTGCCGCTCCCGGCGCCCTTTTCCTCCTGGAAGAATACCAAAACGACATTCGTGCCGTCAGGGAAAGTGAACAGCAGGCAGCTCCCGATGTCGCAGCGCAATGGAATGCGTTAAGAGATAGGGGCGTTAACGATGAAACAGTTGAGATGGTTTCTCCGCTTATCACTGCCCGTTGGAACCAGAATAAATACTATAATGCATACTCTCCCATTGACCACGAATCTCCGGGCGGCTATAATTCCCGCACCCCCAACGGCTGTGTGGCGGTCGCAATGGCAATGATTCTCTATTATTACCGTTATCCTACCCAAGGCTCCGGTTCTCACACCAACTATACGGATTATGGCAATTTCTATGTGAATTTCGGCCAGCAACGCTATTGCTACGAGGTGATGGAGGACCAATTGAACCATTACAACAATGAGGTTGCCAAACTCATCTTCCATTGCGCCACCTCGGTGGATATGCATTATGCAGCGGATGGCTCAGGTGCCTACTCTGGCGATGTCCCCAATGCTATGGTTACCTATTTTGGATATAAAAATAGCTGCAACTACCAGTCCAAACACAACTATTCCAGCACACAGTGGATCCAGAAACTGAAAAACGATCTCGATGCAGGCCGGCCTGTCTATTATTCTGGCTATTCCAACGAAGGCGGTCACGCCTTTGTATGTGATGGCTATAATAGCGATAACCTGATGCACTTCAATTTCGGCTGGGGTGGTACCTCCAACGGCTACTATACCGTCCGTTCTAGCGGGTCCAACCCTGTAAATGGCTATGGCAGCGGCCAGTCGGCCATCTTCGGCTTGTATCCCCCTGAAACCCAGTATCCCTATTACTGCACCACTCGCGAAATCCACGCCGAGTCGGGCACCCTTGAGGACGGAAGCGGAAATCTGGACTATGCCAATAATTCCAACTGCTCCTACTTGATTGCCGCCGAGAACGCGAACTTCGTTACCATTAATATTCAGGCATTCGACACCCAAGAAGGCCAGGATTCATTGTCTATCTATGACAAAAACGATAGCTTGCTGCTCTCTCTCTCCGGCTCAAAACCGGAGGTTACTACCTATAATTTTAATACCGACAGCCTGCTGATTGTGTTTGTCTCTGATGATTCGGTTACGGCTTCCGGATGGCGGCTGAGCTATGACTTCCATAGAAATATTCAGATTTGCAACTCTGGATTGCACGTGGAGGATACTGGAACAATTGTGGACGGAAGCGGTTCGCTCCAGTATGCCCCGAATATGGAATGCACCTGGGTGCTGAATATTCAGGATGTGACTGCCATCACGTTCTCCTTCGATTCCTTGGATATAAGTCCCGAAGATAAGCTCTATTTCTTCAACATAGGAGTCAATCCCTCGGAATTGGTCAAAGAGGTTTCTGGTAGTGAGATTCCGGAAGATTTTACAATCCCTTCCCGTAAAGTGCACGTCACTTTCCATTCCGACAACTATCTGTCCGGTGACGGGTTCAAACTTAATTGGCGCGCTCACGGTGAGAGTTCCATAGCGGAAAGAAACACCGGCCAGGTGCAGTTGTTCCCTAATCCTGTTAAGGACAAGGTGCATTTGCAGATGCCCCAAACTTCCGGTGAAACGCTGGTAAGAGTCTATGATATGGCTGGCAGAATGCTTCTTCAGAGAACTTTTGGAGACCAGGAATCCTGCGAGATGGATGTCTCTTCTTTGAACAATGGTATATATATAGTTGTTTGTCAGAATGATAATTTGATTTACGAGAAAAAAATGGTGGTCTCTCGGTAGTTCTTAAACGTTTAGTTTTTTTTAACGTCTTAATGAGCGTTGTTTAACCAATTAAAAACTACAGCAATGAAAAAGTTAGTCATTTCCTTAGGCATCATCAGCTTGCTGGCACTTTCAGCAGTAGATGTGATGGGACAAGCACCGGTCTCAAGAACCAACTCCTCTTCCTCGGCTGGCAAATCCCAAACCACGGCAGCCCGCCAGGAAAGAAAAGGTGATACTCAGATGAGTAAAGCCAACACTAACTATCAAAGAGCTCAGACGTCTTTGGATCGTCCTACTTCGGCGGGTCAGGCTCGTCCCTCCGCGACGACCACTTCTCGTCCCTCCACGACCAGCACGTCACGCCCTTCCACGATGACCACTTCTCGTCCTTCCACGGCTTCAGGTTCCTCTGTTAATACGTCCCGTACGTCAACATCCACAGTGGCCAAGCCCGCCACCAGCACGAGCACGAGTGCCGGTCGCGTGAATACGAACCAGCCCTCTTCCAACAGCGCTGCCACCAGCAGACCGACTACTTCCAGTTCATCTGCCAGCAGACCGGCCACTTCGGCGACTTCTTCTGCGGCTAAGCCGACTTCCTCATCCTCTACGGTGAGCAGAACGACCACCGCAACGCCTGCAAGTTCTACGTCCACGTCTGCCCGTCAAAGCGCTGGAGTTGCCAGCACGGCCACCAACAGTTCTGCAGAAGCCAAGAGAGGATACAACGGTCAGGGTGTAGCACAGCCTCAGCCGGTTCCGCAGGGGTATGATGACAACAAAAGATTGGGTCACTACAACCACAATCCGTTTATGCACCCCAATCACCACAACTTCGGCGGCCATTTGAGTGTCCCTCGCCACATCCGTCCGGTGTACTACGGAGGCATCCCTTACTACTACTACAACAGTGTCTTCTGCACGATGCTCAACGGCTACTATGTGATCTGCAGACCCCCGCTTGGCGCCGTCATCGCGCACTCTATCTTCCACACCTGGAGACCCGTGGTGGTTGTTTACAGAAATGTTACCTACTACTATGATGATGGCACTTTCTTCCTGCCGAGACGTAATGACTACGTCGTTGTGGCACCCCCGGTCGGAGCTTTGGTGGCAGAATTGCCCAGCAACTACCAGACCATCGTACTCGAAGGAAGAGTGTACTACAAGGTGGATAACGTTTACTATAAGGAAGTTGTGTTGGACGGATATCTCTGGTACGAGGTGCTCTTTGTAGCTTGAAAAAAAAATTTCTAAAGTTTGAGCGCGTTTCAAAAATTTTATTATTTTTGCGCGCTCAAACTTTTGCCCTGTGGTGTAATGGTAGCACAGCAGATTCTGGTTCTGTTTGTATGGGTTCGAGTCCTATCGGGGCAACTTCCAAAATCACGCAAGTCGCGTGATTTTTTTTGCTCGCTCCCCAAATCCCCTTTTCTTTACTTTTATAAAAACTATGCCCACAATCCAATTCTTTTGTGTATTTTTGCGGACCATTAATATTATACTATATATATGTTAGTCATTGGCATTGCCGGTGGATCCGGCTCAGGAAAGACCTCCGTGGTGAAAAAAATCATTCAAAGCCTCCCCAAAGAGCGCGTCAGTGTGCTCAGCCAGGATGCCTACTATAAGGATAATGGCAACCTGCCTCAGGAAGAGAAGGAGAAAATCAATTTCGACCACCCCTCCGCCATTGAATGGCCGTTGTTGATTGAACACATCAACCAACTGAAAATGGGCAATCCTGTGGAGATGCCGATCTATTCCTATGTCACTTGCGGGAGAAGCCGGGAAACTATTCCCGTCCAACCCTGCGACGTGCTGATCATTGAAGGTATTCTGATATTCGCGGATTTGTCGCTCTGCCAAACACTCGACTTGAAAGTATTTGTCGATACCGATGCCGACGAGCGCCTGATTCGCATTATCCAACGCGACGTCATTGAACGCGGACGCGGTCTCGACAAGTCCATCGTGCACTACCAGCAGTTTGTCAAACCGATGCACGAACTGTTTATTGAGCCATCAAAGCGGATGGCCGATATCATTATTCCAGTTGGAGGCCATAACGAAAAGGGTATCGATATTCTGACCTCCAAAATCAAACAAACCTTGGGGATTGTTTAGGTTTTCTGCTGCTGTTTCTTGGCTGCCGGGAACAATACGTTGTTCAGAATGAGCCGATAACCCGCCGAATTCGGGAAGAGATTCAGGTCGGTGGGAGGATCGTTGATGAGATGCTGGTAGTCCTCTGGATCGTGCCCGGAATAGAAGGTCCACGTTCCTTTCCCGTATTCCCCGTGGATGTAGCGCGCCTCGTTGAATTGCGCCGACTCACCCATTATCGTTACCGTGGGTTTGATTAACTCCTTGCGGAAAGCTGTCGTTTGTCCCATAAAACCGGGTATTACCGTGAGATGATTCTGACACAGCATTGTCGGAACGGGGTCCCATTTGGCGGAAAACTCAAACAATGTGAAGAAATCGTTGCTTTTGTTGGTCATATGCAGCGTGGGGTTCACATCGATGTCGGAAACCTCGTACACATACGGGTTGGTCTCAATCTTGAAGTTGGTGAAGGCGAAGCAATTGTCATAGTTGAGCTTGCTTTGGGCCTGCGGGTCCATCGGGTCGCCGTCGAACATCACATCACAGATGTCCACGCCCTCGGCCGCCAGCGCGATGTCGTAGCTGTCGGGACCGGAGCACATCGCAAACAGATACCCGCCGCCCGCCACAAAGTCGCGGATGCCTTTGGCCACGGCCAATTTCATCTGGGAGACCTTGGCGTACCCCAGTTGCGCGGCACGCTCCTCCTGCTCCTTGACATCCTCCTGATACCAGGCGGCGTTCCGGTAGTTGGCCCAGAATTTCCCGTATTGGCCGGTGAAATCCTCGTGGTGCAGGTGCAGCCAGTCGTATTTGGGCAGTTCCCCTTTGATGACTTCATCATCGTATAAAACAGTGTAGGGAATTTCGGCGTAGGTCAGCACCAATGTGACGGCATCGTCCCAGGGAAGCTTGTTTTTCGGCGAATATACCGCGATTTTCGGCTCCTTGGTCAGTCGAATCTCATTCATATTGTTCTCTGTGGCCGACACCTCTGCCAAGATACCTTGCGCCTGGATGTCTGCGATTACCTGATAAGAGACTCCTCGGATGACACACTCGTCTTCAATGGAGGAGTTGTAGGCGCACATAAAACTGCCTCCACGGTAATTGAGCAGCCAGCTCATATCCACTTGGTGCGCCACAGCAAAATAAGCGATGCCGTAAGCCTTCAGATGGTTCTCCTGCTCCATATCCATAGGAATCAAGAGGTAAGTGGCGTTTGCCGTGATGCTGCAAAATGCCATCAACACAATGGTCAAATATGTTTTCAGTCTTTTCATCTTGTTTTATCTTCTTGATCTCAACACGGGTCGCTGAATCAGGGCCCCTTTGTCATTGAGAAGGTATAATGTGGAATTGGTGCGCCGGAACGCCTTGACATCAGAGAGCCCGTTCGCGACGAGGATGATGTCCAAAGCCGACAGGTCGTAATTGTATAGGTTGCCTTCTTGCAGGTAATATAGATGCTCGCCTTGCATTTGTAAGGATTTCACGCCTGTTAAGGGGAGTTTCCTTTCAAAAGAGCCGAATTTGTCGAATAAAAGGATACCCAAAAGGGAGTCTGACAATATGATGTTCTTGTCGAGAGACACGTCCATCAAAGCAGGGTGAAAATCGGGCCCTGCATCGATAGGGGTGGAATTGACAATGTTCAGGTCCAGATCGGTGAGCAGCAGCTGTTGCGCGGCGTCATCGAACAAAGCGATGTAGTTGGTGCCTGCAAATGCTGCCAATGTGATGGAGTAGAGATTGTGATCGAACAAGGATAGAGCGTTCCCTGCTGGCGAAAGAGTGTTGTCCAATAAAACCAGCGTCCCGGATTCTTGATGGAAGACGAGGATTTTGGAGGGAATGCTGGCATCCACGGAGCGGATGGTGCCCAAGGAGGGGTTGGAGTATTGGGCCAATACTTTTCCGGTTTCGGAGTGCTTCTCCAATACTGCATCTTTCCATAGATAGAGGTTGCCGTGCAGGTCAACGGTGAAATCGTCGCAAGGCGGCAGTATATAAGAAGGTCGCTCTTGGGCGTATGAAAAGCCAAGAGCGACTATGGTTAGCAGTATAAGGATGAATCTCCTCATTTCCTCAGGTTAGAACTTGAATCCGATGGTAGCGGCCACCCTGTGCGTCGTGTTCTTGATTTGTACAGGTGCGGTGGGTTGGTAAAGGGTGTAGTTGTCTTTGGAGAACTTGAGGATATAGGCCAAATCCACGAACAGGAACTTGTTGCGGTATCCGAACCCGATGGAACCGTAGTGCGCGCTGCCGTTGAAGCCCTCAGACCATTCGCTGCTGTTGAGGTAGGGCGATGACTTGAAGTTATAACCAGCACGGAGCGCGAACTTGGGTGTCAAGTTCACCTCGCCGCCCACGCGGACAGAGTGACAAATGCCGTATTTCTCCCGGATCATATTGTTTTCATCAGAGAAGTTGTAGTCGTTGGCGTAGAGCGTGGCCATTCTATAGTCATTAAATTCGTATTCTGCAGAGATGAACCCACGTTTGTTGATCAGGAAAGCGGTACCGATATTGAAACGGAAAGGTGTGGAAAGCGCGAATTGGTAGTTGTATGTGTATTCGTGATGCTGGTTGTCAGAGATGCCGGGAATGTTCCAGTATGAGGTCATCTCTCTATTGTAGTAGTCTCTGATTTTCCAGAAATAGGTGGGCGTCTGAATGCCTGCGCTCAGTCTTAAGAAATTGATGGGTTGATAGATAACACCTATTTTGGCGTTGATGCCTGCGCCACGGTCGCGCTGGGTGGTCCGCACTTTATAAGAGGTGATGCCCATTAAGTCTTCCGCATCGGCGGGTGATTCCGTCAAAACAGTCTGCTCCGTGTAGTCCAGGAAGGGGATGGCCAAAGAGATGCCAAGATAGAGTTTGTCGTTGTAGTTGCCACCGAAGGTGAAGCTCATTTCGTCAATTGCGCCGGACTGTTTTACAATAGCGGTTTGGTTGAGGTTGGCGTCGTTGAACGGCGAGAAGTAGCGGTCGGTTTGGCCTCTGAGTGTGTCAATCAGCCAGGTATTCCACGCCAGCATAGCATCGGCGGTCAACTGGTTGTAATTGATGCCATTGGCATTGGCCAAGATGGGACTGATGAAGGATGCGTCTGGGGTTCCATCGGCACGGAAGGTGTTGTTATAGTCCATAATCCGGTTGTAGCCGAAGCCGAATTGCCAGGCTTTCCAGTTGGAATTGTCAATGGAAGTGGCAATTACAAGACCGCATTGCGGCACAGTGTATTTCGGGTTTTGCGTGAAATTGCTGGTCCCGTAGTAGGTGGTGTTGTCTTTGAAAAAGGAGAGCATCATCGGGGTGAAGGAAACCTCGTGGCGTTTGTACAATCCTATGGCGGCAGGATTGGTGCTTAAGCCGGAGAAATCGCCGCCCACGGTGCCGAATGTGCCGCCGGCGCCCAAATAGCGTGCGGTGCCCATATAGTCAATCTGGGAAAAACGGAATGCTTCGTAGTCGCCTTGGGCAAAAGAGGAGGCGAAAAAGCCGAAACATAACAGTAAAATCCAATATTTTTTCATTTTCTTATCCAATGCTTTTTGTTAAAAATGATGTTTTATCGTCTGCCACCGTAACTTCCGGAAGAGGAGCTTCCGCTGCGTGATGAGCTGCTGGAGCTGCTATGGGAGGAACCCGAATAGCTGGATCTGCTGGAAGAGGAGGATCCGGAATAGCTCGAGCGGCTGCTGGATGAAGAGCCAGAATAACTGGATCTGCTGGAAGAGGATGAGGATGAACTGGGACGCGAATAGCTCGAAGAACTGGGTCTGGAATACGAGGAACTGGAGGAACTCGGTCTCGAGTAAGAAGAGCTGGAGGAGCTTGGGCTCGAGTAGGAAGAGTTGGAACGCGGTTGCGACGAGCTCGAGGAACTAGGTCTTGAGGAGGAACTCGAAGAGCTAGGACGGCTGTAGGAAGAACTTGGCCTGGAGGGTTGTGAAGAACTGGAAGAAGCGGGTCTTGAGTAAGAAGATGGAGTGTTGGAACTGCTTGGAGTTGAGGTTCTTGCGTTAGAGTTTGTGGAAGAGGACGGACGCGTGACAACACGTGTCACCGTGGTCGTATTGTTAGGCTTGGAGCTCGGCGTGGTAGTGGCGGAACTGGAGGTGCGAGCCGGCGATGAGGTCGTTGTGACAGGACGGCTGTTGGTCGTAGGAGTCGTGGTTGTGGTGGGGCGACTGTTAGTGCTGGGTGTGGTGGCCGGCGTAACCTGACGGTTGTTGGTAGCCGGGGTAGCGGGCGTTGCCGGACGGTTGTTGGAGGCCGGGGTTGTTACAGTCGTAGTCGTGGCCGGACGGCTCTCAGTTCTGCTGTCGTTTGTTGCGGGCGTGACAGTGGTCGGGCGCTCCGGCTTGTCCAAAGAGGTGCTGGGCGTTTTGGCTGCGGAAGAACGCGAGACGGTAGTGCTGTTGCCAGCATTGCCTGTGTTGCCTCCCGATACGGAATAGCGGGCAGACAAAGCGCTGTACTCTTGGTTGAAACTGGCTGGAGATGAGGTTACTACGGAGTAGCGGTTGCTGTTGTCGCTGTTGCCGTAGTCGCCCGGATGGTCATAGTCTCTCGGACGGTCGCCGCGGCCAAGGCTGCTGTTGCCCAGAGAGGGACCTACGTTGTTGCGATGCCCGTAATAAAACGTGTTGTTGTGGTCATAGTTGTTGTGATAGTAGTTGGCGGCCATCCAGTGGTTGTGATGCCACCATCCGTGGCCGTAATCCCAATAGTGGTGATGGTAAGGATGATGATAAGCCCAACCCCAACCGTATGTGAAACCGTAGTCGTACCAGCCGTAACCATAATAATATGGACGGTATGCATAGCTAGGCCACCACCAGTTATAACCCATATAAATGCTTACACCCCAGTTATATGGGTTGTAATCATACCAATAGAGATTGGTGTAGAAGGGATCATAATACCCCCATCCGCAGTGGAGGTCGCGGTGGAAACGGCGGATGCGGGAGGTGTAATAGTAGTCATAGTAATCGTCCTCATCGTAATAGTTGTTGGTGATGTAGGTGTTGCCCGTGGATGTGGCCGGCTGGGCAGCGCTAGTCTCAGCATACTCGATGAGCGGCTCACTGATGCCAGGATAGTAGGTTTTGGTGTCAATCAGCGTGCCGTTCTCGTCATATTCATATATAATGGAATCGGGTTGTATGACATTGTCGCTCGCTTGATTGGCTTTTGTTGTCGTGGATTTCTGCGCCACAGGAGCCTTGTACTGCTGGTCCTGAGACGTAGTATAGACATCATCATAATAGGCATAAGAGCCCGTTGAACAGGCTGTTAGCAGACAAGCTGCTGACAATAAAGCAATTGAAAATAGTTTTTTCATAGTATCCTCCTTATGTCTTTAAATTTCGTACTTTTGCAAACAGTTTAATAGACGGCAAAAATACGAAAAAGTTAATTCAACATAGAAAAAATATCAATGGCTAAAAATTTTTGTACAAGAGCAGAAAATTACTCGCAATGGTATAATGACATTGTGAAACAAGCCGATCTGGCTGAGAACTCCTCCGTTAGAGGTTGTATGGTTATCAAACCTTATGGCTATGCCATCTGGGAAAAGATGCAAGCCACTTTGGACAAGATGTTCAAGGATACTGGGCACGTGAACGCCTATTTTCCGATATTCATTCCGAAATCATTCTTCAGCCGTGAGGCCAGCCACGTGAAGGGCTTCGCCAAGGAGTGCGCCGTGGTGACGCATTATCGTCTCAAGAATAATCCCGAAGGCACAGGCGTTGTGGTGGATCCGGAAGCCAAGTTGGAGGAAGAACTGATTGTCCGCCCCACTTCGGAGACCATTATCTGGGATACCTATAAGAATTGGATTCACTCGTATCGCGACCTGCCTATCTTGTGCAACCAGTGGGCCAATGTGGTCCGTTGGGAAATGCGCACCCGTCTTTTCCTGCGCACGGCCGAGTTCTTGTGGCAAGAGGGCCATACCGCCCACGCCACTCGCGAGGAGGCTGTGGAAGAAACCGAGCGTATGTTGCACGTTTATGCCGATTTTGTGGAGAATTTTATGGCAATTCCAGTGGTGAAGGGCGTAAAATCCCCCAATGAACGCTTTGGCGGTGCTCTTGACACCTATTGTATCGAGGCTTTGATGCAGGACGGCAAGGCCCTCCAGGCTGGCACATCCCACTTCCTCGGTCAGAATTTTGCCAAGGCATTCGATGTGAAATATCTGGATAAAGAAAACAAAGAACAGTATGTCTGGGCTACCTCTTGGGGCGTCTCCACCCGCTTGATTGGTGCTCTGATTATGACGCATTCTGATGACAATGGTCTGGTGCTTCCGCCGAATCTTGCTCCTATTCAGGTTGTTATAGTTCCGATTTACAAGAGTGAAGAGCAACGCCAGGCAATTGCCGACAAAGTACAGCCGCTGTTGCAAAAACTCAAGGAAGCGAACATTTCCGTCAAATTCGACAATGATGACACCAAGCGTTCCGGTTGGAAGTTCAATGAGTATGAACTGAAGGGCGTACCGGTCCGCATCGCCATCGGCCCCCGCGACTTGGAAAACAACGAGGCGGAAGTCGCACGCCGCGATACGCTCCAGAAGGAAACGGTCTCCTTCGACGGTTTGTTGGAACATATTCAACAGTTGCTCAAGGATATACAGAAGAATCTCTTTGAGAAAGCCCTCAATTTCCAAAAAGAGAACACCCGCAAGGCCGACACTTGGGAAGAGTTCGTCGATTTGTTGGACAACAAGCCCGGTTTTGTCTATGCCCACTGGGATGGCACTCCGGAGACCGAAGACAAAATCAAAGAACTGACCAAGGCCACGATCCGTTGCATTCCTTTCAACAATCCTTTGGAGGATGGCAAGTGCATCCTTACAGGCAAGCCTTCCAAGCAGCGCGTGCTGTTTGCCCGCGCCTACTAAGACAGGCTTTCTTGTTATATAATATTTTGATAATATGGATGTTAGATTAGCTGCTTTCCAGCGGTTGCTGGATATTATGGATGAGTTGCGCGCCAAATGTCCGTGGGATAGCGTGCAAACTTTTGACACCTTGCGATGCTTGACCATCGAGGAGACCTATGAGCTCTCCGAAGCTATCGTGGACAAGGATTATAAAGATATGTGCAAGGAGTTGGGCGACTTGATGCTTCATCTGGTTTTCTATGCAAAAATCGCTTCTGAAGAGAAACTTTTTGACATTACCGATGTGCTCAATCAGCTCTGCGACAAGTTAATACGTAGGCATCCCCACATATATGGGGAGGCCCAGGCACAGGATGCACAGCAAGTTCACGAAAATTGGGAAAAAATAAAATTACAGAAAGAGGGCAATAGATCGGTACTCGGCGGCGTTCCTAAAAGTGCCCCGTCATTGGTCAAAGCCTATAGAATTCAGGAAAAAGCCAATGGCGTTGGCTTCGATTGGCACAATAAGGATGAAGTTTGGGAAAAAGTGGAAGAGGAGATGGCAGAATTCAGGACGGAAGTGGAGAAACAATCTGACAAAATGGAGGATGAATTCGGTGATGTGCTGTTTGCATTGATCAATTATGCCAGATTCTTGCATATCAATCCCGATGACGCTTTGGAGAAGACCAACCGGAAGTTCATACGTCGTTTTCAATATATAGAAGATAAAGCTAAGGAGCAAGGAGTCAAATTGACCGATATGTCTTTGGAACAAATGGAAGAATACTGGCAACAATCCAAACAATCCGAATAGAATGAGAGTATATTATAAAATAGTATATATAATATTATTGTTGTCTTTGTGGCAGATAATACCTCAATCTTTGATGGCGCAAAAGCCTTCCAAAGCAGCTTCAATGTGTGCCAAAGCCCAGCAACTCATCAACAGCCAGCAGTTCGACAAGGCTCTTGTCCTCTTGAATCAGGCGAAGGCCAAAGATCCCTCCTATTCCGACATCTATATAATGATGGGCGACATCTATAATTTTACGCTCAAGTCGGATTCGGCATTCCGGTGTTATACCAAGGCCATTGAGCTGATAGGGGAACCGGACCCTTTGTTGTACTACATTGCCGCCAATGAGGGGGCGAAGTGCCAACAGTATGAAAAAGCGTTAAGTTGTTACGAGAAATTTATGCAAAAGGGCCTGCAATATACGGATGTCTTGTCGGATGCCCAGAAAGGAATGGCCAATTGCCAGTTTGCCATCAAGGCAATGGCGAGCCCCGTCCGTTTCCAGCCGGTCAATTTGGGTGACAAGGTCAATTCGGAGTGGGATGAATCCTTGGCTTCCATCACGGCAGACGACGGGACGCTGGTTTTCACCGTCACTCGCCCGAGGGATGAGAAGACGGTGTGCGCCTTCTGTGCTACCGAACAGGATTTGTACTATGCCAAGCGCGAAGCCCAGGATTGGCAACCCCGCGTGGCGTTCGGCTCGCCCATTCGGACCAGTTACAACGAAGGGGCGCAGTGCATCTCCCCCGATGGCTTCTATCTGCTCTATACAATGTGCAACACCGACTATGGTATGGGACGTTGCGACCTGTATTGGTCCAAAAAGATTGGTGACAAGTGGTCGAGACCCCGTAACTTTGGCGCACCGGTCAATACCAGTGAGTGGGAGTCGCAGCCCTCTATGGCTTCTGACGGCAAGACTATATATTTTGTGTCCGCGCGCCCTGGTGGGTTTGGCGGAATGGATATCTGGAAAACCACGATGACGGCAGAAGGCGCCTTCACTGCTCCGGAAAATCTGGGTGCAGTCATCAACACTCCCGGTGATGATGCGGCCCCGTTCATCCACAGTGACGGTCGTACCCTGTACTTCGCCTCCAACGGTCGCGTGGGTATGGGCGGCTATGACCTCTACTATTCCACGCTTCAGCCGGACGGCACCTGGAGTGAGCCCCAGAATCTGGGCTATCCCATCAATACCGCCGCCGATGAAATCAACATCTTCATCAATGCGGCAGGGACAATGGCCTATATGGCTTCCGACAAAGACGGAGGTTATGGCGGATTGGACCTTTATAGTTTTGTCTTGGACGACAACCTTCGTCCTAACCCTGTCACCTATGTAAAGGGTAGGGTGACTGACAAGGAAACGGGCCTGCCGGTGGAAGCTTCTCTGGAGATGGTGGACCTGATGACGCGCCAACCGTTGTACACCGCCAAGTCGGATGTGCAGACGGGCGAGTACCTGGCCTGTATCCAGACTGGCAGCAATGTTTTGTTGAATGTTTCGGCAAAAGGTTACCCCTTTTATTCCGAGAACTTCCAGGTCGAGAAATCATACACCTCTTTGCAGCCCTACTTGAAGGACATAGCTTTGCAGAAGGCGGAGGTTGGTACAGTGGTGGTGTTGAAGAACATCTTCTTTGACTTTGACCGGAGCGACTTGAAGCCGGAATCGTTTGAGGAACTGGATCGGTTGGTGGACTACCTGCAACACAACCAGGTGAATGTGGAGATAGGGGGACACACGGATGACCAGGGTAGCGACGACTACAACGACCGGCTTTCCCAAAGTCGAGCCAAGGCGGTATATGAATATATTGTGCAGCACGGCATCGACAGCTCCCGGTTGAGTTATCACGGTTATGGCAAGCGTCAACCCATCGCTGACAATGGCACGGAGGAGGGTAGGGCGGCCAACCGCCGGACAGAGTTCAAGATTGTGCGGTAGCTGAGTTTGGACTGAAGACTAATAGCAAATTGTATATATTCATATATGTATAGAAGTAAGTCCCGCTATTTTTGGCGGGACTTTTTTGTCATAAGGGGGCGCTGTTAGGGGGAAAAGATGAAATTTTGTAACTTATTCTGGATGGTGTAGTATAAAATTTCAAACACCCTTGTTAATAATCCATTAAGTGGAAATTTAATATAAATAACTGATATATAGAAAAATAGAGAATACTTTAAACGAAAATATAGCTTGAAACACGTCGGAATGAACTTCAATTTGCGGCCTTTCTCCAAAAAAAAAATAAAAAAAATGATGGGGAAGGGTATAGTGTAAAAAAAAAATGTATTTTTGCAAGTTGAAATTTTAGTGAAATGCATAATAGTGTATAATGTTTTAAAACAGACTGATAAGAGAAAAAAAAGAGAAATAATATAATCAATAACAATCAAAAAGTAACAGTATGAAAAAACTATTATCGATTTGCTTTTTAAGCATGTTGCTTGTCTTGGCAGGGTTTACTGCCAAGTCACAGGTGACAACGAATTGCTGTTTCTGGTTGGAGAATATGCAACCAGACACTGTTCAGGATATCTCCAATCTGGGGATCAATCCTGGAGATTCAGCACTTCTCCCGGGACACGGGAATCCCCTCGTGCTTTACAACACGATGTCCCGCGTTGATGCTGTGAACCACATCAGCGTGTCCCACGGTTCTACCAATTACATTATTGGTGACCGTACGGACTGGTACCGTGTGAGATTTGACAACACGTGCAACCTTCCTGGCAACACGAAAGTGTCCTTGGAATGGAAATTGTACAACAACGGTCAACTCCTCACGAATGCCGATTTGTCTGATTATGTGGATGTGTTCATCTACACGAAGTTTGACCAATTGGCCAACACCGACAATGTGGGCGCCACTCCTGCGCACAATCGCTGGTTAGGCGGTCGCGTGTACGCAGACGGTGTCTGTAGCCAGATTGCTAACAACTGTGTGGGCGGTTACCCCGGCTCTATGGTTGTTGACGAGACTTACCCCTATGCCGCTTACGGCTTCTCCGCTGAGGGCTATGTGAATTTGGCCCACGCTTATCATCTTGATTTCTTCTACCTTGATTTCTTCGCTAACGCTGAGACCCGCATCGGTCTCCGTTGGAAACAAGTTGGTAACTACTCTTTGGTCGTTGGTCTGCGCGAGCGTACCAACGGTACTGAATTCAGCATTTGGAGCAGCGATTCCCAAGATGGTGTCATCGGTGGTCACCAGAGCTGCTGCGGCGCTCTCCTCGCTCAAGACTCCATCCACTACCTTGTGAATACCAATTCCCAGAAGATCATTTGCGAACGTGATCAATATTTGTACGGTTCTCCTCAAGCTATGTACTCCCAGACGGGTATGTACAATGTCCTTTTCGGTACTTATACTTGTGGCCACTGGAGAGTGGACTCCATCGACCTGCTCGACTTCCAGACCCGTATCACTCCCGACATCGTTGCTCACGACACGATGATCTGCAGAAACGAATCCCTTACCGTTGCTAACATCGAATCCCTTGCCCCGGCAGTCCATACTGACGCTCCGGGTCTTTTGAGCTATCAGAGATATTGGAGAAAAGGCAACACGGGTAGCTTCACCACCACACCGGCTCTGCCCGATGTGACCACGGTGGGTGTTACTACTTATTATGTATATCAAGTGAACACTTACGACACCATCCCCGGTGTTGACATTTCTTGTACGGGCTATATCGATACCTTCACGGTGACCGTTCTGCCCATCATCCCTCCCATCTTGGATAACACCTCCGCACAATATACTTATTGTAATGAGGAAATCGACGCGAACTCCATTCAGGTGATCAAGGCCAAATTGAACAATACGGTTATTAATAACTGCGCTCAAGAGATTCGTTGGTTTATGGGTACCACTGCTACTGGCACTCCCGTGGCTACTACCTTCTCCTATACCGTTAACCTTCACGACATCTACAACAACAACTTCAACAAGACTGTGAAGCTGACGGCTTTCTCTTACGCTCCTTCTACGGGCACCTATTCTGATGAGGGTGTGACCGTGACCTTCCAGTTCTGGGCTACTCCCGAGTTGGCATACAATCCTGAGGATACCGTCCTCACTCCTTGTCCGCATTCTTCCAACACGCTGCACAGCAATGTGAAAGTGACCAACACGAATGCTACGACGGGTGTCGGTACCAACGTAACTTGGTCTTATGTCTGGAAGAAGAATGGTGTGAATATGAACACCAACACGGCTAATGTCACTATCACTGCTCCTGGTTGCGACCAGACTGACACTTATGTCGTCGAAGCTACTGCTACTTCCATCCACGGTTGTAAGGCTACCATCGTTCGTACCTTCACTGTTACTGGTTATGACCACGATCCTCTGACCATTGCTTGGAGAAATGCTTCTTCCGCCAATGTCAGAATCTCCGGTTGTGATACCACCGCTGCCGCTTGGACTGCTCCTTACACGATGGCCAATGTGAGCGAAACGGGTACTACTTCTATTATAAAGGTTACGGCTGACCATTGTAGCAATGTGAACCAAATCCATTACAGCGCTACGGTCAACACCACCCAAGCTCCTTGTACGACTGTTGTCACCCGCACCTATTATGTTACCGACGAGTGCGGCAACCGCTCCAACACTCTGACCCAAACTGTCACTATTGTCAACGACCAGACTCCGCTCATCGTTGGTGCTCCTGACACCCTACTCCCTGTTCGTCCCCTGAACAATGATTGTAAAGACAACCTTCCTGCACGCAGCGTCCTTCTTGCTGCTTTGAAGGCCAGCCATACTTTCAACACTGGTTGTAACGCTTCTGTCGCTGACAGCAACATTCATTTCTATATGGGCAGCACCAATGTGGTCGCTGACGGCAACCTCGACATTTTCGCTAACACGGATGTCGTGTCCATCGAGGCTACCATTACTGACGAGTGCGGTAACACTTCCGCCAGAACGGTTGTGGCTCTCCTCTTCAAACCCGCTGCTATCACCATTGCTCACGGTGCTACCCTCACTCCTGATTATGAGGTTTGTAACTACGACACCGTTACTGTCACCTTCGACACTCTGATGATTTCTAATGGTTTCAGCCCTTATCAATATGCTTGGTCTCAGGATCCGAGACCCGAAGAGTCCGGCATCATCTATACTGCTGATCCTACCATTATTAATGTGTATGCTCTGGTTGGTGGTTCTTACTACACCTCTTCCCAGTTCATTATGACGGTTACCGATAAATATGGTTGTGTGGCTTCCGATACTTCTAACGCTATCCACTTCTTCCCTGTTCCTACTGTGAACATTGTTGAGGATCGTAACAATGACGATTATCCTCACGCAGCTCCTTATGAGGTTTGCCCGACCTTCGGTCACTACTTGCTCGAAGCCCAGGCTACCGACAACCTCCCGTATTCCTATGACCACACTCTGACTTATGTCTGGTCTGGTGAGGCTATCGACTACACCTCCACCAATTCCTTCTCCTTCATCGCTGTGAACGAGAACATTTGTGACCGTATCTACACGGCTACCGCTACGGTGACCAACACTATGGGTTGTATCACCAACGCTCAATACTCCATCCACGCTATCGACAGAAACGCTCCGGTTCTGAGCGTGAATATGCCTACTGACACTATCGCTATTAATGCTCCGAACTGTAAGATCAGAATTCCGGACTACAGACCTCTGTATAATGCTACCACTGTTTCTGATGATTGTTGGAATATGGACAGCACTGTCGTTTCTCAGAATCCTGCTCCTGGTTCTCTCATTGGTGTGAACACCGATGTTGTCATCACTGTTACTCCTAAGTGCGGTCCTGCTGCTTATGATACCATCAAGGTTTGCTTCCCTGAGCCTCGTATCTCCACTTTGATCTCCGCTTCTGTTGACAGTTCTTGTTATCCTTACTCCACCACGTTGAGCGTTACCACTATTGATGGCGTTGCTCCTTACACCGTGGTTTGGAATGGCACCACCACTGCCAACACGCTGGATGTTAATCCTACTGAAACTGCAAACCGTCACAATGTGGTTGTCGTTACCGACGCTATGGGCTGTCAGGCTACTGACGATATCGATCTCGTTGTTTATCATAAACCCGTTGCTGCTGATGTTAACATCCGCACTACCCCGAACAACTACTGTGACGATGCTCACGCTAATGGTTCTATCACCATTACTGCTGCTAACGACGAAATTGACAGCATTCGTTTGAACGGTGAGACTGAATGGCACGCTCTGCCTTACACCACGAGCGACACCGTCTTCCACGGTTCTTATGCTTATGACCTCCACACCATTCACGGTTGTGAGTCCTCTGCTATTGCTGTTGCTAATGTTGTCCGCGACACTGTGCTTCCTGCTGCTTACCTTGATTCTGTTCTGACTGTTCAGCCTTACACGCACAACGATTATTGTACGGCTCCTTGGCACGGTACTGTTGATGTGGTTTATCCTGTTGATGGTTACACCTATCACGTGGCAATGCACGTCAATGTTCTTGATGACGGTTCTCTTGACACTTGTGGTGACGAGACCCATATTTACGACCATACTTTGGAAAGCGACCTTTGGTTCAACTATCTGTATCAAGGCACTTACTATGTGGAAGTCCTCACGAACTTCAACTGTCACTATGTTGCCGGTCCCGTTGAAATCCTTGATGCTCGCACCACTCCTCCTGTTCCTTCTATGACGATTACCCCGAACACCACTTGCGGTACTTACAATGGTGTTGTCAGACTGAACAATACTGATCCTAAGTATGAATACACCCTGAATGGCATTACTTGGCGTGGTAACAACTCTCATCGTACCTTCGACTTGCTGCCTGGTGGTTCTTACAATTTGCATATCTACAATCCTGTCACTCGTTGTGAGAATGATGCTACTATCATTGTTCCTGACAGCTCTATGGCTCCTGTTTATGCCAACAATGAGGTTGTTGCTATCCATCGTACCAACTGCACCGTTCCTAACGGTCAGATCGTGATTACCCCGGTTGCTGGTCATACTTACACCGTGACGGATACTCTCCACCGCGTTGTGATTGATCCTGCTAACTATAGCACTCTTGATGCTGGTGTCTATATGGTGACGAAGGTTGACGATGCTACCGCTTGTTCCCGCGACACTCTTGTCACGATTGAAATGCGTAAGCCTGCATTCCCGTTCACTCTGGCCATTACTCCTGATCTTGATTGTAATGATACTATCGGTACAGGTACTATCACTGTCACCTCCGCTACTGCTCAATACACGCTTGTGAATGCTGCTGGTGACACGATGCCTTCCTTCAGCAATTTGAACAATGGTAACTACACTGTTTATGTGTACAATGCAGCTACCCAGTGTACTTATGACAAGGATACCAACGTTGCTTCTAACTTCACTTATCCTTCTATTGTTTACACTTCCACTGCTAACTTCCATTGCGATTCTATGAAGAATGGTGCTATCATTGGCCTTGATACTGCTACCAATGTTAACTATACCTCTTTCACCTATTTCGTTGATGGTGTTGAGGTTGGTCCTACGATCACCGGTCTTGACGATGGTACTTACACGGTGTACGCTTTGACGAACTATCATTGTGCTTCCACGCCGCAAACCATTACGGTGCTTGACAGCGCTTTCTTCCCGATGGACTTCACGATTGTTCCTAACAGCACTTGTGTTTGGACGCTCACGAAACCGGGTAACGGTCAAATCCGTATCAACAAACCTCAGGGTACGCAGTATCAATATGTGTTTACCTATCTCGATCATACTCACTATGGTTACGATGTTGACCACTTCGAGCCGATTGACTACACGAAGTACACGTTGATGCACGGTCACTATGCTGTTACCATCACCGACACCACTACGGGTTGTATCCAACACGATACGGTCTTTGTGCCGTTCATCCAGACGCCTGTTACGATCGACACCGTTGTTTCTACTCCTGACTATAGCTGTAAGGCTGGTCTTGCCCTCGGTACTATTACCGTTACGGCTCACTCTGCTGCTGCTTCCGCTATTTTGTCATACTCTATTGATGGTGGTGTTACCTATCAAACTGAAAATGTCTTCACCGGTGTTGCTGTTGGTGATTACACTGTCATCATCAGAGATACTGTGAACAACTGTGTGTACGATTCTCTGCCGGGTAGATTCATTAATGTTCCTCATATTCCTTATGACCTCACTTACGATGCAGATACCACTCCGAACCAATTCTGCTACACCACGCTCTACAATGGTACGATTACCATTAACAATATTGTGAATGCTAATCCTAACGCTACCACTTACGAATATTCTATCGATAATGGTGCTACCTGGTCCACCAGCAATGCCTTCACTGGTTTGGCTGCTGGTACTTACAGCGTGCTTGTGAAGGATATGTTCACCGAGTGTACTTATCCCGCTACGGCTATTATCCGTCTGGACAACGATCAGGCTCCTGATGTTAACATTCTCGGACCTGCCCGTATCTGTAAGAATGCCGATGGTGTTCTGGTTGCTGATGTCACGCCGAGATTGGCTGCTGACACTGAGTTCACCTATCTGTGGTACAACGATTGTCCTTCTGGTGTGATTCTTTCCACTGCAGATACCTGCAAGATTCTCACTGATATGGTTCACTGCTGTACTTACACGGTTAAAGTTACCAGCGTTCTTACTGGTTGTGAAGCTATCGCAACTCTGTATGTTTGCGTTGACTCTCTGCCTGTCGTCCACTTCGTGGTTAACGGTTCTGCTTGGACTACCCGTGATCCTAACAACTTCTTCAACTGCGAAAATGAGCCGATTCAAATCGGTGTTGTTCCTACGGGTCTTGTTTCTCACGTTTGGACTAATGGTATCGACACCACAGCTGCTGAGTTCACAGTTCCTGCTTACGCAATTCCTGCTCACACGACGAAGTCCTTCTGCGTGACGGTTACCGACAGCAATGGTTGTACGACGACTGACGCTATCAACGTGATTTCCAAACCGATCTTCAGAGACACGGTGGATATTGATGCTTGTGCTTCTTACACCTATCATTATTTCGGTGGCGGCGATACTACGATGGTATTCAATCCTTCTGGTCCCAATGTTCACGAAATCCTTGATATTTATACAGCTTTGAATGGTTGTGACAGCTTTATGGTTTATCATATCACGATTTCTGCTAACCCGACTTTGACGGATACGACTACTGTTCCTGCCAGCATCTGTGATGGTTCTACTATCCTCGCTTTGGGTGACGGTTTCATCCACGAGTATGCTAGCGTTTTTGGTTGGCGTATTGTGACAGCTGGTACTACTATTAGTAAGGCCAATGCTCTTACCGCCGGTAATCCCTTCAATATCAACGCTCCTGTTTCTGAAGGTATGACGGGTATGATGATTTATCCTTATTGCTACAACGGTTGCGATACACTTTATGGCACTCCTCACCGCCTCACTGTTACGAACGTTCCTACGCTCAATCCTACTCCCGATGCTATGGCTAACGATACCATCTGCGCTGGCGGTGTACCTAATGTTCCTGCCTACACTGCTGCTAATGTGAATTGGCACGGCACGACCACTGGTAATGAGTGCAAGATTGAGTATAAGGAAGTCACCGCTACCACTTGGGCTGAATGGGTTGCAGGCACTACTCTCACTGCTGGTGAGTATGCTTTCCGCTTCGTTGCCAAGAACGAGTGTTCTGATCCTGCCTTCCTTACTCTTGACACGATGGGTGTTTTGGTTGTCGGTACTGTTAATGTTGCTATTGACAATAAGAAACAGGATATCTGTCAAGGTCAGCCTATCGCCACGATTAACGTTACCACGACGAATGCTTTGGCTATGACGGCTGCAGATGTGGTCTTCACTCCGGCTACTTCCGGTTTGACCTTCGATCCTACTGCTATGACCATTACGGGTACGCCTGTGACCAGCACACCTTCTGTGCACGTTGACACCATTTATGTTGACATTACTGCCTACACCAATGTTGTCGGTTCTCCGTGTCCTTCTATGACCATTCGTGATACTATCCTTGTTCACGACACGATTGTCAGCAGTGTTGCTCCTCTGACCCAAACCATCTGTTTGGGTGATACAATCGAGCCTATTGTTCATACTCATAACTACGCTTCATTGGTTATTGAGAAACCTAATGGTTTGAATTTGAATATCAATACCCTGAGTGGTGCTCCCACTTCAGTGGGTGACCATCTGGTTGTTTATGAAGTTCTTAACAGCAAGTGTGGTAACAAGTATGATACCGCTCACGTGATTGTGATTGACACTGTTAAACTTACTGCTACTAACCTGAACCAGGAGTTCTGTCTTGGTGATACGATGGAACACATTGACATTACGATTGAAAATGGTGCATTGAGCACCACTACTCTGCCTGCTGGCATTACCTTGTCTGGTAACACGATTTCTGGTACGCCTATTGCTGCCGACACGATCAGATTCAAGATCAAGGGTACCAGCCCGGCCGACTGTAGGAATAAGGAACTTGATGTTGTGATTATCGTCAATGATACCGTCAAACTCGAGGTTGCACCGTTGTTTGACACTGTTTGCCTCGGCAACCCGACGAAGGATGTTATTGTTAAGGTTGAGAATGCTGTGATCAATTACGCTGCTGATGCTGCTCTTGGCGCAACTGCTAGCGCTCTCAAAGACACCATCCACGCTCTGCCGACAGCTGCTGGCACCTTCAATATCAATATTACGGCTTCCAGCCCGGCTACTCAAACTATTGCTTGTCCTGCTAAGACTGCTACGGTTGAGATTGTGGTGAACGACACAGTGAAGTTGTCTGCTACTCCTCTTACGCAAACTTTGTGCGTTGGCAATGCTATTAATCCTATCAACATCACGGTTGAAAATGCTACGCTCTCACTTACTGGTAATAGTACGGGTGTTGCTTTGAGCGGTACTACCATTTCCGGTACTCCGGTCTCTGCTCCTGACACGATGCGTATGACCATCACCGCCACTAGCAACAAAACTCCGGCTTGCGACGTCAAGACTTTGAATGTTGTTGTGATTGTGAATGACACTGTGAAACTCACGGCTGTTGATCCTACTCTCCTTGAGCAGACTGTCTGTCGTCTCGACACGATTGACACCATCTACTTCAATGTTGAGAATGCAACTCTCGCTGTCGATGGCACGCTGCCTACTGGTATCACCTTCGATGCTACCACGAATGCTCTTGCAGGTGTTCCTACCGTTATGAATACGACTGGCTTTACCATCAATATGAAGGCTACAAGCAATACTGTTGATCCTTGCGGTGACAAGACTCTTGCGGTCAAGATTGTTGTCAATGACAAGCCCTCTATTAAGGTTCCTATCTCTGGCGGTAAGCTTGATGTTTGCGAAGGCCAGGTCTTCACTCAGCCGACTGCTCCTACAGCTGCTGATATCGATACTAACGGTTTGACCACCACCACTGTTTGGTTGATGGCTGGTGACACCGCTGATTGGACGGTTCCTGCTGTTGCTGCTCTTGATGGTGCTGATCTCTTCTTCATCGCTACCAACTATTGCGGTGCTGATACGGTTGACACTGTTATGACGGTTTACCCGTTGCCTGTTCCTTCTATCGCTTCCGACGCTTACATCTGCTTGGATGGCAGCGCCACGATGACGGAGACTTCCAGCTATGCTTACCAGTCCTATTCTTGGAAGGATGCTGCTGGCACTGAGGTTGCTACTACGAAGAATTACACCTTCGATGCCTCTGGACTCGGTCTTACGGCTGACTCTCTGTTCACCTTCACGCTGACTGTTGTGGACAGCAACAACTGTACCTCTGTGACGGCTGACAATGTCACCACCGATGATTACATTTTCGCTGCTGACGATGTTGTCTCGATTATGGCTTCCGACAGACCTCGCTTCATCTTCAAGTCCGCTACTGGCACAGAGACTCACACCATTACTTCTGAAACTACTGAGCCGAAGACTGACTACACTTGGATGATTTCTAATCCTTGTGGTATTCCCGAAGGTAAGCGCGTCTTCGTCACCTTTGATATCTATCGTAATGATACAATCCTCACGGATGGTGGTATTGGTCAATTCATCCAGCCTATTGGTACTGGTTCTTCTCAATACATCATTACCGATAACTATCAGATGTTGATGGCTGACTCTTCCGCTTACATTCCTCTCAGCTCTCGTTTCAACTATGCAGTGTCCGATCCTACGACGCCTGCTAGTAACCACTTCCCGAAGGGTGTTGGTGCTATTGCAGTTCCTAATTCCACGAAGTATGACTACTTCTTCCTGCACTATCTGACTAACAATCCTATTAACAGAACGGTGAACCAATTCCTGCAGCCTGGTGAGTATGAGCTCCATTATAACTTGGTTGTGATGAACAACACTTATAATGACTATGCTTACAGCTACTACAACTTGGATTCTCTTACTGCTCTCACGTTAGGTGGTTTCGACTTCTTCCGTTGCACCTCTTATGACACTTTGGCAACTGATGTCTTCAACATCAATGTCACTGGCAGCAGCACCGTTTCTTCTGGTGGCTTCTCTCTGATCACTACGGGTACCACTGGCATCAACGACGTTGAGTCCAATAATGCTTCTATGTTCGTCTATCCGAACCCGACCAACAGCATTGTCAACGCTCGCATCAATGGTGTCACCGGTGAGACCTCTATCAATGTGGTCAACATTGCTGGTCAGGTTGTCGCTAAGGACAATGTCACTCTTGATGGTTCCGAGTACATCTACAGCCGCGAGGTCCGCAACCTCACTCCTGGCGTGTACTTCATCCAGGTGAAGGGTGAGAATACGACCCTCTCTAAGAAACTTGTCATCTCTAAGTAATTAGATTGACTATACAATACAAGGGAGTTGTGCGATACAACACAACTCCCTTTTTTATTGTCTTTTTTTACAGATATTAATAATGTCAAACAGAAAGTCATTCCTTTCGCAATTGGTAAGGCAGTATGCCGGAAGTCTGTTGTTGGTGTTTCTCTTCAACGCTCTTTCCGTCCTGCTGACTTTCTGTGTTTATCTTTTGATAGAACCTTTCTGCAAACTGCTCTTTACCGGTCAGCTGTCCAATCTGAGCCCTGTTTCCTCATTTGTGGTTTCGAGGCTGGATGCTTACCTCGACTTCACCAATCTCTCCACTTCCATTACCCTGCTGATTGCGCTTGCCATTTTGCTCTATTTTTTGAAGACGCTCTTTGCCTATCTCACGCAATGGTTTATGGCAACTTTGCGAAGCGATTTACTTTACCGCTTGCGCAACAAGATGTACTATAAGATTCTAACGCTGCCTTTAAGTTTCTTCTCATCTAAGCAGCGGGGCGATGTGGTGTCGAGGGCAGTGGGTGACACGCAAGAGGTTGAATTCACCATACTCAACGCACTGCGCCATTTCATTACTGAGCCCATCACTATTCTGCTATTCTTGGCTTTCCTCATTTACATTAATCCCCGGTTAACGCTATACGTCTTCTTGATTTTGCCTTTGCCGTTTCTAGCCATTGCCAAGATTTCCTCAGTGCTCAGAAGGGAGAACAAAAACTCCAAGCAGCGTATGGGTGTCTTGATTTCTCAAGTGGAAGAGACCATAGCTGGACTCCGGATTATCAAGGGATTCAATGCTCAGCGGAAGGCTGAGGAACAGTTCCACAAATTCAATGACAAGTATTCTGACACTCAGACCCGTATTTTCCGTCGTGTAGATTTGGCCTCTCCGCTGAGTGAATTTTTGGGTGTTTGCATCGTGATGGTGGTTTTGGTTGTGGGCGGCACAATGGTTTTGTCTCCAAACTCCACATTCTCGCCGGAACTCTTTATCACGTACGTCGCCATATTTCCTCAGCTCATTACGCCTATCGGAAATTTCTCCACTGCCTTTTCCAACTACAAGCGTGGGCAGGCAGCATTAGACAGATTGAATGAGGTGCTGGATGCAGACGAGGTTATTCTTCAGCCTGAACATCCTGTCGCAGTGGACTCCTTCAAGGACGCCCTTGCTATTCGGGATTTGAGTTTTGCTTATGCCGATGCGGAGGTGCTTTCCGACGTTAATCTTCGGATTGGCAAAGGCAAGATAGTCGCATTGGTGGGTCCTTCGGGGTCCGGCAAGACCACTTTGGTGGACTTGCTGGAGCGATTCTATGATCCCACGTCAGGTTCTGTAGAGTTGGACGGTGTGGATATCCGGCGCTACGACATTGCGCAGTACCGATCCTTGTTCGCTCTGGTGTCGCAAGATGTGGTGTTGTTTAATGCAACGCTTTTTGACAATATCACCTTGGGCTTCCCGGCCACTGAGGAGGAGGTGATGAGGGCGGTTCGCGTCGCCCATATTGATGACTTCGTGAACAGTCTGGAAGACGGTTTGCAGCATCGCTTGAGCGACCGTGGACTTAACCTGTCGGGGGGGCAGCGCCAGCGCATCAGCATTGCCCGAGCAGTTTTGCGCAACACGCCCATTCTGATTCTGGATGAGGCCACTTCGGCGATGGACACCGAGTCGGAGCATCAGGTGCAGCAAGCCCTTGATGAGGCAATGCGCAACCGGACAGTTGTGGTAATCGCGCACCGCCTTTCCACTATCCAGCGGGCCGATGACATTGTGGTGCTCTCGGGCGGTCGTGTCGTGGAGCGCGGCACGCACGAAGAGTTGATGAAGATGGAAGGGACCTATTATCATTACATTCAAATTCAAAATCTACATTAATGGCTAAACATAAGTTACAGCGTTTTGCCGAGAACGAGACCTTCGGCAACTTGTTCCAGCGTTCGAAGTACGATTGTGCGGGAGTGGAGTTCCCCTTGAAGGGTCGCTGGCGCGAGGATTATTTCCACAACGACAACCCTATAGTCTTGGAGCTGGGTTGTGGCAAGGGGGAATACACGATTGCGATGGCGCAACGCCAGCCCGACCGCAACTATATCGGCATCGACCGGAAGGGTGCCCGTCTGTGGCGCGGCTGCAAAGATGCCTTGGAGATGGGAATGGGCAATGTGGCCTTTTTGCGCATCACGATTGATCGGATAGGATATTATTTCGCGCCGGGCGAGGTGGACGAGATATGGGTCACTTTCCCTGACCCGCAGCTGAAGCACGAGCGCAGGCGGCTGGTGTCGCCGCGTTTTGTCGGCTATTACCGCGAGGTGATGCGAGAGGGTGGGGGAGTGCTCCATCTGAAGACCGACAGCCGTGAGTTGTACGAGTATGTGCTGGAGACTGCCCCAGAGCAGGGGTGGCCGGTGTTGTCGAAGGTGGACGACGTCTATGGGGAGCCTTGCGATGCCATCCTGAAGGAGGTGCAAACCTTCTATGAGAAAATGTGGTTGTCGGAGGGAAAGAGAATCTCGTATGTGCGTGTGAAAATTTGAAAAAGTGTTGATAAAAAAAAGTTTATCACCCTGTTGAATGGAATGAAAAATTTTCTATATTTGCCAACTTGTTGGAAAATCGGTAGAAGTGATTGTGGCGATGGGTTTTGATTTGTGGTAAACAACTGGTTTACAACAGGTTGAAATTTGGTTTTATCAACAAGAGCACGTTGGTAGTGTGGTTGGGTTTTTGCAAAAAAAAGACGAAATGTCTCTAAAAATATCGAAAAATAAAAAATAGAAAGAAAATGAAAATAGTGAATTATTTTAAAGAGATGTATGAGGAGTTGGTTCACAAGACGAGCTGGCCCACCATGCAGGAACTTGGAAATAGTGTTGTGGTAGTGTCCATTGCTTCCCTTATAATCGCGTTGATCGTGTTTTTGATGGATGCTATTTTCAATCTGGGAATGGAATTGATGTTCCCGGCTGTTTAGTTTTCTTTTAAACGTTGGAGTTATATCGAAAATAACGGTTATGTCTGAGATTGAACGCAAGTGGTATGTGATCAAGTCCGTCACGGGCACGGAGAAGAAGGTGAAGCAGAACATCGAGACCGAGGTTGAGCTTTCGCATCTGACCGATTATGTGACGAATGTGTTGATTCCGACCGAGAAGGTTTACCACACCACGAAGAGCGGCAAGAAGGTTGTGAAGGAGCGCAGTTATTATCCGAGCTACATTTTCGTAGAGGCGGCGATGACGGGCGAGGTTTTCACGACATTGCTGGACGTTCCCGGGGTGTTGGGTTTTGTGGGTTGCAAGCACAAGAACGAGCAGCCCAAACCGCTTCGTCCCGACGAAGTCTCCCGTTTATTGGGCAAGTTCGACGAACTCTTGTCGCAAGACGAGTCCTTGTTGAAGCCTTACCTGGTAGGCGAGGAGGTGAAAGTTATTGACGGACCTTTCAACACCTTCACGGGGGTGATCGAAGAGATCGACACCGAGAAGAAGAAGCTGAAGATTATGGTGAAAATCTTCGGCCGTAAGACCCCGTTGGAACTGGGTTTTATGCAAGTTGAAAAAGTATAGCTCCGGCAAGTTACAAACCAACAATTTTTAATTATTAAACAATGGCAAAAGAAGTAGTTGGATTAATCAAATTACAAATCAAGGGAGGTGCCGCCAACCCGTCACCGCCAGTAGGACCCGCTTTGGGTTCAAAGGGCGTGAACATCATGGAGTTCTGCAAGCAGTTCAATTCCAGAACGCAAGATCTTGCGGGCAAAGTGATTCCCGTTGTGATCACAGTCTACAAGGACAAGTCCTTCGACTTTATCACGAAGACGCCACCCGTGGCCGTGCAGATCAAGGAAGCCGCGAAGTTGCAGAAAGGTTCCGGAGAGCCCAACCGTTCCAAGGTGGGCACCATCACTTGGGACCAGGTGCGCAGCATTGCGGAGCTGAAGATGCCCGACCTGAACTGTTTCGTCCTCGAGTCCGCCATGTCAATGGTGGCCGGAACGGCACGCAGTATGGGTGTTGTGGTGAAAGGTGGTCAAAACCCCTTTGAAAAGAATTAATAACAAGTAAAACCAAAGAATCAATGGCAAAAATATCAAAAAAACGCAAAGAGGCTTTTGCTAAATTTGATAAGAACAAAGTATATGCTTTGCCAGAGGCAGTGCAGGTGGTGAAGAACCTTACCTACACCAAGTTTGACGCCTCCTTCGACATCGACGTCCGTCTGGGCGTTGACCCTCGTAAGGCCAATCAGATGGTGCGTGGTATCGTGACGCTGCCCCACGGAACCGGTAAGGTGGTCCGCGTGCTGGCCCTCTGTACTCCCGACAAGGAGGAAGAAGCCAAGGCAGCCGGCGCCGACTATGTGGGATTGGACGAATACGTTGAGAAGATCAAGCAAGGTTGGACCGACGTGGACGTCATCATCACTATGCCGAGCGTGATGCCGAAGATCGGTGCCCTCGGTCGTATTTTGGGTCCCCGCGGCTTGATGCCGAACCCCAAGTCCGGTACGGTGACGATGGAAATCGGCAAGGCTGTCACGGAAGTGAAGGGCGGTAAGATTGACTTCAAGGTGGACAAGTATGGTATCATCCACACCTCCATCGGCAAGAACCGCTTCACGGTGGACCAGCTGACCGACAACGCACGCGAGGTGATGAGCACCATCATCAAACTGAAACCGACCTCCGCAAAGGGTACCTACATCAAGAGCATATACCTTTCCACAACGATGAGCCCTGGCGTACAGGTGGATCCGAAGTCCGTTACATTATAATCTAAAGTCTAGTTAGTAGTATGAAAAAAGAACAGAAAAGTCAAATTATCGAAGAAATCGCACAGGACTTGACTAACTATTCCCACGTTTATGTAACCGATATTTCCGGTTTCACGGTTAGTACAGTCAACCAGTTGCGCAGATTGTGCAACAAGCGCGATGTGAAGTTGAAAGTGGTGAAGAACACCCTGCTCAAACGCGCGATGGACCAGTGTGAGTCAGACTATTCCGAGCTCTATCCCGTCCTGAACGGTGCCACCTCCATTATGCTCTGCAACACGGGCAACGTGCCCGCCAAACTGATCAAGGAGTTCCGCGCCAAGAACGCGAAGCCCCTCATCAAGGCGGCGTTCATTGAGGAGACCGTTTATTTGGGAGACGACCAGTTGGAATCTCTGTGCAACATCAAGTCCCGCGAGGAGTTGATCGGCGATCTCATCGCTTTGCTGCAATCCCCTGCCAAGAATGTGGTTTCCGCATTGCAGTCAGGTGGTGGCAAATTGGCCGGCATTGTCAAAACTTTGTCCGAAAAGGCCGAATAAAACAAATTTAGTAAAAACAACAAATTAGTAAAAACATTAAAAAAATAAAATTATGGCAGATTTGAAAGCATTTGCAGAACAATTAGTGAACTTGACCGTTAAAGAAGTTAACGAGTTAGCTCAAATTTTGAAAGACGAATACGGCATTGAGCCCGCAGCCGCCGCAGTTGCCGTGGCCGCTGGTCCCGCCGCTGGTGGCGCTGCCGCCGCTGAAGAGAAGACTGAGTTCGACGTGATCCTGAAAGCCGCCGGCGCTCAGAAACTCCAAGTCGTCAAGCTCGTGAAGGAACTCACCAGCCTCGGCCTCAAGGAAGCCAAGGAATTGGTTGACGGTGCTCCCAAGGCTGTGAAGGAAGGCATCTCCAAGGACGAAGCTGAGTCCCTGAAGAAGTCCCTCGAAGAGGCTGGCGCCGAAGTCGAGATTAAATAAATTTCTTCATAATCCCCTCAATAGTACAACACTTCCACCACGGTGGAAGTGCTTGTACTTATTGTTGTATATATCGCCCATCATTGGGCACCTTTCGCTAAACCGTTTCATATCAATTAAAAATCAACTGCCTTGGCAACGCACAACAACAAAAGAATCAGTTTTGCATCCACACGCCCGGTGCCATACCCCGATTTCCTTGACATACAGCTGAAATCATTCCGGGACTTCTTCCAGATCGACACGGATGTGGAAGATCGTAAGAAAGAGGGATTATACCAGGCCTTCAAAGAAAATTTCCCCATCACGGATGCCAGAAACATTTTTACCCTTGAGTTTCTCGACTACTCCATCGGCGCGCCCCGCTATACGATGGACGAGTGTCTCGAAAGAGGTTTGACCTATCACGTTCCCCTGACGGCAAAATTGAGATTGTCCTGCAACGATACGGAGCACGAGGATTTCGAAACCATCACGGAGGACGCCTATCTTGGCGAAATCCCCTATATGACCCCCAGCGGCACCTTTATTATCAACGGTGCTGAGCGCGTCGTGGTGTCCCAGCTGCACCGCTCCCCGGGCGTCTTCTTCGGCTTCTCGTACCACACCAACGGGACCCCTCTCTACTCCGCCCGCATCATCCCCTTCAAGGGTTCCTGGATGGAGTTCACCACCGACATCAATAACGTGATGTACGCGTACATCGACAGAAAGAAGAAACTGCCGGTGACCACCCTGCTGCGCGCCATCGGATATGAGACGGACAAGGATATCCTCTCCATTTTCGACATCACCCAAGAGGTGAAGGCCACCAAGGCTAACCTCAAGAAGTTCATCGGCGAGAAGTTCGCCGCTGACGTGACGAAGAAATGGTATGAGGACTTCGTCGATGACGAGACCGGTGAGGTTTCCAACATCGAACGTACCGAAGTGATCATCAATCGTGAGACCATCTTCGAGAAACAGCACATCAATATGATCGCCGACGCGAATATCAAGACGGTGCTGTTCCACAAGAAAGATGACAAGATGGTGGACTACTCCATCATTTTCAACACGTTGCAGAAAGACCCGACCAAATCCGGCAAGGAGGCCATCGAGTACATTTACCTGCAACTCAAGAGCACGGCAGCTCCCGACGAGGAGACCGCACGCGCCACTCTGGAGAAACTCTTCTTCTCCGAGAAGCGCTACGACCTCGGTGAAGTGGGCCGCTACCGTATCAACAAGAAATTGAACCTTAACATCCCCAAGGACACGTGCGTGTTGACCAACGAGGATATCATCTCCATTATCAGCTATCTGATTGAGTTGATCAACGCCAAGACGGAAGTGGACGATATCGACCACTTGAGCAACCGTCGTGTGCGTACCGTGGGTGAGCAATTATATAACCAATTCAGTCTGGGCCTGAACCGTATGGCTCGCACCATCCGTGAGAAGATGAACGTGCGCGACCACGAGATGTTTGCTCCGACGGACCTGATCAACTCCAAAACGCTCTCGTCCGTGGTGAACTCTTTCTTCGGCACCAACCAGCTCTCCCAGTTTATGGACCAGACGAACCCCTTGTCGGAGATCACGCACAAGCGCAGAATCTCCGCCCTGGGTCCTGGCGGTCTGTCGCGTGAGCGTGCCGGCTTCGAGGTGCGTGACGTGCACTACACCCACTACGGCCGTCTCTGTACGATCGAGACCCCTGAAGGTCCGAACATCGGCCTTATCTCCTCTTTGAGTGTGTTCGCCAAGATCAACAACCTCGGCTTCATCGTCACCCCGTATCGTCGTGTGGTGAATGGCCAGGTGCAGTTCAACGAGCAGCCTATTTTCCTGACCGCTGAAGAGGAAGACAATATGCGTATCGCCCAAGCCAACACTCCGATGGACGAGAACGGCTTGCTGGGCGACAAGGTGAAGGTGCGCCGTTTGGCCGACTACCCGATCCTGCCGCGTGAGGATGTTGACTTGATCGACATCGCCCCCAACCAGATTGCCTCTATCGCCGCCTCCCTGATTCCCTTCCTGGAGAACGACGACGCCAACCGTGCCTTGATGGGCTCCAATATGATGCGTCAGGCAGTGCCCTTGTTGCGTCCGGAAGCTCCCATCGTGGGAACCGGCCTTGAACACCAGGTGGCCGTTGACTCCCGCGTGGTGCTCGTGGCGGAAGGCAATGGTGTGGTGACCTCCGTGGACGCCACCCACATTGAAATCGATTATGAACGCTCTGAGGCTGAGGCCCTGGTGAGCTTTGATTCCAACGTCAAGGACTACCAGTTGCTGAAGTTCCGCAGAACGAACCAGAACTCCTGTATCAATATGCGCCCCATCGTGGTGAAAGGCCAGAAGGTGAAGAAGGGCGATGTGTTGACGGAGGGTTATGCCACCGAGAACGGCGAGCTGGCCCTGGGCCGCAACCTGATGGTGGCGTTTATGCCCTGGAAGGGCTACAACTTCGAGGATGCTGTCGTGATTTCCGAAAAGGCAGTCACCGACGACCTCTATACTTCTATCCATATCGAGTCTTTCACTATGGAGGTCCGCGACACCAAGATCGGTATCGAGGAACTGACCAATGACATCCCGAACGTCTCCACCGAAGCTACCAAGGACCTGAACGCCGACGGTTTGATTCGCGTGGGTGCCGAGGTTAACGAGGGTGACATCCTCATCGGTAAGGTCACGCCGAAGGGCGAGTCCTATCCGACTCCGGAGGAGAAGTTGCTGCGTGCCATTTTCGGCGACAAGGCAGGCGATGTCAAGGACGCTTCCCTGAAAGCACCCCCATCTATGAAGGGTGTGGTCATCGGTGCCAAGTCTATGACCCGTATGGGCAAGGACAGAAAGAGCCGTGCCAAGGACAAGGACATCACGCTTGCCATCGAAGAAAAGTACAAAGCCGAGTTGGACAGCCTCCACGAGAAGGCGGTCATCAAGTTGTACCGTATTCTGGAAGGCAAACAAGCCATCAAGGATGTGTACAACTATATGGATTCCGGCGAGGTGTGGATCCCGAAGAGCGGCAAGTTCACGCAGAAGTTGCTGCAAGCCGTGGATTTCTCCAAGGTTTCCTGCGGTGACTGGGTGAACCCCAAGACCGACAATGGCAAGACGGTGAACGAGAATGTGCGTACCATCATCCATAATTATATGGTGAAGTACCGTGGCATTGAAGCCCGCAGAATCCGCGAGATCAACGATGCCACCATCGGTGCCAACCTTCCTTCCGGCATTGTGCAAATGGCTAAAGTCTATATCGCCAACGCCCGCAAGCTGCGCATTGGTGACAAGATGGCCGGTCGTCACGGCAACAAGGGTTGCGTGGCAAAGATTGTGAAACAGGAGGACCTCCCGTTCTTGGCGGATGGCCGTCCCGTGGATGTGGTCCTCAACCCGCTGGGTGTGCCTTCCCGTATGAACTTGGGCCAGGTTTATGAGACCGTGTTGGCCTGGGCAGGCAAGAAGATGGGCTGCAAGTTCGCGACGCCGATTTTCGACGGTGCGTCCCTTGACCAGATTAACGAATATATGCGTCAGGCCGGTCTTCCGGAGAATGGCAGCACGCAGTTGTACGATGGTGAGACGGGTGAGCCGTTCCATCAGAAAGCAACCGTCGGCTACATCTACTACCTGAAGCTGCATCATATGGTTGACGACAAGATGCACGCCCGTTCCATCGGACCGTACTCCCTCATCACGCAACAGCCGCTCGGCGGTAAGGCCCAGTTCGGTGGCCAGCGTTTTGGTGAGATGGAGGTCTGGGCCATCGAGGCCTACGGCGCATCCAATGTCCTGCAAGAGATCCTGACCGTCAAGTCCGACGACGTGATGGGCAGATCCAAAGCCTACGAAGCCATCGTCAAGGGCGACAATATGCCGGTTTCCGGTATTCCCGAGTCGTTCAACGTGTTGGTGAACGAGCTCCGCGGCCTTGCATTGGATATCAAATTCGAATAAGACAATCTAAAAAACTAACCGTCCATTATGGCTTTTAGAAAAGACAATAATACAAGAAAAGAAATCCAGAAAATAACCATCAGTCTGGCTTCGCCCGATACGATTATCAACCAGTCGCACGGCGAGGTCCTGAAACCTGAGACCATCAATTACAGGACCTACAAGCCGGAGCGTGACGGTCTTTTCTGTGAGAAAATATTCGGACCGACGAAGGACTGGGAGTGCCACTGCGGAAAGTACAAGAGAATCCGCTACAAGGGCAAGGTTTGCGACGCCTGCGGTGTGGAAGTCACAGAGCGCAAGGTGCGTCGTGAGCGTATGGGCCACATCCAGTTGGTGGTGCCCGTCGCCCACATCTGGTTCTTCAAGTCCCTGCCCAACAAGATCGGTGCTCTCCTCGGACTCGCTTCCAAGGAGGTGGATGCCATCATCTACTATGAAAAGTATGTGGTCATCCAACCCGGTATAGCCGAAAGCGACAATATCAAGCGCAAGACTCTCTTGACCGAAGAGGAGTATTTCGAGATTGTGGACAACCTTCCTGCCGAGAACAGAATGTTGCCCGACAGCGATCCCGAGAAGTTTGTCGCCAAGATGGGTGCCGATGCCCTGTACGACCTGCTTTGCCAGGTTGACCTCGACGCTGAGTCATACGAGTTGCGCGACCGCGCCAACCGTGAGACCTCCCAGCAGCGTAAGAAAGATTTGCTGAAGCGTCTGCACGTGTTCGAGGCTTTCCGCGACAGCCGTAAGCGTGCGGAAAACAGACCGGAATGGATGATTGTCAAAGTCGTCCCGGTCATCCCGCCCGAGTTGCGTCCTCTGGTCCCGTTGGATGGCGGCCGTTTCGCCACCTCCGACCTCAACGACCTCTACCGTCGTGTCATCATCCGCAACAACCGTCTCAAACGCCTTATCGAAATCAAGGCTCCGGACGTGATTATGCGTAATGAGAAGCGTATGCTTCAAGAGGCCGTCGATTCCCTGTTCGACAACTCCAAGAAGTCGAGCGCCGTGAAGACGGAGTCCAACCGCGCCCTCAAGTCCCTTTCCGACAGTTTGAAAGGTAAGCAGGGTCGTTTCCGTCAGAACCTGTTGGGTAAACGTGTTGACTACTCCGGCCGTTCCGTTATCGTTGTCGGTCCCGACTTGCACCTCAACGAGTGCGGTCTGCCGAAAGATATGGCTGCCGAGCTGTTCAAGCCGTTTGTCATCCGCAAGATTCTCGAAAGAGGTATTGTGAAGACGGTGAAGTCCGCCAAGAAGATTGTCGATCGCAAGGATCCCGTGGTGTACGAAATCCTCGAGAACATCCTGAAGGGGCACCCGGTATTGCTGAACCGTGCTCCTACGCTGCACCGTCTGGGTATCCAGGCCTTCCAGCCGCGTCTGGTCGAGGGTAAGGCCATCCGCCTGCACCCGCTTTGCTGTACGGCTTTCAACGCTGACTTCGACGGTGACCAGATGGCTGTGCACGTGCCCCTGGGCAATGCCGCCATTATGGAGGCCCAGATGCTGATGATGGCCTCCCACAACATCCTCAACCCCGCCAACGGCGCGCCCGTGACGGTGCCTTCCCAGGATATGGTCCTTGGTCTGTACTATATGACCAAAGAACTTCCCTCCAAGGGTGACAACCACGTGAAGGGTGAGGGACACATCTTCTACGGTCCCGAGGAGGTTGTGATTGCTTACAATGAAAAGAGAGCGCACCTCAACGCCATCATCAAGTGCCGTGTCAATACGGACGGCAAGGGCGACTGGCGCGTTATCGATACTACCGTTGGCCGTGTCCTGTTCAACCAGGTGATTCCCGACGATTATCCTTTCGTCAACCAGCTGTTGACCAAGAAGGCGTTGCGTGACATCATCGGTGATGTGCTGCACCGCTGCGGTAACAAGGTTTGTGCCGAGTTCCTTGACAATATTATGACGTTGGGTTACCATATGGCTTACGAAGGAGGTCTCTCCTTCAACCTGGGCGATGTCATCATCCCCTCCGCCAAGCCTGAACTGATTGCCGAGGCCAACGCCCAAATCGACGAAATCACGAACAACTACAGTATGGGTTTCATCACCAACACCGAGCGTTACAACCAGGTTGTGGACGTTTGGTCGCAGTGTAACGCCCGACTCTCCAAGATTCTGATGAAGGAAATCGAGGAGGACCGTCAGGGCTTCAACCCGGTACATATGATGCGCGACTCCGGTGCTCGTGGATCTGCTGACCAGATTCGTCAGCTTTCCGGTATGCGTGGATTGATGGCCAAGCCGAGTAAGGCCGGTTCTTCCGGTGGCGAGGTCATTGAAAACCCGATTCTGTCCAACTTCAAGGAGGGCCTTTCCGTGCAAGAGTACTTCATCTCCACGCACGGTGCCCGTAAGGGTTTGGCCGACACCGCCTTGAAGACCGCTGACGCTGGTTACCTGACCCGTCGTTTGGTGGACGTCTCCCACGATGTCATCATCACGGAAGAGGACTGCGGTACGCTCCGCGGTATGACTGTGAGCGCCTTGAAGAACAAGGGTAACGAGGTTGTGGAGTCTCTCTACGACCGTCTGTTGGGCCGTGTCACGCTGCACGACGTCTATCATCCGCAGACTGGCGAACTTATCATCAAGGCTGGTGAGGAGTTGACAGAAGAGTATTGTCAGATTATTGAAGATTCTCCCATCGAGGAGGTCGAGATTCGTTCAGTGCCTACCTGCGAGTCGAAGCACGGTATCTGCCAGAAGTGCTATGGCCGCAACTTGGCCACTGGCAAGATGGTCCAGATTGGTGAGGCTGTGGGTGTTATCGCCGCCCAGTCCATCGGTGAGCCGGGTACACAGCTGACCCTGCGTACGTTCCACACTGGTGGTGTGGCCGGTACGATGGCCGCCAACAGTTCCATTACCGCTCCTTACGATGGTATCTTGAGCATTGACGAGTTGCGTGCCCTGCAAAAAACCGACGCTCTGGGCCAGAACTACTATATCGTCATCGGCCGTACCGCCGAAATCAAGATTATCGACCGCCAGACCGGTGTGGCCCTCTACTCCTCGAACGTGCCTTATGGTTCTAACCTCTACTTCAAGCACGGCGACGACATCAAGAAGGGCGACATCATCGCCGACTGGGACGCCTTCAACGCTGTCATCCTTTCCGATGTGGCTGGTAAGGTGGTGTTCAACGACATCATCGAAGGTGTCACCTATCGTGTGGAAACCGACGAACAGACCAACAACCAAGACAAGGTCATCATTGAAAGCCGTCTGAAGACCAAGAACCCGAGCATTTCCATTGAAGACGAGAACGGCAACCTGCTCAAGAGCTTCGACGTTCCCGTGGGTGCCCGTCTGGCTGTGGAAGAGGGCAAGGTGATTGATTCTGGTGAGGTGCTCGTCAAGATTCTGCGTTCCTTCGGTAAGTCCGGCGATATCACGGGCGGTCTGCCGCGCGTGACGGAGCTTTTCGAGGCCCGTAACCCGTCCGACCCCGCTGTGGTGTCTGAAATCGACGGTATTGTCTCCTTCGAGAAGAAACTCAAGAGAGGTAACCGTGTTGTCAAGGTCACTCCGCGTAACGACGATGGCGAAGGTGCCAAGACCTATCTCATCCCGACGTCCAAGCAGATTTTGGCTCAGGAGAATGACTACGTCAAGGCCGGTACCCCGCTGTCAGAAGGTTCTCTTACACCGGTGGACATCCTCAACATCAAGGGTGCCCAGAAGGTTCAGGAGTACATCATCAACGAAATCCAGGAGGTCTATCGTCTCCAGGGTGTGAAAATCAGCGACAAGCACTTTGAAGTCATCGTGCGTCAGATGATGCGCAAGATGGAGATTGAGGATCCCGGTGACACCAAGTTCCTCCAGGGCGAGTTGATCAACAAGATTGACTTCCAGGAAGAGAACGACCTGATTTGGGACAAGAAGGTGGTGGAAGATCCCGGTGATTCCGAAGAGGTTCGCAACGGCCAGATCATCACGGCCAAGAAGTTGCGCGACATCAACTCTATGTTGAAGCGTAAGGACCTCAAGTTGGTGAGCACACGCGACGCGCGTACCGCTACCGGTAAGCCCGTCCTTCAGGGTATCACCCGTGCCGCCCTCCAGACGCACAGCTTCATCTCCGCCGCATCCTTCCAGGAAACGACGAAGGTGCTCAACGAGGCCGCCATCAACGCCAAGTCCGACTACCTGATCGGTATGAAGGAGAACGTCATCGTGGGCCAGCGCATCCCCGCCGGTACCGGTATCCGCTCCTATCAGCACATCCAGGTCAGTTCCAAAGACGAGTACGAATCCCTGATGGCTTCCAAGGAAGAGGAATAAAATTTGTAAACTATTATAATACAAGATTATGCCAGAACAGAAATTAGACATTAACTTGCCGGAAGAGATTGCCAAGGGGACCTATTCCAACCTTGCCATTATCTCCCATTCCAACACGGAGTTCATCATCGACTTCGCCTCTATAATGCCTGGCCTGCCGAAGAGCAACGTCTGTTCCCGAATCATAATGACTCCCCAGAACGCGAAGCGCCTGCTGAGAGCTCTGGCCGACAACATTTCCAAGTTCGAGGAACAAAACGGTGTCATCGTGGACCAGCAGGAGACCATCCCTCCTATGATGAACGGCGGTGCCTTGGCATAAGGTCTTCAGTATTGAAACGTTCAATTTTTCCAAACTATAAATGATGATAGGGTGGGGCCTCGGCTCCACCCTTTTTTGACCGTTAGAAAATATGATACAGCTCAACAAACTCTCGGTGAATTTCACAGGCGACTTCCTGTTCCACGATGTCTCGTTCGTGGCCGGCGACAAGGACCGTATCGGTCTGGTCGGGCACAACGGGGCGGGCAAGTCCACGCTGCTGAAAATTATTCACCGGGTGCAGGAACCCACTTCCGGCACGATGGTCATCACCACCGGCTTCCGCACTGGATATCTGCCGCAAGAGCTGGCGGAGACCTCCTACAAGACTGTTTGGGAGGAGACGATGTCGGCCTTCGTGGAAGTGAAGAGTATTGAAGAGCGTATGCGTCGGTTGACGGCCCAACTGGGTGAGCGCACCGACTATGAGTCGGAGGAGTATGCCACCCTTGCACAGCAGCTTTCCGACGCCAACGACCGTTATGTGCACCTCGGAGGCAGTACCATTGAGGGCGAGGCTGAGAAGGTACTCACGGGTATGGGCTTTCGGCGGACGGACTTTCCCCGCCCGATGGCCGAGTTTAGCAACGGCTGGCAGATGCGTGTCTGCCTCGCCAAAATCCTGCTCCAGAAGCCCGAAATCGTGCTGCTTGACGAGCCTACCAATCACCTTGACATCGAGTCCATCCAGTGGCTGGAGGACTACCTTGCCAACTATGACGGCTGTGTTATCCTCGTCTCCCACGACCGTGCCTTCCTTGACCGCGTGACCAACCGCACTGTCGAGATTACTCTTGGCACCATCCAAGACTATAAGTGCAGTTATTCGCAATATGTAGAGCAGCGACTGGAACGCATTGAAAGCCAGCAGGCTGCCTACGAGAACCAACAACAACAGATTGCCCAGATCGAGCGTTTTATTGAGCGTTTCCGCTACAAGGCCACCAAGGCCCGTCAGGTGCAGAGCCGCCTCAAGATGCTGGAGAAGATGGACCGCGTGCAGGTGGAGGATTACGACACCTCCTCCATCTCGTTCCGCTTCCCGCCCGCGCCGCACTCCGGCCGTATGGTGGTGGACGCCAAGCAGCTTTCCCTCGGCTATGATGCTCTGAACGTGTTGCACAAAGTGGACTTCCACTTGGAGCGCGGCGAGCGTGTGGCCTTTGTGGGGCGCAATGGCGAGGGCAAGTCCACGATGGTGAAAGCCATAGTGGGACAATTGGCACCCCAGGGCGGTACCCTCGACCTGGGCTATCAGGTGGTTATTGGCTACTACGCCCAGAACCAGGCCAAATTGCTGGATCCCGAAAAGACTGTGTTTGAGACTATTGACGATGTAGCCGTGGGCGACATCCGTCCCAAGATACGCACCATCCTCGGCAGTTTCCTGTTCGACACGGAGGCCACCGAGAAGAAGGTCAAAGTGCTCTCCGGCGGCGAGAAAGCCCGTCTGGCGTTGGCCAAACTGTTGCTGTCGCCCTTCAATCTGCTGATTCTCGACGAGCCCACCAACCATCTGGATATGCCCTCCAAGGACGTGCTCAAAAACGCGCTCTTGCAGTATGAGGGCAGCCTGATTCTCGTCTCCCACGACCGAGACTTTTTGCAGGGATTGTCCACCAAAACCTACGAGTTCAAGGACAAGCAGATTCGCGGCTATGTGGGTGATGTGTACGACTTCTTGGAGGCCCGCAAGATAGAGACGCTCAACGAGTTGCAGAAGCGCCAGCAGGTGGTGTCGGGCGAAGCGAAAGCCGTCTCCAGCAACAAGGAGAGTTACGAGCAGCGCAAGGCGCAGGAGGCTGCCGACCGCAAGAAGAAGAACCGCCTGCGCAAGATCGAGGATGAGATGGAGAGCCTGCAGCAGCAGGTGGCGGAGATTGAGGACAAGCTGGCCCAACCCGACCGATATGCTGCCGAAATAGCCAGCGGCGAGTTGTATCAAGCCTACGAAGCCGCCAAAAAGGCTCTCGAGGAGAAGGAAATGGAGTGGCTGGAAAATAGTTGAGAATGGAGAATGGAGAATGGAGGGTGCTTGGTATTTTTTTTATTTTATTTTCGAGCGATATTATTTTTTTTCTATCTTTGCAGCGTGTAATTGCACAAAGAGTATAACGCTATGTGTCAATATGTTGCAAAAGACGGCGATGCTGTATTTTGTGGTTTGTATGTCGATGTTATGTTTTTTTGCAGTTATGCGGCTATATGAAGTTGATGATAAAAAATTTACACTCTATGAAATACTCGAAACAACTATTCATCGCCACAGCCCTGCTGCTGTGGAGTGTGTGTGCCTTTGCACAGGTCAACACCGTTAAGGGATTCACCGCAGGAGGCGGTACCACCGACAATGTTTACGTGGCCATCGGCCAGCCCTTCTTCCCTCAAGTCGCCGACGGTAACTATGAGGTCAGTTATGGCGTGGCGCAGGCCCAGTTGAAACAGGTCACCATTGACACGAACATTTGCTTTGGCGACGGCTTGGACAAGTACGGCTATTACTTTTCTCCGGAAACGCCGGTGGGCACCTACGACAGCACGCGCTATCTGCACAACGCCGAGTTCAACTATGACAGTGTCTTCAGACTCATTGTGACGGTCAATCCGACGTATGAGATTTACGACACGCTGGTGACGTATGAGCTGCCGGCAGGTATGCAGGAGGGCGACAACGACATAGAATATCAGACCGTAGCCGGTTGCGACAGCATCGTGCATCTCTATGTGATTCTCTGTGCGCCGGTGACCGACTATGACGGCACTACCTACAACGCCGTCATCGTCTCCAACGTCTGCTGGACGAAGGAAAACCTCCGTTCCGAGCACGATGCCAACGGCAATGACATACCAGGCAAGATGGTCTATTACTCTGCGGATTTCCCCAACACCAACGACAATCTTGACACCTATGGCCGGCTGTACACGTGGTATTCCACAGTAGGCCTGCCCGAGAACAGCGCGGATACAGATGTGCCCACGCCTGGTGCGAACGGCTTTGTGCAGGGCATCTGCCCCGAAGGTTGGCACGTGCCCACCCTCAATGATATGCAGAAGCTGATGGCCAACCCGGCCCCCACGCTCCGCAGCACCAACCTCTGGCTTATCCCTGGCACCAACACTACGGAATTCACCGCGCTGCCCGCTGGTGAATTCAATCCCAACGCCAAGCGTTTTGAGAATCTGCTGGGACAGACGGGCTACTGGACTTGCGTTCCTATCTCCTCCACTTCCTCCGCTACCGCCTACTATGGTCGTCTCGACTGCTGGTGCGGAGAATACCGTATTGATGACCTTACCGGCAATTACGGTTTAAGCGTGCGCTGTGTCAAACACTGACGGAAAGGCAATCTCTTTTAAGATTTCGCTCATACAATACTATATAGGTAATTGATTAAAATAATAATAACTAAAAACAACTACAATGAAGAGACTTTTATTAACTGTAGCCTTCCTGTTTATGGCATTAGTGGCTACTTTTGCCCAGAATGACAAACTGAGCTATCAGGCTGTGGTGCGTAACAGTGCCAACGAACTGGTGGCTAATGAAAACATTACGGTGGTGATTTCCATCTTGAACGGCACTACTGCCGATGCTCCGGTGGCTTATTCCGAGCAGCATACGGTGACCACGAACCAGAACGGCTTGATGTCGTTGCTGATCGGTGACGGTACCAACCAGACTGGTAGTTTCGCCGATGTGCAGTGGGCGAACGCCAGCGTGAAGTCGGAAATCACTCTGCCCGACGGCAATGTGACCAGCATTGTCCCGATGACAGCCGTGCCATACGCGATGTACGCTGCCAACGCCAACGCCGGCCTCACCGCCAAGGACCTCGAGAACTTCATCGACACGGTGACCCTGCCGACCGCATTGAGCGTTTATGGCCACGTGCAGACGATGAATCCCCAAATTAAAGAGGGTCTGAAGACTTGGGTTGTCCAAGTGGCCAAGAACAACCCGAACTACGTGATGGATATCGCGAAATACTATGTGACCTATGTGGACACGAACAAGATGGACGAGCTCCTGGGCGCTGACAATGACAACGTCCTCAACTATGCTTTCGACCAACTGGCTCCCAACAGCATTGTCCCGCAAATGATTCACGACTCCCTCGCCAATATTTCCGAACAGGTGCAGTCCGACTGGGATGAGTCTGATATCAACAGCAAGGCTTATATCCAGAACAAACCGGGTGTGAATGTCATTAATTTGTGGAAGACAATTCCTACAGATATTGTTGATAATCCCAATATTCCCGAGCCGTTTGCTTCTTTTGTTGTTTATGGAATCGCCGATGATGATACATCCTTTGATTTCGAACTCCCGCTTACCACTACGCGCCTGATGATGGGCGACAGCACTATCGCCCAGTTCACCACTCTTGATAGTGCGGATCTGGATTTCGAACTTCCCAGCTTCTCCCTCACCGCCAAGGACCTCGAGAACTTCATTGACACGGTGACCCTGCCGACCGCTTTGAGCGTCTATGGCCACGTTCAGACGATGAACAATGATATCAAGACCGGCCTCAAGGCTTGGGTTACCCAAGTTGTGAAGAACAACCCGACCTACGCTATGGATGTCCTGACCCATTACATCAAGAACCTGACTCCGGCTCAGGTGAGCGAAATCTTCGGTGCTTATGACGATATGACCAGCGCGCAGGCCAAGGAAGACCTCCTGAACGGTCTTGCCCAAATCATAAAAGACAATCCCGCCATCGCCTACGATGTGATTGACCATTATATTGACAATGTGACCCTGGCACAAGCTCTGGATGTTTACAGCCACGTTCAGACGATGAACGACACTGTGAAGAGAGGCCTCAAGATGTGGGTGGCCCAGGTGGCTAAGAACAACCCCGAATATGTGATGGACATTGCAAAGCACTATGTGACCTATGCCAACCAATCTGTGGTTGACGAGCTTGTTGCTGCTGACGATGACAATGCCCTCGGTTATGCCTTCGACAAGGTGGCTGCCAATAGCGACACCATCGCCGCTCTGCGCGCCGCCATCCCCGCAGCCGCTAATAACGGTATGATTTACCTCCATTATGGTGACGAACCCACCTCAGCTGATAATCCGGACAATCCTAACGCTGTTATTGACAATTCCGTCTTAATTGGCTCTTTTGGTTTGAATGATGCTTATGACCAGCATTTCTATATTCCTCAACCTGCTGAGCCTACCACGGCCAATATCCGTTTGATGATGGGCGACAGCACCATAGCCGCTTTCACCACCCTGGACGAAACCGATCAAGACTTCGAACTTCCCAGCTTCTCCCTTACCGCCAAGGACCTCGAGAACTTCATCGACACGGTGACCATGCCGACTGCTTTGAGCGTTTACGGCCACGTCAACTCTATGGACAATGGTATCAAGACGGGTCTCAAGACTTGGGTCGCCCAGGTTGTGAAGAACAATCCGACCTATGCTATGGATGTTCTCACATACTACATTGAGAACCTGACCTCTGCCCAAGTGACCGAAATCTTCGGTGCATACGGTGATATGGCCGCTCAGCCCAAAGCCGACCTGCTGAACGGTCTTGCCCAAATCATTAAAGACAATCCTGACATCGCCTACGATGTGCTGAACTATTACATTGACAATGTGGATGTGCAACGTGCTTTGAGCGTGCTGCCGCATATTAACTCTATGGACAATGGCGTCAAGACTGGCCTCAAGACTTGGGTGGCTCAAGTGGCCAAGAACAATCCTTCCTATGTGATGGATATTGCGAAATACTATGTGACCTACCTCGATCAGGCCAAGGTTGACGAACTGATGGCTGCTGACGATGACAATGCTCTCGGTTATGCTTTCAACAAACTGGCCCCCACCAGCATTGTCCCGCAAATGATTCACGACTCCCTCGCCAACATCAATCCTGCCACGGCTCTTACCGCCAAGGACCTCGAGAACTTCATCGATACGGTGACTATGCCGACCGCTTTGAGCGTATATGGTCACGTTCAGGGTATGAATCCTCAGATTAAAGAAGGCCTCAAACTTTTCGTGGCGCAGACTGTGAAGAACAATCCGACCTATGCAATGGACGTTCTTACCCACTATATCCAGAACCTGACTGTTGACCAGGTGGGCCAGGTTGTGGGCGCATACAACCAGATGAACAGCACCTCTAAAGACAGCGTGCTCAATGTTGTGGCCCAAATCATCAAGGACAATCCCGACATCGCCTACGATGTGCTGAACCATTACATCGACAATGTGGATATGCAGCGTGCTATGAGTGTGCTGCCGCACATCAACAGTATGGACAACAATGTCAAGACCGGCCTCAAGACTTGGGTTGCCCAAGTTGTGAAGAACAATCCCGAATACATCCTGGATGTCTTGAAGTCTTATCTGAACACGCCCAATGCCACCACGAAGGAAGAAGTGGTCACCCAGTATGCCACCGCCCACAGAGATGTGGCCAAGGCCATTATGGTGGACTACCTCTCTAACGGTACTGTTCAGGAAATGACGGAACTTATGCTCGCTTTCAGATCCAATACGGATGCCTTCAACGCTTTCAAAGCCGTACTTGATGATCACATCGACAGCCGTATCCCTGCCGCTGCTACGGAGACTTCCCAGAAGTTCGCGGCTACTGCCGGCCAAACCGCTTTCACCCTGAGTTCCACTCCTAAGAGCAACTATCTGGTCCGTCTGTACATCAACGGCATTATGGTGGGCGACAGCGCCACGGGTGTGGTGACGGTAAGCGGTACCACTGTGACGTATGTGCCTGCTCAGAATGGCGATTACAGCCTGACAGCAGGTGATAAGATCATCATCTCCTACTTCAAATAGTAGTATCCTTTTTGCTCACCAAAAATGAGTATGATGAAAAGGTTATTAACCATACTGTCTATCTGCGTCCTGTGCATTACCGCACAGGCGCAGATTGTTATTGGAGTGACCCGTACGGGCCAGGTGGGCACTGCCGACCAGAACCTTGAGTTCGTGGATCAGTTTGGCAGAATTATGGCCTATCCTTCGCTCGGTCCCACGGGTGAACTTCTGGATGCGATGCGGCCCGCAGTGGCCACCAACCTCAACGTGAGCGATGTCACCAAGGTCAGCGCGACGACGGGCGGCAAGGTGATTGCCGAGGGCGCCAGCGCCGTGACGGAATGCGGTGTGTGCTTCAGCACCTCCACGAACCCCACCACACAGGATGCTCACGTGACTGCCACCCCCGATGCCGACGGTAATTTCACCGTGAGTCTGACGGGACTGCAGCCCAACACCACCTACCACGTGCGTGCCTACGCCACCAATGCCATCGGCACCTCCTACGGCACAGCTGCAACCTTCACCACTCGCGGCGACGCCACTATCACGATTACGGGTAATATGGAAAGCAAGACCTATAATGGCAGTGCGCAGAGCGTAACGGGCTACACGGTGACTATTCCCGACGGCATCAACATCACTGCCGATCAGATTACCTATTCAGGCAATGCCGCCGCCACGGGTACCAACGTGGGTACCTATACCCTGACACTCTCGGCTGACGACTTCAGCTGCACCAATGCCAACTATGATGTGAACTTCACCGTTACCAACGGTTCCCTCACCATCACTCGGGCAGATGCCACGGTGACCATTACGGGAAATACCGACACGAAAACCTATAGCGGTGCCGTGCAGAGTGTGACGGGCTACACCGTGGGCATCCCGGATGGCGTGAATATTGCTGCAACGGAAATTGCCTACTCCGGCAATGCTATTGCCCAGGGTATGGTTGTTGGCACCTGGCCTATGAACTTGTCGGTGGCTAATTTCAGTTGCTCGAATGGCAACTACAATGTGACCTTCCAAGTTACGGATGGCGCTCTCACCATCACCAAGGCTCAGGCTACCATTACCATCAATGATGCCACCAAGGTGTACGGTGAGGATGACCCTGACTTTTCAGCCACGGTAACGGGTTTGCAGGGTAACGACCAGTCTAATTTCTTCTATACGTTTTCCCGTCAGTCAGGCGAAGATGCCGGCACGTACGCCATAACGGCCACGCCGGGCGACAACCCGAACTACAATGTTACAGTAGTCCCGGGCACGCTCACCATTACCAAGGCTACGGCCACAGTGACGGCTGACAATGCCACCAAGGTGTATGGCGCCGCCGACCCGACCTTTACCGCCACGGTTACGGGCGTGCAGAGCGGTGACCAGTTGAACTACACGCTGGCCCGCGCCACGGGCGAGAATGCCGGCACGTATGCCATCAACGTGACCTTGGGCGACAACCCGAACTATGAGGTGACGACCACTGCTGGCACGTTCACCATCACCAAAGCCACAGCCACGGTGACGGCTAACAATGCCTCCAAGGTGTATGGTGCCACCGACCCGACCTTTACCGCCACAGTTACGGGCGTGCAGAGCGGTGACCAGTTGAACTACACGCTGGCCCGCGTCACGGGCGAGAACGCCGGCACGTATGCCATCAACGTAACCTTGGGCGACAACCCCAACTACGAGGTTACGACCACTGCCGGCACGTTCACCATCACCAAGGCCACAGCCACAGTGACGGCTGATGCCAAGACGAAAGTGTATGGCGTCCCCGACCCGACCTTTACCGCCACGGTTACGGGCGTGCAGAGCGGTGACCAGTTGAATTACACGCTGGCCCGCGTCACGGGCGAGAATGCCGGCACGTACGACATTAACGTGAACTTGGGCGACAACCCCAACTATGATGTGACTGCCACAAAGGGCACCTTCACCATCAACAAGGCCACGGCCACGGTGACGGCAGCTGACAAGAGCAAAACCTATGGTGCCTCCGATCCCGAGCTTACTGCTACCGTGACGGGTGCTGTGAACAACGAAACACTGAACTACACGCTGGCCCGCGCAACGGGCGAGAATGCCGGCACGTATGACATTACAGTGACCCCCGGCAGCAACCCGAACTATGAGGTTACGACTGCCAACGGCACATTCACCATCAACAAGGCTACTGCCATAGTGACGGCAGCTGACAAGAGCAAGACCTACGGTGCCTCCGACCCAGAACTTACCGCCACGGTGACGGGTGCTGTGAACAACGAAACGCTGAACTACACGTTGTCCCGCGCCAATGGCGAGAGTGCCGGCACGTATGCCATCACGGTAACCCTTGGCAGCAACCCGAACTATGAGGTGACGGCCGCCAACGGCACATTCACCATCAACAAGGCCACGGCCACGGTGACGGCTGACAACAAGAGCAAGACCTACGGTGCCACTGATCCTACACTTACCGCCACGGTGACGGGTGTCGTGAACAACGAAACGCTGAACTATACGCTGACCCGCGCCAATGGCGAGAATGCCGGCGAGTACGCCATTACTGTGAACCTCGGCAGCAACCCGAACTACGAGGTGACGAGCACCAACGGCACTTTCACCATCAATAAGGCCACGGCTACGGTAACGGCTGACGCCAAGAGCAAGACCTATGGCGCTGCCGACCCAGAACTTACCGCCACGGTGACAGGTGCTGTGAACAACGAAACACTGAACTACACGCTGGCTCGCGCCACGGGCGAGAACGCAGGCGAGTATGCCATCACAGTGACCCTCGGCAGCAACCCGAACTATGAGGTGACAGCAACCAACGGCACTTTCACCATCAACAAGGCCGCTGCTACGGTGACGGCTGATGCCAAGAGCAAGACCTATGGTGCCACAGATCCTACGCTTACCGCCACGGTGACGGGCGCTGTGAACAGCGAAACGCTGAACTACACGCTGGCCCGCGCCAATGGCGAGAATGCTGGCGAGTACGCCATCACAGTAACCCTCGGCAGCAACCCCAACTATGATGTGACCGCCACCAACGGCACATTCACCATTAACAAGGCTACTGCTACGGTGACGGCTGACGCCAAGAGCAAGACCTATGGCGCTGACGACCCAGAACTTACCGCCACGGTAACGGGTGTTGTGAACAACGAAACACTGAACTACACTCTTTCCCGCGCCAATGGCGAGAATGCCGGCACATATGCCATCACGGTGACCCTCGGTAGCAACCCGAACTACGATGTGACCCCCGCCAATGGTACTTTCACCATCAACAAGGCCACGGCCGCGGTGACGATTACGGGTAACACCGGCAGCAAAACCTACAATGGTAGAGAACAGAGCGTGACGGGCTATACGGTGGGCATTCCGAGCGGAGTGAACATCCAGCAGAGCGAAATCTCTACTACCGCCACTGCCACTGCCAAGGGCACCAACGTGGGCACCTATACTATGGGGCTTACTGCCGCAGCTTTCGGTACCACCAATGGCAACTACGATGTGACCTTCCAAGTGACGGACGGCTCCATTACCATCAATAGGGCTGATGCAACAGTGACGGCTGACAACAAGACGAAAGTGGCTGGCGAGCTCGACCCGTCCTTTACCGCCACAGTAACTGGCTTGCAAAATGGCGAGACTGCTTCTGTACTCACTTATACATTCAGCCGTGAAACGGGTGAGGGTGTGGGTACCTACGCCATTAAGCCTGCTGGAGATGCGCAGCAGGGTAACTACAATGTGACCTACGTCCACGGCACGTTGACGATTACGGAGCCTGCTTGTCCCACGATGGGCACTACCTCCTACACACCCAGTACCGTGACGGCCTCTGCCACGAGCATCACCTTCACCACCACATTGAACAATGTGGCTTCAGGTGTGACGATAAGCGACGCCACCTTCACCGTTGTCTCGGACGGCGTAGCCAACCAGACCCTGAATGCCACCTACAGCAACGGCACCATTACCGCCACGCTCTCTGGCTTGGACAATTACCGTGGCAAACTCATCAAGGTAACTCCCAAGGTGATTGTCTCCGGCTGCTCCAACCCCGGCTCCATTACCGGTGACGTGGTGGAGATTTGCGTGCCGTATGCGACAAAACCGAGCATTACAGCGGTATCGCATACACCAAGCAACCCAATGGGAAAAACTGATTTGTTTAATGATGAAGGTGTTACATTAACGGCGACTGTTTCTAGTTATACAGCAAGTCAAGTTGAATCTCGTGGTTTTTTAATCTCTACGAGTCAAAGTGACATACAATCCTATAATGAAGATTTTGTAGTTGCCGGTGGAACCGTTAGCAACAATACTTTCAAAACCACATCAAAATTGGGATTGTCGTATTGCGGTAAAAAATGGTTTTATCGTGCTTTTATTAAGATGAAGGGCTGCGAGGAGCCTGTCTTGTCATCTATAAATAATTTCCAGATGTGGGGACCTGAAAGTGCCACTTCGTCTTCTGTGGCAGGTCCTACTGTTTCGGCTACTCCCAATTCTGTAGTTGCAGGGCAGACTGTGACTTTAAATGCCACAGCTTATATGACTGTAGGTACGGGTAATTTAGGAACTCACCCCTTGGAAGAGTGGATGCATTATTCAGATCAAACCTGGTATCCTGGAAATTTAAGTTTAGGTTACCAATTAATAATGCCAAGCATTCTTAGTACTTATGGTATTACAGAGCAAGCTTGGACATATCGTTGGGAGGATGAAAATGGCCAAACTATCCATACTAGCCATACCTCAGGCACCACTACAGTTAATCCTACACAAACTACCACATACACTGCCTATGGCGAATTTAATTATAAAGGAGAGGTTTGTCGTGTCTCCAAACCTGTTACCGTTACTGTACAGTAAATAACAATCAATAAGATACTTTCACGGTTCCCGTTTGTCGCAAGGCAGGCGGGAACTTTTTTTGAATGGAGAATGGGGAATGGAGAATGGGGAATGGAGAATTGAGAATTGAGAATGGGGGATGGGGAGTTGAGAATGGAGAATGGAGAATGGAGAATGGATGGATGGTTAGGGGGGGGGCGGCGGATGTGCGGGGTGGCAATCATACAGATTGTAAATAAGAATAATTTTTCAACATATTGTTATTATGTTAATAAATTTTGTATTTTTGCCGCCGCTTGAGAGTTTATTTACAAATATTAAAATAAGTACAGCTATGGATACATCAGCAATAGACCCCAGGATGATGAGTTGGGAGGACATCAAGGCAGTGTTGGCCACAGCCGCGCTCCAAATGCAGGAGTCACGTCAGCAGATGCAGGCCTTCATCGAAGAAGCCGACAGAAGGTCTCAAGAAGCCGACAGAAGGTCTCAGGACGCCGACAGAAGGTCTCAGGATGCCGACAAAAGGTCTCAGGATGCCGACAAAAGGTCTCAAGAAGCCGACAGAAGATCGAAAGACGCGGACAGAAGATCGCAGGAAGCGGAAAAAAGGTCGCAGGAGACCTTTAGGAAACTCCGCGAGCTGGCCGACCAGTTCACCTCCACCATCGGGCACATCTCCGAAGGGCTGATGGCTCCGGCGGCCAAGAGGATTTTCAAGCAGGCAGGCTTTGACCTTAACCACTACTACCGCAATCTCCACAGCAAGGATAAGAACGGTCACGCCGAAATGGAGGTGGACCTCTTGATGCTCAACGGCTCAATCGTCATCGCCGTTGAAATCAAGACTGACTGCCGCAAGAAGGACGTTGACCATTTTTTGCGCCAGATGCCCAAGTTCAAGCGTCTCTTCCCCGAATTTCGCGACAAGCAAGTGCTGGCCGCAGTGGCCGCCCTCAACTACGATAAGGATGCGGCGGAATATGCCGGCGAACAAGGTCTTCTGGTCGTCCGCGTCTCCGAAAACGACGTGTTCACACTGGAGGATTTCAACAGGGACCAACTGAAGAGGTTTTGAGAATGGAGAGTTGAGAATTAAGAATTGAGAATTCTCCATTCTCCATTCTCCATTCTCAATTCTTAACTATCCTTCCCAAGTAATCCACCGTGATCTCCGCCGGGCGGTAGGGGCAGACAGTGAAGTTGTGGTCGTAGTAGTTGAGCAGATAGTACTCGCTGTTGCTCCAGGTCTGGTGGAAATGTTCGCTGCAGGTGTAGGGCACCAGACGGTCGCCGTTGCCGTGAATGATGCAGACGTTGCCGTGGTAGTGGGCTGCCGTCTCGAAGATGGGCAGGGTAGAGGCGGTCTTCAGATATCTGTAGCCAAGGACGATGCCGTTGTTGAGCACCAGGCTGTCGGGCATATCAAGGGGGTCGAAGTCAATGCCGAAGAGGTTGCCGCGCACTATGTCATCGCGCACGGAGGAGGCCGGCGCCAAGAGCACCAAGGCCTTGATGTCGTCGGAGTGCTTGCCCGCCACCATCGCCGCCACTACTGCGCCCTGCGAGTGGCCCACCAAGGCAATGTCGTCCACAAAACGCAGGTCCTGTGCATAGGCTAACACCTGCTCCAGGTCTTCCATTTCATTCGGGATGGTCATTTCGGAGAAGCGGCCATCGCTCTTGCCGTGCCCGTTGAAGTCGAATTCCAGCACTGCGAAGTCGTTTTCCAGATAGTGGGCGATACGCCGCATTAGTGGGAAATTATGGTCGCAGTTCAGCCCGTGGCAGAGGATGACGAGATCGCATCGTTGCCCGGCCTTCAGTTCTGGTTTGTACAACCGGGCCCATAATTTTCCCTTGCTGCCGTCAATGGCAATCGTATCGTAATTTCCATAGAACGGGCGCGCAACACTTTCCACAAAATTCTTGTACAGCATATTCTCAATCTTATACGAAAGCACTGTGCTCACCAGCACTTTGCCGTCGGGACCGATGAGGTAAAGGGAGGGGATCCAGCGCACGCCGTATGCCTTGGCCACCTCCGACGTGTTCATCCGCTTCAATTCGCTCACCTGCGGGTAGGGGACACCAGCTTTGGCGAGGTAGTCGGTCCATTTCTGCTTGTCGGTGTCGAAGGAGACGCCGAGGAACTCCACGCCCATTGCGTGCCATTTGTTGTACATCCGGACAACCTCGGGCAGGTCTTTGCGGCAGTCGGGGCACCAGGAGGCCCAGAAGTCGATGACCACATATTTTCCTTTGGCGAAATCGCTGAATTGTATGGTTTTGCCGTCGGGCGTTTGGAGCGTGAAGTCGGGGGCGGGGGTGCCGGGTTTCAGCAGTTCGGACGCATAGGTCGCGTCAAGGTCAGGGGCTTGTGCCCGGAGGCAGAAGACGGCGGACATCAGTAACACTAACAGTGTCATTCGGTTGATAAGCTTCATCGTATGTTATTTTAATGGTGAAAACGAGATGCAAAAATAAGATTTATTTTGTACTTTTGCAGCCGCTGAAAAGCAATCGCAAAAACTATAATCTAAAACAAGAAATATGGAAAAATTCGATCCCGCAACCAATCTTGAAAAATTGGACAAAAAAGATGCCTACAGAGGTGTCAACCCCGCTATCTGCGATAGCGCAACCTTTATGTTTGAACAGGCCAAGACGATGACCGACACCTTCCACGGCGAAACCGAGGGCTACTTCCTCTACTCTCGTCACTGGAACCCCAGCACCCTCTCGCTGGCACAGTCACTGGCCGCCATCGAAGGCACCGAGCTGGCTTGGACCACCGGTTCCGGTATGGCCGCCATCACCGTCGCTTTGTTGCACGAGGTGAAAACTGGCGACCACATCGTCTCCAGTATGACCACCTATGGTGGCACCTTCGCCTTCCTGAACAACTACCTCAAGAAGTTCAACATCGACGTCACCTTCGTGAATATGCAGGACCTTGACGCCGTGAAGAAGGCCATCCGCCCCAACACGAAAGTGCTCTATACTGAGACGATGAACAATCCGCTGCTGCGTATCGCCAATCTCCCGGAACTCTCCAAGATTGCGCACGCTGCTGGAGCCAAGTTGTTGGTTGACAATACCTTCACCCCGATGATTTTCTCACCTGCCCGTCTTGGCGCAGATGTGGTCATCTACAGTATGACCAAATATGTGAACGGTATGAACGACTGCGTGGCCGGCGCCATCTGCGGTTCTGCTGCCTATATCAACTCCCTGATTGATGTGAACGACGGTACGGCTATGCTGCTCGGTCCGGTGTTGGACACCTTCCGTTCCACCAGCATCCAGAAAAACCTGCACACGCTGCACATTCGTATGAAGAAGCACAGCGAAAACGCTATGTATCTGGCCAAACGCTTCAAAGAGACGGGTATCAAGTACAACTATCCCGGCCTTCCCGAGCATCCTGACCACGAGCTCTTCAAGTCGATGATGAACGACGGTTATGGCTTCGGCGGTATGATTTCCATCGATATGGGCACGGCTGAAAGAGCTTCCGCTATTATGGAGAAGATGCAGGAACTGGGCGTGGGTTACCTCGCTGTCAGCCTCGGCTACTTCAAGACCCTCTTCAGCAACTCCGGCAAATCTACCTCTTCCGAGGTGCCCGAGGATATCCAGAAGGAGATGGGTATGAGCGAAGGCCTTATCCGCTTCTCTATGGGTCTGGACAACGATCCCGAGCGCACGTTCCAGCTCATCAAGCAAGCCATCGACGCTACGAAATAGTATTCTGTTGACTCTATATAAAGAGGTCGGATGCCCCAAAGGTGTCCGGCCTTTTTTTATGGATATTTTCGTATTTTTGCCGCTCAAAATTGATAGTAATGAAGAAGATATTGCTTTTAGGAATAATGCTGCTCTCCATTGTGATTATCCGTGCCCAGGAGCGGAGCGATTCAGTGGCCATTTTGCACAATAACCTGTATCTGAATGTGACCGATTTCACCGCGCATACAATACAGGGGCACGCTGCCGTGACCTTGTCGCCCAAATTGCCGGTGGGGCAGGTGACCTTCGACCTGAGGGCGTTGACGGTGGACTCCGTGTTGGTGAACCAGACCGCTGTCAGTTTCACGCATCAGAACGGCAAACTGACTGTTCCGGTGGCGGGTGTCTCCGTGGGCGATACGGCTTTGGTGGATATCCACTATCACGGGGTGCCCACGCACGACAACTGGGGCGGCGTTTTCTTTACCGGCCAGTATGCGTACAACATCGGGGTCACTTTGGATGCCGTGCCGCACAGCATCGGGCGCGCCTGGTTCCCCTGCTTCGACGAGTTCAAGAGCAAGTCTTCCTATACCATCCACGTGACCACGGAGCCGCAGAAGATGGCCGTTTGCGGCGGGCTGCTGACCGACACGGTGACGCTGCCCGATGGCAACAAGCAGTGGACGTGGCAATTGGACAGCATCATACCAGCTTATTTGGTCTCGATGGCGGTGGGCGACTATCGTCTGTACGAAGACACTTTCCACGGGCAGCAAGCCATTGTCCCCATCCAGATTTATGCCCAGCCGACGTATCTCGACAGAGTGGCGGGCTCGTTTGCCCACCTCAAGCAGATTCTGCGCGGTTATGAGCGGATGTTCGGTCCCTATCGTTGGCCCCGCGTGGGCTATGTGCTGGTGAACTTCACGGGCGGTGCGATGGAGCACGCCACCAACATTGCCTATCCGATGTTTGCCGTCACGGGTGGTCTTGCCTACGAGACACTCTACGGACACGAGCTTTTCCACCACTGGTTTGGCGACCTCATCACTTGTGCGCGCCCTGAGGAGATGTGGATCAACGAGGGCTTTGCTTCCTATTCCGAGGCGTTGTGCCAAGAGATTCTCTATAATACCGATTCGGTGAATGCATACTTGGACTATCTGCGCGACGTGCATCGCACTACGCTGCGGAACATTGTGCAGAACGACGGCGCTCACTATGCTCTCGATGAGGTGCCGCTATCGGAAACCTACGGCACGCATTCCTACCAAAAAGGCTCCTTGGTGGTACACACGCTGCGGCAGTATATGGGCGACTCGCTCTTTTTCAGCGGTTTCAAGAGCCTGCTGGAGCACTATGCCTTCGGCAATGTCGGCTCCGAGGAGATGTTCCAATATTTGTCGCAAGTTACGGGCCTTCAGCTGATGGATTTCTATGACGGGTGGGTGCACAATCCCGGTTTCCTGCATTTTTCCATCGACTCCATTGTGCACGAAGGTGGTGCGCAGTATCGGGTGTATCTGCATCAGAAACGGCACGGTGCCATCCGTTTTGCCAATAGCAACAAGTTGGACCTCACGTTCGTCTCCCAGCAGCGGGAGCTGTACACGGTGGAGGGCGTGACCTTCTCGGGCGAGTTCGGCGATGTGGCGGTCACGCTGCCCTTCGCGCCGATGTTCGGGATGGTGGACTATTACGAGAAGGTGATGGACGCCACGCTGGATTACACGGGCTTGCTGGTGGACGGGAAAAGTCTGACCGGCACGGACGCTAACTGCACAGTGCGGCTGACGCATTTCCCCGACACGGTGTTGGTGCGTTTGGAGCACAACTTGGTCTCTCCCGACCAGCCTGCCTATCTGCCGGACAGCATTTTTAGGATGTCGGACAATCACTATTGGACAGTGAATTTGGGCTATAATCCTCACGCGCAAACCACTCCGGAAGGGGCTACGCCGCCCGAGGGCACGATTGCGTTCCGTTTCGAGCGGGGCGTCTCCACGGGCCTGGACTTTGCCCTTGCGCAGGGTTATGAGGCCGACAATATGAAAATCCTCTATCGTCCCAGCGCGGCCGAGCCGTGGCGGGTGGTGCACACCACTCGGTCGGGCAGCCCCGTGTCCGGGTATCTGAAGACCGACTTCATCGCTTCGGGCCAGTATGCGTTGGCGGTGGGCACCCCGAGTGCCTCTGTGGAGGAATACGAGCGTCCGGAGGTGAAACTCTACCCGAATCCCACGGGCGACCGTCTGCTGGTGCGGCTCAGCGACTCCGGTTTTGCTGGGCACATAGAAATCATCGACACTGCCAGCCGTGTGCTGAAGAAGACGCGGATGGAGGGTGGCGAGGCCGAGGTGAATGTGTCGAGACTCCCTGCCGGCACCTATTTTGTGCGGGTGGTGGGTACTGATGGCGGCAGCACGGCGCGCTTTGTGAAAAAATAGAAGGAGGCAATCGGTTTTTTTGTATTTTTGCCGCCCCAAAAAGCGGATATGGCGTAATTGGTAGCCGCGTTAGACTTAGGATCTAATGGCGTAAGCCGTGGGGGTTCGAGTCCCCCTATCCGCACACATCCATCCGCCTCGGAGAGGCGTTACGCACGAAGTGCAATTAACACCATACGCAGTGTGGTGGAAAGGACGGTGGCGTACTACCGGCATCTCGGAGAGATGCGACTGTCAATGCAAGCCACTTGTACGTTAATCGATGATTTTCAGCATCTGTCGGGCCTGGTTGCCGCTCATCAGGTTGAAGTGCCACCACTCGTTGGGTATGGTGCGCAGTCCGGCGCTGCACATCACACGGCGCAGGAGCCGCCGGTTGGTCACCTGTTGCTCGGTGAGCCGGCCAGCCGCCATCAGTGTGTCCTCCAGGGTGACGTGCGCCTCGGGCCCGAAAAAGTCCACGGGTGTGCCCATATCCAGAGGCTTGTCTTGCTCGTCGAGGATGGAGATGTCCACTGCGGCCCCGTAGTTGTGCAGGCCGCGGCCGCGGTCGGGATTCGACACATAGCGGCTGTTGGGCGTGCCCTTCACCTTGTCCCACATCCGCCGCTGTATGCGCAGAGGGCGGGCAGCGTCATAGATGATGAGGTGATAGCCGGGCCTCCGTTCGTCCAGCAGTTGCTGGGCTTTGGCCACCTTGTCGGCCATCTCGGGCAGGAGGAAGGCTTTGTGCAGGTCGTCGTACAGCACCTCGCCCGTGAAGTTGTCGGGGGTGGCGTACATCAGATGCACCCGTATGGAGGTGTCCACCTCCTGTATATCCACCAGCCCAAAGGCACGCAACGCGGCTTCCGTCGGCGAGTCGGCGGGAACCTGGGACGCGGTGTCGGCCACGACGGGGGCTTCCGTGGCAGCAGGAGTGGCCTGCGGCGCGCGCGTGCAGCCCGTCATCAAGGCAAAAATCAGTATTATAAAGAGATAACGAAGCATCTCGTTGTTTTTTATGAGGATGCAAACATACGCAAACTATCGGTATTTTTTTGTACTTTTGCACCCTAATTTTGAAATTTTGTAATATGAGAAAATCTTTCCTTTTCACCCTGTTATTTGCAGCCTTGTTTGGAGTGGCCCGTGCGGACGGCGGTATGTGGCTGCCTATCTTCTTGAATTACAATGAGGCGGAGATGCAGCAGCTGGGTTTCAGACTGACTGCTGAAGATGTCTATAGTGTCAACCATCACAGTATGAAAGACGCTATCGTGCTGTTCGGCGGCGGCTGCACCGGAGAACTCATCTCCCCGAAAGGGTTGCTGCTTACCAACCACCATTGCGGCTACTCCTACGTGCAGTCGCACAGCACGATGGAGAAAAACCACCTCCAGAACGGCTTCTGGGCCAAGAGTATGGATGAGGAGATCCCGATGGAGGGCCTCACCGTCACCTTCCTGATTTATATGAAAGATGTCACCGACCAGGTGCTGGACGGGGTGGGGGAGAACACCTCCGAGAAGGAACGCGAGGAGATTGTGAAGAAGAATATCGCCAAGGTGAAGAAAGAGGCCGTGGACGGCACCACTTACAAGGCGGTCATCAAGCCGTTCTATTATGGTAACCAGTACTTTATGTTTGTGAGCGAGACCTATAGCGACATCCGTCTGGTGGGTGTGCCCCCCGAGAGCATCGGCAAGTTCGGCGGCGACAGCGACAACTGGATGTGGCCGCGCCATACCGGCGACTTCTCCATCTGGCGCATCTACACCGCCCCCGACGGCAAACCTGCCAAATATTCCCCGAAGAACATCCCGATGGTGCCCAAGAAATATTTCCCCATCTCCATCAAGGGCGTGGAGGAGAATGACTTCACCCTGGTGTTCGGCTATCCCGGAACCACCCGGCAGTTCTTGATTTCTGACGGCGTGGACGTGGTGGCCAACGTGCAGAACCCCATCGCCATTGACGCCCGCACCATCCGCCTCGACGCGATGAAAAAGCAGATGAACCTCGACCCGCGCATCCGCCTGATGTACTCGGCCAAGGCCAACTCCATCTCCAACGGCTGGAAAAAGTGGCAGGGCGAGAGCAAAGGCATCCGCGAATGCAACGTCATTGACAAGAAAAAGGCTCAGGAAACCGAATTCCAAAAATGGGTGAACAGCGACAACGACCGGAAGAAGCAATACGGCACCCTGCTCGCGGATATGCGTCACGCCTACCACAACTATGCGATATACACGAAAACCACCACTTTCATCAGCGAGTGTTTCTTCGGCCCGGAGATTATCTCTAAAGGCGTGCATCCCTATTATCGCACGCTGGTGGCGCCCGCCTTGGAGAAGGACAACGCCACGCTCGAGGCCAACCGCGAGCGCTTGCTCAAAAGCAACGAGTCATTCCGCCAAAGCTATTGTCCCGCCATCGACGAGGAGTGCTTTGTGGAACTGATGACCTACTATTTCACCAAACAGGACCCCGTCTTGATACCGGCATCATTGCTCAAGTATGTGCGCAATGATGCTTCTGTCGTGCGGGCCACGATGAAGAATCTCTGGGATAAGATGGGGACCACGGCTCCCTATATCACTGACAATGAGAAATTCAAGCAGTTTGTGCAGAATGCCTCCGCCAAGCAGATTGCCAAGACAGCCAATTCGGAGATAATGTTGTTGTATAACATTGTCTATGGCCAATATCTCGTTACTTGGACGAAGTACAATGAGGAGGAAGACCAGCTGGATGCCTATTATCGCACATACGTCAAGGCGTTGATGGAAAAGGACAAAGACCGCGTCTTCTATCCGGACGCCAACCTCACGATGCGTGTCACCTACGGCCAGGTCAAGGGCTTCGATCCTGCCGACGGTGTGAACTATGTGCACTACACCACCCTCGACGGCATTATCCAAAAGGAAGATCCCGACGTATATGACTACAAGGTGGATCCGAAACTGAAACAGTTGTGGGAGAAGAAGGACTACGGTCGGTATGCCAACAAGAACGGCGAACTGCCGGTGGCCTTCATCGCCAGCAACCATACCACGGGCGGCAACTCCGGCAGCCCGGTCATCAACGCCAAGGGCGAACTGATAGGCACCAACTTCGATCGTGTCTGGGAAGGCACGATGAGCGACATATGGTATGATGTCAGCCGTTGCCGCAACATCAGTTTGGATGCGCGCTACTTCCTCTTTATCGTCGATAAGTTCGCCAATGCGCAAAACCTCATCGATGAGATGACGATAGTTGAATAAAAACACAAAAGGATGATCTCTTTTGAGAATATTGACAAGCACGATTGGCTGTATGCGCTATATCTGCAATATCTCAATTTCGCGCATAACAGGGTCTATTATCGGAACTTCTATATCATAAACGAGGAGAATATCCCGCCCAAGGGGGAGGCCACGATTGTGATTGCCAACCACCAGAACGGGTTGATGGACGCCTTGGCCATCCTGCACACCCTGGGGCGCGACGGTCGCCAGCCGGTCTTTATCGCGCGTGGCGACATTTTCAAGAATCCCTTCTTGGCGCGTATTTTCCGGTTCCTCAAGATAATGCCCACGTTCCGGAGCCGCGACGGAGACCGCAGCGATGTGCGCAGCAACCTGGCCCTCTACGAGCGGGCGGCGCGCGTGCTGAAGAATGGCGGCACGGTGGTCATCTTCCCGGAAGCCACGCACCAGCACGGCCATTATATGAACACCTTCAAGAAGGGCTTCTGCCGCATAGCCTTCGCCGCCGAGGAACTCAACGATTTCCACCTGGGCGTGAAGGTGCTCCCTCTCAACATCCACTACTCCAACTATTTCGATTTCCAGAGCGACCTGATGGTCACAGCGGGTCCGGCTTTCACCTACGAGGAGTTTTTCGACCTCTACAAAGAGAAGCCCAACGACGCCTACCTCGCCCTGAACGAGAAGGCGCGCGCCCGCGTGAAGGAGATCACCCCCGACATTGACATTCCGGAGTACTACAATGAGATAGAAGCCCTCACCCATATGATGAGCGAGCCCTATTTGCGCCGCAAGAAGTTGAAACCCCACTATCTGCCCAATGAGAAGGATGCGGCGATGACTATCATCGCCAACCTTCGGCATTTCAAGGACGAGCAGGAGCCGGCCTTCAACACGCTGATGGAGCAGACCCGCGAGTACCTGTCGCTGTTGCGCACGCACGGCCTGCACCACTGGGTCATCAACCGGAAACTTTCCATTTTCCGTCTCGTGCTCCGCATCCTGTCAATGGTGCTCTCGCTGCCATTGTTTGCTTTTGGTTACATCAATAACTTCGTGCCCACCCAGATCACCAAGTTTTTCACCAACAAGATGAAGGATCCAATGCTTCACTCCTCCGTACAGTATGTAGTGGGCACCATAGCCACTTTCCCCGTGTGGTATCTGCTGCTATTGGCGCTGGTATGGATCATCTCCAAGCATTTTTGGATAGCCATCGCGTATGTGGCGCTAACCGGCCTGTCGGCATTCTTTGTGCATTATTACAAGTTGGCTTGCCAGAAACTGCTGACGGTGGTCAGGGCCACAAGGTTACGCCATACGGCGGCCTATAACACAATGAGCAGTCTGCACAAGGTGATTACAGGCACGATGGAGAGGATCATCTATTAGAATTTGACAGACAGCATTGCCAGTATAGAGTGTCCCAGTTCACGCTGGGCCTGTTTTTGTTTTACCGTGTATTGGAGGCGGAACTGGAGATGGCGTTCGGGCCACCAGTCGATGCCGGTGCTGTAGTGGAGGGAGGCCCCGTTGAGGTCTTCCAGGTCGCGCTCATAATAGTCGAAACGCAGCACGGGGCGCAGTTTCTGCTGCACATTGCTTTTGCTGCCCCAGCCGAAACGGAACCAGTAGCTTCCTATGAGATAGAAGCCTTGAGTGGTGAATCTGTAAGGGTATAGTGCTTGGTCTTCGTTCACGGTGGGCACTTCGGTTTGCCCCCAAACGTACTCGCCGCGGACGGTGAGGTTCTTGTTTTTGTATTCGGCGCCGCCGGCACAGCGCAACCGAAGGCCGTCCAGGCTCATTCCCTCCATAGCATAGCGTCCCCAATAGGCGGAACCAGACAGCGCGAGGTGCTTCAGGAAGGGGTGGAACTCGATTCGTCCGGCAATGTCCTTGGCCATATTGTCTTTTTTGACATTGATGCCGTTACCACCGAATACGCCTACGGCATAGCTCAGAAGAGGATACTTCTCGCCGTCGCGTTCAAACTGCAGGAGTGTGCCATCAATCATCGCACCGATTTCGCGCCCGTTGGCAAAACCGGATACTCCCGACACGTCGCTGTAGCCCGATAGAGCGCTGATGACCTGGGCATTGTCGGCCAACTCCAAATCCATCGGCCCGTAAGGGTTTTCCAAAGAGAAGGGGATCTTGTATTGTCCCACCTGCAGGTTGATGTAGCGGCAGAATTTAATCCGCACGTAGGCGTCGAGCAACTTTGGGGAGATGGCCAGGTCGCCTTGCAGCCGGAAGTCGATTTTGGGTGTGATGCTGCCCTTCAGGTCGAGACGTGCCCGCCGCACCTGGATGACACTGCTTTCCGTGAAGTTATGGTCCCCTAAATCCTGATGTGTGAATTCATACTGGGTGTTGATGAATCCTCCGACGGAAAGGTAGTCGCTGATGTGGAGTTTACGCTCCTTCACGGGTTCGGTTGTCTTCACCTTCTCTTTGCCTTGTTTCTCCTTGTCGGCACTCTTATCTTGTTGCGCCGAAATGCTTGTGCCCGCCCCCCAAATCAGGGCTGCAATCATACATAATGTAATAATTTTTTGCATAATGAACAATGTTGGATTAACTTACTTTAACTTTTTTTTGAAAAGCAAAAATAAGGTATTTGCAGATGGCGATTGTCTTGAATTAGGAAAATAATTGTCACTATTTATCATATTGATGACATCCTTTGAAAATTGGAATCTTCTTGGGCAGGTATTTGTAAAATAATGCAACTATTTGTAAAACAATGGATTGTTCAAATGCTTACAGTCATAATTCTGTATCCTTACACGTTTTTTGCCGAATGCTGACAGATGATTTTGCCAATAAATTTATTTTTGCACATTCAAAAGACGGGGATATTCAGCAATCATTCATTTGTTTTTCACGCTTATATATATATAATTAATAACATTATTTAATTGACTGTTTATGAAACGTGTTTTACATTTATTCATTATTACTTGTGTGGCAGTAGGTATGGGCTTGTCGTTTCTCTCTTGTGGCGGCGGGCAGAAGTCTGGGCAGAAGGGAGGGCTCTCCGGGAACATATCCGTGTCGGGGGCTTTTGCGTTGTATCCCTTGGCGGTGAAGTGGGCGGAGGAGTTCCAGAAGGCCAATCCTGACGTGCACATTGATATGTCGGCCGGAGGTGCCGGCAAAGGAATGACCGACGTGCTGGCCGATGTGGTGGATTTGGGGATGGTTTCCCGGGAGGTGTACGCCCCTGAGTTGGAGAAAGGCGCGCTTCCCATTGCCGTGGCCAAGGATGCCGTGGTGATTACCGTCAATTCGGATAACCCTTTGGCGGAGCAGCTGAAACGGCACGGTATCTCGCGCGAGGCGGCCATCAAAATCTGGATTACGGGAGAATATACCACCTGGGGACAGCTCCTGGGCACTGCCGACAAGACTCCCATACACGTCTATACCCGGTCGGATGCCTGCGGTGCGGCGGAAACTTTCGCCCTGTGGATGGGCAAGAAACAGGAAGACCTGGGAGGCACAGCCGTCTTCGGCGACCCCGGGCTCGCCTCTGCTATCCAAAACGACAAACTGGGTATTGGATTGAACAACATCGGCTATGCCTACGATGAAAAGTCACGTACCCCGAACCCCGGCCTTATGGTTTGTCCGGTGGATGGCAATTCCGATGGCCGGATTGATGCCGATGAGTATTTCTACGACACCAAGGACGATTTTATCGCGGCGGTGGCGGCCGACAAGTACCCTTCCCCTCCTGCGCGCGATCTCTATATGGTGGCCCACGGTGTGCCTACCAATCCCGCGGTGGTCGCTTTTCTGAAGTTCATCCTCACCGAAGGCCAGCAGTACAATGTGCCGGTTGGCTATATCAGTTTGCCGGAGGATAAACTTGAAAAGGGTCTCAATGCCCTTAAAACCAAATAACATCCTCCTTCCTTATGCTTCGCGGACGAATAGTGAAAGACAAGATGGCGCAGGGCCTGATGTGCTCGCTGACCATCCTCTCCATTCTTTTTGTGTTGGTGATGGCCGTGGGGCTCTACCTCAAATCGGCCCCGGTACTGGAGGGCCGTTCTTTCGTCAGTCTGATCACCTCCAGCGAGTGGAAGCCGATGAAAGGGGAATTCGGTTTTCTCCCGTTTATTGTCGGTTCGTTGTGGGTGACCTTTTTGGCCATCCTCATCGCATTCCCCATCTCGTTGCTGACGGCCATTTACTTGACGGAGTATGCGCGTCCTAAGGTGCGGAAATTGGTGTTTCCGGCCCTTGACATATTGGCGGCCTTGCCCTCGGTCATTTACGGGGTGTGGGGTATGTTGGTCATTGTGCCGTGGATTTCCAGCCACGTGGCGCCGCATTTTATGGATTTTTCCTCGGGTTATACGGTCCTGGCAGCCGGGATAGTGTTGGGAGTGATGGTGCTGCCCCTGCTGGTAAGCCTCTTCATAGAGGTTTTCTCCAGTGTGCCGATCGAGCTGCGGGAGGCGTCGCTTGCCCTGGGGGCCACCCGTTGGCAGACGGCCAAAAAGGTGGTGCTCCGCAAAACTCTCGCAGGTATGCTGGCAGCCACCGTGCTGGCAGTTTCCCGTGCAATGGGGGAGACCATCGCCGTGCTGATGGTCTGCGGCTGCGTCATCGGCATCCCCAAGGGCGTGTTGGAACCCTGTTATCCTATCCCGGCGTTGATAGCCAACAACTATGGCGAGATGCTCTCAATGCCCCTCTATGAGTCGGCGCTGATGTTTGCCGCACTTATTCTTTTCGCCGTCGTGCTGGTGTTCAACCTGTTGTCCCGAATCATCCTCTATCGTATTGAACGCAAGGAGGCATAATTGTGTAATGCTATGAAAGTCAATAAATCCAAAAGAATAGAAGAGACCCTGTTCAAGGTGCTGATGTGGGTGGCGATGGCGGTGGTGTTTGGATTCGTCATCAGCGTCATCTGGACGGTCTTCTCCCGGGGCGCCAAGGCGATGAGTTGGGATATGATCACCAAGTTGCCGGGTGGCGGCTTCTACATTGGCAAAGAGGGCGGTTTCCTCAATGCGATTGTGGGGTCGCTATACATAGTGGGTGCCTCCACGCTTATCGGGCTGCTGATTTCCATTCCGGTGGTTTTTTACCTGAATGTTTATCTGAAGAAAGACTCGCGGTTGGCGTATGTCGCCCGCTTGGCCTTTGATGTGCTCTTTGGGATGCCTTCCATCGTGTATGGGGCATTCGGTTTCAGCATTATGATTTATTTCGGGCTGCGCACGTCGCTGCTCGGTGGTATCATCGTCATCACCCTGCTGATTATCCCCATTTTCATCCGCTCTATGGATGAGGCCACCCGTAATTTCCCGCGCGACATATTGGATGCCAGTTTCTCGTTGGGGGCCACCCGGTGGGAGACCCTCAAGGTAGTGGTGCGCCAGATCGCACCGGGCATTGCCACGGCCACGTTGCTGTCTATCGGAAGAGCTATCGGTGATGCGGCCAGCGTGATGTTCACGGCAGGATACACCGACAGCATCCCCACTTCGCTTTCGCAGCCGGCGGCTACCTTGCCGTTGGCGGTGTTCTTCCAGCTGAGCAGCCCTATCCCGGAAGTGCAGGATAGGGCGTATGCCGCGGCTCTTGTCCTTACGGTCATTGTGTTGCTGTTGAGCATCGGCGGCCGTTTTATCACGAATCGTTTTTCTAAAAACAAACTCTAATGGCTATTGAAGTCCAGAATCTGAATGTCCACATCAAGGACAACCACATCTTGAAAAACATCAACCTGACACTTCCCGAGAAGCAAATCACCTGCATCATCGGGCCCTCGGGTTGCGGCAAGTCCACGTTGCTGCGCACGCTCAATCGGCTGATTGACGGCACGGAGGGGGTCCGTCTTGACGGCAAGGTGCTGGTGGACGGGCAGGACATTATCGGCAGTGGTCCGGAAATCACGGAGTTGCGCCGCCGTATCGGGCTGGTGAGCCAGCGCCCCTGCCCTCTGCCGATGTCCATCTTTGACAATGTGGCTTACGGATGCCGTATCAACAAGATGCACAAACGCCACAAGGCACTGATATATGCCGTGCAGAAGAACTTGAAGGCCGTGGGGCTTTGGGATGAGGTGCGCGGGCGCGTGCGCACCCCGGCGGCAAGGCTCTCCATAGGACAGCAGCAGCGGCTCTGCCTGGCCCGCTCCCTGGCTGTCGAGCCCCAGTACATCCTCGCCGACGAGGCTACCAGCGCCCTTGACCCCATCTCCAGCAAGACGGTGGAGGACCTCTTTGTCTCCCTCAAGAACGATTACACCATCATTATGGTTACCCATACTCTGCGGCAGGCCCTGCGCATTGCTGACAACGTGGTCTTTATGTACCTTGGAGAAGTGGTGGAAAGCGGTCCCGCCCAGCAAGTGTTCCACCATCCCGAAAAGGAACTGACGCAAAAGTACCTATCCGGGGCCTTCTCCTGATTTGTGCTTGAAAACAATGGTTTTATGATAAAAACAATAGCATAACAATGTATAAACTCACTCATCTGAAAGAATTGGAAGCGGAGTCCATCTACGTCCTGAGAGAGGTGGCGGCGCAATTCGAGCGTCCGGCCATACTTTTCTCCGGCGGCAAGGACTCCATTGTGGTTACCTATCTGGCATACAAGGCCTTCTATCCTGCCAAGATTCCGTTCCCCTTGTTGCATATCGACACGGGGCACAATTTCCAAGAGACGTTGGACTATCGTGACGCCCTCGTGAAAAAGCTGGATGCCCGGCTGGTGGTCGGCTCCGTGCAGGAGAGTATCGACAAAGGGCGCGTGAAGGAAGAGAAGGGCTATAATGCCAGCCGCAATCGCTTGCAGACCACCACTTTGCTGGATACTATAGAACAATACAAGTTTGATGCCTGTATCGGTGGCGCCCGCCGTGACGAGGAAAAGGCCCGTGCCAAGGAGCGTTTTTTCTCGCATCGGGACGAGTTCGGACAATGGAACCCCAAAAACCAGCGACCCGAGTTGTGGAATATCTTCAACGGCAAGAAGAATATGGGCGAGCACTTCCGGGTGTTCCCCATCAGTAACTGGACCGAGATGGATGTATGGCAGTATATCTACCAGGAACAGATTGAGATGCCGAGTCTCTACTTCACCCACGAGCGCGCCTGTTTCGAGCGCGATGGCCAGTGGTTAGCGGCCGAACCCTGTATGACGCTCAAACCCGATGAAAAGGTTGTGGTGCGCAAGGTGCGCTGCCGTACCATTGGCGACATCACCTGTACCGGTCTCACCATCTCCGAGGCGCATAATCTGGAGGACATCATCGAGGAAATTGCCGCCACGCGCGTGACCGAACGCGGTGGCCGTGCCGATGACAAACGCAGTGAGACCTCTATGGAGGACAGGAAAAAGGAGGGATACTTTTAGAATTGAGAATTGAGAATTGAGAATTGAGAGTGGAGAATTGAGAATGGAGAATGGGGGAGGGGATGGTTTTTTACAATAATACAAAAAGATAAAAATGAATACAAAAGGATATTTGGATATGGAGTTGTTGCGTTTCACGACCGCGGGTAGCGTGGATGACGGGAAGAGTACCCTTATCGGACGATTGTTGTACGACAGCAAGTCTATCTTTGAGGACCAGCTGGAGGCGGTGGAACAGGCCTCCCGCAACCGCGGCAATGAGGAGGTGAATCTGGCGCTGCTCACCGATGGCTTGCGTGCCGAGCGCGAGCAGGGCATCACCATCGATGTGGCCTACCGCTATTTTGCCACGCCCAAGCGCAAGTTCATCATCGCCGACACTCCGGGGCACGTCCAGTACACCCGCAATATGGTGACGGGTGCCTCCACGGCCGACCTGGCCATTATTCTCATTGACGCCCGCAATGGAGTTGTGGAGCAGACTGTACGCCACTCCTTCATCGCCAAACTGCTGGGTATTCCCCACATCACTGTGTGCGTCAACAAGATGGACTTGATTGGATTTTCGGAGGAGAAGTTCGAGGCGATAGTGCGCGACTACCGGGAGATGAGTGCCAAGATGGACAGCCGCGCGCAGCTTCATTTTATCCCCATCTCCGCCAAATATGGTGACAATGTGGTGTCTGCCTCCGACCGCGCGCCCTGGTATCAGGGAGGAACATTGATGGAACTGCTGGAGAATATCTCCATCGAGCACAAGCAAGGGGAGGAGAACCAGCCGATGCGCCTGCCGGTACAGTATGTCATCCGCCCCATCTCCGACAAGTTCCCCGACTATCGCGCATACGCGGGACGTATGGCCGGCGGTGTGCTCAAGGTGGGCGACAAGGTGCGGGTGCTCCCATCCGGGTTTGAAAGCCGGGTAAAGGCCATAATGCAGGCTGAAAAGTCCCTTGAAATGGCTCATACCCCTGAGTCGGTATCCGTCTTGTTGGAAGACGACATCGACATCAGCCGGGGCGATATGCTGGTGGACGCCCAGGGACCCCAGCCCATCGTCGGCCAGCAGTTGCAGATGATGTGCTGTTGGTTCAACGAGCAGCCGATGCAGCTGCGTAAACGCTACATCGTGCGCGGCCCCGTGTCGGAAACCATCGGGATGGTGCAAGCGGTCGATTATCGTGTCGATATCCATACCCTCGAACCCATCGAGGGCGAAACATCCTTGAAGATGAATGATATAGCACAAATTACCGTGCGTACGGCGGCCCCGTTGGCTTATGACCGCTATGAGAAGAACCGGAATACCGGCGCCCTTATCTTTATCGATCCCGACAGCTTTGAGACAGTCGGCGCGGGAATGGTTATGAATTGAGAATTGAGAATGGAGAATGGAGAATTGGGTTAGGTGATTTTTAGTGAAACCAATTGATATAAAAACAAGACGATGAAATACACCCCAGAGGATATTGAAAAGCTGAACCAACAGTGGGACAAGGTGGAGCCTGAAACGATGCTGCGCCATTTTATGGAGATCTACGGGGACAGGATAGCGCTCTCTTCCAGTTTGAGCGCCGAGGATCAGGCCCTGACGGATATGATGCTGGGTATCAATCCCCAAGCACGCATATTCTCATTGGATACCGGTCGCCTTTTCCCTGAAACGTACGCCTTGCTTGACAAGACCAATCTGCACTATGGCATCAAGATAGAGGTCTTTTGTCCGCAGACGGAGGCTTTGCAGGAGATGGTGAACACGCAGGGCATCAATCTTTTTTACGAGAGCATTGAAAAACGGCATTTCTGTTGCCAGGTGCGCAAGTTGGAGCCTCTGTCGCGGGCGTTTCGCACGTTGGATGCTTGGGTCTGCGGATTGCGGCGAGGCCAGTCGGTCACCCGCAACGATATGCGGCGTGTCGAGTGGGATGAGCGCCACGGTTTGCTCAAAATCAATCCTTTGATTGACTGGAGTGAGGAGCAGGTGTGGGCATATGTGCGCGAGCACCGGGTGCCTTATAATAAGTTGCACGACCAGGGGTTCCCCAGCATCGGTTGCCAGCCCTGCACGAGGGCCGTGAAGCCCGGCGAGGACATCCGTTCAGGCCGGTGGTGGTGGGAGGATCCTCAGCACCGGGAGTGCGGTCTTCATATTCAGGATAATCATAATTCAAAATAAAAATGTAACTTTGCACGGTTAAAAATATTGTCCGTTCAGCTAAGATGACTATGCCATTCAACATCAACATCTATCAAATACTCCTGTTACTTGCTGTCGCGGCGGCGATTGTCTTCTTGGTGCTGTATATCCAGAGCCGCAGGGCCTATAAGAAATTGCTAAAGATGAATCTTCAGGAGAAGGAGGAGACCTTCACCTTTTCGGAAAAGATTGATTTCGACAGCGTGAAAACGGATACACGCGCCGATCAGGATATGGTGGAGCAACTGCGGGTGCTTTTTGAGGAACAGAAGGTGTTTCTTGACCCCAGCATCACCATCAAGGAACTGGCCCGGAAAATGGGCACCAACCGTGCAACCCTCTCGCATATCGTCAACCAATATTTCCACAAAACTTTTCCCGCATTGTTGAACCAATATCGTGTCAACGAGGCGCTGAGGTTGCTCACTGACAGTGAGACCCGGGATTGGAAACTGGAGGTCATAGGGGAGATGTGCGGCTATCGCAATCGTCAGGTGTTCCATTCCGCGTTCAAGCGTGAAACGGGCATCACCCCGAATCATTTCCGTAAGATATCAGAGGCGTAGCCCGTGGGTTAACGCTCTCCTTCGATGTCTAAATCCGTCTTCGATTTTCCGGAGAGAAAATAGAGGAGCAGCACCGCCGACGACATAAAGTAGGAGGTGGAGTTGACGACGCAGGCGCCGTCCATTTGCCATTTGGGTATCAGCCACAACGACAAGAGCAGGGTGAAGAGCAGTCCGACGGACGACCGGACGAGCAGGACGTTGAGGTGGCGTATGGCGGAGAAGAAGTTGTCGAGCACGTTGGAGAAGGCGACGGCCAGCACGCCTGGGGCGAGCAGGGCCACCACGCGCTTGGCCTCCCCGAACTCAGGGCCGAAGATGAAGGCAAACAACGATTTGGGTAACAGCAGGATGGCTCCGATGCAGGCGGCCGACACGCCGAGGCTGAGCAGGGCCAGGTGGAGCGTGTCGCGGCGCGAGGTGGGCGTGTTGCCCTGGGTGAGCACGTTGGAGAATAGCACTAATGACACGCTGCGGCTCACTATCCAACTGGCCTCCGCCACGGACACCCCGATGGAGAAGATGCCCACGGAGCCTTTGCCCAAATAGTAGGCCAGCATATAGTAGGTCAGTCGGTAGTTGAAAAACTGCAGCACGTTGCTCAGTTCGGTTTTCCAGCCGTAATTGAAAAGCTGCCGGTTGCAGGCGCGGTCGAAATCCCAATGGAAACGGATGCCCATCCGGCGTTTAAGGGCCGAAGAGAGGGCGATGAGCGCCGACAGCGACACGATTTGTCCCAGAAAATAGCAGTAGAACCCCAGTTGCGGCCGTATCCAGTGGAACAGCAGCATACAGAGTATCAGCAGCGCGGGTTGCAGCAGGGTGATGAGGTTGTAGTGGTTGATGCGCTGGTCGCCCACAAACAGCGAGTTGTGGAAGGTGACGATGCCGAGTAGGGTAGAGACCACGAACACGAAGGGGGCCGTCTGGAGTTGGCCGGTGGCCAGCAGGAACAGGCCGCCGAGGGCGGAGACGAGGAAAGACCACAGGTAGGCAGCGGTGGCGAGTTTGGAGGAGGAGAAGCGGGAGAAGTAGTAGGAGGCGCTGTTGCCGGTGAAGACATTGGCGAAGAAGGCGATGAGGCCGATGTCGGCGGTGAAGATGGCGATGACACCCCGGCCTTCGGCTTTCCACAGCTGGGTGGTGAGCACGATGACGGCGAAGTTGAGCAGCAGGATCAGGCCTTTGCTCAGGATGGTGGTGAGGATGTTTTCTTTCAGCTTCATCAATGTGGTTTACTCCCGCAAAAAGGAACGCAAAGATATAAAAAAGTTCGCAAAAAAAAAGACCACTTGGGGAAGTGGTCTTTTTTAGGAGGAGTTATCTTAAGATTAGATAATGCCTTGAGCGAGCATAGCTTTAGCAACGCGCATAAAGCCGGCGATGTTGGCACCCTTCACATAGTTGATGGTACCGTCAGCCTCACGACCGTGTTCAACGCACATATCGTAAATGTCGTTCATAATCTTGTGCAACTTGGCGTCCACTTCAGGAGCGGTCCAGTTGATGTGACCAGCGTTCTGGCAAATTTCGAGGCCAGAGGTGGCAACACCACCGGCGTTGACAGCCTTACCAGGTCCGAAGGGAACCTTGGCAGCTTGGAAAGCAGCGATAGCGCCGGGTTGGCAACCCATATTGGAGACCTCAGCAACGTATTTCACGCCGTTGGCGAGGAGTTCCTTAGCGTCTTCTTCGCTCAGCTCGTTCTGGAAAGCGCACGGGCAAGCGATGTCGCACTTCACGCTCCAAGCCTTCTTGCCGGCCGTGAATTTGGCTTTGCCAGGGAATTTGTCGGCCATATCCTGAACCTTGTTGCGGTTGGAGGCGCGCATATCGAGCATATAGTCGATCATCTCTTGGTTGATGCCGTCAGGAAGTTCGCAGACGCCGTCGGGACCAGAGATAGCGACAACCTTGGCGCCGAGTTCGGTAGCCTTGGTAGCAGCACCCCAAGCCACGTTGCCGAAGCCGGAGAGGGCGATGCGCTTGCCTTCCATCTTGTCGTTCTGTTGTTTCACCATACGCTCCACATAGTAGATAGCGCCGAAGCCGGTAGCTTCCGGACGGATGAGGGAACCACCCCAGCCGTAGCTCTTGCCGGTGAGGGCACCGGTGGAGTGCTCGCGGGCG